>CACRXB010000005.1_pt1 | contig 83882 bp, 80 predicted proteins | sample 5377071 | NCBI WGS metagenome assembly CACRXB01 (sample SAMEA6061848, study PRJEB28556) | metagenome | reverse complement strand
GCCCAGACCCGAACCGAAGAGGAGCTCCGGGTCCTTACCGGCCGGGTCGACAGACTCGAAGAGGCCGTCACGCGGCTTACTGAGGCCCAGACCCGAACCGAAGAGGAGCTCCGGGTCCTTACCGGCCGGGTCGACAGGCTCGAAGAGGCCGTCACGCGGCTTACTGAGGCCCAGACCCGAACCGAAGAGGAGCTCCGGGTCCTTACCGGCCGGGTCGACAGACTCGAAGAGGCCGTCACGCGGCTTACTGAGGCCCAGACCCGAACCGAAGAGGAGCTCCGGGTCCTTACCGGCCGGGTCGACAGGCTCGAAGAGGCCGTCACGCGGCTTACTGAGGCCCAGACCCGAACCGAAGAGGAGCTCCGGGTCCTTACCGGCCGGGTCGACAGACTCGAAGAGGCCGTCACGCGGCTTACTGAGGCCCAGACCCGGACTGAAGAGCGTCTTACCCGTCTCGAAGAGACCGTCGCCCGCCTCACTGAGGCCCAGACCCGGACTGAAGAGCGCCTCGGCCGCCTCGAAGAAGCCGTCACGCAACTGGCCGAAGCCCAGGTCCGGACCGAAAAGCGCCTGGATGGTGAAATCGGTCGGCGGGAAGGCGAACGCTACGAGCGGCAGATTGCCCTGAAGGCCTATGTCCTGCTCGGACCGGGCTGGGGCGGCCGTCCCGAAATCCGGCCGGAAGTTCCGGACCGGGTCAATGAGGCCCTCGCCCGCGCCGGGATTGTCCCGGACGACGAGGCCAACCCGAACCTGGCGGACCTGCTCTGGTGGCCGAAGAACCTTCCCGATACTGTCATCGTCGTCGAAGCCTCACTGGTCATCGATTCGGGCGACGTTGCCCGGGCCAGGCACCGGGCCGAAACCCTCAGGGCTGCCGGCCTTGAGGCGCACCCGGTGGTGGTCGGCCGGGTCCTGCCCGACCGGGTTCGAGAGCTGGCCGCCGAACTCGGCGTTGAGTACTACGTCGAGGGCGAAGGACCATCCGCCGGCCTGGTCCGCCTCCGACAGGCCCCGCGGGGCTGACCCCCAGAGCCGATCGGTGTTGTGCATATCCTTGTGGATAAACCCTGCTATCAGGACCGGTTCGTGACATTTGACACGAGCCCTTATATATGCTATATGATCCGCAGACTCTGGCTGGGAGGCGAGATAGTGGAGCCTATCGTGTTTCCTAAGTGTAAGAAGTGCGGCCTGGGCGACCTGGTACCCCTTTCGGATTTCGGGAGCCAGGGTGCGGCCGTGCACTTCAAAGCGTGGGTTTGCACCAACCCCGAGTGCGGATTCAACATCAAAATCCGCAACGGCGACGTCTATCTCAATGAACCGATCAATAATGGCGTCGCCTTCGCAAACAACCGGCGAAACGTTCCCATAAGCTAGCATCTAACACTCCCTGCCGTTGGGGCCCGCAGGCCTAGCCCGATGCCGGGCCCTTTTTCTTTTCAGCCCAATCCCCAACCCGGCAGGCAGGCGAGTCTTGACGGGGTGTTTGGGCGGCGGCTACACTCACATAATAGGATGGCCCGAACCAGGCGTGACTATTACGAGATTCTCGGCGTGCCCCGGGATGCGTCCGAAGAGGAGATCCGGCGCGCCTTCCGGCGGCTTGCCCTCCAGTATCATCCCGACCGGAACAAGAGTCCCGAGGCCGAAGAGATCTTCAAAGAGATAAACGAAGCCTATCAGGTTCTATCTGACCCGGAGAAGCGGGCTGCCTACGACCGTTACGGCCACGACGGGAGTCCCGGATTCCCGGGTTTTGAGGACTTCGGGGCATTTTCCGGTTTCGGGGATATCTTTGAGGCCTTCTTTGGGAGCACGACATCTACCCGGCGCGGCCCCCGCCGGGGTGCGGACATCCGGGCCGAGCTCACCCTCTCCTTTGAGGAGGCGGCCTTCGGGACCGAGCGGGACGTGGAAGTCACCCGGCTGGAAGTCTGCTCGGCCTGTCGGGGAAGCGGCGCCCGGCCCGGCACCCAGCCGACCCGGTGTCCGACCTGCGGCGGCACCGGTCAGGTCCGGCGGGTCCATCAGAGCCTCTTCGGCCACTTCGTTAATATCGCCACCTGCAGTCGGTGCCAGGGCGAGGGCCGCATAATCGAACACCCCTGCCCCAACTGCCGGGGTGCCGGCCTTGAGCGGCGGACGCGCCGGGTGCGGGTTCGGATTCCGGCCGGCATCGACGACGGCAACCAGGTTCGGGTGGCCGGCGAGGGCAACGCCGGCGTAAAGGGCGGCCAGCCGGGCGACCTGTATATAACCGTCCACGTTGAGCCCCACCCCGAGCTCACCCGCCAGGGCCACGACCTCTACTATGACCTGGCCATAAACTTCGCCCAGGCCGCCCTGGGCGACGAGGTCGAGGTTCCGACCCTGGATGGCCCCACTGTAATCCAGATCCCACCGGGAACCCAGCCTGGGGAGGTGCTGGTGCTGCGGGGCCGGGGCATTCCCAGGCTCGACGGACGGGGCCGCGGCGACCAGATCATCCGGGTTCAGGTGGAGGTCCCCAGGCGGCTCACCGAAGAGCAGCGCCGGCTTCTGGCCGAGCTCGCCCGCACCTTTGAGAAGCCCCATTCTTCAGGCCGGGGCCTCTTCGACCGGATTAAAGACGCCTTCAGCTAACGGCCGGGCTGATCTGGCCGCTGGGCCAGGACGGCCCCGCCCAGCACGAGAACCGCCCCGAGGAGCTGGGCCGGTTCGAATCGCTCCCCCAGGACAATAAACCCGAGCAGGCCGGCCGCGACCGGTTCGACCATGGCGACGATGCTTGCCCGGCCGACCGGTACCCGGCTGATCCCCCAGGTGTAGAAGGCGTAGGCCGCAACCGTAACCAGGCTCACGATAAGCAGGGGCGGCCAGAGGGCCGGAATACCCAGGTTCGAGCTCAGGACGGCCGGCGCCTGGAGAATGCCCAGGAAGAGGGCGCCGAATCCGAGGCCGTAGAAGAGCACCGTCCAGTGGGAATAAGCTTGGAGAAGCCGCTTACTCAAGATAGTATAGAGGGCGTAAGTAAATCCCGAGCCAAGGCCGGTGGCCACCGCCAGGGGCGTGACCTGGAGGGCGGCTGGCTGGTAGGCCCCGATGACCAGAAAAATGCCGGTCCAGGACAGGCCGAGGGCGGCGAGCTTGGCCGGGGTAAGGGGCTCATTGAAGATCAGGCGGGCCAGAATGTTCACAAAGGCCGGAGCAGTGTAAAGCAGGATGGCCGCGGTGCCGATGGTGGTCAGGCTGATGGTTGTGAAATAAAGCAGATAGAAGGCCGTAACCGCACCAAAGCCGAAAAAGGCAAAGAAAGGCAGGTCGGACCGGTCCACCTTAAGGGCCTGGGGGCGGGCAATGCCGAGGGCCGCGGCCAGAAAAATAAAGCCGATGACGGCCCGCAAAGTGACAGCCGGGCCGGGGGCCAGCCCCAGGGCAAAGAGCATTTTTGCCCAAACGCCGAGACTTCCCCACATTATCCCGGCGAGGGCAACGGCCAGGTAGCCGGCGGCCATCTTTGCCCCTATGCCTAGGCGGCATCCTGGTCGGACGAGCCCGGCTTCTGGGCCGAAACCGCCGCGACCTGCCGCGTGTACTGGAGGCTCACGACCCCAAGGACCCCGACCAGGCCGCCGATGAGCAGGATAACTTCGGGGATGCCGACAAAGTCGGCCATGGCCCCGACCAGAAGCAGGGGCAGGACCGAGGCGATGCTGGCAAAGACGAGCTGGATGGAGAAGAGCTTGGCCCGCATGTAGGCCGGCGCCTGCTCCTGGATGATTGTCTGGGCGGTAATATTGACAAACGCAAAGCCCAGGCCCAGGGCAAAGGAGAGGAGCAGGACCAGGGACACCAGGCTGAAAACAGATGAAAGATAGCCCAGTTCCGCCAGGCGCCGCAGCAGACCATCCCGGGCCAGGTAGCCGTAGGCCCTGGGCAGAAGGCCGAGGAGAAGCAGGGTAACGGCGGTCCCGAAGAGGCCAATATTAACGATGGTTGGCTTGGGAATATAGCGGGCCAGCGCGGGCAAGAGCAGGGTGGCCAGCAGGATGCCCAGGCCGGCGGGGGCAAAGATAAAGACCGCGTCTTCAACCGGGATACCCAGGACCCGGCCCGCATACCCTGGGGCGAGGACCCCCAGCACGAAGAGGAGGGTGGTTGCGGCCGTCCACTGGACCATCGCCAGGGCCAGGGCCACATCTTCCCGGAGCATCCGGAGGCCCAGGAGCAGGTCCGAGCGGATGAGGTCGACCAGTTCGGCCGGTTTCAGCGTTGTTAAGGGGGCGTGAACGGGCTCATTGGCCGGGAGGGTTGCGACGAGGCCGGCGGCAACCATAAAGCTTAAGGCGGCAATGATAAAGAGGCCGTCGAACCCGAACAGTTTAAAGAGGGGCGGTCCGACGAAGAGGAGTCCGCCCATCTGCGAGGCGGTGTAGGTCAGATTAAAGATGCCGTTTGCCGCCAGGAGCTGGCGGCGGGGGACGAGGAGGGGTATCGTGGCGACCTCGGCCGGGCCGAAGAACTGGCCGATCGTGGAGAAGAGGGCGGCCAGCAAGAAGATGATGGGCATCGAATCCCGGCCCAGGAGGAAGCCCAGGACAACCAGGGCCCGGAGCCAGTTAGTGGTTACGAGGACGTTGCGCTTGGTCATCCGGTCGACCAGGGCGCCGGCGACGATGGCGAAGACGACCATGGGGATAAGGGATGAGAGGACGAGGGCGCTCATCTGGATGGAGGAATGGGTGCGCTCCTCGACGTGGACAACGAGGCCGTAAATAATTGCGTGCTGGGCGACCTGGGAGGCAATCTGGGCCAGCCAGAGGGTCCGGAAATGGCGGTTAGCGAGGACGGCGAGGGCGCCCTCGGGCTCTTCGCGGCTCACTGTCGATTTTCGGTTTGTGAGAGGATTGCCTTAAGGCGGCGCTCGAATTTCGAGCGTGGCAGCAGGACCCTGCGGCCGCACTTAAGGCACTTGAGGCCGATATCGGCCCCCAGGCGAACGACCCGCCAGTCGTACGAGCCGCAGGGGTGCGGCTTGCGCAGGCGAACGATATCGTCAATGAGAACATCCACCGGACCCATCTGCCCGAAGAGAATTATACGTTCCCAACACCCCACCCGGAGACGCCTCCGGCGACCGAGCCCATGGCGGCCGGCGCCCATCACAACAAACAGCCGCCGGGGTCCCACGGAGTTTCCGGCGAGCGAACCTCAACGCCGTCCAACAGTTAGGGTTTTTAAATCCGGCCCCGCGGAATCGGGCCGCAGGCAGGTACCGGGTCCCTCCTTTTGACCTTTACCGGCTCTGATTGCTACGATCTTAATTGCCATGACGGACCTGGACCTCAATTCGGCCATCAACGCCTACCTGGAAACCCTCCCCCAGTCGGAGCGGCTGGCGGTATCGGTTGAGCTCCAGCGCTTCAGCCGCTGGGTTGGGGGCCACCGCCCGGTCCGAACCCTCAAGCCGGCCGACGTCGAGGCCTACGCCGCCGACCTGGAACGGGCCGGCGACGCCGGTGCCCGGCGGGCCCAGATTCTGAAAGGCTTCCTCGCCTACCTTCACCGGCAGAAGCTGACCCTCCACAACCTAAGCTCGGTGATTAAGGTCCGGCGGGCGCCGGGCCGAAAGGCCGGCGGCAAGGCCGCCGAAGCCCCAAACGGCCAGCGGGTTGTCCTTACCCCGGAGGGCTACGAGCGGCTCAAGGCCGAGCTCGCCGAACTTGAGGCCGCCCGCCCCCGCATCGCCGCCGAGATACGCCGGGCCGCCGCCGACGGCGACCTTTCCGAGAACGCCCCCTACCAGTACGCCCGGGAAGAACTCGCCCGGGTCCAGTCCCGCATCCGTGAGATTCAGGCCATCCTCCGGGTTGCCGAGGTTCAGGAAGCCCCAACCGACGGCCGCACCGACCGGGTAGCCCTCGGCCACCGGGTCCGCCTGCTCGACCTGGATACCGGCGAGCGGCTCGAGGTGACCCTGGTTGGGCCGGGGGAGGCGGATGCCCGGGCCGGCCGAATCTCCATTCAGTCGCCCCTGGGTCGGGCCCTCCAGGACGCCCGGGTAAACCAGGAGATCGTGGTCGAAAGCCCGGCCGGGCCCATCCGCTACTGGGTCGAGGCCATCGAGTACTAAAAAAGCCGGCCGGCAGGTAGGATTCCTGCCGGCCGGCCCTGCCCGTCCGGCTCAGGCCGTCTGAACCTTTATAGCCCGCCGCCGCACCTCGGTTACCTTCGGCAGCCGGACAGTCAGAACCCCGTTCTCATACCGGGCTTCGACCTTATCGGCCTCGACCGGGAAGGGCAGGCTCACGGTCCGGCTGTAGATGCCGGGCAGCCACTCCCGCCGCAGCCACTCCACATCCCCTTCCACGGGCTTGATCTCAGCCCGGACCGTCAGGGTGTCGCCGGTCAGGTCAACCGAGATATCTTCGGGCCTGGCCGCCGGAATTATAAACTGGCAGAAGAGGTCATCGGCCGTGTGATACATGTTGACCGGCATCACCTGCTCCCCGGTCGGACCGGCCACCCGGTAGCGGAACGTGAGCGTCGGCGTTAGGGTCCGGAAGGCCTCGTCGATGAGCTCATCAACCATCCGCTGCAGGGACCGGATTTCCCGAACAGGTTCCCAGCGCTCCAGCATATCCGTTCACCTCCCAACCAGGTTTTCCCGGTCGGGGGCTTACCCCCAACCTTTCCACCCCAGAGTTTAAGCGGGTTAAATTCAAAGGCCGCCAAGAGAATCCTCAGAGGCGGCCTGAAAAATTCTTAGAAACCGGTTGGAGGCCCGGGTCGTCCCGCTATTCAGTCGACCCGGCCTGCTCTTCAGCCTCGCCTTCTTCGCCGGCTTCAGGCGGCTCAACGACCGCAATCACGGTCTCGGGCTCCGTCACGAGCCTGACGCCCGGCGGGGGCTCAATATCCTCCACCCGCACGGCGTCATAAAACCGCTCGAGCCGGGAAATATCCACGTGGATGGCTTCGGGGATCTGCTCGGGAAGGCAGCGGACTTCGACCGCCTCCAGTTGCTGGATGAGGGTGCCGCCGGCCCGCACGGCCGGGGACTCCCCGGTAAGCACCACCGGCACCGATACGGTTACCTCCTCCCGGAGGGGAACGGCCCAGAGGTCGATGTGACGGAGCCGGTGGGTGGTGGGCTCGAAATAAGCTCCCCGGATGAGGACCGGGATCGTCTCAGAATCAACCTGCAGGTTTATCAGCCGGCTTGTCCCGGCCTGGTGGATGGCCTTAAGAGCGTCCCGCTCGGCCAGCTGAATCGGCCGGGAGCCGACATCCTTACCGAATACTACCGCCGGAATCAGCCCCAGCCGCAGGAGCCGCTTAACCTTCTTGCCCTTGAGCTGGCGGGGCTGGGCCTGCAAAACCAGCCGCTCAACCAACAGCATCACCTCCCTCGAACCAGTCAGCAACCGATGCCAGCCGGAGAATGTTCAGCAGTTCTGGCGGGAAAACAACATCCATTTTGGCATTATAACACCTCTGGGGTGGGCGGGACCTGTTCTAGCCCCCAGGCTGGCTCCTGCCCGCCGAAAACACCGGGGCGGGAAGAACGCGTTCTTCCCGCCCCATGCTTCCGGCATTCAGGCGGCCTAGCCTTCTTCCTTGCCCTCGGCGATGTAGCGCTGACGCAGCTCCTCGATAACGGCCGGGTCGGTCAGGGTCGTCGTGTCGCCCAGGGCCCGCCCCTCGGCAATGTCCCGCAGGAGCCGGCGCATGATCTTGGCCGAACGGGTCTTGGGCAGGTCGGCGCAGAAGAAGATGTCCGACGGCCGGGCAATCGGGCTGATCTTCTGGGCCACCCAGTCCCGGAGCTCGTCTTTAAGGTCATCGCTGGGCGCAAAGCCGGCCTTAAGGACCACGAAGGCCGAGATCGCCTGGCCCTTAAGGGGGTCACTCCGGCCGATGACGGCCGCCTCGGCCACCGCCGGGTGGGCAACCAGGGTGCTCTCGATCTCGATGTTGGAGAGCCGGTGGCCGGCCACATTGACCACGTCATCGACCCGCCCAGTGATCCAGAAGTAGCCGTCCTCGTCCTTGCGGGCGCCGTCGCCGGTGAAGTAGCGGCCCGGGAACCGGCTCCAGTAGGTCTGGACGTACCGCTCGGGGTCGCCCCAGAAGGTCCGGAGCATGGCCGGCCAGGGCCGGGTGAGCACCAGGTAGCCGCCCACATTCGGCGGGCAGGGATTGCCCTGCTCGTCGACGATTTCAGCCCCAACGCCCGGGAACGGAATCGTCGCCGAACCCGGCTTGGTGGTGACAACCCCCGGGATCGGGGTGATCATGATCATCCCGGTCTCGGTCTGCCACCAGGTATCGACGATGGGGCACCGACCCCGGCCAATGTTTTCGTGGTACCACATCCAGGCCTCGGGGTTAATCGGCTCGCCGACGGTGCCCAGGAGCCGCAGGCTCGAAAGGTCGTGCCGGGCCGGGTATTCCGGGCCCCACTTCATCGCCGTCCGGATGAACGTGGGCGACGTGTAGATGATGTTGACCCGATACTTCTCGACGATGGACCAGTAGCGGTCCTTGTCCGGCCAGTCCGGGGCGCCCTCGTACATCACCGAGGTGCCGCCGCAGGAGAGCGGCCCGTAGACGATATAGCTGTGGCCGGTCACCCAGCCGATGTCGGCCGTGCACCAGTAGTAGTCGTCGTCTTTTAGGTCAAAGACCCACTTCGTCGTCAGGGTCACGCCCAGCAGGTAGCCGCCGGTGGTGTGGAGCACGCCCTTCGGCTTGCCGGTCGTCCCGGACGTGTAGAGGATAAAGAGCGGGTGCTCCGAGTCCAGCGGCTCGGCCGGGCAGACCGGGTCGGCCTTGGCCATCAGGTCATCCCACCAGAAGTCCCGGCCGGGAACCAGCTCGGCCCCCGAAGCCTCCCCGACCCGCCGAAGCACAACCACCTTCTCAACGGTCGGGCACTCTTCCAGGGCCTTATCCGCAAACTGCTTGAGGGGCACCACGTTCCCCCGCCGCCAGGCCCCGTCCTGGGTGATGAGCACCTTGGCCTGGGCGTCCTGAATCCGGTCCCGCAGGGCGTCGGAGCTGAACCCGCCGAAGACGACGCTGTGGGGCGCCCCGATCCGGGCGCAGGCCAGCATGGCGATGGGCAGTTCAGGCACCATGCCCATGTAAATCGTCACCCGGTCGCCCTTCTGGACGCCCAGGCTCTTAAGAACGTTGGCAAACTTCTGCACCTCCCGGTGCAGGTCCTGGTAGGTGAGGACCCGCCAGTCGCCGGGCTCGCCCTCCCAAACGATGGCGGCCTTGGTTCGGCGCCAGCTCTGGGCGTGGCGGTCAACACAGTTATACGAGGCGTTGATTACCCCGCCGACAAACCATTTTGCCCAGGGGACGTTCCATTCCAGGACCTTATCCCACTTGCGGAACCAGTGGAGCTCGGCCTCGGCGTGTTTTGCCCAGAAGCCCTCCAGGTCCCGCTCGGCCTCCTCCCAGGGGGTCCGGTCCTTAACCCAGGCCTTCTCCCGGAACTCCGGGGGCGGCGGGAATCTCCGCTCTTCTTTCAGGAGGCTTTCAACCAGAATCCGGTTCCGGACTTCTGTGCGGTCGTCGCCGTTCGCCATCGTCAAACGGACCTCCCTTCGGGCTCAGTTATCGCCTACAATTGGGGCCTGAATCTCGGCCCGCATCTGCTGCCAGGCCTGGCGTGCCTCCTCCACCGAGCCCTCGTCCTCAATGGTGGTTATATCTCCGGGGTCCCGGTTGAGGATCACGGCCTTAAGAACCCGCCGCATGATTTTACCACTGCGGGTCTTCGGCAGCATGTTGACAAAGTTCACCTCACCGATGACGGCCACCGGCCCGAGCTCCCGCCGGACCGTCTCAATGAGCTCCCGGCGGAGCTCTTCCGAGGGCTGATAGCCCTGCTTGAGGACCACGAAGGCCGAAATCACCTCGCCCCGGACCTCGTCGGGCCGGCCGGTAACCCCGGCCTCGGCCACGGCCGGGTGCTTGAGGAAGGCCGTCTCGACCTCGATGGTCCCGATCCGGTGGGCGGCAATCTTGATCACCTCGTCGGCCCGGCCGGCAAACCAGACGTAGCCGTCCTCGTCGAACTGGGCCGAATCGCCCGTAAAGTAGACCTGCTGGCCGGGAATCCGCAGCCAGTAGTCCCGGGCGTAGCGTTCCGGCTCACCCCAGAGGGTCGCCGTCAGGCCCGGGAACGGCCGCTTGATAACCAGAATCCCCTTCTCCCCGGGCCCGCACTCCTGCCCCTCCGGGGTCATAACCCCCACCTCCATCCCGGGCAGGGGGATGCCGGCCGACCCGGGCTTGATGGGCAGCATCGCCAGGCCGTATGGATTGCCGATGACCGGGCCGCCCGTCTCCGTCTGCCACCAGTGGTCGATGACGGGCACCCGGTCACGGAGAACGTCCTTCTGGAGCCACTCCCAGGCCGGGGCGTTGAGCACCTCGCCGGCGCAGACGACCCGCTCCAGGGAGGAGAGGTCGAACCTGCGGGCCGGCTCCGACCCGTAGCGCATCAGGAGCCGCACGGCCGTCGGCGACGTGAAGATTCCCGTAACCCCGAAGTCCTCGACCACCTGCCAGAACGCCTCCGGTCCGGGATGGTCCAGGGCCCCCTCGTAGGCGATGGTGGCGCAGCCGGTCAGCAGGGGGGCATACACAATGTAGCTGTGGCCGACAACCCAGCCGATATCCGACGTCGACCACCAGACCTCCCCCGGCCGCAGGCCGAAGCACCACTGCCCGGTGCTGTAGATTCCGACCTGGTAGGGGCCGTGGGTGTGAACCGCCAGCTTCGGCTTGGCTGTCGTGCCCGAGGTGGCCAGGATATATGCGGGCTCGTTGGACTCCAGCTCAACCCAGCCGTCGGGCTGGCCCTCAGCCCGCTTTAAGAAATCCTCCCAGAAGAGGTCCCGGCCGGCCGTCATCGGCACATCCTGGCCGGTCCGCCGCCAGACGACGACGTGCTCGACCGTATCCCCGGCCGCCCTGAGGGCCTCGTCAACGATCTCCTTCAGCCGGATATCCCGGCCCTTGCGGTAGGTCACGTCGGCCGTAAAGACCAGCCGCGACCCGCTCGCCGCAATGCGGTCGGCCAGCGCCCCGGCCCCAAACCCGGCGAAGACCACCGAATGGATGGCCCCGACCCGGACCGCGGCCAGCATCAGCATGATCGCCTCGGGGCTGGTGGGCATGTAAATGGTGAGCCGGTCCCCCTTCTCGATGCCCATCCCCCGCAGAGCGGCCGCCAGGCGCCGGACCTCCCGGAGAAGCTGGGCGTAGGTGAATACCCGCCGCTCACCCCGCTCGTTGACGTAGATCAGGGCGGCCTGGCCGGCGCGTCCGCCGGCTACGTGCCGGTCAAGGCAGTTAAAAGCCAGATTGGTCCGGCCGCCGATAAACCAGCGGAAAGTCGGGAACTCCCATTCGAAGGTCTTATCCCACTTGCGGAACCAGGGGAGCTTCTCAGCCGCCCGGGCCCAGAACCCTTCCGGGTCTTCCCGCGCCGCCTGAACCCAGCGCCTGACTACGGGGTTAATCGGCTGCATCGGTTGCACCTCCCGGCCAGCGTGCAAAGCAGACAACGGGGAGCCGAACCGCCTTTTCAGACAAATGCTAAGGAGTTCGAAGCCCGGTTCTCAACGGGGGCGGTGGCGTTCGGCCCGCCAAAGTTGCCGATCGGGTCCGGTTTTTGGCAACTCACCGGCAAAATCTGCCGGCTCAGATCCCGAGCAGGCTCCGCAGACTTCGGACGTGCCCCCGGCTGACCGTGAGCTCGGTTCGCTCCTTGTCGTCGACCTTCAAAAGATAGACGCCGTTAAAGTAGGGCCGGATTTCGACGACCCGCTTGAGGTTGACGATAAAGGACCGGTGAATTCGCAAAAAAGGCGGGTTCGGGAGCCGGGCCTCGAGCTCGTTCATGGTGAACCGGACGGTGTACACCTGGTCGAAGGTTTTGACCAGGACGAGCTCATCGTGGGCCTCGGCAAAGCGCACCTCGGCCAGGTCGATAAGGAGCGTCCGGCCCGACTTTTCCACCGGGAGCCGGTCAATAAGCTGGAACCGGGGCGGCTCGGCCTTCGGGGCCGGGTAGCGCCGCTCCCGGACCCGCTCCAGGGTCTCGATGAGCCGCTCGACCCGGACCGGCTTGAGCAGGTAGTCGGCCGCCCGCAGTTCGAAAGCCCGGACGGCGTACTCGTCGTAGGCGGTAACGAAGACCACCACCGGCGGCCGACTGAATTCGGCCAGGACCTCGGCCAGCTCGAGGCCCGTAAGCCCCGGCATCTGGATGTCCAGAAAGACGACGTCGAAGTCCCGCTGGCGCAGGAGCTTCAGGGCGTCGGTGGCCGTCAGGGCCACCGAAACCTGCACGGGCCAGCCGGTCTCCTGAAGCCGGTATTTGAGTTCAATGGTTGCCGGCTCCTCATCGTCGACGATGAGGGCTTTAAGGGTCGGCAGACTGACCGTCAGGGGGTTCGTACCGCTCATCGACGCGCCACCGCCACGCCGGCGTGGAACTTAGGAATCGAAAACCTGACCTGGGTGCCCTGGCCCGGCGCCGACTGGACCTCGAGCCCCCGCTCCGGGCCGTAGATGCTTTTGAGCCGCTCGCTGACGTTGGCCAGACCCAGGCCGCTGCGCTGGCGCGGGTCGGAGTTAAGCACCTGCTTTACCTGTTCGGGGGTCATCCCGACCCCATTGTCACTCACGGTGATAAGCACCTCGTTGCCCCGGTCCTCGGCGGTGACCACCACCCGGCCGGGGCCGACCTTCTTGCTGATGCCGTGGCGGATCGCGTTCTCCACCAGGGGCTGGAGGACCAGAACCGGCACCGAAACCGGCAGAACCTCGGGGTCGATCCGGTAGATGACCTCGAGCCGGTCGCCGTAGCGGGCCTTCTCCAGGGTGAGGTACTGGTGAACGTATTCAAGCTCGTCAGCCAGGGACGCAAACTCCCCCCGTCGCTTGAATGCCCGGCGGGTGAAGTCGGCAAATTCGACCAGCAGTTCGTGGGCCTGCTCGGGGTTCGTCCGGATAAAGGCGGCGATAGTGTTCAGGGTGTTGTAGATAAAGTGGGGCGAGATCTGGGCCTGAAGGGCCGCCAGCTCGGCCCGGGCGAGCCGCTCAGTCTGCCGGTCGAGCTCGGCCAGCTCCATCTGGATGCTCATCAGCCGGCCCAGGCTGTCGGCGATCCGGATCCGGGTTGGGGTGAGGGCCTGGTCGCCGTCGTAATAAATCTTCAGGCAGCCGACGGTCCGGCCCCGGACCCGCAGGGGGACGACGACGGCCGACTGCAGGGGGCAGTTCGGGTTGTTGCAGCCGATGGTGCTGGGATTGGGGGCGACGATGGGCCGGCCCGTCCGCAGGACCTCCCGGGTAACCTGGGTGAGGGCCGGGGTCCCGGGCCAGTGGTGGTCGCTCCCGGCCCCGACAAAGGCCAGGATAACCCCGTTGCCCACCAGGGCCACTGCGCTCGGCCGCAGGTAATCGTAGATCAGCTTGACAGTCCGCTCAGCCGTGTGGGGATTAAGGCCGTGGCGCAGGTAGGGCAGGGTGTGGTTCGCCAGGTAGAGGGTTTCCAGCATCGCCTGCTCCCGGCCCTCACTGACGGTCCGGCTCCGGCGGGCAAGAAGGAGGGCAACCCCGCCCGCAACGGCGACCACCGCCATCAGCTCGGCCAGGATTAGCGGCAGTGTCTCCACGCAGGCTCACCCGTTTTATTCTCTAATATATTCTGTCCGCAGGCCAAGCTGCTCCGGGACATGCATCCGGAGCATCTTTAAGTTGATGTCCAGGGGCACCCGGTCGCGGGTAAGCCGGGAGACCCCAATCATCGTCCCGAAGGCGATGGGGATCGCCCAGATGGCCGGCTGGGCCAGCAGGGTCCACAAAAGCGACTCGGAGGCGCCCAGGTCGACGGGCGCCAGCCACATGGTGGCCAGGATCGCCACCGAGGCCGAGATGCCCCCAACCACCGTCCCGGCCATGGCACCGGGCAGGGTGAGGCCCTTCCACCAGATGCCCAGGGTAAGCAGGGGGAAGAACGAGGCGGCCGAGATGGCAAAGGCCCAGCCCACCAGCATATTGATGGCAAAGCGCTCGACCTGAATCCCGGCGGCGATGGCGATGAGGCCGGCCAGAATGGCCGAAACCTGGAAGGCAAGCCGCCGGGCCCGGGAGCTGGCCCGGGGCCGGAGGGTCCGGGCGTAGACGTCGTGGGCGAGGGCCCCGGCAACGGCGACCATCAGGCCGGAGGTGGTCGACATAAAGGCGCTGAAGGCCCCGGCGGCCACAACCGCCTCGAGCAGGTGGCTCAGCCACTCAGGCCCAACCGCCGAAGGCAGAACCAGCAGCAGCCGCTCGGTCTCCCCCGTGGCGTAAAGCTCCGGGGTGAGCGACCGGCCCAGGGTGCCGATGAGGGGTGGGAACAGGTAGAAAAGGCCGATGAGGCCGATGACGATGATGGTCGTCTGGCGGGCGGCCTCCCCGTCCTTGTTGGTGTAAAACCGCACCAGAATATGGGGCAGGCCGGCGGTGCCCAGCACGGTCGCAATCATCAGCGAGTAGGTGAAGATAAGCGGGTAGCCGAGGCCGCTGGTGAAGGGGCCGAAGGGCCTGGCCCAGCTGTCGCCCTCCGGGGCGTTGGGCACCGGCGAGCCGGCCTGATACTCGAGCCGACCCCCGGTTACCAGCCGGGTTGAGCCGGCCGGCAGGGTAAACGCCTCGCCGGCTGCCACCCGCCGGGCCTCGCCGCCGGGAAGCTCGACCACAACCGGGTCGAGGGCCCGGACCCCGGCCGGTTCGGCAAGCTTAAGGACCGTCCCCGGCTGGTGGGCCAGGACCCTGGCTTCGGCGAACCTCGGGCTTTCCGAGCTGCTGACCCGCTCAAAGTGGTCGCCGTACCAGCCGGTCACGGCCATAACCCCCAGGCCGAGCAGGGTCAGGGCAAAGATTTTTACCCAGAACTGAAAGGTCTGAACGTAGGTTATGCCCTTCATTCCGCCCAGGGCGACGTTTAAGGTGATGACGCTCCCCACGACAACAACCCCGACCCAGTAGGGCGCCCCGGTGAGCACGTTAAAGGTGAGGCCGGCTCCCTTCATCTGGGGCAGCATGTAGAAGATGCCGACGACCAGGACGAAGATGACCGCCACCCGCCGGAACGCCGGCGAATCGAATCGGCCCTCGGCGAAATCCGGGATGGTGTAGGCCCCGAATCGCCGCAGGGGGGCCGCCACAAAAAGGAGCAGAAAGAGATACCCGGCGGCGTAGCCGACCGGGTACCAGAGGACGTCGTAGCCGAAGGCCATCACCATGGCCGCAACCCCCATGAACGAGGCCGCGCTTAAATATTCGCCGGCAATGGCCGAGGCGTTGAGAAGCGGGCTCACCATCCGGGAGGCCACGAAGTAGTCCGAGGTGGTCCGGACAACCCGGGTCGTGTAGAGGCCGACGCCGACGGCGGCGACGGCCACCCCGAAGAAGGTCAACAGCGAAAGCCAGTGGATCCCACCCGGCGCAAGCATCCTAGCGCAGAAGCTCCCGGAATTCTTCCTCGTAGCGGCGGGCCCGGCCGGCGTAGAACCTGGCGAGGACCCAGACGAAGGGGTAAATCAGGGCGGCCGGAATGAGCCAGCCGAGGGGCAGGCCGAAGAGGCGCAGGCCCATCAGCTCGGGCATGGCGACATACGAGATAGGCAGGCTGAAGAGTATTCCCAGGAAGACGGCGGCGACGCCCAGGCCGAGCCGGAGCTGGCGCCGGATCAGGTCTTCCAGGAGGATGGCCCCGTAGGTGGTCTGCTCGGCGACCTCCTGAATGAGAGCCTGCTCTTCCTCGGCCCAGAACCGGCCCAGTTCGGCCAGGTAAACCTCGATCTCCCGGGCGTCGGCGACTTCGATCCCCGGCTCGGGCGGATCCCAGTCGCCGGAGTCGGCGGGCCGGTTGTCGATTTCGGCCACGGTCGGGCCTCCTAGCTGGGCATCAGGTCGGCGTAGTACTCCTGGCGAACGACCGCCTGGGTTCGGCCGACGGCTTTAAAGGCCTCTTTGAGCAGGCTCCGTTCCAGGGCTGAAAGCTGGCCCGGGTCGATAAAGTTGTCGGGAGTCTTACCGGCCTGAATCTCAGCCCACTGCGCCCGGATCCGCAGGCTCAGGATAAATTCAAAGGCCTGGGTGAGGTCCTCGGCCAGGTCTTCGGGAACCCTGCCGGCTTCCCGCAGAGCCTCGAGCCGGCCGACGGTGCTGGTTTCGGTCACCCCGTGGCGCAGGGCCAGGAACCGCGCCAGGTCCACAATGGGTCGGGTGCCCCGGGCCTTGAGGTCGAGGCTGTTGCGGTGCTCGCCGCTGTGCTCGACGATAAACCGGCCGAGGAAGCCCAGGGGCGGCGGGGTCTTTGTCGAAAGCCAGGCCAGGTGAACCAGGAAGGACGGGCTGGCCGGGAGCAGGTGGTTAACATACAGCCGCAACCCGTCGGCCAGGGTCAGGTCACCGTGGACTCCCCGGAAGTCGAAGTAAATCAGTGAGTTTAACACGGCTTCCGGCTCGGGGGTTGCCACCCACCGGCGGAAGTGGGTCTTCCAGCCCGAAAGGGACTGGACCCATTCCGGGTTGTCGGCCGTGTAGCGGCCGGGACAGGGCGGAAAGCCGACCTCCACCAGGGCGGCGACGGCCCGCCGGCCGAACTCGAGGAAATATTCCCGGACGGCTTCGGCCTGGTCGGGAGGCGGGTCGGCGTAAATAATCGCATTATCCTGGTCGGTGCGGAAGGTCTGCTCCCGGCGGCCCTCGCTCCCCAGCACCAGCCAGCAGTAGGGAACCGGGGGCGGGCCGAGGGCGGCCTCGGTGAACTCGAGGACCCGGCCGATGATCCGGTCGTTGATGTCGGTCATCAGGCGGCCGAGCTCGCTGGCCCGGATCCCCTGCCGGAGCAGGAAGGGCACAACCCGCTGGGACTCGGCCACGACCTGCCTGAGGCCCGGCAGGTCGTGGCGGCGCTCAATATCCCGGGCGACAAAGAGGGCCGAGGTCCCCTGGAGCAGGATCAGGTCGTGGCCCGCAATCATTCCGGCTGGTCGGCCGGCCTCGGTAACGACGATGTGGTGGATGCCCCGGCGGACCATCTCGCTGACCACCTGATAGACCGGCGCATCGGCGTCTACGGTCACCACCGGGCTGGTCATTATCTTGGCCACCGGCTGGCGGATATCCCGGCCGGCGGCGACGACCCGCTCCCGCAGGTCCCAGTCGGTGACGATGCCGGCGGCCTCATCCCCGGGACCCAGGACGACCACCGAGCTTACCCGTTGGTGGGTCATCAGCTGGGCGGCCTCCTGGATGGTGGTCTCGGGCCGGCAGGTGACCAGTGGCCGGCGGGCGACCTCCCTGGCCCGGGCCGTAAAGATGAGTCGGCCGGAACCGGCCAGGGCCGGGGCACGCTCGAGCTCCTCGAGGGTCCAGTCCAGGTAGCGGCGGATTGAAAACTCGTAAAGATAGCGGGCAAACTGCGGCTGGGTCTCCAGAAGCTTCTCGACGACCTCCCTGGGGACGGCGTAGCAGACGGTGTCGTCGACGGCGATGACATCGAGCCGGCTGCGGTCCCCCTCCAGGGCCGAGAGCACCCCGAAGACCTCCCCTTCGCCGACAACCTCAAGGGTAACGTCGCCGACGGCTTTTTTCACCCCGCCCTTTTCGACCACGTAGAGGTAGGGGGCCGGCGGCCCATCCCGGTGAAGGATCCGGGTGCCCCTGGGGAAGAAGTGGACCTCGGCCCGGCCGACAACTTCGGCCAGGGCCTCCCGGTCCAGGTAGCGGAACGGGGGGACCTGACTCAGAAAGGCGAGGGCAACCGCCTGAGCCGACATGCCGCCGTGCCGACCTGAGCTTTCACTATACCCCTGGAAATTCACTCCAAGTATAGTGCCAAACAGGGGCCTTTTTCAACCGGTCACCGGCCAATTTTGCAGACCCCGATCCGTAATCAGCAAGGGAAAGCTATGATCAAACCGGCCATGTAAACGTAACAGGAACCGAGACCTATATACAATTCCGGTCCTGCCGGAGAAAGGAGGGGTGTATATTCAAAAATAAAGCTATAAATTCCGGATATCGGAATCGACCCAGACCTGACCTAAGGAGGTGAGCGACGGTGGCTGCTACGAATGCCCGCAACTACTACGAGGCGGTTGAACCGGCCTACTTACGGCTCGTCCTCGGGGCCTCGACCCTGGGGACCATCATCGAGTGGTACGACTTCTATATCTTCGGGAGCCTGGCGACCATCCTCTCCCGGGAGTTTTTCCCGCCCGGCGACCCGGTCGCAGCCTTTCTTAATACGGTTGCCATCTTCACCATCGGCTTCCTCATCCGGCCCCTGGGGGCCTTCGTCTTCGGGCGCATCGGCGACCTCATCGGCCGCAAGTACACCTTCCTGGTGACCCTGACGGGCATGGGCCTCTCCACGGCCCTCATCGGCCTGCTCCCAACCTATGCGCAGGTCGGCCTCCTCTCGGCCTTTATTCTCTTCCTGCTTCGGCTGATTCAGGGTCTTACCCTCGGGGGCGAGTACGGCGGGGCCATCACCTACGTGGCCGAGCACGTGCCCGACGGTCGGCGGGGGTTCTTTACCGGGATCCTCCAGACCTCCCCGTCCATCGGCCTCATGATTTCCCTCGTCGTCGTGCTGGCAACCCGTCTCAGCCTTGGGGAGGAGGCGTTCAACGCCTGGGGCTGGCGAATTCCCTTCCTGGTCTCGTTCCTGCTCGTGGCCATCTCCGTTTACATCCGGCTCAAGCTCCAGGAGACCCCGGTCTTTGCCCGTCTTCAGGCTGCACGCCGGACCAGCCGCTCCCCGTGGCGGGAGGCCTTTCTTTCCGAGAATATTAAATACGTCCTGACGGCGGCAGTGGTCGTCATCGGCCAGGGGGTTGTCTGGTATAGCGGCCAGTTCTGGGCCCTCTACTTCCTGCAGACCATCAAGAAAGTGGACCTGGTAACCTCCAGCGCCATCGTCGGAATGGCCATCCTGCTGGCCAGCCCGATGTTCATCATCCTGGGGGCCCTTTCCGACCGGGTCGGCCGCAAGCCCATCATTCTGGGCGGGATGGCCCTGGCGGCCCTCACCTATTACCCCCTGTACAGCGCCCTGGGCTCGGCGGCCGACCCGTCCCGGCTGGCCCTCTGGAACAGCAACTTCTGGCTCTCGGTCGCCATCGTCTGGGTGATGGTCGCCTACGTGGCGATGGTCTACGGGCCCATCGCATCCTTCCTGGCGGAGTACTTCCCGGCCCGGATCCGCTACACCAGCGTCTCCGTGCCGTACCATATCGGCAACGGCTGGGGCGGCGGCCTCGTCCCGTACGTCACCTCGGCCATGTACGCATCCACCGGGAGCCTGCTGGCCGCCCTGGCCTACCCGATCCTGGTGCCGGCCGTCTGCTTCCTGCTGAGCCTCTTCCTGATGCCCGAGACCAACCGCACCCGCATCTGGGAAGAATCGGCCCTGGCCCCCGAGGCCGGCGCCGCCGGAAGCGACTGACCAGCACCGGTTTGCCGAAGGACCGGGGGCGGGTGGCTCGGTTCGGCCACCCGCCCCACCCTCATTTGCATAACGGGCATCCTTCGAGACGGCCGTAAATTTAACGGCCCATAAGTGCTGATCTGCCGGATTTTTCAGCATTTTACCGGTAGATTCTGCAAAACGGGCCTTCTGTAAGGCGGCGTTCGTTTAATATCCGGTGGAACCCGATGATCACGAAGCTTGCGGCGTGTATCCGGCAGGTTTCCGGTCGGGGCCGGCGGTTTTTGTCTGACCGGCCGCTCGCCGAGGCCGGCTTTGTCGTTCTGGATGTGGAGACGACCGGCGTTCAGGGCGACACTGACGAGATCCTAGAAATCGGGGCCATCAAGATGGTGGGAAGCCGGATACTGGTGGGCCAGACGTTCCACCGGCTCGTCCGGCCCCGGCAGAAGAGCTGGGGCCGGACGGTTCCCGTCCACCGGATCCGGCCGGCCGACGTCCTTACCGCGCCGCCGGTTGAGACGGTCATACCCGAACTTGTTGGTTTCTGCCGGGGCCATGTCATCGTCGGATACAGGGTCGAGTTTGACCGGGCATTCCTGCGGCGGGCGGGGTTTCCGGTCGACGAATTTGTCTGGGTCGCCGTTGACCGGGTCGAACGGTGGCTCAGCGGGCATGCGAACGGCCAGCCGGTCGGGATAGAGCTCCTTGGGGTCGACGACCTGGAGAGGCTGGCCCGCCGCTACCGGGTCGAACTTCTCCGGCCCCACAATGCCCTGGCCGATGCCCTGGCCACGGCCGGAATCTGGCAGCGGCAGCTGTATAGACTCCAGGCCTTCGGGGTCAAAACCGTGGGCGACCTGGTCCTGGTCGGCCGGGAAGCCTGAGGAGGTGATGCCTGGGAACGAGCGGCTAGCTGTTTTCTCAGACCCGAGCGGAGGCTCTTAAAGCGGCGATAGACAGAGCTTTTCGGGAGGAGGTTTATGCAGCGCCCACAGCACGAGCACACAGGTCAGGATAACCGCTTGCAAGCGTACTGGCGGGAGAACCGGCGGCTTATCCTTATCCTGTTCGCCATCTGGCTCCTGGCCGGTTACGCCCACCCGCCCTTCGCCAAGGCCCTTAACAACATCGCCATCCTGACCGGTTTTCCGCTGGGCTACTGGCTCGCAAGCCAGGGCTCGATCACCATTTTCGTCATCCTCATCTTCGTTTACGCCCTCGTCATGAACAACATTATCGACCGGAAGTACGGTTTCGAGGAAGAGGAGTAAGGGGGTCAGGCAATGTCGCAGGAAACTTACTACACACGGGTTTCCAAGCGGGAGGTCAAGCTCTTCCAGCAAAAGCTCTTTCGCATTTACGGCGCCTTCGTCATCGGGCTTTTGATCTTTACGACGATTCTAGCCGTCCTTGAGGTCAACATCGGCCTGTCGAAAGTCGCCATCGGTTACGCCTACCTATTCCTGACGTTGCTCCTCTATGCCTTTATCGGCATCCTGAACTTTACCCGGCGGCTCGACGAGTATTACGTGGCCGGCCGGCGGGTGCCCGCCTTCTTTAACGGCATGGCCACCGGGGCCGACTGGATGAGCGCCGCCTCGTTTATTTCCATGGCCGGGTCGCTCTTCGTCCTCGGCTACGACGGCCTGGCCTACATCATGGGCTGGACGGGCGGGTACGTTCTGCTGGCCCTCTTCTTTGCGCCGTATTTGCGTAAGTTCGGTCAGTTCACGATTCCCGACTTCGTGGCCGCCCGGTTTCCGGAGAAGGGCCGGACGGTGCGGGTGGTGGCCGCCATCTGTGCGATCGTCGTCTCCCTAACCTACGTAACGGCCCAGGTAACGGGCGTCGGCATCATCATGAGCCGGATCGTCGGCCTGCCCTTTGAGATCGGCGTCTTCGTCGGCCTGGCCGGCGTGCTCGTCTGCTCGTTCCTGGGCGGGATGAAGTCCATCACCTGGACCCAGGTGGCCCAGTATATCATCCTGATTATCGCCTACCTGGTGCCGGTGACCTTCCTTTCGACTGTCCGGACCGGGGTGCCCATCTCCGAGCTTATGTATGGCCGGGCCCTCCAGGAGATCACCCGGATCGAGCAGCAGCTCAACCTGCCGTCCTATGTTGAGCCCTTCAAGTGGGTTTTGAGCAATGCCTCGGCCCGGGCGAGCATCGGGCAAATAAACGAAGCCCTTAAGATCAACCTGCCGCAGCCGCCGGCCATGGCCGTCAGCGACTGGCGGGGTTACCCGTGGGAGTTCTTAGCCCTGACCTTCTGCTTGATGGCGGGTACGGCCGGCCTGCCCCATATCCTGATCCGCTACTACACGGTGCCGGACCCGAAGGAGGCCCGGATAAGCGTCGGCTGGTCGCTTTTCTTCATCTACCTGCTCTACTTTACGGCCCCGGCCTACGCCGCCTTCTCCCGCTGGGAATTCCTGACGGACGTGGTCGGCAAGCCCATCAACCAGCTCCCGGCCTGGGTCGACGCCTGGGCCCGGACCGGACTGCTCGCCATCCGGGACGCCAACGGCGACGGCATCCTGCAGTGGGCCGAGCTCACCATCAACCCGGACATCGTGGTCCTGGCCACGCCGGAGGTGGCCGGCCTGCCCTACACCATTGCGGCCCTGGTTGCGGCCGGCGGCCTGGCGGCGGCCCTCTCCACGGCCGACGGCCTGCTGCTGGTGATCTCGTCGGCCGTTGCCCACGACATCTACTCCAAGGTGATCAACCCGAACGCCAGCTACGCCACCCGCTTTCTGATGGGCCGGGTGATGATCCTGGTGGCGGCCGTGGTGGCGGCGTTCCTCGCATTCCCGCGGCTGGCCCTCATCGTCCAGCTGGTGGCCTGGGCCTTCTCGCTGGCGGCCTCGACCTTCTTCCCGGTGATCCTGCTCGGGATCTTCTGGAAGCGGGCCAATGCCTGGGGCGCCATCTCCGGGATGGTCGGCGGGCTGGTGGCGTGTCTCATCTACATGTGGGGCAACTACCTGTTCCCGACCTTCAACCTGTTCGGGCTGAGCCACCTCTCCTCGGGCATCTTCGGGATGGCGGTGAACTTCGGCCTGCAGATTGCGGTGAGCCTGGCCACCGCCCCGCCGCCCCGGGAGGTCCAGGAGCTGGTTGACCAGGTGCGGATTCCGGTCGGCGAGCTGGTTACGGTTCCGGGCGCGGCCCCGGCCCCGCGGCCGGCTCCCCAGCCCGGCGCCGACGACTGAGCCCGACGAGCCGGCGTACCGGTGGCGCGGGTACAATCCGGTGTACCCGCGCCACCCCCTTTTATATCCGGACGGCAGCGACGACCGGTAGCCGATGATGCTTGCAGTACTCGTCGAGGCCCTGAACTGGTTTCTGGCCTTCCTGATGTGGACGATTATCGGCCAGCTCATCCTGGAGCTGATTACCGGCGGCCAGCGGACCATCATCAGCGAGGCCTTCCGCCGGATTACCGGACCGGCGTTTCTCCTTGTCCGGAAGATTGCCCCGCCCTTTATCGGCGACCGGTTTATTCCGGTTCTCACGCTGGCCCTGGTCATCGTTCTGCGGCTGGCGGTGGGTCTGCTTCTGCTGCCGGCGGTCGCGCCCCGGGCCTGAACGACCTGAGGGTATAATCACCGGGGAGCTGTGACGCCGGGGGCAGAACCGTGTCCGAGACCGCTTTCGAGGCCGAACTTCGGGCCTGGGTCGACCAGGTTTACCGCCGGCGCGGACAGCTGGCCCGCCGGCGGGTTGAGGCCCAGGTCTTTGACCTCCTGGAAAAGGAGCGCCGCTGGCTGACCCTTTTAACCGTTATCGTCATGCTGGGCATCTACGGCACCCCGTTTATTGGGGCGGCCGCGGTCGCCGGGGGGCTGGCTGTTCTTTACGTTGGGTCCATTGCCAGCGGCCTCATTACCGTCCGGTACGCCAGCCGGGTGGAGCGCAGCATTGACCCTTCCGAGCCGGCCCGGGCGGCGGCCGAGGCCTGGGAGACCCGCCCGGCCCTGGACCCGGCCCGACGGGCCCGGCTCCTGCGGCTGATGAACCTCTTCCGGGCCGCCCACCTGCCCGGAGCCCGGGAACTGCTCATGGCCGAGCTTGGGGAGCTTTCGGCCGACCCGGACTTTGCCCGCTGGCGGCTTATCCGGGACTTAAAAGACCTTATCCTGGCCGAGGGGCCGGCCCTCGGCTGAGGGGCCGGCGGCCGTGGCTGAAGCTGTTCGCTACTGGGACCCCGTTCCGTACGCCGGGTTTCGCCGCCTGCTCAGCGGCCTTGACCCCGCCGCCCGGCCGGCGTCAGTGGTCGTCCGGCCGGCCGGGGACGGGCGGGTCGGGGTGCTTCCGGGCTCGTTCAATCCCCTTACGGCCGCCCATGCCCTGCTGGCCCAGGCTCCCCTGGACCGGGGGCTGGTGGACGGGGTGTATTTTCTGCTGGCCGTCCGAACCGTTGACAAAGAAGCGCCCGAGGGGCTGACCCTGCCCGACCGGGTCTGGATCCTGGACGAGTACTGCCGGGGGCGGCCGGGGCTGGGGATTGTTCTTACCAACCGGGGCCTTTACGTCGAAGAGGCCGAGGCCCTCCGGGCCGGGCCGGTGCCCCCGGAAAAGGAGCTCTGGTTTCTGGTCGGCTTCGACAAGATTGTGCAGATTTTTGACCCCCGCTACTATGCCGACCGGGAGGCGGCCCTGCGCCGGCTCTTTACTCTGAGCCGCTTCTACGTGGCCCCCCGGTCGGGTCGGACCGGGGCAGACCTGGCCGAATTTCTCGCCCGGCCTGAAAACCGGTCCTTTGCGCCCTACGTCCAGTATCTTCCCCTTCCGCCGGAATACCACGACCCCCACCTTTCGGCAAGCGCCGTCCGGCAGGCCTGTGCGGCTGGATCAGTCCCGCCGGGAGCGGTCCCGGTCGAAGTCCGCCGGTTTATCGAGGCGACCGGAGCCTTCCGGCCGCCCCGCCCCACCCCGGACGGGGACGTGGTCGACCTCTACGGCCTTCGCGTTGGCCTGCTCGAGCTTATCGCCGCCGGCGACCCGCCTTACCCGCCGGCGGGGACGGTCTTCCGGGTCTGGGAAGGGCTTACTGCCGCCGACCCGTCGGGGCGCCGGGCCCGGGAGCTTCTCCGGGCCGGGGACCTAGCCGGGCTTTTCGGCCTCTTCGGGGTTGAACTCCCCCCAGACGGCCAGGAGCAGTCCCAGGGCGGCCCGGGCGAAGGCCCGCCGGTTTAGGCTTCGCCGGCCGCTCCCCGTCCGCACCTCCAGGACCCGCTCAACCGGGCCGGAAACGGCAACCCAGGCCAGGCCGACGGGCTTAGCCGAGCGACGGCCGGTCTGGGGGCCGGCGATGCCCGTCTCGGCCAGGCCCCACTCAGCCCCGAAGAACCGGCGGGCGCCCCGGGCCATGGCCAGGGCAACTTCGGGGCTGACGGCCCCGGCGGTTTCGATAAGGTCCGGGGGGACACCGAGGAGCTCGACCTTTGCCACGTTGGAGTAGGCGACAACCCCGCCCTTAAACCGGCGGCCCAGCCGCCGGCTCAGGAGCCGGGCCAGCTCGCCGCCGCAGGCCCCCTCGCCGGCCGCAACCGTCGGCCCGGGCTCAGGTCTGGTCGGCCGGTTCGAAGTCGAAGAGTTCCGGGGCAAGTTCCCGGGCAAGCTCGGCGTGGTCCCGCTCCCAGACGGCCCGGGCCCGGGCGTCGAACTCGCCGGGAAGCAGGACCCCCTTTTCTTCGAGAAGCTCCAGCAGGGCCCGCATCCGGACCCGGGCGGAGATGAGCTCGTTGCTCAGGTTCCAGATAAGGTCGAAGAGGTTAAAACCGGTCATGACTGGGCGGCCAGAAACTCCAGCACCAGCCGGTTAAACTCGGCCGGGCGGGTCTCGTGGGGCGAGTGGCCGGCGCCGGGCAGGACTTCGACCCGGGCGGTCGGGACGAGCTGGCGGAGGCGGTCGGCAACCCTGACCGGCACCACCCGGTCCGCCCCGCCCCAGACGGCCAGCAGGGGCACCCGCAGGTCCGGCAGGTCGGCCTCAAGGTAGGGGTCGACCGGGGGCGACTTCAAAATAGCCACCAGGGTGTCGGCCGAGCCCCGGACCCGGTGGAGCCGTTCGAAATAGGCGGGCAGGCCTTCGGGCACCGGGTCGGGGCCGTAGGACCGCTCCAGGCCCGACCTCAGCAGGTAACCGCCGGCGAACCCGTAGTAGAGGACGGCCTTGACGAGGGCCGGTCCGACTGGGCCGAAGCCCAGAACCCGCCGGATAAGGCCGAAGGGGAGTCGGGGTGCGGTCAGCGGGCTGTCGACGATTACCAGCCGGGCGGCCATTTCCGGATAGTCCAGGGCGAGCCGCAGGGCGATGGTACCCCCGAGGGAGTGGCCGACCACGTGGGCCCGGTCGATGCCCAGCTCCCGGATGAAGTCCCGGACGGCCCCGGCCTGGGTTCGGATGGCGAACCGGGGCAGGCGGGTCCGGGCCGAGGCTCCGAAGCCCGGCAGGTCCAGGGCGACGGCCCGGAAGCGCCCGGCGAGGGCCGGCTGATTAAACCGCCAGGTGTGGTGCGAGTAATCAAAGCCGTGGATCAGGATAACCGGGAAGCCCGAGCCCGCCTCGACGTAATGCACCTCGGCCCCATCCGGCAGCGTCAGGTACCGGCCGTTCGGAGCCCGCAGGTCCCGGTAATCGAGGCTTTCCCAGCGGGCCAGCCGGTACTGGGCATTAACCACCGCCCCGGTCAAAACCCCCGCCCCCAGGCCCAGGCTGACGGCGGCTAATCTGGGCAGTCTTCGGGTCGTCATCCTCGACAGCTAAGGCGCCAGCAGTTCAATGCGCCAGTTTTCCCCTTCCCGGGTATATCTTACCCGGTTATGGAGCCGGTAGGGCCCGGCCTCCCAGAACTCAAAACAGTCCGGCTCGACCCGGAAGCCGCCCCAGAACGGCGGCAGGGGAACTTCCCGGCCCGCGAACTCGGCCAGCTTCGCCCGGAAGACCGCTTCCAGGGCCTCCCGGCTCGGGATGACCCGGCTCTGGGGCGAAACCAGGGCCGCAACCTGGCTCTCAATCGGGCGGCTCCGGAAGTAGGCCTCGGATTCTTCCCGAGAAGTTCGGGTTACCCGGCCGGAAATCCGGATCTGCCGGCCGAGCCGGGCCCAGTGGAAGAGAAGGGCGGCGTGGGGATTTTCGGCCAGGTCCCGGGCCTTGGGGCTCTCGTAGTTGGTAAAGAACACGAAGCCCCGCCGGTCGAACCCCCGCAGCATCACCATCCGAACCGACGGGCGGCCGTCCCGGCTGGCCGTGGCCAGGGCCATCGCGTCGTAAAGCTCGATGTCGGCCGCCTTCGCGTCAGCAAGCCAGCGCCGGAACTGCTCAAAGGGGTCGGGCGCAAAGCCGGCAAATTCCGGCGGCCGCTGAGAGGTCAGTTCAACCATCGTGATGCGCTCCCTGCTGGTGCTCCACCGCGGCCAGAAGGCTTGTGGATTTGACGGCCAGGCTGAGGGCCGCGGCCCCAGCCAGCCCGATCCCGAGGATGTACCCCCCGGCCAGGCCGAGCCAGCCGATGAGGGCGTAGCCCAGAAGGGGGCCGCTGGCCGAACCGAGGTCTTTAAAGGTTGCGTAAACGCTCATCGCCCAGGCCCGGGCGCCAACCGGAGCCAGGTCGCCGGCCAGGGCATCGAGGACAACGGCCAGGGCCACGTCGGCCAGATACGCCAGGACCGCAGCCAGAAGGACCAGGGGCAGAAACCGGATAAAACCCAGGGCCCCGAGGGCGGCCCCGAAGGCGCCCAGGGCGGCAAGGGCGACCCGAAGGCGGCCGAGCCGGTCCGAAAGGTAGCCGGCCGTCGGACTGAAGCCCAGGTCGATGGCCCAGCGGGTCGCCAGCAGGGCGCCGGTGAGGGTTGCGATGCCGGCGATACCGCCGGTCGATTCCCGGAGCACGAGGCCCAGGGTGGAGGTGACGAGGCCGGGGCCGAGAAAACCGCTCACGAATCCGGCCAGGTAAACGGGATAGGACGCCTCCCACCGGAGGGCAATTCCGGGAGGGGGCTGGTGGTCGGCGGCCGGGGCCTTCCAGCCGGCTCCGGACCCCGCCCCCCGAAGGCCGGCCCAGGCCAGAACTCCGCCCCCGGCCGTTGCCAGGGTAAAAAGGCCGAGGGCCGGGCGGGGACCCACCAGGTCGGCGAGCAGGCCGCCCAGGAGGGTGCCGGCGAGGCTTCCCAGCCTTGAGACCCCGGAGAATATGCCCATGAACCGACCCCGGGTCCCGGCCGTTGAGAACTCCAGGACAGCGGTGTAGCCCCCGAGCCGGATGAGCGACCAGCAACAGCCCCAGGCGAGCCGGCTGATAATAAAGGGAACAAGACCGTGGACCAGGGCGTATGCCCCGGTGGTCAGAACCGCCCCGAAGGCCCCGGTAAGGAACGGAATTCTGGGGCCGGCCCGCTGGAACCAGCGGCCGGCAACCGGATTCGAGATGAGCCGGATAAAGCGGTTGACCGACAGGATGATGCCGACCCCAAAGAGGGGCAGTCCCCACTCGGGGTAGTAGGTGGGTAAAACGGCGTAGAGCATCGAGTCCCCAAGGAGGCTCAGGGCCGCCGTCACCGAAACGGCCAGGAGGGGCTGGGGGACCATTATTCAGGACCCAGGCCGAGGAATCCCGAGCCGAGCATCCGCACCACCTCAAGGGCCGCCGCCGGCCGGCCCAGCTCTGCCGCCCGCCCGGTCATCTCCGCCCGATAAGCCGGGTCGGCCCGCAGCCGCTCAAGCTCGGTCCTGAGGTCCCGGGGTTTGAGGCCCATCCGCCCGGCGCCGGCCTCGACAACGTAGGCGGCGTTGCCCTCCTCGTGGCCCGGAATATAGCTGATAAAGATGAGGGGCTTGCCGGCGGCGAGACCCTCGCCGATGGTCATCGGCCCGGCCTTGGTCAGGATAACGTCGGCGGCCGCCATCAGCTCCCAGATGTTCTCGACAAAGCCGTAGACCCGCATCAGGGGGTCGGCCTGGGCCGCGAGCCGCCGGTAAAGGGCCCGGTTCCGGCCGCAGACGACCAGAATCTGGGCGTCCGGACAGGCCTGGCGGGCGACCCGGACGACCCGGCCGATCTTACCGACCCCCTCGGCCCCGCCGACCACGAGCAGGGTAAACAGTTCCGGGTCAAGGCCCAGGTTTTCCCGGGCCCGGGCCGGCGACGGCCGGTTCAGGGCGAAGCGAATGTCGACGGGCAGGCCGGTAAGAATCACCCGGTCGGGCGGCAGGCCGTGGCGGACGAACTCCTCCCAGGCCGGCTTGCTGGCGGCCGTGTAAAGCTGAAAGCCCGGGTAGCGCCAGCCCGGATGGACCACCACCAGGTCGGTGTAAACAACAGCCATCGGCAGGCGGGGGTTGACCTGCGGCCGGGCCCGGACGAGCAGGGGGTTCGCCAGGGGGTGAACCGAGACGACCAGGTCCGGGCGGGCCTCGGCGAGGAGCCCCCGAACCTTGGGCAACAGGGCCGGGGAAGCCGCCCGTACAACGGCCTCAAACCCGGCCTTCTGGCGAAAGACGTGCCAGATGACGGCCCACAGGGCCGGCGAATGGACGGTTATCGGCCCGTAAAGGTCGGTGAGCTTTTCCCAGACGGTCCGGCGGCCGTTCCGGAAGATGTCGACAATCTCAACCCGAACGTGGTTGTCATAAAGATAATCAAAGGCCCGGGCAAGGGCCAGGGCGGCACTCCGGTGGCCCCCGCCGGTCTGGGACATAACGATGAGTACGCGCCGCACGGGTTTCCAACGGTTATTTTAACCGAAATCTGACCAGGCCCCGCCCGGACGGCCGCTCACCGCCGGCCGACGACGGCCGGAAGCCAGCCAAGACAACAGACCCGGCTGAGCCGCCCCGGCGAAGGCTGGGATGTTGGCCGGAACTGCCCGGTGACCGCCGGCAGCCGCTCCAGCGACCAGCCGGCCCTGACGGCCGGCAGAGCCGGGGAATATGTGGGGTCGGTGCCGTAGCTCAGGGCCGCAACGACCGTCCCGTCGGGCGCCTTTAAAACCAGCCGGTCGCCGTCGTTATTAAGGCCGTTGCCGATGCGGCCGGTCGGCATCACCACCAGGACAAAGCCGCCGTCGGCCGGGACCGGGACTGCGTCTGGGCTGGCGGCGATTACGGCAACGCCCCCGGCCGGGATTACCGCCGCCGGAAGCGGGTCCGACCGGCCGTTGTCGGCAAGGGTCCAGCCCCCGAGGTCGATGGGAGCTCCGGTCGTGTTGACCAGCTCCACCCACTCGCAGTCGGTGCCGCAACCGGCAATGCCGGGGTCATAGAGAAGCTCGTTGAAAATGAGGCTGCCCGGCTCGTAATGGGCTGGCCCGGGCGTTGGGGTCGGGCCGGGCGGGCCTGCACCAGGGGTTGCGCTGGCGGCCGCCGACGGGGTAGGGGTAGGTGGACCCAAGAATTGCAGGCTCGCCCCGTCAATAAACGCGGCCGCCGCTAAACTGCCGGCGGCCGGCCCAACCTGCACCCTAACCCGAACGCTCTGGACCGGACCATCCACTCTTACCTGTCCGCTCAGAAGGCTGGCCGTTCCGGTATAGACCAGCCAGTAGTCCCGGATAAATGAGCCGGTGGCATCGCCGGACTCATACCATTCGGCAATGACGTGGATGCTACCGACGCCGTCCCCGCCCATAACCCAGGCCGAAAGCTCGTAGGTGCCAGCGCCCGGCGCCGGGGAAACAACCTGCCAGAACTCCCCGTCCTGGCTGTTGTTCACCGTAAGCTTTGCGGCGAAACTGCCCTCGTAGCGGGGCTCGGTCACCTGCCCGGCCAGAAGGTTGGGAGTGGAGTACCAGGGCGAGCCGATTGGCCCTTCAAAACCGCCGTTCACGAGGAGTTCTGACCCCTGGCCGGCCAGGCGGTCGGACACGGGGGGTAAGAAAAGACTCACCCCCAGCACGGCAACGACCAAAACCAGGCCCCAACGCAGACCGCCGTTCAAGAAGCCGCCTCAGCCTGTCGGACGCAGTTGCAGGCATTTTAAAGGACGGTCGGATGGCAGGTCAAATTGCGAAAATCAGCCGGCCCGGCGGCCAAGCCGCCAGAGGACTGCGGCCGCGGCGCCCAGGGCCGCCAGCGCAATTCCGCCGACCAGGAGCCCGGTCGGGGGGCCAGGGTCAGACCCGGCGGTAGCGGCCGGGGGCGGGGCGGCGGTGGGCGTCGGCGGGGCGGGGCTGGGGGTGAAAGTCGGGGTCGGAGGCACCGGGGTCGGGCTCGGTTCGGGGGTGGGGGTCGGCGTGGGCGGCTCCGGCGTCGGTGGGGGCGGAACGGGAGTTGCCGTGGGCCGGGCCGGCGTCGGGCTCGGCCGGGCAGGCGCCGGCGTTGCCGTCGGCCGAACCGGGGTCGGGCTCGGCCCTGGTGCCGTCACAACCACCAGCCCAGCCATCCCGACCCCGCCGGGACCGCCGTGGGGCACACAGTAGTACGGGTAGGTTCCCGGCCGCTCAAAGGTGAACCGGAACGCACCGCCCGGGGGGATAAGGCCCGAATCAAAGCTCCCGTTGTCGGCCGTAACGGTATGGGCGAAAGCATCCCGGTTGACCCAGACGACGGTCGTTCCGGCCGGGACGGTCACCGTCCGGGGCTCAAAGGCGATGTTGCGCATCTCGACGGTTACCTCCTGGGCCGCCGGCCGGGCACCGGCAGCAGGCGCCAGGCCGAACCCGGATAACAGCGTCGCCACGATAAGGAGCCGTATACCCATGAACAGAAGCCGGCCGGGCACTCTTTTCACCTTCCCCATCCTCAAAAGAATTACGCCCCGGGGTCCCCGGCCGGATTCAATCCCGACGGTACTGGGACAGTCGGTGCGGGACTGGCTCGACCCTGGCGAACCGGAGGTCTCCCTAACAGCTTACCAGTATTGCGACCCGGTCACACGATAAATCCAGCCGGCTCCGTCGGGCGTATTTTGGGTGGGTAAAGAAGCTTCCGCCCGGAAAGGAGGTGAGGCGCAGGGCCGCAGTGCTCAACCTGCCGGCGTTTGCTACCGGACAAAACTTTGATTGGAGAGGGAACAGCAGGAGATGATCAGGCTCTTCGGCCGATTTCTGGTTCTGGTCCTTACGTTGCTGGTCACCTTCATGCCGGTGGTCCCGGCCCATCCGCCCATTCCCACCGTTGCGGCCCAGGAGATAACGGTGGAGATGCGCAACATATCCTTCAGCCCCCGGATGGTCACCATTACCCCGGGGACTACGGTGGTCTGGGTGAATCGGGACCCGGTGGCCCACACCGTCACCGCCGACGATGGGAGCTTTGACTCCGGCCTGATTCAGCCGGGCGGAATGTACCAGCGCACCTTTACCCAACCGGGAACGTACCCGTACTACTGCCGGCCCCACGGGGGACCGGGCGGGCAGGGGATGTCGGGCGTCATCGTCGTTCAGGCGGCCCCAGCCGCTCCCACCCCGGCAACCCCGGCTCCGGCGGCCCCGGCCCAGCCGACGCCGGCGCCCCCGGCCGTCGGCCCGACCCCGGCTGCCGCCCTGACCGGCGAATGGCCGCCCGTGGCGGTGGAGATGCGGGCCACCCGGACCGGGAATCAGGTCACGTTTGTTATGCTGGTTACGAACCGCAGCAGCCGCCCCTACAGCTACGAGCTTAAGGCCAGGCTGCCTTCAGGGGCGCGGCTCATCTCGTGCCAGTACGGGACCCACCGGACCGACTGGCGCCAGTGCGGCCTGGACGGCCAGGGCAATGTCGGCTGGAACAATCCCGGCGGAATCCGGCCCGGGGCCGTCGTCGGGCCCTACACGTTCACGGTGGAAGTGCCGGGGGCGGCCGCCTCCAGCTACGCCTGGGTGAATTTTTACAATAACTCCCCGGCCGGCAGCTGGACCAGCTCCCTCGTGGTCTCGCCCGCGCCGGCCACGGCCGCCACCGTCCGGACCGCCAGCACCGGCCTGGGGACGGTCCTGGTCGATGACCGGGGGCTGACCCTCTACATGTTTGCCCGGGACAGCCGTGAGCCGTCGACGTCGAACTGCTACGGGACCTGCGCCGTCAACTGGCCGCCGCTGCTTACGACGGACCGGCCGGTTGCCGGCCCCGGCGTGCGGCCCGAACTCCTCGGGGTGATAAACCGGGCCGACGGGACCCGCCAGGTGACTTATAACGGCTGGCCCCTCTACTACTGGTTCCAGGATGCCCAGCCGGGCGACACCCGGGGCCAGAATGTCGGCAACGTCTGGTTCGTGCTCCGGCCAGACGGTACGCCGGTCCGGTAATCCCGACAGGCAGCCCACGAAGCCGATGGGGTCGGCCCGGGCCGGCCCCATCGGCTTTGACAGGCAGGCTACTGCCGCCTATAATGGGGCAGATTCGCTGACGAGCGGGGGGAAATCGACATGAAAGCCAGGGGCATCATCCGGCTGCTGGCCTGGGCCTCGTACGACTTTGCCAACAGCATCTGGGCCATTAACGTTCTTACCCTTTACTTTCTGCTCTGGCTCACCGACGACCTTAAGACGCCCGAGCTGGCCTACAGCCTGGTCTACTCGGGCCTGATGCTCCTGGTCGCCGTCTCGTCGCCCCTGCTCGGGGCCGTCTCCGACCGCTACGGCCGGCGGATGCCCTTTCTTATTGCCTTCACCCTGCTGTGCATCGTTCCGGGGATGCTCTTCGGGGTCCTGGTCCGGTCGGGCGCCGAGGCCCTGGCCCTCTTTGCGGTGGCCACCTTCGGCTACATGGCGGCCACAGTCTTTTACAACGCCCTCCTGCCCGACATTAGCTCGGCGGGAAACCGGGGCTTTGCTTCGGGAGTAGGGATCGGGGCCGGCTACCTGGGAAACGTCCTCGGGGTGCTTTTGATAAAGCCGTTTGTGGACGCCGGGGGCCGGGGGGCGGCCTTCGCCCCGTCGGCCCTCGGGTTTCTGCTCTTTGCCCTGCCGTGTTTTCTGCTCGTCCGGGATATCGGTCCCCGGGCGCCCTGGTCCTGGAATTACGTCCGGGATTCCTACCGCCAGGCGGTCGAGACGGTCCGGCAGGCCGGCCGGTATAAAGAGCTTTTTAAGTTCATTCTGGCCCGGTTTTTCTACGAGGACGCCATCGCAACGTTCATGGCCTTTATATCGGTCTTTTTAACCCGGGTCGCCGATTTCACCACGTCGGAGCTCCAGCTCATCGTCATCCTGGCCACCGCCTGCGCCCTGCCCGGGGCACTGCTCTACGGCTGGGTGGCCGACCGGCTCGGGGTGAAGCGGACCCTCGTCCTGGTCCTGGCCCAGTGGGCGGCGGTCTTTGTCGGCGGCATCACCGCGGCCGAAAAGCCGGTCTTTTTTGCCCTGGCCGTCCTGACGGGCATCAGCCTCGGGGCGGTGGGCGCCTGCGACCGGGTAATGCTCACCCGGCTGGCCCCGCCCGAGCGGGTCGGCGAGTTCTTCGGCCTCTACGTGCTGGTAGGCCGGGTGGCAGCGGTGGTCGGCCCGGTCCTCTGGGGCCTTACCCTCACCGCCTTCGCCCACCTGGGAACTACCAGCTACCGGCTGGCCGTGCTGGCGCTCTTTATCGTCTTCTGGGTCGGGTTCGGCCTGCTGCTGCGGGTTCGGGAATTCCCTGTGCCGGTAATTGCGCCGGCCGGGCCGGCTCCCCGTTCGACGGATTAGCTCGGCGGGCGCCTACCGTTCCCCGAGCTGGACGACCAGCCCGCCGGTCGACGCCGGGTCGATATTGACGATCCACCAGCCGACCGGGCTCTGGAACGACGCCTCCTCCCGGAACTTCACGCCCCGGGGCGTCAGCTCCTTTATAGCCTCGTCCAGGGGTACCGGCGTGCTGAAGGCCACGTGGTGGAGGTGGTCGCCCCGCTCCTGCAGGGCCTGCCAGTAGGGCGACCGCTCGGTGTACGGGCAGATAAGCTCGATCTTGACCTGGCCGGCCTGGAGAACGGCCGCGTCGAACCCGTAGCCCTCTTCGGGGGTGCGTTTGCGGTCCAGAAGCTTAAGGCCAAACTTTTCTTCGAAGATGCGGATGGCCTGGTCCAGGTCGCGGACGACGTAGGCGACGTGGTGGACGCCGTTAAGCATCGGAGACCTCCTTACCCGTCTGCTCGCAAGTATCTGTCGAACCAGTTCAGGATGTGCCGGAGCCGCTCGGTGCGGTGCCGGGGCTTGCCGGCGCTGCGCATCCCGTGGCTTTCGGCCGGAAACCGCACAAAGACGGCCTCCTTGCCGAGGCGCTTCAAGGCAACAAAGAGCTGTTCGCCCTGCTCAATCGGACAGCGGTGGTCGGCCTCGGCGTGGAGGATGAGAAGGGGCGTCTTGATGTTCTTAACGTAACTTAAGGGGGACCGCTCCAGGTAAACGTCAACCCGGTCGAAGGGGTTGGTCCCGAGCTCGGCTTCGGAGAACCAGGTGCCGATATCGCTGGTGCCGTAGAAACTGAGCAGGTTTGAGAGGCTGTTTTCGGTGACGGCCGCCCGGAACCGGTCGGTGTGGCCGATTACCCAGTTGGTCATGAACCCGCCGTAGCTCGCCCCGGTGATCCCCAGCCGGTCCGGGTCGACGTAGCCCTGGGCGAGGATGAAGTCGACCCCCCGCATCAGGTCCTCGAAGTCCTTGCCGCCCCAGTCGCCGATATTCATCGTTGCAAAGGCCTCGCCGTAGCTCTGGCTGGCCCGGGGGTTGGTGTAAAGGACGACGTAGCCGGCATTGGCTTCGAGCTGGAAGTCGAACATGAACATGTTGCCGTAGGCGGCGTGGGGCCCGCCGTGGACGTGCAGAATCATCGGGTACCGTCGGCCGGCCTCGACCCCGACCGGCCGCATTACCCAGCCCTCAATTTCCAGGCCGTCGGCCCCGGGGTAAACAAACCGCTCGGGCCGGACCAGGCTGATTTCGGCCAGAAAGTCGGCGTTCAGGCGGGTGAGCTGGCGCTCTTCTCCGCCCTCGAGAACAAAGAGCTCCCTGGGGTTGAGGCTGTCCCCGGCGATGAAGGCCAGCCGGGCCCCGTCGGGCGAAAGACTGGCGTAAAGACAGCTTCGCTCGCCCCCCACCAGCCGGGTGATACTCCCGGTCAGGTCAACCCGGAAGATGTGGGTGTTGCCCCGGTCGGCCGCCGTGACGATGAGCCCCCGGCCGTCGGGCGTCCAGACCGGCGCGTGGGGCTGAATCGGACCGGGCAGACTGCCCATGATAAAGACGCCGATGGCGGGGTCCCAGTCGGGGGTCAGGTTCCGGGGAGTTCCCCCTTCCGCCGGGACGACCCAGAGCCGGTTGTTAGCACCGGGCAGGTTCCCCCGGTCGTGGCCGACGTAGGCGATAAGCCGGCCGTCGGGCGACCAGCTCGGGGCATCGGCGTCCCCGTTGCCCGGCGTAAGCTGACGGGCTTCGCCGCCCTCGGCCGGGACGACGAAGATGTCGGTCCGCAGGGTAAAGTGGCGCTCCTCGGAGCGGTTTGACGCAAAGGCAATGTAGCGGCCGTCGGGCGACCAGGCCGGACGGCTGTCGTCCCAGTCGCCGTCGGTTATCCGGGCCACTTTTCCGTCCAGGTCGACCGTCCAGATGTGAGTGCGGCCTTCGAGAAACCCGACCCCGTCGAATTTGTATTTAACGGTTGTGATGACCCGGACGTCGGACTCCGGGTCGGGGTCGTCTCCCCGGCTGACCAGGGCGAGCCGGCGGGAATCGGGCGCCCAGGCGAACTCCAGGACGCCCCGGCGCAGGCGGGTGAGCTGGCGGGCCTCGCCCCCATCGGCCGGCATAACCCAGACCTGGGGCCGTTCCCCGCCCCGGTCGGAGAGGAAAGCAAGCCAGCGGCCGTCCGGCGACCACCGGGGAAAGGTGTCCCGCCTGGTGCCCTGGGTGAACCGGCGGGCCTCGCCGGTCCGGAGGGACATTACCCAGACGGCACTGCGGTACTCGTTGGCCTCGGGGTCGGTTTCGGTGACGACGTAGGCGAGGCGGTCGCCGTCCGGGTGAAACTGGACGTCGGTCAGGTTCTTCAGGGCGTAAAGGTCGTCGACCCTGAGGGGCCTCGGCGACATAGGCTGGCTCCTGGCCCGAGAATTTGCCAAATTATAATCTACGGGCCCCGCACCCGGTCAAAGGCCGGCGGCCCGGTGGCGAGACCCGGAAGGGGCGGAGTAATATCTTGGGTGACCTTACCACCCGCAGGAGGGGCGCAATGTCCAGCGACCTTGCCGAACGACAGCGCCGGGTGTTTCCGGGCGGGCATTTCGGGGGCTTCAGCCCGCCGGAGGGCCTGGAAATTATTCCGGTTCGGGGTGAGGGCAGCCGAGTCTACGACCACCAGGGCCGGGAATACGTTGATTATATCCTCGGTTCGGGCCCCCTGATCCTGGGCCACGCCCACCCGGCCGTTGTTGAGGCCGTCCGGCGGCAGGCCGGCCTCGGCTCGACCTTCTACATGGTCAATGAGCCCGCCATCGAGCTGGCCGAGCTCATCCTCTCGGCCCTGCCCCCGGGCTGGGTCCTGCGCTACTGCAACTCCGGCGGGGAGGCGACCAACTACGCTTTGCGCCTGGCCCGGGCGTACACCGGGCGGGAGAAAATCCTGCGGTTTGAGGGCGGCTACCACGGCCACCAGGACTACACCATCGGCTCGGCCTCGGCCGGCATCCCCCGGGCCGTCCGGGAGACGGTGCTGGTGGCGCCCTTTAACGACCTGGAGGCGGCCCAAAGCCTGATCGAGGCCCACGCCGGGGAGCTGGCTGCCGTCATCGTCGAGCCCATCCAGCGGATTATCCCGCCCGTGGGCGGCTTTCTCGAGGGCCTGCGGGAGGCCACGGCTCGCCACGGCATCGTGCTCATTTTTGACGAGGTGGTGACCGGGTTCAGGCTCGCCTGGGGCGGGGCGGCCGAATACTACGGGGTCGTTCCGGACCTGGCAACCTACGGCAAGATTATCGGCGGGGGATACCCGCTGGCGGCCGTTGCCGGCCGGCCGGAAATCCTGGGCCTTACTGCCCCGGGGGCCGCCGGCCCCGACCGCTTTGTCTTCCTGAGCGGAACCTTAAACGGCAATCCTGTTGCCTGCGCCGCCGGGGTGGCCACCCTCCGGGAGCTCCGGCGGCCCGGTACGTACGAGCGGCTCCACGAAGCCGGCCGGCGGCTGCGGGCCGGGTTTGCGGAGGTTGCCCGCCGGCGGGGCGTGCCCCTTCAGGTTCTGGGCGACGGGCCGCTGGCCGGGGTGTATTTCAGCCCGGAGCCCATCCGGGACCAGGCCGGGGTGGACCGCTCGGACCGGGCCCGGCTGATGCGGCTTAATGCCGAGCTTCTGAAGGCCGGGGTCCTGGTCAACCTCGCGGCCAAGTTTTACATCTCCCTGGCCCACACCGACGCCGACCTGGACCGGACCGTCTCGGCCTTCGACGAGGCCCTGGCCCGGGTTTAGAGGCCGGTGGTGCGGCACCGGGCACCTGGCCTATAATTACCCGGCGCTTACTGTCAATGGTTGAAATGACCGACCCCTGCTGGGCAAACTGGCGGTACTGTCCGAAGTGCGCCGGGGGCCTCGAAGCTACCGGCGGCCTCGGGCCAAAACGGTGCACCCGCTGTGGGGCGGTCTTTTACTTTAACCCGAAGCCGACCGCAAGCGCCGTGGTCACCCGGAACGGTCGGGTCCTCCTGGCCCGCCGGGCCCGGCCGCCCTTTGAGGGCTACTGGGACCTGCCGGGGGGATTTATCGAGCCGGATGAGGACCCGATCGCGGCCGTCAAACGGGAGGTCCGGGAGGAAACGGGCCTGGAAATCGAAATCGTCGACCTGCTGGGAATCTTCCCCGACCGCTACGGTGAGGCCGGCGAGCCGACCCTGAATATCCATTACCTGGCCCGGGCCGTCGCCGGCGAGCCCCGGCCGGCCGATGACGTCGCCGGCCTCAGCTGGTTCGGCCCGGACGAGCTCCCCGAAACGGTGGCCTTTAGAAACGTTGCCCAGGCCCTGGCGGCCTGGGTCCGCCGTCTCCGGAACCAGGCGGGTTGACATTTGTGAGAGTTTGCACTATCTTTTACTGGCGTTTGTGTGGGGCAGGTCGGGGGCAGGTCTCAGTAAACTGAGGCAGGAGCAACCATGGACCCTTGGACCTTACAGCCGGGCGTCATCGATTCGGCGACGTGGGCGCAGATATTCACCGCCATCACCTACCTGGCCATCTATCTCCTTTTCGCCGTCATTGCCGCCTTCGCGTTTTTGATCGGATTGGGGTTTATCCCGTCCCTGGCGGCGACGGGTGAGGCCCCGGCTGCGGCCCGTCGGCTCCAGCCAGTGTTCTACGTAATTGCCGCTCTTTCCTTCGTGGTTGCCCTGTTCTTTCTGGCCCAGTTCATCATCCTGGCGCCGGGCGTCATCGCCAAGTTCTACCCGAAATTCGCCTTCTAAGCCTTAAAGTCGGGGGCCCCGATGCGAGCGTTACCGAACCGGATACGGAGGGCTTTGGTAATCGGAGGCGGACTGGTCCTGGTCCTAGTCCCCCTGGCTATCCTCGGGGTAGTTATTGTCTCGGCCGCCGGCCTGCCGCCGGCGTTTCTGCGGCCCCAGGTTGTCCAGCCCATCGCCTTCCCCCACAATACCCACGTCCAGGCGGCCCGCCTCGACTGCACCTTCTGCCACCGGAACGTGACCACCGGCGACGCCGCGACGGTGCCGGCCGTCGAGCAGTGCATGTTCTGCCACCAGGTCGTGGCCACCGAGCGGCCCGAGATCCAGAAGCTGATAAGCTACTGGCAGCAGAATCAGCCGATTAACTGGAACCGGGTCCACCGGCTTCCCGACCACGTCCACTTCGTCCACTCAGTTCACATCCAGCGGGGGTTTGCCTGCTCGACCTGCCACGGGGCCGTCGAAAACGTCGGCAAAGAGGGCGTCCAGCAGGTGCGGCCCCTCAAGATGGGCGACTGCGTGAACTGCCACCGCGAAAACAACGGACCCACCGACTGCGGGGTCTGTCATTACTGAGAGGTACTGATATGGGCGTTACCCGACGGGACTTTATGAAACTTGCCGCCACATCGGCGGCCGGGGCCGTTGTCTTCGCCGGCTGCAGCATCCCCGAGCGGGAATTTCAGATTCAAAGTCCGGCCCGCATCCCGGAGGATGTCCTGGCCGGAGACGAAAACTGGTACGCAACGGTCTGCCGCCAGTGCCCGGCCGGCTGCGGGGTCATCGTCCGGGTGATGGAGGGCCGGGCCAAGAAGATTGAGGGCAACCCCGACCACCCCCTGAACCGGGGGAAGCTGTGCGCCCGGGGGCTGGCCGGCGTCCAGCTCCTTTATCATCCGGACCGGGTCGCCCGGCCGCTTATCCGGACCGGCGACCGGGGTCGGGCCGAATTCCGGGCGGCGTCCTGGGATGAGGCCCTCCGGGAGCTTACCCAGCGGCTCCAGAATCTCATCGGCCAGCGGGCCGGAAATACCGCCGTAATCATCACCGGACCCCTGACCGGCTACCGGGCCGAAATTGTCCGCCGGTTCGCCCGGGCCCTGGGTGCCGACCACCTCCAGCTGACGACCCCCGATGAAATCGTCGTTCGAACGGCCCAGCGGCGGGCCTTCGGGTCGGAATTTCTCGTGGATTTTGCCCTGGAGCAGGCGAACTACGTCCTGTCGTTCGGGGCGGATTTTCTCGGAACCTGGCTCTCCCCGGTCCGGTACAGCCGGGGCTACGGCGAGTTCCGGCAGGGACGGCCGGGGCGCCGCGGAACCCTGGTCCACGTCGACCCGCGGTTTTCGACCACCGCCGCCAGCGCCGATGAGTGGATCCCGGTAAAGCCGGGGAGCGAGGGCCTGCTCGCCCTGAGCATCGCCCACGTGCTGGTCAGCGAAAACCTGGCCAATCCGGCGGCCGTTCAGGCCCTGACCGCCGGGGCCGGCCCGGCCGCCCTGAACCCTTTCCGGCCGGAGCTGGTGAGCGAGGCGACCGGGGTCGAGGCTGACAGGATCCGGGAGATTGCCCGGGCATTTGGCCGGACCCGGCCCGCGGTGGCCATTGCGGGCGGGGTTGCGGGCGCCCACACCAACGGCACCTTCAACCTGCTGGCGGCCTACGCCCTCAACTACCTGGTGGGGAGCGTGGGGGTGGGCCAGCCGGTGCGCCTGGTAGCCCGGCCGCCTTACGGGAACGTGCCCTACACCCCGAATCCGGCGACCGTAAGCCAGTGGCAGGCCCTGATCTCCCGGCTCGATACCGGCCGGCCCCGCCCGGTCCAGCTCCTCATTCTCTTCGACGCCGACCCGGTCTATCACCTTAAATACCTGGGTTTTGAAAAGGTGGTGGGCAAGGCCGGGTATATCGTCAGCTTTGCGACCCTGCTCGACGATACGGCCGCCTACGCCGACCTGGTCTTGCCGGCCCACACCTACCTGGAGGACTGGGGCGACGAGGTGACCGACCCGGCCCCGAGCTACCCGGTCATCGGGTTCCAGCAGCCCATCGTGAACCCCTTCTACGACAGCCGCTCCTTCTTTGACGTGCTCCTGACCCTGGCCCGGTCGGTGGGCGGGCCCCTTCAGCAGGAGCTCCCCTGGCCGAACCTGCGGGAGGCGGTCCGGGACGGCGCCCGCCAGCTTCACCAGTCCGGGCGGGGGTCGGTTCAGGCCGTCGACTTTGAGGCCTTCTGGAACGGGGTTCTCCAGCGGGGCGGCTGGTGGGACACGGCGGCCGCCGTGGCGACGGTGCCGACGCCCCCGAACCTTCCGAGTGAGCCGCCGGTCGCCCGGTTCCAGGGCGATGCCCGGGAATACCCCCTGGCGCTGGTCCCCTTCGAACCCATCGGGGTCGGGTCGGGCGGGCCGCTTGCCGGCCTGCCCTGGCTCCAGGCCGTGCCCGAGCCGACCACGACCATGGTCTGGCAGACCTGGGCCGAAATCGGGCCGGAGACGGCCCGCCGGCTGGGCCTTTCGGAGGGGGACGTGGTGGCCGTCGAGTCGCCGGTCGGCCGGATCGAGGTGCCCGTTTACGTCAACTTTGCCATGCCGCCCGGGGTTGTTGGGGTGCCGTTCGGCCGGGGCCAGCGCAACTACGGCCGCTACGCCCAGGGCCGGGGCGCCAATGTGCTCGAAATTCTTGCGCCCCTGACCGACGAGGACTCCGGGGCGCTGGCCTACGCCGCAACCCGCGTCCGGCTGGTTCGGACGGGTCAGCGGGTGCGGGTTATCAAATACGAGGGGGCGGTGCCGCCCTACGGCCTCGAGCACGAGCGGCCCGTGGAAGTCACCCGGGGCTAGAAGCTTTTAGTTGGGGAGTAGCCAGGATGGTCCAGCAACAGCGGATTCGCTGGGGAATGGTGGTCGACCTCGACCGCTGTACCGGCTGTCAGGCCTGCGTGGTGGCCTGCCAGAGCGAGAACAACCTGCCGCTCAATACCGAAGACCTCTTCCTCCAGCGGCGGGCCTTTGAATGGATCCGGATTGAGCGCTACTGGGACGGAACCGAGTACCCGAACGTGAAGGCCCGGTTCCTGCCGATGCTGTGTCAGCACTGCACCAACGCCCCCTGCGAGCCGGTCTGCCCGGTCTACGCCACCCACCACGACACCGAGGGCCTGAACGTTCAGGTTTATAACCGGTGCGTCGGCACCCGCTACTGCCAGAACAACTGCCCGTACAACGCCCGGATGTTCAATTTCTGGGAGGCCCGCTGGCCCGAATCGTACTACAACTACCTTAACAGCGACGTCACCATCCGGGGCCGGGGCATCATGGAGAAATGCACCTTCTGCATCCAGCGCATCCGGCGGGCCGAGCGGCAGGCCCGGCTCGAGGGCCGGGAACTGCGGGACCAGGAGTTCCAGCCGGCCTGCGCCCAGGCCTGCCCGACCGGCGCCCTGGTCTTCGGCAACCTGGCCGACCCGACCACGAAGGCCGCCCAGCTGGCCCGGGACCGGCGCCGCTACCGGGTGATGGAGTCCCTGGGCACCGACCCCGGCGTAATCTATCTCAAGAAGGTGGACCCCCATGCCGAGGAACACGCATAGGGCCACAAACCACCACTACCGTCCCCACGTCATCACCGTGCCCCCGGCCCAGGTGGTGGCCGACGGCCAGCGGCTCATGCGGCCGGGCGGGGCCTACGGCCTGGCGGTGGCCTTCTTCGGCCTGCTTTTCCTCCTCGGCGTCGTGGGCTTTATCCTGCGCCTCGCGGGCGGCTTCGAACACCGGGAGCGCTGGGCCTACTTTGGGGCGACCATCGCCTTTATCCTCTCGACCTTCCAGTCGGCCCCGGTGGTGGCCGTGGCCGGCCGGCTGGCCAAGGGTCACTGGCGCCGGCCGGTAACCCGGGCCCTGGAGATGTGCTCCCTGGCCGGCATCATCTCCCTGCTGATGGTGATTCCGGCGGCCCTGGTTCTGCCGCCGACCTTCGGCCGGCCGAGCCTTTACTTTGACTCGCCCCTGGGCATCCCCCTGGTCTGGAACGTGGTAATCCTGGGGGCGCTTTTTCTGGCCGGGCTGGGCCTGGTTTTCCTTTCGGCCCGGCCCGACCGGGCGATGGTCAGGGCCCTTGAAGGGGACTTCCGGGCCGCCCGGGCCTGGCCGGGCACGACAAAGCAGTGGCGGGTTCTGGAAAAGGGGATGACCCTGCTGAGCGCCTTCTACCTGATGGCCTACGTCGGGGCCCACACGGTCTTCGCCACCGATTTTGCCATGAGCCAGATACCCGGCTGGCACTCGGCCATCTTCCCTGCCCTCCACGCGATTGACGGCCTCCAGGCGGCCTGCGCCACCGCCATCCTGGTCATGGCCCTGGTCCGGCGCTTCGGCCGGCTGGAGGCGTATATCAGCGTCGACCCGTTCTGGGGCGTGGCCAAACTCATGCTGGCCCTGACCCTGCTCTGGATGTACTTTCACTTTGCCGAGTTCCTGACCCTCTGGTACGGCCGGACGCCCCGGGAGATCGCCGTCCTCACCATCCTTTACGGCGGGCCTTACCTGGGGCTGTTTATCGTCGAGTTTTTGTTCGTCTGGCTGATACCCTTTATTATGCTCCTGATCTTCCCGGTCCGGCGGAGCATCCGCTGGAACGTGCTGGTTGCGCTGAGCATTCTCTTTGGCCTGCTCCTGGACCGGATCCGGCTCTACAGCGCCGCCTTCTCGGTGGAGAATGTCTTTGAGCACATGCTTGAGCACATTCCGGGCCCGTACCTGCCGGACGCGGTGGACATCATGATTCTGGTCGGCGGCATTTCCGGGGCAGTCCTGGTTTACCTGCTGGCCGTTCGGCTGGTGCCGCTCCTTGCGCTGTGGGAGGTCCGGCAGGCGCTGCTTTTCTCCCGGGCCATCCGGTACCTGCGGACCGAAGCCACGGTAGTTGCGAAACCGGAGTAAGGGGCCATGCAAGAAAGACCGGTTCTTTCTGACCGCCAGATTAACAACGAGCTTTTAGATTTCGTTCTGCATACCCCCATCTGGTTCTGGGGCCTGCTTCTCCTGCTCGGCCTCGTCTTCGGGGCCGGCTTCATCGCCGTGGTCTACCTTATCGCGACCGGCGTCGGAGTCTGGGGCGAGAACTGGCCGGTGATGTGGGCCTTCGAGATCACCAACTTCGTCTTCTGGGTCGGCATCAGCCACGCCGGGGTGATGATCTCGGCCATCCTGCGGCTCACCCAGGCGGAGTGGCGCCGGCCGGTGACCCGGGCCGCCGAGGTGCTCACCGTCTTCGCCCTGGCCACCGCCGCCCTCCACCCGGCCATCCACGTCGGCCGGTTCTGGCGGGTAATCTACTGGGTCTTCCCCTACGACTTTTTCCGGGGGATCTGGCCCAACGTCCGGTCGCCCCTGATCTGGGACCCCAGCGCCATCTTCACCTACCTTACGGGAAGTAGCCTCTTTATCTACTCGGTTCTCATTCCCGACCTGGCGGTCGCCCGGGACCGGAGCACGGGCTGGCGGCGGAAGTTTTACGGCATTCTGGCCCTGGGCTGGCGGGGCAATCCCCGCCAGTGGCGACTTCAGACCCTGGCCGGCATCCTCCTTTCGGGCCTGATCCTGCCGGTCTTTGTGTCGGTCCACAGCATCGTGTCCTTCGACTTCGCCATGGCCCTGGTTCCCGGCTGGCACTCCACCGTCTTTGCGCCCTACTTCGTTATCGGGGCGGTCTGGTCGGGGGTTGCGGCGGTGGCTACCCTGATGGCGATTTTGCGGTTTCTGTTTAAACTGCACAACTACATCCGGCCAGACCACTTCGACGCCCTGGGCCGGCTCCTCCTGGTGGTGGGCAACGCCTGGTTCTACTTCTTCGTCCTAGACTTTATCTTCGGCCTCTTCGGCCGGGAAGATACGGAAGTGAACATCTGGCAGGCCCGGATTTTCGAGTGGCCCTTCAACGTCCTGTTCATCGTCTTCCTGCTGACGGCCTACATCCTGCCGGTGCCCCTGCTGATGATGCGGTCCGTGCGCCGCAGCGTGACGATGATGTTCCTGACTTCGCTCCTGATAAACATCGGGATGTGGCTGGAACGGTACATTCTCATCGTGCCGGCCCTCCAGTACAAGCAGGTGTTGCAGTTTAGTTGGAGCACTTACCAGCCCCAGCTGCCTGAATGGGGCCTGGTCATCGGGTCCTTCGGGCTGGTGGCCCTGGGCGTGTTCCTGTTTGCGAAGATCTTCCCCATCATACCCATCTACGAGCAGAAAGAAAGCCAGGTCTTTGCCGCCGAAATCAAGGTGGGCAAGGTAACCGTGCCCGGAGTAATCCGCGAGTGAGGTGGTAACCATGGTTGCGCAACGGCAGAGTTTACTTGGACTATTTGCCTCCGCCGACGCGGCCGCCGAGGCCCTCGACCAGCTCGAGGAGAAGGCCGGGGTAACCCCCGACGACTTCGACGTGCTCACCAGCTCGCCGTACCCGGAGGGGGCGTTCGGGGAGAAGCCGGTCGCCCACCGGCTGTATATCTTCCCCATCGCCGGGGCGCTGTGCGGGTTCTCGGTGGGCCTGCTCCTCACCATCGGGACGCAGATGGCCTACCCCCTCATCACCCACGGCAAACCGGTTATCGCCATCCCGGCCATGCTCATCGTCATCTACGAGGGAACGATGCTCGGGGCGATCTTGTTCACCATCCTGGGCATCCTGTTCGAGTCGAGGCTGCCGTCATTCGGCGTCGGCCTCTACGACCCCCGCATAAGCGAGGGGTATGTCGGGGTCGTGGTTTCGACCACATCGGATAAGGTCTCGACCGTGGAGCGAATCATGCGGGACGCCGGGGCCGCCGACGTCATCGCCGGCCCGCCGAGGGAGAGTTGAAAATGCGCCGGGTCTGGATTCTCCTGAGCCTGCTCCCCCTGGCCGTGCTGGCCTCGGCCTGCCTGCCGGGAAGCTACCCGCTGGACATCTTCAACGAGATGCACTACCAGTGGAGCTTCAAAAAGCAGGAGCCGCCCCGCCTCAGCCCGCCGCCGGGAGCGGTTCCCATAACCGGCCGGGAGGTCGACTACACCCTGGAACAGGCCCGGACCCTGACTAACCCCCTGCCCCGGAACCAGCAGACCATCGCCCGGGGCCAGCAGGTGTTCACCATCAACTGCGTGGCCTGCCACGGCGACCAGGGCAAGGGCAACGGCGTCATCTCCGCCTACTTCCGGGCGGCCCAGGTCGTGACCCCGGCAGACCTGACGGCCGAGCCGGTTCTGAGCCGGACCGACGGCGAGCTTTTCTGGTACATTACGAATGGGGTCGAGCGGAACGGCACCAGATACATGCCGGCCTGGCGCAATCTCATTTCCGAGAACGACCGCTGGGCCCTGGTCGCGTACATTCGGTCACTGCAGGGCAGGTAAAGGGGGTAGCCAGGCACCTGTCCGGACCGGAAGCGGAAGGGAAGCGGCTGTGTTAAAATTAGTTTTGTGAAAATTGTCACGTTCAGGGAGGTTAGAGTAATGCGCGTGCGTGTTCCCCTGCTGGTAGCGGCCGTTCTGGTTGTGCTGCCCGTTCTGGTTGCGGCCTGTGGGGGCGGGTCAAGTGCCGGGGGCGGCGGAACAACCGTTACCATGACGGAGTTCAAGTTTGACCCGGCCAACCTGACGGTCAAGCGGGGTCAGGAGGTCGTAATAACCCTGCAGAATAAGGGCACCGTCGTCCACGACTGGAACGTTCAGGACCTTGGAGTATCCAGTCCCAAGGTCCAGCCGGGCCAGTCGGCGACGGTCAGGTTCACCCCCCAGCGAACCGGCACCTTTAAGATTGAGTGCCTTGAGCCGGGCCACGCTGAGGCCGGCATGGTCGGCCAGCTCACGGTCACCGATTAACCTTCCCGCTCCGTCGGAGAGGCCGCGCCTTAAACTGCCCGAGACAAACCGCGGCGGCGGACGGCCAGAGTTAACGTCCGCCGCCGGCTTTTGTCCGGCCCATCCGGTAGGAAACGACGCCTAATCTGTCCGGAGTTTCTGTCCGATGACGAGCCAGGCCGGAAGCCAGAAAAGGGGCCAGGGCCCCGAAAGCTTCAGCACCCTGACCCCATGCGCCCGCAGTGCCCGGGCATATCCCGGCCCGCGGACGATGTCGAAAATCGCCACGTAGCCTCCGGGCCTCAGGACCCGGACCAGCTCAGCCAGCGCCGCTTCCTGCCCCCGCCTGTCGATGTTGTGCAGGACGAGCCCCGTCACCACCACATCGAAGGCGCCGTCAGCAAAGGGCAGTGCCCGGGCGTCCCCCGTTACCACCGCCACCCGGTCGGCAACCCCTTCGGCCGCCGCGTTCAAAAGCACCGCCCCGGGGTAATTTCCGGCCTGGTCCCGGGCACGCCAGATGTCCACCCCGACTGCCAGGCCGTTCTCCAGCCGCCGGGCCGCCCCGACCAGGAGCAAACCCCGGCCGCACCCCACATCCAGCACCCGACCGGTTCCGGTCCAGGGAATACTTCCCAGCAGCCGGTTCCTCACCCACAGCTTGCCCACCCGGCTGCTCAGGACCATCCCGGCGGCGCTGACAAGGCAGCTGAGTCCGGACCACAGCACCCAGTCGAACGCCGCTTCACCGAGAACAAAGCGGCCCAGCAGGCCGGCGACCAGGCCTGCCAGGCCGAAAAGCCCCAGCCGGCCCACAACCGCCGGGGCATCCAGCCCGTAATCAGGCACTCGGGCCCGCATCGGGTGGACGGCCCGGTAGCTAGTCCTTCCCAACCGGGCGCGCGACCCGGCTGGCCAGCACCCCGGCCAGGGTCAGAATGCCGGCTGAAAGTCCCAGGTCCCAGGGTCCGAGCGGCCAGCGGCCCAGCACGGCCGGAACAGCCAGCACCAGGTAGCCCCCGACCAGGCCCAGAACCCCGGCCAGCCCCCGGCCGCCCGAAAGGTCCAGCCCGAGCGCCCCGCCCACAAAGGGCAGGGGCAGTCCGGGCACGACCGTTCCCCCAAGGCTCAGCAGGCCGGTCAGCCCGACCCTGGCCCCGAAGGCGACGGCACCGACGGCCGTGGCCCCGAACCGCAAATTCAAAAGCCTCCGGCCGAGCCCGAACGCGGCAAAGGCGAGAATCCCTGTCACCGTCGGATAGACCCAGCCCGGCCGGCTCCGGGCCACCGCCAGGGCCCGCCCGCCCGGAAGTTCCCACTCGAGCACCCCAGCCAGCAACGCCGCATCCAGGGCAAGTCCGAGCAGCACTACCAGCAGCACCTTCGCCCAGCCCCGGTCGGCCTCACCGGCCAGAACCCAGGCCCCGCCGGCCACCTCGGCGACCATGGCCGCGGCCAGCAACAGATGAGGCGGGCTCCAGGCGGTAAGGTCCGGCCCGAAAAGCTCGTGCCAGAGGGCATCGGCCGGGATTGAGAGCAGGCCGTACAGGGCACCCAGAACAATAACCCCTAAACCTGGCCGGGACCGGACCGCGCCCCGCAGATTACGCCGGCCGAGTCCGGCCACCGCCCCGCCCCCGGCCAGAAAGGCCAGGAGAAACCCGGCGTAGATCGTAAGGTGCGGCGGCCACAGGAAGTCCGAGCCGCCCGGGACAAGGCCGGTTCGGACGTGCTCGGCGGCATCCCAGAGGGCCCCGGCAACCTGAAAGAAGGCGGCCCCACCCAGGAAGGCGCCCAGGGTCAGGGCCAGTTGGGGCCTCGGCCTGGAAACGGCCGGGACGACCCCCGGCCAAAAGTAAAGCCAGCCGGCCAGCCCCAGGGGCAAACTGAGGGCAACGGCTGAGAGGGCGGCCGCAAGTAGCACCACGCTAAATTATACCGGCCCAGGTGTCCAAAATGAGACGGGCTGGTCTCGACCCGGAAATCATGGTACAGCAAACTCGAAAGCCCACGGCCCCGTCAGCCGCCGGCCGGATTCGGCCGGCTCCTTTTCGACCAGTTCCGCAATCTTCAGTTGCCACCGGCCTGCAGACAAAGTGTTTGGCCCTACATTCAGCTCATACCGGAAGCACCCTGGGCCTTCTGCCGTGACAAGCGACAGGTCGCTAACCGCCCCATTGGGCCCAACAACCAACGCCACCGGAAGCCATTTCTCAGCAGCGAGGCCGCTAAAGCAAATCTCCGCCTTAAGCTGTGACGGCGAAAGCACGAGATACTTAAGGGTGGCCCTGATTCCACCGGCTGAAGCCAGCACCCCTTCGGCGAGCACCTTACCCGGATTTACCGGTAGCCTGAACTCAAACTTAAAGACCCCAGCCAGGTCCTGGGTTACGGCCCGTTGGGCCAAGGCTCGGCCCGGGACCTCGGCGGGCCTATCCTGATTCTCAACCGGGACCAACGTTTCGAGCCGGATCTCCAGTCCCAGTGCAACTTCGGCGGCCGGCCGACTCATTTGCCAGGTGTCGAACGACACTATGAATACCCCCTCCCCCGGTGGAACATGGAGTCCGAGAACATCAGAGGCTCCGGCAACTCCTATCAGGACCCGGCCCGGAATCTGGCGGCCCGCGCCGTCCAAAAGCCATGCCCTCGGCGACACGCTGAGCTGAACCCCGGCTGGACCGCGGACTGAGAAGGCAACCAGCACCTGGTTGACATCGGCGTAGGCGCGCTCGAGCCGCACTGTCCAGCCGTCCCGGCTCTGCTCGAGGCCCAGGGGCACGGCCAAGCCCGACCGCCAGGCTTGCTCCCAGCCTGAGACCAGCTTGAAGAGGGCGTCGACCACGGGGTTACCGGCATAGGCCACAGCCACCAGTACGGCTGTCAAGGTAGCCGCCAGGACCGCCGCCCGAGCGGGAAGCCGATGTGCTGACCGGGTGACCAGTCGGGCCCGGATCCCCGGCCAGAGGTCGGTCCCGGCCGGCACCGCCTCCTCGGCTATCCGGTGAAGGACCCTCCGAAGCAGCCTTTCGGTCTCAGTGTTCATAAAGCTCGCCTCCTTTCGCACCGAGCAGCTCCCGCAGTAGCTTGCGGGCCTTGTAAAGCCACCACCTTACTGTTCCTTCAGGCCGACCCAGCTGGGCGGCAAGGTCGGCCTCGGACAGGCCAGCAAAGTACCGGAGGACCACCAGTGACCGGAGTTGCGGGTCGAGTTGCCCAAGAGCCGCCCATACGTCGGCCTTTAGCTCCTCCTCGATTACGGCCTCAGCGGGATCGGCCAGCGCAATGCTCCGCCAGGCCTGATCTTGCAGCGGAACCTCGCGGCCGCGCCTGTGAAGGGCTTTTAATGCCTCGTTGGCAACCAGCCGCAAAAACCAGGGCCGAAAGGGAAGATGGTTGTCGAAGGTTTTAAGCCTTTTCGGCAAGGTGACAAACGCTTCCTGGACAATGTCCTCCGCCAGAGCCCGGTCCCGGACGATGAGGTATGCGGCGCGCAGGGCCTCAAGCTGATAGGTCCTGACGACCCATTCAAGACCGCCTAAATCGCCGGCCCGCAGCCGCTCAATGGCTGTTCGCTCCTCTGTGTCCTCCCTCATTGCTCCACAAGTAATATCCTTGACGCTGGTCAAACGTTGGGTGCGGAGCGGGACGTGTGGACTGTGTCGGCCTCAGCTCAGGTATCGCCGGACCAGTCAGAAATGCGGGGACAGGGCTAATCTTCCCGGCCGGCGGGGGTCGGGGCGATGAGAAAGACCCAGAGGTCCCAGACGACGTGGCTGATTATCAGGGGTTCGAGCCGGCGCTGAATCAGGTACTGGCCGCCCCAGAAGAGCCCGGCCACCCCCGCCGCCCCGATGAGGGTCAGGTTGCCGGTGACCACGTGGGCTCCGGCGTAAAAGGCCGCCCCCAGGAGCGCGGCCGTTGCCGGTGAATGCTGCCGGGCAAGGGTGTCAACGACAAACCCCCGCCAGAAAAGCTCCTCGGCCGGGGCAATGACCGTCGCCAGAAGGGCGGCAATGAGGAGCCGGGGAGATTCTTCTCGGAGCCGGTAAATCGCCCGGATCTCGGCCTCACCCTGGGGCAGGAGCCGCCGGCTCAGGCGGTCACCGGCCTGGAATACGGCGTAAAGAAGGGCGGCAGAAGCGAGACCCGAAGCGATGTCGGCGGGCCCGGGGGGCGAAACAACCGGCCGCCTTCGGGCCAGGGCGAGAAGCCCCAGGCCGCCCGTTCCCAGGGCCATCCGGACCCAGAATCCGGGCCGCCGGCCCCGAAAGGCAAACCCCAGGGCCGCCATTCCGGCCGCGAGGCCCAGGATAAGTTCGGCCCGCCCGGCCTTACCAGCGGCCATCGGCCACCGCGGCCAGAAAGAGGCCGGCAATCAGGAGCAGGCCGAAGACCAGGTGAAGCCGGGCGGTCTGGAGGTCGATCATGGCAATGGCCCGCATCTGCCCGGCCGCACCGAGCTCGGCCCGGTGGAGCAGGCTGAAGCTCAGCGGCAGGCTCAGCAGGGTAAGCAGGGTGTACGGCGGCAGGAGCCGGAGCATCACCCCGAACCCGATGCACAGGTAGGCCGCCAGGATCAGGCCGACGTAAAGGTAGTGGGCCCGCCGCCACCCGAGCAGGTGGGAAAGGGTCGATGCCCCCGACCGGATATCCTCGCTGATGTCGCGCCACTCGTTCCCGTGCAGGATGGCCGCCACCAGAAAGCCAATGGGCACCGAGACGAGCAGGGCCAGCGGGCTCAGCTCCCCGGTTATCGCAAAATACGCCCCGGAGACCATCAGGGGACCCATCAGAACAAAGACAAGGGGCACCCCCAGGGCCCGGAACTTGTATTCAAAGGGCGGGGCCGTGTAGAAATACCCGCCGGCCAGGCCGATGAGGCCGAGGATAAGGAGGGGCAGGCCCCGGACTGCCACCAGGTAGATGCCGATAAGGGTTGCCAGCGCAAAGGCCGAAAAGGCAATCGCAAAGGCCTCTTTCTCGGTGAGGGCCCCTTTAAGGAGGGCGTGGGAGGCCCGGGGCGACGTGATCTGGTCGACGCCCTTGCGGACGTCGTAAATCTCGTTGACCACGTTGGTGCCGGCCTGGAGGGCAATCCCGCCCGCCAGCGAGGCCAGGAAGAGGAGCGGGTCAAACCGGTTATCAAGAAAGGCCAGCACCCCGCCGGCAGTTACGGGTATGAACGACGCGGTGAAGGCGAACGGCCGCAGAATCTCCCAGACGCCGGCGGCCTTGCGCCGGACCCGCTCCGGGAGGGGAAGCTCTTCGGCCGCCGTCGGGGCGGGTGCCGCCGGTAGCCCGACCCCGGCGAAGGTCCGGGCCGCGGCCGGCTCGACCTCCAGCCGGGGCGCCCGGCTGTAAATGGCGGCCGCCTCGATCACCTGGCGGGTCTGCTCCTCGTTCTGGACGATGGGCTGAAGGATCGGCAGGTCCATCCCGGCCCGGTGATACTGCCAGGCCCGGCGGGCTACGTCCTCGGGCGTGCCGCACAGGATGAAGGCATCGAGAAGCTCGTCGGGAATGAGCTCGGCGGCCCGGTGGTAGTCCTCGGCCCGCCAGGCGGCGGCAATCTGGTCCCGCAGTTCGGGCGGAAATCCGGCCCGGCGCAGGGAAAGGTTGCTCAGAACCGAAACCATGTAGATGACAAAGGGCTCCCGCTTGGCCCGGTTCAGGGCCGCCCGCCGGCTCTCGTCAATAAGACAGAGCAGGTAGCCGGCAAATTGAATCTGGTCCGTGGACCGGCCGGCGGCCCGGGCCGCGGCCTCAATTCGGCGCCGGATCTGGACGATTGCCTGGACCGACTCGGCCGGTCGGGCCAGGTAGCCGTCGGCCTTCTGACCGCACAGCTCCAGAAACCTCGGCTGGTAGCCGGCAATGTAGATGGGGATGTGGTGGGGCGGCGGAAACATCGGCTGGAGGGGCGGCACGGCGGGATTCAACACGAGCCGGCGGCCGGCCCACAGCTCCCGCAGAATATCGATGCACTCGCTGACCTTTGCCACGGTGTCCTCGTAGGGGATGCCCATCTGGGCAAGGCGCAGGGGCAGGCCGCTCCCCAGGGCCAGAATGAACCGGCCCGGCGCCAGGTCATCCAGGGCCGCAAGGGTCATGGCCAGGACGACCGGGTGGCGGGTGTAGGGATTTAAGGCCCCGGCCCCGATCTTAACCTCGGGCACCTCCGTTGCAATGGCCGCCAGGAACGTTACGGCGTCCCGCTCGAAGTAGCTGTCGTGAATCCAGACCGAATCGAGACCCAGGTCGGCGGCCTGTCGGGCATACTCGACGGCCTTGCGGACCTCGCCCCGGGCGGCCAGCCCGAGTCCGACCCGCCGAACCACGCCTGCCATTTTCGACTCCTCCGGCGCAAGCTGAGCCAGGATATTTTAACCGGTCGGCCCCAGTTTTAGCCGGGTCAATCCGGCGGCCAGGGGCTGGGCCGCGCCCGGGGCCGGCCGGGCGTAGCCAAACTTAAAGGTCAGCCGGTTCCACCCGGCCGCCAGGACGCCCGCCGGCAGTTCAACCGCGGCCGTCAGCGGCCTGCACCCATCGAACCGGCGGCTGAGGACGGTCCGCCCGTTCAGCGTTATTTCGACCGTCTGGATTTCATCCGGCACGCAGTTGGGAAAGGCGTCGAACTCCAGCCTTGCACGGCCGCCGGGCCACCAGAAGAATCCAGTCGCCTCCCGACCGGCCGCCCACCGGCCCCACTCCTCCCGGATAAGCCAGCCCCGGTCGAAGAGGACATCGAACCGCCGGTCCTCGGGCAGGACCGGCCGGACTTCAAAGGCGCAGACGGTCTGCTGCCACCAGCGCCGGTCGGCCGGGTCGAAACACCGGACAAACTCCAGGTCCGCCGACCGGCCGGCCCGGGCGTACATGAGCCGGTCGACGTCGTCGCCGACCTCCACCAGAAAGAACCTAACCCCCAGGCCGGCGAGAAACTTCACGGTGTCGGCGAAGGCCAGGTCGCTTTCGGCCAGCCCACGCCAGAGGGCATCGTAATAGGCCGGCTGGTAGGACGCATAGCCGTTAACCGTCGGGATGCCCCGGCTGAGGGTCTGCCAGAGGTGGGGTGCCCTGGTTACCGGCCCGTGGCCGCCCACGGCCAGCACAGCCCCCCCGGCCTTTTGGGCGGCAACCCAGTCGTAAACCGGGTGTGGTTCGGGGATGGGGACCCAAGGGACGGGACCGGGCAGGACCGTCGCGGCCCAGAGGAGCCCCAGGGCCAGCTTCAGCCGCCGGGGCAGGGCGGCCAGAATCCGGCCGGCGGCAAGGCCGAGCATCAGCCCAGCCGGGATGACCAGCCGGGCCGCCGCCCGAACGTTCTCGGCGAAAGGCACCAGCGCCAGCCATAAAAAGCCGGGGAGGGGAAGCCCATCCCGGACCCATTCCGGGGGCTGTTCGCCAAAGGTTCCCGGCTTGAGCAGTCGGCCCATCCCCCAGATGGACTCATTAACCAGCCCGAAAACCCCGACCCTTAAAACCTCCCCCCTCACCATGGCCAGGGGACCCAGGCCCAGCACCAGAAGCACGCCCCCGGCGGCCAGAAGGGCCAGGTGTTCCCGACACCAGACCCGGTGCCTCCTCAGCCCGACGATAAAGAGAATCCAGACGGCCGGTCCCAGGCTCCCAAGCTGACCCTCGGGCCGGGGCGGCCGTTCGAGCTGAACGTAACGGGCGGCGAACGGACCCGGCAGGAGGTTAAAGGGCGAGGGCAGGGCGAGGAAGTCCAGGCTGACCCCACTCTGAAAGAGATACTCCGGCCCGCCGAGGGACTGCCAGAATCCGCCCCGCAGGGTTGCAACCAGGCCGAAGGCGTACGGGCCGACCAGCAGGAAGGTCACGGCCGCCGAGGCCAGCAGCCGGCCCCAGGCGGGCCGGTTTACCCAGGCGGCGGCCACTCCCACCAGGGCCCAGACCCAAGCGAAGTAGGGGTGAAGTAACACAGTGGCGGCCCAGGCCAGCCCGGCGGCAAGGGGTCCGCCCCGGCCGTTCTGCTTGTTCGGTTGAACGAGCCGGAGGGTGAGGAGCACCGCCCAGGGCAGGACGGCGCTGCCGAACAGGACGTGGTAGTGGCCCTCAACCGCCAGCCGGAAGGGGGAAAAGGCGTAGCCGACCGCGGCCAGCCGGGCCGGGAAGGCCGGAAGGTCGAGGAGCCCGGCCAGGCTTAAAACGCCGTAAAAGGCCGCCGCGTGGGAGGCGATGTTCGCCCCGTTGAGCAGGAGCGGCCCCGGGATGAGCCGGCAGATGGGCAGAAGGGCGGCCACCGCCCCGAGCTGGGCGTAGAGGACCAGCGGGTAGCCGGTGGGGAAGTAGTTCAGGGCAAGGTTTGGGGAAGGGTCGTTACAGAGGCGGCCCAGGATGCCCAGAACTTCGAGGCTGTCCCAGTCGTCCGGCAGCTGGCTTACCGGGTCAACCCGGTGGAAGGCCAGGGCCAGGCAGAAGAGCAAAACGGCCAGGTTAACCCAGACCGGGCTGGCCATCCGGGCCCCAAGTTTCCGGAGCTTCGACACGGCGGCCGGGCGGTCCTCCGGCTGATTTTAGCAGGAGGGCCGGTGCCGGGTGGGGCAGGTCTACGGGTAGCTGTAGTTCGGGGGAAAGTAAAGGGCGCCGGGGGCGGTCCGGGCCGGACGCTGGAGCCGGGTCCGCAGGATCTCCTGAATCGTGTTCAGGTCGGCCTGACTTATCGACCGCTCCAGCCGGTAGCGGCCGGTCAGGGCGATGAGCCTGTCGTTGAGGCGGCGGACCTCCGCGGCCGACAGGTAGTCGCCCCGTTGAAGCTTATCGCCGAAGTTGAGCTCCGGGTCCTTCAGGGCCGTAAGCCAGGCCGCAAAAAACCCCCCGGCGTGCTCCTCCCCGTAGGCCTCCCAGTACTGCTGGTAGGCGTGGACCAGCTCCCAGGCCGCGGCGGCCGGGTCGAAGCCTGCCGGCCGGCGCTCGTAGTACTGGAGGGGCAGGGCGTAATTTTCGGTCAGGTGCCGCCAGATGAGGGTGGCGAAGGTCTCGGCCACGGCCTCATTCAGCTCCCGGGCCTGGCCGAGGCCGACCCCGCTCCGGCCAGCCCGGTAATTTTCCAGGTTGTGGCGGGCGTGGCCGACTTCGTGAAAGATTATCTCGAAGCTGATGGGCCCGGTTATCACCGGGGCGTTGATAACCGTCGAGCCGCCAGGCCCCGGCACGGCAAACCCGGCAACATCAGGCCGGCCCCGGATCAGGTTGAAATCCTGGGCCGGATAGAGCCGCACCGTGATGAGGGACTGGGGGAAGGGCTCACCCAGGACCTGCTCCCAGAGGGCGGCAACGGTCGGTGCCACCTGGCCGAAATCTTCCACCGGGGCTTCGGCAAAACGCTCGAGGTCCCGCTGGATGTACGCCGCGTCGACCCGGGGAACCGGGGTCGGGGTGGGGGGCGGCGGGGGCAGAGTCGGCGTCGGCACCGGCGTAAGGGCCTGGCCGAGATAGCCCGGCGGGAGCGGGTTCGCCGTCGGCGCCGGCCGGGGCGTCCCCGCCTCCGGCGGTGCGGTCCGACCCTGGGGAATAAACCGGCACCCGGCGGCCAGCCCGAGCAGGAGGACCAGAATAAAAAGGCTCAGGGCCAGTTTCGGCCAGACTTTTACCATCTCACCGTCCGGCAGTCCGGAGCAATCCCGGCCCGCCCCCGGCCGATGCTGACAGATGGGCTTGACCATTTCTTAGAGTTTAACCGAACCTGACCGACTGCGGCCCTGGGGTATAATTGATTAACTGAGTCAAAAAACTTCACAATCACGGAGGTGAACCTGATGGCTGAGCAGGCCCCGATTCAGGAGCCCTTCAAGCGGCTGAGCGTCGACGAGGCCCGTCCCCTCATCGAGTCGGGCGAGTACGAAGTCATCGATGTCCGGGAGCCCGATGAGTACGCCCGGGAGCACATCCCCGGAGTCAAGCTTGTGCCCCTCCGCCAGTTCCTGGCCAATCCCCAGAAGTACGTCACCCGGGACAAGGTGATCTTTGTCTGCCAGGTTGGCCAGCGCAGTGCCGTGGCGGCCGAGATGGCCGCGGCCATCGGCGTGCCCGAGGTCATAAACCTGGAGGGCGGCACCGAGGCCTGGCGCAATAAGGGCTACCCCATTGAGCGCTAAAATCCTGCGGGATGTCGGTTATGAAATTAAGCCGGATTACCGTTGATCCCGGGCAGATGGGTGGGGTGCCCTGTATCCGGGGTCCGCGGATCCCGGTGGCGACCATTATTGGAATGCTCGCCGACGGGATGACCGAAGAACAGATCCTGGCCGCTTACCCTGACCTCGAACCGGAGGATATTCGGGAAGCCCTCCGGCACGCCGCCGAGGCGGTGCGGGAGCGTCAGCTGCCCATTACCGCGCTGGGACCTACCCCATGGCGGGCTGAGCCTTCAGGAACCCAATAACTTGCCGGATCTCTTCTTCGGTGTTGTAAAAGTGGGGTGAGACCCGGATGTAAGGCTGCCTGGCCCGGTCGTAGCGCAGGGAGACTACGACCCGGGCGGCCGTGAGCTTCTGGTAGGCCTCGAGGGGGTCGGGGGGCGCAAAACTTACAATGGCCGACCGGTGCGCCGGCTCAAAGTCCGAAAGGACCCGGTAGCCGGCTCCTTTGAGTTCGTCAACGAGGATTTCGGTCAGCCTTAAAACCCGCCGCTCGATATTCTCGGGTCCAAGCTCGTTAAACAGCCGCACCACTGCCCCCAGCCCGGCGATGCCCGGCCGGTTGACCTGGGCGGTGTAAAAGCGGTCGGCGGTGGGCAGGAGCGTAAGGTCGTAGACCATGAACGTCTCGGGGCTGAACCCGACGACGCTGTTCGCCCCAACAACCGGCGGCTCAAGTTCCGGGATGAGCTCCTTGCGGACGTAGAAAAGGCCGATGCCCGGCGGGCCCATCAGGAATTTCGGGGCGGCCGCCGCCAGGATGTCAACCTGCTCGGCTTTGACGTCGATTTTGAGGGCCCCAAGGGCCTGCATCGCATCCACGACGAAATAGATGCCGTTTTCACGGCAGAACCGGCCCAGGGCGGCCAGGTCGGTTCTAAAGCCCGAAAGAAACTGCACAGCGCTGACGCTTACGACCCGGGTCCGGCGGTCGGCGGCCGCCGCGACCTGTTCGGCCGTCAGGCCGCCGCCGGGGGCAGGCAGGATTTTGACCCGGACGCCCCGCTTTTTCTGGAGCATCAGCCAGGGGTAGACGTTGGCGGGATACTCCTGGTCGCAGATGATCACGTTATCCCCCCGGCGGAGGGGCAGAGACCAGGCCGCCAGGCTGATGCCGGTGCTGGTCGTCGGGATGTAGGTGACCTCCTCCGGCTCGGCGTTGATAAGCCGGGCAAGCTCCCGACGGGTCTGCTCCTTCACCTCGAGGAGCTCGGCCTCGTATTTGGGGCCGAGCTGGTGTTTTCGGAGAAAGTCGGTCATGGCCTCCACGGCCGGGGTCGGCAGCGGCGTGTAGGCGGCGTGGTTAAGGTAGACATACTCGCGGGTTACGGGGAACCACTCGGCCCGGGCCCTGGGAACGACCTCCGCGTCGAACGTCGAAACCTGCGCCATCGCATTTCCTCCTCGCCCGGATTTTAGACCCGCCTTCGGACCCTGTCAAACGGAAGCCTGTCGGCAGGTTAAGGCCGTGGTGTCAGCGGCCCCCAGAGCCGCTGACCCCGCGAATATTCTCCCACCTGGTAGTTGAGGGCCTCACCCGGCCCCACCCGGCAGACAGTGGCCCAGCTCGGGACCGTTCCGACGGCCGATGCTGGAACAATGTAAGGCACCAGGTCCAGACACCCTGGGTCGGGCCGACCGGAGCATCGGCATAGGCGGCCACCTCGACCACGTCGTTGAGGGTCAATTGGACCGCGGTTTTAGAGGGGCCGGGAAAAACCGTGCCCCTGGGACCGGGGAGTTTGGGTTCAAGCCGGACGAAAATATTCCCCAACGCCGCTCTTGAGCCTCTGGGCCAGCAGTGCTGCTTTAGGGCGGTCCCCCGGCTACGGCGAGGGCAGAGTGACCTGAACCGGCTGGCCGTAGTCGCGGAAGGTCAGGCTCATCGTCCAGACCTCGGTTCCCTCCTGGCCCGGCTGGTGAACCCGGATGTCCAGCCGCTGGGGAAGGTTGCTCGCCGGGTCAACCCAGACCTCGGCCGCAATATCGAGCCGGTCAAAAATGGGGCCGATTCCCGGCTCCTGGGCCGCAACCCTGGCCGTGTCCGGCTTGAACCCAAAGTGGCGCAGCCGCCGCCCCCCAGCCGTCTCGATACCCAGGTCCCGGACCGCCGTCGGATTTTGTAAATAGAGCACGGCCAGGTAAGGCGAGCCCCCCTTGCCCGGCGCCCCAAAGGCCGGGGTGCACTCCGGCGGGTCGAAAGTTCCCTTCGGACTCTGGCACCGCAGGCTCCGGCCTACCTTGTAAAACCCAAAAAACGAGTCGTACTGGCCGGTCAGAACCGACTTAAATTTATCCGGCCGGACAAGCGCGCCCCGACCGGAGAGCTCTACCGTAAAAAGCTGGCCGGTGGACGTGAAGGCGTAAGTGCCCGCAATGTCGAACTGGACGGAGGGGGCGGCCGTAAAGGCCGAAACGGCGGCGGCCAGGCCCTGGCCGGTGGGGGACGGGGTGGGGCTCCGGACCGGCGTGGGGGAGGCCGGCGGGGGTGCGGCCCTCGGGGTCGCCGTCGGGGCGGGCCGAACCAGCCAGAGGGGTCCCTGGCTCGAAAACAGGGCGCCCCAGGCGATTAAACCCAGCAGGATCCCGAACAGCAGGACCAGGGCGACCAGGACGGCGGCGCGGCCTAGCTGTTCACCCAGGGGTAAGGCGGGTCCTCGGGCACGACGGCCCGGGTGGGGAGCAGACCGGCCTCTTTTGACACGTCGCCCCCGTTGGCCACGAGGACGTCGCCCGGATTTGACCATGGGGTCTTCACTTTCCAGTATTGCAATACGGCCCGCTGGCACCGAACCACCGCAACCGGGCCGTAGTCGGCGTAGGACATCGGCAGCCCGAAGTATAGAATCGGGTCGCTCTCCGCAAAGTATCGCGCTTTGAGGGCCGGGTTGTTGTCCAGAATGCTCAGGTGCCGCCGGACCACCTCACCCCACGGCAGGCCTGAATCCGGGGACGTGTCAAAGGGCCGGGGCACACTCCGGGTTGCTTCCAGCCAGCCGTCCTTCCCCGCGTCGTGGAGCAGGTCGAAGACGTTGACAAAATAGACCCGGCCGACCTCCGGCCGCCACTGGAAGATTACCCGCTGGAACGCCTGGCAGATGAACCCGTTCCAGCTGAACCGCCGGGAGACCGGATAGCCCACGGCCTGCACCCCGCCCAGCCGCCGGAACTCGTCCCAGAAGCGGATGCCGTCGGCATTCGTCACCGAGTACCCGGTGCCCCCCGCCCCGCCCCGGCCGTTCGTCTGGGTGAAGAAATGACCATCCGGAATGTCGTAATCCGGGGGCCGGGCCGGAAGCCGCCGCACCAGGTCGGCCGTCTCCCCCCGAACGGCATCCATCTGCCGGTAAAAGGCCGTCCCGTTGCACAGGGTCCCGCCGTTGCGCCAGGGCACCGGCACGTTCGGCGGCTGGCAGTCCCGGTGGGCGCAGATATTCGGCAGGTCCTTGTCGACAAAGGGCCCCCGGCCGGTGGGGTCGACCTGCCAGGCCCCCAGCTTCCAGGCCAGCGCCTTGTCCAGGCCGAGCCGGGCATCGCTGGGGGGAGCCTGCCCCTCGTAGTTTCCCAGGACGGCGATGCCGACACTGCCCGGGTTGTAATCGGGTCCCATATTGCCGTTGGCGTCCGGTCCGTAGGCGGCATGCCCGCCCTGCACCCCCGCTCCGCCCCAGCGGCCCTCGTAGACGTTCCCCTGCTGGTCAACCAGGTAGTTGTAGCCGATATCGCCCCAGCCGAGGACTTTGGCGTGATAGTAGTAAATCGCCCGGACCGTCGCCGCCGGGTTCAGGTCGCCGTTGCGGGTAACGGTGTGGTGGATAATCGCTTTTTTAATGACGTGGTACTGGCGGGGCCAGATCTCCTGCCCGTTTTCGTCAAACCTGAGCCGCTCATCGGCCCCCCACTCCGCCCGGGAGATGATCCGCTGTCCGGGGGCTTCAAGGGGGGCCATCAGCCCGACCCTGCCGTTGACGATGTCTTTGGTGCTCGGCCCCGGCCCGGAGTTGATGAGCTCGAAGTTAAGGACGTCGGCGTCGACGCCTTCGGCCAGGCCCAGCTTGAACCGCAGGTAGCGGGCATCCCCGGTAACGATAAGCTCGCCGTACTGACCGGCCGTCGGGCCGTGGGTGCCGATGATTACGTCGTACCAGGGGGACCAGTCCGACCCGTCCCGGCTCACCTGGACGGCCAGAGAGCGGACCCGCCCGGTCCAGAAGGCGCCGACGGCGTCGAACGTCCGGTCGGCCCGGTAGACCTCGGAGATGTACTCGGACGGGGATTGGCCCAGAATTGAGAGGCCCCGGGCGGCGACCCGGGCCCGCAGGTCCTTAACCGTGAGCCGGCTCGACCGCACCTCGGTAACCGGGGGGTTTTCGGCGTGGGCCAGGCCGCCGAGGCCGACGGCCAGTCCGCTCCCCACCGCTAGACGCAGAAAGTCGCGTCTTGACAGACCCATCATCTCCCCGGATACCAGAAAGCCCGTACTCAAAGCAAGGGCCTTATCCACCGCCGGCCGGGTTGGCCGTGGATAAGGCCGCCCGAGGACAATCAGAGGTCGATTTCCCGGCCGACGCCCCTTTCCCGGGCCCGCTCGTAAACGGCCCCGGCGGCCGCCACGTCCCAGATGGCGAGGCCGTGGGACTCAAAGAGGGTTATCTGGTCGGCCGACTGCCTGCCCGGATGCAGGCCGGCGACGACCTGTCCAAGTTCGTAGACGGCCTCCCAGGTTATCAGTCCCCGCTCGATAGGCCCGAGCAGGTCGCCCGATTCGATGCGGGCCTGGTCCCTGGAATCAACGAAGATGAGGTCGGCCCGGCTTACGGCCGCGTCGTCGAGTTCCCGGCGCAGGAGGCTGTTGCTCCCGGCGGCGTTGATGTGCATGCCCGGCCGGAGCCACTCGCCGAGAAGGACCGGCTCCCGGCTGGTCGTAATCGTCACCACAACGTCGGCATCCTTTACCGCCTCCGGAGCCGACTCGACGGCCTCGACCTGGATCCCGAGCCGTCCGGCCATCCGGGCGGCGAACTCCGCCCGGCGTTGGGGGGTCCGGCTGTAGACCTTAACCAGGCTGATGGGCCGGACCCGGCAGATGGCCTCAACCTGGCTTTCGGCCTGCCAGCCGGCCCCGATGACGCCCAGCACCGACGCGTCCGGCCGGGCCAGGTACTTGGTGGCCACCCCGCTGGCCGCCCCGGTGCGGAGTTGTCCGAGCTTATCGGCCTGCATCACGGCCAGGAGCCGGCCGTCGTCGGCGCTGTAGAGCATGAAGATAAACTTCGAGCCGGACCGGAAGGTGGTGTAGGCCTTAAATCCCAGCAGGCCTGACGGCAGGACGGCCCCGCTCATGACGTGGAGGATGCCGTTGGGGGTTCTGATGCGACGGCGCGCCTCGTTAACGGCGAGGCCAAGTCCCTGGGCCTTAAAGGCGGCCTCGACGGCCTCCAGGGCGACGGAGATGGGCAGAACTTCGGCAACTTCGTCCTCGGTTAGAAACAGGGCCAACGTTACACCTCCCAGTGTTTGCGCGCGGCGGCTGCCGTAGATTATAATGTAAGTGGCTCTTATCCACGCCGTTAACGACGCCGAAAAAAGCCCCCACCCGAATAAACCGGGCCGCATTGCCGGCCGCCCTGGGAGAACCGCCCGTGGAAGAGGTTCAGGTCCGCGAGCTGGCCAGAAATATTGCCCGCGCCCTGCGGGAGGGCAAGCCCTCGGAGGCGGTGCAGGTCCTCGAGCGCCTGCACCCGGCCGACCGGGCCACGGTTTTCTGCGAGCTCGACCGGGACGACCAGAACATGCTCGTTAACCTGCTCACCCCGGACGAGCTCGGGGCGATCCTCGAGTACATGCCCGAAGACGACCGGCTCGAGCTGGCCAGCCGGATCGAGCTGGGAACCCTCTCCCGGGTCCTGGATGAGGTGGATTCGGACGTGGCCGCCGACGTCCTCCACGAACTTACCCCGACGGAGGCCGAGCAGGTCCTGGGGCAGATGAAAGAGCGGGCCGAGGTCGAGCGGCTGCTCCCCTACGCCGATACGAGCGCCGGCGGCCTGATGATGCCGGTGCCCATCGTCCTGCGGCCCTGGATGACGGCCGAGGACGCCATAAACCTGCTCCGGCGGGAGAAGCCCGACACGGATATTGTCTACTACCTGTTCGTCGTCGACGAAAACGACCGGCTCGTCGGGGTCGTAAGCCTGCGCCAGCTCGTCATCGCCGACCCGGACACTCCCATCGGGCAGATCATGGACCCCCAGGTCATCTACGTCGGCCCGGACACCGACCAGGAAGAAGTCGCCCGGCTCATGGAGCACTATGACCTGCTGGCCCTGCCGGTTGTCGACCGGGACCGGCGGCTCCTGGGCATGGTGCTCATCGAGGACGTCGTCGACGTCATCGAAGAAGAGGCAACCGAGGATATGTTCCGGATGGTCGGCCTCTCCGAAGAGGAGCGGGCCCTGGGTCCGGTTTCGGAATCGGTCCGGCTGAGGCTCCCGTGGCTCATCGTCAACCTCTACACGGCCTTCCTGGCCGGGTGGGTCGTAAGCCTCTTTGAGGATTCGATCACAAAAGTAGCCGCGCTGGCCGCGATCATGCCCGTGATCTCCGGGCAGGGCGGCAATGACGGGATCCAGACGGTCACCGTCATCATAAGGAGCCTGGCCCTGGGGGAGATCCACGTCCACGACGTGTTCCGGCTCCTCCGCAAGCAGGTCCTCATCGCCCTCACAAACGGGGTCGTTATCGGCGGACTGACCGGCCTGACCGTCATCCTCTGGAAGGGCAACTTCGCCCTGGCACTGATTGCGGCCGTCGCCATGGTCCTGAACATGATTGTGGCCGGCATCTTCGGGGTCATTATCCCGATAACCCTCAAACTCCTCCGACGCGACCCGGCCCAGGCCTCGGGCGTCATCCTGACAACGTTTACCGACGTCTGCGGCTTCTTTATCTTCCTCGGCCTGGCAACCCTGCTCCTGAACTGGGTCGAAACCGCAGGCTGACCCCCGCCCCGACGGTCCGCAAGACAGAACCCAACATCATTCCGGCGCAGAAGGGGCCCGGGCCGGCACTAACGGCGGGTCGATCCCTCATCCGGACGGCGTTGCAATGGCCCTCACCGCCCGGCAGGACAGCGGAAGTCAGGGGGGTGAGGGGAAAACTGGAAAGCCCTGTGGCAAGGTGGATTACCTGGGGATAGTTGGTGGCTCTGACGGCCTTCAGCCTGAGCCTTTTCTGCCGGACCCGCCGGCGCAACCCGGCCCGAACGCCTGCGGCGGCGGTCGTTCTGGGCGGGGTCGGCCTGGCCGCCCTGGTTGTGGGCAACTACCTCGGCGGCCACCTCGTTTACCGCCAGGGCATGTGGGTCAGCACCGGGCCTTAGGCCTCGAAGATGGCCAGGGGCAGGTAGGCGGTGACAATCCAGTTCGGCTTGTCGACAACCTCGCTGATTTTCAGGTCGACGACGATGCTGGCAAGCACATACGCCTCTTCGGGCGTCAGGCCGTAAGTCCTGCTCATATGCTCGACCATGTGCCGGAGGGCCTTCCGGGCCGCCTCCATCAGGTCGGGGCTGATGCCGGTGGTGGCGTAATAGCCCCTGGCGTCGTATTTTGAGGTGAGCGGTCCCGGCGTCTGAAACTGGGGCTCCGGAATGGACCGGTCCTTGTGGACCCGGAACCGGAGGGCCCCGTACATCGGGCATTCGATACCCGTGACGCAAACCTCCCCGTCACCCTGGGCGGCGTGGCAGTCGCCGGCCGAGAAGAGGGCGCCCTCCACCTGGACGGGCAGAAAGAGGCGGGTCCCCACCGTCAGGTGGCGAATGTCCATATTGCCCCCGAATTTTCCCGGCGGCATGACCGGGTGGGGGCCGGGCTCGGCCGGGGCCACCCCCATCGTTCCGCAGAAGGGGTCAAGGGGCACCCGGATTCCCGGCTTGAACCAGGCGTGGGTTCCGGGCGAGAGGTCCCAGATGTGCAGGTAGGGCCGATTGAATTCCGCCTCCAGCAGGCCGAAGCCGGGAATGATGCCCGTCCAGCCCCAGCCCCTGGGGTGGAGGTCGAGGATCTCAACTTCGAGGGTGTCACCCGGGGCCGCGCCTTTAACGAAGACGGGCCCTGCCAGGGGGTAAACCCGGTTCCAGTCCAGCCTGGTCAGGTCTTCGGCCGTCGAGTTCGGGGTGATCTGGTTGTCGCTGACGTCCCGGAAGGAGAAGACGACGGTGTCGCCCGATTCGATTTCCAGGCCGGGACTGAGGCTCCGGTCCCACTGGTAGTGGACAAGGTTCTCCGGGAAAAAGTGGGTCCTGGCCATCCGGCACCTCCTCCTGAAATAAAAGGTGGCCGCTCCGCTCGGCGGCGAACCGCTTGCCTCGGCTTAAGGACTGCCCCGGGGCCTCTTTAAGGAGCCTGGGTCTTTTCCTCGAGCCCGAGGAATTCTTTCATTATGCCGTAAAGATATTTGCGGTGCTCGGGGTCGATGACATTGAGGCCGTAGTGGTTAATGACCTGGACCTGAACCGCAAGCCACTCCTGCCAGCAGTCAAAGCAGACGTTGTTTTTGATGAGCTCCCCGAGCCGGCCGGGCAGGGGACTCTCGGCAAGCCCCTGGGCCTCCTGGCCGCACCGGGAACAGACAACCGTTGACAAACCAACCTCCCGGGCAGATACTCGCGCCGACAACCGCCGGAGCCCGCGACCGGACTCGAACCGGTGACCTCACCCTTACCAAGGGTGTGCTCTACCCACTGAGCTACGCGGGCAAGCCCACGTTGAATTTTAGCACAACCGGCGTGAGGGGCGGGGCCCGAAAGCCGGGCCCCGCCCCCCGGAGCACGGGTTTCAGGCCGCGGCCCCGGCCCCAACCAGACTGCGGGCCGCCTCGTAGATCCGCTGGACGCTCGGGATGACGGCGCTTTCCAGCGGCTCCGAGAACGGGATCGGCACGTCGGGCACGGCCAGCCGCCGGATCGGGGCCTTGAGGGACCCGAGGGCGCCGGCCTGAACCCGGAATGCCACCTCGCCCGTCATTCCGTAGCTCATGTAATCCTCGTCGACGATGAGGACCCGGCCGGTCTTGCGGGCCGATTCCACCAGGGTCGTTTCGTCCAGGGGAACCAGGGTGCGCAGGTCGATGACCTCGGCCGAGATCCCCTCCCGGGCGAGCATTTCGGCCGCCTTGAGGCTCCGGGGCACCATCAGGCCGGCGGCGATAATGGTCAGGTCGCGGCCCTCCCGGCGGACGGCCGCCCGACCGAACTCGACCGTGTACGGCTCCTCCGGAACCTCCTCTTCCTCACCCTCGAACGGCAGGAAGGGCAGGCCGGTCAGCAGCTTGTGGCCGAAGATGATAACCGGGTTCTGGTCCCGCAGGGCGGTAATCGTCAGGCCCTTGGCGTCGTAGGCCGTGGACGGCACGACAATCTTAAAACCCGGCAGGTGGGCGAACATCCCGTAGAGGACCTGGGAGTGCTGGGCGGCGTCGCCGTAGCCGCCCCCGATCGCGGTGATAACCGTCACCGGCATCGGGAACTGCCCGCCGGACATGTAGTGGTTTTTGGCCATGTGGTTAAACATCTGGTCGAAGCCGGCCCCGCAGAAGTCGACAAACATGAGCGAGACCACCGGGTGCATCCCGACCGAGGCCGCCCCCACGGCCATGCCCATGAAGGTCTGCTCGGTGATGGGCGTATCGACGACGCGGTCCCGGCCGTATTTGTTAAAGAGGCCCATGGTGAACCCGAAGACGGCCCCCCAGTAGGTCACGTCCTCGCCCAGGACGACGATGCGGTCGTCGCGGGCCATCTCCTGGTCGATGGCCTCGGCGATGGCAAAGGCGATCCCCTTCAGCTTCCTCATCGGAACACCCCCGCAAGAGCTTCCTGTGGCTCGGGCAACGGGCTCGTCTCCGCAAACCGAACAGCCTCTTCGGCCTCCCGGTGGGCCTCCTCCCGCAGCCGGTTGAGGGTGGAATCATCGGCCCAGCCGAGCTTTTTGAGGCGCTCCCCGAGGCGCGGGATCGGGTCGAGGGCCCGCCAGCGCTCCACCTCTTCCCGGGTCCGGTACTCTTCGGCGTCGCCCTCAAAGTGACCCCGGTAGCGGTAGCAGACCGCCTCGATGAGGGCCGGACCCATCCCGCTGCGGGCCCGCTCGACAGCCTGCTTCGCGGCCCGGTAGACGTCGATGAAGTCCATGCCGTCCACCAGGAACGACGGGACGTTGAAACTGAGCGCCCGCTGGAAATGGTGGACGGTGGAGACCGCCGCCCACTTTGGGGTCGAGTCGGCAAAGAAGTTATCTTCGATGACGACGACCAGGGGCAGGTTAAAGAGGCCGGCCATGTTGAGGGTTTCGGCGAAGGTCCCGTGGTTGGCGGCTCCCTCCCCGGCGAAGGCCACCGCGACATTGGACTGGCCCAGCTTCTGGAAGGCGAAGGCCGCCCCCGCGGCCTGGGGGAAGGACGCCCCGACGATGCCGCTGCAGGCAAAGCGCTTCGTGGCGTCGAACAGGTGCATGTGGCCGCCCTTGCCGCGGCAAAGGCCGGTGGCCTTGCCGAAGATCTCGGCCGCAAGCTTTTTGGGGTCAACTCCCTTCGCCAGGGCGTGGTGGTGGGGCCGGTGGGTGCTGATGACGGCGTCGCCGTCCTCAAGCAGGGTGCAGACCCCTACGGCGACCGCCTCCTGGCCGACGGCCAGGTGCATCTCGCCCCGGATGGGCCCGGCGGCCATGTTGAACTCCGGGGTCTTGCCGATGTAGTAGCGGTCGGCGATGAGCTCCTCGAAGGAGCGGATGAGGCACATCTGCCGGTAGGCGTCAAGAAGCCGGTTGGCATCCAGGCCGGCTTTCGAGACGATATACTTGAGGTCCTCCAGACTGGGCTCGGGCTTGATCATCAAGCACCTCCTCCCGAAATTCCTGTCGGCGGATTAACCGGGGTCGACCCCTGGGGAAGCCCGGGCAACCGACGCCCGGGCGTCAGCTGTCCACCTGCAGCACCCCGAAGCGGAGGTGAAGCCTCACCTTCCTCCTCCCTCCCCGGCCGGAACGGCCGGCTGACTCTACCCGCCTCAATTTTAGCTTTTTGTCCGGGCGTGTCAAGGGGGGGTCTCAGGGCAAACTTTTAACTTTTTTTAACCCGGCTTTAACCCCAGGTCCGGCCGGGTCGACCTAGAATGAACGGGCAGCCTGCTGGGGCTTTCAAATGCTAAGATGCTGAAGCGTCGGTTCCCCCGGGTGCTGGTCGGGGTAGTCTTCGTCTTGCTCGCCGGCCTGGCCGCGGCGGTTGTAGCTTCCCGGGTGCTGAGCCTGCCCGGGCGCGGGGCAAGGCCCGCTGAAAACTTTCCGGCCCGGCCGGTTGTCCCGCCGCCGGATGAGGCATCCCGCCGGCTTACGGTTCCGGCCGGGTTTGCCATCCGGATCTTCGCCCAGGGCCTCTTTGCCGGCCAGCCCCTCCTGGGCTTCGGCTCAACCGGACCCCGGTTTATGGCCTTCGGCCCCGACGGCGCCCTCTACGTCAGCATGACGGCCGGCGGCCGCATCCTGCGCCTGCCTGACCGCAACGCCGACGGCCTGGCCGATGGGGTCGAGGTCGTTATCGACGGACTCTTTCTTCCCCACGGCCTGGAGTGGCGCAACGACTGGCTTTACGTGGCCGAGGGCGACCGGGTGGAGCGGTTTCGGTTTGACCCGACCGGAAAGCTGGCCGACCGGGAACTGGTTACGGCTAATATTCCGGCCCCTGAGTACCACGTGACCCGGACCCTCCATTTCGGGCCGGACGGCAACCTCTACGTCAGCGCCGGCGCCAACTGCAACGTGTGCGAGCCGGAAGACCCCCGCTACGCCGCAATCTTACGGTTCGAGCCGGACGGGTCCATCCCGGACGACAATCCCTTTGCCGGCGACCCTGACCCCCGCCGGCAGGCCGTCTGGGCCTACGGACTGCGCAACAGCGTCGATTTCTTCTGGACGCCTGACGGCCGCCTCTGGGCGACCCACAACGGCGTCGACCACCTGGGGGACGACCTGCCGCCCGAGGAAGTTCTGGTTGAAGTTCAGCCCGGCCGCAGTCACGGCTGGCCCTACTGCTACACCCCCGGCCTCGGGCCGAACCCGCCGTCGAACCGGCGGCAGGAGGTCCGGGACCCCACCATCCCGGCTCCGTCCGGGTTTGAGTGCGGCCAGGTGGTGCCGGCCCTTTTCACCGACCTGGCCCACAGCGCCCCCCTCGGCGCAACCCTGGGTCTCAAGGCGGCGTTTCCGACCGGTTATCAGGAAAGCGTCTATGTGGCCTACCACGGCTCCTGGGCGACCAATATCCAGAACGCCCGGGAATGCAAGGTCGAACGCATTGTGCTGAGCGGCGGCCAGCCCGTAAGCCACGAGACCTTTGTGACCGGCTGGCGGGCGCCGGGCAAACCGTGCGGGGATGTCGAGACCTGGGGGCGGCCGACGGATGTGGTGGTCGGGCCGGACGGGGCCCTCTACATCTCCGACGACCACGGCGGCCGCATCTACCGGGTCGTCTACACCGGGACGCCTTAAGCGGTGCTCTCCGGTTTTCGGACCCTGCCGCCGGGCCCCCACCCGTCTGACTATCCAGCAGGCGGGAGAGGGCAGGGGGAACGAGGTAAAGGCCGGACGACTTTAAGGGGGACCTGGGCTTTAACCGGATTTTTACCCGGACTTAATTGGGCCTTAGACATAGCCGCCTAAATTTATTCATGGAACCGGCCGGAAGCCGGTCCTGACAAAGGCTGTTCGGAGGAGCAACAAGCCATGATTCGACGGTTCATCTTAATCGGGGTGCCTCTACTCGCAGTGGCCTTCCTGGCCGGGGGCGTTCTGCTCGGCCGCACCTTCGCCGATACGCCCACACCTACTCCGACCCCGGCGAAAGGGCAGGCTCAGACCCTCTGGCAGGACTGGCTCAACCGGGTTGCCCGGATCCTGAACGTCAGCCCGGACCAGCTGACCAATGCTTTCAAGCAGGCCGGCCGTGAGACCGTTCAGCAGGCCGTCCAGGACGGCAGGCTGACTCAGGACCAGGCGAATCGGATTCTCCAGCGCATCGACCAGGGGCAGTTCTTCTTCGGCCCGTTCTTCGGTAAGGGCGGGCTGGCCGTCCACTTTGACCTGCGCCGCCACCTGGATGCCCTGGCCGGCTTCCTGGGGATGAACACCACCGACCTGATGAACGAACTGCGGTCCGGCAAGAGCCTGGCCCAGGTCGCCCAGGAGCACGGCAAGAGCCGGGACGACCTCAAAAACTTCCTGACCCAGCAGTTCAACCAGGCCGTTGACCAGCTGGTCCAGCAGGGGCGGCTGACCCAGGACCAGGCTAACAACGCCAAGACCAGGTTCCAGCAGAACCTTGACCGGCTGATCGATTCCACGTTCAAGGCCGGTCACGGCCGGAGGTAAGCGCCAACCAGAACGGCCCCGCACGCAACTTGCCTGCCTCCCCCCTTAACCCCCCGGCCCTGTCGGCGGCTGGCCCGGCCGCCGACAGGGCCCGCCCCTTTTTTTCGGGTCAGCCAGCTACTCCCGGCTGGAGCGGGGCTGACGGGGCACTTCCTCGACCTCTGTCAGGGCCTCGAGACCCCAGGCCGAGTGCCAGTCCCGCAGGTCGGCCCGGAGCCGCTCGTTCTCGGCCTGGAGCTCCTGGTAGAGGCGGGCGTTTTCGATGCAGAGGGCGGCGATGTCGGCGGCGGCCATGAGGAACCGGCGCTCTTCCTCTGTAAACTCGCGGGGTTCGGCGGTGTAGACCCGGAGCACCCCGATAACCCGGTTCCGGCCGGGCAGGGGCACGACAATCACCGAGCTAATGCCCTCCCGGGCGGCGGCCTCCGGATACTGGAAGCCCGGGTCTTTAGTGGCGTCCTTGATCTCGACGACCTCGCCGGCCAGGGCCCGCTGGTCGACCGGACTGCGGCTTACGGCCACCGGCCCCTTACGCAGGTAGTCCTCGCTCAGGCCGTAGGCGGCCCCCAGGACCAGCTCATCCCCCCGGGGCGTAAGGAGCCGGATAGAGCACGCCTTGGCATTCAGGGTTCGGGCGGTGCTTTCGCAGGCGATCTGCAGGACCCTGCTCAGGTCGAGGCTTGAGGTAACGGCCTTGCAGACCTGAAAGAGGGCTTCGAAGAACCGGTCATCTTTTTCTCGCTGCTCGCTGGTCATCTTACTCAAGCCCCCAACTGCTGTTTTCCGGTAACTATATCAAGCCTTGCAGCCGAATTCAATGCCAGACTCCGGGAATTACCCGGCCGCACTCGGGGCAGTTGCCCTCGAACCCCACCCGGTTGCGCAGAACCCTGAATCCGTGGCGCTCAATCAGCAGTGCCCGGCAGCCCGGGCAGTAAGTATTTTCGAAGGGCCCGACGCGTCCGGGCAGGTTGCCGGCATAGACAAACCTGAGCCCCTCTTCAAGGCCGATTTCGGCGGCCCGCATGAGGGTTGCCGGCCCGGTGTTTTCCGGGTCGGTCATCCGGTAGTCCTTGTGGAAGGCGGTCACGTGCCAGGGTATATCCGGCGAAACCGAGGCGATGAACCGGGCGGCATCCCGGAGCTCGGCGTCCGAATCGTTCCAGCCGGGAATTACCAGGGTCACCACCTCCACCCAGAAGCCGAGCTCCCAGGCCCGGCGGATAGTATCCAGCACGTTTTCAAGTCTGCCCCCAAGCTGGCGGTAGTTTTTTGCCGACATGGACTTGAGGTCAATTTTATACCCGTCAAGCCAGGGCCGGAGGTAGGCCAGCACCTCCGGGGTTGCGTTCCCGTTGGAGACGAAGACGGTCTTGAGGCCGGCCTCCCGGGCGACCTTGAAGATAGCTACGGCCCATTCAGCCGTAATGAGCGGCTCGTTATACGACGAGCCGACCACCGCCGCCCCGTAGCGGCGGGCAAGGCGGACAAGGTCCTCGGGCCCCAGCTCGATAATCTCAATGCCCAGGCCTGCGGCCGGGTCGCGCAGGGCCTGGGATGTGAGCCAGTTCTGGCAGTACGGGCAGTGGTAATCGCAGCCGAGCATGCCGAAGGTCAGGGTTTTCGAGCCGGGCAGCAGGTGGAAGAAGGGCTTCTTCTCGGTCGGGTCGAGCTGGAGGGGACCGACGTAGCCCCAGGGGGCATAGAGGGTTCCGCCCTGGTTGAACCGGACCTGACAGATTCCGCGGAGGCCGTCCAGGATAATGCACCGGTGGCCGCAGGCAGAGCACCGGACTTTGTTATCGGTCAGCCGCTCGTAGAGGAAAGCCGGCCGGGTCCGCCCGTCGAGGATGTCGGCCAGGGGCGTCTCAAAGCGGGTCTTTGCCCGGGCCATGCCCGTTCACCCTTTCCAAGAGAGATTATAACCCTGGCAAACCCGCCCATAAACCCGTCAACCTGCTGTTGTCGGAGCCGGCCGGCTCTGGCATAATCCGCCCGGGAGGTTCAGATGGCGCTGAAACCCATCGGCCCCGACTTCTACCAGCTCGACCTGCTCCACCTTGGGGTCTCCCGGGTGATTACCGGCTATCTCTACCGGCACTCGACGGAGACGGTGCTCATCGAACCCGGCCCGGCCAGCACCCTTGAAACCCTGCTGGCCGACCTCCAGACCCTGGGAATCGAGCCTGATGCGTTAAGGCACGTGATTCTTACCCACATTCACCTGGACCACGCCGGGGCCGCAGGTCACCTGGCGGAGATTTTCCCGAACGCCGTATTTTACGTTCATCCGGTTGGCCTCCCCCACCTGGCCGACCCGACCCGGCTGGTCAACAGCGCCCGCCGCCTCTACGGCGAAGACCTTGAAAGGCTCTTCGGCCTGCCCAGGCCGGTTCCGCCGGACCGGCTGGTTGCCCTGACGGACGGCGGCCGCCTGGGGCTTGGGGGCCGGACCTTCGGCGTCTACTTTTCGCCGGGGCATGCCTCCCACCACGCGGTATTCCTGGAAATCGAAGACCGGATTCTCTTCGCCGGGGATGCCGCCGGCACCCGGATGCCCGGGGTGGACTCGGTGCGGCCCCCGACCCCACCCCCGGACGTTGATATCGAAGCCTGGCACGAGACCATAAACCGGATCCGGGGTCTTCGGCCGGTCGTCCTGGCCGTTGCCCACGCCGGCCTCCACGCCGACGTGGGCTTTCACCTGGACGAGCTGGCGGCCCGCCTCGACCGGTGGGCGGGAATGGTGCTGGCAGAGCTCGAAGCCGGTCGGACCGAGGCGGAGATAACCGCCGCCCTCCGGGCTGAGGGGGATGCCGCCGCCCGGGCCGGCGGGGGAGAAGGCCAGCTGGACCGGTGGCAGCAGGCGATGCCTTATGAGCTTTCGGCCCTGGGCCTCATCCGCTACTGGCGAAAACGCCGCCCCGACCTGGGGCCGGGTTAAGGGTCCGGCGCATGCTGGCGGTCAGGCGGTGGGATAAGCCCGAGCCCCCAACCGAAGTCGAACTCATCGGCCTTTTCCTGGCCGAGGGCCTCAAGCCTTACCGGTGGTCCAACGGACCGGGAGATGCTTACCCGGTTCACGCCCACCCGTATCATAAAGTTTTATACGTCTTACGGGGATCCATAACTTTCAGGTTTCCTGACGGCCGGCCGCCGGCGGAACTTAAGGCCGGCGACCGCCTCGACCTTCCGGCCGGGCTCGAACACGATGCGGTGGTGGGTCCGGAGGGTGTGGTCTGCCTGGAGGCTCACCGTCCGGCCTGAAGCCGGGCTCAGTAAAGCCCCCGGTACATGCCGCCGTCGACCAGGATGGTTGTGCCGGTGATGTAGCTGGCGGCCTCCGACGCCAGGAAGACCACCAGGTTGGCAAACTCCTCGGTCCGGCCGTAGCGGCCCATGGGAATCACCTTCTCCCACTCCCGGACGACCTCCTCCACCGGCCGATTCTCCCGCCGGGCCCGGGCCTCATCCAGCTCCCGCACCCGTTCCGTGGCGATCCGGCCGGGGCAGACGTTATTAACCGTAATGTTGTAGGGCGCAACCTCATCGGCCAGGGTCTTGGCCATGCCGACCACCGCCGTGCGAATGGAGTTCGAGAGCAGGAGAAGGTCCAGGGGCTGTTTAACCGTAATCGACGTGTTGTTGATGATCCGGCCCCACCGCTGGGCCCGCATGTAGGGCAGAACTTCCCGGGTAAACCGGAGGGCGGACATAAAATTGAGCCTGAAAGCCGCCTCCCAGTCGCCGTCGGTGAAGTCGTCGAAGCGGCCGGCCGGTGGGCCGCCGGCATTGTTGAACAGCACGTGAACCGTCCCGAACCGCTCAACGGTGCGGCGGACCATCTCCCGGATCTGGTCGGGGCTGGTCACGTCGCAGACGACGGCCAGCACCTCCGCCCCGGTCTGCGCCCGGATCTCCTCGGCCGCGGCCGAAAGGTTTTTCTCATCCCGGGAGCAGATGGCAAGCCTGGCACCTTCCCGGGCCAGACCAAGGGCCACGGCCCTGCCGAGCCCCTTGCTGGCGGCAGATACGATGGCGACCTTTCCCGCAAGGCCCAGGTCCATAGGGGTTGACGCCTCCCTGCAAGTGGATTTTTTGTCGTAAGTAATATAAAGCTCAGCCGGCCTGGGTGGGAACCGCGGCCTGGGCCAGGAACCGTTCGAGGTCGAATCTGAATTCAGACCCGAGCTCGCCCCGCCGGACCTTCCCCAGAGCCGTTTTCGGCAGGGGCTCGTCGCTGAGGATAATCTCCCGGACCCATTTGTAGGGGGCAAGCCGCTGCTGGGCCTGCCGGACCTCGGCCGTCACCCAGGCGTGGATGAGCTCGGGCGTCGGTTGGGCGACCCCTTCCCGGGCCAGCCGCTCGGCAACGGCCTGCGGGTTCGGGAAGATGACCGCGTGGACCTCCATCTTCGGTTCGTGGCCGCCCCGCACGACCCGGCGGCCAAATACCGCGACGTCCTGAATGAGGGGGGATTCCTTCAGGACGTCCTCAACCTCATCGGGGCTTACCTTTTCGCCCGTATCCAGAACGATGATAGCCTTGGCCCGGCCCGTAAGGTAAACATTCCCGTTCGGGGCAATCCAGCCGATGTCCCCGGTCCGGAACCAGCGGCCCGACTCATCTTCGAAGAAAACGGCGGCGGTTGCCGCCGGGTTCTTATAGTAGCCGGGGCTCACGTTCGGACCCTGGGCGGCCAGCTCCCCGAGGCCATGCTCCCGGACGTAGATGCCCTTCTCAGGCACGTCGAGAAGGCGGAGCCGCACGCCGGGAAGCGGCCGGCCGACCGTCCCGGCCTCCCGCTCGTAGTGGCTTGTGAACAGGAACTTAAACTCGCTGACCTCGGGCACCGTCAACACCGGGGCGGTCTCGCTGAGGCCCCAGCCCTGAACCAGGAGCAGGCCGAGCCGGTAATACTGACGGGCCAGTTCCGGCGGCAGGGCGGCCCCGCCGGACACCATAAACCTTATCCGGCCGCCGAGCCGGGCATGCAGCGACCGGAAGAGAATCCGCCCGATATTGACACCGGTAGCCTCCTTGACAATCCGGGAGAGCTCCATGCCCCGACGCAGGGCCTCAAGCCGGCCCTCGGATTCCGCCCGGGTGAAGACCGCCCGGAGCAGGAGCCTGAAGAGCTCGGGCACGCCAAGAAAGATGGTCGGCCGGAACTCACCCATCCGGTCGGCCGTCCGACGCAGGTCGTTTTCGAATCCCGTCGCGGCACCAACTGCCAGCGGGGTGAGCAGGCCGACCGTCAGCGGATACGGGTGGTGCATGGGCAGGACCAGCAGAACCCGGTCGCTGGGGCCAACCTTCACCGCCCGGCTGATGGCCCAGACATTTGTCAGCAGGTTCCGGTGGGTGAGCATAACCCCCTTGGCTGCCCCCATAGTCCCGGAGGTAAAGAGGATGAGGGCCAGGTCCTCGGGGCCAACGGCTATATCGTCGGGAACGGCCGCTTCGGGCAGGTCCCTGAGCCGGACGCCGGCCGGGGAGCCACCGTCACCGGCATCGATGACAAAGGTTCGAGTCACCCCGGGCGGGGGCTCCGGCAGGGCCCCGCCCGGCGTCGGACCGACAACCGCGAACTTGACATCGGCCTTGCGGGCGAGCTCCTGCTGTTCATTCGGCTGAAGCCGGAAGTAGATGGGCACGGCCACTGCGCCCAGGGAAGTAATTCCCAGGAAGGCAACGGCCCACTCGATGGAGTTCGGGGCTATAATGGCGATGTGGTCCTTCGGGCGAGCGCCGGCACCCCAGAGCTTCGCCCGGTAGCTGAGGACCCGCGCCCACAGCTCCGCGAAGCTCAGGGTTACTGGCCCGTCGGCCGACCGCTCCCAGAGGGCCAGTGCCGACCGAAACCGGCCGGCGCTCTGCCGGACCATCTCCGGAATAGTGAGGGGCTCTCCGCTCAAGGCACTCCTTTCTGCTGACGGGTCCGGAGCCGCTGGCAACCGGCGCAAGACCGATTTATCATAAACTGGCCCCTGCCGGGGGGTCAAATCCAGACGGGAGGGAGGTCCGCCAATGGCCAGGGCGTATGTTCTGATTGAGACCGCGGTGGGCAAGACCGGGGCCGTAAAGGCCAGCCTTCAGCACAGGCCAGCCGTTAAATCGGTGGATACGGTCACCGGGCCCTACGACCTGATCGTGCAGATTGAGGGGCCGGACATCAGCAGCATCGGCCGGATCGTCCTGGACGAGATCCACACGGTTGAGGGTGTCTCCCGAACGATCACCTGCCTGGTCGTCGACAGCTAGGCCGGCCTGTGGATTTTTTCAGAACTTATTGAAGATCCGGCCGGATCCCTTCGAATTTGTTGAGGTTTGCCGTTGACCCCGGGCCGGGGGCCCGCTTAACATTTACTTCGGAAGCCGGCCTGTCCCCCAGCCCGTTCAGCGGCCGCCGGATATTAAATTTTACCGGCCAGATGGCCCACGTGCGGTTGCCGGGCCCGGGGGCATTCGCTTATTTTAGCCGGCAGTCCAGCGAACAGGTTAGCGAAGAGGCTGTCAGGAGGTGGTTTCGTGACGCTACCCAGCGCCAAGGAAGTCTGGCAAGCGGCCCTTGGGGAGCTCCAGCTCCAGGTAAGCCGGACCAATTACAACACCTGGCTTAAAGACACGGTTGGGGTCGATTTTGACGGGCGGCGGTTTGTGGTCGGGGTTCCCAATGCCTTTGTGGCCGACTGGCTGGAGACCCGCCTCAAATCCCTGATCCGAAAAACCCTCTCCAGCATCCTGGCGTGTTCGGTTGAGGTTGATTTCCGGATTACCCAGACGCGCAACGGCCGCCGGGGGGAGGCCGGGCTTCCCGGCGCCGGTCATCCGTCCCACCCCAACGGCCACAGCCTCCCGGCTGACCGCCGTCCCGCTCCGGTGAGCGAGGCCTTTGCGCCGCTGCCCCTGCGGCTCAACCCACGCTATACGTTTGAGACTTTCGTGGTGGGCCGGTCGAACCGGCTTGCCCATGCCGCGGCCCTGGCGGTGGCCGAGGCCCCCGGCCAGTTCCACAACCCGCTTTTCATTTACGGCGGCGTCGGCCTGGGCAAAACCCACCTCCTCCAGGCCATCGGCCACCGGACGGCCGGCGGGGGATGCCGGGTTCTTTACGTGAGCGCCGAGCAGTTCACCAACGACTTCGTCTCGGCACTTCGGGACCGGCGGACCGATGAGTTCCGGGCCCGGTACCGCTCCCTCGATGTTTTGCTCATCGACGACATCCAGTTCATCGCCGGCAAGGAGCAGACCCAGGAGGAGTTCTTCCATACGTTTAACGACCTCTACGGAGCGGGCCGGCAGGTGGTGCTTTCCAGCGACCGTCTGCCCTCCAACCTGCATCCCCTGGAGGACCGGCTCCGGTCCCGGTTCGAGTCCGGCCTGATCGTGGACATCCAGCCGCCCGAGTTCGAGGAGCGGGTGGCGATCCTTCAGGCGAAGGCCAACCTGCACGGCGTCGAGGTTCCGGTGGCGGTCCTGGAGCTTCTGGCCCAGCGGTTCCAGAACAACATCCGGGAGCTGGAAGGGAGCCTCAACCGGGTGATCACCTACGCCCGGGTGAACGGCCTGCCCATCACCCTGGAGGTGGCCGCCAAAGCCCTGCAGGACGTCTTCGGGAACGTCACTCCCCGCCGGATGGTAAGCCCCCAGGCCGTTCTGGAGGCCGTAAGCCGCTATTACCAGGTCCCCATCTCCGAGCTCCAGGGTCCCCGCCGCAACCGGGAGGTGGCCACTCCCCGCCAGATCGCCATGTACCTGATGCGGGAAGAGACTGACTGCTCCCTGGGGCAGATCGGCCAGCACCTCGGCGGACGCGACCACACGACCATCATGCACGGCTGCGAGAAGATCGGCCACCTGATCAAAACCAACCCCGACCTTCGCCGGGAAGTGGACGACATCCGGGCGGTCCTGTACGGCCGGAGCACCCACCGCTGAGGGCCCACCCGAGAACACCCACCCGGGGCGGCAGGTTTGCCGCCCCGCTTTATTAGCCGGAGGGCTGCGCCTGGATGCCCTGGGGATAACCCCGAAAACCCCTGAGGGCCTGCCGGGTTTTCCACGGTCCTTCGTTTTTGTCTACGGGGTCTCCACTTGCGGCAGTCCGGCCATCCCCAGCCCCGGTGCGACTAAAGGCGGGTTATCCGCCGGATCCACCCTGTACAGTTGACTACCGCTACTGCTACTGAAACCCTCCCATCAGAGGATCAGGCTCGTGACAGCCCGTATAATGGCATTGGGGATATGTTCGTCGACGAAGCCGTCATCTACGTGAAGGGTGGGGATGGGGGGAACGGCCTCGTAAGCTTTCGGCGGGAAAAATATGTCCCCTTCGGCGGGCCGGACGGGGGAGACGGCGGGGACGGGGGCAATGTTTACCTGGTGGCCGACGAGAACGAGAACACCCTGGTGGCTTTTCGCTACCAGCAGCGGTTCGTAGCCGGCCGGGGCGCCAACGGCGGCCCAAACCGGCGGACCGGCAAGCGGGGCGAGGATGTTTACGTTCGGGTTCCGGTCGGAACCGTTGTCTGGCTGCTGGACGGACCTAATGGAAGGCCCGTTGAAATTATCGGCGACCTGACCGAGCACGGACAGGTCCTGCTGGTCGCCCGGGGCGGCAAGGGGGGACGGGGCAACGCCCACTTCGCCACCCCGACCCACCAGGCGCCGAGATTCGCCGAGCGGGGCGAACCCGGTGAGGAGCGCTGGCTCAAGCTCGAGCTCAGGCTCCTGGCCGACGTCGGGATTGTCGGCCTGCCCAACGCCGGCAAGTCGACCCTGCTGGCGGCCATTTCGGCGGCCCGGCCGAAGATCGCCGAATACCCCTTCACCACCCTTGTACCCAACCTCGGGGTAGTCGAGTTTAACGATGAGCGGTTCGTCGTTGCCGACATCCCCGGCCTGATTGAGGGCGCCCACCTCGGCCACGGCCTCGGCCACGAGTTCCTGCGTCACATCCAGCGGACAAGGGTTCTTATCCACCTGATTGATGGCCTGCACCCTGACCCCCTCGGGGCTTATGACGTTGTAAACCGGGAGCTGGTCGAATTCGACCCGGCGCTGGGTGAGAAGCCGCAGGTTGTCGCCGTCAACAAAATCGACATTCCCGAGGTGCGGCAGCGGCTGGGTGAGGTCCGCTCCCGGTTTGCCGGCCGCGGGGTAGATATCATCGCCATCTCGGCGGCTACCGGCGAGAACGTCCGGACGCTTCTGGGCCGGGTGGTGGAGGTTTTGCGGGCCGAGAGGGGCCGGACGGCTCCGGCGGCGCCCCAGGAGGTGGTTCTTCGGCCGACGGCGCAGTCGCAGGTCCGGGTTCGTCGTGAGGATGGGGTCTTCGTCGTCGAAGGCGAGCCGGCGGTGCGGTCGGTAGTTATGACTGACTTAAACAACCCCGATGCGGTCCGCTTTCTGCGGCGCAAGCTCGCCCGACTCGGGGTGTTACGGGAGCTGAGGCGGGCCGGCGCCGGGCCGGGGTCAGTGATTCGCTTTGGTAAAATTGACGTACCGTGGGAGACGCTGACGGCGGAGTTTCGACGTTGAGAATCGGCGTTCTGGGCGGAACCTTTGACCCACCCCACATCGGTCACCTGGTCGTGGCCCAGGAGGTGTGGTGGCGGCTCAGGCTGGACAGGGTGGTCTTTGTACCGGCCGGGAATCCCTGGCACAAGGCCGGTGAGGACGTGACACCGGCCCACCACCGGGAGGCCATGGTCCGGCTCGCGATCGGGGACGACTCCCGCTTTGAGCTTTCCCGGATTGACATTGAGCGGCCGGGGCCGACCTATACGGTGGATACCCTCACGGAGCTCCGGCGGGCCTATCCGCCGGGAACGGAGCTTTACTTTATCCTCGGAACCGATGCTCTCGCCCAGCTTCCCACCTGGCGGGCGCCGCAACGAATCATCAGCCTGGCCCGGCTGGCGGTGGTGCCCCGGCCCGGATTTGACCCCGTTGACCTGGACCGCCTGGAAGCGGAGATTCCGGGGCTGAAGGCCGCGATTGAGCTGGTGCCTGTGCCGGCGGTGGGGATATCATCGTCGGAGGTTGCCCGGCGGGTCGCCGCCGGCGAACCGTTCCGCTACCTGGTTCCGGAGGCCGTTTATCGCTACATTGAGGCCCACCGCCTTTACCTGCCGCACGCCGAGGCCCTCCGCACCGGCGACCCCTAATGCCCACCCTGGCCTGGCTTTTCGGAATACGGTCCCACCCCGGGCGATCAGCTCGGATATCCCCTGGAGGACAGTCGCGGACGGACCTGTCGTCCTTCAGCGTTCCCAGATTTTAATCTGCACCCTGGCGGGGGAGCCTGAACCCGGAAAGCTCCCCCGGTTTTGCAGGACAACTCCGCCCCCAACAGGCACAGCGCATCTGATGCTGGCGGCCCGCACCTTCTGCCGGCTGCAGTCCGGGTAGTAGCTGAACGCCTGCCCGGCGAGCAGCCGCTGGTAGCTGTCGGGCGATGGGACGACGAAGAGGTCCACCTCCCGGTCTGAGGCCAGCTCAATCTCGACCCGGCTTGGGTTATCGTGCCCACAGCTTGGCAGAAACTGAGCCCAGCCGGCCGGTAACACCTTATCTTCGTCAACCATCAGGTCGTATTTGGGGGTCAGAACAGGATACATGGGATCACGCGGGTTTGAGGTGTGTTCAATGCCGAGGACGTGGCCCAGTTCGTGGATGGCGATCTGCTTTACCGTCTCGTACGCGTAAGGCCGCCACCTGCCCAGGCAGTTGCTGTCCCCCAGGCCCACCAGAACGAGCCGGCGGTCGGCGGTCATCCCCGCCCGTTCGCCGGCCCACTCTTTAACCCAGCTGACCTGGACATCCGCTTCGGCCGCGGTTGCAGTCTGATGGAAAAGGCTTGACCCAAGCCGCTGGTGCCAGTAGGTGATGGCATCAGAAACTGCCTGCCGGTAAGTCGGGTCAACATCGGAGGGGAGAGGCTCGACGTAGACTGCCCGACTGCGAACGCCCAGCCCGCCGGTGCTTAAGCCAGCCCGACCGGAACCAGCGGCCAGGATGGCAACCAGCACTAACAGCCCGATGCAGGCTCCCATCAAGCCGAGGAAGATAGCACCCAAAATGCACCCGACCCGTCGGAGGGTGCGCCACAGCCGACCCCGTGACGGCCTGGGCTGGGACCACGCCCGGGTCGGAACCGCGGCCGCCGGACGCGAACCTACCGGGCCTTCGGTAGTATCCGGGCTGGGACAGTAGAGGATATCGTTCGGGCCCATGATTTTCCGTCCGCTGTGAGGGACCCCATCCGCCAGCCTGTAGATCTCCTGGAACGTCACCTCAAAGTGCTTCGCGGATACGGGTTCAACGTTAACCACGAGGAGAGTGCACTGCGGGTCCAGGTAGGCGACCGTCTGGTTTTTCCAGACTAAACTCAGACGGTAATACTCAAAGAGGCTCAACGTCCGCACCTTCATCTTCGCTGACCTCTGTCTCCGCTCATCGCGGCAAAAGCCCAGCTTTTGCCGCTCCTGGGATTTTACCCAGCCTACCTGCGGAACGCCAGGGCTGAAGGTACGCTGTGGGTAGCCAGGCCCGCGCGGAAAGCGAAGTTCGGGGCCTTCCGGTTATCAGGCCTGGGGGTGAAGTCAGACCCGCGCGGGGACCGGTGGGGTTGATTTGACGGGCAGGCCGGAGCCGGTTACTCGGCGGGGGTTGGATTTGCCGCCCGGGCCCGCCGCTCGGCGTCTTTTAGCTGGTCGATATATTTCTGGGCGGCGATGGCGGCCGTTGTGGCGTCCCCGACGGCGTTGGTGATCTGGCGGACCAGCTGAACCCGGACATCCCCGGCCGCAAAGATGCCGGGGATGGAGGTCTCCATCCGCTCGTTGGTGATGATGTAGCCGTTGGGGTCGGTCTTAACCGGGTCCCGGAAGATGTTGCTGTTCGGCACGAAGCCGATATAGATAAAGATGCCGTTTACCGGCAGGGTCGAGGTGGTCCCGTCCCTGACGTTCCGGAGGCGGACCCACTCGACGGCGTCGCTTCCGCCGATCTCTTCGACAACCGTATTCCAGATGAATTCGACCTTCGGGTTGGCGAAGGCCCGTTCCTGCAGGATCGGCTGGGCCCGCAGCTGGTCCCGCCGGTGGATGATGTAGACCTTGCGGGCGTAGCGGGTAAGAAACGTGCCCTCCTCGACGGCCGCATCCCCGCCGCCGACCACGGCGACGACCTGGTCCTGGAAAAAGGCCCCGTCGCAGACGGCGCAGTAAGATACGCCCCGGCCGGCAAATTCGGCCTCGCCGGGCACCCCGAGCTTGCGGGGACTGCCCCCCGTGCAGACGATGACGGCCCTGGCCCGGTAGACGTCGCCCTCATCGGTCCGGACGAATTTGTCGGTGCCCTCGGACCAGACCTCAACAACGGTTCCCATCCGGAACTCCGCCCCGAAGTCCCGGGCGTGCTCCTCCATCCGCTGGGCAAGCTCCACCCCCCGGATCAGGCGGAAGCCGGGGTAGTCTTCAATCCACTCGGTGTTGAGAAGTTCGCCCCCAGGGGCCAGCTTGTCGAGGACCAGGGTCTTGAGGCGGGCCCGGCCGCAGTAGAGGGCCGCGCAGAGGCCGGCCGGACCGGCACCGATAATGACCACGTCGTAGTCGGACGACGCAGGCTTGCCGGGCTCAACGCCCGGAACAAAGAAACCGGATGTCATGTTCGAACCCCCGAAAACCGGTTAGTCTGGCGGAACCGTTAGCCGACCCGATTAGCCCGGGGCGTTGGCCTTAAGCAGGGCCCGGGCCTGCTCCTTGTCCTCGAACCAGAGGGCGTTTATCTGCTTGTAGACCTGCCACTGGGCCGGGACCTCATCCTCGGGGAAGATGGCCGAGACCGGACAGGCCGGCTCGCACGCCCCGCAGTCGATGCACTCGTTCGGGTCGATGAAGTACATGGGGTCTTCGTCGGTGCTGTGGATGCAGTCGACCGGACAGACCTCCACACACGAGGCGTCCTTGACGCCGATGCAAGGTTCGGTTATCACGTAGGTCATCTGGTGTCACCTCCAACCGGACTGAAAGCAGACGGGGCGCTCAGGCCGCCGCGGTCGGTTTCGGCGCCTCCACCGCGGCCTCACCGTTGGCAGGGGTCTGCTCATCCCAGACCGTCACGCCGTTGCTCTGGCGGGGCACCGACCGGAAGAACTCCTGAAGCTCCTGCCCTTCCAGGGTCTCCCGCTCAAGGAGCAGCTGGGCCAGCCGGTGCAGGATGTCCTTATGGTGGGTCAGAATCTCCTTGGCCACCTTGTAGGCGTGGTCAATGATGCGCTTGACCTCGGCGTCGATCTCCTCGGCCAGCTTCTCGCTGTAGTCACGGGTCTCGTTGATCTCGCGGCCCAGGAAAACCAGCTCCTCCCGTCGGCCGAAGGTACGCGGCCCGAGCCGCGGGCTCATGCCGTAGCGGGTAACCATCTGCCGGGCCAGCTGGGTCGCCCGCTCGATGTCGTTGGCGGCGCCGGTGCTGATCTCGTTGAAGATAACCTCCTCGGCGGCCCTGCCGCCGAGCATGGCGGCCAGGTTATCCAGGAACTGGGAGCGGGTCCAGAGCCGGCGGTCCTCATCGGGCAGAAACCTGGTGTAGCCG
>CACRXB010000004.1_pt1 | contig 84609 bp, 75 predicted proteins | sample 5377071 | NCBI WGS metagenome assembly CACRXB01 (sample SAMEA6061848, study PRJEB28556) | metagenome | reverse complement strand
CATGCCCCGAATCCAGCCGGCCTGGCCAACCCGACGGTACTCTAAAACGGCACTGTTGTTGGCATTGGCATCCCCACTAAAACCAGCATAAACGCTTATCGAACGGTAGGTCGCCGTAAGGGTCAGCACCCCCGTCGTGGTCGCATTCGGCCCCCCACCAGACGACGAGGCGGGCGTCGGAGTAGCCGTCGGAGGTACAGGGGTCGGCGTCGACGACGCGACCGGATTGGTCGTCGGGGTTGGGGTCGGCGACGAAACCGGGTTGGAAGTCGGCGTCGGGGTTGGGCTGGGCGCGGAAGGTGCTGGGTTGGTCCATGAACTTGAACTCGAAGTGAAGATTACGTCAACCCAGTAGTTCGACGCCTGGTAGCCGTTATTCGGGAAGGCGCTGGTGCCGCTGTAAACGTAGACCCCATTCGGCCCGCTGACGCCATCCGCGAGGGCCTGCAGGGGTCCGCTGGTAATAGTGGTTGTAAAGTAATTTGTGTGCTGGGCATACCGGCCCTGGGACATAAAGACTGAAGCCACGTAGACGGTGTTTGCTGTGACGGGTACCGGATTTGGGAAATAGACTTGCTGCCAGCCAGAAGACGTCTCGTTCGCGAATGTGGCCGAGGCCAATCGATTACCGCGGGAGGTCCAGAGGTTTCCAACGTGGGTCCCGGTAGCCTGGCTATGTTTGTAAAAGCGGACACCCAGGATATACCCATTAACGGTTGGCCTGAACTTCACACCCAGTTCCACAGGACTGGTATCATTGAGGTCGAAACTGGTCGGCGCCTGGCTGCCGAAAATCGTGTAAACCGCCGAACGTCCAGACGACCCGGAAGGGGAAGGCGTGGGAGTCGCCGGGCTTGTCGGGGTAGGAGTCGGGGTTGCCCTACGACGGGCATTCGACACCAGCGGCATAAAGAGATGGGAGTTCGCATCGAGGACAAGGTCGCCCTCGGCGGGCGATGAGCCGCCCCGCGCGACCAGGCCAGCCCCGGCGGCGGAGGCCAACAGCGAAATAAAGATGGCTGGAGTCACCGCAGCGAGGAATAACAGCCGGACGAAAATGGGCAGACGTCTCAAGGCTTCGCTTCCTCCTTCATGCTGATTTGTGAAGCTGTCATAATTGAGACCGAGATAACCCAGCCGTCAGCATGCCGGAGTCTGGTAACCTCAGCTCCTAAACACCAGCCCCGTACTCACATAAACTCGAAGTAATGCTACTGACTGACACATACCCGCGTCAATAGTACGAAAGTACCGATCCGGACTATTGTTTAGCCGGACTTGACAGTAAATGCATCAATATTTTGATATGCGATATGTGCTGATAACTATGCGGAACCGTTCGGTATTCGGTGATGGGCCCGGCCTTCGCCCGGCTGGCACTTGCGTTTTCGCTGCCGCTGTGGTCCAATCGGAGCGAGTACGTCGGCCCGTCTCACCGGAGTCCGAGGAGGTCTAACCGTAGTGGGCTTAGGTCCGGGTCGCCAGGCCTGCTGGTATGTCCGCTATCGGCTCTTTCGCTGCCGGAACACCCCGGTCGGCGTCTGCGTCTACTGCGGCCGGCCCTTCTGCAACCGGCACGGCCGGTTTCTACCTAATGAGGCCACGGTCTGCACCCACCCGGACTGCGCCCGGCGGCTCGCCGAAATCGACGATTTTAAGGCTTACAAGGCCGCGGCCGACGCCCGAAACCTCGCTGGCACTTGCGGTCACCCGGACTGCGCCGGACCGCTCTGGGGCCAGTGCTCCAGGTGCCGCAAGCTCTTCTGCGAGGACCACCTCTCGGAAGTCTACGAGGTCTATTACCAGCTTGGCCGCCGCCAGCGGCGGTATTTCTCCGTCTGCCCGTACTGCCGCCGCTTTTATAAAACTTAGCTGGGAGATGCCGCCGTGAATTCGCAGCCCATCTTTCGCAGCGTCCTCTACGTGCCGGGCAACCGGCCCCGGATGCTGGCCAAAGCCCCGACCCTCCCCGCCGACGCCTTCGTTCTCGACCTGGAAGATTCGGTCCCCCCGGAGGAAAAGCCCGAGGCGCGCCGCCTCGTCCGGGAAGCTCTGGTCTCCGGGGCCTTCGCCGGCCGGACGGTGCTGGTCCGGGTAAACAGCCTCTCATCGGGTCTGACCGCCGACGACCTCAAGGCGGTCATCGTCCCGGGCCTCTTTGGGGTCGACGTCCCCAAAGTCGAAAGCCCGGACGACGTCCGTGAGGTCGAAGAGCTCCTGGCCTGGGCCGAGGGCCGGGCCGGACTGGACCGGGGAACCCTGCGGGTGGGCATCGGCATCGAGTCCCCGGCCGGACTGCTCAGGGCCGAAGCCATCGGCCGGGCATCCCGCCGGGTCGCAAGCCTCAGCCTCGGGGCCGAGGATTTCACCTTCAACCTGGGCACCCAGCGGTCCCCGACCGGAGAAGAGCTCTTCGTGCCCCGGACCCTCATCGCCCTCGCCGCCCGGGCCCTGGGCGTCCAGGCCCTCGACACAATCTACCCCGATTTCAGGGACCCCGATGGTCTTACCCGGGAGGCAAAGCTCGCCCGTCAGCTCGGCTTTACGGGAAAGTACGCAATCCACCCGGACCAGCTCGAGCCGATAAACCGGGTCTTTACCCCCGATGAGGCCGAAGTGCGCTGGGCCCGGGAGGTTGTCGAAGCCTATGAGGCGGCCCAGCAGGCCGGCCTCGGGTCTATCGCCGTCGGGGGGCGCATGGTCGACCGGCCGATCTACGAGCGGGCCCGCCGCACCCTCGAGCTGGCCGCCCGCTGGGGACTGGGGGGCTAAAGCTCATCCCTCGGCCGCCGGCTTTCCCGATCCAGCCAGTCGGCGAACATCAGCAGGATGACGAAAACATCCGCCAGCACCACCAGGCCGAAGGCGAGGGCAAGGGTGGCAAGCAGTCCGGCGTTCACAACGAAGCCGGGAAGGCCCAGAACCTGGAGGGCAGTCGGGACGAAGTAGACGACCAGACAGAGTCCGAAGGGCCCGCCGAAGACGACGGCCAGCACCAGGCAGCTCCGGAGCGGGTCCGGAATATTGAGCCGGGCCCACTCAACCCACTCAAGGAGTTTGTAAAAGCCGAGGGTTGCGTAGAATCGAAGGCGTTCCCGGATTCCCATTCGTCAAGCCAGGCGACCTGCAGGTCAGGCCAGACGGGGTCTGGCCAGCCCCGCCACCAGGGGCATCACGGCCAGCCGATGCTCTTCAAGCCAGACCAGCTCGAATCCCGCCGCCTCGATGGCCTCAACCGTCCGCCGGTTCAGGTGGCAGTTGCCGGCCACCCGGCGCCAGACCGGTGTCGCCGCGTCCTGCAACTTCCCCAGGAGGCCGTCTGCGGCGCGCACATGCTCAATGAACCGGAACGTCCCGTCCGGCCGCAGGACCCGGCGGACCTCCGCCAGCGACCGGCTCACGTCCGCCACCGAGCAGAAAACCAGGGTTGCGACGACCGTATCGAAGGTCTGGTCCGGGAAGGGCAGGGCCTCGGCCGCGGCCAGGATCAGGGCCGCATCCCGGCCCAGAGACCTGGCCCGCCTGCGGGCCCGCCGCAGCATGAAAATATCGGGGTCGACGGCCACGACGCTGGCGCCCTCGGGGTAGTGCCCGAAATTGGCCCCGGTCCCCACCCCAACCTCGAGGACGCGCCCGCCGGCCGTACCGACGACCTCTGAGCGCAGGGGCCCCAGGCGACCATCCCCCAGCCGGCCGGTGACAAAATCACAGGCCGCCGCAAACCAGGGCGAGCCCGGCTGGCCTTTTCCCCGGCCAGACCAGACCCGCCAGCCGACGACGGCCAGCCCCAGGAGCAGTGCTGCAGGCAGAAGCCGACGCAAGCGGCCCATTCTGAGGATATTTTCGCGCCGGGCGGCCCTGCCGGTGCTAAAATTACGGCGTGCCTGCCAGATACCCACCGGCTCGCCCGGGCGCAGGCCGGCCGGGCCTGCTCGTTTTCCTGGCCGCGGCCTTCGGGCTGGCCTGGCCGGTTCAGGTCGGCCTTGCGCTCCTTGCGCGGGGAACGGGCCTGAGCGCAAGCCCGTGGCTGGTCCTGCCGGTCGCCTTTCTTTTGATGTGGCCGCCGGCCCTGGGGGCTTACCTGGCCCGACGGGTCGAAGGCGCCGGTTTTGCCGACGCCGGGTTGCGCTGGCCGGCCTGGGGATACGTCATCCTGGCCTGGTTCATGCCGGCTCTGCTCACCCTTGTTTCAACGGCTTACAGCCTGGCCATCTACCCGCTGGATGCCGAACTTTCAACCCTGCGGTCCATGCTGGCTCAGACGGGCCGCGAAGTTCCGGTGCCGGTCGAAATCCTCCTGGCCGGTCAGGTTGCGGCCGGCCTTACCGTGGCAGTGTTAATTAACAGCCTTTTCGCCTTCGGGGAGCAGTTCGGCTGGCGGGGCTACTTGCTCCCCAGGCTGATGGACCGGCTCGGAACCTGGCCCGGCATCATCCTGCACGGGGCGGTCTGGGGCCTCTGGCACGGCCCCCTTATCCTCCTGGCCAGCTACAACTACCCCGGTCACCCGCCCCCGTATCTACCCGGCGTCTTTTTATTCACCGCCTTCTGCATTCTCCTCGGCATCATCTTTGCCTGGCTGCGGCTCGCATCGGGCAGCGTTCTGCCGCCGACTATCGCCCACGGGGCATTTAACGCCATCGGCGGACTTCCCCTGCTTCTCCTCAAGGGGGTCGACCCGGCCGTGGCCGGTCCCCTCTGGAGTCCGGTGGGCTGGGTCGTCCTCGGCCTGACAGCAGTCATCCTCTACCGGGCCCAAAACCCACTCAAATCGGCGGTTTGAGGGCCAGGCCGGACGCGGCCTCAAAGGCGGCCGCGACCCGGATGAGGGTTCGCTCGTCGAACGGACGGGCGACGAACTGGACCCCCAGCGGCAGGCCCGAGCTACTCAGGCCGGCCGGGACCGTGATGGCCGGAAAGCCCACCGCGCTGAACGGCTGGTTGAACGCCGGGTCACCGGTCCAGTCCAGACCCCGCGGGGCGGGGCCGGTTGTCGTTGGGGTAACCAGCACGTCAACCTCTTCAAAGAGACGCAACATTGCCCGGACGGCCCGGGTCCGAATCTGCTGGGCCCGCAGGTAAATCGGCGCCGGCGTGAGGATTCCGGCCTGAATGATCCGCCGGGTTCGGGGCCGGTAGTCATCCGGCCGCTCGGCAAACCACTTTTTGTGAAAGGTTGCCGCCTCGGCGTACATGACGGTCCGGTGGGCGTCCCGCAGGGGCTCAAAGACATCGGGCAGGCGCACCGGCCGGGGCATCAGCCCCAGCTCCTTGAGCCTGGTTATGGCCGCCTCGTAGGCCCGGCGGCTTTCGTCATCCGCAAGCTCGGTGAAAAACCTGTCGGGGATGCCGACCCGGAGGCCGGCCGCATCCTGACCGACGGCCGCCGGGTAGTCGTCGACGGGCACGGGCAGGGTCGTCGGGTCGTTCGGGTCCGGTCCGGCCACGACTTTAAGAAGCAGGGCCGCGTCGGCCACCGTCCGGGTCATCGGCCCCACGTGGTCCAGGGTCCAGCTCACGGGCACGACCCCGTGCCGGCTCACCCGGCCGTAGGTGGGCTTAAGCCCGACGATGCCGCAGAAGGACGCCGGCCGCAGGATCGACCCGGCCGTCTGGCTCCCGAAGGCCGCCGGGCACATCCGGGCGGCAACTGCCGCGGCCGAGCCGCTGCTGGAGCCGCCGGGGGTGTGCTCGGGGTTCCAGGGGTTCCGGGTCGGACCCGGCTCGAACATGGCAAACTCGGTTGTAACCGTCTTGCCCAGGATGATGGCCCCGGCGGCCTTAAGCCGGGCCGTCACGGTAGCGTCGTACTCGGGGACAAACCCGGCCAGAACCTTCGAGCCGGCGGCGGTCTCGACCCCGGCCGTGAAGATAATGTCCTTAAGCCCCACGGGAATCCCGTGGAGGGGGCCGCAGAGTTCGCCCCTGACCTGCAGGCTTTCCAGGCGGCGGGCCTCATCCAGGGCCGCCTCGGGCAGGAGCCGGGCCCAGGCCAGGACCTTGGGCTCCACCCGTTCGATGCGGTCCAGCAGGGCCCGGACCAGCTCGACCGGCGAGAGCTTCTTGCGGGCGATCAGGTCGGCCGCCGCGGTTACGGTAAGTTCGGTCAGGTCAGACATCTTTACCGGCCTCCGGCGTCTTTATCAGGTTCGGGTAAAGGACCGGCTCGACCCAGGGGTCGACGTCGGCCTCCTCGACTCCCTCCAGGTGGCCCTTAATCAGCTCCCAGGCATCGGCCAGGGCCTCGTCGCTCACCACAACCTTTTCAAGCCAGTTTACCTCGCCCATGTTTTGACTCCTTTCGGTTGACTATCCGCCCAACGCGCGCCCCAATTAGCGGGCCAGTCCGGCGTAAAATTCCAGGGCGTTCTTAAAGAAAATCTTCTCAAGGGTCTCCCGGTCGAAGCCGAGCCCGGCAATCGCTTCGGCGTTCTGCCGGATGCCCGGCACCCCTGGCCAGTCGGTCCCAAAAATGAACTTTTGGGCAAGCCGGCCCAGGTCAAAATCCCGATAATACTGGGCAAGCTTTTTCGGGGGCAGTCCCGAAAGCTCGATGTAGACGTTCTCCCGCATCAGGGCCATAAACGCCGCCGCACTGTACCACCAGCCCCGCCCCCCGTGGGCCAGGGCGACCTTAAGCCCCGGAAAATCCCGCAGGACGTCCTCAATGAGGGCCGGGTCGGCAAACCGGTTCGAGGCCCCCGGAAAGATGCTCGTCCCGCAGTGGAAGACCACCGGAACCCCTTCTTCCTCACAGAGGGCGTAGGCCGGGTAAAGCATCCGGTCGTTGGGGGCAAAGCCCCCGTGGACCGGGTGGATCTTCAACCCCACCGCCCCAAGCCCAAGCTGTCTTTTAAGCTCGGCCTTTACGGGATGGTGAAAATAGGGGTTGATGTTGGCCAGAAACTTAAACCGTTTTGGGTTGTACCCCAGCAGTGGCAGGAAATCTTCGACGGGCTGGATGCCGGTGACCCTGGGGCTGTACTCGGCCACCAGAATGGCGATATCGACGCCCTCGGCCTCAAGGTAGGCGTCAAAGCGGGCCGGGTCGATGGAACCATCCTCGTTATAGAGGCGGCGGATATCCTCACCCCGGCCAAAAAGGTTAGCCCAGAGGGCCCAGTCAACCCTGACGGTCGGGAGGCGGGCGGCGTGGATGTGGGCGTCGATGAGGGGAATCCCGTCGAGCATCGCACCCGAAGTCTAATGATACCACCCCGGCGGCCCGGTTTGCCGCCGGCCTAAATGGGCAGGTCCCGCCTGGTTCCCGGTGTTTTCTTCCCGGCCCGGAGCTCGGCCCGCCAGCTCCCCTCGGTCTCCAGCAGCGGCCCGTAAAGGCGCTCTTCAAGCTGATAGAAGGCTTCGAGGTCGAGCAGTTCGCTCCGCTCAACCAGGTCGCAGATCTGGTCCGGGTAGAGGGATTCGGTCGTACCCGCGCGCTTTAAGACCTCCAGGGCGTTCATCATCGACCGGATGGCCGCCCGCTGAAGCAGGCCCGAATAGGTTATCAGCTTAAAGCCCATTTCGTGAAGCTTCTGAACCGGCACCATGGGCGTCTTGCTGCCCTCATTGAGGTTCGCCTGGACCGGCTTCGGAATCGACCGGGCAACTTTCGCCATTTCCTCGACGCTTAGAAGGGCCTCGATGAAAATGACGTCGGCCCCGGCCTCGGCGTACATGATGCCCCGCTCGATGGCGTGGTCCAGACCGTAGAGGGCCCGGGCATCCGTCCGGGCAATGATGACAAAGTCCTTATCCCGCCGGGCCTCGCAGGCCGCCCGGATTTTAACAACCATCTCCTCGGCGGGAATGACCTGCTTGCCCTCGAAGTGGCCGCACCGCTTCGGGAAGGTCTGGTCCTCGATGAAGATGCCCGCCACCCCCGCCGCCTCGAATTCCCGGACCGTCCGCATCACGTTCAGGGCGTTGCCGTAGCCGGTATCCACATCGGCGATGACGGGGATCTCCACCGAGCGGGCGATGTTGCGGGCCTGGTTCAGGATTTCGGGCATGGTCTGGAGGCCCACATCGGGGTAGCCGAGGATGCTGGCCGTGACCGCCGCCCCGCTGATAAAGGCGGCCGGAAACCCGGCCCGCTCGACAATCCTGGCCGAGATACAGTCGTAAACCCCGGGCGCAACCACCGGCCCGGGACCGGCCAGAAGCTCCCGAAGCCGCCTGGCTTTCGTCGTCATGGGTCAGCCCTCCCGGCTCCTTCGAGTGCGGCCGTAAGCCGCCTGATGTCCGCTACCCGTTCAAGATTTTCTACCATGTCAATAAGCCGGTCCCACTCGGCCGGGTCCAGAACCCGGCCGGCGCAGGCCCGGAACTTCCCCAGCCGCTCGGCCGGGGACATCGGATTTTCCGGCGAGCCCCGGAAGTGCCGGCACTCGGCCGTAACCCGCCGGCCGTCCTTCAGCCGGGCGGTGGCCCGGGCGAACATGTGGGCGGTGTCCATGGGCACATCCGGGTGCGGCCTCAGCCGGACCTTGTCCAGGGCGGCCTCAACCTCCGGCGAGAACCGGACCCCGTCCGTAAAGGCGTCGATGTCGACCCGGCCGGTGGCCAGGGCTACGGCGGCGCAGTACTCGAAGCTGAACTTGCCGTCCAGGCCGCTCTTCGGCCGGGGCCGGGAAAGCTCCGGCCGCAGGGCCGGCAGCTCAACCTCAAGTTCGTCGACGTCCTCGGGCCGCAGGCCGTGGGCTGCGCGCAGGTCGAGGACCGCCTCGGCCACCCACTGCATGTAAATCTCCGCCGGGAACCGCTTGATGTAAAATCCCGGGTCCACCAGGTTCCACCTCAAGCCCAGGTCCCGGGTGAGCTGGTCCCACTCGAAGTCCTGGCCGAAGAAGGTCTCGACGTAGCCCTGGTGGGCTTCGAGGATGGCGTCGTTGCTGACAAAACCGGCCGCCGCCAGCAGGGCGGCCTCGACCCCCATCCGGGCGGCGTTCCCAGGATGGGTAGACTTGACCATGGTGCCGTTGTTGGCAAAGAGGCCGCCGGTTCGGGACGCGGCGATTCCCAGGGCCATCCGGACCTGCCCCGCCTCCAGGCCGAGGATCTTCGCGGCCGAGGCTGCCGCCCCCAGCGGCCCGAAGACCCCCGGCGGGTGGAACATCCGGCCCCGGAACCGGGCCGACGCCGCCCGGAGCCGCTGCTGAACCTCCCAGCCGACGGCGTAGGCGACGATGACATCCTTTCCCGACGCCCCGAATACCTCGCCCAGGGCCAGGGCCGGGGGCAGGATCGCCGAGGTCCCGTGGGCCGGCGGGATGCCCTGGATTTCGAAGTCGAGGGCATGCAGAAACGTACCGTTGGCGAACGCGGCCATGACCGGATTCGTCCGGAAGCCGTGGCCGGCCACCACGCACTGGGGGTTCCCCCCGAGCCCCCGAACGTAGTCGGCCACAATCCGGGCAAGGGGCCCGGCCGAGCCGGCCAGCAGACACCCGATCCCGTCCAGAATGGCGATTTTGGCGGCCTCAACGACCGGACCCGGCAGGGCGTCAAACCGGGTTTCGGCAACGAAGCGGCTGATGGCTTCCGTCGGGCCCATCAGTTGCGGATGTCCTGCAGAAACCATTGGGTGGGCAGTTCCCGGCCCAGACCTCGGGCCCGGGCCAGCTCGTAGACCTTCCCGGCGATGGCCGCAAACTGGACGCCCCGCAGGCCGCCCCGCTCCGAGTAGGTTATCTCTTCCGGCCGCCGCCGGCCCCCTACCCGGCCTTCCAGCAGGTCCTTAAGATAGACAATTTTCTCGGCCGGGAGTCGGGCGGCGGCATCCCCAACAACCCGGCCGCCGGAGCCCCCGGCCCCGACCCGCCAGGCAAGGCTGTCGCCCTCCACAACCCAGTCCGGATGGCCGGCCGGGGGCGGCGTCAGCCCGAAGCGGAGGGCAACGTCGATGCGCCGGACCGCGGCCTCGTCCAGCAGGCCGCCGACCTCCACCAGGTGGGTTCCCGGTTCGATAAGCTCGCCCCGGACGACCGGCTCCACCGAATCGGTGCATCCGGCCAGGATGTCGGCGCCCCGGTAGACCTCCTCCGGGCTGTTGCAGGCCTCCGCTTCGATGCCGAGTCTTTCGGCCATCTCCCGGGCGTAAGCTTTCCGGTGCTCCGGGGTGGGGCTGAAGACTTTAAGCCGGCGAACCCTGCGGACGGCGCAGAAAGCCTCGGCGTGGGACCGGGCCATGCCGCCCGAGCCGAGCATGCCGACGACCTCGGCATCGGGCCGGGCCATGTACTTGACCCCGATTCCCCCGTCCGCCCCCTGGCGGATGTGCTGGATGTAGCCGTCGTGCATGAGGGCCAGGGGTTCGCCGGTATGAATGCTGGTCAGCAGGATCAGGCCGCAGAAGAGGCCCGGCCGAACGCAGTATTTTTCCCGCGTCCGGACCCCCTCACAGGTCTGGATGTAGCTTATGTCCGACATGAGCCGGATGGCGAAGTACCCCAGCCCGGCCGACGCGCCCTCCACCGTGGACCAGTTGTAGACCTTCCCGTCCGGGTCGAGGGGGACCTGGATATTAATTCGGGGCCGGCAGACCGACTCACCCCGGAAAAACTCGGCGTAGGCCTCCTCCAGGGTCCGGATGGCCACGTCCATGGTAAGAACCTGCTTTATATCATCATTGCTCAGCAGAAGCATAGGCTCTACCCTCCCCCGGAAACGAAGACGCTCCCGCCGGTAGCTTCCCCGGTCGGGCTGGCCCCCAGTCTCAGAACCCGGGCGCCGCCGGGGCTTACGGCCTTAAAGCCGTGGAAAACGCCCGAAGGGAAGATGACCAGCGAATCGGGACCCGCCCGGTATTCCCGGTCGCCGATGGTAACCAGCAGTTCGCCGGCGACCACGTAGTAGGCGTGGTCGAAGTCCCGACCCTCATGGTAATGCGGCTCGATGCCCCCGCCCTCTTCCACCACATCCAGGGTCACCAGCAACCACCGGCAGCCCTGACCCGGCCGGACGAACGAATACGCCGTAACGCCCGGGTGGCCGGGCAGGCCGGTCCGGGGCGCAAGGTCATCCAGCCGGACGACCCGGCCCGAAAAATCTTCGGCCATGGGGAAACCTCCTAGCCTTCCCGGGCGGCCCGGCCGGCGCTGGTCCCGGCAATCCGGCCGAAGGTCGCCCCGGCCATCATCCCCGACCCCGAAGGGTAGTTCCAGTGCCAGAGGCCGCCCAGCATCTCCCCGGCCGTGTAAAGCCCGGGTATCGGCCGCCCAGCCACGTGCTGTACCTGACACGTCTTCGGGTCAACCTTAAGGCCCCCAAACGTAAAGGTTATCCCGCAGCAAACCGCATAGCCCTCAAAGGGCGGCTCGTCAATGGGCATGGCATAGTTGCTCTTCGGCGGGTAGATCCCCTCCGTCCGCTTCCCATCAGGCTTGAAGGGGTTCGGGTCAAAGTTGCCCGGCTGAACCGCCCGGTTAAACTCATTTACGGTCTCAACAAGGCCCTTCGGGTTAATCCCGAGCTTTTCGGCCAGCTCCTCCAGGGTATTTGCCCGCTCGCCCGTAGCCTTATCGTACGTCGGCCCGAGCAAACCCCACCGCCTCACCTTGGCATCAAAAATCTGGAAAGCGATCCCCCCGGGCTGGGCCAGTATCGCCCGCCCCATCTTGGCGTAGGTCCGGGCCCGAATGTCCTCGGCCTCATCCACAAACCGCTTCCCCTCCACGTTAACCATGATCCCGAAAGGGTAAGCGTACCGGTTCCATTCAATGCCCCCAACCGTCATTGATGAGGGGTAACTGCACGGCGGCCGGTTGTAGTCCTGGGGCGAGGCGTGACAGCTCGACCAGCTCCCGTACGGCATCGCCCCAATCTCGAGGGCCATCTTAAGCCCGTCGCCGGTGTTGTAGGGCACGCCCCGCATCTTGACCGTATCCCACCTCGGCCCCAGGTACCGGGCCCGCATCTCCGGGTTGCCCTCAAACCCGCCGCAGGCCAGAACGACGGCCTTCGCCCGGAAAACCACGTAGCCCTCCGGGTCCAGGGCCCGGACCCCGACCACCCGGCCCCGATTATCCACGATGAGCTCCGTTGCGGCCGTCTCGTAGTGGATGGGAACATTGTGCCGCTCCAGGTAGGCAAAGTTGCGCTCCTGGAGGCCGTAGCCGCCCCCGTTCATCGAGACGATGTTGCCGGTGGTCGGGTTGGCGTAGCTCGGAACCCAGCTGTGGCCCTTTTCCCGCAGCCACCGGACCGTCCGGTAGGATTCCCGGACGTGAATTTCTAAAAGCTCCTGGTCTGCCTGCCCCTCGGTTACGTGCATGATCTCGTCCCAGAGGTCGGCCTCGGTGCGCCGGGGCAGCAGGTCGGCCATCATCCGGATGTCGTGCTCGGACGGGTCGTCGATGAGGGCAATGAGGTCCTCGACGCTGTTGTAAGCAAAGCGCATGTGGCCGGTAAGGGTGCTGTTGCCGCCCCGCTCGGCCTTCGGCGCCTTTTCGAGCACCCCGACCCGCACCCCCTGTTCGAGGGCGGCCATGGCCGCCGAGAGGGCCGCATTTCCGGCCCCAACGACCACCACATCATAGTACAGCTCGCGCTCGGTCACCGTAAAACCTCCTCAGCATCAGGTTTCGGTGCAGGTATTTCCAGCAGGGCTGTAAGCTCCGCCGAATCGGCCAGGAGGTCGAGCCGGTCGCAGGCCGCAATCAGCCGGTCCTGGCCGGCGGCATCGAGAACCCCGTGCGTCAGCTTGCGGAACTTCGCCTCGACGTCGGCCCGGGTTACCGGGTTCTCGGCCCCGCCCCGGACGGTCCCAACGGCCGAAAGGGTCGTCCCATCCTTAAGCCGGACCTCGACCCGGGCCCGCCGGCCCAGCCCCGGCCCGCCCTCCAGGGCCGGGTTGTGGACCGCCCGGACCTTCGCCGCCAGCTCAAGGACCCGCGGGTCGGCCAGCTTCTCCTCGGCAAACTGGCCGACCGAAACGTCATCCTCCAGGAGGAAGACGGCGCAGCAGTAGGCCAGGTTGAGCTGGGCCGAAGTTACCGTCGTCGGCGTCCAGGGGAAGCCGACGGCCTTCACCGCCCCTTCGTCCAGCCAGACGGTCACCCGCTCAACTTCCTCCGGGGGCAGGGGGTGCCGGCGGCGCAGGCTCCGCAGGGCCTCCAGGGGCGGGTGGATCGGCACCCGGCAGGCCCACATCTTGAAAAGGACCCGCGGGGTGAACCACTCCTCGCCGAGCCCTTTCACCAGCCTGCTCAGGTCGTAAACCGGCTGGCCGCCGCAGAAGGCCGAGCAGAAGCCCCCGTACTCGCGCTCGAAGATATCCGGCACGTTGGTAAAGCCCCGGCTTGCCAGCAGGGCACTCAGCACCCCGCTGTGGGCCGCCTTCCCGGCCAGAAGCCGCTTGCCCATCCCGCCGTGCTGGACGGCCATCAGGCCGGCGGCCTGCTGACCGGCATGGCCGAAGGCGTGGACGACCTGTTCCCGATTCAGGCCGAGGATTCTGGCTGCCGCGGCCGCCGCCCCGAAGGTCCCGAGCAGGCCGGGCCCGTGGAAACCGTTCTTCACCTGGGGCGTCCGACCGACGCACTCCTGGACCCGGGCCGCCACCTCGATGCCGGCCACCATCGCCGTGATAAGGTCCCTGCCAGAGACGCCTCCGAAGTGGTCGGCCAGGGCCAGGGCCGAGGTGAGCACCACTGAGCCGTTGTGGCCGCCGGGACCCACGTCGTCAAGTTCGAAGCCGTGGACAGCCGTCCCGTTCACCAGGGCTGCCCCGGGGGCGCTCAGCCGGGCGTCCGTACCCCAGACCAGGGCATCGCCGGCGACTTCGACATCCCGGAGGGTTTCCAGCAGGATCCGGCTCCAGGGCATCCGGCTCCCGAGAAGGCCGCACCCGAAGGTGTCCAGGGCCAGGAGCCGGGCGTGGTCAACCACCGCTCCCGGCAGGGACTCGAACTTTAAGTCGGCAACGAAGGCCGCAAGCTCGGCCGTGTAGTGGTGGGCCATGGTCGTTAATGCTCCTTTGCAGATTGCTCGCCGGCCCGCCCGATGGCCCGGGCCAGCTCAGCCGCATCCCCAAGCTCTTCAATCCGGCCGACCAGCCCGACCAGCTTCTCGCAGGCGGCCCGGCCGATGACCGGTCCGGCGTAGCGGTAAAGCTTTTCGGCCGCCCCGTCAAAATCCAGGGGCTGACCCGGCCCGCCGGGAAAGCCTTCGGCCGCAAGCTCGTGGCGCCGGCCGCCGGCCTCGATGGTTATGCGGTGGCCCCCGCCGGGCACCCACCCGTGGCCCGGGTCGACCTCTGGCCGCACCTCGACCCGGCGAGCAAGGTCGACCACGAACGGGTCGGAAAGCAGGGCTTCGGTGAAGACAAAGGGGTCAGAAAGGTCGTAGCAGAGGGCCACCGCAACCGTGAAGGGGATGCTGTACTGGGCACCCAGCACAGTCCGGGGCGCCGGGTCCAGGTGCCGTTCCAGGCCGGCGTGAAAGGTGCCCGAAATAACCACCCGTTCAACCCGCCTGGGGTCCAGGGGGTTCCGGGCCCTGAAGGTGGCGATGGCATGGACCAGGGCCTGGCTCAGCATGTGGCACGGATAAGCCTTAATCGTCAGGTCGGCGGCCAGCCACTCCTGCCCGAGGCCGGCGGTGAGTTTTTCGGGCCGGGGGCTCGGGGAGTAGGCATTAAGGTAGCCGAACCGGCCCTCAAGAACCGTCGTCGGGCCGGTGAAGCCCCGGGCGGCCAGGAGGGCCGACTCCAGGCCGAGCTGGGACGCCCGGCCGGGATGCATCCGCTTGGTCATCGCCCCTTCCCAGGCGAATTCGACCAGGCCGCAGGCGTGGGAACCGGCGATCCCCAGGGCCCAGGCCAGCCGCCGGGCGTCGAGGCCGAGAAGCTTTCCGGACGCGGCCGCCGCCCCGAAGGCCCCATTTACGCCCGGGTTGTGAAAACCCCGCTCCCGCTCGGTGGCGGCCGTCTGGGCCTCCCCGACCCGGCAGACGACCTCATAACCGAGAAGCATCGCCGTCAGGAAACTTTTGCCGTCGGCGTGGAGGCGCTCGGCCAGGGCCAGGACGGCGGGGAAAACCGTTGCGCTCGGGTGGGCCACGTGGCCGACGTGTTCGGCCTCAAAAGCCCCCATCATCACCCCGTTCACCAGGGTTGCCCGGGAGGGGTCGGTTCGCCAGGGCTGGTTGAAGACCGAACAGGCCCCAGCGCCGCCGAGCTCCCGGACCAGGTCGGCCACCACCAGCGACCAAGGCTGGACCGACCCGATGAAGCCCGCGGCCAGGTTATCGAGAATATACACTTTTGCCCGGTCGACCAGACTTGCGGGCAGCCGGTCAAAGTCGGTCCCGGCGATAAACTCGGCCAGCTCGACGGTTGCGCCCATCTTTTTCAGCTCCCGGACCCAGGATTTAGCGGCCCCGCAGGCGGGGGTCGAGAATATCCCGGATAGCATCCCCGAGCATGTTGAATGAGAAGACGGCCAAAGTTACGGCCAGGCCCGGAAAGAGCATCAGGTTCGGGTGGTAGACCATCTGGCTGCGGGCCTCGGAGAGCATCCGGCCCCAGCTCGGGAAGGGCGGGGGCGGGCCGAAACCCAGGAACGAAAGGGAAGACTCCAGCAGGATGATGCTTCCGAGCTGGGCCGAGGCGTTCACGATGATCACGGCCATCACATTCGGGATGATGTGCCGGAGGAGAATCCGGCCGTGACGGGCGCCCAGGGCCCGGGCCGCCTCAACGTAGAGGCCCTCCCGGGTCGTCAGCACCGCCCCGCGCACGACCCGGGAGGACCCGGCCGAATACAGCAGGCCGATGGTCAGGATAAGCACCGGGAAGCTGTTAGAAAGAATGCCGACCAGAAAGATCACAAAGATTAGCCCCGGAAAGGCCAGCCAGACATCGACGACCCGCTGGGTGACCAGGTCAAAGGCGCCCCCAAAGTATCCGGACACCGTTCCGATGGCCGAGCCGATGAGGGTCGCCACCGCGGCTGAGCCGACCGCCACTATCATCGAAACCCTGGCCCCGTAGATGACCCGGCTGAGCACGTCCCGGCCCTGCTCGTCGGTCCCGAAGGGGAATGCCGCCGAGGGCGGCAGCAGCCGGCGGGCCGGGTCGAAATCGTCATAACTGTACGGGGCGAGCTGGTCGGCCAGAAGCCCCAGCGCCAGGAGGGCAACGACGACCACGCCGCCTAAGACCCCGAGGGGCTTCGTCCGGGCAAGCCGGAGGAGGCGGGTCCACCCGCCGGCGCGCCTGACGGCCGGCCGAATCAGAACGGTCCCATCAGCCATAACGGATCCGCGGGTCGAGGACCGAATATACCAGGTCGACAAGCAGGTTGCTCAGCACCACAACCACCCCGGTGAGAAGCACGATGGCCTGAACCACCAGGTAGTCCCGCTGCTGAATTGACGTTAGCAGATAGTTGCCCATGCCCGGAATCGAAAAGATCCGCTCGAGGACCACGGTCCCCCCGATGAGGAGCCGGACCTGCAGGCCGAACTCGGTGACGACGGGGATGAGGGCGTTGGGCAGGGCGTGGCCGAGGATGACCGCCCGGTCCCGGAGGCCCTTGGCCCGCGCCGTCCGGACGTAGTCTTCCCCGAGCACTTCCAGCACGGTGGTCCGGGTGAGGCGCATCAGCCGGCCGGAGACGTGGGCCCCCAGGATGAGGGCCGGAACCCACAGGGTGCCGAGGTTTGCGACCGGATTTTCCCACAGCTCGTGGTAGCGCAGGGGCGGCGTCCAGCCGAAGAGGATAAAGCCGTAGGTTATGGCCATGAGGCCCAGCCAGAAGCTGGGGGCGGCCAGAAGCAGGATGGCCAGGCTCCGGCCCAGGAAGTCGACGGGGCCGTCCCGGTAAACGGCCGAGAGGATGCCCACCGGCAGGGCGATGGCCAGGGCGAAGGCCAGACCCATCACCCCCAGCTGGGCCGTGGCCGGGAGCCGGCCCATCAGCTCCGAGGCAATGGGCCGGCCGCTTATCAGCGACCGGCCCAGGTCGCCCCGGGCCAGGTCGACGACCCAGTTGGCGTACTGTTCAATGATGCTCCGGTCCAGGGCAAACCGCCGCTCCAGGGCCGCCCGGGTCTCCGGGTTGACGTAGGCCACATCCGGCCCGGCGACCTGGTCAATAATGTCGCCCGGCAGGAGCCGGACGGCCACCGACACCACCAGGGTCACCCCCAGCAGGGTCGGCACGACGAGGGCAACCCTGGCCAGCAGGTAGCGCCCCATTACTTCTCCAGCCAGTAATAGGGCAGGCACTCAGCGGGCCAGCCCTGCCCGAAGGTCTGGTATTCAACGGCGTTGCGGACCCGGGGCTGGTAGGCAGTAAACGTAAGACCGGCCCCGTACTGCATCGGCACCACGTACATTTTCTTCAGCAGGTCGTTCTGGATTGTCCGGATCTCCCGGCGAAGGCGGTTCGGGTCGACCAGGCCCTGGATCTGCCGGACCCGCTCCCGGAGGGGCGGGTCGTTCCAGCGGCCGTACATTTTGTTGGTTGTTATAAGATACTGGGTTTCCAGGTAGGCGAAGGGGTCCACCCGGGTCTGGGGAATCCACATCAGGCCGTTAAACTCGCCCCGGGCCGTCTGGGGAATGAAGACGGAGTTGTAGTCTTCTTCGATGGCCCGAACGCTGATGCCGATTCGACCCAGGTACTGGACGATAAGCTCCGACATGATCCGGTAAGGCTCCCCGTAGCGGGAATTGGCCGCCGCAAAGTGGAGCTCGGTGCTGAACCCGCCCCCAGCCTGCTGAACGAGGCGCCGGGCCTCGTCCGGATTATAGTGCAGATATCGGGCCGCCTCGGGGTCCATCTCCGGACCCTTCGGGTCCACCCAGTACTCGGAGAAGGCCGCCGGGATGTGGGTGTGCCAGTAGCGGTTAACCTTAAAGCCCTGATTCTCGAGCTCCTTAAGCCCGTAGGCGGCATCCAGCATCGCGTCCCGGTCCAGGGCCATGGAAACCGCCCACCGGAGGCGCTCATCCTCCCAGCGCGCTTCCCTGGGCGAGAAGTTAAGCACGCTCAAGGGGTAGGGGGGCCGCTCGTAAATCTGGACCCCCTTAACCGTGTCGACGACCCGCTTCAGGTCCGGGCCCTGAACCACCACCCAGTCCAGGTTTCCACCCAGGAACTGGCTGAGCTGGGTGGCGTACTCGGGGACAACGTTCACGACCACCTCATCGATGTAAGGCCGGTCCGGGCCCAGGTGCCAGTTCGGGTGCCGCTTAAAGCGGGCGAGTTTGCCCGGCACAAACTCCTGGAGGATCCAGGGCCCCGAACCGACGACTTTCTCCGCCGGGTTGAAGGCCGTCCCGGCCTCCTTCGGCATGATGAAAAAGACCTTCGGGTCGGCAAGCTTCTGGAGAAAGAAAGGGTACGGGTTTTTAAGCCGGAAGACCACCGTGTACTGGTCGACGGCAGCAACCGTATCCACCATCTGGATATCCTCGGCCCGGACGCTCGGGGTCGTCCCCGGCAGTTTGCCCGTGAGCCGGTTCCAGCTGAAGACGACGTCCTCGGCCGTCAGCGCCCGGTCCAGTGGCGGGTGAAAGGCGACGTTCTTGCGGAGGTGGACGGTGTACGTGAGGCCGTCGGGGGAGACGTCCACCGACTCGGCCGCATCGGGCACCACCTCCAGGGACCCCCTGGGCACGTCGGGTCCGGCCTTGAGCATGAAGAGCCGGCTGTAGGAGAAGGCCGAGAATTCGGCCTGCCCCTGGCTGCCGCTGGCGTACGGGTCCAGGCTCGGCGGGTCGGCCGCGGCCAGGCTCTGAAAAGTGCCGCCCCGCCGGGGACCGGCCGACGCCGGGGCCGGTCCCCGCTCCCCGCCGGACTCGGTCCGGCAGGCGGCGAGGCCGGCCGCGGTCAAGCCCAGCGCCAGGGCCCCCTGCAGAAACTCCCGCCGGTTCGGAAGCCGGAAGGTCCGGTCCGCGGCAACGGTTGTCATCGGCGTCCCCCTGCTATCGGGCCTCTGCAGACCCGGGTTGATACCCAAGATTAGCCCACTCAAGACCTCCGGTTCAACAGTGGTGTTCGTCAATACCGAACGCGCCCGTTGACGGCACCGGCCGGATCGGTCAGAATTGGCCAGATACAGCGCGCGGGGGCAGCCGGATGCTGGGAACAATTCGCAGGGTTGGTCAGCTACTGGACCTTTTCGATGAGGACCACCCGGAGTGGGGGGTCACCGAAGTCGCCCGGGCCCTGGGGGTCTCCAAGTCGAGCGCCCACGCCCTGCTCCGGTCGCTTTCGGCCATCGGCCTCCTGGAACAGCTCCCCAACAGCCGGTACCGGCTCGGCTGGCGGACGGTTGCCCTCGGGAACGTCCTGCTGACCACCACCGGCATTGCGGGCATTGCCCGGCCGGCCGTCGAGAACCTGGCGAAAACTTCGGGTGAGACCGTAAACCTGGCCGTCCTGGAAAGGGGGCACGTCATTTTCGTCGAGCGGGTGCCTGGGACCGGCGGCCGGTTTGCGTCGGCGGTTCCCATCGGGACCCCCCTGCCCTTCCACTGCAGTGCGGTGGGCAAGGTTCTCCTTGCCCACCGGCCGCCGGCCGAGGCCCAGGCCCTCCTCCGGACCGCCCCCGGTTTCGACCGGTTCACCCGGAACACGATAACCGACAAACGGCGCTTCCAGGCCGAGCTGGAGCAGGTGCGGCGGCAGGGGTACGCCTTCAACCTGATGGAAGCCTTTGACGACGTCTGCTGTGTGGCGGCCCCGGTGCAGAACAGCCTTGGCCTGGTGGTGGCGGCCGTCGGCCTGTCGATGCCGACTTACCGGTTCGAGCGGCACCGGGATTACTACGTAAGCGCTCTGCTGGCGGCAACGCGGAGGGTCTCCGCCGAGCTCGGCTGGGATGCTGAGGCCGGCGGAGTTGCTTGAAAGGAGGGTGACGATGCTGGTGTCCAGGAGAGGATTGTCCCGGCGGGAGTTTATCGGGGGCTTTATGCTCGCCGGGGCGGGGATTCTTGCGGGGGCCTGCGCTCCCCAGGCCGCGCCGCAGGGCTCGACTCAGGCCCCGGCCGGCGAACGGCCCCGGCGGGGCGGGGTGCTCAACCTGTGGGTCGGCGGGGACCCGCCGAGCTTCGATGCCCACCAGGAGTCCACCTACCAGACCCTTCACCCGGTATCGCCCTGCTACAACCTGCTGGTCCAGTATGACCCGAAGGACCACACCAAAATCATCCCGGACCTGGCCGAGCGCTGGGATGTGAACCCCGACGGCAAGGTCTACACCTTCTACCTCAAGCAGGGCGTCAAATTCCACCACGGCAAGCCCTTTAAGGCCGAGGACGTCAAGGCCAGCTTCGAAAGGATCATCTTCCCCCCGAACAACGTCGTCAGCCCCCGCAAGGGCGTCTTCGACGCCGTCAGCGGCATTGAAACCCCCGACGACTACACGGTGAAGTTTATTCTCAAGCGGCCGAACGCCTCATTCCTGGCGAATGTCGCCCAGGGCTGGAACGTAATCTACCCGAAGGACCTTCTCGACCGGGGCGACCCGAAGAAGGAAGTTTCCGGAACCGGTCCCTTTAAACTCAAAAACTACACCCGGGGCGTCAGCATCGAACTGGAGCGCAACCCCGAGTACCACATTTCGGGCCTGCCGTACCTGGACGGCATACGGTTCTTCATCGTGCCCGACCCGAACACCGCCATTGCGGCGTTTCTCTCGGGTCAGCTGGACGTCTACCGGACCGAAAACAAGGCCGAGGCCGACGAGGCAGCCCAGCGGCATGCGGATAAAGCGACGGTCCAGAAGTTCACCATCATGAGCAACTACGCCATGGAGATGAACGCCCGCCGCAGGCCCTGGGACGACCCCCGGGTCCGGCTGGCCGCCTCCCTCGCCATCGACCGGCAAGCCGCCGTGAAGGTTCTCACCCAGGGGGAGGGGGTGGCCGGGGGCATCCTGCGGCCCGACAGCCAGTGGGCCCTGCCCCGGGCCGAGCTGGAAAAGATCCCCGGCTACTCCCCGAACAAGGCCCAGGAGATTGAGCAGGCCAGGCGGCTCCTGGCCGAGGCCGGCGTGGGCCAGGGCTTCAAGACCACCATGCTCACCCGGAAAGGCGCCCAGTTCGAGGCCCCGGCCGTCTTCCTGAAGGACCAGCTCGCCAAGGTCGGCATCGACGTCACCCTGGACGTTCAGGAGTCGGCGGCCTTCTACGACCGCCTCAACCGGAGCGAGTTCGACCTCTTCGGCGGCAGCTACTCGGCGGCCGTGGACGACCCTGACGCCGTCTTCGGCCAGTCGTACCTCTGCGACTCGGAACGCAACTACTCCAGGTTCTGCGTGCCCCAGCTCGAGGAGCTGTTTGTCCGGCAGTCTCAGACTATGGATGTAAACCAGCGCAAACAGCTCGTCTGGGAGCTGGAGCGGCTGGCCCTGACCAACGTCGTCAAGGTGGTGATGGCCTACCGGGTCAACTGGTGGATGTGGTGGAACCGGGTCCGCAACTTCTACCGCCAGCCCAGCTACTACCTGACCGAGCGGCACGAGGCGGTCTGGCTCGCCGAAAGCTGAACCCTTTTAATCAAGACACCGGAGCAGGCAGCGATGACGCAAACGACGCTTCAGGACTTCAAAGATAAGGTCTGTTTTGTCGGGGTTGGGGATACGGATTACGGGGCCCTCTACCGGACGAAGGACCCGAAGCGGAACCAGTACACCCTGGGGGTTGAGGCCTTCAAGGCGGCCCTGGAGGATGCCGGCCTCAAGAAGGACGAAATCGACGGCCTGGTTCTGGTTCGGATTCCCAGCTACCAGCTCTTCGCCGACATGGTCGGCCTGCGCTACCTGAAGGCGGCCAACACCTTCCGGGGCGAGGGCCGGATGTCGGCCCTGGCCGTGCAGTATGCGGCGATGCTCATTTACAGCGGCCTCTGCTCCACCGTGGCCGTTGTCTACGGCAACGACGGACGCTCGGTCGGGGCCACCTACGGCGGGGAGGGCGAAGGCAGTTCCCCTTACGACGTTATTTACGGGATGACGTCGCCGGGGGCGGCCGTGGCCCACATGTGGCGCCGCTACATGCACGAGTACGGCGCCCGGGAGGAGCACCTGGCGGCGGTGGCCATCTCCAACCGCCGCCACGCCGGCCTCAACCCGAAGGCCGTCTTCCGGGAGCCCCTCACCCTCGAGACCTACCTGACCGCCCGCTACATTGCCGCGCCCCTGCGCCTCTACGATTACTGCCTGATAAACGACGGGGCAGTGGCCCTGATTCTGACGGGCGCCGAGCGGGCCCGGGACCTGCGCAAGCCGCCGGTATATCTTACGGCCACGGCCACCTGCACCGACCTCACCTTTTTCTACACCGTCGACGACTTTTTCCGGGATGCCGTCCGCCGCTGCGCCGAGGCCGTCTTCGCCGCCTCGGGCCTGGGCCACAAAGACATTCAGGTCTGCCAGATCTACGACAACTTCACCCCGACGGTCATCTTCGGCCTTGAAGGGGCCGGCTTCTGCAAGTACGGCGAGGGCTTTGAGTTCGTCCAGAACGGACGGATCTCCCTGGGCGGGGAGCTTCCCGTGAACACCAGCGGGGGCCACACCTCCGAAAGCTACATGCAGGGCTTCGGCCTCCACGCCGAGAACATCCGCCAGCTCCGGGGCGAGGCCGGCGACCGGCAGGTGCCCAACTGTCAGGTCGCCATGTACATCTGTCCCGCCCCCATCTGCGCCGTCCACATCATGACCCGGAGGTAGAGCCGCTGATGGCTTACGAAAAGCCCCTTCCGCAGCCGACGGCCATCGATGCCCCCTACTGGGAATACCTGCGCCGCCACGAACTGCGCCTGCCCCGGTGTCAGGACTGCGGCCACATCTTCTTTCCCCCGAATAAGGTCCACTGTCCCCGGTGTCTTTCGGACCGGCTCGAGTGGGAAAAATTGAGCGGCCGGGGCAGGGTCTGGTCGTGGGTGGTCTTCCACCAGCGGTATTTTGCGTCCTTTGCCAACGACATCCCCTACGTTGTGGCCTTTATCCAGCTTGAGGAGGGCCCGCGCCTTATGTCGACCCTGGTGGAGTGCGGCCGGGACGAGATCCGCTGCGACATGCCGGTGGAGGTCGTCTACGACGACGTAACCCCCGAGTTCACCATCCCCAAATTCAGGCCAATTCGCTAGCCGGAAACGAACCATGAAGGTCATCTGCGTCCTTTCCCGGGAACCGGTCTCGGCCGTACCTGAGCTGGCCCGCCGGGCGGAGCGGCTGGGGTTCGACGGCATCCGGTTCAGCGAAATCACCCACGACCCGGTAGTCTGCGCGGCGGTAGCCGCCCTGGCGACCAGCCGGGTCAGGGTCGGCACCTTCAGCCTGGCCTTTCCCCGGAGCCCGACGGTTCTGGCCTACCAGGCCTGGGACGTTCAGCAACTTTCGGGGGGCCGGTTCTTCCTGGGCCTGGGCACCCAGGTCAAGGGCCACATCGAGCGGCGGTTCGGCTTCGCCTGGACGGCGCCCGGTCCCCGGATGCGGGAGTACGTCCTGGCCCTCCGGGCCGTCTGGGACTGCTGGCAGAACGGCCGGCCCCTCAATTTCCAGGGCGAGCACTACCGGCTCACCCTGATGACCCCGGAATTCAACCCTGGGCCGATTGAGCATTACCCGATACCGGTTTACATCGGCGGCGTCAACAGATTCATGTGCCGGCTGGCCGGGGAGGCGGCCGACGGCCTCATGCTCCACAGCCTCACCTCCCCCCGCTACCTGCGGGAGGTGATCCTGCCGAACGTGCGGGCCGGGGCCCGCCGGGCCGGCCGGGACCCCGCCACGGTCGAAATTATCGGCGGCGGCTTCATCGCGACGGGTCCCCGCCCCGAGGACGTAAAGAAAGCCCGGGAGGCTTACCGTCACCGGGTCGCCTTTTACGCTTCGACCCGGACTTACTCGGCCGTTCTCGAGCTCCACGGCCTGGCCGAACTCGGCGCCCGGCTCCACCAGCTTTCGGTGGAGGGCCGCTGGGACGAAATGGCCCGGCAGGTGAGCGACGAGGTCCTGGATGAGTTCGTCACGGCCGGAACCTGGGACGAGATCGTTCCCCGGATCAGGGAGCGGCTGGGCGGCCTGGTAACCGCCCTCACCTTCCCCATGCCCGAGAACCTCGGGCCGGCCGAGGAAAAGGGGCTGGCCCGGGTAATCGAAGGGCTCAAGGAGCTGTGATGGGCCGGGTTGAAGAAGCGGCCACATTTCCGCGGCCCCTCGGCGGCCTGCGGGTTATCGAGGCCGGCCGGGGCATCGCCGGGGCCTTCTGCGGGAAGCTTCTGGCGGCCCTCGGTGCCGACGTAATCAAGGTCGAGCCCCCGGCGGGCGACCCCTGCCGGCGGCTCGGCCCCTTCGTTCGGGGCCAGGTCGAGCCGGAATCCAGCCTGCTCTTTCTTTACCTCAACACCTCCAAGCGGGGAATTACCCTTGACCTGAGCAGTCCTACCGGGGCCGACCTCTTCGCCGGCCTGGCCGGGCGGGCCGACGTCGTTCTCGAAAGCCTCGGGCCGGGCCGCCTGGCGGAGCTGGGCCTGGACTACCAGGTTCTGAGCCGGGGTCAGCCCGGGCTGATCCTGACCTCCATCACCCCCTTCGGCGATACCGGCCCCTACCGGGACTACCTGGACGGGGAGCTGGTTCTGCTTGCCCTGGGCGGCCTGCTCAACATGATCGGGGACCCGGCCCGGGAGCCTGTCCGCCTCGGCGGCTACCAGGCCCAGTATGCCGCCGGTCTGGCCGCCTTCACCGGCACCATGATTGCCCTCTGGCACCGGGACCTCACCGGCGCCGGCCAGCATGTGAAAGTTTCGGCCCATGAGACCGTAGCCTTTCTCGAATGGAAGTCGCCGGTCTATTACCAGAGCGACGGCCGGGTCCGCCGGCGCGGGGGCGAACTCTCCCAGTGGATGGTCCTGCCCTGCCGGGACGGGTTCGTCGCCTTCGTCTACCAGGACGAGAACTGGCCGGCCGTTAAGGAGCTGGTGGGAGACCCGCGGCTGGAGGACCCCCGGTTTGCCGACCGTCGGGGCCGGGTTGCAAACCGGGCTGAACTCCGGGAAATTCTCGGTGCCTGGACCGCCGAACGGACCAAGGAAGAGGCCTACCACCAGGCCCAGGCCCGCGGGATTCCGGTGGGCATGGTGGCCGACGCCGCCGACCTGGTCGCCTCGCCCCAGTACCGGGCCCGGGGCTTTTTTGCCGGGGTTAACCACCCCCGCACCGGAACCGTCCTTTACCCCGGCGTTCCCTTCGTCCTGGGCGGACACCGGCCGGCCGTGGGCCGGGCACCCCTGCTTGGCGAGCACAACCTGGAGGTTTACACGACCCTGCTCGGCCTTTCGACGGCGGAGGTTGCCGCCCTCCGGGAGCGGGGCGTCCTTTAAGGAGGGCAGAGATGGGGAACAGACCGCTTGAAAGGGGACTGTCCAGACGGGAATTTATCGGCGGGGTGGCCGGGCTGGGGCTCCTGGCCGCCTGCCGGCCGGCCGGGACGCCCCAGCCGCAGTCCAGCCGGCCGGCAGGCGGCCAGCCGAAACGGGGCGGCACCCTCTACTGGTACCTGCCCGACGACCCGCCTGACCTCGACCCCCACATGCAGACGACCAGCTCTTTGCAGTGGATTTGCGGGCTGGTGTACAACGGCCTGCTCAAGTACGACATCCGGCCCGGAAATCCGCCCGGGAGCCCCGGGGCGAATACCCCGGTTCCCGACCTGGCCGAAAGCTGGGAGCAGATTGACCCCCTCACCTACGTCTTCAGGCTCCGGCGGGGCGTCCGGTTCCACGACGGCACCGAGCTTACCGCTGAGGACGCCGCCTTCAGCCTGAACCGGATCCGGACCCGGGACCCGCAGTTTCAGCGGGCCTATGCCTTTGAGCCGGTGGAGACGGCGGAGGCCCTGGACCGCTACACCCTGCGGGTGCGGATGCGGGAGCCCTACGCCGCCTTTATCAACCAGGTCGCGGCCGCCTACACCCGGGTCGCGCCCAAACACGTCATCGAACAGCAGGGCGACCTGAAACAGACCATGGTGGGCACCGGTCCCTACCGGCTGAAAGAGTACCGGCGGGGCGTCCGGTTCGTCTTCGAGCGCAACCCCGACTACTTCGGCGCCCCCCTGCCTTACGTGGAGACCATTGAAATCCGCATCATCCCGGACGCCTCGGCCCAGCTGGCCGCCTTCACCGCCGGCCAGCTCGACATCTACACCCCGGCCAACGTCGACGAGTTCGAGAACCTGCGCCGGACGATTCCGGGCCTCCAGAGCCTGGTCTTCAGCCGGGCCGAAATGAACGGCATCGGCCTGAACCTCCGCCGCAGGCCCTTCGACGACATCCGGGTCCGGCAGGCCCTCTGGTACGCCATCGACCAGGACGAGGTCATCAAGGTCGTCTGGCGGGGCCAGGGCTACAAGCACCGGGCGGTGCCCCCCGCCCTGGGCGACTGGGCTGTGCCTTACGAACAGCTCCCCTTAAGCGACTCGCCCAACTACGAGAAGGCCCGCCAGCTTCTCAGGGAGGCCGGCTACCCCGACGGCTTCGAGTTCGAATGCAAGACGGTCTACCGCTACACCCAGAAAGAGGCCCAGGTGGTGGCCGAACAGCTCAAGCGCATCGGCGTCCGGATGAACATCGTCGACATGGAATACGGGGCCTTTCTGAACGCCCGTAACCGGGGCGACTTCGAAGCCATCGCCTTCCCCCTCTCCCCATTCGGGGACGTCGAGGACTTCACCTACGCCCTCTTTCACACCAGGGCCTCCCGGAACTTCGGCGGCTGGGGCAGCCCCGGCCTGGACCGGATGTTCGAGGAGGCCCGGCGGGAGATGGATGTCCAGAAGCGCAAGGCCCTTTACGCCCGGATCCAGCGGGAGCTGGCCACCCAGTGCTACGTCCTTGACCTGCCCCGGAGCAACGGGTTCGAGGTCTGGCGGCCTTACGTGAAGGACTGGGTGCCGGCCGAAAACCCGGAGCGGGGCCTTGCCTTTCACTACGTCTGGCTCGACAAATGAGGTCTGGAGGAGCAGTCATGGGAGCTTACGGCAACCTGGTCCTGATGGAAAAGAAGGACGGCTACGCCATCGTCACCCTGAACCGGCCGGAAAAGCGCAACGCCATGAGCCGGGCCGCCCAGCAGGAGCTCTGGGCCGCCCTGGAGGACGCCAGGGCCGACTGCAAGGTGATTATCATCACCGGGGCCGGGCCGGCCTTCTGTTCCGGCATTGACCTTTCGGAACAGCGCCAGCTCCGGGAGGCCGGCGTCCGGGAGCGGCAGTACGCCTGGGGCAGCAACACCTGGTTCGAGACCCAGGAGATCATCCGGCGCCACCCGGCGATTTTCATCGCCGCCGTGAACGGCTACGCCCTGGGCGGCGGCCTGACGCTGGTCCACAACTGCGAGCTGGCCATCGCCTCCGAGCGGGCGGAGTTCGGCATGCCTGAGGTCGGGTTCGGGACGTTCCCCGGGCTGGCCGGGCCGGCCACCATCCACCGCATCCTGCCCAAGCACTATAACTATCTCATTCTGACGGCCCGGCGCATCGACGCCTACACCGCCGAACGCTGGGGCATCGTCAACGAGGTCGTCCCCCACGACCAGCTCATTCCCCGGGCCGAGGAGCTGGCCCGGCACATCTGCCAGTTCGACCCGGTCGTCCTGGATTACTCCAAGCGGGCCATCCGGGAAATTCCCTACCTGGACTGGTCCCGGGGCATTGAATACGGGATCTGGACCGGAATTGTAATCCGGTCCCAGACGGCCGCGGCCGCCGAGGGAATCCAGCGGTTCCTGACCGGCCAGCCGAATCCCGGCCAGGGAACGGGCGGCTCCGACCGGAGGTGAAGGGCGGTGGCCGGGGCACTCGCGGGCATCCGGATTGCCGACCTCACCATCATCACCGCCGGGGCGGCCGCCACCCAGATCCTCGCCGACTTCGGGGCCGAGGTCATCAAGGTCGAGGCCGGCCGCTACCCGGACCCCTTCCGGAGCTGGGGGAGCGGCCTCACCCCACCGGCGGATATCGACCGTCCCTGGGACGCCAGCCCGCCCTTCAACGTGGTCAACCGCAACAAGCTGGGGCTGAGCCTCGACCTCAAGGACCCCCGGGGTCGGGAAGTCTTCCTGCGGCTGGTGGCCGTCAGCGACGTGGTGACCGAGAACTTCCGGCGGGGGGTTATGGAGCGCCTGGGCCTCGGCTACGACGAGCTCCGCAAGGTGAGGCCCGACCTGGTCATGGTCTCATTCTCGAGTCAGGGAAACGACGGTCCAGAAAGCGGCTACGCCTCCTACGGGTCCACCCTTGACGCCCTATCGGGCCTCATGTCGGTGACCGGCTACGACGAAAACTCCCCGGTCTGGTCGGGCAACGACGTCAACTACCCGGACCAGGTCGTATCCCTCCTGGGGGCCGGAATTATCCTGGCGGGTCTACGCTACCGGCGGCTCACCGGCCGGGGCATCTACATTGACCTCTCCCAGCGGGAGCTGGTCACGGCGATGCTCGGCGAGGTCATCCTGGACTACACGGTGAACGGGCGCCGCCGGACGCCCAGCGGCAACCGGGACGGCTCGATGGTGCCCCACGGCTGTTACCCCTGCCGGGGCGAGGACGCCTGGGTCGCCATCGCGGTCGAAGACGACCGCCAGTGGGCAGCCCTCTGCCGGGCAATGGGCCGCCCCCACCTGGCCTCGGACCCGGACTTTGCGACCCTGCCGGCCCGCCGGCGCCGGGCGGCCGAAATCGACGCCCTGATTTCCGAATGGACGTCCCGCTACGACAAGCGGGAAGTCATGGGACTCCTCCAGGCGGTCGGGGTGCCGGCCGGGGCGGTGCTGAACGGCCGGGACCTTCTCGAGGACCCACACCTGAAGGCCCGGGGTTTTTTCACCCGGGTCGACCACCCGGTCGGCGGGCCCCAGCTTCAGCGCACCTGGCCCTTTAACCTGAGCCGGACTCCGGGGACGGTCCGGAGTCCGGCCCCCTGCCTGGGCGAGCACACCCGCCGGGTACTGACCGGCCTCCTCGGTTACTCCGATGCCGAGGTGGACGAGCTGGAGGCCGCCGGGGTCATCGCCTACGCCCCGGCAAAGGTCCGGGCCTGATGGGTCAGTATCTCCTGCGCCGGGTCGTCCTGGCCGTGCCGGTTCTGCTCCTGGCCAGCCTGATGGTGTTCGCCATCATCCGGCTGATCCCGGGCGACGTGGTCACCATGCGGCTCGGCGAGTCGGGCGAGACCCCCGAGGCCGCCGAGATGCGCCGGGTGCTGGGCCTCGACCGGCCCCTCTGGGCCCAGTACTTCGTTTGGCTGGGCAACGTCATCCGGGGCGACCTGGGCCTGTCGCTGTGGACCGGCAAGCCGGTGACCCAGGAGATTCTCCTTGCCCTGCCCATCACCGCCGAGCTGGCCCTGCTGGCCATCGTCATCGCCCTGGCCATCGGAATCCCCGCCGGGTTGCTCTCGGCCGTCACCCGGGAAAGCCCGGTGGATTACGCGGTCAGGCTCGTGAGCGTGGCCGGGCTGGCCATTCCGCCCTTCTGGCTCGGGACCATGTTTTTGATGCTGCCGGCCGTCCTGGCGGGCTGGGCCCCCAGCTCGCGGTATGTGAACCCGGCCGAGGACCCGGTGGAAAACCTCAAGCAGTTTATTCTGCCGGCCCTGGCCCTGGGCTATTACTACGCGGCCTTTTCCATGCGGATGGTCCGGTCCCAGACCCTGGAGGTCCTGCGCCAGGACTACGTGCGGGTCGCCCGGGCCAAGGGCCTGAGCGAGGCCCAGGTGGTCGTAAAGCACGTCGTGAAAAACGCCCTGATTCCCACCATCACCCTGGCGGGGGCCCAGCTCGGCGTTCTCATCGGCGGGGTCGTGGTCATCGAGCAGATCTTCTCCCTGCCGGGTCTGGGCCGGCTCACCCTCTGGGCCATCTCGGTCCGGGATTACCCCCAGCTCCAGGCCAACGTCCTGCTCACCGCGGTCTTTGTCATTGTCATCAACCTGCTCGTCGATAGCGTTTATGCCTGGCTCGACCCGAGAATCCGGCTGGGAAGTTAGTATGCGGTCCGGAGCCCTGGAAACTGCCCTGCCCCGGCTTCGCCGGTGGGAGGCCAGCACGGCCGGCCGGGTTCTGCGCCGACCCCTGGGCCTATCGGCCCTGGCGGTCATCGGGGTGATCGCCGCGGCCGCCGTCCTGGCCCCCGTCCTGGCGCCCTTCGACCCCGAGGCCATCCACTCCGACCACGTCCTTTCGCCGCCCGGCTGGCCCTTTCTGATGGGCACCGACGACTTCGGCCGTGATATCCTGAGCCGGGTCATGTACGGCGGCAGAATCTCCCTGGCGGTTGGGGTCTCGGCCGTGGCCCTGGGGGTGACGGTGGGGGCGCTGGTCGGCCTGGTTTCAGGTTACCTGGGCGGCTGGTTCGACCTGCTCGTCCAGCGGGTCATCGACGCCCTGATGTCGCTGCCGACCCTGATTCTCGCCCTGGCCATCGTGGCGATGCTGGGCACCAGCGTCCGCAACGTTATCCTGGCCGTCGGCATTGCCCTGGTGCCGGGCACTGCCCGGGTCATCCGGTCGGTGGCCCTCGCGGTGAAGGAGGAGCCCTTTATTGAGGCGGCCCGGGTCGTGGGCTGCACGAACCTGCGGATTATCGGCCGCCACCTGCTTCCCAACGCCTTCGGACCCCTCATGGTCATTGCGACGGCGAACCTCGGTTCGGCCGTCGTCGCCGAGGCCGCCTTAAGTTTCCTGGGCCTGGGCACCCCGCCCCCGACCCCGTCCTGGGGGCAGATGATGACGGGGAGCGCCCGGACCTACATTGTGACCGCCCCCTGGATGGCCTTCTTTCCGGGGCTGGTCCTGAGCCTGCTGGTGCTGGCTGTAAATCTGCTGGGGGATACCCTGCGGGATGTCCTGGACCCCCGGCTGCGGAGCCGATAAGACCAACGGAGGGAGGACTTACCATGGGCCAGGTTGAAGAGCGCATTGCCGAGTTTATCCTGGAAACGAGCCCGGAATCCATCCCCGAAGAGTGCTACCGGGTCGCCCGGGACGGCTGCTTCGACTGCGTGGGGGTGATGCTTGCCGGGGCCGCCGAGCCCCACGGCCGGATCATCGCCGACTTCGTCCGGCGGGAGGGCGCCGCCGGCCCCTGCACCGTCGCCGGCACCGACATCCGCACCGCCCCGGCCATGGCCGCCCTGGCCAACGGCACCCTGGCCCACGCCCTGGACTACGATGACATGGGCGGCTTCGGCCACCCGTCGGCCGTCCTCCTGCCGGCGGCCCTGAGCATCGCCGAGCTTAACGGCACCTCGGGCCGGGAGCTTCTGGCCGCCTATATTATCGGCTTTGAGGTGGCCTGCCACCTTTCCCGGGGGACAAACTACATCCAGGGCGAACGCGGCTTCCACTCGACGGCGGTCTTCGGAACCCTGGGGGCCGCAGCGGCCGCCTGCCGGCTGCTGGGCCTTTCCCGGCGGCAGACGGTGATGGCCCTGGGAATTGCGGCCTCGACGCCGTCAGGGGTGCTCCAGAATTTCGGGACCCATACCAAGCCCCTCCACGCCGGCATGGCCGCCCGCAACGGGGTGATGGCGGCCCTGCTGGCCCGGGACGGCTGGCTTTCAAGTCCGGATGCGGTGGCCGGTCCCATCGGCTGGGCGACGGCCTACCTGGGCGAGGGCCGCTACGATACCCGGGCGATGGTCAGGGACCTGGGGAGGGTCTGGCTTACCAGAGAGCGCATCGTCATCAAGAAATACCCGTGCTGCGGCAGCAACCACAGCGCCCTGGACTCCCTGCTGGGCCTGATGCGGGAATACGGGTTTACGGCCGACGATGTCGAGGAAGTCGAGGTCTACGGCCTGCCGGGGATTGCCCACGTTTTGCTCTACCCGGAGCCCGAATACGCCTTTCAGGGCAAGTTCAGCATCAACTACTGCGTGGCGACCGCCCTGGTTGACGGGCGGGTGGACATTGAAAGCTTCCGGGACGAGAAGCTTGCCCGGCCCGAGCTGAAGGAGGCCCTGCGCAAGGTCGAAATCAAGGTGGTGCCGAAGTGGAGCCCGGACTATGCCCACCACCCGGCCCAGACCCCGTTGACGGTGCGGCTTAAGGACGGGCGGGTGCTTTCCCGGGCAACTAACCGGCACACGATGCGGGGGTCGGTGACGAATCCGCTCACGCCGGAGGAGCTCAAGGCCAAGTTCCGGTCCAACGCCCTGAGGTCCCTGCCCGAGGCCCAGGTTGAGCGGGCCGTCGAACTGTGGTGGTCCCTGCCGGACCTAACCGACCTCCGGGAAGCCACCGCCGAAATCCGCGCGGAGGTGCGAGAATGAGGTTGTCGGCACTGGCCTCACCGGTAACCCGGGCGGTATTCGCCGCCCTCTGGCTTGCGGCCGCCGCCTGCGCGCCCCAGCCCGCGGCCCAGGCCCCGGGCTACCCGACCCGGCCGGTCACCCTCCTGGTGGGATTCTCCGCCGGCGGACCGGCCGACCTGACGGCCCGGGCCCTGGCCGAAGCGGTCAAGCCGTCGTTTTCGCAGCCGCTGGAAGTCGTGAACCGGCCGGGTGGGGCGGCCGCGGTGGCCACCGCCGAGCTGGTGCGGGCCCGCCCCGACGGCTATACCCTCTGCATGTGCTACGGGCCGGCCCTCACGCTGGTACCCCACATCAGTGAGGTGCCGTACAAGGGCCCACAGGACGTCCAGCCGATTATAATTGGCACGATTGCGCCGTTCTTCCTGGTGGTCCGGGTCGACGCCCCCTGGCAGGATGCTAAGCAGTTTATCGAGTACGCCCGCCAGAACCCCGGGCGGGTCAGGATCGGCCACTCCGGCGTCGGTTCCCTGGGCCACGTGGGCCTTGAACTGCTCAACCTGCGGGCGGGCCTGAATATCACCGGGGTCCCGTTCCCGGGGGCCGCCGACGCCGTCCGGGCCCTGCTCAGCGGCGACGTGGACGGCATCAACGTCAACCCCGGCGCGGTGACCGGCCAGCTGGCCGCCCGGCAGTTCAAGCTCCTGGCCGCCTACACCGACCAGCGGGTGGCCGGGTTCGAGGGGGTCGGAACCTTCAAGGAGGCCGGGTACGATGTAACGACCCGGAGCTCGATTTACTTTGTGGCCGCGCCTAAGGATACGCCCCGGGACCTGGTTCAGCGCCTCTACGAGACCTTTAAACAGGCCATTGAGAGCCCCGGTTTTCAGAAGTTCGCTAAGGACAACGGCTTTCTCACCCGGACCGATGTGACCCCCGACCAGCTGAGCACGATGCTTGCGCAAGACTATCAGTTCTTTGGGGAGCTTGCCAGACAGATCAACCTCCGGCAGTAATGGGGGGAGACCGGGGGAGTTGCGAAGGGCAGTTATCATCATCGGCGTCTGCGCCCTCACGCTGGACGCCGTCTACCTTGCGGAGGCGCTCCGGTACCCGCTGGGCACGCCGGCCCGGCCGGGGGCCGCCTTCTATCCCCTCCTGGTCGGCGGGGTCGTGGCCGCCTCGGCGCTTGCAACCATAATCGAGGAGTACCGCGCGGGGTCGGCCCCGGCCACAGCCGGGCCGGAGCCTTCGGGGCTCCGGCGGGTCATCATCCTGGCGGCGACAGCCGCCAGCTACGTTGTCCTCCTCCCGTATGTCGGACACCTGCTGGCCTCGATTCCGGTGACGGTGATAGCCCTGCGTATCATGGGCCTGCGGTCCTGGCCGGCCCTGGTCCTCGTCGCCGCCTTCCTGGTTCTGGGCACCTACTACCTGTTCGGCGTCCTGCTGATGGTGCCGTTCCCCACCGGCATTCTCGGCGGCCCGTAGGAGGCCCATGAGCCCGCTGGAAGGCCTTGCCTACGGCTTTTCCGTGGCGCTGAGCCCCGAGAACCTGGGCGCCGCCCTGCTGGGGGCAGTCCTCGGCACCCTGGTCGGCGTCCTCCCCGGCATCGGCCCGGTGGGGGCGATGGCCCTGCTTCTGCCCCTCACCCTCCACATGCCGCCCCAGACTGCCCTCATAATGCTGGCGGCCATCTACTACGGGAGCATGTACGGCGGCTCGACCACATCCATCCTGCTGAACGTGCCCGGGGAGGCGGCCTCGGTGATAACCACCATCGAAGGCTACCAGCTGGCCAGGAAGGGGCGGGCCGGGGCGGCCCTCGCCGTCGCGGCCGTCGGGTCCTTTGTGGCAGGCACCCTGGGCGTGATCGGCCTGATGCTCTTCGCCCCGGCCCTGAGCCGCTTCGCCCTCTCCTTTGGGGTGCCCGAATTCTTCAGCCTGGCCCTTCTCGGCCTGCTGGCCCTCTCCAGGGTTTCAGGGGGGCGGTTCTGGCCCGGCATGCTGGTGCTCGGTCTGGGCCTGGCCCTGGCGACGGTCGGCCTTGACCCCATCTCGGGCCAGGCCCGTTTTACCTTCGGGGTGGTCGAACTGCAGCAGGGGATCGACCTGGTTCCGGTTGTGATGGGCCTGTACGGCATCGCCGAGGTGCTCTCCGTTGCCGAACAGGGCGGGGGCATGCCCCGGCTGACAGGCGTCAGACTGCGGGAGCTTTTTCCAACCCTGGATGAGTGGCGCCGGTCGTTTCCGGCGATTTTGCGGGGCACCTTCCTGGGGTTTTTAATCGGCCTCATTCCAGGCCCGTCAACGGTCCTGTCAACCTTCGTCTCTTACAACATTGAGCGGCGGCTGAGCCGGCGCCGGGCCGAATTCGGCCGGGGCGCCATTGAAGGGGTCGCCGGGCCGGAATCCGCCAACAACGCCGCCACCAGCGGGGCCATGGTGCCGATGCTCTCCCTGGGCATTCCGTTCAGTCCGGCCACGGCCATGCTCCTTGCGGCTCTGCTCGTCCAGGGCGTGCGCCCGGGGCCGCTTCTGGTCCGGGAATATCCGGCGGTGTTCTGGGGCGTTATCGCATCCATGTATATCGGCAACCTCGCCCTGCTCATTCTCAACCTGCCGCTGGTGGGAATCTGGGCCAGCGTGCTGCGCCTTCCGCAGTCGGTGTTGCTTACCGTGGTGCTTCTGCTCACCCTGGTCGGGGCCTACAGCATCAACAACAGCCTGCTCGACCTGAGCGTCCTGCTGGCGGCCGGCGTGGTCGGATATATTTTCAGGAAGGTGCAGTTTGACCCCGCACCCATGGTTCTGGCCCTGGTGCTGGGGCCGATCCTGGAGAACTCCTTCCGCCAGTCGCTCTTTATGAGCCAGGGCAGCCTGCTGATCTTTATTCAGCGGCCGATAAGCGCCCTGCTCATCGGGGCGTCAGCGGCGGTATTGCTGGCGCCCCTGGCCTGGCGGGCAGTAAAACCGATCGTTCCTGCCGGAGAACAAGCCCATGGCTGAACAACCGAATCACTTGCCGCTTACGGGAGTCAGGGTCATCGACCTGGCCCAGATGTACGCCGGACCCCTGGCGGCGGCCTACCTGGCCGATTTCGGGGCCGACGTGGTGAAAATTGAGCCGCCCTGGGGCGAATCCGGCCGGGCCGCCTACAACCTGCCCCTGCCCGGCAAAGAGTCAAAGCCTTTCCTGGCCCTGAACCGGAATAAGCGGGACATCGTTGTGAATCTCCGAACGCCGGAAGGCCAGGCCATCGTTCACCAGCTCTGCCGGACCGCCGACGTGGTCATCTGCAACTTCCGGGATGATACGGCCCGCCGCCTCGGCGTCGACTACGAAACCCTAAGCGCCCTTAACCCGCGCCTGGTTTACGGCCAGGTCACCGCCTTCGGCTCCCGGGGCCCGGACCGGGACAAGCCGGCCTACGACCTGGTGGTCCAGGCCCGGACCGGAATCCTGGGCTCCCGCCGCTGGCCCGACGGAACTCCCCTGGCCTTTCCGGTCATGGTCTCGGACATGGCCGCCGCCCTTCAGCTTGCCCTCGGCATCAGCCTCGCCCTCATGGAGCGCCAGCGGAGCGGCCGCGGCCAGAAGGTGGAGGTCTCCCTGCTTGGGGCCGCCCTGGCCATGCAGACCAGCTACCTGGTTCGGCTCGAAACCCTGCCGGGCGGCCTGCCCGGCGGGCCCTCAATTAACACCTGCTACCGGTGTGCCGACGGGGAGTATCTCATCCCGGTGGTCATAACCGAGGACGAGTGGCGCCGCCTCTGCCAGGCCCTCGACCTGCCGCATCTGGCCGAAGACCCCCGCTTCAACGACTACAGCAAGCGGCAGGCCGAGGCCGAAACCCTGGTTGAACTGCTGGCCGGGGTCTTCGAGACCCGGCCCCGGGACGAGTGGCTCGCCATCCTGGAGGCGTACGGCATCCCCTGCGGACCGGTCCGGCCCCGGGAGGCGGTCTTCGACGACCCCCAGGTTCTGGCCAATGACCTGCTGGCCCGGCTGGAGCACCCGGTTGCCGGCCCCGTCGAAGCCGTCGGCGTAACCGTCAAGCTCGGCCGCACCCCGGGGCGGGTCCGGACGCCGTCCCCCCTTCTCGGCCAGCACACGGACCTGGTCCTTAAGGAGCTCGGCTACAATCCCGAGCAGATCCGGGACCTGCGAAGCCGGGGCATCGTCGGCTGAGTGTGGTATACTCGGGCTGACTTCCGGTAGCCGCCCAGTCTCCCCCGGGCGGACGAATCTGCTTTGGCCCGAAAGTTTCGGCCGGCAATCTACGCCGCCGTCATCCTTGCGGCGGTAACCCTGGCCGTATTACGGGGCCTGCCGGGTCGGGCATCGGCCGGGCCGGCCCTGGTGGTGGCCGAGTTTTTTCCCGACCGGACCCGCCTCTGGGAAGTCCCGGCCGCCAGCCCCGAAAACCGCCGGCTCCTCGGCGAGGTCCCCGACCCCACCGGGTACGGCCTGAACGGAACCGTTTCCCCCGACGGCCGGTTTCTGGCTTATCTTACCTGGCGCGGGACTGCCCGGCCCGACACCGGGGCCGAACTTTGGGTCCTCGACCTCCGGACAGGCGGGGGCCGGCGGGTGACCGCCCAGCTCGACCTCTACTGGCCGCCGGTCTGGCGTCCCGACGGCCGGGCCCTCGTCGTCCGGCGCTCAGACTACGAGGGCCGCCGGTTCAGCCTGACTGAGGTCGACCTGGCCGGCCGGGAGCGGGAGGTCCGGGCGGTCACGGGTAAGGCGGCGATTTTCCCGGTGGGCTGGGACTTTGCCGGCCGGCTGGTTTCGGTCGTCATCGGGCCGCCAAACGAGGTCTGGGCCGGGGAGGCCCGGGTCGGCCTTCCCGACGGCGCCCCCCGGGATTTTCGGCTTGCGCCCGACGGCCGCACCCTTGTCCTCCGGCTGGTCAGACCCGGCAGTCCCGGCCTGCTGGCGGTCGACCTGGGGTCGGGACAGGTGCGGCCGGAACCCGGCGACGCCTTCGTCTGGGGACCCGGCCCTGGCCGGACCCGGACCCAGGCCGGCCGGCTGACGGTCGAGGCGGGCGGACGACTTTCAACCCTGGCGGCCGTCAGCGGGGATATCGAGCCCCTGGGCTGGGACCCCTCAGGCCGGCACCTGGCCGTCCGGTGGCTTAGAGGCAGCCGGAGCGGGCTCAGCGTTATCGATGCCAGCGGCGCGGAGCGCCCCCTGGACTTTGCGGGCTACCCGGAATTTATCGGCTGGACCGGTGGCGAAGGTTAGGCCGGTTATCGCCCTGGTCCTGGCCGCCGTCCTGCTCGGCCTCGGGCCGGGGCCGGTGTGGGCCGACGACTGCGCCCAGACGGGCGTAACCGACGCCTACCAGCCCCAGGTCTGGGAGGTCGCCGCCGCCATGGACCAGGCCGCGGCCAACCAGCTCAGGTTTGACCAGTACACCACGATTCCCGACCTGGGGAAGGGCTGGCCCAACCCGACCCCGGTTCCCGGAACGGTCCCGGCCATTCTCTTAAAGGCCATCGGCCAGGTCGAATCAAGGTGGTACCAGGCGGCTTACGCCGTGCCCCGGGGCGGGTTCGGGCCGCCCCTTACCCCCAGCGGGGGGTGCGCCTACGGGGTGATGCAGATCGCCTCGGGGATGACCCGCCCCGGGGAACTGCCGACCGATGTCCAGCGGCGCATCGCCCGGGAGTACGCCTACAACATCGCCCGGGGGGCCGTCATGCTCGGGTACAAGTGGAGGTTCACCCCGGCGGTTGGGAGCAACGACCCGGCCGTGCCCGAGCACTGGTACTTTGCCGTCTGGGCCTACAACTCCTGGAGCTATCGGAACAACCCGAACAATCCGGCCTATCCCTGGCCCCGGTCGCCCTTTGACGGGAGCCAGCCCCGGAAGAATTACCCTTACCAGGAGCTGGTTTACGGCTACGCCAATAATCCCCCTTACGGCCGCTGGCCGAAGCCGTCCCCGGCCCTGGTCCTGCCCCCGCGGGAATGGGTGGGAGCCACGACCCCGGACAATGCCCCCGAATGGGTCCCCGACCCCCGGACCATCGCCCTGAGCACCTACCGGGTGGTTCTCTTCGCCGAGCCGGGCGGGGCCCCGGCCCGGGCCGCCGTCGGCATTACAAACCCGTCCGGCGGGTCGGTCGGGTGGCGGGTGGTGGGGAAGGCCGGCGACTGGCTGACCTACAGCCCAGGGTCGGGGACCACGCCCGGCCAGCTTGCCCTGACGGCGAACCCGGCCGGGCTGGGCAACGGGGTCTACACCGGCCGGGTCGACCTGGTGGGCGACAACCGGCCGGATATAACCGTCTCCCTCACGGTGGAGTTCCGGGTCGGGACCTTTTACCGGACCCTGATGCCCCTGGTCGGCCGCGGACCCTGACGGGCCGGGTATAATAGCGGCGGCATGTTCGTTGAAGTCGCCTTCCTGCCCCGCCTTTTACGAAACCCGGCCGGCAAAACCTGCGTCGTCATCGACGTCCTCCGGGCCAGCACGACCCTGGTTGCCGCCTTTGAGCGGGGCCTCGCCCGGGCGGTGATCGCGCCGGGGCCAGGGTCCGCCCGGAGGCTGGCCCGCCAGCTCGGGCCCGGCGTCCTTCTGGGCGGAGAGGTGGGGGGGCTGCCGCCCCGGGGCTTCGACCTCGGAAACTCGCCCCTGGAATATCTTCGGGCCGACCTGGCCGGCCGGACCCTGGTCTTTGCCACCAGCAACGGCACCCGGGCCCTGCGCCGGTCGGCCGGGGCCGCCGAAGTCCTGGTCGGCTGTCTTGCCAACACCGGGGCGGTCATTGATGCCGTTCTGGCCGCCGGCCGGGACGTGGTTTTTGTCTGCGCCGGCCGGGGGCGGGGCCGGGCCTTCGGCCTCGACGACGCCTTCACGGCCGGCTTCCTCGTGGATGAGCTTGTTCGCCGGGTCGGGGTCTCTCCCGTCCCGGCCCCCGATGCCGACCTGCCCGACCAGACGCCGCCGGACCGGCTGGTTCTTGACGACTCGGCGGTGGCCGCCCGGCAGGTCTGTCTCGGCTTCGACCGAAACCCGCTGGCCGCCCTCCGGGCCAGCGCCCACGGCCACCGCCTGATCCGGATGGGGCTCGGCGCCGACGTGGAGTTCGCCGCCCGGGTCGACATCAGCCGGCTAGTTCCCCGGCTGGCGGTCTGCAGCGGCCGGCTGGAGGTTACCGGTGGGTGATACGGTTCGGGCCGTTCTGCTGGACCTGGGCCACACCGTCTGGGATGTCAGGCTCTCGGCCGATGACTGGTTTGCGGCCTGGCAGAAGCTTCACGGCCGGCTCCGGGAAGTGCTCGGCGACGTCCCCCCGCCCGAGGTCCTTTACCGGGAGGTCTGGGAGCGGGTTCTGGGCCGGCGGCTGGCCTACTTCAAGGCCCGGGGCTACCGGGAGCTTCCCCCGGAACTGCTCTTCGCCGAGGCCTTCGGCCGGCTCGGCCTTCAGCTACCCAGCAGGCTTTACCGGGAATGCCTGGAAACCCTCGCCCGGGCCGAACTGGATACCGTCTGCCCGGCCCCCGAGGCCCCCGGGGTGCTGGCCGAACTCTGCCGCCGGGGCCTGAAAGTCGGGCTCGTCTCCAACACCATGTACCCGGCCGAGCTTGTCCGGGCCCGGCTTGAGGAGTTCGGCCTGCGCGACCGCTTCGACGTGCTCGCCTTCTCGTCGGAGGTCGGCTGGCGCAAGCCCCACCCGGCCATCTTTCAGTTCGCCCTGGACCGGCTTGGGGTCTCCCCAGCCAACGCCGTCTTCGTCGGGGACCGGGTTTACGAGGATGTCGGCGGAGCCCTCCGGGTCGGCCTGCGGCCGGTCCTGAGCCACCGGTTCCGGCAGGAGGACCCGCCGGCCGGCGTCCCCGTTATCCGGGCACTTGACGAGCTGCTGGACCTAGCCGCGGTCCTGGGCAAGGTCGGCGCGCCCTGCGCCGGCGGCGTGACGTTGGGCGAGCTCAGCCCAGACGTCGGCCGGCCGGAGCCCCCGGGCGGCCATTAACACCAGGCTGTGGAACCAGAGGTCGGCCAGCTCCCGGATGAGGGCATCCCGGTCGTCGTTTTTGGCGGCGATGACCGTTTCGACGGCCTCCTCGCCCACCTTCTGCGCAACCCGGTCGATGCCGCCGGCCAGCAACCTTGACACGTAGCTTTCGGGCCGGGGATTCGCCTGCCGGTCAAGAATGACCCGAAAGAGGGCGTCGGGAACCCGGCTCAGGGGAAGCCACTCGTCCTCGACCCCCGAAATCATGGTGAAGAAACAAGATTCGGCCCCGGTGTGGCAGGTGGGTCCGGCCGGCTCGGCCAGAATCAGGACCGCATCCCCGTCGCAGTCGGCCAGCACCTGCCGGACCCTGAGCTCGTTGCCGGAGGTTTCGCCCTTCTGCCAGAGGCGCTGGCGGCTCCGGCTGTAAAACCAGACCCGGCCGGTCTGCAGGGTGCGGCTGAAAGCCTCCCGGTCCTGATAGCCGAGCATGAGCACCCGGCCGGTGTTGACGTCCTGAACAACGGCCGGTATGAGGCCCGCCTGGTCAAACTTTAAATTGTCGGCCATCTTCTCAGCCTTCCCTGAACGCTGAAGGGTCAGGTTCGTCGGCTCCGTCTTCGGGGAGCGAATTCAACCAGGCTCCAACCTCTTCCCCGAAGGCGCGGAAAACCTCGGGCGAATCCTTTAATGCCCGGGCGACCCGGTCCAGGTCCATCTGGAGGTATCCGTGCACCAGGATATTTTTAAAGCCGCCGGCGCCCTTAAGCCGACGGTAGAGGCTCTCGGTGATGACCCCACAGGCCCGCAGTTCCGAAAGCAGCCCCTCATACGTTTCAACGGCCCGCCCGAAATGCCGGCTGAGAATGTGGTCGGCAACCTCAAAAATCAGGCTCAGCCCCGCCAGCAGACCCCGCTCGCCAGCCCAGCGCAGGGTCAGGTTAGCCCCCAGCTCTTCGGGCCCAAGCCCGCGGTGTTTTTCAAGTTCGGCGGCAATCCGGCGCAGTTCAGCAAGGGGGCTCCAGATAAACTCCCGGCGCAACCTCGCCGGTGACCCCCTTTGAAAGATTATTCCTGCCCGTAAGAGCCTGGGCCGTTCGTCCCGGTAGCGGGCGCGTACAGACCGCTCAAAGGTCCGGCGGCCCGCCGGGGACGCCGAAAAGACCGGACGGCCGGTGGTGACAACTTCCCACTGAAGCCAGACCGGCGCCCGCCGAAGGTCCACAATGTCCAGCCGGTCGGTGCCGGGGGCAAGGGACAGGTCGGCGCAGAAATCCGTCAGGGAAAATCCTTCCCCCGGCAGGACGGCCAGGTCGATATCCCGGGCAGTTGCGGGGTCCCTCGCCGCCGAGCCGAACAGGTAAAGGAGCTCCACGGGGCGGCGCCCCACAACACCGGTCAGGGCCGCCAGCCGCCTTTCAATGTCCGGGGGCAATGGGGGCAGACGACTGTACTTTTCCCTGACGGTCAAGGGGGGTCCTCCAGGCGGACCGGGATCCCCCGGGCGGCCAGAAATCGCTTGGCCTCGCCGATGGTGACCTCTCCGAAGTGGAAGATGCTGGCGGCCAGGACCGCATCGGCCCGGCCCTCAGCAATGGCCAGGTAAAGGTGCTCCAGGGTTCCGGCCCCGCCGCTGGCGATAACCGGCACCGGAACCGCCTCCGAGACAAGCCGCAGGATCTTCAGGTCGTAGCCGGACCGGGTGCCGTCGGTATCGATGCTGTTCAGGACGATTTCCCCGGCCCCCAGCTCGACACCCCGCCGGGCCCACTCCACCGTGTCCAGGCCGGTAGGACGGCGGCCGCCGTGGGAGTAAACCCTGGGCCGGTCGCCGTCCCACTTCGTATCAATGGAGAGCACAATGCACTGGGAGCCAAAGGCGTCGGCTCCCCGGGCGATGAGGGTCGGGTCCTCGATGGCGGCGGTGTTGATCGAGACCTTATCGGCCCCGGACCGGAGCATGAGCCGCATGTCTTCAATGGTGCGCAGGCCCCCGCCGACGGTCAGGGGGATAAAGACCTGGTCGGCGGTTCGTGCCACGACCTCGACCATAATCTTCCGGCCCTCGGCCGAGGCGGTAATGTCGTAGAAAACGAGCTCGTCGGCCCCTTCCCGGTCGTAGTAGGCGGCCAGCTCCACCGGGTCGCCGGCGTCCCGGAGCCCCGCGAACCGGACGCCCTTGACGACCCGGCCGGCATCCACATCAAGGCACGGGATTATGCGTTTGGTCAGCATCTTCGCCTAAACCACAGCCAGATCCGGACGGCCGGGAATTTCCCGTTCAAGACTCCTTAACGGCGGCCAGGGCCTCCTTCAGCTCCAGCCGGCCCTCGTAGAGGGCCCGGCCCAGGATCACCCCCTCCACCCCGAGGGCTTTGAGCGCCCGGATGTCCTCCAGCCTCCCAACCCCACCCCCCACGATGACGGGCACCCTAGCCGCACCCACGACCTTCCTCACCAGGTCGAGGTTGACGCCCCCGAGGGTGCCGTCGCGGCCGGCGTCGGTGAGAATTATCCGCCGGACGCCGGCCGCCTCCAGCCGGCCCACCGCCTCAACCGGGTCGATGGCCACAACCGCTTCCCAGCCCGAAACCGCCACCTGCCCGTCCCGAACATCCAGGGCCGCGGCGATCCGGTCGCCGAACTCCCGGCAAGCCGCGGTGAGAAAGTCCGGGTCGGTGAAGGCGGCCGTCCCGACAACCACCCGGCTGACCCCCAGTCCGAGCAGTTCCCGCACCCGGCCTGAGCTCCGAACCCCGCCCCCATACTGGACCGGCACCCCGACCGCCCGACAGATGGCCGCCACAGTTGCCAGGTTCACCGGCTCGCCCGTCCGGGCGGCATCCAGGTCGACCACGTGGAGCCAGCGGGCCCCAGCCTCGGCCCAGGCCCGGGCAACCCCGACCGGGTCGTCAGAGTAAACCGTGGCCCGGTCAAAGCGGCCCTGGTAGAGGCGCGCACACCGGCCCCCGAGGAGGTCGATAGCCGGAATTAGCAGCACCTGAGGCCCACGAACTTTCGGAGAAAGTTGGCGTAGACGGCCAGGCCCCACCGGCTGCTCTTCTCCGGGTGAAACTGGGTTGCAACCAGGCGGTCCCGGCCCACCACGCTGGCAAATTCGACCCCGTAGTCGGTGGTGCCGACGACCACCGTCGGGTCGGCCGGCTCAGCGTAGTAGGAGTGGACGAAATAAAAATAGGTTCCGTCAGGGATGCCGGCAAAGAGGGGATGCTCCTGCCGGACCCGGACCCGGTTCCAGCCCATGTGGGGCACTTTCAGGCCGTTGGGGAACCGGCGGACCTGACCCGGAAAAAGGCCGAGACCGGGGGTTCCGCCGTCCTCCTCGCTCCACTCGAACAAAAGTTGAAGACCCAGGCAGACCCCGAGCACCGGCCGGCCTGACCGGTGAAACTCCCGGATGGCCTCGTCAAGACCCTGCTCCCGGAGCCGCCGCATGGCTGAACCGGCCGCCCCGACCCCCGGAAAGACCAGGGCATCGGCCCGGAGCACCGCATCCGGGTCGGCGACAACCACCGGCTCGGCCCCGACTGAAGCCAGCGCCCGGAGGACGCTCCGCAGGTTTCCGGCCCCGTAGTCCACAACTGCAAGCATCGTGGTTACCAGAAAACATTTTAACAGTGGGTAAACCCGGTTGAAAACCGGCCCACTGACCCGAATACCCGTGCTACAATTCCCGCGGAGACCCGGCTAAAGGGGGAGATCGCCGATGCTCTTCAAAGAGCTGGCCGAGTATTTCAGTAAGCTCGAGGAGACGACCTCCCGCAACCGGATGGTCGAGATCCTGGCCGAGCTTTTTAAGAACATCGACCCGGCGGAGGTCGACAAGGTCATTTACCTGTGTCAGGGGCAGGTTGTACCCCCCTATCAAAAGCTGGAATTCGGCATTGGCGAACAGCTCCTGGCCGACGCCATCGCCCAGGCCGCCGGCAAAACTAAAGACGAAATCCGCTCCCTTTACAAGCGCCTGGGCGATTACGGGCGGGTGGTTGAGGAGGTCCTGCCGGAAGGCCGGGGCGACAACCTGACCATCACCGACGTATTCAATGCCCTCTACCGGCTTGCGGAAATCACCGGGGCCGGAGCCGTCGGCCGGAAGACCGAGCTTGTTGCCGGCCTGCTCACCAGGATGAACCGGCTTGAGGGCCGCTACCTGGTCCGGATCCTGGTGGGCCGGCTGCGCCTCGGCATCGGCGACCCGACCCTGATGGAGGGCCTGAGCTACGCCGTGGCGGGCGACAAGTCCCTCCGCAAGGAGATCGAACAGGCCTACAACATCCGGGCCGACCTGGGCCAGATCGCCAGGGTCGTGCTGACCGAGGGAGTTGAGGCCCTGCGGGGGCTGAAGGTGCAGGTCGGCGTCCCCATCCGGCCGGCCCTGGCCGAACGGGTGGCCAGCGTGGAAGAGATTCTCCGCCGGCACGGCAAGACCGCCGCCGAGCCCAAGCTGGACGGCTTCCGGTGTCAGGTGCACAAAGACGGGGACGTGGTGAAGGTCTTCAGCCGCAACCTGGAAGACTTCAGCGAGATGTTCCCCGAGATCGTTCAGGGCGCCCGCACCCAGATTTCCGCCCGCCAGGCCATCGTTGAGGGCGAGGCCATCGCCTACGACCCGGCCACCGGCGACTACCTGCCCTTTCAGGTCACCGTCCAGCGGCGCCGCAAGTACGAAATCGAAAAAATGATGGAAGAGGTCCCCCTGAAGCTGGTCTGCTTCGACCTGCTCTACGCCGACGGCGAGGAATACATCCACCGGCCCTACCTGGAGCGCCGCCAGGCCCTGGAAAAACTGATCCTGCCCGGCGAGGTCTATGAGCTCGCCGACATCCTGATCACCGACAACCCGGCCGAACTCGAGACCTTCTTTGCCGAGAAGGTCTCCCGGGGCCTGGAGGGCATCGTCTGCAAGCGCCTCGATGCCGCCTACCACGCCGGCGTACGGCAGTTTTTCTGGATCAAGTTTAAGCGCGGTTATAAGGGCGAGCTTGAGGACACCATCGACACCGTCATCGTCGGCTACTGGTACGGCCGCGGCCAGCGGGCCAGGCTCGGCATCGGGTCACTGCTCACCGCCGTGTACGACACCGAGCGGGATGTTTTCGTCACGGTCTCCCGGCTGGGAAGCGGGTTCACCGAAGACGAATGGCGCCAGCTCAAGGTGATGCTGGACGAAATCCGGGTCGACCACAAGCCGGCCCGGGTTGAATCCCTCCTCGAGCCGGACGTCTGGGTCGAGCCCGTCTACGTGATAACCATCCAGGCCGACGAGATAACCCGCAGTCCCCTGCACACCTGCGGCCTGGGCCTGACCCCGGAAGGCGAACCGGCGCCCGAAACCGAACGCCGGCTCGGCTACGCCCTGCGGTTCCCCCGGGCCGTCAGCTTCGTCCGGTCTGATAAGCGGGCTGACGAGGCCACCACCGTTCGGGAGATCCTCCGACTCTATACCCTCCAGGGCAAGAAGCCGGTTGCGAGCAGTCCGGAAGCCTGAGGGCCGGAGCTTTCTGACTTCCGGCCAGGCTGGCAGCCGGCGGCCCTCGCCGGGGTCCAGCCCCGCGGGGCTGGGAAGCAAGGTCGGCACCGGCTTATTCGGTAAAATATCCGTTAGATGGCACGGAGCCGGAGACCGAACCACCGGGCCAGCCGCCGGGCGGCCCTCGGGTCCCTTAACGGCAAGCGGCGACGCAGACCCGGCCGGCTGAGCATCATCCTGAGCGCCGCGGCCCTCGCCCTCCTGCTGGGTCTGGTCGCCACGGGCGGGGTGGCAGTTGCCGGGGCGATTGTCTACCAGCAGATCAAGGACGACCTGCCTGCCCCGGAGCGGCTCATCGAGCGGCCCCTCTTTCAGTCCACCCGCATCTACGACCGCAACGGGAACCTGCTCGCTGAGTTCTTCGACCCCCGGGCCGGCCGCCGCATCTGGGTTTCGCTCAAGGACGTTTCGCCGGCAGTGATCCAGGCGACCCTGGCCACCGAGGACCCGAACTTTTACAAAAATCCGGGCGTTGACTGGCAGGCGGTCATCCGGGCCGCCGTTCAGAACATTACCGGGGGCCGGATCGAGTCGGGGGCCAGCACGATAACAATGCAGCTCGTCCGGAACGCCCTCTTTGACCCGGAAGAGCGGTTCGCCCCGACCATCACCCGGAAAATAAAGGAGCTTCTCCTGGCCTACGAGATCTCCCAGAAGTACTCCAAGGACCAGATCCTGGAGATGTACCTCAACGAGGTCTACTACGGGAACCTTGCCTACGGCATCGAGTCGGCGGCCCAGACCTATTTCGGCAAGCCGGCCAGGGATTTAAACCTGGCCGAGGCGGCCCTGCTGGCCGGCATCCCCCAGGCCCCGGCCGATTACAACCCCTTCAGCAACTTCGACCTGACCAAGCGCCGCCAGGAACTGGTCCTGGACCTGATGGTCAAGCACGGATTTATTACCCCCGAGCAGGCTGAAGAGGCCCGGGCGGCCCCCCTCCACTTTGCCGAGCCGAAGCAGGACATCAAAGCCCCCCACTTTGTCAACTACGTCCGGGACCTGCTGATTCAGAAATACGGCGAGCAGGCCGTCTTCAACCTCGGCCTCCAGGTGGTCACCACCCTGGACCTGGACCTGCAGCAGGCCGCCGAACAGATAATTCGCGACCACATCCAGCAGATCCGCCGCTACCGGGCGACCAATGCCGCCCTGGTTGCCATCAACCCCAACACCGGCGAGATCCTGACCATGGTCGGCAGCGCCGACTTCCACGACCAGAGCATCGACGGCCAGGTGAACGTGGCCCTCTCCTTCCGGCAGCCGGGTTCGGCCATCAAGCCCATAACGTATGCGGCGGCCTTCGAGCGGGGCTGGACCCCGGCCACCATCCTGGACGACTCGCCCATCGAGATCCGCATCGGCAACCGGGTCTACCGCCCAAACAACCACGACTTTAAGTTCCGGGGGCCCATCCCGATCCGCAAGGCCCTGGCCGGCTCCCTCAACATCCCGGCAATCCGGACCATCCAGTTCGTCGGCGTCCAGAACATGATCGAGCTGGCCAAGGACATGGGAATCGTCTTCCTCCGGGAGGACCCGGTCCAGTGCGGGGTCAGCATCACCCTGGGCGGGTGCGAGGTGCGGCTCCTGGACCTCACCTCGGCCTTCGGAGTTTTTGCCGCCCAGGGTGTCCGACACCCGCCGGTGGCGATCTTAAAGGTCACCGATTACCGGGGCCGGGTCCTGGAGGAGTTTAAGCCGGGTCCGGGCAAACAGGTCCTCCGGCCCGAGGTTGCCTTCTTGATAACCGACATTCTCTCCGATAACGATGCCCGCTCCTTCGTCTGGGGCCCCAACAGCTGGCTCAAGCTGGCATCCCGGCCGGCCGCGGCCAAGACCGGCACGACCGAATATAACCAGGACGGCTGGCAGGTCGGCTACACCCCGGACCTGGTTGTCGGGGTCTGGGTCGGCAACTCCGACGGCTCACCCATGGGCCCCATTTACGGCATCCAGGCGTCGGGGCCCATCTGGAACCGGTTTATGGAGTACGCCCACCGGGACAAGCCGGTCAAGCAGTTTCCGGTTCCGCCCGGCGTCGTCCGCATGACGGTCTGCGCCGAGACCGGGCTTCCCATCAGCACCCCCGAGCCGTCGCCTACCGCCAGGCCGAATCGGGGCAACCGGGATGCCCGGCCCGGGTCGGACGACGCCCGGCCGGAGGGGGCCGCCCCCCGCCCGGGCTGCACCCCGGTCACCGACTGGTTCATCAAGGACCAGAAGCCGGTACCGGGTCCAACGGTGGCCCCCCAGACCCCCACCTCGACCCCGGCGGGCACGCCGGCCCCGACCCCAACCCCTGGCCGAAGCGGCGGCCCGCTGGTGATGCCGTCGGTCACCGGCCGCCCGGTTCAGGAGGCCCTGGAGATTCTGGGCAGTCTCGACCTGGAAGTTCGCCAGCAGACGAGGCCGGGCAGTCAGGCTCCAGCCGGCCAGGTGGTCTCCCAGAACCCGGCCCCAGGCACGCCGGTTAATCCGGGCACCGTCGTCACCCTGATTGTCAGCGCTGGCGGGAATGCGTCGGTGCCGAACGTCATCGGCCGCCCGGAGGCCGAAGCCAGACAGCTCATCCAGCAGGCCGGCCTTGCGGTTTTCCCCACCGTCACGTACCAGGGCCGCGGGATGGGCATTCCCGACGAGGTCTTAAACCGGGTCTGCGTCGGCTGCGTCCTGAGCACGGACCCGGCCCCGGGCACCGCGGTTGCGCCGGGCACCCAGGTCAAGATTGCCGTTCGCAAAGATTGAACGGGATGTCGGCCGGCCTGCCGGTTTTCACCTGCGACCTCGACGGCGTCCTCTGCCGCCCGCCCCTCGGGCTCAACCTGGGAATCGGCCGCCGGCTGGAGAAGCACCCCCCGGAGGAGACCGCGCCCCCCCTGGAGTTCCGGGGGGTAAACCGGCTCATCTGGCTCACGGTGGAGTGGCTCAGGTACGCCGGCCGCCGCAGCATGCCCGACGCCCGGGAGGGGCTGGCCGCCATTGCCCGCCACCGGAAAGTCATCCTGGTCAGCGGCCGGAAGGAACTGGCCCGCCCCTGGGTTGAGCGCTGGCTGCGGCGTCACGGCCTCCGGGATTACATCGCCGAGGTTTGGCTCAACAACACCCGCCTCAGCACCGCCCGCTTCAAGCTCCTGGCCGCCCGCCAGGTTGGGGCCCGGGAGCACTGCGACGACGACGGTCCCACCGCCATTTACCTGGCCCAGAACGGCATCCCCAGGGTCTACCTGCGGCGGTGGCTCATGAACCGGGGTCTGCCGTACCCGCCCAACGTGGTGGTTGTCCGCAGCCTGCTGGAGGTTGCCGACGACCTGGCCCGGCTTGCGGCCGCGGCCGATTCCTGATAGACTTCCGCTGGCTTTAGCTTTCAGCGAGGGCAGGACCGATGCAGTTTGTTCGATTCCGGGTAGGCAACGAAGTCCACTACGGCATCCTCGAGGATGGGCGCATCCAGGTGATGGCCGGCACCCCCTTTGAGGCCGACCCGGCCGGCCGCCTGACCGGACAGACGTTCAGCCTCGGCGAGGTCCAGCTTCTTGCCCCCGTCATTCCCGGCAAGATCCTTGCCGCGGCCGTGAACTACCCCAGTCACGCCATCAACTCGCCGGTTCCGACCAAGCCCGAGCTCTTCTTAAAGCCCCCCTCTTCGGTTATCGGTCCCGAAGAGCCGGTCATCATCCCGGCCGACGCCGGACGGGTTGACGCCGAGGGGGAGCTGGTGGCCGTCATCGGCCGTCGGGCCCGGAACGTGCGGCCCGAAGAAGCCCTGAACTATGTGCTCGGCTACACCTGCGGATTCGACATCTCGGCCCGGGTCTGGCAGCGGGGCGACCGGCAGTGGTGGCGGGCGAAGGGGTCAGACACGTTCAGCCCCATCGGCCCGGTGATTGCCACCGGCCTGGACCCCGCAAAGCTCACCCTGCGGACCCGGGTGAACGGAGTCATCCGGCAGGAGTCGCCCACTTCCGAGCTGGTTTTCGACGTGCCGACCCTGATCGCTACCATCAGCCGGCACATGACCTTAGAACCAGGCGACCTGATTTTCACCGGCACCCCCGGGGAGACGCCGGAGATAAGGCCGGGGGACGTCATTGAAGTCGAAATAACCGGGATCGGCGTCCTGCGCAACCCGGTCCGGGGTGAAGACTAGCCGGGCCCGGGCTTCAGGCTACTCGAAGATGCTGGAGACGACCTCTTCGAGGCTGCGCTGAACCTCCCGGTCGTCTGTAAGGGCCCAGACGACGGCCACCTCGCAGGCCTTCCGGGGCGGGATGCCCCGCCGGATAAGCTTGCCCGCATAGATGAGGAGGCGGGTGCTCACCCCCTCCTCCAGGCCGTGCTCCCGGAGGTTGCGCACCTTCTCCCCCAGCTTGGCCAGCCGGGCGGCCGTTTCTTCGTCGATTCCCGCCTCGTGGGCGATGATCTTCGTTTCGTATTCCTTAGGCGGGTAGTCGAATTCGATGGCTACGAACCGCTGGCGGGTGGAGTGCTTGAGGTCCTTAAGGGCACTCTGGTAGCCGGGGTTGTACGAGATTACCAGCAGGAAGCCGTCGTGGGCCTCGATGATTTCGCCCCGCTTTTCGATGGGCAGAATGCGCCGGTGGTCGGTGAGCGGGTGAATCAGGACCGTTGTGTCCTTCCGGGCCTCGACGATCTCATCCAGGTAGCAGATCGCCCCCGCCTTGACGGCCTTGGTCAGGGGGCCGTCCACCCAGCGGGTCGTTTCGCCCTCAAGCAAATAGCGGCCCACCAGGTCGCTGGCGGTCAGGTCCTCATGGCAGGCAACCGTTACCAGGGGCAGGCCGTTGGCTGAGGCCCGGTCGTCCTTGCGGCTGATGCGGGTGAGGGGCCGGCCCAGCCGGTAAGCCATGTACTCAACAAACCGCGTTTTGCCGCACCCCGTCGGTCCCTTCAAAAGGACGGGCAGCTTCTCGGCGTAGGCCGCCTCGAAGATCTCCACCTCGTCCTTGACCGGCAGGTAGAAAGGCTCCCGGCTGACCCGGTACTCTTCGATTGCGTAGACTCTGTATCCGTCGGACCGTTCTTCCGGACCCATACTGGAGGCGCCACCCCTTTGCCCGGCCGGAACCGGGCCGAGAATTGTTATTGCTAATAGCATTATACCCCCGCCGACACCGGCCCTTTTCCGGACCCCGCCTCCGCCGAACCGGAGCCCGGCCTGCCCTTTTACCATCAGCCCCCTGACGCGCAGGACAGAAGGCAGGGGATGAGGGCAGAACTGGAAAGCCTGCTCCCCACCGCCCCGGCAGGCCGGGAAGCCGGGATGGTATAATTTAACAGTCCGATGATAACCCGGCCACGGATCGGGGTCACTGCCGGCCGCGGCGGCCTCGACGAGCACGGCTCCCCCCGCCGATTTTTAAGGCGCTATTTGGAGGCCATCGAAGCCGCCGGGGCCGAGCCGGTTCTCCTTCTCCCCGGCGGGATCCCGGATGCCGGCGACCCCCTGCGCGGCCTGAGCGGGGTCCTTTTCACGGGCGGACCCGACGTCGACCCGAAATACTACGGCGAGGCCGTCGACCCGGAGGCCGGGGTTGAGATTGACGCCGAGCGGGACGGGTTCGAGATTCCCCTGGCCCGGCTGGCCCTCGAGCGGGACCTGCCGGTGCTGGGGATCTGCCGGGGCTTCCAGTTGTTAAACGTTGTCCTGGGCGGCAGGCTTATCCAGGACCTGCCTGGCCACCGGGCCGGGTCCGACGGGCGCTCGGCCTTCCATGAGCTCCGGCTCGAGGGGGGCAGTCCCCTGGCCCGCATCCTCGGGCCCGAAGGGGAAGGCCCGGTGAACAGCCGCCACCACCAGGGGGTCGGCCCGGCCGAACTGGCCGACCTGGCCGTGCCGGTGGCCTGGGCCCCGGCCCGGCTCCGGACCGGCGAGGCCATCGACCTGGTGGAAGCCTTTTACGGGCGGGGGTTCCGCTGGCTTTACGCCGTCCAGTGCCACCCTGAGCGGGCCGACGAGGTGCCCGCCGGCTACCGCAACCTCTTTGCCGCCTTTGTCGAGGCGGCCCGGCAGGCTGGCTGAAAGCGGCCTGAAACGTGAGGTGAGTGTGCGCCAATGGAGATAGGGACCGTACGCGTCGTTTCAATCGAAGAGGAGATGAAGGGCTGTTACCTCGATTACGCGATGAGCGTAATCGTGGCCCGGGCCCTGCCCGACGTTCGGGACGGCCTCAAGCCGGTCCAGCGCCGGGTCCTCTACACCATGCACGATATGGGCCTGGGGCCCAACAGCCCCCACCGCAAGAGCGCCAAGATCGTCGGGGAAGTCCTGGGCAATTTCCACCCCCACAGCCCCGACGCCGTTTACGAGGCGATGGTCCGGCTGGGCCAGGACTTCGTCATGCGCTACCCCCTGGTCGACGGGCAGGGCAACTTCGGCAGCATCGACAACGACCCCCCGGCCGCGATGCGCTACTGCGTCACCGGGGATACCCTGGTGGTCACCGACCAGGGGCTGGTCCGCATCGACCGGCTCGGCCCGGAATCGGGCGAAGATGTCAGCCTGCGGGTCCTTTCGGCCGGGGCGGAGGTGAACACCGCCAGCAAGTGGTTTGACTGCGGCCCATTCCCCACCTGGCGGGTACGCACCCGGCACGGATACGAGGTTACGGCCACCGCCAACCATCCCCTTTTGGCCTGGGCGCCGGGGGAAGATGGCCGGGGCACCTTCATCTGGAAAACCGTGGCCGAGCTACGGCCCGGCGACTGGCTGGTGCTGGACCGGAGCGGACGGCTCTGGCCCGAAGAGGAGGTCGACCTGCGCCCTTACCACCCGTCGCCATCGGCCGCCCGCAACCACCCCCTCCCCGAGCGGCTTAACGAGGACCTGGCCTTCATCCTCGGGGCCCTGGTGGCCGAGGGAACTTTCCGGCCGACGCTGGTGGAGTTTACCAACGTCCCGGGCGAATTTGCCGACGCCTTTCAGGCCGCCTGGTCTCGGGTGTTTCCGACCTGCCGCCTTCACACCTTCCTTCGGCAGCCCTCGAGCTATGGTCGGAAGCCCTTCTGGCAGATGCAGGTCGTGGGCCGCCGGGTAATCGAATTTTTAAAAAACCTCGGCCTTAACGGCAAATCCAACACCCGGCTCATCCCGGAGGTGGTTCTCCGCTCGCCCCGGAGGGTGGCCGCCGCCTTCCTGCGGGCCCTCTACGAGGGGGATGGGGCGGTGGAGCGGTCGGGCCGGAGTCTGCTCCGGGTAAGCCTTTGCGCCCGGAACCGGGAACTCTTAAAACAGGTCCAGATCCTCCTGCTCAGGTTCGGGGTCGTCTCCACCCTGGGCGAGGACCGGACCCGGGGCACCCATCGGCTCCTTATCCTCGGGCTGGATAACCTGAGGCGTTTCAGGGACGAAATTGGCTTTGTTTCGGCGGCAAAGGCCGAGGCGCTGGCCGAGGCGATCGCCCTTCATTCCGGCCAGGCCCTGTCCCGGACCGACTATGTACCCTTGCTGGCCCACGCCCGGTACGGCCACCGGGAATGGGCGGCAAAACATAACTTCGACCGGCCCGGGCGGCTGGTGGCCGCCCTGCCCCGCCTCCAGGAGGCCCTGGCCCCGGAGCTAGCCGAATGGGTCGGGGAAGTGGCTCGACTGAGTTACTTCTTCGACCCGGTGGTCGCCGTTGAGCCGGCGGGGGAACAGCCGGTCTATTCCCTTCGAGTTGACAGCCGGTGTCACTCCTTCGTTGCCAACGGATTTATCAACCACAACACCGAGGCCCGGCTGGCTCCCATGGCCGTGGAGATGCTGGCCGACATCGATAAGGAGACCGTCGACTTCGTGCCGAACTACGACGGCACGAACCGGGAGCCGTCGGTCCTGCCGGCCCGGATTCCGAACCTGCTCGTTAACGGGTCCAACGGCATCGCCGTGGGGATGGCGACCAGCATCCCGCCCCACAACCTGACCGAGGTCTGCGATGCCCTGATTTACCTGCTCGACCACCCCCAGGCGAGCCTCGACGAACTCCTGAAATTCATCAAGGGGCCGGACTTTCCCACCGCCGGCGTTATCCTTGGGACCGAAGGCATCAAGACCGCCTACTCCACCGGCCACGGCCGGGTAGTGGTTCGGGCGAAGGCCCAGATCGAGCCGGCCCGGGGCGGCCGGGAACAGATCGTCATCACCGAGCTTCCCTATCAGGTGAACAAGGCGGCCCTCATCGAGCGGATCGCCGACCTGGTACGGGAGCATAAGGTCGAAGGGATAACCGACATCCGGGACGAATCCGACCGGGAGGGCATCCGGGTGGTCATCGAGCTCCGGCGGGACGCCGACGCCCGGAAGATCCTCAATGCCCTCTATAAGTACACGGCGATGCAGACGGCCTACTCGATAAACATGCTCGCCCTGGTGGACGGCCAGCCCCGGGTCCTCACGCTTAAGGGCCTCCTCCAGAACTACCTGGCCCACCGCCGAACGGTCGTCCGGCGCCGGACCGAATTCGAGCTCCGCAGGGCCGAGGAGCGGGCCCACATCCTGGAGGGCCTTAAAATCGCGATCGAGAACCTCGACGAGGTCATCGCGATTATCCGCCGCGCCCAGAACGCCGAAACCGCCCGGAGCCGGCTCATCTCAACCTTTAAGCTCAGTGAGGCCCAGGCTGAGGCAATTCTGGCCATGCCCCTGCGCCGGCTGGCCGCCCTGGAGCGTAAAAAGATCCTCGAAGAGTACGCCGAGCTCCAGGCGACAATTAAAAAGCTCCGGCAGATTCTGGCCGACCCGAAGCAGGTCGACCAGGTCGTGCGGTCCGAGCTCGAAGAGGTTAAGGCCAAGTACGGCGATAGGCGGCGGACCCGCATCGTCCTGGAGGAGGCGGCCGAGCTTACCGAGGAGGACCTTATCCCGGACCAGGAAGTGATCATCACCATCACCCAGCGGGGCTACATCAAGCGGCTTCCGCCCGATACTTACCGGGCCCAGCGGCGGGGCGGCCGCGGGGTTACGGCCACGGTGATGCGGGAAGACGACGCCCTCCGCCACCTGCTGGTCGCCAATACCCACGATTACCTCCTGCTCTTCAGCAACCGGGGCCGGGCCTTTGCCATCCGGTGCTTTGACGTCCCGGAGGCCGGCAAGCAGGGCCGGGGTGTGCCCCTGGTCAACCTCATCGGCCTCGAATCGGGCGAGACGGTAACCGGCCTCGCCGCCGTCCGGGAGTTTAACGGCAACGCGTCCCTGGTCCTGGCCACCCGCCGGGGCGAGGTAAAACGCCTCAGCCTGAGCGAATTCGCCAACTGCCGGGCCGGGGGACTCAACGGCATGGCCCTCGAGCCCGGGGATGAGCTCGGGTGGGTCCGGCTCGCCCCGGACGACGCCGAACTTATCCTGGTTACAAGGCAGGGGAAGGCCCTCCGGTTTGCGGCGGCCGACGTCCGCCGCTCCGGCCGGGGCTCCGGTGGGGTGCGGGGAGTCCGGCTCGACGACGGGGACGAGGTCGTCGGGCTGGAGGTGGTCGGGGCCGAAGCCAGTCTGCTGGTCGTCAGCGAACGGGGCTACGGGAAGCAGACGGCCCTTGCCGAGTATCCGGCCCACAGCCGGGGGGCCGGCGGGGTAGTCACCTTCAAAGTGAGCGGCCGGACCGGTCCGCTGGCCGCCTGCAGCCTCATCTACCCCGGCAGCGAGGTCCTGCTCGTCTCCGAAGGGGGAATTATCGTCCGGATCCCGGCCGACGAGGTGCCTGCCCAGGGCCGGGCAACCCAGGGTGTACAGCTTATGCGGGTGGGGGAGAAGGACCGGGTCGTTGGCGTCGCCCTCCTCAACGGGTCCGGCGGCAGCCGCCGGGCCAGAACCGGGTCATGATGGGCCGGCTGAAGGTTCGGGTTGTGCCAGGGGCAGGCCGGTTTGAAGTTGCCGGCTGGCAGGGGGATGCTGTCCGGGTACGGGTTCCGGCACCCCCTGAGCGGGGACAGGCCAACGCCGCCCTGGTCCAGGGCCTGGCCCGGGTTCTCGGGGTGCCGCCGTCGGCCGTGACCATTCGGCGCGGACATGCCGCCCGGGTTAAGCTCATCGAAGTGGCCGGCCTGGACGACGCCGAACTGACGGCTCGGCTTGGGGGACCTGAACATGGCTGAAGGCGCCCACGTGGTCATCATCGGGGGCGGGGCCATCGGGACCAGCATCGCCTACCACCTGGCCCGGGCGGGCTGTGCCGACGTCGTGCTCCTGGAGCAGGGCACGGTTGGGGCGGCCACCACCAGCAAGGCAGCCGGCGGCATCCGGGCCCAGTTCGGGACCGAGACCGAAATCTGGTTCTCCCTCCGGAGCATCGAGTTCTTCAGCCGTTTCCGGGAGGAGATGGGGGCCGACTGCGGCTACCGGCAGGTCGGCTATCTTTATCTTTTGACTAGCCTGGAGCTGGTCGAGGAGCACCGGCGGCGGGTCGCCCTCCAGAACCGGCTGGGGGTGCCCTCCCGGCTAATCCCGCCCGAGGACGTCGTCGAGATTGTGCCCGAGGTCCGGGTTGACGACGTGCTGGCCGCCGCCTGGTGCCCGACCGACGGCTACGCCAGCCCCCATGAGGTCGTCCAGGCGTACGTGGCCCAGGCCCGCCGCCGGGGCGTCCGGGTTCTGGAAGGGGTCCGGGTTACCGGCCTGGAAGTCGCCGACGGGCGGGTCCGGGCCGTGCTCACCAACCAGGGACGGTTTGAGGCCAGCCACGTGGTAAATGCGGCCGGACCCTGGGCCGGGGAGGTTGGGGCGATGGCCGGGCTCCATATCCCGATAATGCCCCGGCGCCGGCACATCTTCGTAACCGACTCCTTCCCCTGGATAAAGCACCCGACGCCCCTGGTTGCCGACCTGGGCTCCGGGTTCTACTTCCGGTCGGACCAGGACCGGGTCCTAATGAGCCCGGGCGACGAGGGGGTCGTGCCGGACTACGAGGCCGCGGTCGACTGGTCGATTCTGCCCGAACTGGTTGAAAAGGCAGTGCGCCGGGTCCCGGTCTTCGAGCGGGCGGCCATTAAGACGGCCTGGGCCGGCCTCCGGCCGCTCACGCCCGACGGCCGGGCGATCGTGGGCCGGGCGCCAGGCTTTGAAAACTTCTGGCTCGCCGTGGGATTCTGCGGCCACGGCTTTCAGCACAGCCCGGCCGCCGGGCTGGTAATGGCCGAGCTCATCCTGAAGGGAACGGCGCCGGTGGACCTCACCGTTCTGAGTCCGGAACGGTTTCGGTCTCAGCCGCCGCCAGCCCGGGAACTGGCTCCGGACTAGGCGGGGTCAACTGCCGCGGCGGTCGGCCGCGCCGGCGCGGCCGGACCCTGGGCGGGCGTTCGGCTGACCGGCGCTGACGGTAGGAGTGGAGCCAGCGCCGGCCGTCCTCGGTAATGGTGAACACGAGCTCGTCCCCGACCTGTTCGACCCGAATCAGGTTTTCCTGCTCCAGCTGCCGGCGCAGGTCGGCGTCAACCCGCAGGGCCAGGGTAACGTCCATCATGCGCTTGAGGTCGCTCTCGACCAGCCGTCCCCACCGGTCGAGGACCCCCAAAAGTTCAGCCCGAACCTGGCCGGGTTTAAACCTGCCATTACGGATTCCCATTTTTATCCCTTGATTGTTAAGCTGCGGCGCGATTTCCGATTTCCAACCTATTGTGCGACGCCGGGGGCGGCGGGGTCAAGGGTAGCCCTCACCGGCCGGCTGAAAACCCTTCGGGCCGTGCCTGGGCCCAGGTCCGGATGTTATAATGCTCTTGGGCGCGGCGAACAGTTCCGGCCGATTCGACCTGTCAGCCCCGGACCCGGGCCGGCCGCGCTTTTTGTAAACCGAGAATTCTCGCAGAATCCGGAGTCCAGCCCGTGAAGGTCACTACCGAAAAGGTCGGCGAAGCTCAGGTTGCCCTGAACGTCGAGGTTGACCCGGCTACCTTCGAAGACGCCAGACGGAAGGTCTACCGCCGGCTGGTCGGCTCCATCCGCATTCCGGGCTTTCGGCCGGGCAAGGCCCCCATCTACGTGGTTGAGCGGTTCGTTGGGCGGGAGGCCTTCCTGGAGGAGGCCCTGAACGACCTGGCACCGCGGATCCTCCAGCAGGTTCAGGAGGCGGAGGGCCTGGACATCCTGGCCCGCTCCGCGGTTGAGGTTGCCCAGCTTGAGCCCCTGACCATCCGGATGGTCGTTCAGGTCCGGCCGAAGGTCGAGCTTGGCAACTACCGGTCCATTCGGCTGGAACGGCCCGTGGCTGCCGTTACTGACGAGGAAGTTGACCGGCGCCTGGAGGACCTGCGCCGGCGGTACGCTACCCTCGAGCCGGTGGACCGACCGGCCGAAGCGGGCGACCGGGTCGTGGCCGACATCACCGGCTGGGTTGGGGACGAGGAGTTTGTCCGGCGGGAGGACTACGAGCTCACCGCCGCGGAAGACTCCGCCATCTTCCCGCCGGGCTTCGGCCAGCAGCTTATCGGCCGGGCGCGGGGCGAAACCGTGGAGTTTGCGCTGACCTACCCGGATGATTTCCAGGTCGGTCAGCTTGCCGGCAAAGAGGCCCGGTTCCGGGTCACGGTCAACGATATCAAGGTCGAGCGCCTCCCCGAGCTGGACGACGAGTTTGCCCGGACGGTGGAGGGGGAGTTTGAGACTCTGGACCAGCTCCGGGAGCACATCCGGTCGGAACTGCTCCGACAGAAAGAGGAGCAGGCCGAAAACGAGTACCGGCGGCAGGTCCTGGAGGCAGTTATTGCCGGGGCCAACGTTGAGATCCCGCCGGTCATGGTCGAACAGCAGGTCGAACGCATGGTGGAAGACCTGGCGGACCGGCTCGCCCAGATGCGGCTCAACCTGGTTCAGTACCTGCGGGGCACCGGCCGGACCGAGGAGCAGCTCCGGGAGGAGTTCCGGCCCCAGGCCCGCCGGATTCTCCTCGAACAGCTGGTTCTGGATGCCGTCGCCGAGGCCGAGGGGATTGAGGTCACCGAGGAGGAGCTCCGGACCGAGGCCGAGGATATCGGCGGACCGGCCGGTGAGGCCCGGGATCAGGTCATGGAGTTCTTTACGCAGGGTGCCGGCCGGGAACATCTGGTGAACATCATCCGGCGGCGCCGGGCCCTTGAGCGGCTGGTTGAAATAGCTGCCTCGCCCGAGCCGCCCACCGAAACCGAACCGACGGAAGGGAGTGGCGATGACGAAGGGAATCAGTCTGCCTGAGATTCATTCGGCCATCATCCCCATGGTCATCGAGCAGACGGGCCGTGGGGAGCGGGCCTACGATATTTTCTCGCTCCTGCTCAAGGAGCGAATCGTTTTCCTCGGCACACCCATCAATGACCAGGTGGCAAACCTGATTATTGCCCAGCTTCTTTACCTGGACCGGGAGGACCCGGAGAAGGATATCCACCTCTACATCAGTTCACCGGGCGGGGTGATAACGGCCGGCCTGGCGATTTACGACACCATGCAGCTCATCCGGCCGGACGTTCAGACCATCTGCGTCGGGATGGCCGCCAGCATGGCGACGGTCCTGCTGGCGGCTGGGGCCAAGGGCAAGCGGTTTGCCCTGCCCCACTCGACCATTCACATGCACCAGGCGCAGGTCGGCAGCGTCGGGGGCGCCGCCGCCGACGTGGAGATCATGGCGAAGGAGATCCTGCGCCAGCAGGACCAGATCCGCCGCATTCTGGCCTACCACACCGGCCAGCCGCTCGAGCGCATCATTCGGGACACCGACCGGGACTTCTTCATGACGCCCGAGCAGGCGGTCGAGTATGGTATCATCGATGAGGTCTTGACGAAACCGGGCCGGGGCGCCTAGTATTACACAGAAAAAGCGGAGTCTGGGATGTCAAACTCGCGGAACTCACGGGTCCAGTACCACTGCTCGTTCTGCGGTAAAAGCCAGGACCAGGTCCGCCGGCTCATTGCCGGCCCTGGGTCCGTCTTCATCTGCGACGAGTGCGTTGACCTCTGCCGCGAGATTATCGACGAGGAGGGCGCACCGCCGCCGAAGCCCCGGGGGGTGCCGACCAGCATCCTGACCCCCCGTCAGATTTACGACCAGCTCAGCCAGTACGTCATCGGCCAGGAGCGGGCCAAGAAGGTCCTGTCGGTGGCCGTCTACAACCACTACAAGCGGATTCTCATGGGCGGCCAGATCGACGACGTCGAGCTCCAGAAGAGCAATATCCTGCTCATCGGGCCGACGGGCTGCGGAAAGACGCTGCTGGCCCAGACCCTGGCCAAGATCCTGGACGTGCCGTTTACCATCGCCGATGCCACCTCCCTGACCGAGGCCGGCTACGTGGGCGAGGACGTCGAGAACATCCTGCTCCGGCTCATCCAGGCGGCCGACTACGACCTGGCCCGGGCCGAGCGGGGCATCGTCTACATCGACGAGATCGACAAGATCGCCCGCAAGGGCCCGAACCCGTCCATTACCCGGGACGTATCGGGCGAGGGCGTTCAGCAGGCGCTGCTGAAGATCCTGGAGGGCACCATTGCCAACGTCCCGCCCCAGGGCGGCCGCAAGCACCCCCACCAGGAGTTCATTCAGATAAACACCCAGAACATCCTGTTCATCTGCGGCGGCGCCTTTGAGGGTCTTGACAAGATCATCGCCCGCCGGCTGAACAAGGACCGGCGCATCGGCTTTACCGCCGTTAATGAAAAGCGGGCCCCCGAGACCGTGGACGCCCTGCTCCGGCAGGTGACCCCCGATGACCTGCTGGAATTCGGCCTGATACCAGAGTTTATCGGCCGGCTGCCCATCATTGTCACCCTGGACAGCCTGAACAAGGACGCCCTGATCCGGATCCTCACCGAGCCGAAGAACGCCGTCATCAAGCAGTACCAGAAGATCTTCGCCCTGGATAAGGTCGAGCTTATCTTCACCCCGGACGCCCTGGAGGCCGCCGCCGAAGAGGCCCTCCGGCACAAGACCGGCGCCCGGGGCCTGCGGACCATCATCGAGGACGTCCTCCTGGACGTCATGTACGAGCTTCCGTCCAGGCCCGACGTCCGCAAGTGCATCATCAACGCCGACACCATTCTCAAACGGGCCCAGCCCATCCTGCTCAACCGGTACGACCGGCCGGTGACCACCGAACCGGTCGACGAATCGGCCTGAGACCCCCTCGACATCGGTTTGCCGGGCGGCCCCCATTTGGGCCGCCCGGCCGTCTCTTAAGGGGCCGGCCCCCTGAACCAACTGCGTTCGAGGGCAGCAAGGACCCCGGCCGCCCGCAGCCCCGTCAGCGCCCCCTCCACGTGGTCGTACAGGGTCCGGGCATCAGCCCGCAGGAGCAGGCCCAGGGGCCGGGAAATCAGGGGAGGGGATTCGATGACGAGCCCCGGGTTGAGGCTCAGGGCCTGCCGGGCGACAATATAGTTCAGGACGGCCGCATCCACCTCCCCGGAAGCCACGGCCCGGGCGGCGTCCCGGGCCGACCAGTAAGCCACCGGCTCCAGGGACCGCCGGCGGGCAACCTCCCGGGCCCGGGCCTCGGCCTCGCCGGCCGCCTCAAATCCGAGCCGGCCGGTCCGGGCTCCCGGCGCCGTCACCAGGAAGTAGCCGACATCGATATACGGGCTTGTGAACCGGAAGCGCTTTTCGTATTCGGGCCCGGGGTTGAGGCCGGCCGCAACATCCGCCCGGCCGGTAAATACCAGGTCGGCCAGCACCTCGACCGAGTCCGTCAGAAAGTCCGGCCGCAGGTCGAGCTCGGCCGCCAGGCTCCGGCAGAGGTCGGGTTCGAAGCCCACCGGCCGGCCGGCCGAATCCAGGTCCGAGAGGGGCGGATAGCTCGGGTCGAGGGCGACCCTTAGCCGGCCCGAAGCCCGCACCTTCTCCCAGCTCAGGTCAGGTTCGGGCGAGCCGCATCCCGCCAGGATAACCAGCCCCGACAGGGCTGCCAGAAACCGCCGCCGGGAAAGCCCCCATGGCCCGGTGTCAGGTTGCAATCCGGGCAAAAGTGAAGTCGACCTCCAGCCGGATATTGTCCTCCACGCTCAGAACCACCGCCACCCGCGGAACCTGCATGTTGAAGTCGCCGAACTTGAAGCTCGTTGTCGCCGTGCCGGTTACCCGGTCGCCGGCAAACTTTGCCGTCACGTCCCAGGTGACCGGCCGGGTGGTGCCGTGGATGGTCACATCCCCGACCAGCTGGAACGTCGCCTCCCCCGAAGCGGGCAAAGGCCAGGGCAGGCCCCGGGCCTCCCTGGGCACGAACTCGGCCGTCGGGTAGCGGCTCACTTCGAGGGTATTTGATTTAATAAAGTTATCCCGGCGCTGTTCGTTGCTCTGCAAGGTCGTCAGGTCCACCGTGAGCTTTGAGGCCGAACTGACGATGGAGCCGTCGCCGGCGAAGGCAACGGTACCCGTGATGGCCCTGGTCCGGCCGACGGCGTCGCTGGGGAACTGCAGGTTTGCAAGCTGTTCCCGAACCCGGTAGCGGGCCTCACTCTGGTCGGGCACGACCCGGAATACCACGGCCGCGGCCGCGGCTGACGTCGAGGCAGCCGCGGTCGGGGTTCCCGAAGGCCGGGTTTCGGCCGCGGGAGCTGGGGCTGCGGCCTGGGGCTGTCCGCAGGCCGCCAGCAGGGCTACAAGCAGGCTCAAAATCAGAGTCAGGCTTCTTGTCACGGTTTTGATACCCTCCTGGCACGGGCTTGGTTTCCAGGCTAACTATGGCCTTCACGTCTGCCGGCGCTGCCGTTCCCCGGCAAGTTCTTTAAGAAAATTAACACAGTCGGACAAAAGGCTCGTTAAACCGGGGCAAAATCAGGGTTAAACCGGAAGGCGTCCTCTGGCGGCCCAGGAACGGCCTGAAGGATGCCAGCCGGGCGGAAACTTTCGTCTGGAAGACTTCCACTGTTACGGAAGGCGGGAATGGTCAGATTGACCGGGGTGGCCGCCGGCGGCCGGTCGGCCTGCGTGGGGCCTGGCCAGGCTGGGGCCGGACGAGCCGAAGCTTCTCGGACCGGCCGCCCTGCGGCTTATGGTCCCGGGTCGGGCCGGGGGCTGGGCCTGCGCAACGGGACCGAGCTTGCCGCCTGGGCCGGCGCCCACGGCCTCACCGAAAATTTGCCGGATCCGGCAAATATTTTGCCTGATTTGACTTGAAACGTGATAGGAACACCCTTTAGCGGATGCACCAAAAATTCCTGGGGCCGTCATCAGGCTGCGGCCCGGTTGAGGATGTCGGCCCTCAAGGCCACGATAGCTTCGGCACCAGCCCGCCTCCAGCTCATCCCACGCCGCTTGAATCGCCGACTTACCACGATATCAGCTGCCTTCTCGACCGCCCCACTGCCGACAACCTCGCCCCTAGCTTTTAACTGCTGGGCGTTAACAATCCAGCTGCGCTGGTTTTGAAGATAACCGGCAAACTCCAACCCAACCTGGCTTTTAAGCCTTGCCCGGACAACCCTTAAGGCCTCGCCCACTTGCCCACACCACAAAAGCTTGCTAAGCTCGCTCATAAGCTTGCCGGCTTCCCCAGGCTCAAGCCTTTCAGCCCTTACGGCGCAGGTGCCAGACGTCCAGCCGCCTTTCAGAGCCAGGAAAATACCGGCAAGCTACCGTGTCAATCCAGTCGGCCCCATCCCCAAGCACCACAACCTTCTCGGCACCCTCAATCCCCAGCTTTGCCGCCTCAACGTAAACTAACGGGCCGAAAACCTCAACCCCCAAAAAGGTCGCCGCATACCTGCGGTCCGTAAGCTTGAACCTTTCTTTGCCGGTCTGTTCTTTACCCGAGGCTACAACCCCAACCTTGCACTCCATCCCTTCAGGGTTATCCCGGCTTTTCACCCAGCAGCCGTCCAGCTCAACTAAAAGCTGCCAGCTTTCGGTCAGCGGCTCGACCCCAGCCCGGCTTTCAATGACCGAAAGGGCGACCTCCCTGGTTTGCTCGGCTTGGGCCTTACCTTCGGATTCGGCCACTTGCCTTACCCATTCGGGACTGACTTCAGCCCCACAAAGCTGGTTTATGACCCTGGCGGCTGTGCCAAAGGGCCAGGAGGCAGCTGCCAGGACGGCAAGCTTGGCCAGACCCCGGGTTGCCCGACCTGGTCCGGCCCTTGAAAGCACCTTGTCTAAAGGCCTGAACGCCCGGCCGCAGCCTTTACAGCGATACTGGCGCCGCTTGATGGGGACGGTCCCAAACCTGGTTCTGAGTTGGTAAAGGGCGGTGCCATCCGAGACCGGCTCCTGAGCTGAGCAGTCCGGACAGACCTTCTCGGACTGCTCATCGAGGGCGGCCAGGGCCCTGGCCATAAGCTCGGCCATGAACTTAAGGCCGAGCTTAAAGACTGCCTCCTCGAGACGGTTGACATCGGCCATGCCATCGGTTAGATTAAGGGTGCAGGTAACTTTCACCTGCATGGCGGTGGGCCTCCTTCCTTGGTTTCCTGGTACCTCAAGGATAAGGCCCGCCGCTTCTCTTTATCCATCCCAGACTTTTTTGGTGCATCCGTCGTCTGGAAGGAGTTCCACGTTAGACCCGAGGCCATTGAGGTTGGCGACTGGGTTTACGCCCGGGGCACGCCCCTGGAAGACGGGAGCCTGCTGGCTAAAAGCGGCTGGGGCTGGGTGAACATCGCCCGCCGGGACGGGGTTGTGATTGCAACCGGACCCGATACCCTGACCATCCGGCACGCTAAGGGGACGGAGGTCATCGAAATATCGCCGGCGGCCGAGCTCCTCGACCTTAATTCAGGCCGCCCCCTGGCCGGGGGAATTTCGGGCCTCAAGCCCGGAATGGTCGTCGGGATGGTTGGGGTGATGCTGGCCGGGGGCCGCTTCCGGGCGACCCGGCTCTGGACCCGGCCGGACCAGGGCTAAACCATGGTCGACCTGCTGCCGAAAGCGGCCGCATTCTGGCTCGGCTCCCTGTTCCTCTTCACCGGGGGTGCTAAGCTGGTTGCCAGGAACCGGTGGTATCCGGGCGCGGTTGAGCTTCTGCCCCGCCGGATCCGTTCCCTGACAGGCCAGCTGCTTCCCTGGGTTGAGGTTGGGACCGCCGGACTTCTGCTGGCGGGCGTCTTCCCCTGGGGACCTCTCCTTGCGGGCGGCCTTGGCCTTGGGTTTTGCCTGGTAGCGCTGGTAGGTCTTTTGCGCCGGGTCCGGATCCCCTGCGGGTGCGGCCCGGGTCGGGACCGGCTCGGCCCAATTACCCTGGCCCGGGCTATAGCCATTTGCGGTGCAGCCGGCCTTCTGCTTGCGGCCGGACCAGACGGCCTGAGTCCGCCCTGGCCGGTCGGAGCATTGGGGACGGCCGCGGGCCTCAGCCTCATCATGCTGACCCGGTTATGCCCCCGGTTCCAGGCCGGCCGCTGATGGCCGAAGGCCGTCGACACCGGCCAGGGCTGCGCTATGTTCTGGTCAGCCTCATCATTGCCCTAGTGTGGTGGGGCTGCCGACCGGCCGAGTTATTCGTCGGCGACATTAACCTGGGCTTTCAGGCCTTCCGCCCGGTGGTGGTCGAAGGCCGGGGCCGGGCCTTCGTCCTCGGCCCGGGGGTAGCGGCCGCCCTGGACATCGATTCGGGCCGGGTGCTCGCCACTGCCGGGGCCGGGGTCCAGCCCGGAGCGGCCGTTGCGGCCCCGGCGGTGGGCCGGGTCTTCGTCCTGGACGTCGAGGCGCCGGGTGGGGTCTACGTTTTCGACGTCGGGTCGGGCCGGCGGCTGTCCGAGACGCCCCTTGAAGCCTGGGTCCGGCCGCGGGCGGCGGCCGTCGATGAGCAGAACGGCCGGCTGGTGGTTACCAGCTGGGGCTGGCCGGCTTTTCCGGGTGGGGGCCGGGCAACCGTCTTCGACCTGAGGTCCGGGACGGTCCTGGGTCAGGTGGAAGTCGGCTTCGGACCGGCGGCGGTGGCCACCGACCCGGATCGGGGCCTCGGGTTTGTGGCCAACGCCGTCAGCAACAGTCTGAGCGTCATCGACATCCGCCGGCCGGCGGTCGTGGCCACCGTTACCCTTGGGCCGCAGCCGGGGACGGCTTTCCGGGTCGGGTTTGACCCCGCAAGCGGCCGGGTCTTTGTGCTGAGCTACCCGCCGAGGGTAAGGGGCGGCCCAAATGAGGGCCGCATCGATGTCGTCTCGGCCAAAACCTTTGAAATCCTCGACCGGGTGACTCTTCCGAATCCGGTGGCCGTGACCGTCGGGTCGGGCCGGGTCTATGTTGTTGGGGCCGAGGAGGACCGCAGTCTGATATTCGGGCTGGATGCCTGGACGGGTTAGAAGCTCTGGTCGGCCCAGGTTGAAGGGGCGCCGGCAACGGATGTCGCCATCGACCCCACCCGGCCGGTATCGGTCGATGCCCTCGGGCTTCTGGACGAGCGGGTTCTTGTGGCGACGGCGACCGGGGCCCTTTACGTGCTGGATGCCGGTTCAGGACGGGTCCGGTGCCGGATCTTGCTGGGGAGCAAGCCAGGGGGCCTTGCGGCGGACCGAGTTGGGGGCCGGGCCGTGGTTGCCCTGCCGGATGGGGAACGAGTAAAGGTCTTGCGGCCGGAGTGCTAATCGAAACCTGCCAGCTGCTCCGGGCCGGGGAGCTCGGATGACCAGGGGGTCTGCTCCAACCCGGCCGACCCGGACCTGTCCGGCCCGGCGACGAATAGCGGCGAGGCTATCGGGCACCGCAAACCGCCGGTTTAACCGGCCATCGGCCTGCCGGTTCGGTCGGCTGAAAAATCCGAGCTGATGGTCAGAACCGTGTGGCCAGGGCCCGCCAGAGGCGCTCGGGGGTGATGGGCAGTTCGGTGATGCGCACCCCGGCCGCATCCCGCACGGCGTTGGCGACGGCCGCCAGGGTTGGGACGATGGGCGGCTCGCCCACCCCCCGGGCTCCGAAGGGCCCCAGCTCCGACGGCACCTCCACCAGCTCAACTTCAAACCCCGGAATGTCCACTGCCCGGGGCAGGGCGTAGTCCAAAAACGAGCCGCTGAGCAGTTCGCCCTGTTCGTCAAACACAAGCTGTTCCATTAAGGCCCAGCCCAGGCCCTGGGTCGCCCCGCCGTGAATCTGGCCTTCGATGGTCAGGGGGTTGATGGCCCGGCCAACATCCTGGACGGCCAGGAACCTGACGGGCCGAATCAGCCCGGTCTCGGGGTCGACCTCAACCTCGACCACCTGGGCCGCAAAGCCGGGGGCCTGGCGGCCGATGCTGGATTCCCCCTCCGCGACGATGGGCGCAAGGCCCCGCTGGCCGGCGTAGGTCCTCCGCCCCAGTTCCTCAAGGCTGATACCCCGTCCCGGCACCCCCCGCACCGAAACGTAGCCATCCTTCAGCTCGAGGTCATCCGGGTTTGCTTCCAGGTACTCGGCGGCCGCCCGCAGAATCTTTTCCCGGGCCGCCTGGGCCGCCCGAAGCACGGCCGCACCCACCGTGTAGGTTATCTTGCTCCCGCCGCTCGCCCCGGCGAAGGGCCCCAGGGCCGTATCCCCGAAGACGATTCTCACCTTCTCGGGCGGGAGGCCGAGGACTTCGGCGGCAATAAGGATTAGGGCCGTGTCGGTGCCGTTGCCCAGGTCGATGGAGCCGACGTGCAGCTGTAAGGTGCCGTCTTCTTCCAGGCGGCAGACGGCCGTCGCCGGACCCAGGCCGCCCGGCCACCCGCCGAGGGCCAGCCCCACGCCCCGTCCGTTCCGCCGGCGGTCCCGCCAGATCGGGTGATTCTGGACCGCCCTCAGGCAGGCCGCGGCCCCGACCTCCGGCCAGCGCCGGTCGGCGGCCGCCGGGATCCGGTCGCCCTTGCCGGCGACATTCTGCAGGCGGAATTCCAGGGGATCCAGGTCCAGCTGGCGGGCCAGCTCGTCCATCTGCGATTCGATGGCAAAGGTGGCCTGGGGCGCCCCCGGCGCCCGGTAAGCCCCGGTAGCCGGTTTATTGGTCAGAACCTCCCAGGCCCGAATCTGCAGATTCGGCCAGCGGTAGTAGCCGCCCAGAAGCATCGTCATTATGCCCGAGATTCCGGCCCGGTAGATCCCCGAGTCGATGTAAATGTCGGCGTCCAGGGCGGTCAGGGTCCCATCCCGGCGAACGCCCGTCTTGAGCCGGATGATGGTGGCGGGGGCCGGGGTGGTCGCCAGCAGGTCCTCGGCCCGGGTCAGGAAAATCCCCACCGGCCGACGGACCGCCAGGGCGGCGGCCACCGCCAGGGGCTCCAGGGTGCCGTACTTGGCCCCGAAACCGCCCCCGATCTTCAGGGGCACGACCCGCACCGCCGATTTCGGCAGGCCGGTAATATCGGCGATGAGGTCCCGGACAATGTACTGGCCCTGGGTGCTGGTGTAAACGGTCAGGCCCCCGCCGACGGGGTCAGGGGCGGCCACGACGGCGTGGGGTTCCAGGTAGTTCTGGTGCACGAACTGGGTCCGGTAGGTGGTTTCAAGGACCAGGTCAGCCTCGGCCAGCCCGGCATCAACGTCGCCCCAGCTTACGGTTGACCGGGCGGCCAGGTTGCCGCCGGCGGCCTGCTCAACCGCATTCACCGGGCCGGCGTGAACATCGGCATCTTCGCGCTTTTCGCCGGGCACGCCCCCGGGCCAGACCAGAACTTCCCGCTCGGCCAGGGCGGTCAGGGGGTCGACAGCCGGCCGGAGGGGCTCATAGTCCACCTCCACGGCGTCGGCCCCATCCCGGGCGGCAAACTCGTTTTCGGCCAGGACCAGGGCTACCGGCTGGCCGCGGAAAACCACCCGGTCCCGGGCCAGGATGAGTCGGGACCTGGTCGTCGGCTCCGGCTGGATGGGTAAATCCGCGGCCGTGAGCACGGCAACGACCCCAGGAACCTGTCGGGCCCGGTCGGTGCGGATTGCCCGGATGCGGGCATGGGCGTAGGGACTGAGAACCGGGCGGCCGAAGAGCATGCCGGGCAGGCGCAGGTCGGCCGGGTAGCGGGCCGCGCCGGTGACCTTCTCTTTGCCGTCAACAAGGGGGACCCTTCGGCCGATATATGTGGTAGCCGGCAACGGTTGGAAACTCATGCCGCTGAACCTCACTGCCTGAGTTTAGGGCTGACCGGGATGGCCCCAGTTAATTAAAGCCTACGCCGCCCCGCCCGGCCCGTCAAGCCGGAGCCGTGCCGACCATGGGGTCAACCGATGGCTAGACACGGCAGGTTCCGGGTGGAACGGGCAGGGCTTTCCGGCTCTGGCCATTCCCCGCCCAGGCGGGGAATGGAGCCCTAGGGTGGGAGTCCTGAGTTCCGGCCGCAAGCCCCGAAGACGGGAAATCCGGGTAACTCGGCTGCCGATGAGTCCGACCTCCCGCTGGGGGTTTTAAAATAACAGGTGTGCTGACCGTACGGCTGGCCGGGAAAGCGGACTACGGCATTTCAGAAACTTCGGCTGCCGCTGGGCGGCAAAGGCCCTGGCGGCTCCTCGGGCTGGTTCTGGTCCTTCTGGCCTTTGGCCTGCGGGTTCACGACCTCGACGCCAAGAGCATCTGGCTCGATGAGGCCCTCAGCTTTCACCGGGCCGCCACCCTGGACCGGGCCGTCTCCGGGCTGATGGTAACCGCCGGCGTCCCAAGCCGGGATACCCAGCCGCCCCTTTACTTTGTACTTCTTTACGGCCTTCTGAGCCTGGCCGGCGCGTCGGACTTTCCGGCCAAATTTCTTTCGGTCTTCTTCTCAACCCTGCTTGTGCCGGTCCTGGCGGTTGCCGGCTTCCGGCTCGGCGGGCGCCGGGCCGGCCTTATAGCCGGCATTCTGGGCGCGGTTTCTCCCCTCTACGTCTGGTACGCCCAGGAAGTCCGGATGTACGCCCTGCTGGCGTTTTTCGCCGGCCTGGTTATCTACCTGGGCCTCAGGTCCGCCAGCGCCCTGGGGCAAGGCGACCGGAAGGCCGGTATCACCTGGGCTTCATTTACCGTTCTAGCGGCAGTCCTGGGCATTCTAACCCAGTACGTTGCGGTCTTTATCGTCCCGGCCGTCGGGTTCGGCCTTGCGGCGGCCCTGCTCCGGCGAAAGCGGCTTCCGGCCCTCCTGGGTTTCGGGCTCCTGGCCGTTGCCGGGCCGGCTTTTCTGGTGGACGCGGCCTGGGACCGGATTATCACCCTGCCGACGCCCCAGTTCGACCAGGTCCCGGTCCCGGTGACCCTGCGGGACTTCATTGCCCGGGCCGCCGGAGGCCTGGCCCTGGAGGGCCCCGCCCTGAACGGCCTGACGGCTCTTTTTGCCGTCCTGGTAGCCCTCGGGCTGGCGCGAGGTCTGCCCCGGCCGGACCGCTGGTGGCTTTTCGGGACGGTAATTATCCCGCCCCTGGCGACGGCCCTGGTCGGGGCCCAGAAACCCCTCATCTCGAATGTCCGGCACCTGATCTTTGCAACCCCGGCGCTGTACCTCGCGGCCGCCCTGGGCGTCGACTTCCTGAGCCGGCGGGCCCGCTGGGCCGCCCTGGGCGTCACGGGTGTTCTGCTGGCCGGGGCCCTCGTCAGCCTGGCCGGCTACTTTGACCCGAACTTCCAGAAGGATGACTTCCGCTCCCTGGTCGAATACCTCCAGGCGAACGCCGGACCCGACGACCTGGTCCTCGTTCATGAGGCCACCGTCTACCACGTCTTTGAGCATTACGACAGGGGCTACCTCCGGGTTGAGACCCTCCCCCGGTTCGGCGAGGCGGTTGGGAACCGGCTCTCGCCGGAGCTTGAGGCCCGGCTCCGGGAGCTCCAGAGCAGTTACCGGCGCATATGGCTGGTCTACTGGCCCCGGAGCATCGCCGGTGACCCGGCAGGCCTGGTTCCACGCTGGTTCGACGCGCACCTCTTCCCGGCCTCAGACCGGGCCTTCGCCGGCCGCGGAATGGGTGTGGCCGTCCGGGGCTACGTTACCAGCCCCGCCTTTACATCCGACCTCCCGACCGAACTGCAGCCGGCCAACCTCACGTCGGCCGACGGCCTGAGGATTCTCGGCTGGCAGGCTGCTTCCGCCCCGACGGCCGACGGGCGGGTTGAACTTGCGGTCTACTTCCGGGCCGACCGCCAGCCCCTGCCGGATTACCGTCTTATCGCCCGGCTGGTGGATGACCGGGACCACGTCTGGGCCGCTTTTGACGGCCGGCCCATTCCGGCCTGGCCCACCGGCCGCTGGCCGGCGGGGCAGTTGGTTCGGGCCGATGTGCTGCTTCGGCTCGAGCCGGGCGCCCCACCGGGCAGTTACCGGCTCGAGGTGGGGCTTGCCCCCGACCGTGACGAGACGCCCGTTCCCCTCATCGGACCGGCCGGCGCGCCGGCCGGCACCATGGTTGGCGTCGGGCAGGTTCAAACTCCGGGTGCCTACCGTCAGCGCCCGGACTTTGACCGCGCCGTACCGAAGGGCCTTAGCCTCGCCTGCCAGTGCGGCCTGCGCATCCTGGACCTTTTTCCCGGGACCCGGACGGTCCTTCCGGGTCAGACCCTGACCCTGCGGGGTTACTACCGTCTTGTCGAACCGAAAGACCCTGGGGTTTTCCGGCTTGCCGTTGAACTGCGCCGGGACGGTCTGCCGGCGGCAACCGGCAGCTGGCCCCTGCTCGCACGACTGCCGGACGGCCTGCAGACCGGGGATTGGCTTGCCGGGGCCTACGACCTGCTAATTCCGGTCGGCACGCCGGCCGGCGAGTACCGGCTGGTTGGCCGCGTCCTCGGGCCGGGCGGCGCCCCCGAGTCCCTTTATCCGCTGCCCGGCTTTGCCAGCCCTGAAGTTGACCTCGGGACCATCCAAGTCGCCGCCCCCGACCGGGAATTGGACCGACCGAGTCCTTCCCGACCGGCCGAGGCCACTTTCGGCAGCCTGCTCCAGCTTGAGGGCTATGACCTTGAACCGGCCGGACCGGGTTGGGTGCGGGTGACCCTTTACTGGCGGGTCCTGGGCCGGTCCGAGCAGAAGCTTAAGGTTTCGGTTCAGTTCTTTGATGGTCAGCGGCTTGTTGCCCAGGACGACGGTGTGCCGGTGAACTGGACCCGCCCGGCCTCGACCTGGGTTCCCGGCGAGTACTTGACGGACCCCCACGATGTCGCCCTGCCGCCCGGAACCCCGCCCAAAAGCCTGACCATGCTGGTCATCGTCTACGACGAGGCCACGGGCCAGCGGGTTCCCGTCGCCGGTCCCGATGCCGCCGGCGGGGCGGCCCAATTCGCCGTAAGATAGGGGCCGATGGGCCTGCGGGCAATCCTCTTTCCGGCCGCCGCCACGGTGGCGTTTCTGACCCTCGGGGCAGTCTACGCCGCCGCTGTCCCCCTTTACGAAGCCCCCGACGAGCCGAAGCACATTGCCCTTACCGGCCACCTAACCGAAACCGGCTCCTGGCCCCGGCAGGTGCCCGGCATTGCCACCCCGTGGCATCAGGAGGGAAGCCAGCCGCCCCTTTACTACGGGGTGATGGCAGGTCTTACCCGCCTGTTGGGCTGGCAGGTAGACGGCCTCGCAACCCTTTTCCACCCGAATCCTTTTGCGAGACCCGGAGACCTGACCGCCGACGTTAACAAAAACGTTGCCCTCCACGGACCCGGCGAGGCTTTCCCCTGGCAGGGCCCAGCCTTTACCGCCCACATCTGGCGCTTTATCTCGGTGGCCCTTGCGGCCGCGACAGTCCCGGCCGTGTACGGCCTCGGCCGGGCCCTTTTTCCCGACCGCCCGGCCTGGGCGGCCGGCGCAACCCTGCTCATTGTCTTTAATCCGGCTTTTATTTTCAATATGTCCAGGGTCAGCAACGACGCCCTGGCCGTTTCCCTCACAACCTGGGGCCTCTGGGCCCTGGCCCGGGCCTGGACGGCCAAGGACCAGTCGGCTCACCGGTTCGGCCTCGCCGGGGTGTTCGCCGGCCTCGCCGCCCTCGCGAAGCTGAGCGGTCTGGTACTCCTTCCGGCCGGCCTCGCCGCCGTCCTGGACCGGGCGGTTCGCCGCCGCCAGTCTTTAAAGGCTACCGCCCTCTGCCTTATCTTCTTCCTCGGCCCACCGGCCCTGATTGCCGGCTGGTGGTTCTGGCAGAATCTTGGCCTTTACGGCGACCCCACCGGACTCAATGTCATGGTTGAAATCGCCGGCCGCCGGCAGGGAACCCCGAACTTGCTGGCCGAGGTCCGGGGAACCATCTGGTCATACTGGGCCCTGTTCGGCTGGATGAATACCGGGCCTGAACCGGCCGCCCTCCACCTGCTGGAGGGGCTCACGGTTCTGGGCCTGGTCGGGGCTTGCGGCCTGACGATTGCAAGCCTGACCCGGCGCAACCTGGAGCTTTTCAGCCGCCTGGCGGGTCTCTGGGTCTGCCTGGGCCTTGAGGCCGCCGCCTTTATCCGCTGGACCGCCCTCACCCCGGCCTCCGACGGGCGGCTCCTCTATCCGGCGGCCGGGCCCATCGCCGTGCTCCTCTGGGCCGGCTGGGAGGCGCTGACCGCCCGCTGGCGACTCACCCGGCCCCTGCCCTGGCTCCTGCTCGGTCCGCTCGCGGTTCTGGCCGTGGTTGCGCCTTTTCGATATATCCTGCCCGCCTATGCCGGTCCCGAGCCGGTTGGGGCAGTCCCGGCCAACGCCCGGCCCATCAACGCAACCTTCGGCGACCGGCTCCGCCTCCTGGCCTATGAGCCGGGGAAGGCCCAACCCGGCGAGCCCCTGCGGGTGACCTTCTACTGGGAGTGCCTCGGGCCGACGCCGGAGCCCTGGGCCCTCTTTATCCACCAGGTGGGGGACGCGGCCGGCGCTACGGTTCCGAACCTTGACACCTTCCCCGGCCGGGGCATCATGTCGACCGCCGACTGCGCCCCGGGCTACCGGTTTGGCGACCGCTACGCCCTGCCGGTCCGCGGGATTCCCGAGGGAACGGCCGTCGTCCGGCTTCGGGTCGGGCTCCGGGTTCCGCCGGTCGGCGGCGAGCCCGTCCCGGTGACGGGCCCTTCGGGGGAGCGGCTGGACGCCCTGGTCATCGAGGCGGGGAAGGTGCAGGGGCGGACCGGGGTGGCGCGGAGGACGGAGGGACCGGCCGTCGGGCCCCTCCGGTTGCTGGCCTCTGAGGTACCCGGACAGGTCCGGGCCGGGGGGGTTCTGACGGTGGCTACCTTCTGGGAGGTCCTCAGCCCGACGGACGCCGACTGGCGGGTCTTCGTCCACGTGGGGGACCCGAACCGGCCGCCCCTGGCCCAGTCGGACGGCCCCCCGGCCGCCGGAAACTTCCCGGCCCGCTGGTGGGAGCCCGGAGACACCTTCGTTGACCGGCGGGAGATCCGCCTGCCCCGGGACCTGCCGCCGGGCCGCTACCCGGTGACCGCCGGCCTCTACACCCCCGAAGGCGTCCGGGCGGACGTCGCGGGGTCCGGTCTGACCTATGTCAACCTGGGCGAGGTCGAGGTTTCGGGCAATTGACAGGGCCGCCCGCCCGTTGTAACCTGTAGGTGCAGGATGGTCCTGACGCAACCCCTCTACCGCCGCTGGCGCTCACAGACCTTCGCCGAAGTCGTCGGCCAGGAGCACGTGACCCGGACCCTGCGCAACAGCGTGCGCTCCGGCCGGATCCACCACGCCTACCTGTTCGCCGGCCCGCGGGGGACAGGGAAGACGTCGACCGGCCGGATCCTGGCCAAAGCTGTCAACTGCCTGGCCCTCACCTCCGACGGCGAGCCCTGCAACCGGTGCGCCGTCTGCGTCGAAATGAATGAGGGCCGGTCCCTGGACCTCATCGAAATCGATGCCGCCAGCAACCGCAAGATCGAGCACATCCGGGACCTGCGGGAGGCCGTGCGGCTGGCCCCGGTTACCGCCCGCTACAAGGTCTACATCATCGACGAGGTCCACATGCTCACCACCGAGGCGGCCAACGCCCTCCTTAAAACCCTGGAGGAGCCGCCCCCCCAGGTGGTCTTCATCCTGGCCACCACCGAGCTCCACCGGGTTCCGGCCACCATCGCGTCCCGGTGCCAGCGGTTTCTCTTCCGCCGGATCCCGCCGGCGGCGGCCCGGGCCCGGCTGGAAACCATCTGCCAGGCCGAGGGCATCGAAATCGCCCCCCAGACCCTCGACCTGATCGTCAACCTTTCGGGGGGGAGTCTGCGGGATGCCGAGAACCTGCTCGACCAGCTTGTCGCCCACTTCGGCCCGACCATTGACCACGAGGCCGCCCGGGAGCTCCTGGGCTACGTGGAGGACAGCCGGGCGCTGGAGGTCGTGCAGGCGGTTTTCGCCGGCGATATCCCCCACGCCCTCCGGCTGGTAAACGCTGTCCGGGAAGACGGCTACGACCTGCGTCAGTTCAACCGGGAGGTCATCGGCCACCTGCGGTCGGTACTGCTTCTGGCCTACGGCCTCGAGGACGAGGTGGAGGCCGGGCCGTCCACCGTCGAGGCCCTGCGGCCCCTGGCCGAGGTCGCCGACCCCCAGACCCTGGCAGGCCTGATCCGGACGTTTAACGGGGTGAACTTCGGTACCGACCCGGGCTGGCCCCTTCCCCTGGAGCTGGCCGTTGTCGAGGCCGGCCGTCTCCTGGGTTCGCCGGCCGGGCGGCCGGAGCCTTCCGCCGCATCCCGGCCGGAGGCGTCCGCCCCCCCGATTACGCCGGCGGATGTCCTGCCCCGGAGGGACCAGGCGCCGCCTGTCCCAGCGGGCGCGACCCCGCCCACGGCGGAGACGCCGCTCACCATGCCCGAGCCGCCGGTTCCGGCGCCGGTCGGGGAGATTCCGCCCGACTTCAAACAGCAGCTTGCCGAAGCCCTCAGGGCCCGGGGAAGCGACGGCCGGAAAGTTGCGGGCCTGCTCGAGTGGTGTGAAGGGGTGGAGGCCGACGGCAACCGGCTGACCTTCGTCTTCTCAAACCGGCTCTTCCGGGATAAGGCCGCTGACCCGCTGAGCCGGCGGGTTCTCGACCAGACGGTCCGCAAGCTCACCGGCCGCCGCTACGAGCTGGAGTTCGAGGTTCGGACCGAGGACCGGGCCGCCCGGCTGGAGCGGGCGCGTGCCGACCCGGTCGTCAGGCTTCTGGAAGAAGAATTCGGGGGCGAGGTCCTCGACGTAAGGTAATGGGGGAAGCGGATGTTTGACCCAAAGCTTTTAAAAAAGGCCCAGCAGGAGGCCCTTAAGCTTCAGGAACGGCTCAAAAAGGCCCAGGAACAGCTCGCCCAGGAAGAGGTCGAGGCGACGGCCGGGGGCGGGGCGGTCCGGGTCGTGATAACCGGCGACCTCAAGGTAAAATCTATACGGATCGACCCGGAAATTGTCGACCCGAGCGACGTGGAGGGCCTGGAAGACCTGATCCTGGCCGCCGTAAACCAGGCCATCGAAAAGGCCCAGGCCCTGGCGGCCGAACGGCTCGGGGCCGTAACCGGGAACCTGAAGATTCCAGGATTGGGGTTCTGAGTGGACCTGAGCACGGTGCCTGTCGCCGAGCCGGTTAACCGGCTCATCGCCGAACTCGAAAAGCTGCCCGGAATCGGGCCGAAGACGGCCCAGCGGCTTACTTACTACATCCTGCGCCAGCCCGAATCCGAAGTCCGGAGCCTGGCCCAGGCCCTCCTGGACGTAAAGACGAGGGTCCGGTTCTGCGCCGAGTGCTTCAACATCTCCGAGGACGAGCTCTGTCCCATCTGCCGTTCGCCCGACCGGGACCGCTCGGTGATCTGCGTCATGGAAGAGCCCCTGCATGTCCTGGCCCTGGAGCGAACCGGTCGATATCGAGGTCTTTACCACGTCCTCCACGGCGTCATCTCGCCCCTCAACGGCATCCTGCCGGAAAACCTCCGGATCAACGAGCTGGTAGAGCGGGTCAAGCGGCAGGCCGTCCGGGAAGTCATCCTGGCCACAAACCCCAACCTGGAAGGGGATACGACGGCCAGCTATATCTTCAAACTGCTTGCCCCCCTCGGCGTGAAGGTGAGCCGCCTCGCCCGGGGCCTGCCCTCCGGCGGCGAACTGGACTACGCCGACGAGCGCACCATGGTCGAAGCCCTCGATGGCCGCCGCCCCCTCAACTGAGCCGCCGGACTGATGCCCCGCTTTCGGGTCTACCACACCGAAGGAGTCATCCTCCGCCGGGTCGATTTCGGGGAGGCCGACCGGATCATCATCGTCTTTACTCCGGGCCGGGGCAAGCTCGAAACCATCGCCAGGGGCGTCCGCCGGCTGACCAGCCGCCGGGCCGGCCACCTGGAACCCCTCGCCCGCACCCGTCTGCTTCTGGCCCAGGGCCGCCAGCTCGACGTGGTCACCCAGGCCGAGGCCCTCGACCTCTTTCCCAATGTCAGGTCAGACCTGGAGCGAACGGCGGCCGGGTTCTACCTCGCCGAGCTTGTCGACCGGTTCACCGAGCCCCAGCAGCCGAACGTTAACCTCTACCGCCACCTGGTCACCGGACTGACGCTTCTGGACCAGGGTCACGAACCGGACCTGGTCCGGCGCTACTTTGAACTGCGCCTGCTCGACGCCGTGGGTTTCAGGCCTGAGCTTTACCGGTGTGCGGAGTGCGGCCGGGACCTGCGGCCGGTGACGAACCATTTCTCGCCCGCCGCCGGCGGGGTTCTCTGCCCCGACTGCGGCGGACGGAACCGGACGGTCACCGTGGGTGCCCTCAAGGTCCTCCGGTTCATTCAGTCAGCCCCAACTTACGAGCAAATTGCCCGGCTCCGGGTCCCGCCGGGGATCATGCGGGAACTCGAGCTCCTGCTCCGGGACTATCTGCGGTTCCTGCTCGAGCGGGACCTGAAATCCACCGCCTTCCTGGACGGCCTCCGGGCGCTTCCGACCAGAAGCTAATCTGGGGAAGACAAGGGTGCAGCGTATTCTCGTCACGGGCGGGGCCGGCTTCATCGGGTCGCACGTCGTCGACGAGCTGGTATCCGCCGGCTACGAGGTAACCGTGCTGGATTCCCTTGAGCCCCAGGTCCACGGTCCGGCCCGCACCCCGCCCCCTTACCTGAACCCGAAAGCCCGAACGGTCTGGGCCGACCTGGCCGCCGACGGGGACGTCCTCGACCGCCTCCTGCCCGAAACCGACGCCGTCATCCACCTGGCGGCCGTCGTCGGGGTGAGCCAGTCGATGTACGAAATCAGCCGGTATGTCCGGGCCAACACGGCCGGAACGGCAGTCCTGCTGGAAAAGCTCACGCGCTTCCGGGACCGGGTGCGGAAACTTGTGGTGGCCAGCTCCATGTCGGTCTACGGCGAGGGGGCATACCGGTGTCCGAACTGCGGCCCGGCCTATCCCCGCAGCCGGCCCGAAGCCCAGCTGGCGGCCCGGGACTGGGAGCCCCGGTGTCCGGCCTGCAGCGCCGTCCTGGAGCCCCGCCCCACCCCCGAAGAGAAGCCCCTGATGCCCGAGTCGGTCTACGCCATCACCAAGCGGGACCAGGAGGAACTTGCCCTCACCGTCGGCCGGGCGTATCAGATTCCGACGGTCGCCCTCAGGTTTTTCAACGTTTACGGGCCCCGCCAGGCCCTGAGCAATCCCTACACGGGGGTCGCGGCCATCTTTTCGGCCCGGCTTCTGAACGGCCGCCCACCCGTCGTTTACGAGGACGGCCGCCAGACCCGGGATTTCGTCCACGTCCGGGATGTCGCCCGGGCCTGCCGGCTCGCCCTGGAGCGGGACGGGGCGAACTACGAGGCCGTGAACATCGGCACCGGCCGGCCGGTTTCGGTCCTGGAGGTCGCCCGAACCCTGGCCCGGGCCCTGGGCCGGCCCATCGAGCCGGAGGTCACCGGCCGGTATCGGGCCGGGGATATCCGCCACTGCTACGCCGACATCACCCGGGCCCGGCGGCTCCTGGGCTTCGAACCGGAGGTAACCTTCGAGGCGGGGATGGCCGGGCTGGCGGCCTGGGTTGCCCACCAGGCCGCCGAAGACCGCTGGGCCGAGGCGGCGGCCGAGCTTGAACGTCGGGGGCTCACCCGGTGATTCCCGTCTCCGACGAAGACGCCGTCCGAAAGAGGCTCTTTCCCCTTATCAACCTTGCCCTCATTGCCATCAATATCATCGTCTTTGTTTACGAGCTGAGCCTTCCCAGAAGACAGCTCGAGGCGTTTGTTGCGGCCTTCGGGGTAACACCCTTCGAAATTGTGACAGGCCGGGATATTCCACCGCCAGCGCCGGGACCGGTCTGGCTAACCCTGCTCACGGCGATGTTTATCCACGGGGGCCCGCTCCACATCGCCGGAAACATGCTTTACCTGTGGATTTTCGGCGACAACGTCGAGGACGCGATGGGCCACTTCCGGTATCTTATCTTTTACCTGCTCTGCGGGCTCATCGCGAGCCTGGCTCAGGTGCTTTCAGACCCGCTCTCGCGGGTTCCGAGCGTCGGGGCAAGCGGGGCGATTGCCGGCGTCCTCGGGGCCTACGTGGTCATGTTCCCCCGGGCCCGGGTCCGGACCCTGCTCTTCATCGGGCCGTTTTTCACCATCGGCCGGGTGCCGGCCCTCCTGGTCATCGGCCTCTGGGCGGTTATCCAGCTCTTCGCCGGCATCGCCTCCCTGGGCGTGCCGACCCAGCAGACCGGGGGCGTGGCTTACTTCGCCCACATCGGCGGGTTTGTCGCCGGGGTCAGCCTGGTCTGGCTCTTCCGCCGGCGGTGAAGCCCCCCTTACTCGTCGCCCGCCACCGGGGGCGGCAGGAACCGCTGACCCTCTGGCCCGGTGACGAACTCGTAAAACTGCGCCGCAACCGGGGAGAGGGCCAGGGCCCGGCTGCGGCCGATGAAGACCGGCTGACGCACACTCAGGTCGCCGAACCGCAATATCTTGAACTGCGGCCCGATCTGCCGGGCGGCCGAGGCAGGCAAAATCCCCACCACCGGCTCCGCCTGCAGGCTCACGGCCAGCGCCTGGAGGCTGTTGCCCTCAAACCAGACCTGGTCGGGCTTGAGCTGACAGCCCCGGCGGGCAAGGGCCGACTCGAGGGTCTGCCGCGTCCCGTGGCCCGGTCCGGGCAGGACGAGGCGGACCTGCTCCAGGTCGGCGATTCCGACCCGCCGGCGGCGGGCCCACGGGTGGCGCTCCGAGACGACGGCGACGAGCTCCTCCTGAAAGAGCAGGTCGAGGTCGACCTGCCGTCCCCCAAGCTGCTGACCCAGAAACGCCAGGTCGAGCTCGCCGCGGCCGAGCATCCCGGCCAGGCTGACGGTGTCCCCCAGGATCATTTGCGGCGAGCAGGCCGGCGACTGGACCCGAAAGCCGGCGAGAAGCCGCGGCAGGAAGGCCTCGGCCGAGACAACCCCGACCCCAACCTTAAGGAGGCCACCCAGCCGGCCCCGGATGGTTTCAAGGTGGCTCTGATACCGTTCGGCATGGGCAAGGAGCTCCCGGGTCGGACCGATGAGGGCCTCGGCGGCCTCAGTGGGCAGCCGCCGGCCGCCCTGGCGGTAGAAAAGCTTCAGGCCCAGCTTCCGTTCGAGGCCCCGAATCTGCTGGTAAACGGCCGTTTGACTCAGGTGGAGTCTCGCCGCGGCCCCGCTGATGCTTCCGGCCTCCACCACCACCAGAAACACATACAGCCGGTAGAGGTCCGGCACATCCGGATACACGCGATTCCTCCCGTCCTGTTATGCCGGGTCGGTACCCGGCACCTGAGCCGGTTCAGCTCGACCGGCGGACCGTGAACTCAACGAGCGACTCGAGGGTCTGCCGGGCCGGGTGGTCGGGCAGATATTCGAGGGCAGCCCTGGCGGCCCGGGCAAACTCCTCGGCGATGGCGTAGGCATCGGCCAGCACACTGCTGGCGCGGATGTCGTCGGCCACCTCATCAACCTCGGCCGGGGTCGCCCGCCGCTCCAGAATCCGGCGAAGCCGACCGTCGTCCGGGTGCCGCTCCAGGTACAGGATGGACGGCAGGGTGAGGATGCCCTGCAGCAGGTCGTGGCGGGCCGGTTTCCCGAGCTGTTCCTGGTCCCCGCTGAAGTCCAGGATGTCGTCCACCACCTGAAAAGCCATCCCCAGATTGTAGCCGTAGGCACGCAGGGCGTCAAGAGCCGGTTCCGGCGCCCCGCTCAGGATGCCGCCTGATTCGGCCGCGGTCGCAAAGAGGGCCGCCGTCTTACCCTGAACCCACCGGAAGTAATCTTCCCGCCGGCTGTTCGGGTCCTTGGCCCCGAAGGCCTGCCGGAGCTCCCCGGTGCAGATGACCATGAGCGTTCGGGCAAACAGCGTCATGGCCCGCAAATTCTCCGTGCTCGCAACCAGGTCGGCCGACTTGGCAAAAAGATAGTCGCCAACCAGCACGGCGGTCCCGGCGCTGGCAAAGCTGTTAATTGTCGGCTGCCCCCGGCGAACTTCGGAGCGGTCCAGCACGTCGTCGTGAACGAGGGTTGCCGTGTGAAGAAGCTCCATGGCCGCCGCCATCGGCACCAGCTTGTCCAGCCGGTAGTCGAAGAGCTTGCCGGCCAGGAGGGTGATGCTCGGCCGGATCCGCTTGCCCCCCGGCCTCAGGACGTGGGCCACGAGCTGGGCCAGAAGGGGGTAATCAACCCGGGCAACCTCCCGGAGGGTCTCTTCGACCAGGAACAGGCCGTCGGCAACGGTGGCGTGGATCTGCTCAAGCAGGATCAACCGGATGGCTCCTCCGCCCGGACTGCCGCCACAGTCCCGATATCGAGGCCGAAAAGGTCCCGGGCGTTGTCGGTGGTCCGCCGGGCCACCGCTTCCACCGGCTCGCCCCAGACCCGGGCAAGGGTTTTGACCACCTCCACCAGAAACGCCGGCTCGTTCCGGCGGCCCCGCCAGGGCTGCGGCGGCAGGTAGGGCGCATCCGTTTCCACGACAACCCGGTCTCTGGGTAGCCCGGCGACCACGTTCCGCAGGCCCTCATTCTTAGGATAGGTCAGGGGCCCGCCGATGCCGAAGTAAAAGCCGAGGGCCGCCGCCTCTTCAGCGACGGCCAGGGTGCCGCTGAAGGCGTGGAGAGCCCCCCGCAGACGGGTCCCAAAACGCCGGCGCTGGGTCCGAAGGACCTCCAGCATTCGGGGCCAGGCCTCCCGGGTGTGGATGACCACCGGCAGGTCCAACTCCACGGCCAGCTCGAGCTGGGCAACAAAGGCCCGCTCCTGGACCTCCGGCGGAAAGTACATCCGGTAAAAGTCCAGGCCGATCTCGCCGATGGCCACCACCTTCGGTCCCCCCGCCAGCCCCGCCAGGGCCCCGAGGGCGCCGGCGTCCAGCCCGCCGGCGGCGCTCGGGTGAAATCCCACGGCCGTGTAAACTCCGGGCTCGGCCTCCGCAATCCGGGCGTTTTCCCGGGCCGTCTCCAGGTCTACCGCCGCGCTGATAAACCCGGCCACGCCGGCCTGCCGGGCGCGCGCCAGAACCGATGCCAGATCCCCCCGGAACTGGGGCTCGAAGAGGTGCAGGTGGGTATCAACCAGTGCCAGCATCAAAAATTTGCCCAGCCTGATTTTAACATACCCCCACCGAACCTGTTAGGCCGGCTGGTAGCCCGAAATCCGGTCGAGCCGGAACGTTCGCTCCTCCCCCCGCAGGTGACAGAAAGCCACCAGGTAGACCACCTCACCCCGGGCGTAGACGTCGAGGGGCTCGATGAGGCGGGTGGTCAGGGTTCCCCGGCCGTCGACATACTGGACCCGGATCGGCTGCCGGGACTGGATGGCCTCTTCGAGGTCGGGCGGCAACCGGACCTCGGGCTGGGGGTCGGGGTAGACCGGCCCGCCCTGGAGGCGGAGGGCAATATCGGCCCCGACCCCGACCGCTCCCGTCAGGTCGAAGAGGATCCGTTCGAAGACAGCCTTGGTCGTGTAGGCGTCGCTGAGGGCCCGGTGGGGCCGGTCGAAGCCGATGCCGAGCTCCCCGGCCACGGCCCGGAGGCTGTTGGACCGGAACCGGTAATACCGCCGGGCGAGCCGCAGGGTGTCCAGGGCCGGATTGCCCGGGTAGCGGATGCCCACCCGGCGAAGCTCGGCGGCCAGGAAATTTAGGTCAAAGGCGGCGTTGTGGGCGACGATGGTGGCCCCGGCCAGGAGGCCGAGCAGCTGGGGCAAGAGGTCGGCGAAGCGGGGGGCGCCGGCGACCATCCGGTCGGTGAGGCCGTTTATGGCCGCCGCCCCCGGCGAGATCGGGCGGCCCGGATTGACCAGACTTGAGAACTCGGCCTCAACCTGGCCCCGGCGGGCCCGGACGAGCCCCACCTCGCACACCCGGTCGCCCCCGAAGGGGTTGAGGCCGGTGGTTTCAAAGTCCAGGTAAACAAGGACTTCCGGGTCCGACCACAGACCGTCGTAATCGGTCACCCTGCCCACCGTCGGAATGTTTGTCGCCTGTTTATACCACATGCCCGGTCCCGGCCGGCAGGCACCCCCGGACCGCTGTTGTCAAATCGGTTCCGCCGGGCTAGAATTAGCCTAGATACTGGCCGGGGAGGTGGCCCAAGGTGCGGCCTGGGTTGTGGCCCGCGGCCGCGGCTGTGGTTCTGAGCCTGATATTCGGGGGCATCGCCGGCGGGTTTGCCGGGTCGGTTGCCACCCTGCTCATTATGCGGGCCGAGCGCCCGGCCGCGGTTCAGCCGGCCAGTTCGACCCAGTCTCCGGTCCAGACCCAGGTGACCCTCACCGAGGAGTCGGCGGTCATCCAGGCGGCCGAAAAGGCCGGTCCGGCGGTGGTCACCATCGAGACCTCCGCCACCCGAAGTCTCTTCCGGCTTGCGACCGAGGTCGGCTCCGGGGTGATTTTCGACCCGAGGGGTTTTATCCTTACAAACCGTCACGTCGTCGAAAACGCCAGCCAGCTCAACGTTACCCTCGCCGACGGCCGCCGCTTCCCGGCCCGGCTGGTCGGCATCGACCCCTTCGACCAGTCGGACCTGGCTATTATCAAAGTCGACGCCGGCGCCCCCCTGCCGGCCGCCGAAATCGGCGACTCGAGCCAGCTCCGGGTGGGTCAGCTGGTGGTCGCCATCGGCAGCCCCCTGGGCACTTTTCAAAACAGCGTGACCAGCGGGGTTATAAGCGCCCTGGGTCGGACAGTCCAGGTCCAGCGCCCCGGCCGGGGCGTGGTTCAGCTCCGGGACCTGATTCAGACCGACGCCGCCATTAACCAGGGCAACAGCGGCGGGCCGCTGGTCAACTCCCTGGGGCAGGTCATCGGCATCAACACGGTAGTTGCCGGCGAGGCCCAGAATATCGGCTTTGCCATCCCCATCAACGTTGCCAAACCGGTCATGCGGTCGGCCGTCGAAGAAGGCCGGGTCCGCCGGCCCTGGCTCGGCATCTGCTACTTTATGGTAACCGGCGAACTTGCCAACCAGTTTCAGCTCCCGGTAGACTATGGGGCGTATGTCTACTGTCAGGATTCGAGCCAGCCGGCCGTCATTCCCGGCAGTCCGGCGGCCCAGGCAGGCCTCCAGGAGCGGGACGTGATCCTTGAGGTGAACGGCCGCCGGCTGGACAACCGTTACGCCCTGGTGGATGCCCTCGCCCAGGCCCGGGTTGGCGAGCGCATTACCCTGACCGTTCTCCGCTCCGGCCGGACCTTCCCGGTTCAGGTCACCCTGGGCGAGATGCCGGCCCGGTAGCCCGGGCCAAGCGGCCGGTGACCGGTTCCCCCCGCCGGCCAGACAGACCCACAAACGCAAGGTGCAGCAAAATTTTATGCCGTTCAGCAAGCTTGAGAGGAGGGGTTTAAGCGTGCGCCTGATATTTGCGATTTTAACCCTGCTGCTGAGCCTGCTGCCCGTTCTGCCGGCTTTCGGCCCCCTTCAGCCGAGGGTGGCCGAGGCCGCCGACGACTGGGACATTCCGGGCGGCCACTTCTTCACCCAGACTAAAGGCAATGCTCCGTCGGGCGGCTACGCCGTAAGGGACGATGCGGTGGCCCCGTTCTGGAGCGAGTTTCAGCGGCTGGGCGGGGTCGAGGCCGTCGGCTACCCGGTCTCCCGCCGGTTCGTCTGGAACGGGTTCGT
>CACRXB010000002.1_pt1 | contig 91874 bp, 81 predicted proteins | sample 5377071 | NCBI WGS metagenome assembly CACRXB01 (sample SAMEA6061848, study PRJEB28556) | metagenome | reverse complement strand
TGCGCATCCTGCTGACCCTGATTTTATTTGCCCTGCTGCCTGCCCGACCGATTCGAGCCGAACCTGGCCCCTCTAATCTGATTTTGTAAGACAAGCCCAACCGACGGCGGCACTTGCGCGACCGGGTCAGTTGATATTAAAATAGTGTGCACTTGCAATGGGTGGCGAAAACAACCGGCCGGACCTGAAACCGGATGTGGCCGACGAGCTGAGGAACCGGGGACTCCGGGTCACCCCCCAGCGGGCCCTTATTCTCGGCCTCATCAAGTCCGCGTCGGGCCACATCACCGCCGAGGACATCTACCGGGAGGTTAACCGCCGCCTGCCGTTCACCGACATTTCAACGGTCTACCGCACCCTCGACCTCCTCGAAGCCCACGGCCTTGTCCGACGCCTGGTCACGGGGCAGGGGCAGACCCAGTACGAGTGGGCCGACCAGCCCCACTTTCACCTCATCTGCACCGGCTGCGGCCGGGTCAGCAACTTCGTGGACGATAACCTCACGGCGGTTATCGGTCAGGTTGCGGCCCAGCACGGCTACCGGCTCACCGAATTCAGCGTGAACGTGTTCGGACTCTGTCCCGACTGCCAGCAGGAGGGCGAAGATGCACATCCCTGACGGCTATCTCAGTCCCGAGACGTGCGCGGTGCTTGCGGCCGGGTCGGCGCCCATTCTCTACGTGGCAGCCCGCCGCCTGGCCCGGGAGGCCGATACCGCCGTCGTCCCCAGGGTCGCTATGGCCTCAGCCTTCGGCTTTGTTGTGCAGATGCTCAATGTCCCGGTACCGGACGGCACCTCGGCCCACGCGGTGGGGGCGGCCCTGGCCGCCATCCTCCTGGGCCCGTGGGGCGCAATGCTTGCCCTCACGGTAACCCTGGTGATTCAGGCCCTCTTCTTCGGCGACGGCGGGATTCTCGCCCTGGGAGCAAATATCTTTAACATGGGGGTCATTGCCCCCCTCACCGCCTATGTGATTTATCGCAGCCTTGGCGGCCCGTCGCCGGGCCGACGGGCATTCGGGGCGGTAGCGGCGGGGTTTTTGAGCATCAATGCTGCTGCCCTGGCAACCGGCATCGAACTCGGCCTCCAGCCGCTCCTCTTCCGGGCCGCCGACGGCACCCCGCTTTACAACCCCTATCCCCTGGAGCTGGCGGTGCCGGCGATGATGTTCGCCCACCTGCTGGTGGCCGGGCCGGTGGAGGGCCTGATTACCGGGCTGGTGGTCACTTACATCCAACGGGTCCAGCCAGACCTTCTCGCCAGGCACACCCCGGCCGCCGGCTCCCGGGTCTGGGTTCCCCTGGCGCTCGTGGTTGGAATTCTAGTGATCCTTACGCCCCTCGGCCTCATTGCCGGGGGAACCCCCTTCGGCGAGTGGGCGCCCGAGGAGCTCGCCCAGCTTGTCGGATACGTTCCCCCTGGCCTTGTCGAGCTGAGCGGCCGGTGGTCGGGCATCCTGCCCGGCTACACGGTCCCGTTCCTGGCGGGGATACCCGGCGGGGAGGTTATCGGCTACGTCCTCTCGGCCTTTACGGGCATCGCCCTGGTGACGCTGGCATGGCTGATCCTTCGGCAACTCCTGGCGCGGCCGCGGGTTCGGCCCTGACCCTCCCGGAGTGGCTCGGCGCCGGCATCGGGCCGTCGACGGCCGGGTCGGCAAGCCGGAGGGTCCGGCTTGACTTCGTCGGCCGAACCCTCCTGGGGACCGCTGACGTCGTCCAGCGGGTGCTCTTTGCAGAGGAAGTTGCCCGCCAGGACCGCCTGCTCCAGCGGGCCTCCCCGGCCGTGAAGGTCGTGTGCTTTCTGGCCCTGATCCTGGCGGCCGGGCTGAGCCGCAGTCTGCCGCCCCTCATTCTGATTTACGCAAGCTGTATTCTCCTCACCCTTCTCGGGGGGCTCAATCTCCGGACCTTTCTCCTGCGGACCTGGCTGGTGGTGGCCGTCTTCACCGGGCTGGTCGTCCTGCCGGGCACGACCAGTCTGGTCACTCCCGGCGACCCGGTTTTAACCCTGCTCCGGTTCGGGTCCGATGCTCACCTCGGGCCCGTCAAACTCCCGGCTGAGGTCAGCCTAACCCGACCTGGGCTGGCCGGCGGGCTTCTGGTAGTGCTGCGGGCCGCCGCCTCGGTTTCCCTGGCGACAATTCTGACCCTGACCACCGGCTGGTTCGAGCTCCTGCGGGGCCTCGGCGCCCTGGGTCTGCCGCCGGCCGTCGGGATGCTCCTTACCCTGGCCTACCGGTATATCTTCGTGCTTCTCACCGTGGTCCGGGACATGTACTACGCCTGGCAGGCACGGTTTCTGGGCTCGACCCCCGGCCGGGCCGGGCGTCTGCTCGGGGCGGCGGCGGCCTACGCCCTCTTCGTCCGGTCGGAAGCTTTGGCCCGGGAGGTCCACCAGGCGATGCTGGCCCGGGGCTTCCGGGGCCGACCGGCCTTTGTCTCCCGGCCAGCCTACTCCGCCGCGGCCTCCGGGGTGCTGGTTGCCCTGACCATTGCGGCGCTGGCAGGGGCCTATGTCTGGGGCTGACGGCCGGCCCGTTTTCGAGGTCGAACAAATCCGCCTGAGCTATCTCGGCCGCTTTCCGGCCCTGGCCGGGGTTACCCTCACGGTGGAGGCCGGCGAGCAGATTGCCCTGCTTGGGCCCAACGGGTGCGGCAAGTCCACCCTCCTCAAGGTACTGGCCGGCCTGGTGTTCCCCGATTCGGGGACTGTCAGGGCCTTCGGCCGGGACCTTACGTCGGCGGCCCTGACCCGGCCCGACTTCTTCGCCGAATTCCGGAGGCAGGTTGGCCTGCTCTTTCAGAATTCGGACGCCCAGCTCTTCAACCCCACGGTCTTCGAGGAGGTCGCCTTCGGGCCGAACCAGCTCGGGTTTCCCCCGGCCGAGGTCAGGCGCCGGGTCCAGGAGATGCTTGCCCTGCTGGAGATTGATGGGCTTGCCGACCGCGCACCCTTTCAGCTGAGTGAGGGCCAGAAGCGGCGGGTGGCCCTCGCCGCCGTGCTGGCCGTGGACCCCGACGTCCTCTTACTGGATGAGCCAACCACCGGCCTCGACCCCCGGACCAATGACCGGCTCGTCGAAATTCTGTGGGGACTGCGCCGCCTGGGGAAGACGGTGCTGGTCGCAACCCACGACTTGGAGCTGGCCCGGCTTGTCGCCGACCGGGCCGTCATTATCGGCGAAGACCACCGGGTCTGGGCGGATGGGCCGGTCGGCGAGGTTCTTTCCAACCGGGCTCTCCTGTACCGGGCGAATCTGGTCGGCCGGGCCTGGGGTTCGCGGGCGGCAACTTAGAGCGCCTAGCAGGGCCGGAGCTGAGCCGGGTCGGTGATAACAACCTGGGGCGTGCCCCGGTAAACCTCAACCTGGCCGCTGACGCACAGCCGCTGACCGGGACGAAATCGGGCCTCAGGCACCGGGTCAAACCGGGGGCGGGCCTCGCCCCAGATAACGGCGACAAAGGTCGGGTTCGGGTAGGGCCGGCCGAAGTTTAAAAACGTCGGCTGGCCGGCCGTCCCGGGCCGGTATGTCACCTCGGCCAGGTTCCCGCACACCGTCACCCACCGGCCGGCCGCAGCCGCAGCTTCAGCGGTGGGTACGCACTCACCCACCGCTGGCGATGCCCCCGCTGGAGCCGGGGTGTCGGCGGGAGGAGCCGGCCCCGACGTACGGGCCGGTGCGGCACCGCAGGCGGTCAGGAACAGCCCCAGAATGGCAAGGATGAGCAGGCGGGCCACTGAACTACTGCCAGTATATTCGCCTTGCAACTCCGGGTCAACCCGACGGCCCGCCCGCGCTGTGGTATACTTTTTATCCGTCGAAAGTCGGGCGGAACGGAGGCTGGCCATGGTCGCAACGGTTGGGCCCGATGTCAAGGGCTGGCGCGAGCAGTGGCAGGACGAAGGGGATGCCGCTTTTCTATACCAGGTGCTGGCCGAGCTGGAGCGGGACCCCCAGCGTCGGACGATTCTCCAGCGGCTGGCGGCGGTGGAGGCCGCCCACCAGGCCGAGTATGCCCGGCTTCTGCGGGAAGCCGGCCAGGACCCCGGAACCTTTCAGCCGAGCCTGCGGGCGAGGATCCTGGCCCGGATCGCCCGGCTCGGCGGCCGGGACGCCATAATGAATATCCGACTCCTGGAGGAAGCCAGCGAGGTTAAGCACCTGCTCCGGGCGCCGGCCGCCGCGGCCCCAGGCCTGGCCGAGCGGTTTGCCGTTGACGAGGCCCAGCACGCCCAGGTCCTGCGGGACCTGCTGGGCCGGACCGGCGAGCCCTGGCACCGGACCGAATCGGGCGGGTTCCTCCGGAATATCGTCTACGGCTTTAATGATGGTCTTACGGCCAATTTCGGCCTGGTGATGGGCGTGGTCGGGGCCCAGGTGAGCACCGGGGTCGTGGTGCTTGCCGGGGTGGCCGGCCTCGTAGCCGACGCCCTCTCAATGGGGTCAAGCGGATACCTGGCGGCCAAAAGCGAGCAGGAGGTTTACCAGCACGAGATCGCCCTCGAGCAGGAAGAGATCCGCCTCATGCCCAAGCTCGAAACTGAGGAGCTTGCCCTCATCTACGAGGCCAAGGGCCTGCCCCCGGCCCTTGCCCGCCAGCTTGCCGAACAGATAATCTCCAACCCGGAAGTCGCCCTCCAGGAGAAAGTCCGGGAGGAGCTGGGGATCGGCTTCGAGCAGGCCTCACCCCTGCAACAGGGGCTCATGACCGGAATCGCCACGGCGTTCGGGGCCTTCATCCCAATCTTACCGTATCTCCTGCTGCCGGCCGAACCTGCCACCTACGTGTCCTTTGTAATCAGCATGCTCTCCCACTTCGTCGTCGGGGCGGCCCGGAGCGTCTTTACCGGCCGCAATGCCTTTCGAAGCGGGCTGGACATGTTCCTGGTCGGCCTGGGGGTGGCCATCGCCGGATATATTATCGGCTTCTTAATCACCGGCCACGTGGCCGGCTGAATCCGGCACCGGTCAGTTCCGGCAGTAAGCGCGCAGCCGCTCGGCCAGGGCCGTATACCGCCGGCGGGTCTGCCCCGCCCGCACCACCTCCGGGAGCACGCCCGGCTGGGTCACGATAAAGCACCAGCGTCGGGCCCGGGTGATGGCCGTATAAAGAAGCTGCCGGTCCAGCATCGGCAGGTGGTCCCGGACGGCGACAATGACCACGGCCGGGTAATCGGACCCCTGGCTTTTGTGAATCGTGAGGGCGTAGGCCAGGTCTAACTGATCGAGTTCCGCGCCCCGGTAGGTGACGGTCCAGGGCCCGAAGGCCGTCTCAAACTGGACCTGAAGCTCCGGCCCGTCCGGGTCGACCCGGAGGACGCGCCCGGTCTCGCCGTTGGCCACCCCCCGGGCGTAGGCATTTACCTGCTGGACGACCCGGTCGCCCGGGCGAAACCGTCGGCCCTTCCAGACTACTTCCCGCATACCAGGCCGGAGCGGGTTAACCAGACCCTGAAGCCGTTCGTTCAGCCGGTCAACACCGGCGGGACCGGCGTACCTGGCGGCGAGCACCTGCACCCCCTGACCCGGGTTCAGGCCGACCAGGGCGGGAATTCTTTCCATCACCAGCCCGGCGGCCAGTTCGACCGCGTCGGCGGCTGAACCAGCCTCCAGGACCCCGAAATCGGGCGCCGCCTCGGCGGCCGGAACTTCACCGGCCAGAACCCGGTACGCGTTGAGGACAATCGCCGAATCAGCCGCCTGCCGCTGCACCTCGGTGAGGCGGGCGACCGGAACCACGCCGGATGCGAGCAGGTCCCCCAGGAGATTACCCGGCCCGACGCTGGGGATCTGGGCCGGGTCCCCGACGAGCACCAGCCTGGCTCCCGGACCGAGGGCACCCGCAAGCCTTTCCGCCAGGGGAAGGTCGAGCATGGAGACCTCATCGACGACCACCAGGTCGGCGTCCAGGGGGCTCTCGGGCCCCCGCCGGAAGCGCCCCGTCTCGGGCTGGTACTCCAAGAGACGGTGGACCGTGAAGGCCGGCCGCCGGGTTGCCGCCTCCAGCCGCCGGGCGGCCCGACCGGTGGGCGCCGCGAGGACCACCCGCCCGCCCCGCAGGGCGGGCCGACCCAGCAGCTCGGCGATCAGCCGCGTCTTGCCGACGCCCGGTCCACCCGTCAAGACCGCAACCGGCGCCGCCGAAAGGAGCTCCAGAGCAGCCGACCAGCCGTCCGCTCGAACCGGTTCGGTGTCCGCCAGCCGCGCCGCCAGGGCCCGGGCAGTGGCTTCTTCGGCGTCGTGGAGGGCGGTCAGGTAAAGCCGGCCGCCGCCCACGGCCTCGTAGCGGATCCGGCCCGACGCGATCCCCTCCCTGACGGCCTCGACCAGCTCCTCCGGCTTCAGCCGGCCGTCAGAACGGCGCTGGAGCTCGGACAGGGGCAGGTAGCAGTGGCCGTTTTCGTCGGCGGCCCGCTGGAGCACATGGACGACCCAGGCCGCCCGCCGGGACCGGGCCAGGTCGGGCCGACGACGGCCCAACCTTTCGGCCAGCTCGAAGCCGAAACCGGGGACCAGGCCGACCAGGCTGTAGGGGTCCCGGTCGAGCCGAACGGGGGCCTCCGGGCCGAGGGCCTCCAGCAGGGAGCGTGCCAGAACCGGGTCGGCCCCGGCGGTCTGGAGCCGCTGGACCGTCGCCCAGGCCGCCTCCGTCTCGGCCAGGGCTGACCGGAGGGCCTCGACCGTTTTTGGACCAATACCGGCCGCCTTCAGGCGGGCGGGGTCGGCCCGAAGGGTATCCCAGAGGGCACCCCCAAAACAGTCAGCTAACAGCTCGGCCCGGCGGTAGCCGATCCCCGGGAAAAGCCCGCTTGTTAAAAACCGAATGATCTCTGAGCGGTCAGTGGGAAGGCCGAGCTCGACCTGTTCTGCCAGGAAGTACCGACCGAGGTGGTCGTCCGAGTTCCACCTGCCCCGGAAGACCGTCCTGGTGCCAGGTACCAGCCGGGTCCGGGGCGCCACGACCGTCTCGGTCCGACTCCCGGCCCCCGCCGGCGAAACCCGCAGCACCAGCCGCCCGTCGTCGGGACGGACGGTCAAAAGCTCCTTAACGGTGCCCGCCAGGACCTCCACGCCCGACCGCGCCCCCACCCGCCCTGGGCCTGCCCGTCAGCGTGAGACTACCTGGTAACCCTCTTCTTCGATGGCGCGGTAAACCGCGTCCAGGTCGGTTGCCTGAGGGTCGTACTCAACGACGACCCGGTTTTCCCGGTAATCGGCATCCACAAAGGCGACGCCCGCCACCCGGCTCACAGCCCGCTTGATGGCCTCATTGCAGTGGTGGCAGGACATGCCCGAAACCTGAATCACGCGCCTTTCCATCGCTGAACTCTCCAAAGCCAGTTGCTCGAGGCGTCTCCTTGTAGATTATAGCCCGGCGGCCATTTCGGGGTCCGGCAAACCTGGTAAAATCGATCCAGGGCCGCTTATGCCCACGATTCTGGTCGTCGAAGACGAGCCTGCCCTTCAGGCCGCCATCGGGTACAATCTGCGCCGGGAAGGTCACCGCGTGCTGGCCGCCGCCGACGGGCCCACGGCCCTGGCCCTGATGGCCCAGGGGCCGGACCTGGTAGTTCTCGACCTTATGCTTCCCGGCATCGACGGGTTCGAGGTTTGCCGGCGCATTCGCCAGCAGAGTTCGGTTCCCATCATCATCCTCACCGCCCGGACCGATGAGGTCGACCGGGTGGTTGGCCTGGAGCTTGGGGCCGACGACTACGTCACTAAGCCCTTCAGCATGCGGGAACTTATCGCCCGGGTCAAGGCTCTCCTGCGCCGGCGGGAGCTCATTCTGGCCGAGCTCCAGGCCCGGTCCGGGGCCGACGACCAGCGGCTCGTCGCCGGGGACCTGGAAATAAACCTCAGCCGGCACACCGTCACCCGCGCCGGGGTGCCCATCAGCCTGACCCCCAGAGAGTTCGACCTCCTCGCCTTCCTTGTCAAGAACCGGGGCCGCGTCTTTTCGGCCGAGCGCCTCCTGGAAGAGGTCTGGGGCTACGCCAACCCGGTCGACCCGCGGACGGTGGCCGTCCATATCCGGAGCCTGCGGGAGAAACTCGAGGACGACCCCTCCCGGCCGGTGCTGATTGAGACGGTCCGCGGCGTGGGCTACCGGTTTGCCGATTAGCTGAAGTGCGCCTCACCGTCGGCCTCGGACTCGGCTTTGTTGTTCTTGCCGGTCTTCTGATCGGGGCCCTCGGTGTCTACCAGTCGGGCCTGGTTCAGGCTCGCCAGCTGAACCTGCTCCAGACCCAGCTTCTGCGCCAGGCCCGGCTCCTCTCGGCCGAGGCGGCGGCTGCCCTGGCTACCGGCGACCCCCTGGATGCGGACGCCGCCGCCAAAGGCCTGGGCCGGCAGTTTGGCCTGCGGGTCACCATTTTTGACCCGCAGGGCCGGGTCCTGGGCGATTCGGACGCTGACCCGGCCCGGCTTTCCGGCGAGGGAAACCGGCCCGAGGTCAGGGCGGTCCTCGACGGGAGCCTCTACGGCGTAGGCCTCGACGGGACCCGGCTCTACGTCGCGATTCCGGTGGAGTCGCGGGGTGAGGTGGTCGGCTTCATCCGGGTCGGGGATGAAATCGCCCCGGTCGAAGAAGCCGCCCGGCAGACCCTTACGGCCGCCGGCCTCGCCGTCGCCGCGGCCGTTCCCCTGGGAATCCTGTTCGGCCTGGCCGGAGCCAGCCTCGGGCGAAGGCCGACGGTCCGCATCCTGCGAGGTCTTCGCCAGCTCCTGGCGGCCCAGGGCGGCGCCCCGTCAGAAGTAGCCGACCCTCTCCGGGCGGTGGGCGAGCTTATCGCCGACCTGCGTCAGCGCGTGGCCCGCCTGGAAGCCGAACACCGGCGGCTCGAGGTCGCCCTGGACCAGATGGCCGACGGCCTCATCATTGCCGACTCCCAGGGCAACGTGGTCCGGGTCAACCCCGCCGCGGGCCGGCTCCTCCAGGTCGATCCCGAAGAGGCGGTTGGCCGGTCCCTCATAGCCGTCCTGAAAGACCACGAACTGGCCGGGTTTATCCGGGGCTTTCTGGATGGGCAGGCTGACGCCGGGCCGCGCACGTTCGAGGTGGGTCCCCCGGGCCAGCGGCGGACCGTTCAGGTTAAGGTGAGTCAGGCCGCGGCGGGCGGCGACCCGGGCAGGTACCTGGTGGTGCTTTTTCAGGACATCACCGAGCTCAAGCAGACGGAACAGGTCCGCCGGGACTTCGTTGCTAACGTTTCCCACGAACTGCGGACGCCGGTGGCGGCCCTCAAGGCCCTGGTTGAAAGCCTGGAGAACGGGGCCGTTGAGGACCCCGAGGTTGCAGCGGACTTCCTCCGGCGGCTCCGGGTTGAGGTCGACGGGCTGGCTCTGCTGGTCGAAGAGCTCTTCGAACTTGCCCGCATCGAATCCGGTCGGCCGGACCTCAACCTGCGGCCTCTCGACATTGGGGAGGTGGTCCGCCAGGCCGTGGAAAGAATGCGTCCCCTGGCGGACCGCCAGGGCGTTAACCTTCTCCTTCGCCTGGGGGCCGAGCTTCCACCGGTGGAGGCCGACCCCGACCGGATCCAGCAGGTTGTCCTCAACCTGGTCCACAACGCCGTCAAATTCACGCCGCCGGGCGGCCGCATCACCGTCTCGGTGGAACGCCGGGGCGAAGAGGTGGCCGTTTCGGTAGCCGACACCGGGGTCGGCATCCCGCCGGAGGTGCTGCCCCGGGTCTTCGAGCGGTTCTTCAAGGCCGACCGCTCCCGGAGCGCCGGCGGTTCAGGCCTTGGGCTGGCCATTGCCAAGCACATCGTCCAGGCCCACGGCGGCCGGATCTGGGCCGAATCGGCCGGTGAGGGTCGCGGGGCAACCTTCACGTTCACCCTCCCCGCCCGGCGGGTTAAGACCGGCCTTTAAGAAAAGTTAAAGTTGGCTTCAGCTTCCCCCTACCCGAGGGCTAAACAACGCGCCTGAAACTCTTAGTGGCAATTTAAAAGAGGGGGAACCAGAATGCAGCGGCGAAACCGTCTTAAGGCCCTGGTCCTGACCACCCTTCTGGGGGTACTGGTGCTGGCCTGCGCCCCGGCCGGCGGCCTCAGGCCTGCCCCGCCGGGACAGGAAGCCGGAGGCCGCACCCTCACCGGGGCCGGCTCAACCTTCATCTATCCCATCGCGGCCAAGTGGTTCGATGTGTACGCCCAGAAGACTGGCGTCCGGATCAACTACCAGTCCATCGGCTCGGGCGGCGGCATCCGCCAGCTTCTCGACCGGACCGTCGATTTCGGCGCCTCTGACGCCCCGATGACCGACGAACAGCTGGCTCAGGCCCCCGGGAAGATTCTCCACATCCCGATGGTCCTCGGGGCAGTTGTGGTGAGCTACAACCTTCCGGGCCTCGACGGCTCCCTCAGGCTCTCACCGGACACGCTGGCGGGGATTTACCTGGGTGAAATCCGGCGCTGGACCGACCCCCGGATTGCGGCCGAAAATCCCGGTCTCAAACTGCCGGACATGCCCATTGCCGTCGTCTACCGGTCGGACGGGTCGGGGACGACCTACGTGTTCACCGACTATCTCTCGGCCGTCAGCCCGGTCTGGAAGTCCCGGGTAGGCAGGGGTACCAGTGTGAGCTGGCCGGTGGGCATTGGGGCCAAGGGCAACGAAGGGGTTACCGGCCAGGTCAAGCAGACCGCCGGCGCCGTCGGCTACGTCGAACTCACTTACGCCATTCAGAACCGGCTCCCCTATGCTCTGCTCCGCAACCGGGACGGACATTATGTCGAGCCCTCGCTAACCAACATCACGGCCGCGGCGGCCGGGGCGGCGGCAAGCATGCCGGAGGATTTGCGGGTATCCATTGTGAACGCCCCGGGACCCAACAGCTATCCCATCTCGGCCTTCACGTATATCCTTGCCTACCAGGAACAGCCCGACCAGGCCAGGGGACGGGCTCTGGCCGAGTTTTTACTCTGGGCCCTGGATGAGGGACAGAAGTATGCGCCCGACCTCCACTACGCTCCCCTCCCGGACGAGGTCAGGGCCAGGGCTCGGGCCAGGGTGAAGACGATGACCTACCAGGGGAAACCCCTCCTGGAGAACTGACGTGGCTGTGCCCGGTATTACCCGTCGACCCATCACGAAATCCCAGCTGGCGGACGGTCTTTTCGGCCTCCTGGTTGGGCTACTGGGCCTGGGGGTCCTGGGGCTGGCGGTAGCCATCGGCGTTAATCTGGCGTCCGGCGCCGGTCCCGCCCTGGGGCGGTTTGGGCCGGTTTTCTTCAGCCGGAGCGTCTGGGACCCCGTTCGGGAAGAGTTCGGCGCCCTGCCCTTCATCTACGGCACCCTGGCGACCTCCTTTCTGGCCCTGCTTCTGGGGGCCCCGGTGGCCCTGGCGACGGCCGTGTTCCTGGCCGAGCTGGCTCCCCGGTGGCTGAGGGGGCCGGTCTCCTACCTGGTGGAGCTTCTGGCCGCGATCCCCAGCGTGGTTTACGGTCTCTGGGGCCTCTTTGTCCTGGCGCCCCTGCTACGCGCCGCCATCGAGCCGGCCCTGGGGGGCTGGCTGGGGTCCGTGCCCCTTTTTCAGGGCCCATTCTATGGGGTCGGCATCTTCACCGGCGGAATCATCCTGGCGATTATGGTCATCCCCACCATTGCCGCCGTAAGCCGGGACGTCATCCGGGCGGTTCCCGCCGACCAGCGGGAGGCGATGTTGGCCCTGGGGGCAACCCGCTGGGAAACGATCCGGCTGGCCGTCCTGCCGGCGGCCCGCTCCGGAATCATCGGGGCGGTGCTCCTGGGCCTGGGCCGGGCCCTCGGTGAGACTATGGCCGTAACCATGGTCATCGGGAACCGGCCCGAGATTCCGGCATCCATCTTCGCGCCGGGCTACACCATGGCCGCGGTCATTGCCAACGAATTTACGGAGGCGACCTCAGACCTGCACCTCTCGGCCCTCTTCGGAATCGGACTGGGCCTCTTCTTGCTTACCCTCCTGGTCAATATCCTGGCCCGGCTACTCGTCTGGCGGGTAGCCTGGGGCCCCGTCGGGGGTGAGTAAAGTGGACGGCTACCGCCTCACAGGCCACTACCGGCGACGGAAGGTGGAAAACTTCCTGGCCCAGGGCCTGATGGTCCTGGCAGCCGTCCTCTCGGTGGGGGTGCTGTTTGCGGTCCTGGGATTTGTTTTCGTCCAGGGAGTGTCCGGCCTCGACCTGAACCTGCTAACCCAGACCCCCAGACCCCCGGGCGAGCCTGGGGGCGGGATGGCAAACGCCATCGCCGGAACTGTCATCCTGGTGGCCCTTGCCTGCGTCTTCAGCCTGCCGGTGGGAATCGGGGCCGGCATCTATCTGGCCGAATACGGCCGCTCGGGGGGCCTGGGCCAGCTTATCCGCTTCATGGCAGATGTTCTGACCGGGGTACCGTCCATTGTCGTGGGCCTCTTCGTCTATGCCGTCCTGGTTCTACCCCTGGGCCACTTTTCGGGTCTGGCCGGGAGCTTCGCCCTGGGGGTAATTATGCTTCCCACCGTGGTTCGGGCGACGGAAGAGATGTTGCGGCAGGTCCCCGATGCCATCCGGGAGGCAGGCCTCGCCCTGGGGCTCGAGCGCTGGAAGGTCACCCTCCGGATCGTCCTGCCAACGGCCTTTAACGGGGTCCTCACCGGCATCCTGCTTGCGGTGGCCCGGGCCGCCGGCGAAACCGCGCCTTTGCTCTTCACGGCCTTCGGCAACCGTTTCTGGAACCTGGACCCTACCCAGCCGATGGCGGCCCTGCCCCTGCAGATTTTCGTCTACGCGATCTCGCCCTACGACGACTGGCACCGGCAAGCCTGGGCCGGTGCCCTTCTGCTGGTTGCCCTGGTGCTGGCCGTCTCGCTGGTTGCCAGGCTTGCAGGCCGGAACACCCCGGCCGGGTCTTAGCTGAGGTAGAATCGTAAAGCGATGTCCGCGTCGGGCTCACCGGTTACGACGGCAGTGCGCCCCGCCTCGATGCGGGTGGAGAGGCTTTCGGCCTGGTACGGCCGACGCCAGGCCCTGCGGGACATTAACCTCGACATTGCTCCGGGCCAGATCACGGCGGTTATCGGGCCGTCCGGCTGCGGGAAGTCCACCCTGGTCCGGTGTCTCAACCGGCTCCACGAGGTCGTACCTGGGGCCCGGGTCGAGGGCCGGGTCCTTCTGAACGGGGAGGACATTTACGCCCCCGGTGTCGACCCGGTGGTAATTCGGCGCCGGGTCGGGATGGTCTTCCAGCGGCCGAATCCCTTTCCCACCATGTCCGTGTTCGACAACGTTGCGGTCGGACCCCGGCTCAACGGCCTGGCCCGGGGTGCGGAACTCGAAGAGCTGGTCGTGCGGAGCCTCAAGCTGGCCGCTCTGTGGGATGAGGTGAAGGACAAGCTTCACCTGCCGGGAACCGCCCTCTCCGGCGGCCAGCAGCAGCGGCTGTGCATCGCCCGGGCCCTGGCGGTGAATCCGGAGGTCCTGCTCCTGGACGAGCCCACCGCCGCCCTCGACCCGATTTCGACCCTCAAAATCGAGGACCTGTTGCGCCAGCTGAAGGCGGAGTACACCATCGTCATCGTTACCCACAACATGCAGCAGGCGGCCCGGGTCTCGGATTTTACGGCCTTCATGCTGGCCGGGGAGGACCAGGTGGGCGAGCTCATCGAGTACGGGCCCACCCGCCAGCTCTTCACAAACCCGCGCGACCCCCGCACCGAGGCGTACATCACCGGCCGGTTTGGTTGATTAAGGAGGAGGTGCATAGGATGACCACGCGCGTTGCCCTTGAGCAGGGCCTGCGGACCCTGGAGGACGGGGTTGTGGAGCTGGCCAGCATGGTCGACCGGGCCATCGAGCGGTCGGTAGAGGCGCTGAAACGGCTCGACCAGGACGAGGCCAGAAGCATCATCCAGGACGACCTGCTAATTAACAAAAAGCGGTTCGAAATCGAGGAGGCGGCCATCGAGCTCATCGCCACCCAGCAGCCCATGGCCCGGGACCTGCGCCGCATCATTGCCATCCTGAACATCATTGTCGACCTCGAGCGGATGGCCGACCACGCCGAGGGGATCGCCAAGATTGTGCTCATGCATCAGGACAAGCCGCTTCTCAAGCCCCTCATTGACATTCCCCGGATGGCCGCGAAGGCCCGGGAAATGCTCCGGCAGAGCATCGATGCCTTCATCCGGCGGGACCCCGAAGCCGCCCGGCAGATCGCCGGCGAAGACGACGAGGTCGACGCCCTCTACGACCAGGTTTACCGGGAGCTTCTAACCTACATGCTCCAGGACCCCCGGACCATCGACCGGGCCACCTGGCTTCTGTGGGTGGCCCACAACCTGGAGCGGATTGCCGACCGGGTAACGAATATCTGCGAGCGGGTGATTTATGACGTCACCGGCCGCATGGAAGAGATCAACGTTTCCAAGTACTGAGGTGGCGAAGGGCTGGGCGCAACTGGCTAAACAGCTTAAGGCCGAGATATACGCCCTTTACCTGGCTTACCGGGACCCCCGAACCCCCTGGTATGCCAGGGTTATCGCCGGCCTGGTGGTCGCCTACGCCCTGAGCCCCCTTGACCTGGTCCCCGACCCGGTCCCGCTCCTCGGCCACCTGGACGACGCGGTCATTATCCCGCTGGGGGTTGTGCTGGCCTTGAAGCTGGTGCCGCCCCAGGTCCTGGCCGACGCCCGGAACCATGCCCAGGCATCCGTGCCGGCCGGTCTGGGCCGCCGCGGGCTGGTGCTCGTCCTTTTTGTCTGGGCCGTGGTCGTCGGCGCCGGCCTGGTCTTTGTCCTGAGACTGCTCGGCACACGGTAGGATGGAAGAAGGACCCCCGACTGAAACCGTACAAAGTGAAGGGTTTGAGCTCCCGCCGGGCCCGGCCCCGGGGGAACCCGCCCTGCCCTTCGGCCGGTCGGTGACTATCCGGGTTCCGGCCCGGCATAATGCCAGGCTCCAGCAGATTATCGACCGGGTCAACCGGGATGACGAGCTCTACGCCTACTGGGTCTGCGCCAATGTTAACGCCGTTGACCGGCTCCGGATGAGCGACCACGGGCCCGTCCACGTCCAGATCGTGGCCAACGTGGCCCTCAGGCTCCTGCGCCTGCTCACCGCGTCGGGTATCAGCCCGAATGTTGTCCGCAATTACGGCCTCTCCCCCGACGACGCCGAAGTGGTCGTCGTCCTCGCCAGCCTGCTTCACGATATCGGAATGGCCATCCACCGGGACGACCACGAGCAGTTCAGCCTGTTTCTGGCGGCCCCGAAGCTTCGGGAGCTCCTTGACGGCCTCTACGACCCCCCGGTTCGAACCATCCTGGCCGCCGAGGTTCTCCACGCCATCATTGCCCACCGGGCCAACGGCCGGCCCCTTACCCTGGAGGCGGGCATCGTCCGGGTGGCAGACGCCCTGGACATGGCCCAGGGCCGGTCCAGGATCGCCTTCGAAGCCGGGGCAATTAACATTCATTCTCTCTCCGCAGCCGCCATCGAACGGGTTGAGGTAACCGCCGGCGAACAGCGGCCCATCCGCATCGCCGTCACCATGCTCAACTCGGCCGGAATCTTTCAGCTCGACCACCTGCTTAAAGAAAAGCTTAAAAACTCGGGCCTCGAGCCTTACGTTGAAGTCCTGGCCACCGTCCAGGGCGAGGCCGAAAAGAAGCTTCTGGAAGTCTTCCGCCTGCCGTAGCCGGGCGGGTGATATCATGTTTTCGGGATGCAAAAGCCGCAGGACCTTTTTGACCTGAACCCCGAGGACCTCAGGCGACGGCCCCTGGCCGACCGGATGCGGCCCCGAACCCTGGACGAATTCGTCGGCCAGTCCCACCTGCTCGGACCCGACAAGCCCCTGGGCCGGGCCATCGAGTCCGGCCGGCTCTCCGCATCGCTGATCCTTTGGGGTCCGCCCGGCACCGGCAAGACGAGCCTGGCGGCAGTTATCGCCGGCCACACCCGGGCCCACTTTGAAGCCATCAGTGCGGTGCTGGCCGGCCTGGCCGACCTCCGCCGGGTCATTGACGAGGCCAGGGAACGGCGCAAACTCTACGGCCGGCGGACGGTCCTGCTGGTCGACGAGATCCACCGCTGGAACCGGGCCCAGCAGGACGCCCTCCTGCCCCACGTCGAGGATGGGACCATCATTCTGGTCGGGGCCACCACGGAAAACCCCTACTTCGAGGTCGTGCGTCCGCTACTCAGCCGGGCCCGGGTCTTTCGGCTGGTGCCCCTTACCGAGGACGAGATTCTGACGATTCTTCGCCGGGCGCTGGCCGACCCCGAGCGGGGCTACGGCGACCGCCAGGTCGATGTGACGGCAGAGGCCCTGGCCTACCTGGCGTCCGTCGCCGGGGGTGACGCCCGGACGGCCCTGAACGGCCTGGAGCTTGCCGTTGAGGCGACCCCGCCCGGCCCCGACGGCGTCATCCACGTGGACCTCGAGACCATCCGGGCGGCGGTTCAGGGCCGGGTGGTCCCGTACGACCGGGCCGCCGACGAGCACTACGATACGATAAGCGCCTTCATCAAGAGCGTCCGCGGGTCGGACCCCGACGCCGCCCTCTACTGGCTGGCCAAAATGCTCCTGGCCGGCGAAGACCCCGACTTTATCATGCGCCGGCTGCTCATCCTGGCCGCCGAAGATGTCGGCCTGGCCGACCCGAACGCGGTCGTGGTGGTCGCCGCCTGCGCCGATGCCCTCCGCCACGTCGGCCTGCCCGAGGCCGAGTATCACCTGGCCCTGGCAACCCTCTACCTGGCGACAGCCCCCAAGAGCAACTCAGTGGGGGCCTACTTCGGGGCGAAGGCCGAAATCGAGGCCCACGGACCGGGTGAGGTGCCCGACCACCTCAAGGACAGCCACCGGGACCGGGCCGCCCTGGGCCATGGTCGGGGCTATCTTTACCCCCACGACTTTCCCGGCCATTTCGTGGCCCAGCGCTACCTGCCGGCCGGGGTTGAAGGCGGCTGGTTCCGGCCCTCGGACCAGGGCTACGAGGCTGAGGTTGCCGCCCGGCTCGCCCGCTGGCGGGCCGCTGTCGACGCCGCCCGGCAGACTCAGGGGGCGACGGGGGCCCCATAGCGGGCCCGGAGCCGACCGGCGGCGTCGACCATATTCCGTAGAGCCGGAATAACCTCCTCCCAGCGGCGAGTCTTGAGCCCGCAGTCCGGGTTTACCCAGATGTTCTCCTTCGGCAGGAGCCGAATAACCCGCTCCAGGATCGCGACCATCTCCTCCGTCGGGGGAATGGCGGGGGAATGCACATCGTAAACCCCCGGTCCGATCTGGCGGGGGAAACGCACCCGTTCAAACGCCTCGATAACTTCGCCCCGGCTCCGGGCGGCCGCGATGGTGGTTACGTCGGCGTCCATCGCCACGACGTACTCAAGGATCTCGTTGAACTCCGAGTAGCACATGTGGGTGTGAATCTGGGTTTCGGGCCGGGCCCGGGATGCCAGCCGGAAGGCTTTGACCGCCCAGTCGAAGTACTCCGGCCAGCCTGCCCGTTTGAGGGGGGCCAGCTCCCGGAAGGCCGGCTCATCGATCTGGATGGCCCGGATGCCCGCCGCCTCCAGGTCCCGGACCTCGTCCTGGAGGGCGAGGGCGATCTGGTAGGCCACCTCCCAGGGTGGGATATCCTGGCGGGGCGTGCTCCAGGCCAGGATCGTCACCGGGCCGGTCAGCATCCCCTTGACCGGCTTCGACGTCAGTGACTGGGCGAATGTGATCTCCCGCAGGGTCAGGGGCGCGGGCCGCCAGACGTCGCCGTAAATGACCGGCCGGCGGTAGACCCGCGACCCGTAGGAGAGCACCCAGCCGTTCGTCAGGGTCGCCATGCCGGCAAGCTTTTCGGCGAAGAACTCGACCATATCCGACCGCTCAAACTCGCCGTGGACCAGCACGTCCAGGCCGACTTCCTCCTGGACCCGGATGACGTGGCGGATCTTTTCCTGAATAAATTCCCAGTAGCGGTCGGCGTCTAGCTTGCCCGACTTAAACGCCAGCCGGGCCTTACGGACGTCTTCGGTCTGGGGAAAGCTCCCGATGGTCGTGGTCGGGAAAAGCGGCTGGCCCAGCCGCTCCCGCTGAACCTGGTGCCGCCGTTCGTACGGCTCTTCCCGCTCGAAATCGGCCGGCCCCAGCCGGCGGACCCGCTCCCGAACCTCCGGCCGGAACCAGTGGTCGTTCGGGTGCCGGTAGTCGTTCCAGGCCCGGGTCTCGTCAGTCTCGCCTGCAGTGAGCAAAGTCTTCAGGAGGCCGAGCTCCCTGAGGCGCTCGTCGGCGAAGGCGATCCGCTCTTTCAGCGCCGGCTCGAGGTTCGGTTCCGCCTCGACGGTGATGGGCAGGTGGTAAAGGGGACCGGCATTGGATACCCAGACCTCGGCCCGGGTAAGCCCCTGGAGCTCCCGAACAGTCCGGGCGGCGGCCTGGAGGTCCGTTTTCCAGACGTTGGTTCCGTCCACAACCCCGGCAATCAGCACCTTGTCGGCCGGGAACCCGTACCGGCGCAGGGCATCCAGGTTCGCCGGCCCGTGCACGAAGTCCAGGCCGAGCGCCCGAATCGGCAGGTCGAGGAGCTGGTCGATGAAGTCGACCGAATCATAGTAGGTGAAAACCAGCAGGGGTGCAGCCTGGCCGAGGGCCCCGTAGGCTTCCCGGATAAACCGGATGTGCTCCGGGGGCACATCGGTGACAAAGGCCGGCTCGTCCACGTGGATAAGCTCTACCCCCTGGAGCCGGAGGGCCCGGAAGAGCTGTTCGTAAACGGGTACCGTCGCGGCCAGGATCCGGCCGAAAGCCTCCTCGGGGTAACCCTCGCTGAGCCGCACGAAGGTGTACGGCCCGATAACGTAGGGGATGCCGTCGGGGTACTGCTGCCAGGCCAGCAGGGGCCCGACCGACCCGAGGGTAAACGCCGGGGGCGAGCCGTCTTCCCGCAGGGGAAGCTCGGGGACCAGGTAGTGGTAGTTGGTGTTGAACCATTTCGTGAGCTCGAGGGCCTGGGGGCCCCGGGCCAGGTCAAAGTAGCCGTCAAGGGTCCGGCCGCGGAAATAGCGGCCGAGCATGATAGCCGTATCAAGCATCGGGTCGTAAAGGCTCATCTCCCCGACGGGGAATGCGTCCACGTACCGCCGGTAGGCGGCGACCCGCTCGGCGTCGACGGCCTCAACCCGGCGGCGAAGCTCGTCGGCGGTTATCCGGCCGTCCCAGTAGGCTTCCAGGGCCCATTTAAATTCCCGGTTGCGGCCGAGCCGCGGGTAACCGTAGGCATAGGTTTTCATGCCGGAGTGCCTCCTGTTTAAATAGTTGCTGACGCCTGCCGGTTAGCCCTTGAGCCGGGCAATGAAGGCGTCAATGGGAATTGCAGGCAGGGTCATGATCTTTACCGTGCCCCGGGCGGCCAGCTCGGCCGACATCCGGGCAACGGTCTCATTGTCCGGCGCCTCGACGATGGTGACGAAGTCGTAGGGGCCGAGCACCGCGTACTGGCTCAGGACCCGCACCCCCATCGCCTCGACCTCTTTGTTGACCTCTTTGATCCGCTCGGGGTTTTCTTTGATGGTTTCGGCGCCCTCTTCGGTAATGGTGGACAGCAAAATATAAGTTGCCACCTTGACCCCTCCTCAGAAAGCGTAGCGACTATAGGATACTATCCGCCAACCGCGGGCGCAAATTCACGCCGGCCGGGGTCAGCCCGCATATTGACAGGGGCGGCCGGACTTTCCGATACTACCAGCGGCAGAACCTGCCGTCACGACCGATGGACACGGTGATTCCGGTTGAACCCTTGCGCTGGGCCGGGGACCGGCTCGTTATTCTGGACCAGAGCCAGCTTCCGCAACGGGAAGTTTACCTGGAGCTGAACGACCCGGAAGAGGTCGCCCGGGCCATCGAGGAGATGCGGGTCCGGGGGGCGCCTCTCATCGGCCTGACGGCCGCGTTCGGACTCGCGCTGGCCGCATTTAAGGCCCCTGACCGGCCCGACGAATTCCGGGACGCCCTGACCCGGGCGGCCGACCGGCTTCGCCGAACGCGCCCCACGGCGGTTAACCTCTTCTGGGCGCTCGACCGCATGCTGGCGCTGGCTGACGGCCTCGCCCCGCCCGAGGCCCGGACCGCCCTGGTGGCCGAGGCTGAGAGGCTTCTGGCCGAGGACCGGGCGGCCACATGGAGGATCGCCCGGTTCGGGGCTGACCTTTTACCGGACGGGGCGACCGTGCTGACCCACTGCAACACCGGGGCCCTGGCCACCGGGGGCATCGGCACCGCCCTGGGGGTCATCTACGAAGCCTGGGCCCGGGGGAAAATCCGCCGGGTCCTGGTCGATGAGACCCGGCCCCAGCTTCAGGGCGCCCGGCTGACCGCCTGGGAGCTGAAAAAGGCCGGGGTTCCCTTCGTGCTGATGGCCGACTCGACTGCCGGGTACTTCTTCGGCCGGGGCGAAGTTGACTGCGTGGTGGTCGGGGCCGACCGGGTTGCGGCCAACGGGGATGTGGCCAACAAGGTCGGAACTTACAGCCTGGCCGTGCTCGCCCGCTACCACGGCGTGCCCTTCTACGTGGCCGCCCCCCTGAGCACGGTAGACCTGCGGACGGCTTCCGGGGCGGACATTCCCATCGAACACCGCCGGCCGGAGGAGGTGCTCTTTGTCGGGTCCTGTCGGGTCGCCCCGGAAGGGGTTGAAGTCGCGAACCCGGCCTTCGACGTCACCCCGGCCGGCCTTATTACGGCGATAGTCACCGACGCCGGGGTGCTCCGTCCGCCTTACGCCGAGAGCCTGGCGCTGGCGGTCCGGGGGGGCGAGAGCACCCCACGTCCGACCACTGACCGGAGGTAGAACAGCTATGGCCGAGGCCCGGGTCGCCGTCATAGGTGGAAGCGGTCTCTACCAGATCGAGGGACTTTCGGATATCGAGGAGGTCAAGGTCAACACGCCCTTCGGCGAGCCCAGCGACGTCATCGTCATCGGCACCCTTAGCGGTGTCCGGGTGGCCTTTCTGCCCCGCCACGGCCGGGGCCACCGGATAAGCCCCAGCGAACTTCCGGTCCGGGCAAACATCTACGCCCTGAAGTCGCTGGGGGTCGAGCGGATCATCTCGGTGAGCGCCGTCGGAAGCCTCAAGGAAGAGATTGCCCCCCTGCACCTGGTTATTCCGGACCAGCTCATCGACCGGACCAGAGGCCGGGCGAGCACCTTCTTCGGGGGCGGCATTGTCGCCCACGTGGGCATGGCCGAACCGTTCTGTCCGGTGCTGAGCCGGGTCCTCTACGAGGCCGCCGGCCGGACCGGGGCCACCGTCCACTTCGGGGGAACCTACGTTGTGATCGAGGGCCCCCAGTTTTCAACCAAAGCCGAGAGCCGCCTTTACCGGTCCTGGGGGGCGGATATTATCGGGATGACGGCCCTGCCCGAGGCGAAGCTTGCCCGGGAGGCCGAGATCTGCTACGCCACCCTCGCGCTGGTAACCGACTACGACGTCTGGCACGCCGAAGAGCAGGCCGTCTCGGTGGAGCTGGTGGTTGCAAACCTGCTCAAAAACGTGCAGGTAGCCAAGGAAGTTATCAAACGGTCGGTGGCACTGGTGCCCGCCGAGCGCGACTGTCCCTGCGCGACGGCCCTCCAGAATGCCATCATCACGTCCCCGGAATACATCCCCGAAAAGCTGAAGGCCGACCTGCGCCTGCTTATCGGCAAGTATATTCGCTGAGCGAGGTCAGGGAGCCCATGTCCATTCTTGCGGTCGGAACCATCGGGATAGATACGGTCGAAACGCCCTTCGGGCGGGCGGAAAATGTCCTTGGCGGTTCTTTGAGCTACTTCGCCGTCGCGGCCAGCTTCTTCGCCCCGGTCAACCTGGTCTCGGTGGTGGGCACCGACTTTCCCGAGGAGCTCTGGGCCCGGCTGCGGCGGCCCGGCATCGACCTGCGGGGCATCGTCGTCCGGGACGGAAAGACTTTCCGCTGGTCGGGGCGGTACGACTACGACCTCAACGTCGTCGAGACCCTGGAAACCCAGCTCAACACCTTCGCCGACTTCAAGCCGGTGCTCCCCGACGGTTATGACCGGAGCCGCTTTGTCTTCCTGGCCAACGGCGACCCGGACATCCAGTTGGAGGTGCTCCAGCAGGTGCCCGGGGCGCGCCTCCGGGTTATGGACACCATGGACTACTGGATCCGCAATAAACCCGAAAGCCTGGTCCGGACCATCGAGCAGGTGGACATCCTGCTTATGAACGAGTCGGAGGCCAGGATGCTGGTGGAGACGCCGAGCCTGCAGACGGCGGCGAAGAAGCTCCTGCGGCTCGGGCCCAAGGCAGTTATCATTAAAAAGGGGGAATACGGGGCGGTCATGTTTACGGACTTTGATTATTTTGCCGTTCCGGCCTACCCCCTGGACGACGTTCGGGACCCAACCGGGGCCGGCGACAGCTTCGCCGGCGGATTCCTGGGCTACCTGGCAAGGTCGAACCGGGTGAACCTGGACACCATCCGGCGGGCGGTGGTTATGGGTACGGTGGTGGCGAGCTTCACGGTCGAGGATTTCAGCATCAACCGGCTGGAGAAGGTTACCCCGGAAGATATCCGCCTGCGAACCGAGGAACTGCGGGAGTTCACCCGATTTGTTCTCGATTGATGGGCTGGCGTGGCACAGTTAAGGTCGGTCGTCCGACTTAAGTCGGACGATGAAATCGTTCCCCTCCTCGAGCAGGCCCGCCTCCGGGTCGCTTACGCCTACGGCTACCTTCAACCGCCCCTGCGGGAGCGCTCGGAATGGTTCGCCCTCGTTGAGGGGGAGCAGGCGGCCTGGGCGGCCCTGAGCCGGGCCTACGACCCGCCCGCCCTGATCGTTTGGGGCCCGGACGAGCTCCTCTTCCGGCTGCTGGCCGAGGCACCCATCCCGGGCACGGTCTACCTCACCGTCCTGGAAGAGCACTTCCCGGCCGCTGACCGGGTGTTCCGGCTTCAGGGCGGCCAGCCCATGTGGCGGATGTGGGTGAACCGGGAGGGTTTCAAGCCGGTCGACTGGTCCCGGGCCCTCCGCCTCAGGCCGGAAGATACGGCCGAGATCAACCGGCTTTACCGGCGGGGCGCCGGAAGCTTTATAACTGCCCGGCAGGTGTCGGATGGTGTATACTACGGTATCTGGCAGGACGACCGGCTGGTCTCGGTGGCCGGAACCCATTTTATCGACCGGGTCCACCGCATCGCGGCCGTGGGAAACGTCTTCACCGACCCCGACTTCCGGGGCCTCGGGTACGCCACGGCGGTGACCGGCCGGGTGACGGCCGACCTGCTGGACCTGGTCGATGATGTCGTTTTAAACGTCAACCGCTCCAACACGCCCGCCGTCCGGGCCTACCGGCGGCTGGGCTACGAGGTTGTTGCGAACCTGATCGAGGGGGTTGCCGAGCGGCGCCACATCGGCCCGTTCTGGCGCCTCTTCGGCCGAATCATCCCCGGACAGGAGGGAAGATGACAACTGCCGGTTACCGCGGCGATATCAAGGACCCGGCCCTGGCACCCCGGGGCCGGCTCAGGGTCGAGTGGGCCGGGACCGAGATGCCCGTCCTGCGCCTGATTCGGGAGCGCTTTGAAAGAGAGAAGCCCCTGAGCGGGGTTCGGATCTCGGGCTGTCTTCACATCACGTCCGAAACGGCCAACCTGGCCCTGACGTTGAAGGCCGGCGGGGCCGACCTGGTGCTCTGCGCCTCAAATCCCCTCAGCACCCAGGACGACGTGGCGGCTGCCCTGGTGGTGGATTACGGTATTCCGGTCTACGCCATTAAGGGCGAGGACACGACCACCTATTACCGCCACATCCACCAGGCCCTGGACCACCGGCCTCAGATAACCATTGACGACGGGGCCGACCTGGTGAGCACGGCCCACAAGGACCGCCGCGACGTCCTGGAGGGCATCATCGGGGGCACCGAGGAGACCACAACCGGGGTTATTCGCCTGCGAAGCATGGCCCGGGCTGGGGCCCTGCGCTACCCGATCATCGCCGTAAATGAGGCCCACACCAAGTATCTCTTTGACAACCGCTACGGCACCGGCCAGAGCACCATCGACGGGATCACCCGGGCGACGAACATCCTGTGGGCCGGGCGGCGGGTGGTGGTCTGCGGTTACGGCTGGTGCGGCCGGGGCATCGCGATGCGGGCCCGGGGCATGGGCGCCCGGACCATCGTCACCGAGGTTGACCCGGTTCGGGCCCTGGAGGCCCTCATGGACGGCCACGACGTCATGCCCCTGGCCGAGGCCGCCCGGGTCGGCGACGTCTTTATAACCGCCACGGGGGACATCAACGTCATCAATGAGCAGCACCTCCAGGCCATGAAGGACGGGGCCATTGTTGCCAACGCCGGCCACTTCAACGTCGAGATAAATATCCCTGCCCTTGAGCGGATGGCCGTAGGCCGCCGAACCCTCCGGGATTTCGTCGAGGAGTTCACCCTGGCCGACGGCCGGCGGATTTACCTCCTCGCCGACGGCCGGCTCGTGAACCTGGCCGCGGCGGAGGGCCATCCGGCCGCCGTCATGGACATGAGCTTCGCCAACCAGGCCCTCGCCATCGAATACCTGGTCAAGGAGGGCAGCTCGCTGAGCCCCCAGGTCTACCCCGTGCCGAAGGCCATCGACGAGGAGGTCGCCCGGCTCAAGCTCGCCTCCATGGGCATCGCCATTGATACCCTGACCGAGGAGCAGGAGCGCTACCTCGCCAGCTGGGAAGAGGGCACTTAGCGTCCGGCAGGCGGCGGGGCGACCGGTTCGGGCCGGGCCCGGCGAAGCCGGATCTTGACCCGGTCCATCAGCCGGCAGAAGGAGCAGACTTCGGAGGTCGTCGGCATGCCGCACCGCTCGCACTCCACCAGCTGGGGCTTCTCTTCGGCGGCCGCCAGGAGTTTGCGGCCTTTCTGCAGGAAGCCCAGGTAGAGGCTCTGTTTGGCCCCGGGGGAGTGCTGTTCGATGAGGTTGAGGGCCTCCTTGTAGAGCAGGGAGCGGGCCCCCACCGCGTTCGGGCACTCGTCCAGAACGTAGTCGATGCCCCGCAGGACGGCGTAAGCCGCAATCTCCCGCTCGGCCAGCCGGTAGAGGGGTTTAACCTTCTTTACCAGGTTCGGGTAGCTGGCCGGCAGCACCGGCCCCTGACGCATCAGGTAGCCGTCCTGCCAGTGGATCAGGTTGCCCAGGAGGGTGGCGGCCTCGTCGTCCAGGTTGTGACCGGTCGCCACCACGTCAAAGCCCTGCTCCAGGGCAACTTTGTTGAAGATATATCGCTTCGAGAGGCCGCAGGCGGAGCAGGGCGTCCGGTCCGAGCCCCGCTTGAAGTCCTCGACGGTCACGCCGTAATCGGCCTCCAGGTCGACGATGATCAGCTCGGCGCCCCGGTCCCGGGCAAAGGCCTCCGTCTTTTGCTGGGAGAGGTCGGAGTACCCGGGAATCCCCAGGTTGATGTGGAGACCGGCTGCCTGGTAGCCGAAGCGCAGGAGGACATCCCAGAGGGCGAGGCTGTCCTTGCCCCCGGAGACGGCCACGAGGATCCGGTCTTCGGGAGTGAACATTTTTTCATCGTGAATTGCCCGCCGCACCTGGTTGTCAAAAAATTCAATGAAGTGCTCCGGGCAGAAGGCCGAGTGGTGCCGGCGCACCTCGACGGCGGCGGGCTGGCGGCACTTAATGCAACGCATCGGCCTGACCTCCCGACATCACCGGACGGATTTCGACCACGTCGTCCTCGGCGAGGACCGTGTCCCCGGTGACAAGGGTATCGCCCCGGATGACCAGGACGGCTTCGGGGTTGATGTTGAGCTCCTTGAGGATATCCCGGACCCGCCGGCCGCCCCGGAATTCGAATTCCTGGCGCTTCGGGTAACGGACGATGACCTTCACCTCGAAACCCCTCCGCTTTCTAGTTTACCGGGCGAGGTCTGCAGGAGTAAAAAATAGAGCGGGAGACGGGATTCGAACCCGCGACATCCTCCTTGGAAGGGAGGCGCTCTGCCAGCTGAGCTACTCCCGCGGCCAATCTATATTATATCCCCAGTGGCCGGCGGAACGCCTAAAATCTTCAAGTGGGGAGGGCAAGGATGCGCCGGCGGTTTTTCCGGTTCGGATTCGGGATGCCCCATTTCGGGTTTTTTTACTTCGGCCCGGGCTTCCCGCGCCGGGAAGAATATCTGGAGATGCTCGAAGAATACCGGCGGGAGCTGGAGGCGGAGCTTAAGGAAGTTGAGCGGGAGATCGCCGAACTGAAGGCCGAGCTTGGCCGCGAAACCTGAGGCCGGCCCCCGTCACCAGGCGGTCCAGCCGCCGTCGACGTAGATGACCTGGCCGGTAACGTAATCCGAAGCCGGCGAGGCCAAAAAGACGACGGCCCCGGCCAGGTCGGCTATCTCCCCGGTGCGGCCCAGCGGGGTGCGGCCCAGGATCCGGGCCGAATGCTCGGGGTGGGTAAGCAGGGGTTCGGTGAGGTCGGTGTAAAAATAGCCGGGTGCAATGGCATTTACGTTCACCCCGAGCTTTGCCCACTCCAGGGCCAGGCACTTTGTCAGCTGGCCAATGCCCCCCTTGGTGACGCCGTAGACGGACGCATTGGGTAGGGCCAGGCTGGTAGCCACGGAGCCGATGTTGATAATTTTGCGGCGGTAAGAAGGGTCCTTTTGAAAGGCCTCAACCATGTGGCGGCCGGCGGCCTGGGCGGCAAAAAAGGCTGTTTTGAGATTCAGGCTGACCATATAATCCCAGTCGGCCTCGGTGACCTCGAAGGCAGGTTTGCGGAGGTTCGTGCCGGCGTTGTTTACCAGGATGTCCAGGCGGCCAAAGTGCCGGACTGTCTCTTGGACAGCCCGGATCCCCTCCCGGCAGTCGGTGAGGTCTGCCGGGATCGCCAGGGCTTTCCGGCCCAGCTCCCGAATTTCGGCGGCCACCCGTTCAAGGGCCTCGGCCGAGCGGGCCACAACGGCAACATCCGCCCCGGCGGCGGCCAGGATCAGGGCAATTCCCCGGCCGAGCCCCCGGCTGGCTCCCGTTACCAGGGCAACCCGGCCGGTCAGGTCGAAAGTCGGCTTAACATTCATTGCGTCGCCTGCCGCTATATGGCATAATATGTACGGAACGGTCCCCCGGATGTTGACCCCAGCTCCGGTATAATTGGTTGGGTAACCTGAAGTCCCCGGGAGGAACCTATGGAGCTTTTCCTCGACACTGCGAATATAGAGGAGGTGCGGCAGGGCGTCAAGCTCGGGGTGGTCAGCGGGGTGACAACGAACCCGTCCCTTGCCGCCCGGGAAGGCACCACCTCCTTCCGGGACCTGGTCCTGGAAATCTGCCGCCTGGTCCCGGGACCGGTCAGCGTCGAGGTTACGGCTACGGACGCGGCGGGCATGGTCCGGCAGGCCCGGGAGCTGGCCAGCTGGGCGCCGAATGTGGTCGTCAAGATTCCAGTAACTGCGGCCGGCCTTGAGGCCATCAGCACCGTCTCGAAAGAGGGGATCCGGGTAAACTGCACCCTGTGCTTCTCGGTCAATCAGTGTCTGCTGGCGGCCCGGGCCGGGGCGGCCTACGTCAGCCCCTTCGTTGGACGGCTGGACGACATCGGCCACGACGGCATGGCCGTGGTCCGGGATACGGTTGAAATCTTCCGGAAGTACGGCATCCAGACGAAGGTGCTGGCGGCCAGCATTCGGCACCCCCTCCACGTGGTTGCCGCGGCCAAGGCCGGGGCTGACATTGCAACTGTTCCCTTTAAAGTGCTCACCCAGATGCTGCACCACCCGCTGACGGACATCGGCCTGAGCCGGTTCCTGGAAGACTGGAAGGCGGCCGGCCTCGAGCTGGAACTGCCCGTCGGCGGCCACTGACGGGGGAAAGTCCGGATACTTCAAGGCAAAATTCGGATGACATTGGGCAGAAAAGAACGATAGCTGGGCCGGTTGGGGGTAACCGCCCGGGAAAGCTTTGAGTCCGTCCCCCCAAAACTGCCGATTCCGAACGAAACCCCCAAAACACATTATCCCTGGGAGCGACTATGAATATCTCAGAGCTTGAGTCCAAAACCCGTGAAGAACTGCTTGACCTGGCCCGGGAGCTGGGTCTGACCGGCCTGAGCTCCCTGCGAAAGCAGGACATTATCTTCCGCCTGCTCCAGGCCCACACGGAACAGCAGGGCAATATCTTCACCAGCGGCGTCCTGGAGGTCACCGACGAAGGGTACGGCTTCCTCCGGCGCCAGAACTTCCGGCCGAGCCCGAATGACATTTACGTCTCCCAGACGCAGATCCGCCGGTTCGGGCTGCGCACCGGCGACCTCATCACCGGCCAGGTCCGACCGCCGAAGGACAACGAGAAGTACTACAGCCTGCTGCGGGTCGAGGCGGTAAACGGGGTCGACCCCGAGCAGGCCCGGCACCGGCCGCTGTTTGAGGAGCTGACCCCGATCTTCCCGAACCAGCTCATAAAGCTGGAGACCACGCCGAATAACCTCACCACCAGGCTCATCGACCTGGTGGCCCCCCTCGGTCGGGGTCAGCGGGGCCTCATCGTCTCGCCGCCCAAGGCCGGCAAAACGACGGTGCTCAAGCACATCGCCAATGCCATCGCCGCCAACTACGACGACATCCACATCATGTTCTGCCTCATCGGGGAGCGGCCCGAGGAAGTTACGGACGTCCGGCGGTCAGTCCATCGGGCCGACGTGGTCAGCTCGACCTTTGACGAGCCGGTGGAAGACCACACCCGGGTTGCCGAGCTGGCCCTGGAGTACGCCAAGCGTCAGGTCGAACTCGGCCGGCACGTGATCATCCTGCTGGACAGCATCACCCGGCTCACCCGGGCCTACAACCTGGCCCTGCCGCCTTCAGGCCGGACCCTCACCGGCGGCATCGACCCGGTGGCCCTCTACCCGCCGAAGCGGTTCTTCGGCGCGGCCCGGAACACGGAAGAGGGCGGCAGCCTGACCATCCTGGCCACCTGTCTCATCGACACCGGCAGCCGGATGGACGAAGTCATCTACGAGGAGTTCAAGGGGACCGGCAACTTCGAGCTCCACCTCGACCGGCGGCTGGCCGAGCGCCGGATCTTCCCGGCCATTGACATCCTGCGCAGCGGTACCCGCCGGGAGGAACTCCTGCTGGACGAGCAGACCCTGCGCCAGGTCTGGCTGCTGCGCCGGATGGTATCCCTCATCAGCCAGAACGCCAGCACCCCGACCGAAGCAACCGAGAAGGTCCTGGAGCGGCTCGCCCGCACCCGCAGCAACGCCGAATTCCTGGCGACCCTGAGCAAAGCGGAAGTGTGACCGGCCGCTTCAGCTGAGACGGTGGCCGTAGTTGCGCCGGTAAAACTCGGCAAATTCGCCCTGCTTGATCGGCCGCCACCAGCCTTCGTTTGCCTGGTACCAGCGGACCGTCTCGGCCAGGGCCTCCTCGAAGGGGTAGCGTGGGGCCCAGCCCAGGGCCCGAATCCGGCCGGTGTCCAGGGAGTAGCGGCGGTCGTGGCCGGGCCGATCGGCCACCGGCCGGATGAGGCTTTCCGGCTTCCCAAGCAGCCTGAGGATCAGCCGGGCCACCTCGATATTCTGCCGCTCGTTGCCCGCCCCAATGTTATAGACCCGGCCCACCTCCCCCTCGTGGAGGACAAGGTCGATGGCGGCGCAGTGGTCGAGGACATAGATCCAGTCCCGAACCTGCCGGCCGTCGCCGTAGAGGGGCAGGGGCTCGTCGTCGATGGCGTTGGTGATGAAAAGGGGAATGAACTTCTCCGGGTACTGGTAGGGGCCGAAGGTATTCGACCCCCGGGTAATGAGCACGGGCAGGCCGAACGTCTCGTGGTAGGCCAGGGCCATCAGGTCGCCCCCGGCCTTGCTGGCGGCATAGGGGCTTCGGGGCGCCAGGGGGTCGCCCTCCGAAGCCGAGCCCTCCAGGATCTGCCCGTAGACCTCATCGGTTGAAACCTGGAGAAACCGGCCTGTCCCCCGGTGCCGGACGACCTCCAGCAGGACCCAGGTACCCCAGATATCCGTCCGGATAAACTCGCCGGCCTCGAGGATCGACCGGTCCACGTGGGTTTCGGCCGCAAAATTTACGACGAAGTCGGGCCGCTCCTCCGCAAAGAGGGCGTCGACGAGGGGCTGGTCGGCGATATCCCCCTGAACAAACCGGAAGTATTCCCCTTCGGGGATGTCGGCCAGGTTTTCCCGCCGGCCGGCGTAAGTTAGCTTATCCAGAACCACAACCCGGTACTCCGGCCGGTGGGTGCGCAGGAACCGGACAAAGTTCGAGCCGATAAACCCGGCTCCACCGGTGACCAGAACCGTCGTGCGACCCATCAGACAACCCCGACGCGGCTGTGGTCGCCCAGCATCAGGTTGTAGGCCTTCGGCTTCATCGGCGACCGGGTGATTTCAACGTAGCGGCCGATCAGGCTGTCCGCAACCCGGTGGTCCAGGTCCTGAATCCGGCTGAACTCGAGGATGATGCTGTGCTCGACCTCGGCCCGCTCCACAAGACAGTCGTGGTAAATGGAGGTGAAGGGCCCGATGTAGGCGTTAATGACCCGGGTCCGTTCGCCGATGATGGCGGGCCCCCGAATCACGCTGTTGATTATCTGGGCATCCTTTTCAACGATGACCTTGCCGTAAAGGCGGGACTGGCCGTCGACGAACCCTTCGACCCGCGGCTCAAGGGTTTCAAGGACCACCCGGTTGGCATCAAGCAGGTCGTCCTTTTTGCCGGTGTCGATCCAGTAGCCGTTTACGACCCGGTAATCGACGTTGCGACCGTGGTCGATAAGATACTGGATCGCGTCGGTGATCTCCAGCTCCCCCCGCCAGGACGGGCGGATGTTGTGGACCGCATCGAAAATGACCGGGGTGAACATGTAGATCCCGATGATGACCAGGTCACTGGGCGGCTCCTTCGGGCGCTCCACGAGGCGGACCAGCCGCCCGTCGACCAGTTCAGCAACCCCGAACTCGGTGGGGTTCGGCACCCGGTGAAGCAGAACCAGGGCATCGGCGCCTCCCCGCCGGAACTCATCGACGTAGCCGGCTATTCCCCCAAGGAGGAAGTTATCCCCGAGGAACATCACGAAGGGGGAGTCGCCGAGAAACGGCTCGGCGACCAGCACGGCGTGGGCGAGCCCCAGGGGCTGTTCCTGGTGGATGTAGGTTATCCGGGCCCCGAAGCGGCTTCCGTCGCCCACGGCGGCCATTACCTGCTCCCGGGTGTCCCCGACAACGATACCAATGTCGGTCACCCCGGCTTCAACCAGGTCCTCTATCGCGTAGAAGAGGACAGGCTTATTGGCGACCGGTACCAGCTGTTTGGCGCCGGTATACGTCAGGGGCCTCAGGCGGGTGCCTTTCCCCCCGCTGAGAATAAGCCCTTTCAGCGTCGCCATCCGATGGTCTCCCAGAAGGTTTTCTGGTGGGGGCGTTCCGGCTCGGGAACGACAAGTTCGGCGTCGGCCACTGCGGCCGCCGGGTTGATGACGGTCAGCAGGTCGGCGTAATCGGGGCCGGCCAGGGTCTCAACCAATCGGCGGGCCTGGCTCAGCTGCGGGACCCGGTGCCCGGTAGGCTGGTGGGCATCGGAGGCCAGAAAGTGCGCCAGCCGGTGGCGGACGTACCGCTCGGCGGCCGCCTTCGGACCCGGCCCGAAATGGCCCAGGAGACTGCCGGCCGTAATCTGAAAGCGCATCCCCATCTCGATGAGCCGGCAAACCCGGTCCAGGTCCCGGGCCAGGTCGGCGTTCCGCTCCGGGTGGGCCATAATTGGCACATACCCGTGGGCCAGCAACTGAAAAGTGAGCTCTTCGGTTTCCCCCGGGCAGTGGCTGAACGGCACCTCTACCAGGATATACCGGCTGTCGTTCAGGGTGAAAGCGTAGCCGTCCGCAAGCTGGTCCAGCAGATTCGGCCCAAGCCAGGCCTCCTGACCGGGATAAATGTTGACGCTGATTCCGGCCGCCTTCACGGCCGCTTTGACCTGGTCCAGCCGGGCCAGAAACTCCTCCCGGTTCCCAACCCGGCGCCATTCGGTGCCGTGGGGCGTGGCGACCAGACCAGCAATCCCGTCCTGGGCCGCAACCTCAGCCATTCTGATGGCGGCCTCCAGGTCCGGTGCGCCGTCGTCAACCCCAGGCAAGATATGCACGTGGATATCGATAGGTCCAGCGGGAACGTCGTTTTCAGCCAGCATCCTACGGAGTATACCCGGCAGCCTGAAGGCCCTTCAAGAACGGTGGATAACGGGCGGCCATACGCACAGCTCCTTTTGTTAGAATACTTGGTGATGCTGGCAGCTATCCTTTTGAAGGCTACAGTGGTTTTTCTGGCCGTTCTGGCGGCCTACGGGGTGATTTTTACTCAGCCGCTGCCAGTCTTCTTAGGCGCCGCAGTGGTTTCCTTCATTTTCGTCCGCCGCACGCCGACCAGGCGTGGCCTTCAATACCTGGACGACTAGACGCAATCTGGTGAGCGGAGCGTAGGCAGGGTCCGTGGCCCAGGTTTCCCGGCCCGACGGGGTAGCCCGTCGGGACCCCCTCGGTCAGATTCTGCTTCGGAAGGGCCTGGTAACCGGCGACCAGCTCGCCGCCGCCCTGGAGACCCAGCGGCGGTCGGGCGACCGCCTGGGCCGGATTCTGGTGAGCCTGGGTTACGTAAACCAGCTTGCGGTCGCCCGGGCACTGGCCGAACAGTTCGGTCTGCCCTTCCGGGACCTGCTGGCCGACCCGCCCCCGGCCGAGCTTGTCAGGCTCCTGGATGAGGATACTGCCCGCAGGTTCCGGGCGGTGCCCGTTGCGGTGGACGGGGACGTGGTCGAAGTGGCCGTTGCCGACCCTGGGGACGAGGCAGCCCTCGTAGCGGTCGCGGCCCGCCTCGGCCGGCCGGTCCGCTGGGTGGTGACCGGTGAGCTGGATATCTATCGGACGCTGGAGCGCGTCTACCGTGACGTCTATCTGGACCGCGCCCGGTCCGACCTCCTTCTCCGCCGGCCGGACCAGTCCGCCCATGAAACGTTTACGGGCGGCCAGCTCGGGGCCGCCCTTGTGACCCTGGCCCTCCTCTTCATCGGGCTTCTGGTCGCGCCCCGGCCCGTGACCGTCGGGCTCAGCGCGGCCGTAGCGGCCGTGTACGCGGCCCTGGCCGCCCACCGGCTCTACCTGATGGTCCGGGCCCTCACCTCCACGTCGGAAGTCGAGGTCACCGCCGAAGAGCTCCGGGCCATCGACGAGCAGACCTTGCCGGAATACACGGTTCTGGTGCCCCTCTACCGGGAGACGGAGGTACTGCCGGCGCTCTTAAAGGCCCTGGCCGCCCTGGACTACCCGGCGTCAAAGCTTGACATCAAGCTGATTTTTGACGAAGACGACCCGGAGACCCTGGCCCTGGCCCGCCGGCTCCGACCGCCCGGTCACTTTAAGTTTCTCGTGGTTCCCTCCGGCTGGCCCCGAACCAAGCCCAAGGCATTGAACTACGGCCTTATTCAGGCGACGGGGGAGTACTGCGTCATTTACGACGCTGAGGACATCCCCGAACCGGACCAGCTTAAGAAGGCCGTAATTGCCTTTCGCAAGGCCCCGCCGGACGTGGTCTGCCTTCAGGCCCGGCTGAGCTTTTATAACCGGGACCAGAATGCTCTTACCCGCTGGTTCACCGCCGAGTACGCCCAGTGGTTCGACCTCACCCTGCCGGGTCTGCACGCCACCGGCGGCGTCATTCCCCTGGGGGGCAACTCAAACCACTTTATCACCGAGAAGGTCCGGGAGCTGGGAGCCTGGGACCCCTATAACGTCACCGAGGACGCCGACCTGGGCGTCCGGCTCGCCCGCGCCGGGTACCGGACGGCCATGTTCAACTCGACCACCTACGAGGAGGCCAACAGCGAACTGGCCAACTGGGTCCGCCAGCGGACCCGCTGGCTCAAGGGGTGGATGCAGACCTGGCTGGTTCACATGCGGGACCCAGGCCGCCTCTTCAAAGAGCTCGGCCCGTGGGGCTTTTTAAGCTTCCAGTCGGTCATCGGCGGGACCATCTTTATCGCCCTGGCCAACCCGATCCTCTGGACCCTCACGACGGTCTGGTTCATCGGCCGCTGGGCCGAAATCGAAGCGCTTTTCCCCGGCCCGGCGTTCTACCTGACGGCCGTGAGCCTTTACCTGGGCAATTTTCTCTTCGCCTATCTCTACGCCCTGGGTGCCGCCCTCCGGGGCTACCACACCGCGGTTCGCTACGGCCTGCTGGCCCCCGTCTACTGGTTTCTCCTGAGCGTGGCGGCCTGGCGCGCCCTGTTCCACCTGTTCATCCGGCCGTTCCACTGGGAAAAAACGGCCCACGGCCTCCACCTTCAGGCTGAAAAGGCATCGGCATGAGGGCCCTCCGCCGGGAATCACCGGTCCTGCTGGCCGTACTGTTCGGCTGGAACCTGGGCTGGGCCTGGGTTGTTCTCGTGCGCTGGGGACTCATACCGGCGGACGCCGCCGCCCGAACGCTCCTGGCCGCCGAGGTATTTTTCAGCCGGGATCCCAAACTTTCCAACCTGGGGTTCGTCTGGCTCCCCCTGCCGGCCCTGCTTCAGCTCCCGCTGGTCCTGGTTCCCGGCCTCTGGCCGACGGGGCTGGCCGGGGCAACCGTGTCGGCCCTGGCGGGGGCAGCGGCCGGGGCGCTTATAAACGACATCGCCCGGGCCCTGGGCTGGGGCCGCAGCCGCTGGCTGCTGGTTGCAGCCTTTGCCCTGAACCCGGCCGTCATTTACGTTTCGGCCAGTGGACTCACCGAACCGGTCCTGATGGCCGCCGCCCTGGGCCTGGTCCGGTGCTTTCTCGGCTGGGCCGACGCTGAGGCAAAGGGCAACCGACGGCTGGCCGTGGCCTGGCTGGTCGGGCTGGGGCTCAGCGGCGCGGTTGGGGTGCTGACCCGATACGAGGGATGGGTACTCGGCACGGTCATGGCCCTGATGGTCGGGCTGCTGGCGCTTAAGCGGTCCGGAGCCGATGCGGCCCAGGCGGCGGTGCTGGTCTATGCCGCCCCGCCAGCCTATGCCGTCTTTCTCTGGGTGTTCTTTAACTGGCTTATCATGGGGGACCCCCTTTACTTTGCGCTGGGACCCTACGCCGCCAGGGCCTACGTGCCGGCCGGGACTGAGGGGTTCGACCCGGCAGCGGGTATTCGGGCCGTGGTCGACGCGGCCTGGCACCTCTCACCCCTGTTCTTCTTTGCCACCGCGGGCCTCCTCGCATTCAGCCTGATCCGCTGGGATCCGGTCGGATTGCTCCTGGCGGCGTTCTGGCTGTCGGTGCCCCTGTTCATCGCCTTTTCCCTCGTCTCCGGCCAGCTTGCCTCCATCCAGTACCGCTACCTGACCCCGCTTATTCCCGGGACGGCCGCCCTTGTTGCACTCGGCCTCCGGGGGGGCAGTGCGTACGTGCGGTGGCGCTACCTGGTGGGCCTGCTCGTGGCCCTGCTCGGGCCGTCGACTGCCCTGGTCGGGGTCCTCCGGGAACCCATGTCGGCCAACAGCGTCCGCGTGTTCGGGGAGGCGCTTATCTTCAGGGAGGGAACTAGCCTCTGGACCTCTGAGCGGGAGATGGCGCAGTACCTGACGACTGCCGGTGCCGGACCCATCCTGACCGATACGGCCAGCGGGGTCGAAATGGTCATCTTTTTTACGGGCGAACCCGGCAGGTTTATCGTGCCCGGCGACCGGGACTTTGAAACGGTCCTTCGGGACCCGGTCGGGAAGGCGAGGTACGTGCTGGTCCCGGCGCCGGCGGGAACCGGTCGGCTGCACCGGGTGAACCAGGTCTACCCCGGACTTTATGCCTCTGGGGCCGGCTGGGCCAGCCTGGAGAAGGAGGTGGGACCCTACCGGCTCTACCGGGTAGCCGGCCCGCCGCCCCCCGAACGGGCCATCACGGTGCCGCCCGCCCGGGGCTCACCCGCGCCCGGCTGGGCCAGGCCGGCGGTTCTGGTGCTCATTGCCGCCGGAATCCTCGTGGTTGGTGCCGCCATCCTCCGGCCCCGGTCTGCGGCCGGCTCCTGACCAGGCCGTCTGGTCCGCCCGCCCGGCCAGAAGAATGCCCCGGCTGAGGGCCTGGCGGGCGAGGGGCGACTGGACAGCTTCGGCAACGGTGTAGCAAAAGAGGTCCACCGGCAGACCGACCCCCGCAAAATACGGGTAGAAGTCTGCCGGCCGGTCGACCCCGCGCCGGTCTGAGGCTTCCAGCAGGACCAGGATGTCGGCGTCGCTCCCGGGAACCGCCCGGTTTGCGGCCAGCGACCCGAAAAGGTACACCGCCTTAACTTGGGGCCGCTCGTCCAGCAGCCTTTTGGCGGCCTCGGCTAGTCTCCGGAGGGCTTCAGAGCGGTCGAGCCAGAAGACCGTCACAGAACCGTATGATTTCTTCCGCACAACGGATTGCATTGGCCGAATCTTCGCGACTGTAAAAATCCTTTGGACTCCCACCGGCCCACAGGTCCGGGTACCTGGTTGGAATGTAAAAACGGTCTAAGAGCCTAGCGCAGTCAAAGAGGGTCTCGTCGACATCGGTCCGCTCCCGGAGGCCCTCGAGCAAATGGACTACCGAGTGACCCCAGGCTTCGGCCCCCAGCCGCTGGTAAACGGCCTTAAGGGCCTTCTCGGCGGCTTGTTGAGCGGCGAAGCAAGCCCACTCAAAGAAACCACCTTCGGCCTGCCAGCGGGCACTTTCCAGGTCCCGAAGGGCCTGGGCGAACCAGTCGCGGCTTCTCTCGGCCAGTCGAGCCTCCGCAGAGAACCTCGCCTTCCTGGGAAATTATATAGGGGCTTCGGGGGTCACGGTGCCGTGACCCCCGAAGCCCGGGACGCAGGCCACTTCCGGATCCGGACGGCCGGTCAGCTCAGGCCGCCCGGGGTTCCGGGGACGGGACGATGGCCGGATGCCTGGCCTGGGTGATGGCCCAGTCGACAATGACCGCCACCAGCGACCCGACGGCCGTGGTGATCAGCCTGAGCCCCCCGAAGGCCGGGTCAAAGGGCAGCACCGCCGGCAGCAGGGTGTGGGCAACGAAGATGCCCAGGAACGGATAAGCCGCAACCCGCCAGACCCGCTCGGGGAGTCGACCGGGCAGCAGGTCATACCAGAGGACACCCGTGGCGTAGGAGACGCCGACCATCAACAGAAGAGTTCCGAGGTCCATCCCCGCACCTCCCCAAAAAGATTTGATGTTCCACCCTAATTTTACCACACTTTCAGGGCACCCCGGTGGGTTCGGGCCATCCCGTGGGAGCGCCCTGCCCTGCAAAGGTGGGCCGGGTTAGGGGCCGCGGCGAGCGTTACGTAACGCTCGCCGCGGCCCGGTAGGTTCGGTCTAAGCTAAGCGCTGGCTGCGGCCGTGTCCAGCGCCAGGGCCCGGCTGCGGACCCGCTTCAGGACAAACATGGCCAGCAAGGCGGCGGTGAAGTCGAAGGCGATGGCCAGCATGAAGATCGGCTCCCAGCTTCCCGTCAGGTCCCGCACCACGCTGCCGATGGGCACCAGGAGCGAGGCCGTCCCCTTGGCCGTGTAAAGCAGCCCGTAGTTCGTCGTTGCGTACCGCCAGCCGAAGAGGTCCCCAACCGTTGCCGGAAACAGACTGTAAATTTCGCCCCAGGCAAAGAAGGTCAGGCCCGTAAGGACCACGAAAAGGATGGGGTTGTGGGCGAAGAGCAGGAGAAGGCTTATGGCCAGGCCCTCAAGGCTGAAGGCAATGAACATGGTGTTTTCCCGGCCGATGTGGTCCGAGACCCAGCCGAAGAAGGGCCGCGTTATGCCGTTCATCACCCGGTCGAGGGAAAGGGCCCACTGCAACGCGGTAAGGGTGACGCCCAGAATCGGCAGGGGAATCTCGGCCACCCGGTAGTCCCGGGCCAGCGGGGCGATCTGCGCAGTGGCCAGCAGGCCGCCCGTAGCCATCATCGTCATCATTACGTACAGCAGCCAGAAACGGCCGGTCTTGAGCATCTCGATAGGGGTGTAGCTGCGCCGGGTTTGCTGGACCTGCGGGCTGGCCGGGAGAGGTGGAAGCTCCTCGGGCTTGGGGGAACGCAGAAAGAAGGCTGAAAGAAACACCACCGCGCCCTGGAACAGGCCGAAATAAAGAAAGGCGGGCTCATAGCCATAATTTTCAATCACCATGGAGATGGGAATGATGGTGAGGGCTGAACCGGCCCCGAAGCCTGCGGCCGTCAGGCCGGCGGCAAGGCCCCGGCGGTCGGGGAACCACTTTAGGGCGGTCCCCATGGCCGTCCCGTAAACGATGCCGGCCCCGGTTCCAGAAAGGATCCCGCCCAGGTAGAGCAGAGTCAGGCTGTTGGCAAAGGCGTCGATGACCCAGGCAACGCCCACCAGAAAGCCCCCGAAGGCGACAACGAGCCTGGGCCCGAATCGGTCAACCAGATAGGCCTCGAACGGGACGAGCCAGGTTTCCGTCAGAACGAAAAGGCTGAAGGCCACCTGAATCGCGGCCTGACCCCAGCGGTACTTCTCGTTGATGGGGTTCACGAAGAGGGTCCAGCCGTACTGGTAGTTGGCCACCATCACCATCCCCAGAATCCCTAACCCCAGCTGAATCCACCGTTGCGCCTTCATTGCTCCTCCTTTGCCAGCAAAATTGTTGCCGCGGTGTTACAGCCGCCGGCCAGGCGCCGGCCTGACCGCAATGCTGCCAGGTTTCCGGGGCCTGCTGGGGCCGCCTGAGCCCGTCCGCTACCACAGCCTGAGCCGGCCGGCTGGTCCGACAAGATATTAGTCAGACCATAAGTCAAATGGACCTTAAAATTTGGACCAAAATGCTTAAAATGTTCTTAAAAGTCCACAAACTACCTAGCAACTGCATGCTAACTTGCATTTGACAGGGTCTGAGCCGGCTCACTAAACTCGGTTGGGATGGATCTGGTCGGCGAACAACATCGGGCCGTCCGGCGGCTGGTTCGGGATTTTGCCGAGCGGGAGGTTCGGCCCGTGAGCCGGGAGCTTGACGAGACGGGCAGGTTCCCCCTGGAGCTCGTCCGGCGCCTGGGACAGCTGGGTCTCCTCGGCCTGACCATTCCCGAGGCCTACGGCGGTTCGGGTGGTGATACGGTCTCGCTGGCCATCGCCATTGAAGAGCTGGCCCGGGTCGATTCCAGCCTTGCCGTTACCGTCTCGGCCGGCGTGACCCTGGCGGGGGGCCCGGTCAGCATGTTCGGAACCGAGGACCAGAAGCGCCGCTGGCTTCCGCCCCTCTGTGCCGGTGAAATGCTCGGCGCCTTCGCCCTGACCGAGCCCGAGGCCGGCTCCGACGCGGGGGCAACCCGGACCCGGGCGGTCCTGGACGGCGACCGCTGGGTTATAAACGGCCGGAAGGTTTTCATCACCAATTCGGGCACGCCCATAACCGGTTTCATCCTGGCCACCGTTACAACCGGGGAGCAGGACGGCCGGCGGGAAATCAGCAACATCATCGTCCCCAGGGACGCCCCCGGTCTCCAGGTTGGGCCGCCCTACCGCAAGCTTGGCTGGCGGGCCTCCGACACCCGCGAGGTTGTCTTCGAAAACTGCATCGTCCCGGCGGAAAACCTCCTGGGCCAGCGGGGCGCCGGTTTCAAGCAGGCCCTTATAACCCTCGACGGCGGCCGGATCGGCATTGCGGCCATGTCGGTCGGCCTGGCCCAGGCCTGCCTGGAAGCCTCCCTATCCTACGCCCAGAGCCGCCGTCAGTTCGGCCGGCCGATTTACGATTTCCAGGCCGTCCAGTTCAAGCTGGTGGACCTGGCCGTGGGCCTGGAGGCGGCCCGACTCCTGACCTACAGGGCGGCCCATCTCAAGGACCGGGGCGAGCCCTACACCACGGCGGCGGCCATGGCGAAACTTTTCGCCTCGGAGCTGGCCGTCCGCGCCGCCGAGGAGGCCGTGCAGATCCACGGCGGCCTGGGCTTCATGGAGGACGGTCCGGTTGCCCGGCTCTACCGGGACGCAAAGATTCTGACTATCGGCGAGGGGACATCCGAAATCCAGCGGCTCGTCATCGGCCGCCGGCTGCCCGCCGAGCTTGCCAGGCTCTCCTGGCTCGAGTAGGTGCAGAGGTGGAACAGCAACCACGGCGGTTCTTCACCGTGGATGAGGCCAACGGCCTCCTGCCCGAGATCGAGCCCCTGGTGCGCCGCCTGCAGCGGCTGGGTCAGGAGCTTTCGGAGGTCCGGAGCCGGCTCAGCGCCTGGCAGTGGAAGGCCCGGGCCAACGGCCACATCGGCCTCGCCGACCTGGAGGCCGACACCCGGCTCGCCCGGGAGCTGACGGAGGAGGTGCAGGCCCTCGTCGAACGCATCCAGGCCTTCGGGTGCGAGGTCAAGGACCTGGAGATGGGACTGGTGGACTTCCCGGCCCTGCGGAAGGGCCGGCCCGTGTATCTGTGCTGGCGGCTCGGCGAACCCCGGGTCGCATACTGGCACGAGCTCGAGACCGGATTTGCCGGCCGCCGGCCCATTGACTGGTAGCGAGCATGCAGGTCCTGGCAACCCACGTCGACCCGACGAGCCCGGAGTTCCGGGAGAACAAGGCCCATATGGAAGCTCTGGTGGCCGAGCTTCAGGACCGCCTGGCCCAGGTCCGGCAGGGCGGGGGGCCTGAGGCGGTGGCCCGCCACCGGAAGCGGGGCAAACTGCTCGCCCGGGAGCGCATCGAGCGCCTCATCGACCCCGGAACCGCCTTCCTCGAGCTGAGCCCCCTCGCCGCCTGGGACATGTACGACAATGAGGCGCCCTCCGCCGGGATTATTACCGGCATCGGCATCGTCCACGGTCGGGAAGTGGTGGTCGTGGCCAACGATGCCACCGTCAAGGGCGGCTCTTATTATCCCATCACCGTAAAAAAGCACCTGCGGGCCCAGGAGATTGCCGAGCAGAACCGGCTCCCCTGCGTCTACCTGGTCGATTCCGGCGGGGCGTTTCTTCCCCTGCAGGCTGAGGTCTTTCCCGACCGGGACCATTTCGGGCGCATCTTCTACAACCAGGCCCGGATGTCCGCCCAGGGAATTCCCCAGATTGCGGTCGTCATGGGACCCTGCACGGCCGGCGGGGCTTACGTGCCGGCCATGAGTGACGAGACGGTCATCGTTCGGGGCACCGGTACCGTCTTCCTGGGCGGACCGCCCCTGGTCAAAGCCGCCACCGGCGAGGAGGTCTCGGCCGAGGAGCTGGGCGGAGCCGACGTCCACTGCCGCATCTCGGGGGTGACCGACCACTACGCCCTGGACGACGAGCACGCCCTGGCCATTGCCCGGGACATAATCGGAAACCTCCACCTGAAAAAGCCCGACCCGCCCTGGGAAATCGCCGAACCTGAGGAGCCCCGCTACGACCCGGCTGAGCTTTACGGAATTATCCCGCGCGACCTGCGCCGTAGCTTCGACGTCCGGGAGGTGATCGCCCGAATCGTGGATGGGAGCCGGTTTCACGAGTTCAAGCCGCTATACGGCGATACCCTGGTCTGCGGCTTCGCCCGCATTTACGGCTATCCGGTCGGCATTCTGGCAAATAACGGGGTCCTCTTCTCCGAGAGTGCCCTCAAGGGAGCCCAATTTATTGAAATCTGCTGTCAGCGCCGGATACCCCTTGTTTTTTTGCAGAACATCACCGGCTTCATGGTCGGGAAGGAGTACGAGAACCGGGGGATCGCCAAGGATGGGGCCAAGATGGTGATGGCTGTGGCCAACGCCCAGGTGCCGAAGTTTACGGTCATCATCGGGGGCTCTTTTGGGGCCGGAAACTACGCCATGTGCGGCCGGGCTTACTCGCCGCGGTTTCTCTGGATGTGGCCCAACGCCCGGATCTCGGTCATGGGCGGCCAGCAGGCGGCAAGCGTGCTCCTGACGATCCGACTGGAGGCCCTGCGGGCGCAGGGCCAGACCATGACCGAGGCGGAGCAGGAGGCCTTCATGGGCCCGATCCTCGAGCGGTACGAGTATGAGGGGAGCCCGTACTACAGCACTGCCCGGCTGTGGGATGACGGTATAATCGACCCGGTCGATACCCGGCGGGTGCTGGGAATGGGCCTTTCGGCGGCCCTCAACGCGCCGATTCCGGGGCCGGAGTTTATGGGCGTTTTCCGGATGTAGCCCCGCCGGACAAGAATCCTGGAGGATGAGCTGGGATGATGCAGGAGGCAGCACCAACTTACCCGCACCTGGCGGTCGAACGGGACAAAGACGTCCTGCGGGTCTGGCTTAATCGGCCGGAGGTGCACAATGCCCTCAACGGCGAGACGATGGACTCCCTCCGGCGGTGCATCCAGGATGCGGCCGCAATGCCCGATGTGCGGGTGGTGGTCATCGGCGCCCGGGGGCGGACTTTCTGCGCCGGCGCCGACCTGAACTGGATGCAGGCGGCCCTCTCGTGGACCTTTGAAGAAAACGTTGCCGATGCCCTCCGGCTGGCCGATATGCTGGAGGCCATCGAAAACTGCCCCAAGCCGGTTATCGCCCGGGTAAACGGGTCGGCCTTCGCCGGGGGAATCGGCGTCATTGCGGCCTGCGACATAGCCATCGCCGTGCGGGAGGCCCGGTTCAGCCTGACGGAGGTCCGCCTGGGCATCGTGCCCGCGATCATCTCCCCCTACGTGATCCGGAAAATTGGCCAGGGTCACGCCCGGGCCCTCTTCATAACCGGCGAAGCTATCGATGCCGAGCGGGCCCGCGAGCTCGGCCTCATCCACAAGGTCGTGGATGCCGACGGGCTGGACGCGGCCGTTGAAAACGTCATCGGCCACATCCGCCGGGGCGGACCCCGGGCGGTGGAGGCGGCCAAACGACTGGCCCTGGAGGTTCCCCGGATGGACCCGGCCGCCGTCCGCCGGTACACTGCCGAACTCATCGCCAGCCTGCGGGTGAGCGACGAGGGCCAGGCCGGCATCCGGGCCTTCCTTGAGCGGCGGCTGCCGCCCTGGGTTGAGCCGTGAGAAAGGTGCTGATTGCCAACCGGGGCGAAATTGCGGTCCGGGTCGCCCAGGCCTGTCAGGAGCTGGGCCTGAAGACGGTGGGGATTTTCTCCGAGGCCGACCGCAACGCCTTACATACCCGCCGGGTGGATGAGGCCTACGAGGTCGGCCCGCCGGAACCCGAGGCCAGCTACCTGAACGGCTCCCGGATTATCGAAATTGCCCTGAAAGCCGGGGCAGACGCCGTCCACCCCGGCTACGGCTTCCTGGCCGAAAACCCTGACTTTGCGGCCGCCTGCGCCGCGGCCGGGCTGATATTTATCGGTCCCCCGCCTGAGGCCATCAGGCTGGCCGGGGACAAGGTTCGGGCCAAGGTAATCGCCCGCGACGCCGGCATACCGACGGTGCCCGGCTACGACGGCGAAGACCAGTCTGACGGGGCCCTGATTGATGCCGCCGAACGCCTGGGATTTCCGGTTATGATTAAGGCCGCGGCCGGAGGCGGCGGACGGGGGATGCGCCTGGTGCGGAGCCGCCCGGAGCTCCCCGCCGCCCTGGCCAGCGCCCGCCGGGAGGCCCTCGGGGCCTTCGGTGACCCGCGCCTCTTCCTGGAAAAGGTCGTCAGCCCGGCCCGGCACGTGGAGGTCCAGATTCTCGCCGACACCCGCGGCAATTTCGTGCACCTGTTCGAGCGGGAGTGCTCGGTCCAGCGGCGGCACCAGAAGGTCATCGAGGAAGCCCCCTCGCCGGGCGTCGGGCCGGAACTCCGGGCGAAGCTGACGGCGGCCGCCCTGGCCTTTGCCCGGGCCGTCGGGTACGTCAACGCCGGCACGGTGGAGTTTCTGGTCGGGCCCGACGGCGACTTTTACTTTCTCGAAATGAACACCCGCCTCCAGGTGGAGCATCCGGTCACCGAGCTGGTGACGGGCCTCGACCTGGTTCAGCTTCAGCTTGTCGTGGCCGCCGGAGAGCGGCTCCCCTTCAGGCAGGAGGATATCTCCCTGCGGGGGCACGCCATTGAGGCCCGGATTTACGCCGAGGACCCGACGGCCGGATTTCTGCCGGCCGGGGGTGAACTCCTTGTCTTCGAACCTCCCGCCGGGGCGGGAATTCGCAACGACGTGGGGGTGGAAGCCCCCATGACCCTGAGCCTCCAGTACGACCCGATGCTGGGAAAGCTCATCGTCTACGGCCCCGACCGCGATACGGCTGTCAGCCGCCTCCAATGGGCCCTGAGCCGCTACGCGGTCCTCGGGGTTGCGAACAACGTCGGCTTTCTCCTGGACGTGGCCCGTCACCCGGAGTTCCGGGCCGGCCGGACGTTCACCGACTTCATCGACACTAACCTGGGCCGGTACTCACCCCCGGAAGCGCCGTCAGACGAAGCGGTGGCCGCGGCCGCTGTCACCGCCCTGAAAGGTTTGCGTCGTGAGAACCCGTGGCAGGCCGATGCCTGGCGCCTGCCGGGAATGCCGGTCACCGTGAGCCTGGGCTACCAGGGCCGGACCATCGAAGCCCGGGTTGAACGGCTCGGCACCGGCGGGTGGCGGGTGGGAGCGTCGGGCAGCAGCTTGCCGGTAACGGCCGACCCATCCCAGCCAGCCCGGTTCATTGTCGGGAGCGGGGAACGGCGGCGGGTGCTCTGGGCTGTGCGGACCGCCGCCGGAATCGAGGTTTTCGATGGCGGCCACCGGTACGTTTTTGAGGTGGGCCGGCGGCTCGGGCCTGGCACGGGATCGGTCTCGGCCGGAGTCGGCGGATTTGAGGGTCTGACCGCCCCGCTACCGGGGGTCCTGGTGAAGCTGGCGGTCCGTGAGGGCGACCGGGTTGAAGCCCTGCAGGCCGTTGCCGTCCTTGAGGCGATGAAGATGGAGCACGTCGTCCACGCGCCGAGGGCTGGGACGGTCCGCCGGGTCTACTTCCGGGAAGGGGATAAGATTCCGAAGGGGGCTGTGCTCCTCGACCTCGAATAAGGAGGTGCAGGCGTGAGTCTCTTTGCCCGGATTCCGCGGCAGGTGACCGTCGTCGAAGTCGGACCCCGGGATGGGCTTCAGAACGAGGCGGGTCTGGTTCCAACGCCGGACAAGGTGCGCTTCATCGAAATGCTTTCGGAGGCCGGATTCCGGGTCATCGAAGCGACGTCCTTTGTGAGCCCCCGGGCCGTTCCCCAGCTGGCCGACGCCGGGGAGGTGCTCCGCATGGTGCGGCGGCGGCCCGGGGTCCGGTATCCGGTACTCGTCCCCAACCTGCGGGGTCTTGAACGGGCCCTGGAGGCCGGGGCGCGGGAGATTGCCGTCTTCACAGCCGCCTCCGAGACGTTTAATTTAAAAAACATAAACATGAGCATCGACCGCTCGCTGGAGGTCATCGGCGAGGTTGTGCGGGCGGGGCGGGCCGCGAACCTGTGGGTCCGCGGTTACATATCGACTTGCTTCGGGTGCCCCTACGAGGGCAGGGTGAGCCCGGAGAAGGTGCGCCGGATTGCCGTCCGGCTGTTCGACCTCGGGGTGGACGAGGTCTCCATCGGTGATACCATCGGGGTTGCGACCCCGGCCCAGGTTGAAGAGACAGTCGGACTCCTTCTCAGGGACATTCCGGCGGGGCGGCTAGCCCTCCACTTCCACGACACCCGGGGCACGGCCCTGGCCAACGTCCTGACGGGCCTGCTCATGGGCATCTCAATTTTCGACAGCTCGGCCGGCGGCCTTGGGGGCTGTCCGTTTGCGCCCGGGGCGAGCGGCAATCTGGCGACGGAGGATTTGCTCTATATGCTCAACGGGCTGGGGGTCGAGACCGGGGTCGACCTGGGCCGGGTTGTAGCGGCAACCGACTTCATCCTCGGGGTCCTCAAGCGGGCTCCGGCGAGCCGGTACTATCAGAGCTGTCGGGCCGTCGCGGCCCGTTAACCGGTAGGTCCATGTACGAGGGCCGGAAGGTTTCGGTCGTATTTCCGGCTTACAACGAGGCCGCCGGAATCGAGGCGGCCGTGGCGGAGTTTCTGGCTTCCCCCTATGTGGATGAGGTGATCGTTGTCGACAACAATTCCACCGACGGCACGGCCGAGCTTGCGGCCCGGGCTGGGGCCCGGGTTGTCCGGGAGCCGCGGCAGGGTTACGGCTTCGCCCTCCAGCGGGGCATGCGGGAGGCCAGCGGCGACCTCGTCATCCTGGCCGAACCGGACGGGACCTTTACCGCCCGGGATATCCTCAAACTGCTGGCTTACGCCGACGATTTCGACCTGGTCCTCGGCACCCGGACAACACGCGAGCTCATCTGGCGGGAAGCGAACATGGGGTGGTTCCTGCGCGTGGGGAACTGGGCGGTGGCCAAGCTGCTGCAGGTTCTCTTCGGGGGTCCGTCCCTTTCGGACTGCGGCTGCACCCTGCGGCTCATTCACCGGCCGGCCCTCCTGCGGCTGATTGACCGGTTCACGGTGGGCGGGTCCCACTTCCTGCCGGAGATGGTCATTCTGGCTCTGGCGGACGGCCTGAGGGTCATCGAGATCCCCGTCAACTACCGGGGCCGGGTCGGACAATCGAAGATAACGGGGTCCCGCATCCGGGCACTGAGCGTGGGTCTGCGGATGCTCGGCCTGATTGCGGCCTACCGGGTCCGCCTCTGGGTCACGCCCGGCCGGGTTCGCCGGCGGATTCCGGTCAGCCCCGAAGCCTGGCGGGCCCACCGGATTTGACGTCAGCCCCGGGCCTGAATATAATTCAGTAGTGGACGCTGCCCGATAGCTCAAGTGGTAGAGCGGCCGGCTGTTAACCGGTTGGTTGCAGGTTCGAGTCCTGCTCGGGCAGCCCGGCCCGGGAATGCTCCCGGGCGGTTTTTTATTGGCCAGTTCGGACCGGGGTCTGGCCGGCCGTGACCGCGCCGGGAATTCCCTCCGGAAGCTCCTTTGATATTGAGGAGGCCCTGGCCAGGGTCGAGGCCGCGGTCAGGCCGCTCCCGAAGGCCGCCCTGTTTGAACTGGCCGAATCCGGGTACCGAACGCCCTTCCAGGTCGCCGTCGCCTGCGTTATCTCCACCCGAACCCTGGACGAGGTGACCCTCGTAGTCGCCCGCAGGCTTCTCGACCGGGCTCCCACCCCGGCCGCGGCGGCGAGGCTGAGTCCGGCCGAAATTCAGGGGCTGATCAGGGGGTGCGCTTTTGCGCCCACCAAGGCCAGGCAGATTCGGGCGCTGGCCGAACGGGCGGTCGCGGACTTCGGCGGCGACCTTCCCTGTGACGAGCAGACGCTCCGCTCGCTGCCGGGCCTCGGTCCAAAGTGTACCGCCCTGGTCCTCGGAATCGGGTGCGGCCAGCCCCGGGTAGCTGTCGATACCCACGTTCACCGGATTGTGCGGCGCTGGGGGTTCGTGTCAACACGCACCCCTGAGGAAACAAAGTCCGCCCTGGAGGCCCGGGTGCCGGTGGACCGCTGGCTCGACCTGAACCGCCTCCTGGTCCCCTTCGGAAAACACATCTGCCGGCCGGCGGCACCCCGGTGCGAGACCTGCCCGCTGGCCGATATGTGCGCCCGGGTTGGGGTAACCGCCACGGGGCGACACGGCCCGGCGTGATGTTTTAGTGCGAAATATGCCTGCCGATCTTGACGGTCTTTGGGAGCGCCCGTATAATTCTGTTGGAATCACGGCAGGGTAGCTCAGCGGTAGAGCAGGGGACTCATAAGCCCTTGGTCGGGGGTTCGAATCCCTCCCCTGCCACCGGGCAGTCCGAGCCCGGCTTTTATTTTTCCCCCGCCAACCCGTCGGATTCTCCCCCACGCGTGGTATAATCCGGTGCGCCCGGACCGGCCGCCCGGCCGGACCGCCCTTCTCCCGGAAATTCGAAGATCGGGGGCCTGCCCATGACTGATTACACTGCGGACGTTGTCGTTGTTGGCGGCGGTGCCGTTGGGACCAGTACCGCCTTCCACCTGGCATCCCTCGGCGCCGGACGGGTTGTCCTCTGCGAGCGGCGGTCCCTGGCGGCCGGGGCTTCCGGCCGGTCCGGGGCCCTGGTCCGGATGCACTACACCAACGAGCCGGAGGCCCGGCTCGCCTTCCTGAGCCTGCGCTACTTTCGCAACTGGGACGAGCTCGTCGGGGCCGGCGACTGCGGCTTCGTCCCCAGCGGCTTCGTCCGGCTGGTTTCCCCCGAGAATCTTGGCAAACTCCGGGCGAATGTCGAAATGCTCCGCCGGGTCGGGATCAACACCCGAATTATCGGCCGGGAAGAGCTCGCCGAACTTGCCCCGGAGTGGGACCTCTCCGACGTCGAAATCGCCGCCTACGAGCCTGACTCGGGCTACGCAAATCCGGTGGCCACCACCGAGGGCTTTGCCGAACGGGCCCGCCAGCTCGGAGCCGATATCCGCACCGGAACAGAGGTCACCGGGATTCGGGTGGACGGCGGACGGGTCGCCGGCGTTGCAACATCCGCAGGTTTTATCTCAACCCGGACAGTGGTTATCGCCGGCGGAGCCTGGGCAGTTCCCCTTCTGCGAAGCCTGGGGGTGGGTGTCGACCTCCGGCCGGCCCGCATTCAGGTGGCCATCTTCGACCGGCCGCCGGTCCTGGGCACCGGCCGTCCCCTCATTACGTGCATTGACGGCGCAAACGGGATGTATTTCCGGTCAGAGGGCCCGGACTGGTCGAGAATCCTCGCCGGCCTCTCGTCCTACCGGCTGCCCCTGGAAGACCCGGACCAGCTCAAAAGTGAGGCCGACCCCGATTACCTGGCCGCCGTTCGGGAGCGCCTGAGCCGCCGCCTGCCGGTGATGGGTTTCGTGCCGCCCCGGGGCGGCTGGGCCGGGGCTATCGTCCTTTCGCCCGACGGCAAGCCGGTCATCGACCGGCACCCCGAGGTGGAGGGCCTCTATTTCTTCACCGCCGACAACGGCACCAGTTTCAAGACGTCCCCGGCCGTCGGCCTTACGCTGGCCGAGTGGGTTGTCTTCGGGGCGCCCCGGTCGGTGGATGTCCGGCCCTTCCGGGCCAGCCGCTTCGCCGAGGGAAAGCCCCTTATCGGCGAGCACGAGTACGAGGACCTTCTCGGCGACGCCCTCCGCTAAACCGGGCCCGGGTTCCGCCGGTTCAGCCCGGAACTCTCCGGCAAAAACCGGCCCAGGAGGCCCCAGGTACCCGGCAGGACCGCGACGGCAAGGCCGACCTTGAGCAGGTCTCCCGGAACGAAGGGCAGGAGGCCCAGGGCCAGGACCCGGTCGAGCCCGACGTAGACGGCAAGCCAGGGCAGGCCGAAGGCGTAAATGACCGCGTTGCCCAGGAGCATGCTCAGGGCCGTTGTTGTCGGACGGCGGTCCCAGCCCAGCTCGGCGAGACGGCCGGTGATGAAGGCCGCACCAGCAAAGCCGATGAGATAACCCCCAGTCGGACCCAGGAGCACGGCGGGTCCGGCGCTACCGCCGGCAAAGACCGGGAGCCCCGCCGTCCCTTCGGCCAGGTAGGCCATAACCCCGAGGGTTCCCCGGCGAGCTCCGAGGGCCGCCCCAACCAGCAAAACGCCGAAGGTCTGCCCCGTAATCGGGACCGGGCTAAAGGGAAGGGGAATACTGACCTGGGCCGTAAGGGCGATAAGAACGCTGGCGGCCAGAACCAGCACGGCCTCCGCCGCCAGCCGCCTTCTGCCCAGACTGGGAAGGGCCAGGTCGACAAGGACATCGGCAATGACCATCAGGTCTCCTCCCGGCAAAAGTTGCCGGACGGAATTTTACCACCCTGGACCGGCCAGCCGGGCTAGGCGCCACCACGACCAGCAGTACTTCCGGCCCGCCCTGGCCCGTAACCTTTCGGCCGGCCAGCCCGTTTAAGATGCTGGAATCAGGCTGAAAGCGGAGGAAACAGCTGAATGAGGGTACTGCGACTGGCGCCACTGATTGCCACCCTGCTCGTCCTTGGGCTTGGAGCCGGCTTCCTGGTGGCCCAGGCCCGGGAGCTTGCCGATGACCCGGAGGGTCCGCCGCCGACGGTCAGCTGGACCACGCCCCGCGTTACCGGAACTGTAACCGAAACGACCACGTTCACTGCCACGGCGACGGTGTCGCCGACCGTCAGCGACCTTGAATGCGTAATAAGGCCCAAGAAATTTGCCGACGGCGCAGTCAGCTGCGCCGTCATAACCGGCACTGGCACCGTGACGGTTACGCTGACGGTGACCCCAACTGACGACGTCCACGGCGCATCGCTTAATTTCCAGGTCTTTCTGCGGTCAGATGGCGAGGAGCGGGTTCTGGCCCCGCCCCTGCAGGTAAGACTCACCAACGGGCTGTTCACTCCGGACGACGAGGAGAACGAGGCGTCTGAAAAAGGCGAGGACCACTCTGCCGGCGGCCAGCCCGGAGGAAGCGGCACCAGCCACCGGCCGGAGTTTTCGCCGCCCGGACCGCCCAGCTGGGCTGGGGGCGGTGACGACCACCCCGGAAGCCGGGGCCGGTCGTCAGACCACGGGAACGCCGGGGGCCGCCGCGGCCGGTAAAGCCTCTCGTTAGCCTTTAAGTCGCAGGAGGCGGGCGGCGTTGTCGCCGAGGATGGCCCGCCGGACCTCCTCGGGGACGGCCAGCCCGCTTACTGTTTCCACGGCCCGGCCCATATCGCCGACCTGGTGGGGGTAGTCGCTGCCGAGGAGGAGGCGGTCGGGACCGGCGAATTTGAGGGCCAGCTCCAGGGCGGCGGGGTCAAAGTTTACGGTGTCGTAGTAGAGATTTTTGAAAAACGCGGTGGGCGGCCGCGAGATGCGGGGCCGGAGCTCCGGGTAAACGGCCCACGCCCGGTCGGCCCGTTCGGCCACGTAGGGCAGGGCCCCTCCCAGGTGGGCGAGGACGAGCTGAAGTCCCGGGTAGGCCTCAAAGAGGCCGCTGAAAACGAGCCGGCAGGCCGCGATGGTTGTGTCGAAAAGAAACCCCAGGATGGCGACGAGCCGGTAGTCGTCGACCCCGGTTGTGCCGAAGACCGGGGTAGTTGGGTGAACCATCAGGGGAACCCCGAGGCGGGCGGCCCGCTCGAAAAGCGGCCGGAATTCCGGTGAGTCCAGGGGCCGCCCGTTGACGTTGGAGAAGACCATGGCCCCGGGCAGGCCGAGCCGGGTGACGGCCCGCTTGAGTTCGTCGGCCGCCGCCTCCGGCGCCTGAAGGGGCAGGGTCGCCAGGGCCGAGAAGCGGTTGGGGTATCCCCGAACCAGGGCGGCGTAGGCATCATTGACCAGCCGGGCGAGCCGCACACCCCGCTCCGGGGCCTCCACGTGGACGCCCGGAGTAGTGAACGAGAGAACGGCCACGTCGATGCCGGCCGCGTCCATATCCCGCAGGCGGGCCTCCACGGAGATATGGCCGTCGGCGACGATGTTGTAATCGCCGGCGTAGTGGACGACCCAGCGGCCGGTCTCATCCCGGGTCACCCGGGCGACCCCGGGATTCCGGGCGAGGTCTTCCAGGTAAGCCTCAGGGTAGAAGTGGGTATGAAAATCAATCACCATTTCCTGCCCTCCCTTCAGGTTTGGCCGGCTCCCGCGTCAGCTCCGCCAGCAGCATCCCGGCCAGGATCAGGGCCCCACCAGCAAGCTCTTTCGGTCCCAGCCTTTCGGCGAGCAGGGCGGCGGCAAAGAGGGCGGCGAAGACCGGCTCGGCCGAGAAGATGAGGGCCGCGTGGCTCGGGCTGGTGTACTTCTGGGCCGGGATCTGAAGTCCGAGCACCAGGCCGGTCCCGAGAATCCCGGTGTAGAGGGTGGCAAGGAGCCCCGGCCCCGACGGCAACGCCAGCCCCCCTTCGAACAGCAGGGCGAGCAGGCCCCCGCCCAGGGCTACCACCCCGGTCTGAACGAGGGCCAGCCGCAGGGGATCGCAGCTCCGGCTCAGCTCGGCAACGGCCAGGATGTGGCCGGCGAAGGCAAAAGCGCAGGCAAGCACCCAGAGGTCCCCCGGCTCCGGCCGCAAATCCGGAGTCAGGGAAAGCAGGCCCAGCCCGACCGTGGCCAGACCGACCCCGCCGGCCACGCCCCAGCCGATGCGGTGGCCGAGCAGGAAGCGGGCAAAGAGGGGCACCAGCACCACCGAAAGCCCGGTAATGAATCCGGCCTTTGAGGCCGTCGTCAGGCTCAGCCCGACCGTCTGGGTCACGTAGCCGGCAATCAGGAGCAGGCCCATGAGAATTCCCCGCAAAACTTCCCGGCCGGACAGCGCCCGGAGCCGGCTTCCGGTCAGGAACAGGAAAACCAGGAAACCCACCGCGAAGCGGGTCGCCACGAAGTTAAAGGGCAGGGTATTCGTCAGACCGACCTTGATTACCACGAACGTACTGCCCCAGACCGCGCAGACCAGGAGCAGAACGAGGTCGGCATTAAGGGGCGACCGGGCCAGCCAGCCCTCAAGGCCGGGCGGTGAGGTTCGCGCCGTATCCTTCATTGAACTTCACAGCTGGCTCAGATGCCGCGGGCGGCCTCGGTAGCCCGCTGGCGCTGGACCACAATGGCAAGCAGGGTTGTGACCGCGCTCGGGAATTTCTGGATGAGGGCCTTGAAGCCCTGGGCCTGAATGACCAGGAGGTTTGACTCTTCAACGGCCCGGACGGTAACCGGCCGCCGGGGCTCGTCAAGGGCGGCAAGCTCCCCGAAGAGGTCCCCGGGCCCCAGGTAAGCCACATGCCGTTCGCCGCCGCTCCGGCCGCTGCCCACCACGGCCTGCAGCCGGCCGCGATCGACCACGTAGACGCTGTCGCCGGCGTCCCCCTCCCGGAATACCTCGGTCCCGGCGTAGTAAAGGCGCAGGCTCAGGTAGCCGTAGGCCGAGACCTCCCGGCAGGCCTCCAGCAGGTCCTCGGTCGGCATACCCCGGAAGACCAGTGTGCGGCGAAGAATCCTGGCGGCTTCCGACACGATTTCGCCGGGTACTTCCACCGCCAGGTAGTTCTGCGCCTCATCGAACCTGGCGAGGAGCCGGGGATCGGCTTCTGCCAGCCGCCAGACGGCGCGAATATGCCCCCGGTTTACCAGCAGAACCGGGGCCCGGAAGCTGACCGGGCGGGGCAGCGGGCTGAAAAGCCCGGTGGCGTGGGTCATGGGCAGGAATCGCCGGTCGGCTTCCCGGATGTGCTGCTCAAGGCCCGCCCCGGGATTAACGTGGAGGGTACCCTTTACGAGAAATGGTCCCGCCTCCACCAGCCCCTCGACCCGCTCGAGCCGCTTGACGAGGGCCTGCTGTTCCGGTGACCGCTCCACCCCAACAGTATACCTGGGCATTGCCAGGACGACCTCGTCGATGCTGACAAGCGCCGAATCTGTGTGCTGCATGGTCGTGCGGTCCGTCCGGAGCGGCTGGGTCGTGACCTCGTGGAGCTCGACCGCGTGCCCGACGAAGTGGTTAAGGGTATCCGACAGCCGGGGGTAGGGCGAACGCACAAAACCGGAGAGGCGGACTTCCCGGGTGTAAAGCACAACCCTGACCAGCCTGAGCGGGCCGGTCTTCGGACGCGAACTCATCCCCTTCCCAGTAAGTCTATCGGAGTTTTCGGCGCTTAGCAAAAGGAGCCCCGGCCTGCCGCCCGGGCGTCATCAGGCTTGCGGGCAACCCCAAGCCGGTCCCGGAATAGGGCGGGGGAAAGCCCCTCGCGCCGACAAAACTCAATGAAAGCCAGGCTCCAGCGGGGGTTGACGTCATCGGCCAGGATAAGTCCGCCGGGCCGCAGGAATGGCCAGACCGTGTTGAGTTCGAATAAAACGTGCTCGTCCGTGTGAAGGCTGTCATGGAAAAAGACGTCGACGGTCCCCACGGCCCGAACAACCCGCGCCAGCTCGACCCGCGCATCCCCAATCGTCAGCCGCCAGCGTTCCTTCAACCAGCCTGGCACCAGCCAGCCGGCACCGAGCCCAGCCGGCACATGGGTTGTCCGGTAAGCCCCCGTCGAAAGGTCCTGCGGCAGGTCAATGCTGTGGAGCACTCCTACCCGGTTGCGGCGAAGGGCGTTCAGGATAAACGCCGAGCTTGCCCCCGGCCCGACCCCGGTCTCAACGACGATGTGGGGCCTTTCAAGCCGAACCAGACCATAGAGGACAGACCCGGCCGCAAAGCCCACCCAGCCGCCGACGTCAGACCCGGCGTTCCGGGCCTCCCGGATCCGGGCGGAAAGATGCGCCCAGAAGCGGCGGTCAAGCTCCAGTTCGGCAACGTAAAGGGCCAGCCTGAGCGGACTCACACCGGCCGCCCGGAGGCCGCGAAGGTCCATCAGCAGTCGAATCGCACGCGCCGGCAACCTGAGGCCCCGCAGAAACCCCAAGATTTTCCCGGACCCGTCACCGGGGTCGCCGACCCCAACATCGTCCGGAACATTTAACCACGCGAAGCACCAGGCCGGAGGCTCGTTCAAAGAAGCCCGGCGATTCGCCATGAGGCCCGGGAGTGAAAGCCTGATAGCCCCGCTGCGGGCTCCGTCTAAATATACTTGTCAAGGCAGGTAAGGTAATACTCCCGGGTCTTCATCAGGCCGCTGGCCAGGTCATATTTCGGCGTCCAGGGTACCACGCTCCGAAACTTCCGGTTGCTGATGACCGCGTCCCCCACCTCGATGGCTTTCCGGTCCTGGGGCCACGGCACAAACTTGACCCGTCCGCCGATTATGCGGGCGATTTCCCTGGCGATTTCGGCCACGGGGTAGTGGCTGTCGGAGACCGCAAAGAAGACTTCACCGACGGTGCGGTCGCTGAGGGCGGCGAGGATGAGGGCATCAACACAGTCCTCGACATAGGTGATGTTCCGGAGCTGGCGGCCCTCGCCGAAAACCGGGATCTCTTTGCCCTGGAGTCCCAGGCCGATAAAGTAGTTGATAAACCCGAAATCGGGGCTCCGGATGTTGGAGCGGGGGCCGAAAACGTTGGCCAACCGGATAACGGTTACGGGGAGTTCGTAGGCCCGGGCGTAGATGAGGCAGTATTTTTCCCCGGCAAGCTTGTTGGCCGAGTAAATATCGACGGGGAACTCGACGTGAAGCTCGTCGATGGGCCGGTAATACATCCGGCCCACCTGGGTGCTGGTTCCCAGGTAGACCAGGCGGGCGCCCGGATTGAAGCGGCGCAGGGCCTCCAGGAGGACCAGGGTACCCTTGCAGTTAACGTCGACGTCGGTGAGGGGCTCCCGCATGGAGTTGGGGTGGGAGGTGTAGGCGGCACAGTGAAATACCAGGTCGTGGCCCGGGATGTGCCGGCTCAGGCAGTCGAAATCCCGGATGTCCCCCATAACCAGCTCGACATCCCGGCGGATATCTTCAATGTTAAAAAGATTTCCCCCTGAACGGGGGTCCAGGCAGTCGTAGATAGTGACCCGGGCCCCGAGCTCCAGGCAGCGGTGGGCCAGATTGCTCCCGATAAAGCCCAGGCCACCGGTAATGAGTACCCGGCGGCCCCGCAGGCCGTCCGGAAACAACACACCCCTCTCTTCGTCGGCCACTGCCGTCCCCCGATTTCAGCGCCGCGAATCCTGCGGCTTGCCTGCACGTTTCCGGGCCCCGGCCGCCCACACCGGAGCCGCTAGCGGATCGGCGGTCCTTTCAACCAATCATAACCGATCTCGGGGTCGTCGTGGGGAATCCGCCCCTCGTCGGACGGGTCGTAGACACGGGAGGTCACGTAAAAAAGGTGGACTGGCCCCGAGATGACCTTGCAGCCGTGGGCCACCCCCGGCGGAATCCGGACCACCCGCGCCGGCTGGTTCTCGCCCAGCAGGAACTCCATGGTCTGCCGGTAGGTCGGCGATTCCGGACGCAGGTCATGGAGAGCAACCTTCAGGACCCCCACCGGCACGTACCACCAGTCGACCTGCCTGTAGTGGATGTGCCAGGCCTTGATAACCCCCGGATACATGAGGGAGTGGCTCCACTGGCCGAAGCCCTCGCCGAAGAATTCGTCCGTCACCCGGATAAGCTCCCGGAAGAACCCCCGTTCATCCGGGTGGGTGACGAGCTCCTTGAAAATCACGCCCTCAATCACGCGCATCACCTCCGAATGCCCGGATCGAGTCAATCACAGTTTGCACCTCGTCATCGGTCAGTTCCGGATACATCGGAAGGGACACTACCTCCCGGGCGGCCCGCTCGGTCTCGGTCAGCGGCCCGACAACCCTGACCCGGTCACGGTAGGCCGGCTGGAGGTGAACCGGCACCGGGTAGTGGACGGCGGTGCCAACGCCCCGCTCGGCGAGGAACCGGCGGAGGTGGTCCCGCGCCTTTGACCGGACGACAAACAGGTGAAAGACGTGGGTCGCATCCGGCCGCAGGCGGGGAGGCTCGACTGCCGTCCCGGTCAGGGCTTGACTGTACCGGGCGGCAATCGCCCGGCGCCGGCAGTTACCCGCCTCAAGGTGGCGGAGTTTCACCCGCAGGATGGCGGCCTGAAGCTCATCCAGCCTCGAATTAAGACCGGGCAGACTGCTCACGTAGCGTTCGGCCCAGCCGTACTCCCGCAGGAGCCGGAGTCGGTCGGCCAGCCCGGGGTCGTCGGTAACCACCATGCCCCCGTCCCCAAAGGCACCGAGGTTCTTCGTCGGGTAGAAGCTGAAGCACCCGAGGTCGCCCCAGGCCCCCACCCGCCGGCCCCGGTAGACCGCCCCGTGGGCCTGGGCGCAGTCCTCGATGACCCGCAGACCGTACCGCCGGCTCACGGCCAGGATCGCCTCCAGGTCTGCCGGCTGGCCGTAAAGGTGAACGGGTATCACCGCCTTCGTCCGGGGAGAGATGGCGGCCTCGAGCCGGGCCGGGTCCAGGGTGTAATAGTCCGGCTCAATATCGACCAGGACCGGGGTGGCCCCGGCCAGCTCGATGGCCGCAACGGTCGCCACCGCCGTGTGGGAGACGGTGACCACCTCATCCCCCGGGCCGATGCCCGCCGCCCGAAGGGCCAGCACCAGCGCATCCGTCCCGCTGGCCACCCCGACGGCAAACCGGACGCCGATGTACGCCGCAAACTCCGCCTCAAAGGCCTCAACTTCCGGCCCGAGAATGTAACGGCCGCCGGCCAGGACCCGCCGGACCGCCTCGTCGATTTCGGCCCGGCTGGCCAGGTAACCGGCCAGGGGATTGGCAACGGGGATCACTTCTGGCCCGGGCGGCCGTTGTCGAGTCGGCCGCGCTCGTACTCGATGATGCGGTCGAGCATCTCGTCGAGGCTCAGGGTCGGCCGGTAGCCGATAAAGCGGTTTATTTTCGAAAGGTCCGGGCGCCGCCGGCGCATATCCTCAAATCCGGCCTCGTAAGCCTGCTCGTAAGGGATAAAGATGATTTCTGAGGAGCTGGCCGTCTTTCGCTTAACCAGCTCGGCCAGCTCCCGGATGGAGATGTCCTCGGTGTGCCCGACGTTGAAAACCTCGCCCGCCGCGGCCGGGCATTCGACGAGCTTGATCAGGGCGTCCACCACATCCCCCACCCAGGTGAACGACCGGCGCTGGGTTCCGTCCCCGTAGACGGTTATCGGCTCGCCCAGAAGGGCCTGGCGGACAAACCTGGGCACGACCATGCCGTACCGGCCGGTCTGGCGGGGTCCGATGGTGTTGAAGAGGCGGACGATAACCACCGGCACGCCCTTCTGCTTCCAGTACGCCCGGCCGAGGAACTCATCGATGACCTTTGAGGCCGCGTAGGCCCACCGGGCCTTGGAGGTCGGGCCCAGCACCAGGTCGTCCTCTTCGTTGAAGAGGGGCTTGTCTAGCTTGCCGTAAACCTCGGAGGTGGAGGCCAGCAGGACCGTCTTTTTCTTCTTGGCCGCCAGCTCGAGGACGACCTCGGTCCCCTTGACGTTCTGCTCCAGGGTCCAGACCGGGTCCTCGACGATGAGCCGGACCCCGACCGCCGCGGCCAGGTGAAAGACCACGTCCGCCAGGTCCACAAGTTCGGCCATCACGGCCCGGTTAAAGACGGTGTCGATGACGTATTCAAACCGGGGGTGGCCCTTAAGGTGGGCGATGTTCTCGATGGACCCGGTGGAAAGGTCGTCGATGACCCAGACCCGGTCGCCCCGGTTAAGCAGGGCCTCCGCCAGGTGCGACCCGATGAAGCCGGCGCCCCCGGTAATAAGCGCCCGCATCAGAGGCTCCAGTAGATCACGTTCGGGTTATTCCGGAAGGCCCCGGCCAGGGCGCCCCGAACGTCGACAATGACCCCGGGCCCCGAATCCGACCGCAAAAGCCCCAGAAAACCTTCAGGCCCCCGTTCGACCAGCGCCCGGTGCTTCACCGCCAGCACCACCCCATCGTAGCGGGGACCCGACCCGAACGGGTCGCCCGCCGCCGGCCGAAGCCCAAGCTCGCCCCGAATCCCCTCCGGCCCAACCAGCGGGTCGTAGACCTCAACCTCCACCCCGTACTCCCCAAGCTCACGCACCAGCTCCACCACCCGGCTGTTGCGGGTGTCCCGCACGTTCTCCTTTATCGTCACCCCAAGCACCAGCACCCTCGAACCCTGCACCACCCGCCCGGCCCGAATCAAAAGCTTCACCGTCTGCCGGGCAATGTAGGCCGGCATGGCCTCGTTTATCCGCCGCCCGGCCAAAATCAGCTCCGGGTGGTGCCCAACCTGCTGGGCCTTGTAGGTCAGATAGTACGGGTCCACCGGAATGCAGTGCCCGCTCACCAGCCCGGGCTCCACCGGCACAAAGTTCCACTTCGTCCGGGCCGCCTTAAGCACCTCCCGGGTATCCAGCCCCAGCCGGTGAAAGAGCATCGCCAGCTCGTTCATCAGGGCAATGTTTAAGTCCCGCTGGACATTCTCAATAACCTTGGCCGCCTCGGCCGTCCGGATGTCCGGCGCCCGGTGAATCGGGGCCTTTACCACCAGCCCGTAAACCCGGGCCATAAGCTCGGTGGTCTCGGGGTCCTGACCGGCCACCACCTTCGCAATCTTCTCCAGGGTGTGCTCCGGGTCGCCCGGGTTTATCCGCTCGGGCGAATAGCCGACTTTAAAATCCCGCCCGGCCTTAAGGCCCGAGGCCCGCTCAAGCTCGGGCAGGCAGACCTCCTCGGTCACCCCAGGGTAAACCGTCGACTCGTAAACGACCACGGTTCCGGGCGAGAGGTTCTGGCCGATAAGCCGGCTGGCCGAGATAAGCAGGGAGAGGTCAGGTTGTTTGGCCGAATCCACCGGGGTCGGAATCGCCGCGATGATGAACCGGGCCCGGCGCAGGGCCGCCGGGTTCGAAGTAAACTCGAGGTAAGGGGCGCGGATTTCTTCGGCCGAAAATTCCAGGTTCCGGTCGTGGCCGGCCGAAAGCTCCCGGACCCGCCCCGGGTCGATGTCAAAGCCGATGGTCGGGTGGACCCGCCCGAAGGCCGTCGCCAGGGCCAGCCCAACATACCCCAGCCCCACCACACCGATGCGTTCGGGCAAGTCAGCCGAGCCCGGTTTATCGGTTCCCATCTGGTCTCATCCTGGCAGGTCAGTCTCCGACCTCAATATCCTTCGCCCAGTCCCGGTTTGCCAGATACCAGCTTACCGTGAGCTCAAGGCCGGTTTCCAGGTCGACCTGGGGCTGCCAGGCCAGAAGCTGACGGGCCCGGGAAATATCGGCCCAGGTGGCCTGGACGTCGGCCGGGTGGCGGGGCCGGCGGTCGATAACGGCCTGGCGGCCGAGGATGCCCTCGATGGTGAGGATGACCCGGTTCAGCTCCACCGGTCGGTCGCTTCCGAGGTTAATAACTTCGAAGCCGCTGAGGTCGAGGGCGGCAACAGTTCCCCGGGCGATGTCATCCACGTAGGTGAAATCCCGCTCCTGGGTGCCGTCGCCGTAAACAACGATGGGAAGCCCCTCGGCGATGCGCCGGATAAACCGGAAAATGCTCATGTCCGGCCGACCTGCCGGCCCGTAAACCGTAAAATACCGGAGTACCACCACGTTCAGGCCGAAGAGGCGGTGGTACGTGTAGGCCAGGACCTCGGCCGCCTTCTTCGAGGCCGCGTAGGGCGAAAGGGGCCGGTCGGTAGGCTGGTCTTCCCGGAAGGGCCGGGGTCCGTCCCCGTAGAGGCTGGAAGTTGAGGCCAGGATAAACCGCGGCACCTGCCGGTGGCGGCACATTTCGAGCAGATTCAGGCCCCCGAGCACATTTACCTGGTAGTAGCCGGCGGGATCTCTCAGGCTTTGCCGGACGCCGGCCCGGGCGGCAAGGTTAATGACGGCGTCGAAGGGGCCCGCCGCGGCCCAGAGGTCGGCAAGAAACCCCTCATCGGCCACCGAGCCGGGCCGGAAGCTGAAGCCCCGGCGGGAAGCCAGCTGGCGGAGCCGCCACTCCTTCAGTACAACCGGGTAGGCCGGGTCCAGGTTATCAACCCCGATGACGTCGTGGCCCGCGGCGATGAGCTCCTCGGCAACCTTCGACCCGATAAAGCCGGCGCAGCCGGTCAAAAGAACCTTCACGGACCCACCTGCTCGACATATTCGGCGGGCACCCAGCCGATATTTCCGGCCGGGTCCCGAACCCGCACCCACCGGCGCCCTCCGGCCTCCACCTCCTCCCCCAGGGCCTCGAGCCGGGTACGTTCCGGCCAGGCCCGAATCCGCTGGGCATCTGCCGCCGGGTCGGCCCGGACGTAAACGCCGAGGCCTCCGGTGTTGGCGACGGCCAGCCACCCCCGGTAGAACTCAGGCGTCGGCGTCGGTATGACCACCGTAGGTTCCGGGGTCGCCGGGGCCGCGGGGCGGGGGGCCGACGTAAGCTCCAGGTAAAGACCGAAAAGGATGACGGCCACAGCCGGAACGACGACCAGCGCCAGGCGCAGCAGGGCCGCCGGGAGCGGAAACCCGGCCCACCGGAGGCGGCCGCGGTCCGGGGCCGGCTCCCAGAAGTCATAAAGGCCGCGGTCGCACGCAAGGCTGTCGGCGTCCACCAGGGGTCGCAGGTTCGGTCCCCGGAGGACCGGGTGGGTACACCAGCCCCGACCGACCACCGGCGACGGTTGGTAAAAGCGGCAGGTTCCGCACTGGCGGGGCATCCGGCCGCGCGCCGGCGGCACTGCCCGCACCCGAACAGTCATTGCCGACCCAGAAATCGTCCCAGTCTGGAAACGGCCTCGGCGATGCGCTCCTCCGGGGCTGTATAGCTGAACCGCAGGTGACCCTCGGCACCGGGGCCAAAATCCACCCCCGGAGTGACCGCCACGTGGGCACCCCGGAGAATCCGCCGGGCCAGCTCAAGGGAACTCTCACCCCACCGCCGGGCATCGGCCAGCACGTAAAAGGCGCCGGCCGGCTCCACCGGAACCCCAAACCCCAGTTCCCGCAGGGCCGAGACCAGGAACCGGCGCCGCCGGTCATAAACCTGGCGCATGCGCTCAACGTCGGGGCCGGCACAGCGCAGCGCCGCAATGCCGGCGTGCTGAACGAAGTCGGCGGCCGAGATGAAGAAGTTCTGGGCCATCACCTCCACCGGCCGGACCAGGTCGGACGGGAGGACCATAAAGCCCAGGCGCCAGCCGGTCATGGCGTATCTCTTAGAAAACCCATTGAGGACCACCGCCCGGTCGGTGAACTCAAGGACCGTATGCTCTTCCCCGACATAGGTGAGGCCGTGGTAGATCTCATCCGAGACGATGAGGGGACCGAGGTCTGCCAGGGCCCGGAGGGTCTCGGCCGAGAGGACCGCCCCGGTAGGATTCGCCGGCGAATTGACCAGAATCGCCCTGGTCCGGGGCGAAAGGGCGGCCCGCACCCGGCCCGGGTCAAGCTGGTAGTCGTCGGCCGGGTCCACCGGAACGGTCACGGGCCGGCCGCCGGCAAATCGGATGAAGCTCGGGTAGCAGGCGTAATACGGGTCGGTGATGATAACCTCATCGCCCGGCTCCAGGATGGCCGAAAAGAGTAGCATCAGGGCCGGCGAAGTTCCGGCCGTGACGAGGATCTGGCCGGGCGAGACCCGCACCCCGTAGCGGTCGAGGTAGTGTTCGGCGATGGCTTCCCGAGCTTCGGGAAGCCCAAGGGCCTGGGTGTAGTGGGTGCGGCCGGCCCGCAGGGCTTCCACGGCAGCCGTCCTGATACAATCCGGGGTATCAAAATCGGGCTCCCCTACTTCCAGGTGAATGACGTCGGCTCCCTGCCGCTCCAGCGCCTGAGCCTCGGCAAGGACATCCATGGCAAGGAAGGGTTCAACCTGGCGGGCCCGCTCGGCGATTTGCATATCAGCTACTCCGGTGGGTTGTTAACAGCAGTGGGGATGCTCACTGCACCTATTGAGTATAGCCGGCCGCCACCGAATTCGTCTGGCCGGCCCCGGCAGACTGCAGTTATCATATACTTGGACCAGCCCAAGCGGAGGAGAAGGCACGATGCCACGACTGCCCGGCAAGCGTATCTTCGTTGAGATGCTGATTGCCCACGGGACCAGGTACCTTTTCGGTAATCCCGGCACCACCGAACAGCAGCTCATGGATGTCCTCCAGGACTACCCCCAGCTGGAATATATTATGGGATTGCACGAATCGGTGGCGGTGGGGATGGCGGATGGCTACGCCCGGGCGGCGGGCCGGCCGGCGGTCGCCAACGTCCACATCGCGGCCGGCCTCGGCAACGCCCTGAGCATGCTCTACGACGCCTACCGGGGCGGAACCCCCCTGATTTTGACCGCCGGGCAGTCGGACACCCGCCTCCTCATGTACGAGCCGACCCTGACGGCAAACCTGGTGGAGATGGCCCGCCAGTTCACCAAGTGGAGCTATGAGGTTCTCCACGCCGCCGACGTCCCCCAGGCGGTCCGCCGGGCGTTCAAGGTTGCGGCCCAGCCCCCGACCCGGCCCGTCTTTCTTTCCCTGCCCATGGACATGATGGACGACGAGGCCGACGTGGAAATCCGGCCCCTCGGCGAAGTCGCCACCAGGGTCCGGCCGGACCCGGCCGCGATCGACCGGGCGGCCGAGATGTTCCTGCAGGCCGAGAGCCCGGCCCTCCTGCTGGGCGACCGTGTCGCCAGTTCCGGGGCCGTGGCGGAGGTCACCCGCTTCGCCGAGCTTGTCGGCGCCCGGGTTTACACCCTGAACGCCACCGAGGTCGTATTCCCGACAGGTCATCCCCTCTACCTGGGAAGCCTCAACACCGGCAACCCCGCCACCCGGGAAATCCTTCAGAACTTCGACCTGATCCTTGCGGCGGGCGGCCCCCTCTTCCAGCAGTTTCTGTACCTCCCGGTCCAGTTCCTCGGCCCCAACACGAAGGTGATCCAGCTTGACGACGACCCGTGGGAGGTCGGCAAGAACTGGCCCATTGACCTCGGCATTCAGGCCGACCCGAAGCTCGGTTTTGCCGACCTCTACGAGGCGGTGGCCTCCCGGATGTCCGGGACTGACCGGGAGAAGGCCGCCGGCCGGATTGCGGCGGCCGAGGCGTTCAAGCGGCACCTGCGGGACAAGTTTGAGCAGGAGGTTCGCGCGGTCTGGGAGAACCGGCCCATCGCCCCCGCCAGGCTTGCCCGGGAGCTCAAAAACGCCGTGCCCCCCGGAACCATCCTGGTCGACGAGGCGATCACGACGTCGCCGGCCATCCAGGCCGCCTTCGACTTCGACGAGCCCGGAACCTACTTCCGGATCCGGGGCGGGGCCATCGGGTGGGGCCTACCGGCCGCCCTCGGCGTAAAGCTTGCCCGCCCGGAACGCCCCGTGGTCGCCGTGGTCGGGGACGGCTCAGCCCAGTATACTATTCAGTCCCTCTGGAGCGCGGCCCATCACCGCATCCCGGTGACCTACGTCATCTGCAGTAACCGGAGCTACCGGATTCTCAAGGCGAACCTCAGAAACTACCTGAAGTTTTCGGGGCAGGGGAACCGGCAGAGCAAGTTCATCGGGATGGACCTGACCGACCCCGACCTCGACTTTGCCGCCCTGGCCAGGGCGTATGGGGTCCGGGGCTGGCGGGTCGAATCTCCTGACGACCTGGGCGAGGCCCTGCGCTCGGCCCTGCGGGCCGACGGCCCCGCCCTGGTGGACGTCGTTCTGGACGGCAGGCTTTGAAAGGAGAGGCCATGAGAATCGTTTCGCTCCTGCCCAGCGCCACCGAGGTCGTCTTTGCCCTGGGCCTCGGGGACGACCTCGTCGGGGTGAGCCACGAGTGCGACTACCCGCCGGAGGCCGCGACCCGGCCGGCTGTCACCCGGAGCCTTCTCCCCAAGGGTCTGGGCCAGGCTGAGGTTGACCGCGAAGTAAAGCGCCTCCTGGCCGAATACGGAACCATCTACGAGCTCGACCGGGAACTCCTTGAACGGCTTAAACCCGACCTGATTCTGACCCAGCGGCTCTGCTACGTCTGCGCCGTCGGCTACGAGCAGGTCTGCGCCGCCGTGGAAGCCCTGGGAACCGGGGCAAACGTCATTTCCCTGGAGCCCGAGGGCCTTGATGACATTTTTGAGACCATCTTCACGGTCGGGCGGGCCGCCGGCCGAGAAGAGGCGGCCCACCGGGTTGTCGGTGGGCTCCGGGCCCGAATCGAACAGGTGAGGGCGCGGGTAGCCGGTCTGCAGCGGCCGCGGGTGCTGGCCCTGGAGTGGCTTGACCCGCCCCTGGCCGCCGGCCACTGGGTGCCCGAGATGGTTGACCTGGCCGGCGGCGAAGATGTCGCCGGCCGGCCGCGACGACCGGCCGTACGGCTGGACTGGGCTCAGGTGGCCGAAGCCGACCCGGATGTGGTCATTCTCATGCCCTGCGGCTACGATTTGGCCGGCACCCTGGATGCCGCCCGAACCCTCGTTACGGCCCCCTGGTGGGCCGGGCTTCGGGCCGTCCGCGAAGGGCGGGTCTACGCCGTGGACGGCTCGGCGTACTTTAACCGGCCCGGACCCCGCGTCGTTGCCGGCGTCGAGATTCTGGCCGAAATCTTTCACCCTGAAGTCTGCCGGGGCCTCGCCCCGGCCGGCTCCTGGACACCCCTTCACCTGCACCAGCCGGTGGCATGACTCCCCGGGACGTAAAGGAACTTGAGGCCTTTCTCCAAGAGCGACAGAGCCGGGCCCGCATCGTCCGGCTTGACCGGGACACGACGACGGTGGCCAGCGCCGCCGAGGCCCTGGGCGTTTCGCCGGACCGGATAGTCAAGAGCCTGGTCTTCATTGCCGGCGAGGAGCCGGTGCTGGTTATCGCCGCCGGCCCCGACCGGGTCGACCGGCGGCGTCTGGCGGAAATCTTCGGCCTGCCGTCGGGCAAGGTCCGGCTCGCGACTCCCGAAGAGGTGCTCGCGGCAACCGGCTACCCGGTTGGGGGCGTACCCCCGGTCGGCCACGCCCGGCCGATCAAGGTCTACATCGACCGCCGGGTCGCCCAAGCTCCCACCACCGTGTTTGGGGGTGGCGGCGCGGACCGGGTGCTCCTCGAAATCGAACCGGCCGAGCTGATCCGGCTCACCGGCGCCCGGATTATCGACCTCACCTGAAATGGAGGCAGGGTTCTACCGTCAGCTCGGCCAAACCGAGCTGAAGGTCTCCCGGGTCGGATTCGGAGGCTGGCAGCTCTCAGGCGTTGACTGGGGCTACTGGTCGGAAAATACCGTCGGCCGGGCCCTCCTCGAGGCCCTGGACCTGGGCCTCAACCTTATCGAAACGGCTGACCGCTACGCCGGGGGCCACGGCCAGGAGGTGCTGGCCCGCTGGCTCAAGGGCCGGCGGCACGACTGCGTGCTGGCCGTTCGAGCCGGCATTGACTTTTACCACGGCGAACCCCACCCCGATTCCTCGGGCCGCTACCTGACCTACGCCTGCGAGCAGAGCCTGCGCCGCCTCCGGACCGATTACATTGACCTGTTCCTGGTCGAAGGGGCCACGGCCGCGGCCATACGCAACGGCGAGGTCTTCGAGACCTTCGAGAACCTGATCCGGGCCGGAAAGATTCGCTACGGCGGCTTCTTCGTCGACGACCCGGAGCTGGCTTTTGTCGCCGTGGACTCCGGGCCCACCGCCGCCCTGGAAGTGCCCTTTAACCTTCTTAAACCCGACCTGCGGGACCTTTTCCCCGAAATCGGCCGCCGGGAGGTTGGACTGCTCGCGTGCAGTGTACTTGCTCAGGGCCGACTTGGGGGGAAACTCCAGCCGGATGTCCAGTTTCACCCGCTGGACCACCGGTCACGATGGAACCCCGAAGAGCTCCGGCGCGACCTGGAGCAGGCCGGAAAATTCGGTTTCATCGCCGAAATCCTGGAGGTCACCCCGGCCCAGGCGGCCATCGCCTTCGTCCTGGACCACCCCGAGGTTGCTTCGGCCATTGTCGGGATGCGAACCCCCGAGCAGGTGCGGGAAAACCTGCAAGCCTGGCGGCTTGTGCCCTTCCCGCCCCAGGTCCGGGACCGGCTGGCCGAGACCTTCGAAGAGCTTCTCCGTCCGGCCGGGCCCTAGGGGGCCGGCACCACCCAGGGCGTGACCCCGAATCTGGCCAGGAAATCCAGGGAATCGGAAATATCGGTCCGGTAGGCGAAGGCTGACCCCTTGCAGTTGGCGTTCAGAACGAAGGAGTTGACCCCGACGATAACTTCCTGCCCGGTGTCGGTCCGGTGTAACACCGGGCCGCCGGAATCCCCAAAACAGGTACCGCCCGGGCCGACGCCCTGCCCCGGACTGTTCGAGTACTGGATGTTGTAGCCGTCGGTGAGGGCGCTGCTCAGGCTGACCAGGCTTACCGTTCCCAGGTAGCGGGTGCGCTCGCCCTCCAGGACCGGTTTTACCAGCTGAAGGCCGTAGCCCACAACCGTGAACTCAACCGACTGGGTTCCCCGGCGGGTGGCCAGGTTGTCCAGGTAACCCAACGGAGCGACCTGACCGTACTTTCCCTTCGTGGCATCCTTCGGGATTGGAGACCTGAACGTTACGACCCCGACGTCATGGGTATTCGGGATTGTCAGGTAGCCGGTCCACTCCGGATGGGGCTGGGGGGTCCCCCTGTACCCTCCGCCGCAGGGGTAGCCCTTAATTTTACCCGTGCAGGCCGTACCCGGCGTCCAGTTCGGGTCGGCCGGAATGGGGCCGGGGTCGAACCAGACCTGGGCGTGCGCCGGCGCAACGTTCAGCTCGGGGTCAAACCCGGTGCAGTGGGCCGCGGTCAGGAGGACGGTCGGAGCAAGCAGCGAGCCGGTGCACCGCCAGAGGGGCACCCAGTCCTTATCGTAGAAAACAACCAGCCCCACGTACGGGTGGCGGTCCCCATCCGGCTCCCCGTACTGGACCGCGGAGGCCGCCGGTGCCGTGGCGAGAAGAACAAGGGCCCACAGGACCAATCCTAGCCTTTTCAAAATGTCACCCCCCTGGAAAAGTCAGGCGCCCCTGCCCCCGAGCGGTGGGTTGGGGGCAGGGGCCCGGCCAGACCGCGGCGCTCCGGTTCAAACGGCCGTAGGGAGCTTGTAGTCTTTAAACTGCTCCCGCAGGACCTTCTTGTCGAACTTGCCCACGCTGGTCTTCGGAATCTCGGCCACGAAAACGACGTCGTCCGGGAGCCACCACTTCGCAAAGCGGCCCGCCAGAAACTCGATTATCTCCTCCTTGGTAATGGAGTCCCTGTATTCAGGCTTCGGAACGACGACGGCCAGAGGCCGCTCCTGCCACTTGGGGTGCCGGGCGGCGATGACGGCGGCTTCCAGGACCTTCGGGTGGGCCATGATGGCGTTCTCCAGGTCGACGCTGGAGATCCATTCGCCCCCGCTCTTGACCAGGTCCTTCACCCGGTCGACGATCTGGATGTAGCCCTCGGGGTCGATGGTCACCACGTCGCCGGTGCGGAACCAGCCGTCCATGAAGGCCTCGGCCGTGCGGGGGTCGTTGTAATAGCCGCTGGTGACCCAGGGCCCCCGGACCTGGAGCTCGCCCATCGTCTTGCCGTCCCACGGAACCTCCTTGCCCTCGGCATCCACCGCCCGGATCTCCACACCAATGGCCGGAATCCCCTGCTTGGCCCGAACGTCATAACGTTCTTCCTCGGGCCACGAGTCCATGTAGCTCTTCAAAATGGCCATGGTGCCCAGGGGGGTGGTCTCGGTCATGCCCCAGGCGTGGAGGAAGTAGATGCCGTACTCCTTTTCGAAGGCCTTGATGAGGTCGCGGGGCATTGCCGACCCGCCGACAACCACCAGTCGGAGGCTTGAAAGGTCAAATTTCTCCTGTTTAAGCAGGTTATAGATGCCGATCCAGATGGTGGGGACCGCACCGGTCATGGTCACCCGCTCGTCCTGGATGAGCTGGCAGAGGTCCCGGGGCTGAAGGAAGGGTCCGGGGTTGACGATCTTGGCCCCCACCGCCACGGCCGCAAACGGGAGCCCCCAGGCATTAGCGTGGAACATCGGGACGATGGGCAGGACGACGTCCCGCTCATTGATGCCAATTCCCCCGGCCATCGCCACCGCAAAGCTGTGGAGGAAAATGGCCCGGTGGCTGTAAACAACCCCCTTCGGGTTACCGGTAGTGCCGGAGGTGTAGCACATGCCCGCCGCCGCCCACTCATCCAGCCGGGGCCAGGGGTACGGCTCCTCCGGCACCGAGGCGAGCAGGTCCTCGTAATCCACGACGGGCGAGAGGGACGTCTGGTACTCACCCACGTCGTTCATAACGACAAAGAGGCGCACCGAATGGAGGTGGTCCTTAATGCGCTCAAGAAGCTGGAGCAAAGAGGCGTCGACGAAAATTACCCTGTCCTCTGCGTGGTTGATAATGTATGTCAGCTGGTCCAGGGGCAGCCGCAGGTTGAGGGTGTGGAGAACCGCCCCGTAGCAGGGCACCGCGAAGTAGAGCTCCAGGTGGCGGTAGGTGTTCCAGGCGAGGGTGCCGACCCGGTCGCCGGCCTCTACCCCGATTTTCTTGAGGGCGTGGGCCAGGCGGTGCACCCGGCGGTAGTAGTCGCCGTAGGTGTACCGGTGAAGGCCAGCCCGGGTTCGGGTGACGATCTCTTTTTTAGAAAAATACTTCCCCGCCCGCTCAAAGAAGTGGTGCAGGGTGAGGGGGAAGTCCATCATCAGGCCTCTGAACTCGGACACCGCGCAAACACCTCCTCGGTCGCAAGTACCTGAGCCCTGCGGCCCAAGCCGCAAAATTATATCTGCGTTGGCGGAAAATGGTCAAAAATTTTTGCCCCCGCGTCTTCGAGGCCCGCGTCCGGTCGGCCGCGCAACACCTCAACGGGTCCCACGGCCGGGCCTCCGGGCGGCCGGGCCGCCCGGGTTATAATGGAGTCGGAAGACGATGCCTGTTCTGACGAATCTGCGTGTTGCGCGCATTTTTGAGCAGGTTGCCGACCTGCTCGAGGCCAAAGGCGAGAGCCCGTTCAAAATCCAGGCCTACCGCCGGGTCGCCCGCAACCTGGAGCGGCTCGAGGAAGACCTCCACGTCCTTGACGCCGAGGACCGGTTGACGGATATTCCGGGCGTCGGCAAGGAGATCGAAAAGAAGATCCGGGAAATCCTGCGTACCGGGAAGCTCGGCTACCTGGAGCGGCTGAAGGCCGAACTGCCCGGCGTCCTGACCCTGATGGAGATTCCCGGTATCGGTCCGAAAACCGCCTACCGGCTCACTCAGGAGCTCGGCATCCGGACCGTCGAAGACCTCGAGGCGGCCCTGGCCAGGGGCGACGACTTCTGGTCCCGGGTTCCCCGCTTCACCCCCCACCTGGTCGACAACATTCGCCGGGGCCTGGAGGCCTACCGCCGCCGCTCTCCTCGCCTGCCCCTGGCCCAGGCGGTGGTCCTCTTTGAAGAGCTACGAAGCACGCTGACGCAGGTCGGAGCCGGCCGGGTGGAACCTGCCGGCAGCCTCCGCCGCTACGAGGAGACTGTCGGCGACCTGGACCTGGTTGTGGTCTTCCCGGATGCCGGGGAGCTAGCCCGCCGGCTCAGCGGAAAGCCCGAGGTGGAATCGGCGGAAACGGCCGGGCGGGGGTGGGTAAGGGCCCGCCTGGCCAGCGGCCTCAGCGTCGACCTGTACGTGGTTGGCCCGGCGGATTTTGGGGCGGCCTGGGTTTGGGCCACCGGCAACCGGGACCACCTTCGGGAACTCGAGGCCCGGCTCGCCGCGGCCGGCTACCGGCTCACCGGCGAGGGTCTGGTCGGACCGGGCGGGACCCCGGTGCCGGCCGCCGACGAGGAGGTTGTCTACAAGCTCGCCGGCCTGCCCTACATTCCCCCGGAAGTCCGCGAAGGCGGCGAAGAGTTCGGTCCGGACGTAGCCCGTCGGCTGGCCCGGCTGGTCGACCTGGCTGATATCCGGGGCGACCTCCAGAGCCACACCGACTGGAGCGATGGGAGCGCACCCCTGGAGGTAATGGCTCAGGCCGCGGCCGAGCGCGGCCTGGAGTACCTGGCCATCTCCGACCACTCGGCCGGCCGGGCCAACGCCCGAGGGCTGAACGCCGAGCGGCTCGCCGCCCAGCGGGCGGCCATCGCCGCCCTGAACGAAGAGCTTCACCGGCGGGGTGCCCGGATTTGCCTTCTGGCCGGCATCGAGGTTGACATCCGGGCCGACGGGCGGCTTGACCTGCCGGGAGAAGTTCTCAAGACCCTGGATGTAGTTGTCGGGTCCCTTCACACCGCCCTGACCCAGCCTCCCGACCGGGTAACCGAGCGCCTGCTCCGGGCGATCCGAACGGGCCTTGTGGATATCCTCGGCCACCCCACCGCCCGTCTGATCGGGAGCCGGGAGCCCGTTGACTTCGACCGGGAGGAAGTTTTCCGGGCCGCCGTCGAGGCGGGCGTCGCCCTGGAGATAAACGCAAACCCCGAGCGCCTGGACCTCAATGCCGCGGACATCCGCCTGGCCAGGGGGCTGGGGGCCCGGTTTGCCATCAACACCGACGCTCACTACCCGTCGAACTTCGACCTGATGCGGTTCGGGGTGATGACGGCCCGGAAGGCCTGGGTTTGCCGGGACGAGGTCGTCAACACCCGGCCCCTGCCCGAACTCCGCGAGTGGTTGAAACAGCGAAGGCGATGACCCCTACGCACCTCCCCGAGGCCCACGCTGAAAACGAGCACCCGGCCGTGTCCCACCTGCGCCGGCGGATCGCCGAAGGGGTTCACTGGTACATCGCCCTGCTGGAAGCTGTCGGACAGTGGGACAGGCCGGCCGAGGAGTACCGGGGCCGCCGCTTCGAATATCTCATCGACAATGAGGCCTTCGACTGGCTGGTCCTGGCCGAGCGGCTCCTGGACCCGGTCCTGGACCTGTGCCCGGCCGACGAGGTGGAGGCCCTGCTCTTTGAGGGCAGGCCGCCCATCGAGGTCTCCGACCTGGAGTTCCGCCGACTCATTGGCGCGGCCAAATACCGGGCACACCTGAATTACCTTTACGGCGTCTCCGTAGAGGAGGCCCTTCAGCTGGCGACTCTCGAAAAACTCGAAAAGGAGCGGCGGAGCCTGGTGTACTGCGCGGCCCGGTCGGTGACGGATGACGAAGTGTTTATCCACATATACGGCCGCACCGAACGGGAGCTCTGGACAATGTTCTGGCAGGAGCAGGGCCTGGGACCGCCGGACCAGACGAGCATCACCGGCCTCAAGCGGTTCACTTACTGGCTCTTTAAATACCGGCTCCGCCACAGCGACCGGGAGCGCCTGGCGGCCGATACCCGACTCGGCCTTGAGACCCTCGAACGGCACCGGGCCCGGCGGCTGGCGGTTGCAGGTCTCAACGGGGAAACGGCCCCGGCGGGGCTGGTGGTGGATGCCGAGGCGGTAGCTACCCAGTAGGGACCAGGACTCAGGATTCTTCCCGGGCTGGAAGCGAGGACCGCAGAACCCGGAAAATAAACGCGGCGTTCACCAGGGCAGTTCCCAGGGCAAGCGCCCCAAGCCATTTGGTGAGCTCGCCCCGGCCGAGAATAATGATCCCGACCGGCGCGGCGATGCTGAGCACCAGAAAGAGCGTCCCCAGAAGCCGGCGCGAATAGATGCCCCGGGCGACCGTCCCCAGCACGGCCGCCCCCAAAAGCTCAAAGAGGCCGAAGTCAGGCAACGGGTCCACGGGCGAACCGCCCAATTATAATACACACAGCACGGCCGAAGCCAAACCGGAAAGGGTCGAAGGATGCGGCAAGGCAGTCGACAACTAACCCTGCTTCTAATCGCCGCGGTGGTGGGCCTGTTCGTGATGGGGTCCCTGGCGGTTGTCCTGACGGAAGGCCTGGCCCAGCCGCCGGGGCCAACTCCGACCAGGACCCCCGGGACTCCGCCTGCCAGCCCGGCAACGACCCCAACGCCGGGCTCCCTGGGCGCCCTGGGGACTGCTACTCCACCGGTGCCGCCATCACCGGGCAGCCCGGGCCCGTCACCGGCTTCCCCGACCGCCCCGCCGCCGACCCAGGCGCCGGCGGCACCCCCGCCCACCACTGCCCCGGCCCCGACGGTCCCACCGGTCCCGACCGCAACCGCGGCACCGTCCCCAACCCCCCGCCCGCCGGTCACCATGCCGACCCCGACACCCCGGGGCTACCCGTGATTAACAGGCCGGAGGCCGGACTCACCCCAACGCCCTGACCCGGCCGCCAGTCCCGGCCGACCGCGGACCGCCCCCCAAATCCCACCCCCGCACCCTCCGTCACCAGATTATCCACCTTGATTATGTCTATTGAAATGGCGAGCCTGCCGTCCGCAGGTTTGCAACAATGTTATGTCGACTTACTGGCGCTGGCGCCCGCCCCTGTTTATCCACGAATATTTTGTAAACTTACGGCCGCGTTGCCGATGGCCTGGAAGATGCGCCCCAGACGGGCTTCCAGTTCGTCCGGCGGGAGCTGGACCAGGTTCGAGTCCACCACGATGGAGACGTTGACCGTGACGTTCACACCACCGGCCGGCAACCTGCGGCGGGCGTCCCCCGGCTGTTCCCCCACCGCCCCCCGCCCCAGGCTCCCGGACCGCCTGCTGCGGGCGTCAGGACGCCGCCCGGCCTGAGTTTCTCCCCCTTCTTCCACCAGGCCGGCATACCGGGCCAGGGCGAGGAACAGGCGGGCCGCTTTCGCGGCGCTTTCTTTCCCCATCCGGTAGTGGCGGACCAGCCGGTTGTGGATTTCGTCAAAGTTCGTGAGGGGTCCCCGGTCGGTAAAGAGGGGAGCGTAGGCGCTCTTCAGAATCTCCTGGAGCCCCAGCTGGAAGGCACTGCCCCGGGACCGAAGCACCACCGCCTTCTCAGTAACAGTCCCGGTCTCATCAATCAGTCCGAGAAACCGCAAAGCACCGACCACTTTGTATTCGTTTCCGGGGGCTACCCCCTCCCGGACGAGCACCTCCTCATCGACCCTGGTCAGGTTGGCCCGCTGTAGCAGGTTTAGTCCCGCAATCGTACCCTGAACCGGACCATACGGCGGCAGATTTTTAAAAGGTCTGGCCATAACCATCCACCCCCCAGAATAAAGTCCCGACCGTTTGGCGGCCCCCAAATTAAAACTCACAAAAGCAGGCTCGGGTCCGACCTCAGTCCAGACCAATTTTAGTAAATTCCGCAATCCGTCAGCGGCAGACTTTTCCACAAAACCGCAACCCTTTGGGCTCACCGGGCCCACGCTACCCCCTTTGCCCCCGCCCCGGCACCTCATCAAGCCGTCCAACCGCCGGTCCCGCCTTCCGGGTGGCTACGCAGACCGGCGCACCGCGACGCCCGGCCCTTCCCGTAGTTGTCTCTAGAGAAGCCCGCACCCGGGGCCCCAGCCCGCCGACCAAAAGTCCATTACGCCAGAAGCGATAGTCCGAATGGCACCAGAAGAGTCCTCACTAGTCTGGCGGCAGACTATACGGTCTTGCGGCCTCTAATCAACAGTCCCAATTGGGGGAACTTAAACGGCTGGGGAAAGAGTTCACCAAGCGTAGTGCGGAAAGGTGGGGCGTGGTGGGCCGTAAGGACTATAGGCAGAGTCAAGTCCATCGCGAATTCGGCCAGAACCTGACAGCACGCCCCGCAGGGGCGGGGTGGGTCCGACCCCCCGGCCGCCACGGCGACGGCCTGAATCTTGCGGACCCCTGCGACGATGGCCCGAAAGACGGCCACCCTTTCAGCGCAGACGGTGAGGCCGAAGGAGGCGTTTTCCACGTTAGCCCCGGCGTAGACCCGGCCGTCGTCCCCAAGGACGGCGGCCCCGACGGCAAATCCGCTATAGGGGCAGTACGCCCGCCGGCGGGCCGCCCGGGCCGCCCGGATCAGGCGGGACTCGACTTCCGGGTTCAAGGTGGCATCCCTCCAGCGTCACGTCCCGGATTATCGAACCGGCTCCGACTTCGCAGTCGATAAGGACGGCGCGGGGGCCAATCCGGCAGCCCGCCCCTACCCGCGTCCGGCCCCCCAGGTAGGTGAGGGGCAGAAGCACGGTCCCCGGCTTGACCAGGACTGAGGGCTCCACCCAGATAGACTCAGCCCCGACCAGCCGGACCCCTGCCCCCACCAGTTCTGCCCTTACGCGCCGGAAGACGGTGGACTCCGCCCGGAGCAGGTCGGCCGGGGTGTTTATACCCTGGACCTCATCGGGGTCAAAAACTGTCAGGCTCTCGACCCGAAGCCCCCGGCCCACCGCCCAACCCACCAGGTCCGTCAGATAGTACTCCCCATTCCGCGCCCGGGGCAGGCTACCGAGACCCTCCCAGAGGCTTTCCAGGCGCAGGGCGTAGATTCCGGCGTTCCACTCGGCCGCCCGGAGCTCGTCGGGAGTGGCCTCCTGCTCCTCCACGACCCGGCGGACCCGGCCCTCAGTGTCCCGAATCACCCGCCCCATTCCCGCCGGGTTGCCGCCCGCGCAGGTGACGAGGCTGATGTCGGGTTCCCTTTCGGCGTGCAGGTCCAGCAGGCGCCGCAACGTCTCCGCCCTGACCAGCGGCGTATCGCCCCCGATTACCAGGACTTCAGCCCTCGGTCCCAGGAATGGCCGGCAAACCGCGAGGGCATGCCCCGTTCCCAGCTGTTCGGCCTGGTAGACGTAGCGGTAGCGGTCGCCCAGGGCGGCCCTGACCTCATCGGCCCGGTGGCCGACCACGACGGTTATGTCAGACGGTTGGAAGAAGGCACCCAGCGTGTCCAGCAGATAGCAGACCATCGGGCGGCCGGCAACCGGGGTCAGGACCTTCGGCAGTCCTGACGGAAGTCGGGTCCCCCTGCCGGCCGCGAGCACCACCGCCCCCGAGACGCGGCCCACCGTTCACGTTCCCCTGGTCCGGTCGGCAACCGCGATGGCGTCGATTTCGACCCGGACGCCCCGGGGCAGGCCGGCGGCCTGCACGGTAGTTCGGGCCGGCGGGTTTTCCGGGAAGAACCGCCCGTAGACCTCGTTCATTTTCCCGAAGTCGGCCAGGTCGGCCAAAAAAACCGTGGTGCGGACCACATCCTTTAGCGAGGCGCCGGCCGCCTCAAGGATCGCCTGAAGGTTTTGCAGCACCCGGGCCGTCTGCTCTTCGATGCCGCCGCCCACCACCTCGCCCGTCTCCGGGTCGATGGGAATCTGGCCCGAAACGAAGACCATATTTCCTGCCTTAACTGCCTGGCTGTAAGGTCCGATGGCCTGCGGCGCGCCGGACGTGGTGATAACCTCCCGGGGCATTGCCGACGGTCTCCTCCGCTTCGAAAATTCGTCTTCGGCCCGATTATAGCACGGCCCCGGGCGGCCAGACCCCTCAGACCGCCCGGGTAGTCTCGCCCCGCTCGATGAAGTGGACCTCGTCGGCAACCTGTCGAACCCAGTCGAAGGACGACTCGCAGACCAGGACGGCAAGCCCCGGCTGCCGGTCCCGAAAAGCCCGGATGACTTCCAGCAGCCGGCGGGCCAGGGTGGGTGCAACTCCCTCGAAGGGTTCGTCCAGAAGCAGTAGCCGTCGTCCGGCAACGAAGCTGCGGCCCAGGGCCACCAGCTTCTGCTGGCCGCCCGAAATGGGACAGACCCTAACCCTCTCAGGAATTTGAGCCCGGGCTGGATTGTCCCGGGTATTATTAATTCTGACGGCATGGCTGTAGAACCAGGCCCACGCGGCGAAGGAGGAAACCCCAGTTGCGGACGGAGCGGCTTGTCCTGACGGGCCTGTGTGCCCTGGCCCTCGCGACCCTCGGCCTGCCCGGACCCGGTCGGCCGGGCCCGGCCTCCGCCCTGAACTCGGCCGACTGGGACATTCCGGGCGGCCACTTCTTCACCCAGACCCGGGGCGGCGCGCCGGCCGGCTACGGCTACTCGGTGACTGATGATGCGGTGGCCCCGTTCTGGAGCGAGTTTCAGCGGCTGGGCGGGGTCGAGGCCGTCGGCTACCCGGTCTCCCGCCGGTTCGTCTGGAACGGGTTCGTTGTCCAGGCCTTCCAGAAGGCCATCTTCCAGTGGCGGCCCGAGGTCGGCCGGGTCTACTTCGTAAACGTTTTTGACGAATTCACCCGGCTGGGCAAGGACGGCTGGCTTGAGGTCGTCCGCTCAACCCCAAGGCCCGCCCAGTTCAACGAGCAGGGCTTGAGCTGGGACCAGATTATCGCCAACCGCTTGAAGCTTCTAGATGACTACCCGGCCATCCGGGCGGCCTACTTTGGGGTCGGCGACTGGCTCAACTTAAACGGCCTGCCGCTGGCCCCGGTCAAGGACTACGGCAACGTCCGGGTGCTCAGGGCCCAGCGGGTCATCATCCAGCAGTGGCTGGTGGATGTGCCCTGGGCCCGGGCCGGGCAGGTCGTCTTTGCCAACGGCGGGGATGTGGCCAAAGAGGCCGGCATCATCCCCCAGGCCGCCACCCAGCCCGAGGACGGCGGCCTCGTCGGCCTCGACCTCTGGGGATACTACGTGGCCTACGACCACCCAGCCTCTTACCAGAGTCTCACCCGGGCCATTTCCCACCTGGACCACGTCATCGGGTATTTCTACCAGCTCTCCCCGGACGGCCAAATCACCGGGTCGGTGCGGCCTGAGGTTCTTCGGATTGCCGCCGCCTACGGGCGCCCCCTGCACGTGATGGTCAAAAACCAGGGCAACGCCGAATTCGGGCAGGCCCTGGCCGACCCGGCGCGCCGGCGCCGGCTCGTGGAGGCGGTTCTGGGGCTCCTGGCTGACCCGGCGGCTGCCGGCCTCCATCTGGACATTGAAAACCTGCCCGCAGGGAGCCGGGACGACCTGACCCGCTTTGTCTCTGAGGTCGCCGCCGGGGTGCGGGCCCGATACCCGGGCAAGGTCCTGAGCCAGGCGGTCCCGGCCCGCACCCGGGACCTGTCCTCGGGCTGGGCCGCTCCCTACGATTACGGGGGGCTGGCCGCCCAGCTCGACTACTTCGTCCTGATGGCGTACGGTTTTCGGACCGAGGCCAGCCCGACACCGGGGCCGACGGCACCAGCCGACTGGCTTGCCGGCGTCCTCGCCTACACCGTTGACCGGGTTCCCAGGGAAAAGCTGGTGGTGGCCCTGCCCTGGTGGGGGCTCGATTGGAATCTTGCCACGGGGCCGCCGGCCATAAGCCGCCGCTATTCTGACATCCTGCCCCTGATGGCGGGCGGCGACGCCGCTTACGTACCGGGCCTGCTGGCCAATCGCCTGCGGTACACCCAGGCCGGCCAGGCCCACGAGGTCTGGTTCGAAGACCGCCGGTCATTCCTGGAAAAAGTCGACCTGGTTCGCCGGTACGGGATAGCCCGCGTTGCCGGCTGGCGCCTCGGCCACGAGGACCCGGCCATCTGGCAACCGTAGCCGCGGCTCACACCCGGCCTTACGACGGGACGATGGCGTTGATGCCCAGGGTTTCCCGGCCGATAATCAGCTTCTGGATCTGGGTCGTTCCTTCGTAGATGGCGGCGACCCGGGCGTCCCGCCAGTAACGTTCGGCCGGCACCTCCCGGGAGTACCCGTAGCCGCCGTGTATCTGGATTGCGTTGTTTGCCGCCCGGATGGCCGCCTCTGAGGCGAAAAGCTTGGCGATGGACGTTTCCCGGGTGTTTCGGACCCCTTTGTTCTTCAGGTGACCCGCCCGGTAAACCAGGTAGCGGGCGGCCTCGTAGTCGACGACCATATCGGCAATCATCTCCTGGACAAGCTGGAAGGACCCGATGGGCCGCCCGAACTGGTGGCGGGTCTGGGCGTATTTCACGGAGATGTCGATACAGCCCTGGATGATGCCGACGCACCCGGCCGCCACGCTGTAGCGGCCGTTATCCAGGGCCGAGAGGGCAATCCGCATCCCCTGACCGACCTCGCCCAGGAGATTCTCGGCGGGCACCCGGCAGTTTTCGAGGACGATTTCGGCAGTATTCGACGCCCGCAGTCCGAGCTTGCCCTTGATCTCCCGGGCCGTAAAGCCGGGCGTACTGTCCCGCTCCACCAGGAAGGCCGCGATGCCCCGGTGCCCCTTGCTTCGGTCCGTCTGGGCGAAGACGATAGCCAGGCCGGCAACCCCGCCGTTGGAAATCCAGGTTTTGGTGCCGTTAAGCACCCAGTAGTCCCCATCCCGAACCGCGGTCGTCTGCATCCCTGCCGGGTCGCTCCCCGCATTCGGCTCGGTGAGGGCAAAGCACCCCAGGTAATCGCCGCGGGCCAGGGCCAGCAGGTATTTCTGCTTCTGGGCATCGCTTGCCCACCGGAGCAGGGTTAACTGGACCAGGGACACGTGCACCGAAAGGGTCGTCCTGACCGACGAGTCGGCCCGGCCGATCTCCTCGGTCAGGAGGGCGTAGGCGATAAAGTCGAGGCCCATCCCGCCGTACTCGGTCGGGATGGGCCCGGCGAGAAATCCGAGGGGCGCCATCTTTCGGATGATTTCGGCCGGGAACCGCTCGAGCCGGTCGTTTTCGGCGGCATACGGGGCGATCTCCCGCTCGGCGAACTCGCGCGCCAGGTTCCGGACCATCTCCTGTTCGGGGGTGAAGTCGAAGTTCACGGTCCGCTACCTCCAATGTCGAAAATGAAAAGGTGGGGGCGAAGCTTCACCCCCACCAGAGGTTTCGGATTCGGGACATTCGAGCCGGAAGCTTTACGCCCCATTCGGGATCGGAATGCCGTCCCCTTCCCGCTCGAAAATGGCCGCGATACCCTCGCCCCCGCCGATACACATGGTCACCAGGGCGTACTGACCCCTGATGCGGTGAAGCTCGTAGACGGCCTTCACCGTGAGGATCGCCCCGGTTGCGCCGACCGGGTGGCCGAGGGCAACGGCCCCGCCGTTGGGGTTCGTCTTCTCCGGATCAAGGCCGACTTCGTCCATAACCGCCAGGCACTGGGCGGCAAAGGCCTCGTTGAGCTCGATGACGTCCATGTCGTCCAGGTTGAGTCCCGTCTTCTTGAGAACCCGCCGGATGGCCGGCGCCGGGCCGATACCCATAATCTCCGGCTCCACCCCGGCCGTCGCATAGCCGACAAGCCGGGCAATGGGCTGAACGCCGAGCTCCGCGGCCCTTCTCCGTCGCATCAGGACGACCGCGGCCGCCCCGTCGTTGATACCCGAGGCGTTGCCGGCCGTAACGGTGCCGCCGGGCTTGAATACCGGCTTGAGGCTCGAGAGCTTTTCAAGGCTCGTGTCCCGCCGGGGGTGCTCGTCAACCTCAAACTTCACCGTCTCGCCCTTGCGGCCGGGAACCTCCACGGGAACGATCTGGGTCTTGAAGCGGCCCTCATCAATGGCCCGGATGGCCCGCCGGTGGCTCTCCAGGGCGAAAACATCCTGCCGCTCCCGGCTGATGCAGTACCGTTCGGCCAGGTTCTCCGCCGTCACCCCCATATGGATGTGGTAAAACGGGTCGTTGAGGCCGGCAACCAGGGCGTCGATGAGGGTATCGTCGCCCATCCGGATGCCCCACCTGGCCTTAGTAAGCCAGTAGGGTGCCCGGCTCATGGATTCGACCCCGCCGGCAACGACAATATCGGCCTCATCGAGGCGGATCATCCGGGCCGCCGTACAGATCGCCTCGAGGCCGGAGCCGCACCGGCGGTTCAGGGTGAGGCCGGGCACCTCCACGGGGAGGCCGGCCTTGACCCCAACCACCCGGGCAATGTACGGGTCCTCCGGGGCGCTGTGGATGACCTGGCCGAAGACCACGTGCTCGACCTGGTTGGGTTGAATTCCGGCCCGCCGCACCGCCTCCTTGACGACGGTCGCACCCAGCTCAGCCGCGGGCACGTCCTTAAGGGATCCCCCGAAAGTCCCGATGGCCGTCCGCACACCGCTCACAAGCACCACATCGTCGCCGGACATGTCATTACCTCCCGTCTGGTCTTGACTAAACCCATTCTAACACCGACCGGGCCGCCGGTCCCTACGGGCTCCCGACCCGGCTAGCAAAGGTCTGCCGGAGATCTTTCTTTAAGACTTTGCCCATCGGATTCCGGGGCAGGCTTTCGACGAAGAAGATGAGCTCGGGCTTCTTGAAGCTGGCAAGCCGCTGGCGGCAGTACTCGATGAGCTCCTCGGCCGTAGCCTGCATTCCCGGCTTTAAGACCACCGCCGCCGCCACCCGCTCGCCCCACTCCTCGTCCGGGACGCCGAAAACCGCCGCCTCATCCACCGCCGGGTGGGTGTGGAGGACAGCCTCAACCTCCTCCGGCGCAATGTTCTCCCCGCCCCGGATGATCATGTCGCTTTTGCGCCCGGCCAGGTAGACATACCCGTCCTCGTCCACCCACCCCATGTCCCGGGTCCGAATCCAACCGCCCGCCAGCGTCTGGGCGGTCTCGGCCTCCCGCTTCCAGTAGCCCTTCATCACCCGCGCCGACCGGATGGCAATCTCCCCCACCTGACCGGGCGGGAGCTCATTGCCCGCCTCATCCACTATCTTGAGCTCGACATCCGGCAGCGGCCGCCCAATGGACGAAAGCCGCCTGAGCTTCTTTTCGACTTCCTCGGGCGGACCCTCCAGCCGGTGGTCCTCGGGCCCGAGGACCGTCACCGTGGAGGTCGTCTCGGTCTGACCGAAGGCATTGATAAACCCGACCGTCTTCGGAAACCTCTCGATGGCCCGGCGAATTACCGGCAGGGGCATGGGGGCCGCCCCGTACGAAAGGATCTGCAGACTCGAAAGGTCGGTAGAATCAAAGTCGGGGTGGTCCAGGATGCGCTTGAGCATCGTCGGGACCACAAAGGCGTGGGTTATCCGCTCCCTTTCGACGGTCTTAAGCCAGAGGCCCGGCTCGAACTGGGCCAGCATCACCAGCCGCCGGCCCGTGTAAATGTTGGTCATTATCGACGTAAGGCCGGCAATGTGATAGAGGGGCACCGCCAGAAGGAAGCTGCCCCGGTCGGTTCCGTCGGCCGGCTCGACGCTGTTAAGGACGTACTCGCTGAAGTCGCCGTAGGTGAGCATGACCCCCTTGGGCAGGGCCGTGGTCCCGCTGGTGTACATGAGGACGTTCAGGTCCCCGTCGTCGACCTCGGCCTCGACCTCTTCAGGCTCGGCCCCTAAAAGCTCCTCATACCGGACCATCCCGGGCCACTCGCTCCCGATGCTTATATAAACCCGGACGGAACCGAGCTCGGGCCTGAGCTTTTCGATGAGCTCGACATAGCGGTCCCCGACCATGACGGCAGTGGCCTCGGAGTCGGTGAGCATGTAGCGGAGCTCATCGAGCTTCGCCCGGTAATTGAGGGGAATAAACACCAGGCCGAGCTTGGAGGCCGCATAGTAGGCCTCAACGTACTCGTTGCAGTTGGTCTGAAGCACCGCCAGCCGGTCGGAGCGGCCCAGGCCCAGGGCTTTAAGGCCGCCGGCCAGGCGATTCACCCGGTCCTGGAGGCTCTGGTAATCAAACCGGCGGCCCTCGAAAACGAGAATCTCCTGCTCGGGGAACATCGATGCCGGGATTGACAAAAACATCGCCGTGTTCATGAGCTGCTCACCCTTGACGCAGAGTCAGTCCCGCCAAAACTCGACCCACGTCACCACCGTCACCCGCCGGACGCGCGCTGCGGGCCGGGACGGCGGGCGCATCAGCCGCCGCAGAACCTGGGCCGCCGCCGGCCGCAGAAGCCATAGGGCCGTCCAGGCAAGGCCGCCCACGGCGGCCGCCCGAACGGCGCTGACTGGCAAGCCGGCTCGGCTCCGGTGCGCCGGGACAGTCCGGTCGGCCCTCGGAACCGGCAGACGCGGGGTTTCCATCTCCTGCCCGGTCGAATTATAAACTAATTAAAAAGGTGACGACACGGCTCGGACGGTTTGCCCAGGGCTTTATTGAGGCCGGCTGGCTGGCGGCCGCACTGCTCGTTCCCCTGTTCTTTAACGTCTACTCCGCCCGGATTTTCGAGCCGGACAAGCTGACCGTCCTGCGCACCGTCGTTCTGCTCATGGCCCTGGCCGGGGTCGTCTGGGCCCTGGAGACCCGGTCCGCCGGGCGCCTGCCTTTGCGCCTGCCTTCCGCCCGGGCTAATCCGCTGGTGGCTTCGGCCTTTTTGTTCGGGGCTGTGTACATCCTGACAACCCTGACGTCCCTCAACCCCGAGGTAAGCTTCTGGGGGTCGTACCAGCGGCTTCAGGGTACCCTGGTTAACCTTTGCTACCTGGCCCTCTTTTTCTTCGTCGTCGGGTTCACCCGCCACCGGACCCAGGTCGACCGCCTGGTAACGTTGATGATTTTGACCAGTGTGCCCGTCAGCCTCTACGGCCTCATCCAGTATCTTGGCGGCCTGCCGGGCTCGCCCATCCGGGACCCCCTGCCGTGGGGGAGCGACGTCACCCAGCGGGTGACATCCACCATGGGCAACCCCATCTTCCTCGGCGCCTGGCTGATCATGGTGGTCCCCCTGACGGCCGCCCGGCTCATCCCGGCGGCGGCCGCCTTTGTCCGGGCCGCAAACCAGCCCGGGCCATTCCCCTGGGCCGCCTGGGCCCGGACCGCCGGTTACGGGCTGGTTTTGACGCTTCAGCTCCTGGTCATACTGTTCACCCAGAGCCGGGGGCCCTGGCTGGGACTGCTGGCCGGCGTATTTCTCTTCGGCGTCCTCACTCCCCTTCGCCTGGGCCGGCGCCGGCTCGCCCTGGCAGGTGCCGCCGCCGGTCTCGCCCTGGCCGGCTTTATCGGCCTGCTCAACCTTCCGGGTTCGCCCCTTGAACCCCTCAAGGAACACAACCGCTATCTTGAGCGCCTCGGCAGTATCGCCGCAGCCGACTCCGGTACGGTCAAGGTCCGGCTGCTTATCTGGTTCGGGGATGGGGTCGGCCGGGGGGCAGTCGGGCTCATAACGGACAATCCGTGGCGGCTCATCGTCGGTCACGGGCCCGAAACGATGTACTTTGCCTACGGCCCCTACTACCCCCCTGACCTGGCCCACTACGAGGCCCGCAACGCCAGCCCCGACCGCTCCCACAACGACCTGCTCGACTACCTGGTTACCATGGGTGTGCTCGGACTGGCCGCCTACCTGCTGGTCGTGGGTGCGTTCTACTGGCAGGCCGCCAGGCTTCTGAGCCGTCTGACCGGGTTCGCCGACCAGCTCCTGCTCATCGGCCTGATGTCAGGCGTCGCCGCCCACCTGGTCGAAACCCTGACCGGGATAGCCATTGCCGCCACCCGGACCTACTTCTGGCTTTTCCTGGGCCTGGTTGCGGCCCTCACCCTGGCCCCGCCGGAGACCGACCCCGCTCCGGCCCAGGCGGTCGGCACGGTCAGGCGCGCCCGGCGGCCGGGCGGGCGGGCGCCGCGCCAGCCGGCCCAGCCCGGGTCCGGTCCGCGGTGGGGCTACATCCTTGGCCTGTACCTGGTGGCCAGTGCGGTCCTGGGCCTGCAGGCCCTGCTGGGAAGCGTCGCCCCCGACAGCTTTATCCGCCGCCTCGACCCGGTCAGCCTCACCCTGCTGGGCCTCGGGTGGCTCGTCCTGGGCCTGGTCCTTGCGGCCCTGGCGCTTGCGCCCCGCGGCGCGGGCCGGGAGCCGGCAACCCGGCCGGAGCTTATCCCCCTGTACGGCCTTCTGGCGGCCAGCCTTTTCGTGTTCCTCGTGACGTCCGTCCTGGGGGTAGTTATTGCCGACATGTACTTCAAGCAGGGGCAGGTCTTTGACGAGGCCCAGCGCTACGACCTGAGCATTCCGGCCTACCTGGAGGCCCTGCGCTGGCAGCCCCGCCAGGACTTTTATTACATCTTTCTGGCCCGGGCCTACATGGAACTGGGCCGTCGGGCCCCGGATACCCCCAGCACCCCGGCCTCCGACGGCCCGCGCCGGGTTGCCGACCTGCCGGCCGCCGCCACCGGGCTGAGTCGCGACCAGCTTTTCCGGGCCGCCCTCTTTGCCCTGGAGGAGGCATACCGGCTAAACCCCCGCAACACCGACAACTCGGCCAACCTCGGCCGCCTGTACCGGGTCTGGGCCGAGCTGACACCGGACCCGGCCGCCAAACAGGCCCGCTTCGACCAGTCCGAAGGCTACTACCGGCAGGCAACCACCCTGAGTCCCAATACCGCCCATCTTTATGTCGAGTGGGCGACGGTCAGACAGCTTCGGGGAAATCCCGACGGGGCGGACGAGCTGGCCCGGAAGGCCCTTGCCCTTGACCCCAGGTACGCCCCGACGTATGTCCTGCTCGGGGATATCAGCCTGGCCCGCTCCGACCTGGGCCAGGCCGAATCCATGTACTTGCAGGCAGTCGAGGTAGACGGGAACCTGGTAAGCGCCTACAATGCCCTGGGGTATATCTATTCCCGGCAGGGAAAGCGGCAGGAGGCCGTCGCGGCCTTCCGGCGGGCCGCCGAACTTGCCCCCAGGGACCCAACGATTCGCCGCAACCTCGCCCTGGCCTACCATGACGCCGGGCTTAATCAGCAGGCGATTCAGGAGCTGCAGGTGGCCATCAACCTGGCTCCCGCCGACCAGCAGGCACCCCTCCGCCAGCTTCTTCAGGAGTGGATGAGGTCGTAGGCCGGTGACGGTTTACTTTTTGATTTTCCTGGTCGCCCTCACCCTTGCCCTGGCGATGACGCCAGCCGCCGGCCGGCTTGCCCTCCGCACCGGCATGGTCGACCACCCCTCCGGCCGCAAGCTCCACCAGCGGCCGGTCCCCCTCCTCGGAGGCCTGGCCATCTACCTGGCCCTGGTCGGGGCCGTGGCCCTCTTCAGTGACCGCGCCTACCTGGCCCAGCTGGCCGGCATCTTCATCGGCGCGACCCTGGTGAGCTTCTTCGGCCTGTGGGACGACCGCAGCGGCCTTCCGCCCCTCGTCAAGCTGGCGGCCCAGCTTGCGGCCACCGCCATCCTGCTCATTTTTGGGATCCAGGTCCAGCTCTTCGAGTGGCCAGCCCTCAACTACGCCCTCACCGTCCTCTGGGTGGTGGGCATAACCAATGCCCTCAACCTGCTGGACAATATGGACGGCCTTTCGGCCGGGGTTGCGACGGTGGCCTCAGCCTTCTTCCTGGTTCAGGCCGCCCTGAGCGGCCAGTATCTGGTCGGGGCGCTGGCGGCGGCCCTCACCGGCGCTTGCCTGGGCTTCCTGGTCTATAACTTCAACCCGGCCCGGATCTTCATGGGCGACAGCGGAAGCCTGTTCCTGGGCTTTCTCCTGGCGGTGGTCGGCCTCAAGCTCCGCTTCGATAACGTCACCACGGTGACGTGGATGGTCCCGGTTATTGTGCTCGGGATCCCCATTTTCGATACGACCCTCGTCACCTTCTCCCGGCTCCGGCGGGGCCTGAACCCGCTGACAACCCCGGGAAAGGACCACCTTTCCCACCGGCTTGTAAAGCTCGGCCTGACCCACCGGGAAGCCGTGCTGACCATCTACGTGGTTGGGGTGGCCCTGGGCCTGATTGCGACGCTTCTTACCCGGGCAAGCCCCCTGGAGGCCTACGCCGTGCTGGCCGTGCTGCTCGCGGCCGGGCTCTTTGCCCTGGTTAAACTCGAGGCCGTCTACTCCCGTCCGACCGGGTGAAGGGCCGGCGGCTAGAGGCCCTTGGGCTGGGCGGCCAGGCCGTCGCGCAAACGCAACCCCTGCCAGAGGCGGACGCCGCCGTGGGCCCGGCGGGGAATAAAGCCCCGGCGGCGCAGGTGAAGCCCGAAAAGGTTCTGGGGTAGGGGCCGGTTTCCGGTCCGGGCGCACCAGCTCCGGTAGGCCTGATAGAGGGTCCCGGCCGCAATCCGGGCCTCCGGGTCCCGCAGACAGCAGGCCTCGAGGAAGGCCGAAAGGATATCCATCCGCTCGCAGTAGGCGGCCGTCGCCTCCTCGACACGCCGGGCAGAGCCCAGGCCGTGCCGGAGCCAGAGTCCGGCCCCGGTGGCGGCCCAGTTGAGAATCCCGGCCAGCTCGAAAGCCAGCTTTTCCGGCAGGTGGGGGTCCTGCTCCTCCGGCCGGAGACCCCGAACAAAGGGGATAACCCGGGCCGCCTGCCAGACCTCCGGGTCGGCGGCCTCCAGCGCCGGCGGCCCATCGGCCGCGATGAGAACCTTGAAGGCGGTCCGGCCGGCGACCCGGCCCGGGACGGGCCGGGCAATCTCCGCCCAAAGGCTTTTTACCAGCCGCTCGGCAACCCGGAAGTCGGCAGCCGGCGGGTCCAGCGCAATCAGCCGGACGCCGGCAAGAACGCCGGGCCGGTTCAGGTTTCGGAGGAGGGTGCCCGGGTCGGCCTGCCAGGCGTAGTCACCCAGAAGCCTCCGGACCGTCCGGATAAAGGTGGTCTTGCCGCTGGCAGGGGGACCGAGAACGATAAAAAACACCCGCTCCGAAGCCTCACCGGTAAGCAGGTAGCCGACAAGCCGCTGTAAAAAGGCCTGCAGTTCCCGGTCGCCCTCGGTGACGCGGTTTATGAAATCTGCCCACCGTGGGGCCATAGCCCTGGGATCATACGTCACCCCGGCGAGACGGGTGATAAGCCGACCGGGATCGTGGGGCAGAAGCTGGCCTGTGCGCAGGTCGAGGATGCCGTTGCGCACGTTGAACAGCATGGGGTCGGCGTCGAGTTCGGTGAGGCCGGTCCGCAGGAGCCGTTCGGCGTGGGCAACCATGGCCAGAAGTCGGCTCCGGGACTCTGAGCGCCGGGCGTGGTCGGCCAGGGCCCGGCGGCGGGCTCCGTCCTCAGTCTCGGCCGCCTCCTGGTAGAGGCTGCGGACGACGCGGGTGCCCATCTCCGTGAGGCTTGAGGCTTCCACCGGGGCCCACCGCCGACCGTCCCAGCCCAGCCAGCCGAGTTCGTCAACAAACCTGAGCCGGTGGCCGAACCTTTCGGCAAACCGACGCCCGTTCCCGGCGTCGGAAAGCTCCAGGGTCGCCAGCGTGACGGCCGCGGGCCGCTGGATGCCGAGCCATTCCCGGAGGCGGTCGGTACCCTCAAGCCCAAGCACCTCCGCGAGGACCGGCCAGGCCATAAACTCTGCCTCGGCCCCAAGGCCCCGAATTCCGTCGTCCTCCAGCTCCAGCCCCCGGCGGGGCTCGCCCGCGGCCTGGGCCACTGCGGCGAGAAACTGCCGGATGTCGGCCGGCTCCCAGCCGGCCTGGGAGAGGACGGCCGCAACTGCCAGCGGGAACCTGGTGCGGGCCTGGTGCTCCTCGGCCGGCCAGTGTCTGGCGATGAGGGCGGCCGCCGCCAGCCGGTTTACGGCGGCCATCAGGTCGGCTGGGCTGACCTCGGCCGGCCTGGCGAACCGCTTCCATTCGAGGACCTCGCCCTCAGCAGGCTGGGACGGCGGAGCCGGAACTGCGCTTCCTTCGCCCCAGACCTCGACCAGGACCTGCCGCCCGTCCGGAGCCGAGAAGCGGGCCGTAGAAACCGGGGGGTTGACCACGTACCAGTACCCGGTCGGGTGCGGGGCCTTCCGGGGACCGTCGGCGACGGCGGTTCGGGGCAGAAAGGCCGGAGCCAGGGCGACCGCTTCCGGGCATTCGACACCGACCCGCACCAGGCCGCCGGAGGCCGACCCAAGGACGATGGCCACGCCCGTCCCCGGGCTAAAGACCGGCTCCAGGTCGGCAGTCAGAAGGATAGGGTCCACCCAGTCGGTGCGGCTCAGGGGCTCACCCGGCCGGTACGGAATCGGGAGCCACCCCCGCCGGCGGTATTCCCGGGCCGCCGACAGGCTCGAGCCGAATTCAACGGTCATTCCGCAAGTCCCCCGCCTTTCAGGCAGCGTTAATTACTACTACCACAGCGGCCGCGGTGCGGCAAACGGACCGCGACCAGCCCTACCGCCTGGCCGGCGGAACGACCCAGGTTACCCCATCGGTTCGGCCGAGCAGGTAGCGGCCGCCCGGCGTCAGCAGGAGCTCTTCCCAGGGCTTAAGGGTCACCTCCACCGGATTCTGACCCTCGAGCCGGAGCTCCAGCCAGCGCGGCTCGGCGGTGGCGGCAACCGCCAGCCGGCGGCCCAGCCAGCGGAGGACGAGGTCTACCCGGGCCCAGCCTTTGGGGAGCCTCGGCGCAAAGGCGAGGCCGTCGGTGCTGAGGCGCAGGCCTAGAAATCCCAGGACTGCGGCCTGCCAGAGGCCCCCGAGGGCCCCGGCGTGGACGCCGGCCGCCACATTTCCCATCCGGTCGCCGAGGTCGATTTCAGCCGCCTGCCGGAAGTAGGCCAGGGCCTTATCGGTGTAGCCGAGTCGGGCGGCAACGGCCGCGTGTATGCCCAGGCTCAGGGAGCTTCCGTGGGCGGTCCGGGGCTCGTAATATTCAAAGTTGGCCCGGCGAACCTCAGGCGGGAAGCGGTCCCAGAGCAGGTAGATGAGGAGCACCACATCCGGCTGCTTGATAATCTTCGAGCGGCGAACTCGCTCGGCCCCGAGCAGAACGTCCATGGGGACCTTCCGGTCCCGGTAGACCGAGAGGTCAATTTCCTCCAGATTGAAATAGCCCCGGAACTGCTCAAAAAGACCCGTCTTCGGGTCAAACCCGGTGTACATCCGGGCCGCAATCCGGGTCCAGTCCTGGGGCTCACCCAGGTCGAGCTTCAGCTTCTCAAAGAGCCGGCGCCAGTCCTGGGGCCAGCGTTGCTGGAGGATGTAGACGGCTTCGGCCGCGCGCTCCAGGTTCCACTGGGCCATCACGTTGGTGTAGGCGTTGTCGTCGACGGCCTCGTGGTACTCGTCGGGGCCGATCACCCGGTAAATGTGGTAGAGGCCGTCGGGACCCCGCCGGCACCGGCTTGCCCAGAAGCGGGCCGTCTCCACCAGGATCTCCGCCCCGGCCTCCCGGAAGAAGTCGTCGTCGCCGGTTGCCTGCCAGTACTGCCAGACGGCATAGGCGACGTCGGCGCTGATGTGGTCCTCGAGCTGGCCCGTCAGAATGGGGATAACGGTTCCATCGGCGGCCAGGGCGAAGGAGGGGGTGGTTTCTTCGCCGGTGTCCGCCGACTCCCAGGCGTAGAGGGCGCCCTGATAGCCGAGCTGGCGGGCGTTGAGTCGGGCCGCCGGAAGGGTCCGGTATCGGTACATCAGGAGGGCACGGGCGGCCTCCGGCTGGGTGAAGACGAAGAACGGAAACATGTAGACCTCGGTGTCCCAGAAGACGTGACCCTTGTAGCCCGGGCCGGTGAGGGCCCGGGCGCCGATGGACGCCCGGTCCGTTTCGGGGTTTGCGGCGCTGCTCAGGTGGTACGCGGCGAACCGGAGGGCTTTCTGGGCCGGCTGGTCGCCTTCAAGCCGCAGGTCTGCGTCCGCCCAGAGCCGGTCCCAGCGGCACAGGTGGGTCCGGACGAGGGCTTCCGGCCCCTGAGCCGCAACTTCCCGCAGACGCGCCAGGGCCGCGTCGGCCGGTTCCGCCGCGTCGTAAGAGGTGAAGACGACCGCAAACCGGTCCAGGCGGACCGGGCGGCCTGGCTGGGCGTCAAAGCTCCAACGCACAACTACCTCGGTTCCGTCCGCCTCCACCTCCGTAACCGCGGCCGGCCTGCTCCGATGGCCGATGGCGAAGGCCACGGTAACGCCCCGCCGGACCTGCCATTCCAGCACAACCGCATCGGGCAGGTCCGGCGGCCCTGGCCGCACAATCCGGGACGGGCGGGGCTGCCCGTCAGCCCGGCGGGGCACGGCGAACCGGCTTTCGAGAATTATCGGCCCGGCGCGGTCTTCGGCAAGAATGACCGCCGACTGGAGAAGGACGTGACGGTCGGCCAGGGAGGCCAGACGGGCCAGGTAAGTTCGGACCACCCGGCCAGCCCCGTCGCGGCAGGTCCACTCCCGCCAGAAGACGGCCTGGCGCATGTCGAGGCCCCGGCGGTGCCGGATGGTCTCCGTCGAGTCCACAGCCAGGGGCTCGCCCCCGACGTAGATCTTCAGGTTCGTCCATTCCGGCGCAACGGCAAGTTCCGGCGGAGCGCCCGGTACCGGTCCATCGTCGTAGACTCCACCCAGATAGGTCGCCGGGGCGCCGTGGGCTGTCCCCTCCGGCAATGACCCCCTCACCCCGGCGTAGCCGTTTGCCACCGCAAACAGGGCCTCGAAAGCCCGCTCCCGCATCGGCTCATAGCCCTCCTGGGTCAGGCACCAGAGGGGGTCTTCAAAGGGCGGGGCCGGCAGACCCAGCCGCCCCGGCTCGAGACTCTCCCAGAGGTCCGCCACCGCCGAAAGCAGTGCCCGGAAACAAAGCGGCCCACCCCCAAGGTGAATAACCGGCGCCGGTGCCCCATTCGGCTCGGGCCCGACCGACACGATGGTGGCGTCGGCGATTTCGGGGATGAGCATCCGGTAATCGCTCCCTTCCAGGCCGCCCACCGGCCCAAACTCATCGCCGCCCACCAGAAGCTCAGCCGGAGCAATCCCCTGGGACCGGGCCAGCTCATTGACGACCCACCGCATGCTGTCGGACTTGTCGGTGAGCCCGACCTCAATGTGCTTGACGTCGCTGGTTATCCGGGCGTCGGTCAGCCCCTTTTCAAGGGCTACTCTCCGGGTGAGCTCCATGGCCTCGAGGAGGCCTCCGGTCAGGCCGCCGCCTTTGAGCCGCCCTTCCACGGCCTGGAGAAGGTCGGCCATGGCTGACTTGGGCGGGTCGGCCCATTCGGGCAGGGGAATGAGGTCGATTTTGCGCCGGTTGAGCCGGTTATAAATGACGTCAATCTCAAGGCCGGTACGGGCCTTAAGCTCGTCCCGAACGGCGTCGGCAATCTCGGTAAGGAGCCGGTCCTCCTCCGGGGTGGCGACCCGCCGCCAGCAGATGGTCGGCCGCCCGTAAACGTCGAAACCGAAGACCTCTGAGCCCCGGTTTGCCGCGACAAAGAGCTTCTGCTTGGCCGGTCCGCAAAGATGGGAGGTGAGCTGCCGGTCGATATTTTGAAAGTTCGTGCCGGTGATTACCACGATGTAAACACCGGCCCGGAGGAGCCTTTCGATGACGTCCCGCACCGGCGAGGCATCCTCGGAACGGGACGCGACGGCCGTCCCGTCCCAGTCGAAGGCGATAACCCGGTACGGCCGGAGGAGCCGGCTGGCCCGCTCGGGGGTGAGGCCGGGGCAGGCGCGGGCCAGGTCGACCACGCTGGCGGGCACCGCCACCGCGCCGGCTTTCCGGCCGGGTCGAGCTCGGGAAGCCATAGTTCTCCCCCGCGAGGATCTATCGGAAGGGCAGCAAAAAATACCAGAACCTTCGTCCACCTCTATTATCCACAACAGCGGCGGAAGACCGAAGGGGCAGGGTTACTGGCGGGCGTGTAAAAAGAAGAGGCGGCGGGCGGATTCGAACCGCCGAATCGCGGTTTTGCAGACCGCTGCCTTAACCACTTGGCTACGCCGCCGGCTGACGCTGGAGCGGAAGACGGGATTCGAACCCGCGACCTTCTCCTTGGCAAGGAGACGCGCTACCGCTGCGCCACTTCCGCCCGGGTGCCGCGGGCGGGATTTGAACCCGCACGCCTTTTCGGCACCGCCCCCTCAAGACGGCGTGTCTGCCAGATTCCACCACCGCGGCACGGCATAGAGGCGGCCCGTCCGGACCGGCAGGGGCGGAGGGATTTGAACCCCCGACCGGCGGTTTTGGAGACCGCTGCTCTACCTGGCTGAGCTACGCCCCTAAGACGGCGGCCTCCCACCGACCGCCCATAAGTAAAGTATACACAAGGGCCGCGCACTGTCAAGGTCGTGTATGGGTTCAAGACATTTGAGACAGGGGGTCATCCTGTCCGGGTGCTTGGCCTTAAGATAATCGAGCGGGCTTTTGAGCTTCAAGGCCCGATGG
>CACRXB010000054.1_pt1 | contig 122468 bp, 120 predicted proteins | sample 5377071 | NCBI WGS metagenome assembly CACRXB01 (sample SAMEA6061848, study PRJEB28556) | metagenome | reverse complement strand
GGAAGGATGCCCCTCGATGTTTTTTAAGTCAAGCTTGCGGCCGGCCCACCCGGCCTATAGGCCGGGTGGCTGTCTCAAATCTTTCTGAACCTGCACAGGTCGACGGACCCCGGTCCAGGGGTCTCCGGCCAGGCCCTCAGCCCCCATGCCGTCCGGGAGGGAGAGCCGGCTCATCCCCGCCGCACATGCAGACGGCAGTCTGACCACCGCCGGTCCCCAGCTCGGGAACGGGAGAAAGCGGGTCGGAAGGGCACGGGCCCGACCCCACAAATCGAAGTTACAATCAGCCGGGAGGTGATGCGAACCATGACCAGCGAACCTATTACCCTTCGGCCGGTCGGCTTCGTGGAGACGGCGGTCCCCGATGAGGAGATACCTTTCCGCCGCCGCGACGTGGTTGCAAATGTGGTGGTTATTCCGGAATTGACCGACGCCCTTGACGGGATTGAAGCCTACTCCCACATCTTCGTTATCTTCTGGATGCACCGGGTCAACACCGGCGAAGGCCTCGCCCTCAGAGTGCACCCCAGGGGCCGGACCGACCTGCCGGAAGTCGGCCTCTTTGCGACCCGGACGCCCCACCGCCCGAATCCCATCGGCCTGGCGGTCGTCGAACTGCTGGGCCGGCGGGAAAATGTGCTTACCGTGCGCGGCCTTGACGCCTTTAACGGCACGCCCGTCCTCGATATCAAACCCTATGACCTCTACGACCGGGTCGAGACCGTTCGGGTTCCCGACTGGTGGCTCCGCCTGACCGGGCGGGCCTGACAGTAGACCTTGCCAAGGTTAGCGGCCCTCAGTTGAGGGTCCAGGGCACCGGAAAGGTTCCGACGCCGGCCCGGGGCGGGCCGAGATACGGCCCCGACCCTGGCCGCGCTTAAGGCGCACCGGGTCGCCCAGCTCGAGGCCAGGCTTAAGGCCGGGGCCGGCTGGGGCGCCGAAGGCGCCGGGCTGGTGTTTGCCACGGCCGCGGGCCGGCCGATCCATCCCGGCGACGTCCGCCGGACCCTGACGGCAATTCTCAGGCGCGCCGGCCTGCCGGATATCCGGTTCCACGACCTGCGGCACACCCACGCCACGCTTCTGCTGGCCCTGGGCGAGAACCCCCGGGTCGTCCAGGAGCGGCTGGGGCACTCGACGGTGAGCCTGACCCTGCAGGTTTATTCCCACGTCCTGCCGGACCTGCAGGCCGAGGCGGCCCGGAAGATCGGGGAGGCCCTCTTCTGAAAGATTGGTCCAGAATTGGTCCAAAAAATGCGGCCGGACAAGCTGATTAAGCTTGTCCGGCTGTTGTATCTTGTGGTCTTAGGGGCTCTGAGGCCCGATATTTAGTGGGCCGCGAGGGACTCGAACCCCCAACCCGCTGATTAAGAGTCAGCTGCTCTACCTGTTGAGCTAGCGGCCCGTTATGCCGCGGCCGGGACCACCCGGCCGCCTCGGAATCCGTCAAATATTATAGCATTCATCCCGGGTCCGTGTCCGGCCAGGCCCCCGTTTTTGGGTTATACTCTCGGGATGGATGGAGACCGTCTCCGAAATTCTCGAGCCCCTCGACCCGGCCCAGCGGCAGGCCGTAACCCACAGCCGCGGCCCCCTCCTGGTTCTGGCCGGGCCCGGCAGCGGCAAGACCCGGGTCATCACCCACCGGATCGCCTACCTCATCCGCCACCTGGGTATTCCGCCCGACCGCATCGTCGCCGTGACCTTCACCAACAAGGCCGCCGGCGAGATGCGGGAGCGGCTCGAGCGCCTCATCGGGTCCGAACTTCACGACCTCTGGCTCGGAACCTTCCACCGGGTCTGCGGCCGCATCCTCCGCATTGAGGGTCAGGCCGTCGGCCTGCCCCGGGACTTTGTGATTTACGACACCGACGACCAGCTCGAAGTCCTCAAGCTGGTCCAGCGGGAAATCGGCTGGGACGAAAGGGCCCTGAGCCTGCGCCACCTTCTGGGCGAGATTTCCTGGGCAAAAAGCCAGCTGATACCGCCCGACCGGTACCAGGCCCGAAACCCATCGGTGCCGGCCGCCGTCGTCGCCATCATCCGGCAGGCCTATGCCCGCTATGATGAACTCCTCCGCCGTAACCTGGCCGTGGATTTCGACGACCTGATCAAGCTCACGGTTGAGCTACTGGAAAGCAACGCCGAAATCGCGCGGAAATACCAGCAGAAATTTCTACACATACTGGTTGACGAATTCCAGGACACCAATGTGGCCCAGTACCGGCTGGTCCGGCTCCTGGCGGGCGGCCACCGCAACCTCTGTGTGGTCGGCGACCCGGACCAGTCCATCTACAGCTGGCGGAACGCCGATATCCGCAACATTCTGGGTTTTCGGGACGACTTCCCCGACGCCACGGTCGTCTACCTTGACCAGAACTACCGCTCGACCGCCAATATCCTGGCCGCCGCCGAAGCCACCATGCGCCCGGTCCGGCTGGCCCGGGGCTTTGACCGGCGCCGGCTCTGGACCCGCAACCCCGAGGGGCCGGCTCCGGTGGTCCTTGAGCTGGGCACGGCCGAAGACGAGGCCCGCTACGTCGCCCGGGAAATCGAGCGGCTCATCGGCGAGAACCCGCATTACGGCTACGGCGACTTCGCGGTCATGTACCGCACCAACGCCCAGTCCCGGGCCTTCGAATCGGTCTTCAACAATTACGGCATCCCTTACCGGCTGGTAGGGGCCGTCCGGTTCTACGACCGGAAAGAGGTCAAGGACCTTATCGCTTACCTGCGGCTCATACGGAACCCGGCGGACACGGTGAGCCTCCAGCGGGTCATCAATGTGCCGCCCCGGGGCATCGGCCGGCGCACCGTCGAGCGCCTCTTCGGTGAGGCGGCCGCCCGGGGGGTGGCGCCCCTCGCCCTGGTCCTTGCGGGCGGATTCGGCGATGCCAGGGCCGCCCGCGCCCTGGAAAATTTCGCCCAGCTCTACCGCGACCTGCAAGAGCAGGCCGAGCACCTGCCGGTCAACGAGCTGCTGGAATATTTGATCCAGCGCGTCGATTACGTCGATTACCTGCTCGCCGATGACGTCGCCGGCCCCGACCGCCTGGAGAACGTCACCGAGCTGAAACGGGTGGCAGCCGAGTTCTCGGACCTTCCCCCCGCCGCCGGGCTCACAGCCCTGCTCGAGACCGCCGCCCTGGCCACCGAGCTCGACACCACCGACGGCGGGAATGCCGTGACCCTGCTCACCCTCCACGCGGCTAAAGGCCTCGAGTTCCCGGTCGTCTTCCTGGTGGGTCTGGAGGAGGGCCTGCTGCCCCATTTCCGGTCGAGCCACAGCGAGGCCGAGCTTGAGGAGGAGCGGCGGCTCTTTTACGTCGGCATCACCCGGGCCAAGGAGCGCCTCTACCTGCTCTGGGCCCGCCACCGGGACCGGGCCTTTGGGGAGGCCGGACGCCCGTCACGTTTTCTCGAGCCGATTCGGCGTCACTTTGCCGGTACGGAGCCGGCCGCCGGGTCGAAAACGTCCGCCGGACCGCCCCTCCGGGCAGGTGACCGGGTGATTCACCCGCACTTCGGGGAAGGCACCGTGCTGGACTGCATCCCCCTGCAGCCGGGTAACGACTTCGAGGTCTGGGTTGTTTTCAGGCGGGGTGGGGATAAACGCCTTCTATACAGCATCAGCCGCCTGAGCCGGCTCGATGCCTAGCCTGACCTGACCCAGAACCCGAGCGTCACCACGGCGAGCACCAGCCGGTAGACGGTGAACGCCCCAAGGTTGTGACTGCGGACGTATCTCATAAGAAAACCGATGGCCAGGTAGCCGGTAATCGCGGCCGCCACGAGGCCGACGAGGGCATAAGTCCAGCTGTTGTACCCGGCCGCCGCGGCCCGGGTAAGCTCCAGAAGCTTCTTGCCCCCCGCCCCGGCGATTACCGGGGCCGAGAGCAGGAATGCGAAGCGGGCGGCGTCGTCCCGTCGCAGCCCCAACAGCAGGCCCGCCGTTATGACAATGCCCGACCGGGAAACGCCCGGCACCAGCGCCAGGGCCTGGGCCAGGCCCAGCAACAGGGCCTTAGCGGGCCCGACCGTCTCGAGGCCGGCCTGCTTCCGGCCAAGCAGGTCGGCCACCCAGAGCAGGACCCCAAATCCGGCCAGGGTTGCGGCGATCAATGCCGGGTGACGGACCTCCGACTCAATTCGGGACTCAAAAAGCCAGCCCAGGACTGCGGCCGGCACCGTCCCGATGATGATTCCTGCGGCGAGCCTTGCGGCCGCGGGGTCCTTCCGCCGGACCTCCGGACGCAGGATGGCGGCCGCAAGATGGAGGAAGTCACGGTAAAAATACGTTGCGACCGCCAGGAGGGTTCCCAGGTGGACCACCGCGTCAAAAGTAAGCCCGAAGGCATCCGGGTCAAGCCCCAGGGCGTACTGGGCCAGCACCAGGTGGGCCGTGCTGCTGACCGGCAGGTACTCGGAAACGCCTTGGATGACGCCGAGGAGCAGGGCGTACCAGAAGTCGGCACCCACGGCTCAGATGCACCGCCCGCCGTCGACTTCGAGGCAGACCCCGGTTATCATGGCGGCCTCATCTGAGGCCAGGAACAGCACGGCCCGGGCGATGTCCTCCGGGGTGTTGAGCCGGCCCAGTGGAATCGACTCCAGGAACCTGCGCCGGGCCTCCTCGGGATTGCCGGTCCCGAAGAACACCGGAAGCATCGGGGTATCCGTTGCCACCGGGGCCACCGCATTGACCCGAATGCCGTGGGGAGCCAGCTCCAGGGCCAGGGCTTTGGTAAGGGTGATGACAGCCCCCTTCGAAGCGGCGTAGGCCAGCATCCCCGGCCGGGGCCGAATGCCGGCCGTCGACGCCGTGTTTATAATCACACCGCCGCCCCGGGTCCGCATCACCGGAATCGCATACTTACAGCCCAAAAATACCCCCCGGACGTTGACGGCGAAAATCCGGTCGAACAGCTCGGTCGTAATCGCGTCGGCCGGCGTCGGGCCCATCGGGATGCCGGCATTGTTGAAGAGAATATCGAGGCCCCCGAACCGGCTCACCGCCGTCCGGACCATAAGCTCGCAGTCGTCCTCGCGGCTCACATCGACCGGGGCAAAAACCGCCTCACCCCCCGCTTCTCCGATAAGGCGGACAGTTTCCTGCCCGCCGGACTCATTCAGGTCCGCCACCACAACCCGGGCGCCTTCTCCGGCGAAGGCCAGGGCGGTCGCCCGGCCGATTCCCGATGCTCCCCCGGTTACGATGACAACCCGGTCTTTAAAGCGCATACGGTCCTACTCCTGTGCCCAGAGGTTTATCAGGCCCAGGGCCATCACCCCGATGGCCCGCCGCAGGTCCTCGATTTCCACGTGCTCGTCGGGCTGGTGGGCCAGCTGCAGGCGGCCCGGCCCGTAGGCGATGCAGTGCTCGACCCCACCTAGCCGCCGCACGTGTTTGTGGTCGTAGGTACCGGGACTGGCAACCAGGGCCGCCGGGTACCCGTAAACCTGCCCGACCGCCCGGGCAAAGGCCCGGACCAGGGGCGACCCAGGGTCCGTCACGACCGGCTCGACAACCATCAGGTCCCGCCACTCGTAATCGAACCCCGCCACCTCAGCCCTGAGCTCCCGCAGGATGTCCTCCACCTCCCGCCGAACCTCGGCCGCCTGTTCTTCGGGGATAAACCGCCGGTCGAAGACGGCCCGGCACTCGTCGGCCACGCAGGGCGTCGGCCGCCAGGCCGTGTCCGCCTGGCCCCCGACGATGCCGTTGACATTCAGGGTCGGGTGCCGGGCCGGCTCGGGGACGACGGGAAGGTTCGTTCGCCGGCCTGCCAGCCGGGGTTTGAGCTCCCGCCGCAGCCGCTCGATAAACAGACCCATGACCTCGATGGCGTTCACCCCCAGGTGGGGCATGCTCCCGTGGGCAACCCGCCCCCGGACCGTCACCTCGAACCAGTAGACTCCCCGGTGGCCGATGCAGACCCGGTCCGGGTCCAGGGGCTCGGTTATCACCACGTAATCCGTCCGGCCGGAGCGGATGATCCCGCGCCGGCACAGGTAGGCAACCCCGGCGAAGCCGCCGCTCTCCTCGTCGACGGTGGCGCTCTGTTCCAGGCGGCCCCGCACCGGGTAACCGGCCCGCCGGAGGGCCTCCACGGCGTAGACCATGGCCGCGATCCCGGCCTTCATATCGGCGGCTCCCCGGCCGTAAATCCGCCCGTCCTCAAGGGCCGCCTCAAACGGGGGCCGGGTCCAGCCGGTCCCGGGCGGCACCACATCCAGGTGGCCGTTAAAGTGGACCGTCGGCCCGGGCCGGCCCGAATCCAGGCCGCCGACAACATTCAGGCGGGGGTAGTCGGCCGAGTGCTCGGGCAGGCCCTCGGCCGGGACGTAGCACACCTCGTAGCCCAGCCGGGCAAGGCGGGAGCCGATGAGCTCGGCGCAGCGGGCGTACTCGGCCCCCGGCGGGTTAACCGTCGGCACCCGGACCAGTTCCCGGCAGAAATCCACCGCCTCGCCGAGGACCCGGTCGACCTCGGCGAGAACCCGGTCTTCGAGGCCCATCCTCAGCGCAGGTTCTGCGAGCGGCGCAGGAAGGGCGGGATGTCCAGGTCGTCGGCCGCCTCGGCCGGGATGCGGCCGGGGAAGGTCCGGATCCGGTCGGTCTGGGGCTTCGCCTGGGCCATGTCGAAGCCGGTGGCGATCAGGGTAATCCGGACCTCGTTGCTCACCTTCGGGTCGATAACCACGCCGAAGATGATGTTTGCATCGGGGTCCACCGCCTTGGCGATGACCTCCTGGGCCTCATGGACCTCCTGGAGGGAGAGGTCAGGTCCGGCCGTGATATTGAAGAGCACACCCCGGGCGCCGCTGATGGAGACATCCAGGAGCGGGCTGGAGATGGCGGCCCGGGCGGCGTCGACGGCCCGGGTCTCGCCGGTGCCCCGGCCGATGGCCATCAGGGCCGCCCCGCCGATGCTCATGATGGCCTTTACGTCGGCGAAGTCCAGGTTTATAAGGCCGGGCACGGTGATGAGCTCGGCAATGCCCTGAATGCCCTGCCGCAGGACGTCGTCGGCAAGCTTGAAGGCCTCCAGCAGGGTAAGCTTCTTGTCCGCCAGGCTCAGCAGGCGGTCGTTGGGGATGACAATGAGGGTGTCCACGTTCTGCTTGAGGCGTTCGATACCCTGCTCGGCGACCATCCGCCGGCGGCTCCCCTCGGTGCTGAACGGCTTCGTGACAACCCCGACGGTCAGGGCGCCGACTTCCCGGGCGAGGGCCGCCACGACGGGGGCGCCGCCGGTCCCCGTTCCACCCCCCATACCGGCGGTGACGAAGACCATATCGGCCCCTTCGAGGGCCGCCCGGATCTCCTCCCGGTTCTCCTCCGCGGCCCGCTGGCCGATCTCCGGGTCGCCGCCCGCCCCCAGCCCCCGGGTGATCTTGTCACCGACCCGGATCCGGATAGGCGCCTGACAGCGGGCAAGCTGCTGGGCATCGGTGTTGACGGCGATGTAGTCGACGCCCTTGATGCCCTCCTCAAGCATCCGGTCGATGGCGTTGTTACCCGCCCCCCCAACCCCGACCACCTTGATGTTGGCGACGTTCTCGGCCGGCAGGTTCTGGCTCCGCATAGACCCTCCTTACCCGATAAAATTACACCCTTCTATTGTGGCAGAAACTCCCTCAGCCAGTCGAGAACCCGGCTGAACAGGCCGCGGCCCCGGGGGCGGCTCCGGCGGCCCGGTCGGCCCTCCTCCCCGTAGCGGACGGCCCAGAGCAGAAGGCCGATGGACGTGGCAAAGGCCGGGTCGCCGACCTTATCCACGAGGCCGACGGCGCCCGCCGGAAACCCGACCCTGACCGGGACCTGCAGGTACTGCCTGGCCAGCTCGTCGATGCCGGAAAGCTTTGCCGACCCGCCCGTCAGTACCAGGCCTGCCGGCAGCAGTTTCTCCTTGCCGGCCCGTTCAACTTCCCGGTGAATCAGGCTGAAGATTTCCACCAGCCGGTCCTGCAGGATCTCGCTGATGCGCCGGCGGGAAACCGGCCGGGGTGCAGACGAACCGAAGGTCTGAACCTCCACGGTGTCATCGATGGAGATTTCCTGGGGCAGGGCGTACCCGTATCTTTGCTTGATCTCCTCGGCGACGGCGTAGGGGGTCTGCAGGCCGATGGCCAGGTCCCGGGTGAGCTGGTAGCCCCCGACCGGGATGCTCGCACTGTGCCAGACCGCCCCGTCGGCGTAAATTGCCACGTCGGTGGTGCCGCCCCCGATGTCGGCCAGGACAACCCCGATCTCCCGCTCCTCCTCGGTCAGGACCGCCTCCCCGGAGGCCAGGGGCTCGAGAACCAGCTCTTCGACATCAATCCCGAGCTGCTGGAAGCAGTGGGTCAGGTTGTGGATTGCCGTGGCCGCCCCGGTGACGATGTGGGCCTCGACCTCGAGCCGCAGGCCGCTCATCCCGATGGGGTTGCGCACCCCGTCCTGGCCGTCGACCACGTAGCCGCGGGGAATGATGTGAAGAATTTCCCGGTTGCTGGGAATGCTCACCGTCCGGGCCGAGTCGATGGCCCGGCTTACGTCTTCGGCCGTGATAACCCGATTCGGGTGGCTGATGGCGACGATCCCCTTGTTGTTTATCGACTCGATGTGGCTTCCGGCGATGCCGACCAGGGCGCGGCCGATCCGCTGGCCGGAGGCCCGCTCCGCCTGGTCCACCGAGGCCTGGATGGATTCCACCGCCTCCTCAATATTCACGACCATGCCGCGCCGCAGACCCCGGGACGGGGCGATGCCGACGCCCAGGACCTCCACCTGCTCGTCGGGCAGCAGCCGGCCGACGATGGTGCAGATCTTCGTGGTCCCGACGTCAATGGCCGAGATGAACCGCTCCCGCGGCACTACGCCTCCCCGGACCTGTTCTCCAGGAACAGCTTTCGCCGGATGATCGCCAGATTATTGAATATTCTAACGCCGAAAGCAACAATGGCCGCCAGGTAAAGCTCCACCCCAAGCCGGTCGGCCAGGAAGGTAAGCAGGACGGCCATCAAGGTGTTCCCGACAAAGCCCGAAAGAAAAATACGGGTGTCGAAGGCCCCTTCCATGTCGGCCCGCCAGCCGCCCAGGAGCGAATCGAGGCCGGCGAGGATCCCGACGGCGATGTACCGGGCATACTGGGGCGGCACCATCAGCCCCACCAGACTGCCCGCCAGCAGGCCGAGGCCGATCCCGAGCAGGCCGACCCAGATGGCTCCCTTCACCGACCCAGGATACCAAACCGTCCCCCGCGCAGGTCCACAACCCGCGCACCCGGTTCCCGGGCCAGGACCTCCCGGAGGACGGCCACCCTTTCTTCAAGGCCTTCCCCCTGGCCAAGGCGCCAGACCTGCCCGGCCGGGGTGGTAACCACAAAACCGGTCACCGCCGAGTACTCGACCCGGGCCGGCGTGACCCCGAATTCGGCCGGCAGGACCTGCCAGAGCCAGACCGCCGTCCGCACGGCCGCCGGGTCCAGCCGGGCCGCGGCCGGGTCCCCCCCGCCGGCATCAACCAGGCGCGGCAGGGTCGACGACGCCGGGGCCGGCCGGTAGATAAACCCGTCTTCGTCGACGAGGAAGGACTGGGTTCCCCGCTGCCAGACCAGGACCGGCTTCCGCTCCTCGGCCTCGACCCTCACCCGGTTCGGCAACACCCTTGTAATTCTAACGGATTTTATGTCGGGAAAGCGGGCCAGGAGGGCCGTTTCCAGGTACGGCCGGTCGAAGTCGAGCATCGGCCTGCCCTCGAGGCTCAGGGCCGAACGCACCTGACTGGCCAGGGCCGGATTCAGGCCGTCGACCTCCACGGCCGCCACAACCCAGCGGGGGTAGAGGGCAACGACGGCCACAACGACCACGGGTATCGGCAGGAACCACCGGCCCAGGCGCCAGACGCGGCCGACCGGTCCCGGCCGGCCGGGCCCGCGGCGCCGGACGCGGCCTAATCGGGCTCGGTCCGCCACTGGCTCCGCTCCTGGTAGCGCTCGATGGCCAGCTGGATGAGCCGGTCGACCAGTTCGGAGTAGCTCAGGCCCGCATGCTCCCAGAGCTTCGGGTACATGCTCACCGGGGTGAAGCCCGGAACGGTGTTGACCTCGTTGATGTATACCCGGCCGGAGTCACGGCAGAAGAAGAAATCCACCCGGGCCATCCCGGCCAGGTCCAGGGCCCTGAAGGCCGCAATGGCAAGCCGGCGGACCTCTTCGGCCACGCCTTCCGGAATTGGGGCCGGAATAAGCAGGCGGGTCCGGCTGTCGCGGTATTTGGCGTCGTAGTCATAAAACTCCCGGGCCGGAACCACCTCGCCGACGCCCGAGGCGACCGGCTCATCATTTCCCAGGACGCTGCATTCCAGCTCCCGGGCGTTGACGGCCCGCTCCACGACCACCTTTCGGTCGTACTGGGCGGCCCGCTCCACCGCCCGGTAGAGGTCTTCCCGGCTGACCGCCTTGCTCACCCCGACCGATGAGCCCAGGTTTGCCGGCTTAACGAAGCAGGGCAGGCCGACTTCGGCCTCGACCCGGGCGGCGATTTCAGCGGGGTTCGCCCGAAACTCCCGGACAAGGAAGTAAATGTGGGGGACGACGGGCAGACCCCGGGCGATGAAAACCGCCTTCATCAGGACCTTGTCCATCCCCAGGGCCGACCCGAGGACGGGCGCCCCAACGTAGGGAATGCCCGCCAGCTCGAGCAGGCCCTGGATGGTCCCATCCTCGCCGTAGGGGCCGTGCAGGACCGGAAAAACCACGTCTGCCTCCAGGGATTGGCCCCGGGCGAGGGAGGCCAGGGCCACCGAATCCGCCCGCTGCGGCAGGCCCCCGGTCTCCCCGGCCGGCGGCCCGTCGGATTCGGGCAGGACACTTTCGGGTCCGCCGTTGAGGGCGGCCCAGGCCCGGGCCGGCTCCAGGACCCAGCGGCCGGTGCGGGTAATGTAAACCGGCCTGACCTCGTACCGGGCCGGGTCCAGGGCATTGATAACGGACCGGGCCGAGACGATGGACACCTCGTGCTCGGCCGAACGCCCCCCAAAGAGGACCAGCACCCTCAACCTGCCCAAAGCTTCACCTCCCGCCGCGCTTCAAAGCCGGCGCCAAAAAATTCAATCTCAAGCTCAAGGTCAATCCCGAACCGGGCCCGGACCTCCCGCCGGCCCAGGTCGACCAGGGCCAGGACGTCGGCGGCCGTGCCGTCACCCCGGTTAATGATAAAGTTTGCGTGCAGGGGCGAGAACATCACACCCCCGACCCCAGCACCCTTGAGTCCGGCCCGGTCCAGAAGCCAGCCGGCCGGGGCCTCCGGACCCGGATTTTTAAAGGTCGAACCGGCGCTCGGTTCAAAGGGCTGCGTCCGGCGCCGGTGCTCCACTGCCGCCCGGAGCCGGGCGGCCGCGTCAGCGGGGTCAGACCGGACAAGCCGGAAGGTTGCCGCCAGAATGACCCAGCCGTCAGCCTGTCCCCGGCGGAAGCGGCTATCCCGGTAGGCCAGCCCGAGCTCCTCGGCCCGCCAGGTGGTCCGGCCGTGCTTCGGGTGGAAGACCTCAACCAGCTCGAGGACGTCGGCGGTTGCGCCCCCAAAGGCGCCGGCATTGTTTACCACCGCGCCCCCAACCGTGCCCGGAACCTGGACCGCCCACTCGAGGCCGGTCAGGCCCAGTCCGGCCGTAACCCGGGCAAGCTTCGGCAGGGCCGTTCCGGACGCCGCCCGGACAACGGCCCCGTCGGCCGTCGGGTCAACCGATATGCCGTCGGTCTGGTTCACCACAACCAGGCCGTCGAAACCGGCGTCGGAAACCACCAGGTTGCTTCCCCGGCCGATCACCCGGTATGGGATTCCCTGCCGGTACGCCTGCTCGACTGCCCGGACAAGCTCTTCAACCGTCCTGACCTTTGTGAGGTATGCGGCCGGGCCGCCAATCCGGATGGTCGTGTATTTCCGGAGGGGCACGGCCCGATGCCAGCCGTTCGGCGTCCTTCGTTCACCAGCCATTACCCTGTTTCTTTACCAGCCGGCGGGCCGCCTCGTCAATATCGCCCGCCCCCATCACCAGGATTATGTCGTCCGGCCCGGCGACCTGCGCCAGGGCCTCGGCGAGCCCCGACACGTCGGGCAGAAACACCGCCCGGCCGCCCATTCGGCCTTCCACGGCGGCAAAGAGGGTCGCGCCGGTGGGGTCGCCGGGCCGGGGCTGTTCCCGGGCGGGGTAAATCTCGCCCAGGACCAGACCGTCCAGGGTTCCCAGGGCCTCGACAAATTCGGCGAAGAGCGCCCGGGTCCGGCTGAAGGTGTGGGGTTGAAAGACCCCGACAACCCGCCGGCCCGGGAAAGCGGCCCGGGCCGCCTCCACCGTCGCCCGGATTTCGGTGGGGTGGTGGGCATAGTCGGAGAAGACGGGTGCCCCCCGGAACCGGCCGATGGGCTCGAACCGCCGCCCGACCCCGGCGAAGCGGCTGAGGACCGACGCCACCACGTCCGCCGGTATTCCCAGGACGGCGGCCCCGGCGAAGGCCGCCAGGGCATTGGCCACGTTGTGCCGCCCGGGCAGAGCCGATTCAACCCGGCCGACCATACGGCCGCCGTGAAGAACTTCGAAAGCGGCCCCGCCTCCGGGCCGGAGTCGGATATTCCGGGCGGTCCAGAAGTCGGCAAACTCCGGTCTTTCGGCCAGGCCGTAGCCGACAACGCGGACGTCCGGCCGCTCCCCGGCCAGGCGTCGGGCGGCCGGCGAGTCCGCGCCAACGATCAGAACCCCACCCGGGGGAAGGTTTCTCACGAAGGCCGCAAAGGCCCGGTAGAGGCTCTCAAAGTCCCCGAAGCAGTCCGGGTGGTCATACTCCACGGTGGTGACAACCGCCACCTCAGGCCTGAGGGTCAAAAAGCTGTGGTCGTACTCGTCGGCCTCGGCGACCCAGTACGGTCCGGTTCCGACCCGCAGGTTGCTTTCCCAGGCCGGCACGTCGGCCCCGACGACGCAGGTCGGGTCGAAGCCGGCCGCCTCGAGGATGAGGCCGATGAGGGCCGTGGTGGTGCTCTTGCCGTGGGTTCCGGCAACGGCCACGCCCGTGCCCCCGGCCAGGAGCTCCCCCAGGGCCTCGGCCCGCTTCCGGACCGGGATGCCCAGGCGCCGGGCGGCCTCGACCTCGGGATTTGCGGCGGGTACCGCCGCCGAGACCACCAGCAGGTCGCACCCGACCACGTGGGACGGGTTGTGGCCAACGGCGGCCGGGATCCCTTCCCGGGTGAGCCGGTCCAGGACCGGGCTGGCCGCCCGGTCGCAGCCGGTGACCCGGTAGCCCCGGGCCCGGTAGAGGCGGGCAAGGGCGCTCATCCCGGCTCCGCCGACCCCCACCAGGTGCACCCGCTCACCGCCCATCTCCAGCCGCCTCCAGCACCAGGTCGGCCAGGGCCCGGGCCGCGTCCGGCCGGTGGAGCCGGCCCAGGGCCGCCGCCATTTCCGCCCGCCGGTCCGGGTCGTCGAGGAGGGCGAGAATGAGGGGCACAAGACAGTCGAGGTTTTCCTGGCCGAGCACCACAACCCCGGCCGTGCGGGCCAGGTAGGCGGCATTGGCCCACTGGTCCGAAAAGTCGCCGGGAACCAGGATGGCCGGCCGCCGGGCGGCCGGGAGCTCGCCCAGCACCGACGCCCCGGCCCGGCCCACCACCAGGTCGGCCGCCCCGTAGGCCAGTTCGACTTCCTCCAGGTATGCAAAGGGCAGGTACCTGGGCCGGTGGTGGGGGGGCAGAGCCCCTTTCAGGGCCTCGGCCCGGGAGTAGCCGGCCTGGCCGGTAAGGTGGATGACCTGGGCGGCGTCCAGCAACCGGCCCAGGTTGGCGAAGACCGCCTCGTTGAGGACCCGGGCCCCCTGGCTTCCCCCCATCACCAGGACCACCGGAAGGTCCAGCGAAAGCCCGAGCCTATCCCGGGCCGCCTCCGGCGCAACCTGGCCGATGGCGGGCCGGACCGGGTAACCGACGAGCCGGACTCGGGGCCCTTTGAAGCGAGCCAGGGCGTCGGCATTCGTCACGGCCACCGCGGTGGCGAAGGGGGTAAGCAGGCGGACGGCCCAGCCGGGGGCAACGTCCAGGGGAAAGAGCACCAGGGAGATACCCAGCGACCGGGCGGCCAGGCCTACCGGAACCCCGGCGTAGCCGCCCGTGCTCAAAACCACGTCCGGGCGGAAGGCCCCGAGAAGCTTCCTGGCGGCGAAGAATCCCCGGCCGAGGGCCACCAGGCCAGGGGCCCAGCGGGCCGGGGAACGGCCCCGGAACGGCGCGGCCGGCACGGCCGCATACGGAATGCCCGCCCGCCTGACCAGCTCGGGCTCCGGCCCCTGCCCGCTGCCGACCACAATGACGGCCCCCAGCCGGCCGCCCAGGGCATCCACGAGCTGGAGGGCCGGGTAGAGGTGGCCCCCGGTCCGGCTGCCGGCAATGGCCAGGCGCAGTTTATGCCCCTCGACCCTCGTCATCGCCGACCAGCCGGTGCCGCGAGATGTTGGCAACAATTCCCAGGGCGGCCATGGTCATCACCAGGGCCGAGCCCCCATATGAGACCAGGGGCAGGGGGATCCCTGTCAGGGGGACCAGGTGCATCACCCCGCCGATGTTCACCAGGGCCTGACCCACAACCCACAGGGTGACGCCCCCGGCCAGAAGCATACCAAACCGGTCGGGGGCGTTGAGGGCCACCCGGAGCCCACGGTAGGCGATCAGGCCGAAGAGGCCGAGGACGAAAACTCCCCCAATAAGCCCAAGTTCTTCGGCAATGATCGCGAAGATGGCGTCGGTGTGGGCGCCGGGCACATAGGCGAACTTCTGACGGCTGGCCCCCAACCCCCGGCCGAAAAGGCCCCCGCTTCCCAGGGCGATGAGGGACTGCACAATCTGAAAGCCGATGCCCTGCGGGTCACTCCAGGGATCCCGGAAGGCCGAAATCCGCCGGAGCCGGTACCCCTCGGCCAGGGCAATGGGCACGACGGCCGCCAGCGCCCCGACACCCAGGAGCCCCACCTGGGCGGCCGAAAGGCCCGCCAGAAAGACCATGCCGAGGGCAATGGCGCCGACCATCACCGCGGTCCCCAGGTCCGGCTGAAACAGGATGAGCCCGACCAGACCGCCGACGGTCAGGGCAAAGGGAAGGGTCCACCGCAGGAAGCCAACCCGCCGCCCGGACTGCTTTTCGAGCCAGGCCGCCAGATAGATGATGAGGGCAAGCTTGGCGAACTCTGAGGGCTGCCAGGCCGGCAGGGGTCCGAGCTGGACCCAGCGGCTGGCGCCGTACTGGGAATCGCCGGCGTGCCAGACAAGGATCAGCCCCAGGTAGGCCAGGGCCAGCGCCCAGATGGCAAAGCGCTTCCAGACCCGGTAATCGACCAGGTAGGCCACGCCGAAGGCCACGCCGCCCAGGGCCAGGGCGAGGGCCTGGCGGGTCACGAAGTAGTACGGATTGCCGAATTCCCGCAGGGCCACCGCGAAGCTGGCGCTGTAAACGGCCAGCAGGCCGAAGAGGGCCAGCACCCCCACCGCCCCCAGCAGCCACCAGTCCGGCGGCCCCAGGCGGGTCGCCGCGACCTCCCGGGCCCGGAGGCGCCGCCGCCGTTCGGCGACCGTTTCCCGACGCCGGGTCTGACCTAGCGGGAGGTGTTCTGCCCGAGCCATTCTCGAACCAGCCGCCGGAAGACCTCGCCCCGGTGCTCGAAATCCCGAAACTCGTCGAAGCTGGCGTGGGCGGGCGAAAGCAGGACGGCATCCCCGGGCCGGGCGGCCTCCCGGGCCCGCCGGAAGGCCTCGGCCAGTCCGGGCTGAGGCTCGCCCACCGGCACGCCCCCGGCCGCCATCGCGGCCTGGACCTGGGGACCCGCCTGGCCGTAAGGGACCACCAGCCGGCACTTTTCCCGGGCGGCCTCGACCAGGGGGTCCAGGGGCAGGCCCTTCGGCTTGCCCCCGGCCAGCAGGATGACGGGGCCCGGTGTGGCCCGGACCCCGGCTGCCGCCCGAACGGGGGACGTGGCAATGCTGTCGTTGATAAACCGGACACCCCCCACCTCGCCGACCAGTTCCAGCCGGTGAGGCAAAGACCGGAACCGGGGCAGGACCCGGCGGATGGAGCTCACCGTCGCCCCGGCCAGGTGGGCGGCCAGGGCGGCGGCCAGGTAGTTATACAGGTTATGCCGACCCGGAAGCCGCAGGTCGTCGACCGTGGCCAGGTCGACCTCCTCGCCGGTCGGGGTCTTCAGCACCAGCCGGTCGCCCCGGATCCCGGCCGCCGGCCCGCCGGCGGGCGGGCCCAGTCCGAACCAGGCGACCCGTCCGGGCGCCTCGGCGGCGAAGCCGGCGACCACCGGGTCGTCGGCGTTGAGGACTGCCCAGTCGTTGGGTCCCTGCCGCAAGATGATCTGCTTCTTTGCGGCGGCGTAAGCCTCGAAGGACGGGTGGCGGTCCAGGTGGTCCGGGAACAGGTTGAGGACCACGGCGATGCGGGGCGAAGGTGGGCCCGGCTCCAGCTGGAAACTGCTCAGCTCAAGGACAACCCGGTCCCCGGGCCGGATGAGGGGGAGCCAGTCGAGGAGGGGCCGGCCGATATTGCCCCCCACCCACGTCACGAACCCGGTTTCTTCCAGGATGCGTCCGACCAGGGCAGTCGTGGTGCTCTTGCCGCAAGAGCCGGTCACCCCCACCGTGAAGGCCGAACACTCCGTCAGAAACAGTTCGGTCAGGGAAGAAATCCGCTGGCCGGCTTCCCGGAGCCGGGCAACCCACGGCGCATCCGGGGGAACCCCCGGCGAAAGGTAAACGACCCCGGCGCCCAGGAGGTCGTCGGCCTCGTTCCGGCCCAGAACCAGTTCCACCGGCAGGTCGGCCACCGCCCGGAGGGCCGGACCAAGCTCGCGGGGTCCCTTCCGGTCGACGGCAATAACCCGGTAGCCGCGGCCGGCAAGATAGCGGACCAGGCTCAGACCTTCCCGGCCCAGGCCGACTACTGCCGAAACTCCCGCAGGGACCTCAGCCACAGCTCGACCGGATTGGGTTTGACCAGCTTCCGGAAAAGGCGCGGAATCCGCCGGGGCCGCCGGCGCCGGCGGCCGGAAAGCCGAAGCTTGCGTGCCGCGTAAATCATCGACCTTTACCTCAGGTTGCGGGCGGCACGGCGAGGGCCAGGGCCACCCCCACCATCGCCGCGCAGATGCCCACCAGCCAGAATCGGGTGGTGACCTGGGGCTCCGACCAGCCCATGAGCTCGAAGTGGTGGTGGATGGGGGCCATCCTGAAAAGCCGCTTGCCCCCGGTCAGCTTGAAGTAGGCGACCTGCAGGATAACCGAGACCGCAACCGCCACGAAAACGAAGCCCACCACCGGCAAAAGAAGCCACTGGCCCGTCATCAGGGCAACGGTCGCCAGGGTTGCCCCCAGGGCCAGCGACCCGGTGTCGCCCATCATCAGCTCGGCCGGGTGGGCATTGTACCAGAGAAAGGCGAGGATGGCCCCGACCACGCTGAAACAGAAGGTCACCAGGTAACTCTGACCCTGCAGGTAAGCGATGATCCCGTAGGCCGCAAAGGCCATCGCGGCGGTCCCGCCGGCCAGGGTATCCAGGCCGTCGGTGAGGTTTACGGCATTGGCGGTGCCGACGATAACGAAGATTGCGATGGGAATATACGCCCACCCGAGGCTGAACGACCCGACAAAGGGGACGTGGATCTTTTCGTAGCCGAGGAAGAAATGCAGCACCAGAGCCGCCCCGGTGGCCAGGGCCGTAAGAAGTAGCAGCTTTACCCGGCCGGCGAGGCCGCCCCGGTTGCGGCCCACCAGGCCGAGCATATCATCCAGGGCCCCGATAAGGCCGCTGGTTACCACGACCGTGAGGGGCAAAAGCATCGAAAGCCGGCCGACCAGGTTGAACAGGATGGTGCTCACGAAGGTTGCGGCGAAGATTAAGATGCCGCCCATCGTCAGCGTGCCCATTTTTACCTGGTGGCCCGCCGGCCCCTCATCCCGGATCGCCTTGCCGACCCGGTAGTGTCTGAGGATCCGGATAACCGGCCGGCCGAGGAGGAGGCCGACCGCAAACGTAAAGGCCCCCACCAGCAGTGAGTAGATCATTACGTTAACATCCATCAGCCCTCACCCCCCACCAGCGCCTGAACAGCCCGCTCAAGGCGCAGGCCCCGGGAACCCTTAACCAGAATCCAGTCGCCCGGGGCGGTCCGGGACCGCGCGAGGGCGGCTGCCTCCACCGGGTCGCCGGTCCAGTATGTCGCCGCAAGGCCGGCGTCCCGGGCGGCCTCGGCCATGAGGGCCGCCCGGTCCCCGACGGCGACCAGAATATCCACGGTCCGTGCGGCCAGCCGCCCGGCTTCCCGGTGGGCCTCGGCCTCGATAGGTCCCAGTTCGAGCATATCACCGAGAATCGCCGCCTTGCGGCCGGGAAGCTGGGCCAGGAACTCCAGGGCCGCGGCCAGGGAAACCGGGCTCGAGTTGTACGAGTCGTCGATGACCCGGCGGCCGCCGGCGCCGGCCCGGACGGCCAGCCGCTGGTCAACCGCAACCTTTAAAAGCCCCCGCTCCACCCCGCCCCAGTCGACGCCCAGCAGCCGACCGACGGCCACCGCAGCCAGGGCCGCGTAGAGCCCAGGCCGTCCGGCGAGGCCCACCCTGAGCCGGCGGGCCTCACCCCCCCACTGGACCCCAAAGTCGACGCCGAGCATTCCCCGGAGCTCCACCCCGACGGCCCTGAAGTCGGCCGGCCGGCGCCAGCCGAACGTCACGGCCCGCGCCGCCGTCCGCGCCCCGAAGCCGGAGACAATGGGGTCGTCGGCATTCAGCACGGCCGTTCCTGACTCCGGCAGGCTTTCAACAAGCTCGGCCTTGGCGTCGGCGATGGCGGCCAGGGAGCCAAGGCGAGCCAGGTGGCTCGGCCCAACCGACGTGACGACGCCCACGTGGGGTCGGGCAATGGAGCAGAGTAACCTGATGTCCCCGGCCTGGTACATGCCCATCTCCAGGACGGCGACCTGGTGGTGGGGCTCCAGGTAGAGCAGGGTCAGGGGCAGGCCGACCTCGGTGTTCAGGTTGCCCGGACTCTTGAGAACCCGGTAAGACTCAGCCAGGACGGCGGCGATGGCCTCTTTGGTGGTTGTCTTGCCCACGCTGCCGGTCACCCCGACCACGGTCACGCTGGCCCGGGCCCGCCAGGCCCGGGCGGCCTCCTGGACAGCCTTCAGCGGGTCGTCGCAGACCCAGACCCGGGCGCCGGTCCTTGCGGCAAGTTGCCGGTCGGCCGGCGTGAGCCGGTCCGTTAAAACCAGGACTGCCCCCCGGCTGAGGGCATCGCCGACGAACTCGGCCCCGTGGCGGCTGACACCCGGCAGGGCCAGGAAGCCGTCGCCGGGCCGGACCTGGCGGGAGTCTGGCCGGATAACGGGGAGGTCCCCGCCGTCGGGTTCCGGCCCGACGGCCTCCACCAGGCGCGGCCGGAGCAGGGCGTAAAACTCGGAGAGTTTCATCGGGGATTCCCGCTAGGTGGTATACCATAGTAGGCCAGGGCCTTACTAGCAACCTCCCGGAAGACCGGAGCCGCCACGGTCGTGCCCCAGGGAACGTCTTTGGGATTGTCTATCTTTACCAGGATGAGCAAGCGGGGGTCGTCGGCCGGCAGGTAGCCGATGTAGGATGCGACATACTTCGTTTTCGAGTAGCCGCTGCCCTCCGGCACCTGGGCCGTACCGGTCTTGCCGGCCAGCTTGTAGCCCGGCACAATGGCCGTCGGACTCGACCCCTTGTTCACGGCCTCTACCAGCAGGCTGGTCACCTTGCGGGCCGTATCCTCGGAGACCACCCGCCGGATGGGCGTCGGCTCGAAGCGCCGGACCCCGTCCGGACCCCGCACCTCCTTAACCAGGTAGGGCCGCATCAGGACGCCCCCGTTCGCCACGGCGGCCACCGCCGTGGCCAGCTCCAGGGGGGTGACCGAGAGGGCCTGGCCGAAGGCGTTGGTGGCCAGGTCAACCTCGGACCAGGTTGGGTCGGCCGGCAGTTTGACGTGGCCGGCCACTTCCGAACGAAACTCGGGGTTGAGGCGCTCGGTAAAACCGAAATCCCGAACGACCCGGTAAAAGTCCTCCGGGCCGGTCCGCCGGCTGAGGTGAACGGCCCCCACGTTACAGCTGTACCGGATGAAGTCGACCAGGTTGGACGGGCCCATGGCCGTGTAGTTCCACATCCAGATGGTCCAGGGGCCGACCTTAACATAGCCCGGGCAGTAGTAGGTCTCGCCGGTGCCGACCCGCCCCGACTCCAGGGCCGCCGCCAGGGTAATTATCTTGAAGGTGGAGCCGGGCTCGTAGAGGTCGCTGAAGGCCCGGTTGCGCGTCAGGTCGGGCAGCTTCGGGTCGTTTAAATCCAGTTTCGTCGGGTCGGCAGCCGGCCGGCTGACCACCGCAAGCAGCGCCCCGGTTTTGGGGTCCATGACGATGACGACCCCGGAGTCGGCCCGGTGCTCTTTGAGGGCCCGGTCAAGCTCGGTCTCGGCCACCCGCTGGATGTAGCGGTCCAGGGTAAGCACTAAATCGGCCCCATCAACGGGCGGCTCCACCTGCTTGAGCCCCAGGGGGATCTCTTCGCCGGCGGCGTCCCGCTCATAGTAGACCCAGCCGGTCTTCCCGGCCAGCAGAACGTCGTAGTCGGCCTCCACGCCGCTCAAGCCCTGGGCGTCTTTACCGATAAAGCCCAGCACCGGCCCCGCCAGCGCCCCTTCCGGATAATACCGGTACCACTTCTGGTTCAGGACAATGCCGGGCAGCTCGGCGGCCGCGATGCGGCTGGCCACGTCCGGCTGGACCCCGGCCGCGACCAGGGTGGGGACATCGGCCGCCAGCCTGGCCCGCACCTCGTCCGTCGGCCGCTTTAATAACGGGGCCAGCTCGGCCGCGATACGGTCCCGGGATTCGGCCGCCCCGGGATACCTGGGGTAAAAATAGACATCGTAGCTTTCCAGACTGATGGCCAGCGGGTGGCCGTCGGCGGCCAGAATGCTTCCCCGACGGGGAACCACCGGCCGCTTGCCGAGCTGTTCCGACCTGGCAAGCTCGGCAAACCGCGCCTGCTCGATAACCTGCAGGTAGGCCAGCCGCCCGGCCAGGGTTCCGAGGCCGGCCAGCATCAGCAGGCCGACCACCACGAACCGGAGAACCGGCCGGCCGGAGTCACTCCGGCCTACGGGAGTCCCGCTGCGAGGTCGGCGACCTGGAGTCGAACCCACACCAGCTGGTCCAGAAGCAGCTGCACCGGGTCGGGGCCGGTGTCCCTGGTCGTCGGGGCCGCCTGGGGCACCGGCGGCGGGCTGTCCTTCGGGTTTACGAACAGCCGGTCCCGGGCCTCGGTAAGCCTGAGGCGGCTTCGGGCTTCACGCTCGACCCGCTCGAGAGACTGGAGGGAGCTGATTTCGGACTCGACCCGCATAAGCCGTTCGGTCCAGCGGTCCCTTTCGGCCTGGAGCCGCCGGACCTCGTAACCCCGGGTCGTAACCAGGGTCGTCAGGGTGAGGGAAACAAGCCCCAGGACGACAGCCGAGGCCATCAGAAGGGCCAGCAACCAGCCGGCCCGGATCCGGACCGTGCCGGCGGCCGTCGCCTGGCGTCGGCGGGGATAGGTTATGACGGCCATCAGGCTGCCTCCACCACTTTTTCGGCGACCCGCAGTTTGGCGCTGCGGGCCCGGGGATTTAACTCCACCTCGGCCGCGTCCGGGGTGACCGGGCGGCGGGTGACCTCCCGCAAGATGGCCCGGTGGCCGCAGACGCAGACGGGAAGCCCCGGCGGACAGATGCAATCCCGGGATTCCCGCCGGAAGAACTCTTTAACGATGCGGTCCTCAAGGGAGTGAAAGGAGATGACCGCAATGCGGCCGCCGCGGCCGAGCACCTTCACCGCCCCCTCCAGACCCCGGCTCAGGTTTTCGAGCTCCCGGTTAACGGCGATCCGGAGCGCCATGAAGGTGCGGGTTGCCGGGTGAATCCGGCCCCGGGCTGTCCCCACCGCCCGGACCACGACCCGGGCCAGCTCGTCGGTCGTGGTGATGGGACGGGCCCGGACGATCTCCCGGGCGATCCGGCGGGCCCGGGGCTCCTCCCCATACCGGCGAATAATCTCGGCAAGCTCCGCCTCCGGCAGCTTGTTGACCAGGTCGGCGGCGGTCACCGGCGCATCCGGGTCATAGCGCATATCGAGCGGACCCGAAAGCTGGAAGCTGAACCCGGCCGCCGCCTCCGCAAGCTGATGGCTGCCGACACCCAGGTCGAAGAGAACGCCCCTGGCCGGGACGAACCCCTCCCGGGCGGCCACTTCGGCAATGTCGGCGAAATTGGCCCGAACCAGCCGGACCCGGGGCCCGAAGCGGGCGAGGCGCTGGACGGCGACCGCCAGGGCCCGGGGGTCCAGGTCCAGGCCCAGGAGCCGGCTGGCCGGACCGGCCGCGTCAAGGATCGCCTCGGCGTGACCGCCCAGGCCAACCGTGGCGTCAATGTAATCACCCGGCCCGGTCACCAGAAGCCCCACAACCTTTGCGGCCATAACCGGCCGGTGGAGAAACTCAGGGTTGTTCAAAGGCAGAGCGCTCCTCCCGCCACCGCTGGGGGTTCCAGACCTCCAGGTAACGGTTCAGGCCGACAATCACGCCGCTGTCGGTCAGCTCCGCGTAAGCCCGCAGGCTCTGCGGAATCAGAATTCGACCCTGCCGGTCGACATCGGTCAGGTAGGCCAGGGAGAAGGTGAGCCGCCGGAGACGCCGAACCTGCGGGTCGGTCAGGTCCAGACTGTCAAGGCGCTCGGTGAGCTCCGACCAGGCCGGCAGGGGAAATACGAGCAGGCAACGCTCGAACCCACGCGTTACCACCACGCCCGGCCGGAGGTACTCCCGAAACTTCACCGGGAGGGTGATTCGACCCTTCTCGTCGATGGCGTACTCGTACTCACCGAGAAACATTACCCGCCCGGACCACCTCTGGACCCCGAATTAACCACGACCCACCACTTTGCCCCACCGCCGTAAAGCCTACCACCCACCCGGGCTCTTCGCCAAGCCGGGTTATCCACGGCGTTTTCCCCGGCCGGAAAGCCCGCCGCCCGGCCTTACTCCAGGCCGGGCGGCGGACGTCAGGCAGGCTCCCGGGGGCTACCGCTCGATGGGCAAACCGACGACGTTGCCCCACTCGGTCCAGGAGCCGTCGTAGTTTCTGACTTTCGGGTAGCCGAGCAGGTATTTCAGCACAAACCAGGTGTGGCTCGAGCGCTCCCCGATGCGGCAGTAGGCAATCACCTCTTTGTCGGGGGTTATCCCCTGGGCCTCGTAAAGGGCCCTGAGCTCCTCATACGACTTAAACGTCCCGTCTTCCCGCACCGCCTGGGCCCACGGTATGTTCTTGGCACCCGGAATGTGCCCGCCCCGCTGGGCCGTCTCGGGCAAGCCCGGGGGCGCCAGAATCTCCCCCGTAAACTCCTGGGCGCTCCGCACATCCACCAGGGCCACATCCGCCCGACCAAGCCGCTGGAGCACGTCCTGCAAAAAGGCCCGCAACCTCAAGTCCGGCTCCTCGGCCCGGTAAACCTTCCGCTCATACCTGGGCACCTCGGTCGTCAGCGGGCGGCCCTCATCCACCCACTTCTTGCGGCCGCCGTTCATCAGCCTGACGTCCTCATGGCCGTAAATCTTCAAAAGCCAGAAGGCATAGGCCGCAAACCAGTTGTTGTTGTCCCCGTAAAGGACGACCGTGGTGTGCTTGTCTATCCCCGAGCTGGCCATCAGCTCCTCAAACTGCTCTTTAGAGGCGATGTCCCGCCGGACCGGGTCGTTGAGCTGAGTGGTCCAGTTCCAGCCCACCGCCCCGGGAATGTGCCCGGTCTCATAGGCGGTGGTGTCCACATCGACTTCGGCAATCCGGATGTTCGGGTCGTGAAGATGGGCGGCAACCCACTCGGTCGATACCAGCACCTCCGGATGGGCATACTCGGCCATGGCCCTGAACCTCCCTTAAATTGACTTTGTTGAGAAGTTTACTAAGGATATTATAATCTCGTACTGCTGCGCCGACAAGAACCCGACGAACCCCAGGGCAGGCCGTCAGGCGGCGGCGTGGCGGCGGGCGTAGGCGAAGCCAGCCGTTACTCCAACCCAGCAGAGGCCGGCCGCCACCGCCAGGGCGGTCTGGACGCCCCACCGCTCGGCCACGGCCCCGACAAAGGAGCTCCCGATTGGGGTCGTTCCGAGAAACAGGAGGGTATACAGGCTCATGATCCGGCCCCGGAACTCATCCGGGGATGAAAGCTGCAGAATCGTCTGGGCATTGGCGGTGAAAAAGACGCTGGCAAACCCGAGCACGACCAGGAGTCCCAGGCTTAAAAGAAATACGCGGGACAGGGCAACCAGCAGGAGGAGCGCCGAGAAGGCGGCGGCCCCCGCCAGCAGGCGCCGCAGGGTCGGCCGGCGCTGATAGGCCAGCCACAGGGCCGCCAGCACCGACCCGACGCCCATCGCCCCCGTCATCAGGCCGAAGCCCGCGGCGTCAACCTGCACCACATAGCGGGCGACCAGCGGCAGGACGACCGTAAAGTTGTAGCCGAAGGTTCCCACAAAGGCCAGGAGGATGACCACCGTCAGGATGACGGGCGTCCGCCAGGCATACCTCAGGGCCGGGCCCAGGCCCCCGGCACCCCGGCGCCGGCCGTCGCCGGGCGCAACAAACAGGGCTTTGGGATCGATGAGCCACAGGGCCCCAATGGTTGCCAGGAAGCTCACCGCATTCGCCAGGAAACAGCCGGCAAACCCGACGGTGGCAACCCCCAGGCCGCCGATGCTCGGGCCAAGGATCCGGGAGGCGTTGAAGACCATGGAATTGAGGGCCACCGCGTTGGCGACCTGGGCCCGCCCGACCAGCTCCGGGACGAACGACTGGCGGGCCGGGTTGTCCAGGGCGTTAATCAGGCCCAGCAGGAAGGCCAGGGCGTAGATGTGCCAGAGCTGGATAACCCCAAGGGCGGTCAGACCTGCCAGGGTCAGAGCCTGCAGGGCAGCAAGGCTCTGGGTCACCAGCAGAAGCCGGCGCTTCGGAAGCCGGTCGGCCAGCATGCCCCCGAAGAGGGAAAAGCACAGGATGGGCAGGAACTGGAGGGCCGTAACGGTCCCCAGGGCCAGGGGCGAGTTGGTCAGGGTGAGTACCAGCCAGGCCTGGGCAACCCGCTGAACCCAGGTGCCCATCTGGGAGATGAACTGGCCGGCCCAGAACAGCCGGTAATTCCGGACCCTCAGGGCCTCGAAGGCTGTCCCGAGGCCGCTTACGAAGCGCTCAACCCGGTCTGCCTGCATCTCCGTGGACCCGGCCGGCACCGGCCGGCCTGCCCAGAGTATACAATTGCGGTAGGTCGAAGGGAAACCCCGCAATGTTTCTCGACTGGTTCCTGCGCAACCGCGAGTGGCTGACAGCCACGGTGATCCTGGCCGCCGGTTTCGGAATCGGCTTGTGGGAATTTATCCGGTGGCTTCGCGGCCGCAAGTAAAATTCGGCGCCGACCGAAGGCCCAGCTGAACCCGCAGAATAAAGCGGTCCCGGGATGCGGAACTTCTTTAGAAGATCTTGACGGCTTTTCGTCGTTTCTTTAGGCCGTCTTAAGCCGGGTTGGCCGAGAATTCATTCCGGGACGCAGACGAAACTTCTTCGGGAGTCGGATAATGGCCGCCAGGAGGACCAGCCAGCTTTCCGCCGAATCCGGCCTTGTCCGGTCCGTACTCCGGGCGCTCGAACTGCTCGAACTCCTGGGTTCGGCCCGGGAGCCCGTGGGGATCGTTCAGCTGGCCCGCACCCTCAGCCTGCCGCCCAGCACCGCCCACCGCCTCTGCCGGAGTCTCGTTCGGGCCGGATTCATCGCCCAGGACCCGGCAACGGGCCGCTACACGGTCGGACCAAACCTTCTGCGGGTAGCGGCAGGCTGGGGTCCTGACCTCCTGCTCGGTCCCCAGGCCGAAGACGTGGTCCGCCGCCTGCGGGACGGGGTGCGGGAGACCAGCTACCTTGCCCTGGCCCGGCACGACTCGGCCCTGGTCGTTGCCGTCGCCGAGGCCGACGACTGGCTCAGGGTCGGCCCCACCCCAAGGGAGCTCCTCCCCCTGCACGCCACTGCCGCAGGCAAGCTGCTCCTGGCATTCTCGCCGCCCGGCTGGGTTTCGGCCTGGCTCGGGCGGGCGGTCCTGCAGCGTTACACGGACCGGACCGTTGTCAACGCCGAACAGCTCCGCCGGCAGCTCGAGGAGATCCGGGTCCGGGGGTTCGCAACTGCCGACGAGGAGCTGAGCCGCGGAGTTCGGGAGCTGGCGGTTCCCGCCTGGCTCTGGGACGGTCGGACCGTCGCCGCCCTCGCCGTGGCCGGTCCGGCCCACCGGCTGCGGTTCCAGGAGGCCGGGCCGACCCTGGATGCCATGCTCCGGGCGGCGGCCGAGCTATCCGCCGTGTTTAAGGGCGGGTCGCCCGGAGGCGACGGGAGGGGCAGTTGACCCAGACCAGGCCGCGCCCCGAAACGGGTTCCGAGACGGCCGCGGTCCGGCCGCCCGCCCGCCGGCGCCGGCTGCTCTCGCCCCAGGTCGTCGCCTGGGTCTTCCTTGGGGTTTTCACCGGTCTGGCCGTCGCCGGCTACCAGCTGATCCCGGAAGCGGCGAGCTGGGCGGTCGGATTCGGGGTGAGCGTGGGCCTCCTGGAGGTTGGGCTTATCGGGTTCTGTCTAATCGCCGACCGGGATTCGTGACGACTCACCGGCCGGCCCGAACCGGAGGTTACCCGTGCCGAATCTGGGCATCCCCGAACTGCTCATTATCCTGGTCATTGCCCTGGTGGTTTTCGGCCCCGGCAAGCTCCCGGACCTGGGCAAGGCCCTGGGCACCGGGCTCAGGGAGTTCCAGCGGTCGGTCCGCGGCGAGGAACGGCCGCAGGCCGACGGCGGCCGCCCCGAAGAAGAGTCCAACCGGACCGGTGCCTAGCCGGCCCCGGCGGCCCGGAGCCCGCCGATATATGCCCGGATTACCGCCGGCCACTGCTCGGGCGGGGCGGCTTCAACCCGGTCAATGAGGCCGCTGCCGACGATCACCGCATCTGCCAGTCCCCGGAGGGCCCGGACCTGCTCGGGTCGGGAGATGCCAAACCCCACGGCCAGAGGCAACCCCGAAACGGCCCGCATCCGGGCGAGAAACCGGTCCAGGCCCGGGGCAAGGGCATCCCGGGCGCCCGTAACCCCGGTGAGGCTCACGCAGTAAATAAACCCGGTCGCCGCGGCCGCAACCTTCCGGAGCCGGTCATCGGGCGAGTTGGGGGCGGCCAGGAAGATGAGGTCGATGCCGTGACGGCGGGCCGCCTCCCCGACCAGCCCGGCCTCATCGGGAGGCAGGTCCGGGACGATCAGACCGTCGACCCCGGCGGCGGCCAGGTCGGCGCAGAAGCGGTCCTCGCCCCGGGCCACCACCGGGTTGAGATAGGTCATCACCACCAGGGGCTGTTCGTAGCCCGCGTCCCGGAGGCGGGCGGCCAGTTCGAAGGCGTGTTCCGGCCGGGTCCCGGCCCGGAGGGCCCGGTGGCTCGCCCGCTGAATCGTCGCCCCGTCGGCCAGGGGGTCGCTGAACGGGATGCCCAGTTCAAGGAGGTCGGCCCCGGCGTCCAGGACCAAACGCGCCAGCTCCCACCCCGCGGCCGGGTCGGGATAGCCCACGGTGACGTATGTAAACAGGCCCAGGCGCTTCTGGGCCTTCAGGCGGTAAAAGAGTTCGTCAATGCGGCTCGGCCTCATTCCACGGGCACCAGGTCCAGGTCCTTATCGCCCCGGCCGCTCAGGTTAACCAGGATGAGCCGCCCCGGTTCCCGGCGACCCAGCTCCAGGGCGTAGGCGACGGCGTGGGCGGCCTCCAGGGCCGGCAGAATTCCCTCGGTCCGGGCGAGGGTCCTGAACGCCGCCAGGGCGGCGTCGTCGTCAACGGCCGCGTAGGTTACCCGGCCGCTTTCCTTGAGAAAGCTATGCTCGGGCCCGACCGCCGGATAGTCGAGGCCCGGGGCAACGCTGTGGGTCTCCCGGACCTGTCCGGCGTCATCCTGAAGAAGGTACGTGTAGGCCCCGTGGAGGACGCCCGGGCGCCCCGCAACCAGGCTCGCCGAATGGGCGCCGGTCTCCAGGCCCCGGCCGGCCGCCTCAACCCCAACGAGGCTGACCGCCGGGTCGTCCAGGAAGCCGTGGAAGACGCCGATGGCATTGCTTCCGCCGCCGACGCAGGCGACCACGTAGTCGGGCAGGCGGCCGGCCTGCTCAAGAATCTGGCGGCGGGCCTCCTGGCCGATGACGGCCTGGAAGTCCCGGACAATCCGGGGGTAGGGGTGGGGTCCAACCACGCTGCCGATTAGATAATAAGTGTTGCGGACGTTGGTGACCCAGTCCCGGATGGCCTCATTGATGGCGTCCTTGAGGGTCTGGCTGCCGGCAGTCACCGGCCGGACCTCGGCCCCCAGGAGGCGCATCCGCCGGACGTTAATCGCCTGACGCCGGACATCCTCGGCCCCCATGTAGACGACGCACTCAAGGCCGAGCATGGCGCACACCGTTGCCGCAGCCACCCCGTGCTGGCCGGCCCCGGTCTCGGCGATGACCCGACGCTTCCCCAGCCGTTTGGCCAGGAGGGCCTGGCCCAGGGCGTTGTTGACCTTGTGGGCCCCGGTGTGGGCCAGGTCTTCCCGCTTGAGGTAGATGATGGCGCCGACCATCTCCCCGAGCCGGCGGGCATGGTAAAGGGGGGTCGGGCGGCCGACGTAGTGGCGCTGGTAGTATTCAAGTTCCTGCCGGAAACCCGGGTCGGCCCGGAACCACTCGTAGGCCGCCTCAAGCTCCACAAGGGCCGGAATCAGCGTTTCGGGAACGTACCGGCCCCCGAACTGCCCGAACCGGCCCCGCTCATCGGGAAGGTTCTCCGCCCGTGAGTTCATCGCTGGTCCCGGTTATTGTTTTAACACTGCGGCCGCCCGCCGGGCCCGCCAGACGAACGCCCGTACCTTCGCCGGGTCCTTCCGGCCGCCGGTTTCGACCCCGCTGGACACGTCAACCCCTGCCGGACGCACCAGGCTGACCGCGGCGGCGACATTGTCCGGGGTCAGCCCGCCCGCCAGGATAACCGGCCAGGTCCGGGCCAGTTCGGCCGCGAGGGTCCAGTCGGGGCTTACGCCGGTCCCGCCGTACCGGCCCGGCACGAAGGCATCCAGGTGGATGAACTCGACGATGCCGGCATACCTGGCGGCCGCCTCCATCGACTCCGGTCCGGCCAGGTGAATGGTCTTCCAGGCCGGAACCCGGACCAGCCGGCAGAGCTCGGGCGGCTCGTTTCCGCTCAGCTGAACCCGGTCGAGCCGGCAGAACTCGACGATGTCGTTCAGCTCGCCGGGGTCGGGATTGACAAAGACGCCGACCAGCCGGGGCCGGCTTCGGCCGTTGAAATGGTCAACCACGGACCGGACCTCTTCCGGCGTTACCCGTCGCCGGCTCGGGGCAAAGACAAAACCCACGAAGTCAGCCCCGGCCTCGGCGGCAGCCTCCAGGTCCGTTCGGCTGCGCAGGCCGCAGATCTTCACCAGGACTCCGCCCACAGGTGCCCTCCGGTCAGCTGGGCCAGGGCCCGGCCGGGGTCAGGCGCCCGCATCAGGGCCTCCCCGACCAGGATCGCATCATACCCGGCCGCGGCGACCCTCCGGACGTCGTCCGGGGACTTCAGGCCGCTCTCGGCCACGGTCACAACCCCGGCCGGGATCAGGGGACGCAGGCGCAGGCAGGTGTCCAGGTCGACCGCCAGGGTCTTCAGGTTGCGGTTATTCACCCCGATAACGGTCGCACCGGCGTCAAGGGCCACCTCCAGTTCGGCCCGGGTGTGGACCTCGACCAGAGCCTCCAGACCCAGACGCCGGGCAAGACCAAGGAGGTTCTTAAGGTCGGCCGGGCTGAGGGCGGCGACGATGAGCAGGATGGCGTCGGCGCCCGCCGCCCTGGCCTCGTAAACCTGGTACTCGGTGACAATAAAATCCTTCTGCAGCAGGGGCACCGGCCGCCCAGGCCGGTCGGCCAGCCGGCGGGCCCGCTCCAGGTAGGCCAGGTCCCCGGCGAAAAACTCGGGCTCGGTCAGGATGGAGAGGGCGGCCGCCCCCGCTCGGATATATCCCCCGACGACCGCCTCAAAGTCTTCGGGCGGCCGGATGCGGCCGGCAGACGGGGACGCAAACTTCACTTCGGCGATGACCGAAAGCCCGGGCCGGCAGAGGGCCGCCTTAAAGTCCCGCACGGGCGGGGCCAGCTCGACGGCCCGGCGGATGTCAGCCCAGTTCCGGTCCGCCCGGGCCTCGGCCCGACGCCGGACGCGGCCGACAATTTCCGAAAGGGTATCACCGGTCACTCTCAGTATCCCCTGGGCAGACCCAGCATGCGGCTCCGGGCAATGAGCCCCTCGAGCTTGGCCCGGGCCGCCCCGCTGTCGATGGACCGGCGGGCGAGCTCGACGCCTTCCCGGAAGTCCTCGGCAAGGCCCCCAACCACCAGGGCCGCGGCGGCGTTGAGCAGCACCACGTCCCGCCGGGGACCCGGCACCCCGGTGAGCACCTCCCGAACCAGGACGGCGTTCAGGGCGGCGGTACCGCCGGCAATTTCCATCAGGCTCACCCGTTTGAACCCGAGGTCTTCGGGGTTGAGGACAAACTCCCGGATACCGTCGGAGGAGACGTCATAAACGGTCGTCGGGGCGCTCAAGGAGATCTCATCGACCCCGTCGTGGCCGTGGACCACGAAGGCCCGCCTGACCCCCAGGTTCTGGAGGGCCTGGGCCAGCTTCGGGGCGGCCGCGGCGTCGGCAACCCCCAGCACCTGCTGGTCCGCCCCGGCCGGGTTGGTGAGGGGACCGAGCCAGTTAAAAACCGTCCGGATGCCGATCTCCCGGCGGGGCCCGGCGGCATGCTTCATCGCCGGGTGGTAGATGGGGGCAAAAAGGAACCCGATGCCCTCTTCCCGAATGCAGGTGGCAACCTCCTCAGGCCCCAGGTCAATCTTTACACCCAGGGCCTCGAGGACATCCGCCGACCCGCACCGGCTGGACATGGCCCGGTTCCCGTGCTTGGCCACCCGCAACCCCGCCCCGGCGGCCACAAAGGCCGCGGCCGTGGAAATATTGAACGTCCCGAAGCCGTCGCCCCCGGTCCCGCAGGTGTCGACCAGGCCGGTGAGGCCTTCAACCCGGACGCACCGCGCCCGCATCACCCGGGCCATCCCGGTGACCTCATCGGCGGTCTCACCCTTCATCCGCAGGGCCACCAGAAAAGCCCCGATCTGGGCCGGCGTGGCCGCCCCGTCCATGATCTCGGCCATAACTTCCGCCGCCTCCTCGGCGGAAAGGTCCTCCCCGGCCGTGACCTTAGCAATGGCTTCCCTTATCATGGTTCCCTCCCTTGCAGAGGCTCAAGAAGTTTTTCAAAATCGTTTTCCCGTATTCGGTCATGATCGACTCGGGGTGGAACTGGACCCCTTCCACCGGCAAGTACCGGTGGCGCAGGCCCATCACCAGTCCCCGGTCGGTCCGGGCCGTAATTTCCAGGCATTCGGGAACCGAATCGGCCGCCACCACCAGCGAGTGGTAGCGGATGGCCCGGAAGGGGCTCGGCACGCCCCGGAAGACGCCCCGGCCGTCGTGGTAGATGAGGGACGTTTTCCCGTGGTAGAGCTCGTCGGCCCGGACAACCCGGCCGCCAAAGGCCTCGCCGATGCACTGGTGGCCCAGGCAGACCCCGAGAATGGGTATCCTACCGCTCAGCCGGCGAATGAGCTCCAGCGACACCCCTGCCTCCCTGGGCGTGCACGGGCCGGGCGAGATCACCAGCCCTTCGGGCGCCAGCGCCTCGACCTCCGCGGGCGTAACCTCGTCGTTCCGGGCGACCTCAACCCGGGCCCCAAGTTCGCACAGATATTGATAGAGGTTATAGGTGAAGCTGTCGTAGTTATCAATAAGCAGGATCATCCCGCCGCCTCCGCCGCCCCGGCAGTAAGCTCCTCGGCCAGGTCGATGGCCCGCAGGAGGGCCCGGGCTTTATTAACGGTCTCAAGGTACTCCGCTTCGGGCCTGGAATCGGCGACGATTCCGGCCCCGGCCTGGACGTGGGCCAGCCCATCCTTGAGGATGACGGTCCGGATGGTGATGGCCGTGTCCAGGTTGCCGTTAAAGCCGACGTACCCGACCGCCCCCCCGTACGGCCCCCGGCGGTCCGGCTCCAGCTCGGAGATAATTTCCATGGCCCGCACCTTTGGCGCCCCGGAAAGGGTGCCGGCCGGGAAACACGACCGCAGGGCGTCGAAGGGCGTCCGGTCAGGCCTCAGCTGACCCGTCACGTGGGAAACCAGGTGCATCACGTGGGAGTAGCGCTCGACCTCCATCAGCTGGGGAACCCGGACCGTTCCGGGTACGCTCACCCGGCCGACGTCGTTGCGGGCTAGGTCCACCAGCATGATGTGCTCGGCCCGCTCCTTTTCGTCGGAGCGCAGTTCGGCCTCCAGGGCCGCATCCTCCTCCGGGCTTGCGCCCCGGGGCCGGGTGCCGGCGATGGGGTGGACCTCGACCAGGCCGTCCTCAACCCGAACCAGCATCTCCGGGGATGCCCCGACCAGGTGAAAATCGCCCAGGGCCAGCAAAAACATGTAGGGCGACGGGTTGATGTGACGCAGCGCCCGGTAGATGGCCAGGGGCCCGGCGGCGGTGGGGCGGGTAAACCGCTGGGAGAGGACGGCCTGAATTATGTCCCCGGCCCGGATGTATTCCAGCGTCCGCTCGACAATCCGGCCGAATTCGGCCGGGCTCAGGTTGGACCGGACGGCCGCATCCGGCGGCTCGGCTTGACCGGGAAGCCGGGGCGCCGAACTCCGGCTCCCCACCGGCCGTTCCAGCCGGGCGATGAGGGCTTCGACCCGCTCGCCGGCCCGCAGGTATTCCCGGGTCACGTCCCCCTCGCCGTCCACCAGGGTTAAGGCAATCATCCGGTGCTTGAGGTGGTCGAAGACCAGAACCGTGTCGGCAACCATGAAGACAGCCTCGGGAAGCCCGAGGACGTCGACCTCGGGGAGGGGCACCCGGGGCTCATAGAACCGGACCACGTCGTAGGCCAGGTAGCCGATGGCCCCGCCGACGAACCGGGGCAGACCCGGCAGGCGGACGACTTCCCGGCGGCCGAGAACCTTCGCCAGCACCGGCAGGGGGTCCTCGCCGGCGACTGTCAGCACCTGCCGCGGCCGGGTTCCGATGAAGCTGAAGCGTCCCAGCCGCTCGCCCCCTTCCACGCTTTCCAGCAGGAAGGAATAGGGTTCGCCGGCCGCCAGCTTAATGTAGGCCGAGACCGGAGTCTCCAGGTCGGCGAGCAGTTCGGCGTAGACCGGCACCAGCCGTCCGGGCCCGGCCAGGGCCCGCACCTCGCCGGGCGAGGGCACCAGCTTCACCCGACCAGCACCTCCCGCCTGCGGAAGTAGGTCAGACCCATTGCTTCCTCGGCGAGCCGGAGGGTCTCCTGGGCTTCTCGCCGGGCAACCTTGCTGCCCTCGATGAGGATCTCCTCGACAAGGCCGGGCCGCTTTTCAAACTCGGCCCGCCGCTGGCGAATCGGCTCCAGGAACTGGTTGAGGGCCCGGGCGAGCTTCTGCTTCACCTCCACGTCCCCGACCCTGCCCTGACGGTAGCGCCGCTTGAGGTCTTCAACCTCTTCTTTGTTGGGGTTGAAGAGCTCGTGATAGATGAAGACCGGGTTTCCCCGGGTTCGACCGGGGATGTCGGCCCGGATCCGGCGGGGGTCGGTGTACATCCGCATCACCTTCTGGGTGACCGTCTTCTCGTCATCCGAAAGCAGGATGGCGTTGCCCAGGGATTTGCTCATCTTCTTCTGACCGTCAATGCCTGGCAGGATGGGGAACCGCCCCAGCAGGACCTCCGGCTCGGGGAATACCCGGCCGTAAAGGTAGTTAAATCGGCGGGCGACCTCCCGGGTGAGCTCCACGTGGGCCACATTGTCCTTACCCACCGGAACCACTTCGGCCCGAACCATCAGGATATCGGCCGACTGGAGCACCGGGTAGCCCAGGAGGCCGTAGGGAATCGCCTCCAGTCCGGCGTCCCGGGCCATCTGCTTGATGGTGGGAATCCGCTGGAGTCGGGGAACCGTCACCAGCATGGAGAAGAGCAGGTGCAGGATGGCGACCTCGGGCACCAGTGACTGGAGGTAGATAGTACTCTTGTTCGGGTCGATCCCCACCGCCAGGTAATCCAGGACCATCTCCCGGATGTTCTCCGGGATCTCGCCGATGTCCTGCCGGCTTGGCCGGGTCGTCAGGGCATGGTAGTCCGCAACCAGAAAGAAGCACTCGTACTCGTCCTGAAGCTTGACCCGGTTTTCCAGGGACCCGACGTAGTGGCCCAGATGGAGCTTCCCGGTGGGCCGGTCTCCGGTAAGCAACCGTCCCTTCTTTCCCTGAATAGCCGCCATAACTTGACCCCTCCTTATCAGTCGCCTGCCACCGGAACCTGCGGCAGGTTCTTCAGCGCCTCCTCCACCCGCTCCCGGGGCTAGGCGTAGTCCTCAAGTTTTCCGGCCAGGTACTGCTCGTACGCGGCCAGGTCGAAGTGGCCGTGGCCGCTCAGGTTGAACAGGATGACCTGGGGCCGCCCGGCCTCCCGGGCCTCAACGGCCAGGTCGATGGCAACCTTAATCGCGTGGGCCGACTCCGGGGCCGGAACGATGCCCTCGGCCCGGGCGAAGTCCACCGCCGCCCGGAACACGGCCGTCTGGTGCTCGGCCCGGGCCTCGATAATGCCTTTCTCGTAAAGGAGGCTTACCAGGGGCGCCATCCCGTGGTAGCGGAGCCCGCCGGCGTGGATGCCGGCCGGCACGAAGGTGTGACCCAGGGTGTGCATTTTGAGCAGGGGGGTGGTCCCGGCCGTGTCACCGAAGTCGTAGGTGTAAACGCCCCGGGTCAGGCTCGGGCAGGCCTCAGGCTCCACCGCAATTATCCGCAGGTCCTTTCCCCGGAGCTTGTCGGCGACAAACGGGAACGCCAGGCCGGCAAAGTTCGACCCGCCGCCGACACACCCGACCACCACATCCGGGTAGTCCCCGGCCAGCTCCAGCTGCTTCCTGGCCTCAAGGCCGATAATGGTCTGGTGCAGGAGCACGTGGTTGAGCACGCTTCCCAGGGAGTACTTCGTGTCGTCCCGGCTGGCCGCATCCTCCACCGCCTCGCTGATGGCGATGCCGAGGCTGCCGGGGGAATCCGGGTTCTCGGCCAGCACCGCCCGACCGGCCCGGGTGTCCGGGCTGGGGCTCGGGACCACCTGCGCGCCCCAGGTCTCCATCAGGACCCGCCGGTACGGTTTCTGGTAATAGCTGACCTTCACCATGTAGACCTTGCACTCCAGGTCGAAGAACCGGCAGGCCATGGCCAGGGCACTCCCCCACTGCCCGGCACCCGTTTCGGTGGTGAGCCGCCGGACCCCCTCGGCCTTGTTGTAAAAGGCCTGGGCCACCGCCGTATTCGGCTTGTGGCTTCCGGCCGGGCTTACCCCCTCGTATTTGTAGTAGATTCGGGCCGGGGTACCCAGGGCCTTTTCGAGCCGGCGGGCCCGGAAAAGGGGCGTCGGCCGCCAGAGCCGGTAGACCTCCCGGACCGGCTCCGGAATCTCCACCTCCCGCTCGGTCGTCACCTCCTGGGCGATGAGGGCCATGGGGAAAAGCGGGGCCAGGTCGTCGGGTTTAATGGGCTGGCCGGTGGCCGGGTGGATAACCGGCGGGAGCGAAAACGGCAAATCGGCCACCAGGTTGTACCAGTAGCGCGGCATCTCTTCTTCGGTCAACATGTACTTCACCGTGTCCATCCCGTTCCTCCGTACGTCAGTTCTCAATCAAAAAGCCTCTCGTCCGTAGGGACGAGAGGCTTTACAACCTTCGTGGTGCCACCCTAGTTCGGTCGCCCGGCGGTCGACCCTCAACAGCGGGTACGGCCGGACCGGCAGCCGTCATAACGACGGCTGGCCGCCGGGGGTGCAGCCCGGCGATACCCTACGCCCTGGTAACGGTGGCAACTCCGGCAACGCCTACTCTCGCCGGCCGAACAAGCCGACGATTTCGGGTTGCGGCTCCCGGGTCCATTCAGCTCCTGCGCCCGCACCGGGCTTCCACCTGACCCCGGCTCTCTGAGCTGCGCCGCCGGGCATGAGTGCCCGGCACGGAGCCTACTAGTCCCGTTCGCAGCCGTTAACCGTGTTAAGTTTTCACCAATAATGTAACAGCGCCAGCGCGCCCTGTCAAGCGGTCGCGGCATGGTCCTGTGGGGTGAGGGACCAGGTTGTTCAGCCCCGAAGGGCAAACCGGTTAGAATTACTTGACCCTTTCGGAAATTTTCGCCGGGAAGGAGGCAACAGCGGTGCGCCTTGTAACTTACACTTACCGGGGCTCCGAGCGGGCCGGGGCGGTCTTCGACGACTGGGTGGTTGACCTCCAGCGGGCCGGAGTCGAGCTTCTGCGTGCCAGGGGCGATGGCACCGCGCCGGTCAGGGCCGCGGCCCTCCTCCCTTCGACGGTTAGGGGACTCCTCCAGCTCGGGCCGGACGCCCTCAGCCTGGCCGCGGAAGCCCTCGAACACGTGCGGGCCAGCTTCACCCGGGAGGCCGACCGGTTTCAGGCCGAGGGCGTCCTCTTCAGGCTTCAGGAGGTTCGGCTCCGGGCCCCCGTCCCCAACCCGGCCAAAATCATCTGCCTGGGTCTCAATTACAGTGACCACGCCCGGGAGGCCGGCGCCCCCATCCCGGAGGTTCCGGAGCTTTTTGCCAAGTATCCCAACGCCCTCATCGGCCCCGGCGAGCCCGTGGTGATTCCCCGGGTGACCGACCAGGTCGATTACGAGGCGGAGCTTGCGGTGGTTATCGGCCGGCCGGGCCGGTACATCCCCGAGGCCGAAGCCTACGACTACGTAGCCGGCTACATGGCCTTTAACGACATCAGCGCCCGGGACTTCCAGTTCCGGGGACGCCAGTGGATGCCGGGGAAGGTCTTCGACGGCTTTGCGCCCACCGGACCCTGGCTGGTTACCCGGGACGAAATCCCGGACCCCCACGCCCTTCGCATAAGCCTGGAAGTCGGCGAAGAGCGGCTCCAGGACTCGAATACGGGCGAGATGATTTTTAAGATCCCGCAGGTCATCGCTTTCATCTCGCAGATACTCACCCTCGAGCCCGGCGACATCATCGCGACGGGGACACCCGCCGGCGTCGGGTTTGCCCGCAAGCCGCCCAGGTTCCTCCGGCCGGGGGAGACCGTCCGGGTTCTCATTGACCGGATCGGAACCCTGGAAAATCCGGTGGTCCGGGAGGCGTGAAAGGTTCCCGCCGCCGGCCCCGGGTCTGTTATGATCTAAACAGGGCAAGTGTTCAATCGTGGAGGCATCCATGGCGGGTGTTGACCTGAGCCGCTGGGCCGGGGCGCCGGGAAAAAGGGCTCGACTCTACCGGCTCTTCTACCAGTTCGGGCCTGGCGACGGTTTCGGCATGTTCCTGCCGGTCGACCACGGCCTTGAGCACGGCCCGGCCGATTTTCTGCCGAACCCCCCGAGCGCCGATCCGGATTACATCCTGCGCCTGGCCCTTGAAGGCGGCTACTCGGCGGTGGTCTTCCAGTACGGGATCGCCAGCCGGGCCTACGGGCCCTTCGCCGGCCGGATTCCCCTGGTGCTCAAGGTGAACGGCAAGACCAACATCCCCCCGGCCGACGAGCCCATATCCCCGCTTACCGCGACCGTGGAGGACGCTGTCCGGCTGGGGGCCGATGCGGTCGGGTACACCCTCTACGTGGGGTCGCCCCGTCAGGATGAGGATTTCAAGCAGTTTCTTGAGGTCCGCCGGGAAGCCGAGCGGCTGGGCATGCCGGTCATCGTTTGGGCCTACCCCCGGGGCCGGTATGTCGAGGAGAAGGGCGGCCGTGACAGCCTCTACGCCATCGAATACGCCGCCCGGGTCGCGGCCGAACTCGGGGCTGACCTTATCAAGGTCAACGTTCCGGAGTTCGTTCCGGAGAAGATGGCCCGGCTGCCAAAGCCCTACGACACCACCGTCCTGGACGTCAAGGAGGCCATCGCCCGGGTTGTCTGGGCGGCGGCCGGCGTGCCCGTCCTCGTCTCCGGCGGAAGCAAGGTAGGGGACGAAGACCTCCTTGCCCGGGCCAGGGCCGCCCTCGAGGGCGGGGCCGTGGGCATCATTTTCGGCCGGAACATCTTCCAGCGGCCCTATGACGAAGCCATCCGGCTGAGCCAGCGGTTCGTCGAGATGATGCGGACCGTGCGTCCAGCCGCCGCCAGGGCCTGACCTTCCCCGCCGGACCCAGCCCCTGAATGCTCGGTCGTGCCCCGGACACCGGATACAGGCGGGTCGTAATCAGCCGGGTTGACCCCGAAATCGACGGCGGCCGGTTCCCCATCAAGCGCGTTGTCGGGGAGCGGGTCGTCGTCGAGGCCGACATTTTTGGCGACGGCCACGATGAGCTTTCCTGCGAGCTCCTCTACCGGAAGGATGGGGCCCCCGACTGGCAGGCCGTCCCCATGGCTCACCTGGGCAATGACCGGTGGCGGGCCGACTTTCCGGTCGAAGGGCTGGGCCGGTACTTCTACACGGTCCGGGCCCGGGTCGACCGGTTCAGAACCTGGCGGCGGGACCTGCGCCGCCGGCTCGAGGCCGGTCAGGACGCCGAAGCCGAGTGGCTGGTCGGGGCCGAGCTGGCCGAAGCCGCCGCGGCGCGGGCCGCCGGCGCGGACCGGGACCGGCTCCTGCAGCTGGCCCGGCTCCTCCGGACCGATCCGGCGGCCAGGGCAGAGGTGGCGTTCGGGCCAGAACTCGAACGCCTGATGGCCGCCCACCCGGACCTTGACGAAGCGACGCTGTACAGCAAGGAGCTCGCCGTCATAGTTGACCCGCCGATTGCCCGGTTCAGCGCCTGGTACGAGATGTTTCCCCGGTCGGTGTGGTCGACCGACCCGGAGCCGCACTTCGTTGACGGCCGACTCCGCCACGGCACCTTTGCCGACTGCGAAAGCCGGCTGGAATACATCGCCGACCTCGGCTTCGACATCGTCTACTTCCCGCCCATCCACCCTATCGGCCGGACCGGCCGCAAGGGCCGCAACAACTCGCTGGTGGCCGGTCCCGACGACCCCGGCAGTCCGTGGGCCATCGGCTCGGCCGATGGCGGCCACACAGCCGTCCACCCTGAGCTCGGAAGCCTTGAGGACTTCCGCCGGCTCCTGGCCAAGGCCCGCGGCCTGGGCCTGGAAGTTGCCCTCGACCTGGCCTTTCAGTGTTCGCCCGACCACCCGTACGTCCGGGAGCACCCCGAGTGGTTCCGGCGGCGGCCCGACGGCACCATCCGCCACGCCGAAAATCCCCCGAAGAAGTACGAAGACATTTACCCCTTTGATTTTGAGACGGCCTGCTGGCGGTCCCTCTGGGCGGAGCTTAAAGGCATCGTCGAATTCTGGGTCCGCCAGGGCGTCAGAATCTTCCGGGTGGACAACCCCCACACGAAGCCCTTTGATTTCTGGGAGTGGCTCATAAGCGAAGTCAAGGCGGAGCACCCTGATGTTATCTTCCTTTCGGAGGCGTTCACCCGGCCGAAGGTGATGTACCACCTGGCCAAGCTGGGCTTCAGCCAGTCTTACACATACTTTGCCTGGCGCAACACGAAGCAGGAGCTCACGGATTACCTGACGGAGCTTACCCGGACGGAGGTTCGGGAATACTTCCGGCCCAACCTGTGGCCGAATACGCCGGATATCCTGACCGAGTACTTGCAGAAAGGCGGACGGCCGGCATTCATGGTCAGGCTTATTCTGGCCGCAACCCTGAGCTCCAGCTACGGCATCTACGGCCCGGCCTTCGAACTCTGCGTCAACACCCCCCGGGAGCCCGGAAGCGAAGAGTACCTTAACTCCGAAAAATACGAGCTTAAATACTGGCAGGTGGACGACCCGGCAAGCCTGCGGCGGCTGGTCGCCCGGGTGAATGCCATCCGGCGGGAGAACCCGGCCCTCCAGTCGAACGACTCCCTCCGGTTCCACCCCACCGATAACGACCAGCTCATCTGCTACAGCAAAAATACCCCGGATTTGCGCAACGTCATCGTAGTGGTCGTCAACCTGGACCCCCACCACGCCCAGGCTGGCATCGTCGACCTCCAGATTCACGAGCTGGGCCTCGACCCGACCCGCCCCTACCTGGTCCACGACCTGCTCACCGGGGCCAGCTACACCTGGTCCGGATGGCGAAATTATGTCGAGCTAAGACCTGAGCTTATCCCGGCCCACATCTTGCGGGTGGAGCAGCCGTGAAGACCGGTCCGTCCCTCTGGTACAAAGACGCCATCATCTACGAGGTCCACGTTCGGGCCTTTTACGACAGCAACGCCGACGGCATCGGGGATTTCCCGGGGCTGATTGAAAAGCTGGATTACATCCAGGAGCTGGGCGTCACCGCGGTCTGGCTTCTGCCCTTTTACCCCTCCCCCCTCCGGGATGACGGGTACGACATCGCCGACTATTTCGACGTCCACCCCGCCTACGGGACCCTCCGGGACTTTAAGAGGTTTCTGCGGGAAGCCCACCGCCGGGGCCTCCGGGTGATAACCGAGCTGGTGCTTAACCACACCTCCGACCAGCACCCCTGGTTCCAGCGGGCCCGCCGGGCCCGGCCAGGAAGCCGCTGGCGCAACTTCTACGTCTGGAGCGACACCCCCGACCGGTACAAGGAGGCCCGGGTCATCTTCAAAGATTACGAGCCGTCCAACTGGGCCTGGGACCCGGTGGCCCGGGCCTATTACTGGCACCGGTTCTTCTCCCACCAGCCCGACCTCAACTACGACAACCCCGAGGTTCGAAAGGCCGTCTTTCGGGTGCTTGATTTCTGGCTCGAGCTCGGGGTCGACGGCTTTCGGCTGGACGCGGTGCCGTATCTCTTTGAGCGGGAGGGCACCAGCTGCGAAAACCTGCCGGAGACCCACGCCTTTTTGAAGGAGCTGCGCCGCCACGTGGACGAGCGGTTCGGGGAGCGGATGCTCCTGGCCGAGGCGAACCAGTGGCCGGAGGATGCCGTGGCCTACTTCGGGGATGGCGACGAGTGCCACATGGCCTTCCACTTCCCGCTCATGCCCCGGCTTTTTATGGCCATTCACATGGAGGACCGCTTCCCCATCGTTGATATCCTCAATCAGACGCCCCCAATTCCGGAGGGCTGCCAGTGGGCCCTCTTCCTCCGGAACCACGACGAGCTCACCCTTGAGATGGTCACCGACGAGGAGCGGGACTACATGTACCGGGTGTATGCCCGGGACCGGCACGCCCGGGTGAACCTGGGGATTCGCCGCCGGCTGGCGCCCCTCCTCAACAACAACCGGCGGCGCATCGAGCTGATGAATGGGCTTCTCTTCTCCCTACCCGGCACCCCGGTTATCTACTACGGCGACGAGATCGGGATGGGGGATAATTTCTTCCTCGGCGACCGGAACGCCGTCCGGACGCCGATGCAGTGGAGCGCCGACCGGAACGCCGGCTTCTCCCGGGCCAATCCCCAGCGTCTCTACCTGCCCGTCATCACCGACCCGGAGTATCATTATGAGGCCGTCAACGTCGAGGCCCAGCAGCAGAATCCCCAGTCCCTGCTCTGGTGGATGCGCCGGCTTATCGCCCTTCGGAAGCAGTTCCGGGCCTTCGGCCGGGGGTCGCTGCGGTTCCTCAATCCGGAGAACCGCAAGGTGCTGGCCTTCGTCCGGGAGTGGCGCCAGCCGGACGGCCGGGAAGAAAGGGTGCTTGTGGTCGCCAACCTCTCCCGTTTCGCCCAGTACGCCGAACTTGACCTTTCGGCTTTCAAGGGCCTGGTCCCGGTCGAAGTCTTCGGCCGGACCGAGTTTCCGCCCATCGGCGACGGCCGCTACCCGGTGATGCTGGGTCCCCACTCCTTCTACTGGTTTGCCCTGGAGCCGGCCCGGGTCGAGCTAAGGCTCCCGAACCGGGAAACCGGCCGGGCCGTCACGGTCGGGGGCGACTGGACGGCCGTCTTCGCCGACGGCCGGGCCGCCCTCGAGGGCCTGCTGCCGTCCTACCTGGAGGGCCGCCGGTGGTTCGGGGCCAAGGCCCGCCAGGTCCGGGCCGTCCGGCTCATGGACGCAGTGCCGTTTTCTTACGGCCAGCGGACCGCCTGCCTGGCGCTGTTTCAGGTTTACTTTACCGAGGGGCAGCCGGAAACTTACCTGCTCCCTCTCGCCTTCGGCCCGGCCGAAACTGTGGCCGAGGAGGCGGTGGTTGCGCGGCTCCGGGTGGAACGGGAGCGGGGCGGCCGGGCTGAGGGGGTGCTGTTTGATGCGCTGGCCGACCCGGAGTTCCTCAAGGCCCTGCCCGAGGCCGTGGGCCGCCGGCGCCGGTACCGCGGGCTGGCCGGGGAGGTGGCCGCCGAGCCCACCCACGCCTTCGGTCAGCTCCGGCGGTCGGGCCGGTCGCCGACGCCCGTCAGCCTCGGCCGCGACCAGACAAATTCGTCGGTCTTCTACGGCGACCTTTTCGTCCTCAAGCTTTACCGGCGGCTCGAAGAGGGCCGCAGCCCCGAGTTCGAACTCGGCACCTACCTCACCGAGCATGCCCGGTTCGGGGCGGTCCCGCCCCTGGCCGGGGCCATCGAGTACCGGCCGGAGTCGGGCGAACCGGTAACCCTGGCCGTCCTGCAGGGGTATGTCCCGAACCACGGCGACGCCTGGCAGTATACCCTTGGTTTCCTGGACCATTATTTCGAGGAGGCCCTGGCCGCCGGGGGCGAGGTCAGCGTGCCGCCTTTCAGCGTCGGCCGGCTGGTCGGAGTGGCCGGGGAGCCCGTTCCGGAGGCCGCCCAGCGGCTGATGGGCAGTTACCTGGATTCCGCCTGGCTCCTGGGCCGGCGCACGGCCGAGCTCCACCTGGCGCTGGCGGCGGCCGGGCCGGAGCTGGCGGAGTTCGTCCCGGAGCCGTTCACCCCCTTCCACCAGCGGGCCGCCTACCAGTCCTTCCGAAACCTGACAAACCAGGTTCTGGACCTGCTGCGCAAGCGGTCGGGCACCCTGACCGCAGAGGCCGGGGCGCTGGCCGCCGAAGTGCTGGCCCGGGAGCGGCCGATCCTGGAACTTTTCGGCCGGTTCCGGGACGGCCGGCTGACGGTGGGCCGGATCCGCGCCCACGGCGACTACCACCTGGGCCAGGTCCTCTACACGGGCAACGACTTCGTCATTGCCGACTTCGAGGGGGAGCCCGCCCGGGGACTGCGGGAGCGCCGCCTCAAACAGCCGGCCCTCCGGGACGTGGCCGGGATGCTCAGGTCGTTTCACTACGCGGCGGAGGTGGCCCTCCGGCAGGCCGCGGCCCGGGGCCTGGGCAGCGTGTCCGCCCTCAGGCACTGGGCCGGCTTCTGGGAGCTCTGGGCCTCCGCCGCCTTTCTGCGGGGCTACCTGGAAACTGCCCGGTCCCCGGTGGTCGTCCCCGAAAGCCGGGACGAACTCGGACTCCTGCTGTCCGTATACCTGCTCGAAAAGGCCGTCTACGAGCTCGGCTACGAGCTTAACAACCGGCCGGACTGGGTCGAGATCCCCCTGCGGGGCATCTTGAAGCTTGTGCCCTAGACCTCGCTGATGGTCCGGCGGCCCTCCCGGTGGATTTTATCGATGACCTTCAGGGTGCCGTAAAGGGCCTGATTAAACGGGGTTGGAATGCCCAGTTCCCGGCCGTACCGGACGATGACCCCGTTCAGGGCATCGGCTTCGAGGGGCTTGCCGCTCAGCACGTCGTAGAGCATTGAGCTCCGGGACGGGGGCAGGTTGTCGGCCCGCTGGACGATCTTCTCGACCACATCCGCGTCCAGGTTGACCCCCCGGGCCCGGGCCACCGCCTCGGCCTCCCGGATGAGGCCGACGAAGACCTCCCGGCCCTCGGGCGTCTGGAGGATGTCGGTGTGATAACAGCGGGCCAGGGCGGTCATCGAATTGAGGGCGCAGTTAAAGAGGAGCTTGGTCCACTTGACCTTGGCGATGTCCTCGGAGATTTCGGCCGGAATGCCGGCCGCCTCCAGGGTTTGCCTGATCAGGGCCGCCCGTTCCGAGGGCCGGCCGTCCAGCTCGGCAAAAACCACCCGGCCGCCGTCCAGGTGGGCGACGACGCCGGGGGCTTCGACGTAGCTGTCGATGTAGACCACGCCCCCGAGGACCCGCTCCGGCCCGAAGACCCGGACCAGTTTTTCTTCGTTGTCCACCCCGTTCTGGACGGTCAGGATGGCCGTGTCGGGCCTGACCATCGGCCTGATCTGGGCGGCGGCCGCCTCGGTATCGTAGGACTTGACGGCGAAAATGACCAGGTCCACCGTTCCGGCCGTTTCCGGCCGGTCCGTTGCCGTGACCCGCACCTGAAAGTCCCCGTTTATGCTCTTCACCTTCAGCCCCTCGGCTTGAATCGCTTTCAGGTGGGCGCCTCGGGCAATCAGAACCACGTCATTGCCGGCCAGGGCCAGCCTGCCCCCAATGTAGCCGCCGACCCCGCCGGCACCGACAACGGCGATCCTCATACGAGCCCTCCTTCCTTGCGCAGGAATTCCCGGGCCAGCAACAGCCCGGCAATGGTCTTGCAGTCCCGAATCTCCTCCCGCTCAATCAGGCCGATGGCCTCGGCCAGCGGCAGCCTGAGCACCTCGATCCGTTCGTCTGCCTCCGGCCGGCCGTCCGTCGGCGAAAGGTCCAGGGCCAGGTAAAGGTGCATGAACTCCGTGGAGTAGCCCGGCGCCAGGTAGAAGCGGGCGAGCCGGATGAGCCTGCCCGGCCTGTACCCCGTTTCTTCCGCCAGCTCCCGGCGGACACAGGCCTCGGGGTCTTCGCCCGGCTCCACACCCCCGGCCGGGATTTCGATGAGCTCGGCCTCCGCCGGCTTGCGGAACTGCCGAACCAGGATCACCCGCCCGTCCGGGAGGATGGGAACAACGGCCACCGCCTCGCCGTGGACGACGATTTCGCGCCGGGTCCGGAATCCGTCGGGGAGCTGGACCGTATCGACCCGCAGGCTGACGACCCGGCCCCGGTAAATTTCCTCGGATTCGACGGTGCGTTCGACGGCCATATCGGTCAAACTGCGCGTGCCGAGGTTTATTATACCCGGCCGGCGGCGAGTTCCCGGGCGAATTCCGGGTAGACTTCGGCCAGGTCGGCCGCCACCGGCCCCCGGAGAAGTTCGAGCTGCTCCGGCGTCGGCTCCGGGGTAGTGGGAACCGATTCCGGGATGTCAAACTCAAAGCCGGTTCGGGCCGCAACTTCTTCCAGGCCCACCCCCGGATGGAGCGACCTCAAGCGGAACCGACCCCGTCCCCGGTCGAACTCGAACACGCAGAGGGGCGTGACCAGGACGGTCGGGCCACCCGGCCGGTATGCCCCCGGCGGGGCAAGCCCCGGCGCGGTAACAAAGTCCACCCGCGGGACGAAAACCCGGCGGCTGTGCTCGGTCCGGAAAAGGGCAACCCGCCTGGCCATAAAATAGAGCATGGCCGAGCCCATGCCGCCCTGGAACCGCACCCGGGGCCGCCCGTAGTCGCCGACCACGTGCAGGTTGAGGTTGCCCTGGCCGTCGATCTGGACGCCGCTCAGAAAGAAGAGGTCGACGCCGCCCCGCTGGGCCAGGTCGAAGAACTCCCTGGTCCCCTCGGCGAAGGGGAAATACCGCCGGCTTCCCAGGATGATGACGGTGCCCTTTGGGGCGTGGGTCTTTTGGGCCAGGAGGGCGGCGGCCCCGGGGACCGGCGACCGGGCACCGACGGCCGTCACCTCCCGGTCCCGGACCTCGGCGGCGAGGACGGTAATCAAGAGCTCCTCAACCCGGTAACCCGGTCCCATCATCCCCTACCGCCCGGCACCGGCAAAAACGTAGCGGTCCAGGTATTCCGCAAAGCCGGCCTCGGTCCTGGCCAGCTCGCAGTAAGCCCTGATCTCGGCCTCGTCCCGGTCGTAGTAGCCCGGACACGCCCCCGGCCGGGCCCCGCCCGGCGCCACCACAACCGCCCCGATATAAATGGCGGGAATGAAGCCCGGGCCCCGATCAATGGGCCGGTCGTCCACCTCCTCGACGGTAACCACCGTGAGCCGGCTCGCCCGGGCCATAAGGCCCCCATCCTGGGTCGGGTCCGTCAGAACGTTGCCGGCCCGGTCGGCCCGGAAACCGTGGAGCAGGGCCACGTCGGGCCGGATGGCCGGCACGACCACCACCGGCTCCCCCGGATTGTAAGGGTTTTCGATAACCCGGAAGTCGGGCCGGACCCGCAGGTAGTCGCTGCCCAGGAAGCCCCGCACCGGCATGAACGGCACCCCGAGGGCCCCAGCCTGGAGCCCGGCCAGGACGGCCGGTCAGCCGCTGTCTAACGGCCGGAACCGCCCCGCCTCGACCAGCCGCCTGAACGCCGGCGCAATCCCGTACTCGCCGAGGTGCAGACTTCCGAATTCGGCCGTCGCCGCCGCCCCGGCCCCGATGAGCAGGTCGGCGGCCAGCCCCCCGCCCGGGACCAGCACCAGCCGCAGGTTGCGGCGGCCCTGGCGAACCAGCTCCCGCACCAGCGCCAGGGGCGACATATCAACGTTGCCGGCCAGGGCGACGGTGGCGCCGTCGGGCACCAGGCCGGCGGCTTCGGCCAAGGATATAAACTCGGGCATGCGTTTTTACGGCTCAGCTCAGAAGGTCTGAGGCCTCCGTCCGGCGCAAAACCGGCAGGCGGCGGTTGAGGGCAGAAAGCACGGCCCTGGCGGCCGCGGTGGGAAGGTCGCCCCGGACCCAGGCGGCCCCAAGGAGCCGCCGCTCCAGCCCGGCGAGCCCCAGGCGGTTCTGACTGGCGTCGAACAGCTGCTGTTCGCCCTCGGGCAGCATGAGTTCCAGGGTTACCAGGACCGTCCGCCCGGCCTGGAGCTGAACTTCCCTCACTTCCCGGAGCTCGATCTCGGGCATGGAGTCGCTGAGCTCCCGAACCGCCCGCAGGGTCGCCTCGGCGGCCAGCTCGGCATCCCCCAGGGCATCCGAACGCTCACCCACCGCCTCCCCCGTCACGTCCCGCGGCCCCAGCTGGAGGGTTACCTGCGCCCGCCGGTTGCCGTGCTCGGTGGTGAGACGCACCTGCTGAAGCCGCACCCGGGGCGACCACTGCTCGAAGCGGGCCTCGTCCACCTGAACCAGGCTTATCTTCCGGTAGTCGAGTCGAACGCCGAAGATTACCAGCATCAGGGATTCGATATCGCGGACAATCTGCTTCGGGTTGCGCCGGGACGAAGCCAGGACGTGGATCTCCTGGATCTCATTGGTCGGGGACATGATCACCTGCGAGGCGTAGACTCCCCTCACCAGGTTGATTCGTTCTTCCACCGCCGTGGGGTTGGGCGGCAAACTACCCCTGCGCATGTTCGACCAGCTCGACTCCAACTATCTGGGCCTCCTCCGAAACAGGACCTACGTTATTATAACCATCTGGCGGACCGCTTGGAGCACGCCCCCGGCAGAAAGTAGTCTGCATTCCTGCAGTGTAGAATAGTTAGTGAAATTGGGTAGGCTGCGGCTGGTTCTGTTCGTTGACGACCTGTATTTCCGGGTGAGGCTTGTCGACCTGGCCGAACGCCTGGGCCTGGAGGTTTCGGACCCGGCGGCCATTGCCGACGACGGGGGCCCGGTTCTGGCCGTGGTCGACCTGGCCGGCAGGGCCGAGGCCTGGTCCCGGGCGGTGGCCGACCTTAAGGCCCGGCTGGGGCTGCGGCTGACCGTCCTGGGATTCGGGCCCCACCGGGATGTCGGCCTGTTCCGCCAGGCCCGGGCGGCCGGCTTTGACCACGTCTGGGCGAAATCAAGGCTTGTGAGCGACCTGCCGGACTTTCTCAACCGGCTCGCCGGAAGGAGGGACGCCGATGCGGATTTCCGAGATGACCCTTCAGGACCGGATGGTGATCTTTGAGTACGAAGACAACTTCCCCCTGACCGTATACATCGACGGCCAGGTCCGGCAGATCAGCCAGTCGGAAGCCAGGGAGCTCCGGGCGCGGGGCGTCGACCTGGAGGTCGACGACAAGGAGGTTGAGCTCATCCTGCGCCGCTACGGAACCTGCTAGGCGCCCGAAGATTCGGCCACCGACCTGATTCCCCCCAGGGGGCGGGCCAGGCGGACCGCCCGGAGCACCGCGGCGGCCACAAGCTCGGCCCCAACGGCCCCCAGCAGACTCACCTCGGCCCAGTCCGGACGGGGTCCGCCCGTTGAAAGGCCGAACATGGTGTCGCCGTCGTAGCTGGTGTGGACCGGCCAGATGGCCCGGGCCAGGCCGTCGTGGGCCATCTGGGCCAGCTTTTTGGCTTCAGCCTTGGTCAGGCTGACGTTGGTCGCCACCACGCCGATGGTCGTGTTCTGGGCCGGAAAGAGCCGGCGGCCCAGAAGCCTCGCCGGGTCAGTAACGGGTTCCCCGGTCCGGGGGTCCCTGGGCGCCGCCACGACCTCGCCGGTGGCCGGGTCAATAATATTGCCCACGGCGTTCACGACCACCAGGGCGCCCACCACCACCCCATCGGGCAGGCGGCGAGCGGCGGTTCCGACGCCGCCCTTCCAGGCGAGCTCAAGGCCGAGCCCCTTGGCCACGGTCGCCCCGGCGCCGGCCCCAACAGACCCCTCCTCGACCGGGCCGGGTCCGGCGGCCTGGCAGGCCAGATACCCGGCCTCGGGGCCGGGCCGGCGGCCGGCCTGGCCGACCCCCAGGTCGAAGACCACGGCTCCGGCAACGATGGGAACCCGGAAGCTGCCGACCTGGAAGCCGATCCCCCGCTCTTCGAGCCAGCGCATCACCCCGTCCACGGCCGAGAGGCCGAAGGCTGACCCCCCGGTAAGGAGGACGGCGTGGACCCGCTGGACGGTCGCCGTCGGCTCCAGGACATCGGTCCCGTAGGTGCCGGGCGCTGACCCCCGCACGTCCACCCCGGCCACGGCCCCACCCCGGCAGAGGACCACGGTGCAGCCGGTCGCCCCTTCCCGGTCGGTCCAGTGGCCGACCTCGATGCCTTCGACGTCGGTAATGCTACCCTGCGGATTCACCGTAAAACTCCCGTAAACAGGCTACCGCGTCGGCGACCGTTTCGACGAAAGTAAGATACCGGAGGTCATCAGGCTGGATGATCAGGTGCCGGGCCAGGAAGTCGACAACGGGCCGCCAGGGGCTGGCAAAAAGGATGATGGGCCGGTGGTTGAGGGCCTGAATCACCGCCAGGTTCCAGACGTAGGCAAGTTCGAGAAGGGTGCCGGTTCCACCCGGCAGAACCACGAAGGCCTCCGCCAGGTCGTAGAAGCGGTCGAGCCGCTCCCCGAGGAGCCTGGCCCTGACCTCGGCAGTGACCCAGGGGTTCGGCTTCAGGGGGTCGAAGAGGCTCAGGGTCACCCCGTGAATGGTGCCCCCGGCCTCCCGGGCGCCGCGGCTAACGGCCTCCATCGCCCCCTCGTAGCCGCCGGTTACGACCTCGAAGCCGGCCTGGGCAAGCCGGCGTCCGAGCTCGTAGGCCTCGCGGTAGAGCGGGTGGGCTTCGTCGATGCGCGAGCTTCCGAAAACCGCGACCCGCCGGCTCAAGGCTTACGGGTAGATGCTGCGGAGTCGAATCGCCTGGGCGACCCGGGAAACGGCCAGAATGTGGGCGGCCAGCCGGAGGTCCACCCGTTCGCTCCGGGCCAGGGTGACCACCTCCCGGAAGGCCCGCACCATTACCTTTTCCAGTTTGGCGTTGATGTCCTCCTCGTCCCAGAAGAAGGACTGCAGGTCCTGGACCCACTCGAAGTATGATACGGTGACCCCGCCGGCGTTGGCCAGGATGTCGGGAATCACGAAGACCCCCCGCTCGTTGAGGATCCGGTCTGCCTCCGGGGTCGTAGGGCCGTTGGCGCCCTCGGCGACGATCCGCGCCTTGACCCGGTGGGCATTGGCGGCCGTGATCTGGTTCTCCACCGCCGCCGGGATGAGGATGTCGCAGTCCAGTTCGAGGAGGTCGGCATTGGTTATGGGGGTCGCAAAGCCGAAGACCGTCCCGTTAGCCCGGACGTACTCGTCCAGTTCGGCAAGGTCCAGACCGTTCGGGTCGTAGGCCCCGCCCCGCACGTCGGAGACGGCGATTATGCGGCAGCCCTGGCCGGCAAGAAGCCGGGCCGCGGCCGAGCCGACGTTTCCGTAGCCCTGAACGGCGACCCGGGCCCCGATCAGGGAGATCCCCAGCAGTTTTGCCGCCTCCCGCACCACCAGCATGACCCCCCGCCCGGTCGCCTCCCGGCGGCCCTCGGAGCCCCCGACCTCCACCGGCTTGCCCGTCACCACGGCGGGGACGCTGTGGCCCTGGTGCATGCTGTAGGTGTCCATGATCCAGGCCATGACCTGGGGGTTCGTGTTGAGGTCAGGGGCCGGGATGTCCCGGTCTGGGCCGATGAGGATGGAGATCTCGGTGGTGTAGCGGCGGGTGAGCCGCTCAAGCTCGCCGGTGGAGAGCTGTTTCGGGTCGCAGACCACGCCGCCCTTGGCGCCCCCGAAGGGCAGCTTCACCACCGCGCACTTCCAGGTCATCCACATGGCCAGGGCCCGGACCTCGTCGAGGGTGACCCTGGGCGAGTATCGGATTCCGCCCTTACATGGACCCCGGGCCGTGTTGTGGTGGACCCGGTAGCCGGTAAAGACCCGGATGGACCCGTCATCCATCTTGACGGGGAAATGGACAATGAGCTCGCGCTTCGGCTGACTCAGGATCGCCCGGAGCCCCTCATCCAGGCCCATGTGGTCGGCGGCACGGTTGAACTGGGCGAGGGCGACTTCCCAGGGGCTGACAGCCTCGTCACGACCGGGCACCGTTGCCAGTCCTTTCGCCATTGAAAGCTACCTCCTGCCTTCGGAGATGTCCTAGTTGATGATAACATCCAGGGGGCCGATGCGCAACGTCCGGCTGGCCAGTTTCCTGGGCGCATCCGTCGAAGTTCTCCTTTACTTTCTCCTGGTCGGCCTCGGCCTTTTAACAGCCGGCCTTGGATACCTTCTCGTCCGGGGCCCTGGGCCGACCCGGCTTGAAGACCTGGCCCGCGACCCCGTTCTCTGGCCCCTTCAGACGCTCGGGGTTGTGGGCCCCACCGTTCTCTTGATGGCCGCCCGACATCCCGACCTGCTCCGGGCACTCCGGCAGACCCGGCCCCGGCGGGCGGCAACCGGCGCCGCCCGGGGAATGGTCCTCGGCCTGGGTGCGGGCTCCCTGGCCGCAGGCCTTGTCGTCGCCTGGCCGGGGCCGGGGGAGATAACCCCTGGCGACGCCGCCGGGTTCGCCACAACCCTCTGGATTCAGGCAAACGTCGCCCTGTCGGAAGAGGCAATTTTCCGCGGATACCTGTGGCTCATCCTCGAGGACCGCCTCGGCCACAGGCTAACCCTCGTCCTCACCAGCCTGCTGTTTGCCCTGGCCCACGGCGCAAATCCCGCCTTTACCCCCGCCCCCCCGGTCCTGCTCAATCTGCTCCTGGCCGGCCTGGTTCTGGGCACCCTGCGCCGCCAAACCGGATTCGCCGCCGCGGTCGGCTGGCATTTCGGGTGGAACAGCGGCCTTGGCGGACTTTTCGGCCTGCCGGTGAGCGGCCTGACGTTTCCGGCACTGCTCCGGGTGGCCGGGGCGGCCCCGGCCTTCTGGGCCGGGGGGCCGTTCGGTCCCGAAGGGGGCCTGGCCGGAACCGTGGCCCTTGCCCTCAGCTTCGGCCTCCTCGGTGGGTGGAAAGGGGCGCGGCGGACTATACTAAAGGTGCGGAGGATTTTGCCATGACGCGGTGGAGGTATCTGGCGGCAGCCTTTGCGGTGGGCCTGCTGGTCGGCGCCCTGGTGTTTTCGGCCCTCGGGGTACCGGCCCCGCCGTGGCTCCGACAAGGACCCGAACGACCCCGGGTCGTAAGCGCCGCCGGGGTCGTCCTCGACGAGGACTGGCTTGTCGGCCTCTACGACCGGGCAAGTCCCAGCGTCGTCCGAATAACCCAGACCCGGGGCGACAGTCAGGTCGGCCTCGGCTCCGGCATTGTCCTCGACCGCGACGGCCACATCCTTACCAACAACCACGTGGTGGCCGGGGCCGACCGCCTCTTCGTCACCCTGCCGGACCGGACCCGGGTGGAGGCCCGGATTGTCGGACGCGACCCCGGCAACGACCTGGCCGTCGTCAAGATTGACGCCGACCCGGCCAGGCTTACACCGGCCACCCTCGGCGATTCCTCGACGGTCCGGCCGGGGCAGTTTGCCATCGCCCTGGGAAACCCATTCGGCCTGGACCGCACAATAACCCTCGGCATCATCAGTGGGGTCGGGCGCACCATCCCAACTGGGGGCCGCCCCCTCCGGTCCCTCATCCAGACCGATGCTCTCATCAACCCCGGCAATTCCGGGGGACCCCTGCTTAACTCGCGCGGGGAGGTCATCGGGATAAACACGGCCCTCGACTCAACTCAGCTAACCGGCGACAGCCGGGGGGCCGCCTTCGGCCTGGCCGTCCCCATCAATATCATCAAGCAGGTGCTCCCGAGGATGCTTGCCGGGGAGACGGTCAAGCACCCGTGGCTGGGCATCTCCAGCCAGGAGCTGGACCCGCTCCTGGCCAGCGAGCGGGGCATCCCCATCACGGCTGGGGCCCTGGTCCAGCGGGTCGTCCGGGACAGCCCGGCCGACCAGGCTGGCCTGCGGGCCGGGGACGTCATTACCCGGGTCGACGGGCGGCCGGTCCGCCGGGCCGAAGACATTGCCGATTACCTTGACACGGCCAAGGCCGTTGGCGAAACGGTAACCCTCGAAGTCTGGCGGGACGGCGAGACCTTCAACCTTGAAGTGACCCTGGGGGAATGGCCGGAGACGCTGGGCACCCGCTGAGTGCGGCCGCGCCGGCAACCGTCGAGCCCTTGAGCGGCCGGCGACGGTGGGTCATCGCCTTTGTCGGGCTGCTCCTGCTGTTTACCAGCTCGGGCGTCGGCTTTTACGGCTTCAGCGCGTTCGTAAAGCCCCTATCCGCCGAATTCGGGTGGGGCCGGGGCGAGATCAGCCTGGCCATCACCGTGCAGTTTCTGACGACTGCCATTGCCGGGCCGCTGGTTGGACGGCTGGTGGACCGCTACGGGCCGCGCCGGCTGATGCTGACCGGGCTTTGCCTTTACGGGCTGACCCTGCTCGGCCTGAGCCGGATGTGGACCCGCTGGCACCTGCTGGCCGGTTTCGTGAGCCTGGGCCTTGGCAGCGCCCTCTTCGGGACGGTGCCGGTTCAGAGCGCGGTTGCGGCGGCCTTTGGGCCCCGCCGGGGCCGGGCGGTGGGGCTGGTGACCATGGGCATCAGCCTCGGCGGGGTCCTGATGGCCCCGGTTGCGGTGGTCCTGGTCGACAGCCTGGGCTGGCGGTCTGCCCTTGCCGTCCTCGGCCTTGGGATTCTGGTCCTGATGCCCCCGGTTGTCGCGGCCGCCATCCGGCTCCCCCGCAGCCGGTCACCTGCGGACCGGCCGGCCCCGCCCGGCCCGTCCCTGGGCGACGTCATCCGCCAGCCGGTATTCTGGGCCCTGGGGGCCGCCATTTTCGCCGGCAGCCTCGGGTCCCTGGCAACCCTCTTCCACCTGGTCAGTTTCTTCACCGACCGCGGCCTGGACCCCCTCACGGCGTCGGCCCTGCTCAGCCTGACTACCGGTTTCGGGGTCGCGGCCAAGCTCATCTTCGGCCCCCTCTGCGACCTCATCTCGGCCCGCCGGGTGATGGTCCTCACCTTCAGCCTCCAGGTGGCCGGTCTGTGCGGCTACCTGTTTCTGCCGCCCGGGGTCCCCTCCTACGCCGCCACCGCCGTGGTCTTCGGCCTGGGCATGGGGGCCAATTCGGCCGTTCACCCGATCCTGGCGAGCCAGACCTTCGGGCTGGCCGCCTTCGGAACCGTCTTCGGCGCCCTGGTCGCCTTCTTTCAGGTGGCGTCAGCCCTCGGGCCCGCCGTTGCCGGCCTGGCCTACGACCTGACCGGCAGCTACTCGGCGGCCTTCTTGATGTTCCTGGGCGGGCTCACGGTCGGACTGCTGAGCCTGGGCCTCAGCGGCCGACTGCTGGCCTCCGCCCCCCGGCCCTAGTCGAGACCCAGCGTCCGGGCAACGGCTTCCCGCTGGAAGTCCAGGTCCCCGAAACGGATCTCCAGCGCCTTGCCCCGCCGGGTGTAGAGCTGCAGGTCGTAGTCCCGGGTGAAGCCGATGGCCCCGTGAATCTGGTGGGCCTCGGCGAAAACCCGCCGGCAGGCCTCGCTGGCCCAGCCCTTGGCGATGGCCACCTCCCGGTCCGCCTCCAGGCCCTCGCTGAGGGCCCAGGCGGCCTGATAGGTCACAAAGCGGGCCCCGTCCACGTCGGTGGCCATGTTGGCGCACTTGTGCTGAATCGCCTGGAAGGATCCGATGGGCACCCCGAACTGGACCCGGGTCTTGGCGTAGTTGACGGCCATCTCAAAGGCCTTCTGGGCGCCACCGACCAGGTAGGCGCAGGCGGCGACGGTGGCCCGCCGGATCAGCCGCCGGAAGACGACTTCGCCGCCCCCGGCCTCCCCCACGACCGCATCCCGGCCGACCCGCACATTGTTGAAGGTCACCTCGGCCTGCTTGTCCTTGGCGATGGTCTTGAGCAGCTCCACGGTGAGACCGGGGGCGTTGCCCGGAACCAGGATGGCCGTGAGGCCCTCGGGGGTTCGGGCGGCGGTCAGAATGTACCCTGCCACATTGGCCCAGGGCACGAAAAGCTTCGTGCCGTTCAGAACGTAGAAGTCCCCGTCGGGCCGGCCTTCAAGGGAGACCGTGCTCAGGTCGTTTTCGCTTCCGGGCTCGTCGATGGCGTAGGTTGCGATGAGCTCCCCGGCCGTAATCTTCGGCAGCAGCTCCCGCTTCTGGGCCTCGGACCCGTGGTCCAGGACGGCCAGCCCCACCGCCATCGTCTCAATGTAGGGGGCCGGCAGCAGCGCCCGGCCCATCTCCTCCAGGAGGAGGGACATGTCCAGGTAGGTCAGGCCGAGGCCCCCGTATTCGGCCGGGAACGGCAGACCCAGCCAGCCCAGGTTCGCCATCTTCTGCCAGAGGGCAGGCGGGTACCCCAGCGGGTCCTGCTCCATCTCCCGGACAAGGCGCGGCGGGCACTCCGCCTCAAGGAAGTCCCGGGCCGACTTCCGGAGCATCTCCTGTTCTTCGGTGAATCCCAGGTCCATGATTTCAGCTCCTCCCCTTTGGTGTTGTGCGATTCAGGGCCGCCGGTAGGCCCCGAAGGGCCCCAGCGGGGTGCCGCCGAGCAGGTGCATGTGCAGGTGGAAAACTACCTGGCCCGAGTCCGGGCCGTTGTTAATCACCAGGCGGTAGCCCGTGGATTTTACGCCCTGCTTCTCGGCCACAACCTGCGCCGCCCGGAACATCCGCCAGACGGTTTGAGCGTGGCGTTCTTCCAGGTCGTTGACCGAGGCGATGTGTTCCAGGGGCACCACCAGGATGTGAACCGGGGCCCGGGGCAAGATGTCCTTGAAAGCGATAACGGCGTCGTCCCGGTAAACGACGTCGGCCGGCGCTTCGCCCGCGATGATGCGACAGAAGATACAGTCCCGGGCCATCGCCCCTAATTTACGTGAAACCCCCGCCGAAGTCAAATCGGCCCTGGGTTGCCAGGTCCAGGGGACTCCAGACTGCGCTGGGCCGGTCCCGGAGGGCCACGTCAACCCGGACCGGATTCGCCCCGGCCGCCTCAAAGATCCGGGCGACCGTCCGCCGGGCCAGCCGGGGGGAATTGTTCACCGCGGAGAGGTGGGCCAGCCAGACGGTCCGGGGCCGGCCGTCGGCCACCTGGAGGAGAATTCGCGCCGCCTGCTCGTTGGAAAGGTGCCCCTTCGGGGCGGCGATCCGGGCCTTGAGGGCGCCGCTGTACGGACCGCCCAGGAGCCGTCTCAGGTCGTGATTGGAGTCCAGGATGATCAGGTCGGCCTGCCGCAGGGCTGAGATGAGCTCCTCGCAGGATTCGCCGAGGTCGACCGCCAGGGCCACCCGCCACGGCCCGAACCCCACCAGATACCCGACGGGCTGCCGGGCATCGTGGGGCAGGCCGAAGCTGGTCACCAGAAAGCCCCCGACGGCGACGGTTGTACCCACGGGCTGGGTCAGACCTTCAACCCGCAGGCCGCCGCGCCGCAGTTCGTCCAGGGTACCGGGACTTGCAATCACGGGCAGGCGGAAACGCCGGCAGACCGCCCCGACGGCTGAGGCGTGGTCGGCGTGCTCGTGGGTGAGGAAAACCCCCACGGGCCGCGGCCGGCCCGGCAGCCGGCGGAGCTCAGCCTGAATCTGCCGCAGGGGGATTCCGGCATCGATGAGCAGGGCCTCTTCCCCGGACCAGAAAAGATAGGCGTTTCCGCTGCTTCCGCTGGCGAGCGACTTTACCCGAAGCGTAAGCGGCCTCCCCGGCAGGGTCGCTGGTTCAAAGGATTATACCCCCGTTTGCCCGACGGACGCCGCTCCCCGAGCCGCTCCTGGCCGGCCAGGAGCGGGAATCCGCGATATATCAGGCTATAGTAATATTTCTCCGGGAGGCCAGAAATGATGGCTGCCGGTCCGTGCTGTCCACCGGATCCGCCTCCCGCCGGGCGGGAGCTACCGGGGCCTGTAGCGGGTCGTTTCCAGCTTGGGCTCGGCGTGGTCATTCTGGCGGTCCTTCTCCTTGTGGCCGGGGAACGGCTGGGCCTCCTGGCGCCGGCAAAGGCGGCGATTCCCCCTCCCGTCGGGCTTGGGCTGGTTGCGGCCGCCGGCTGGCCAGTTTTCCGGGAAGTTCTGGCCGCGGCCCGGCGCCGGCAGGTGACTTCCCACACCCTGATGACGGTGGGGGCGCTGGCCGCCCTGGCCGTCGGCGAGTGGCTTTCGGCCCTCATCGTCGTGCTCTTCATGCGGGCGGGCGAGACCATCGAGGAGTTTACCTTGCGCCAGGCCCGGCGGGCGGTCTACGACCTCGCCAGCCTTTCGCCCCGGCGGGCCACGGTCATCCGGGATGGTGCCGAGATTGAGGTTCCCATTGACCAGGTTCGGGCCGGCGAGACGGTGCTGGTCCGCAACGGGGAGCTTGTGCCGGTGGACGGGGTCGTTGTCGACGGTCGGGCGGCCGTCGACCAGGCCGCCCTTACCGGGGAGAGCCTGCCGGTGGAGGTGGGGCCGGGCGCGCCCGTCTACGCCGCAACGGTGGTCCGGCAGGGCTACCTGCGGGTCCGGGCAGAGCGGGTCGGACCGGACACCACCTTCGGGCGGGTCCTCAGGCTGGTTGAGGAGGCCGGGGCCAACCGCGGCCGGATGCAGCGGCTGGCCGACCGGTTTTCGGCCTGGTATCTGCCCGTCGTTCTCGGGGTCGCCGCCGGAACCCTCGCGCTGGGCGGGGGTCCGCTGGCGGCCGCCGCCGTGCTGGTAGTGGCCTGCTCATGCGCCTTCGCCCTGGCCACCCCGGTGGCAGTGCTGGCGGCGGCCGGGGCGGCGGCCCGTCATGGCATATTGATCAAGGGCGGCCGGTTTATCGAGGCCCTGGCCCGGGCCGATGTCCTCCTTATCGACAAGACCGGCACCCTGACCCTGGGACAGCCGCAGGTTGCCCGGGTGGAACCGGCCGACGGCTGGTCGGCGCCCGACCTTCTTACGCTGGCGGCCGCGGTCGAAGCCGGTTCCAGCCACCCGGTTGCGGCGGCCGTCCGGGCGGCCGCCCGGGAGCGGGGCCTCCTGCCCCCGGCCGTCGAAGACTTCGAGGAAGTTCCCGGCCACGGCGTGCGCGCCCGGGTTGACGGCCGGTGGGTCTGGGTCGGCCGGCCCGACCGGCTCGGGTTCGACCTGGCCGGCTCTCCCGGTCAGACGGTGCTGGCCGTCGTCGCCGAGGACGGCGGGGGCCGGAAACTGTGCGGCCTGGTCCGGGTCAGCGACAGCCTGCGCCCGGAGGTTCCCGAAGCCCTGCGGCTGCTCCGGGCCGCCGGAATCCGGCACATTGAGCTACTCACCGGCGACCGGCCGGAGGCCGCCGCCGTGCTGGCGGGTCCCCTGGGGATTCCGTACCGGGCCGGGCTAATGCCGGAGGATAAGCTGGCAGCCGTCAACTACTACCGGGCCCGGGGCCACACCGTTGTCATGGTTGGCGACGGTATAAATGATGCCCCGGCCCTGGCCGCCGCCGACGCCGGCATCGCGATGGGGGCGGTGGGCAGCGCCCTCGCGATTGAGACGGCCCCCGTAGTCCTCCTTCGGGAAGACTGGCGGCTCATCCCGGAAGCCATTCACCTTGCCCGCCGCACCGTCCGGGTCATCTGGCTTAACCTGCTCCTTACCGGGCTCTACAACCTGGGCGGCCTGAGTCTTGCCGCCGCCGGAATACTGCCGGTCCCGCTGGCCGCCGCGGCCCAGTTTATCCCCGACCTGCTTATTCTGGGCAACTCGGCCCGGCTGGCCCGCTGGCGGCCCCGGTGAGGGGTCCGGGTCAGCGGCCTGGGTTATAATCATCGGGGATGGCCGTACGGGAGATTTTAAAATACCCTGACCCGCGCCTGCGGACCAAGGCGAAGCGGGTGCGGGAGGTCGACAGCTCCATCCAGCGGCTCATCGACGACATGGTCGAAACGATGCGGGCCGCCAACGGGGTGGGCCTGGCCGCAACCCAGATCGGGGTGCCCCTGCGGGTGGCCGTCATCGAACCGCGGGACGGCCAGCTTATCGTGCTCATAAACCCCGAGATTGTCAAAACTTCGGGCCAGCGCCGGGTCGAGGAGGCCTGCCTCAGCATCCCCGGGTACTGGGGGGAGCTCACCCGGTCGGAAGTAGTCGTCGTCCGGGCCCTGGACCGCAACGGCCGGGAGATCCGGGTCAGGGGCACGGGGCTGCTCGCCCAGGCCCTGGAGCACGAGATCGACCACCTGAACGGCGTCCTGTACATCGACCGCCTCGACCGGCCCGAAGACCTGCACCGGGTGGAGGCCGAGGCGGAGGAGGCGGCCACCTAGGTGCGCCGGGCCAACCTGCCCCTCTTTGTCTTCATTATTGCCCTGACGGCCCTGGCTCTCTGGATTGATTGGCCGCAGAAGCCGGAAAATTACCTGCCCCCGATTCTGCCGTGGCCCGCCAACCCGGGGATCCACCTCAAAATCGGGTCGTGGGAGTTCCACCGGCAGGGTTTCCGGCTGGGTCTGGACCTGCAGGGCGGCACCAACCTGGTTTACCAGGCAGACCTTTCAAAGATTGACCCGCAGGACCGGGAAGCGGCCATGAACGCCCTGGTCCACACCATCGAACGGCGGGTCAATGCCTTCGGGGTCGCTGAGGCCGTCGTCCAGCGGCTCGGCAACGACCGGGTTGCCGTCCAGCTCCCCGGGGTGCGGGATATCGAGGAGGCCAAAAGGCTCATCGGTCAGACCGCCCAGCTGGTCTTCAAGGAGCGGACCTACGACCCGGCCGGCAATCCCACCGACAAAGACATCGGCCTGACCGGGGCCGACCTGCGCCGGGCTTACCCGTGCACCGACGAGCTCGGGCGGCCGGCCGTCTGCCTGGAATTTAACGACCGGGGCGCCAGGATCTGGGCCGACGTCACGACACGGCTGGCCGGCCGTTCCGATGCCGCCGTGGCCATCTTTCTTGATAACGACCTCCTCACCGCGCCGGTGGTTCGGAGTCCCATCCTCCAGGGCCGCACCATCATCGAAGGCAACTTCACCGTGGACTCCGCCCGTCTGCTGGCAACCCAGCTCAACTCGGGTGCCCTCCCGGTTCCCATCCGGGTTATCCGCCAGGAAGACGTGGGGGCCACCCTCGGGGCCGATTCGGTCCGTAAGAGCCTCATCGCCGGGGCCCTGGGGATTGCGGCGGTGATGCTGTTCATGGTCGGCTACTACCGGTTCCCGGGTCTCGTCGCCGACGTCGCCCTGGGAATCTACGCCCTGCTGGTCCTGGCCGTCTTCAAGCTGATTCCGGTTACCCTCACCCTGGCCGGGATTGCCGGGTTTATCCTCTCGGTCGGGATGGCCGTGGACGCCAACATCCTCATCTTCGAGCGGATGCGGGAGGAGCTCAGGGCCGGCCGGACCCTGGGGGCCGCCCTCGAAGCCGGTTTCAACCGGGCCTGGACGTCGATCCGGGACAGCAACGTTTCGACCCTGATTACGTGCGGGATCCTCTGGGTTTTTGCCAGCAGCCTTGGAACCCCCCTTCTGCAGGGGTTTGCGCTGACGCTGGCCATCGGCGTGGTTATCAGCATGTTCAGCGCCATTACCATAACCCGGAATTTCATGCGGCTCGCCCACGAGCTCTGGTTTGCCCGGCCGGATGCCCTCGAAAGCCCGGTGGTCCGGTTCCTTTTCGATGTCGAGGCCGAAGTTGCCAAGCGGGTAACCGCCCAAACCTGGAAGCCGGCAGGCCGCTGAGATGTTTGACCTGGTTGGCAAGCGGTATTACTTCTTCCTGCTCTCCCTGCTGGTGATCATTCCGGGTGTGGTTTCCCTCCTGATTCCGCCGGCCCTGCGGCTGGGAATCGATTTCACCAGCGGGACGACCATGACCCTGCGGTTCCAGCGGCCGGTGGACCTGGCGGAGCTGCGGGCGGCCTTCGCCGAATTCGGGCATCCGGACGCGGTTATTCAGGTCACCGGGGGCGGCGACTTCATTGTGAGGACCCGGCCCTTCAGCGAGCTGGAGGGGGGCGGTACCGAGGAATCGGTGCGGAGCCGGCTGGTTGAGTTTCTCCAGGCCAGATTCGGCCCGGTGGACGTTCTGGATTTTGCGACCATCTCGCCGGTGGTTGCCGCCGAGACGGTGAGAAACTCGGCCCTGGCCGTGGCCGCCGCCTCGGTGGGAATCCTGCTTTACCTGACCTTCGCCTTCCGGAGCGTGCGCCACCCGTTCCGCTACGGCGTGTGCGCGGTGGTGGCCCTCCTCCACGACGCCCTGGTGGTGGTTGGGATCTTCTCCATCCTGGGTAAGGTTGCCGGGGTCGAGGTCGACACGATGTTCATCACCGCCCTCCTGACGGTCATCGGCTTCAGCGTGCACGACACCATCGTGGTCTTTGACCGGATCCGTGAAAATGCCCGCCGGCTTGCCGGCGCCGACTTCCCCGCGGTTGTCAACTACAGCCTGCTCCAGACCGTCGGCCGGTCCCTGAACACGTCGCTTACCGTGGTCTTTACCCTGACAGCCCTGCTGCTCTTTGGGGGCGTAACCATCCGCACATTCGTTCTTGCCCTGCTCATCGGTATCATTAGCGGGACTTACAGTTCGATTTTCAACGCCAGCATGCTGCTGGTCGCCTGGAACGAGGGTGATTTCGGCCGGCTGACCCGGCGGATTCTCGGGCTTGTGCCGGCCAGGGGGTAGCATGGGTGCGATTTTATTCAAAGAGCTTCGGGCCCGGGCCCGAAACCCGCGGACGGTTCTTCTGCTGACGGTTTACCTGGTCCTGCTCGGGGGCCTGTCTTATCTTTACTTCCGGGCGCTGGCCGACCAGCCCCTGCGAGGCGGGGCCCAGGCCGCGGCCACCGGCCGGGCCATATTCACCTCCATCGTCACGGTGGAGCTACTGCTGGTCTGCTTCCTCACGCCCAGCTTTACGGCGGGGCTTGTTGCCGGGGAGCGGGAACGTCAGACCCTCGACCTCCTGATAACCACCCCAATCCGGTCCCACTCCATCGTCTTCGGGAAACTGCTCGCTGCCCTGGCGGTTATCATCCTGCTGATTGTGACGGCTGTGCCGGTTCAGAGCGTCGCCTTTATGCTCGGCGGGGTTGACCCCCTTCAGATTGTGACGGCATCCGCCCTTCTGCTCGTTACCGCCCTGGCGTTTGGGGCCCTCGGCCTGCTCAGCTCGGCGGTTATGCGCACCAGCCTGGCGGCGACCGTTCTGGCCTACGCCCTGGTTCTGATCCTGGTCCTCGGGACCGGCTCGGTGAGGAGTTTGACGACCGATACCCCGGCCGGTCGGCTGACGGGCATTCTGGCCTACGTTGACCCGTTCTCGGCGGTCGGGGGCGCCCTCGGGATTCAGCAGTTTGAAATCGGCCGTTCCCCCGAACCCCTCCCGCCCCAGGCGGCCGTCATCGAAGCCCGGCCGCTGCCGCAGGTCAGGCCCGACCCGGCGGGGCTTCTCGGGGCCCAGCGGGGCGTCGCCCTCCGGCCCAATCCGGTTCAGATGCCGCCGGTGGTTCGCGAGCTGGTGCGCCCGGCCGACAACCGGGTGATTCCGTACTATCTGGCCGCTTATCTCGGCCTCACCGGGGCATCCCTGGCGGTTTCAGCCCGGCTTTTGCGACAGACCTGATGGTACAGGAGGCAGTGCTCCCCATGGCCGAAGCCGACGTTGACCTGTGGGAGGACGTCCACGAGGCCCTGTTGCTGGCCGAACCCACCGCAGTCAGCGCGATCCAGATCAGCGTCGAGGACGGGGTCGTGGTTCTGGAAGGGGTCGTCCGGACCGAGGTGGCGCGCCAGCTGGCGCCCGTGGTCGTCAGCACGGTCCCCGGCGTCAAGCGGGTAATCAGCCGGCTGACCAGCGACACCGACATCCAGATTCGGGTTGCCTCAGCAATCATGGCCGACCGGCGGTTCCAGGGGTCGAAGCCGGTTCAGGTCGAGTCTTTCCTGGGAAATGTCCGGCTTCGGGGGCGGGTCCCCTCGGCCGAACATAAGATTCTGGCCGAACAGATCGCCCGCCAGGTGCCCGGTGTTCGGGACGTCATCAACGAGCTGACGGTTGGCCCCTGACGCAGAGGACGAAGTTTCCGGCCCGGTCGGTGTGGTACTCGTAGTCGGTGCTGCCGGCCCGCACGACGACCCGGTAGCCCGGGGTTATAACCTGGGCGTAAAATTTCCCTTGCTCGGGACAACCCAGGCTCGTATCCGGCCAGTCCACCGCCTCCAGGCTGACCAGCCGGACCCTGCCCGGGTCCTGACCTGACCGTCGGGCGGCATCGGCCCGGACTGCCGCCACAATCCGCTCGGCCCCGGGGGGAACCGGCGGTTCGGCAGACTGGCCGCCCGGGCCGCCACATCCCCCCAGGAGGCCGCCGGCCAGCCCCATCAGGCCGACCAGAAGGCCGACCCGTCCCCGCCCAAACCTTACCGCCACAAAGGCCGCGGTTCCGGCAACCGCCAGGCCCGCCCCGACAAGCGCCGGCACCCTGACTCCGCTGAGCTGGCCCCCCGGGCTGACCGACGGCTCCGCACGGGTTGCAGTCCGCTCGGCGCTGCCCGAAGGCTGAGCCGGAGCCAGCTGGGCGGCCGGGGTCATCGGCTGGGGAGCCGGCCGTGGAAGGAGGAGGTCGGCCCCGATGAGAAAAAGGCCAGCGAGCACGGCCGCCAGGGCCGCCAGTTCTGCCAGCCGACGGACCGGCCGGCGGGGGAGAATTACCGGCCGGGGCGGGCTTTCGAGGGGCAGGGCGGCCACCAGGTCTTTGACCCGTTGAAGGTCGGCCAGGAGCTCCCGGCACCGGCTGCAGCTGGCCAGGTGAGCCTCTACCGTTTGGCGCTCTTTGGCCGAAAGCTCCCCATCCAGGTAGGCCGAAAGCAGGGCCTCCAGGTCCGGGTCGTGAAGGTCGGGTTTTCCGCTCACGTCACTCCCGTCGTTTGAGCAGGGCCGCCCGCAGGCCGAGCCGTCCCCGGTGGACCCGGGACCGCACGGTTCCCAGCGGCCAGCCGGTAATGGCCGCAATCTCAGTGTAAGCATAGCCGAAAAGGTCGGCAAGAACCACCGCAAGCCGCTGGTCCGGTTCCAGTTCCCGGAGGGCCCGGCGGACCAGCTCCTGGCGCTCGGCCGCAAGGAAGGCCTCCTCCGGGTCCCCGTCAGGGTTCGGCGGCTCCGGGGGGTTGCCGGGACCGGCCCGCCGGGCGGCGGCCAGCCGCCGCAGACGGTCCCGGCACCGGTTAAGGGCGACCTTGAAGAGCCATGCCCGCAGGTCGCCCCGGATCGACCCAATGTTGAGCCAGGCTGCGACGAAGGCTTCCTGGGTGGCGTCGGCGGCCTCGTCCGGGTCGTTGAGGACGTGGCGGCAGAAGGTAAAGACGGCGGGCTGATATTCGGCGACCAGCCGCTCGAACGCGGCCGCATCACCCCGCCGGGCCCGCTCCAGAAGCAACTGGTAGCCGTCGACCGCTCCCATCAACTGATTTTAGCCCGCCGTTCCGGCGGAGCGCCGGAAACTCCCGACGGCCGCATGCCAGGCCAGTCACAACATGGTGGTCGACTCCGTCCTGCGCCGCAAAATATTGCGGCCGATCGGGGCGCGAAGGCCACACTGGCCGGCTTCCGCCGCTTCAGCCGATGAGCCGCCGCAACCTCTGGGCGGCTTCACGGGCTAGAGCCGCAAAATTTCTCCACAGACGCGGTCACCAGGGTCCGTCCGATAGGTGGTGGGATGAGCCGGTCGACTTCGTTGACTGTGGGGGCAGGCGCTCCCGGGCAAAAAACAACCCTGACAGGTCTGAGGCCGCTATGGGTAAATCCATGAGCAGTTCTCCGGGTGCCCGGGGTTTTCTGGACCAACAACCCGGCCAAGAGATGCGTGCCCAGACGGTCCGCGGTGGGGCCGATGTGCCAGGCCTGGCTGACGGTCTTGAAAGCCCGGGTCCAACAGGGGCCATCCGGGACCTTAAATTCCTCCCACCGCCTTTGGGACAAAGGGGTCAGATACAATTTATTGCGGCCGACTTTACTGCCGGGTAAAATAACGGCAGGCGGCATGGCTGGACCGAAGCTGCTTCACACGGCGGATATCCACCTTGGGCGGCCCTTCAGCTTCCTGCCGTAGACCGCGGCCCAGGACCACCGGATCAGAATAGCCCGCACCTTCAGCCGCCTTATCGAACTGGTCAACGACGAAGGATTTGACCTGCTTTTGATTGCCGGGGATCTTTTTGACTCCGCCCGACCCGACGACAATACCCTGGCCTCAGCCATTGCCCAACTCAGGCGGCTTAAGGTTCCGGCCGTTCTGCTGCCCGGAAATCATGACCGACCCAACCCGCGGTCGGGCTACCCCTACGCCGAGCTGCGGTCTCGCTGTCACAACGTGCGGGTATTTTTACAGCCCGAGCCCGCCGCCTTTGAATTTCCCGGGCTGGGGCTGGTCGTTTACGGCCGGGCGGGGGCACACGATCCTCGGACCAGCCCGCTGCTCGGGTTTGAAAAGCGCCCGGGATTTTCGTTTCACGTGATTATGGCTCACGGCTCTTATGTTATTCCAGGTTTAACTAAACCGGAAAGGTTTCCCATTGATGATAAAGACCTAGCCGCCTGCTTTGCCGATTACGTGGCCCTCGGCGACTGGCACGGCTGCAGGGAGGTCCGGACGGCCCGGCCGGCGGCCTGGTACTCAGGCGGACCCGAGCCCCTCAAATTCGGTGAGGATGCGGGCGGGTTCGTCCTCGAAGTCCGCCTGGGTGATGGCCCAGAGGGGGTGCGGGTTGTACCCCGAAGGGTCGGGGAAGCCAGGGCCCGGGCTGAGGAGCTCGACCTCTCAGGTTTACATGGGCCCGAGGATGTGCATGCGGTTCTTGCCGGAATGAAGGATCGGACCCTCATGCTCGAGTTGAGGCTTAGGGCCGTTGGGCTTGAGTTCAACGGAGTTTACCCAGAAGTTGGATGTAAAGTAGGCTCTGGTGACAGGCAGACCGGACCGTCAGAGGGATTGAGGTAGGCGACTGCCTAAGTCCTCGTGCATTGAATTTCGGAATTGACTCCCTGGAGCAGGCATGCCGCTTCGGTGAGGGCTGCTTTGAGCTCGGCAACCATGCAGGATGTTAACCACCATCTCGGTGACGGCCGCCTCGTTGTAGTGCCGCCAGGCCTCAGCCTTCTGCCGCATCGCCTCGGCCTCGGCCAGCCCCTGGGTCCGGGTCACCTCGGCCTCGGCAAAACCCCGCGCCCGGATCGCATCGGCGTCCCCGGCCGCCTCGGCCCGCCGCCGGTATTCCTCGGCCTGGGCCAGAAGCTCAATCCGCTGCCGCTCGGCCTCGGCCGGCTTGACCACCGTCGCCAGCAGCTCCTGGGCCCTGCGGCCGACCTCGCGCTCCTGAATTTGGGTCTGAAGCTCCTTCTCGACGATGGCCACCTTCAGCTCTTCGGCCTTGATGGCCTGGGCGACCCGGTACCGCCCGCCGAAGTGGGCTGGGCAAAATGGAGAATTTTCGGTCGAGCCTTTGTGCACTCCGCACATGGTCGGCCGTCGCAGGGTGCCGGTCCGGAACAGGTTTGGGCCGGTCAGGCACCCGTCAGATGAACCGTTCCGTGGCTTATAGCCATCTATTTCACCGATGACCGACCATTTCCTGCTTCAACGACCGGGTCCTCATAGACCGGCCAGGGCCCGTTCCGCCGCCAGAGGGGGAGTCTCGGCACCCCTCTTCGGGAGTTCTTCCATGCCACATTGAGGTCCCGACTTACCTCAAGCTGGCACATCTCACAGCGGCCCGCGGGCCCTGACCTTGCGCTCTCCGGACATCCGGCCGATAATGGCCCCGCCCGGGCAACGGCAGCGCGGCTTCGCGGCCGCCGATGGCTCCGGTCAGCCCGGGTCACACGGGGCGCACGGCGGTGACCAGCTGCCTGACAGCCGCCTTCGGCGGCGCCGGCTTCGCCGGCAGTAGCCGTGCCGGTGCAGGTAGGTTGAGCCGCCGCCGGGCCTCGGGCTCAGCCGGTCGCCTTCGACGACGCGGTCGGCCGGCTGGCGCCTCCGGGGAGCGCCGGCCCCACAGTCGACGAAATCGACTGGCTCGTCCCACCGCCTACGGGACGGACCCGCCCGCTCACCCGGCCGAGTCGCCTACGGCGACTGTGACTGTCTCAAATCTTTCTGAACCTGCACAGTATTGCGTACGATTTGGACCCATCGGACCCGAGATACGGGATCAGGCGGCTTCTGGTTCTAATAAAACGTTAAGGATTTCTTAGGCCGGTTTTAATCGTGGGCGACTATTTTGTAAGGGCGGAGGTGAACAGAGATGACCTTCTGGTACAGCCGGCGCTGTCCCCGCTGCGGGGGGGACCTTTACCTGGACGAAGATGAGACGGGCCGCTTCTACGTCTGCTTCCAGTGCGCCCGGGAGTACGCCATCGAATATATCGAGCGGCTGACGGCCGAGAAGGCCCGGGAAGCCGCTGCTGAGCGGGCGGAAAAAGAGGTAGCTGTCGCCGGGGCGCGCCGCTAGGAAGTAGCCAGCCGGACTGACGTCCATCGGTTATAATCCAGTGTGACCGTCCCGGCCCTCGGCCTCATCCTGGCCGCCGCCCTCGTCCACGCAACCTGGAACTTTCTGGCCAAGCGGGTCCAGGGCGGGGCCGAGTTCACCTGGCTTTTCAGCATCGTTTCAACCGTCCTTTACGGGCCGGTAACGGCCGCCGTAATCCTTTTTCAGCGGCCCACCTTCGGGCCAGCCCAGCTGGCCGGCCTCGGGGTCACCATCTTCCTGGAGCTGTTCTATATCCTCGTCCTCCAGCGGGCCTACCGGGCCGCAGACCTGTCGCTGGTCTACCCGGTCGCCCGGGGCACCGCCCCAATGGTAGCCACCACCGGTGCCGTGATCCTCTTCGGCGAGCGGCCCGGGCCTGTTGCCCTGGCCGGGGCCGGGCTCATCATCGTCGGTCTGCTCCTGGTGGCGGGAAATCCCGGCCGCCTGCTCGAGCCGGCCGCGGCGCGGGGAATTACCTACGCCCTTCTGGTCGGGTTTACCATCGGCAGCTACACCCTCTGGGATAAGTTTCTGGTCACCGACCTCGGCCTCCCACCCCTCGTCCTGAACTGGGCCGTAACGGCGGGCTTCAGCCTCCTGCTGCTGCCGGCCGCCCTGCGCCGCCGGACCGAGGTGGGCCTCATCTGGCAAAAACGCCGGGCGGAGACCGTACTTATGGGGGTCTGCTTTCCCCTTTCGTACATCCTGGTCCTTACGGCACTAACCTTCGCCCCGGTCAGCTACATTGCCCCGGCCCGGGAAATCAGCGTGCTATTCGGGGCGGTGCTCGGCGCCCGGGTTCTCAAAGAGCCGGACTTCGGACGCCGCCTCACCGGCGGACTGCTTATTGTCAGCGGCGTCATCGCCCTGACTGTCGGCTGATTGACAGAAAATTAACCCAGCTGATAGAAAGTACTGGGGATGCGCCGCCATGACCTCACTGCCTGACCGCCTCGAACTCGAACTCGTCGATATGGCATTCCGCGGCGAAGCCGTCGGCCGTTTCGACGGGCGGGTTGTTTTCGCTGCCTACGGGATTCCTGGCGAGCGGGTTGAGGTCGAGCTTTACAAGCACCGCTCCCGGTTTGCCCGGGGCAGGGTGGTCGCCGTCCACCACCCCTCGCCCTTCCGGGTCGCCGCGCCCTGCCCCTACTTCGGCGAATGCGGGGGCTGTCAGTGGCAGCACATCGATTACCCGAAACAGCTTGAGTTTAAACAGAAGGTTCTGGCCGACCAGCTTCGCCGGATCGGCCACTTCGAAGACCCGCCGGTCCGGCCGCCCATCGGCATGGTTGACCCCTGGCGCTACCGTAATCACGCCCGCTTTTCGGTGGATTATGACGGCCGGCTGGGCTTCATGAGACCCGAAAGCCACGATTTCCTCGGGATTGACTACTGCCTGATCATGCAGGAACCCATTAACGACGTCCTGCGCCGCCTCCAGGGCCGGGTGCCCAAACTCCACCAGGTGGTGGTGCGCTGCAGCCTGCGGACGGGCCAGGTCCTGGTGGAGCCGCATCACCCGGCCATCCCCTGGGACCCGAACTGGCGGGACGATTACCTCGAAGAGGAGCTTCTGGGCCGCCGCTTCCGGGTATCGCCGCCCTCGTTCTTCCAGGTCAACACCAGGCCCGAACGCCGGGATTTAAGCTGGCTTATCAAACCGGGCTGGGGCTACCCGGCCGTCGGAGATTACAGCATCGCTGACATCCTGGGTCTGCTCGTGCTTCGGTATGTCGACCCGACCGGCATCGAGACCGTGGTCGACGCCTACAGCGGCGTCGGAACCTTCGGGGTCATCCTCGCGGACAAGGTCCGGCAGGTTATCGGCATCGAGGAGTCCCGGAGCGCCGTGCGGGACAGCCGCCACAACAGCCAGGGCGTCCCCAATTTCGAAATGATTGAGGCCAAGACCGAGGCCGTCCTCCCGACCCTGGACCACCCGGTTGACGCCGTTATCCTGGACCCGCCCAGGGTCGGCTGCGCTCCCGAGGTCATGACGGCCCTGCTCAAGCTTGCGCCCCCAAAGGTCATTTACGTCTCCTGCGACCCCGCTACTCTGGCCCGGGACCTGCGGATTCTGGTGGACGGCGGGTACCGGCTGGTGGAGGTCCAGCCGCTGGACATGTTCCCCCAGACTTACCATATCGAATCCGTCTCGCTGCTGGTGCGCTGATTTGTTCAGACCGGCGCTAGTCTGCCTTATTGCCGGGCTGTTGGCCATTGCGGCGGCCGGCCGATGGCCGGCCCCGGGTTCGGCGGCCGCGGCCGGCCCGGTCAGCTTCCGGGTCGAACCCCTTTTCGACGGCTACTACAAGCTCCGGGAGTGGACGGCCCTGGCGGTCGAGGTCTTCAACGACGGCCGGAACCGGTTCGAGGGTGAGGTCGTCTACGAGTCGGTCGACCTGGGCCGGCGGCTCACGGAGTTCTCGGCGCCCGTCCGTCTGGGCCCGGGGGAACATCAGCGCTACGTCCTGCCCGTTATGATGACCGGCTTTGAGCGGGCGGGAACGGTCCGCCTTCGCTCGGGCAATCAGACCGTCGCCGAAGACCGGGTTACCCTGTTCCCGCTCGACGCCGAAGACTTTTTGCTGGGCGTGGTCGGCCGGGACCCGATCCCCCTCCACTTCAAGTTTTCCCTCCGGCCCCAGGGCCAGAGCCGGACCTTCGTCGTCACCGTTCGACCGGAGGACCTGCCCGATGCCTCCCACCTCCTGCGGTCTTTTGACGCCCTGGTCATTAACGGGCTCCGGGCGGACCGACTTTCGCCGGCCCAGGTCCGGGCCGTGGCAGACTGGGTTCTGGGCGGCGGACACCTGGTGGTGGGCGGGGTGGCCTCGGCGGAGGACGTCCAGGGATTCGGGTCCCTCATCCCGGTAAGGGTTCTCGGAAGGCAGACCGTATCCGGACTGCCAAACCTGGAGCGGACCATCCAGGTCCCCATCAGGGCCTGGGAACCCTTCGAGGTTGCGGCGGTCGCCCCGGCCGCCGACTCCCAGGTACTGATCGCTGAAGAAGGCCTGCCCCTGGTCGTACGCCGGCAGTTCGGACGGGGCACGGTCACCTTCGTGGCCATGGACGGCTCGGCCGACCCGCTGAACGCCTGGTGGGGCCTCGGCCCAATGTGGCGGCTCATTCTCACGGCCGAACGGTCCCCCACCCAGGAATTCCAGAGCCGGGTTCAGCTCACCGGCCTGGGGGCCATCTACAACGCCCTTGCCGAGCAGGTGACCCCCTTCGACCTGCCCTCGGCCCAGACGGTCGTCATCTTTCTGGCCGCCTACGTCTTGCTGGTCGGCCCGGTCAACTTCCTGGTTCTGCGCCGGCTCCGCCGGCCCGACTGGTTCTGGCTGACGACCCCGCTCATAACCGCGGCCTTCGGCCTTGCGGTCTTCGGCCTCGGGTTCAGCCCCCAGGCCCAGGGCGTCGCCCTCCGGGATATCACCATCGTGCGCCATCCGGACGACCTGCGGGTGGGCTACGCCGACAGCTATATTGCGGTCTTTTCGCCCGTCTACCGGGCCTACGACCTGGAGTTTCCCGCCTCGGTTTTTCCGAGTCCCCTGCTGCCCTTCTGGGAGTGGACAAACCCGCCCGACAGCCAGCCGGTTACCGTTGAGACCGACGGGCAGGTGCGCCGGCTGAAAAACCTCAGCGTCGATGCCTGGGGGCTCCGGGGGGTTCTGGCCGAGGGCCTGGTGCGCTACGACCGGGAACCCCTTCAGGTCGAGGCGGTGGCCGGGGCTGACGGCGTCCGGGTGAGGGTCACGAACCCGGGTCCGGACCCGGTGGATGGGGTGATGGCCTGGCACTCGGCGGGTATCGAGGCCGTCGGCCGCCTGGGACCGGGCGAATCCCGGGAGGTGTTCATCCGGGCCGGACCCGTCGGCGGTCTGGAGGACCTGCGCCTCCAGCAACTCCTTCTGGCCGGCCAGAACCTGCCCGACCACCTCCTGAACGTCCGGCGGCTCGTTCTTTCGACCCTCTTTGACGACGAGATTGTGACCGGCCAGCCCTGGCAGGTCGGGGGCGTGCGCCTCATCGCCTGGGAGGAGCGGTCGCCCGTGGCGGTAAGCGTAGCCGGCACGCCGACGCGGCAGTCGTCGACGGTCCTGCGGGTTATCCAGGTCGAGCCCCGAAGCGAGCCCGGCCAGCGGCTCGTCGCCCCCGGCACCATGCGCCGCCAGCTCATCGACCGTGATGCCGTTTACCTCGGCCCTTCGGCCTTCGGATTTGCCCTCGGGAGCGGAAGCGTCACCTGGCGCTACTACCTGCCCTCCGACTTTCCGGCCGGGCAGGTGGCCCGCATCGACCTGCTCTTCAACGGCCAGCCCCGCCGGCCGACAGACATCTGGCCCCGGATTCAGGCATTTAACTTCCGGCAGGGCCGCTGGGTTGACCTGGGCGACCTCGGGGAGAAGGTCCGGGCCGTTGCCGGGGCGGACAATCAGACCTGGCCGCAGTTAACCATCCCCCTGCCCGACCCGGCCGGGGACTTCATCGCCCCGGGCGGCTACCTGGACCTGAAGGTTGTGGGCCCGGCAGAAAATATCTTCGAGATCCTAGTCCTGGAGCCGCGGGTCTTCGGGGAGTAGCTCGGCAAGCCGGGTCTTTACCAGGGCGGCCAGTTTCTTTGTCATGCCGGGCACGGCGGCGATTTCGTCTTCGGAGGCAGCCAGGATTCCCCTGGCCGACCCGAAGGCCTTAAGCAGGGCAAGCCGCCGCTTCGGCCCAATGCCCTTCACCTGCTCCAGCACCGAACGCATTCCGGTCCGCTCCCGGGTCTGCCGGTGGTAGGTGACGGCAAAGCGGTGGGCCTCATCCCGGATCTGCTGAAGAAGGCGCAGGGCCGGGGAGGTCCGGGGGAGGTTCAGGGGCTCAGGCGAGTCGGGCAGGTAGATATCCTCGTTTTCCTTGGCCAGACCGATGACCGGGAGCCACTCGAAGCCCAGGTCCCGGAGCACCTCCAGCGCGGCGTTCAGCTGGCCGCGACCCCCATCGATAACCACCAGGTCAGGCAGAACTGACCAGGGGTCCCGGAACGCCCCCGGCTCGGACCCGGCCGGGACCAGTTCCACCGGCTCCGGGCCGTCCACCCGCAGGGCCGGACCCCGGGCCCGCCGGAGCCGCCGGCCGAGGACCTCCCGGAGCATGCTGTAGTCATCCTGCCCGGCGACGGTCTTAATCTTAAACTTGCGGTAATGCTGGCGGCGGGCAACCCCGTTCTCAAAGACCACCATACTGCCCACCGGGGCGGCCCCCTGAAGCGTCGAGATGTCGTAGCACTCGATCCGGCGGGGCACGGTGGGCAGGCCCAGGGCCTCCTGGAGCTCAAAGAGGGCCTGCTGACGGGCGTCCTGGGCGGCCAGCATCGTCCGGCGGCGGTGTTCCAGCCACTGGCGGGCGTTCTCCAGGCCCAGCTCAAGCTGCTGACGCTCCGGCTCTGAGGCGGGCCGACGAATGGTCACCGGTGCGCCCCGACGCTCGGACAGCCAGTCGGCCAGAAACTCCTCCCCCTCAACCTCAACCGGAACGATGATTTCGTCGGGCAGGTCCGTGGCCGACTCGTAATACTCCCGGATAAAGGCGGCCAGGAGAACCGGGGCGTCAACGGCGCCGGGGTCCTGCTTGCTGAAGGTCTCCCACCGCAGGAGCATCCCCTGCCGGACGGGAAGAACCTGCACACACGACCATTCCTCCAGGGTCGCCGGGGCCAGGAGGTCGTAATTGGCCCGCACATCCTGGACCACCCGCTTCCGCTCCAGCATCCCCCGGATGTCCCGGATCTGGTCCCGGTACTCCCGGGCCCGCTCGAATTCGAGCCGTTCGGCCGCCTCCTCCATCCGGCGGGTGAGCTCCTCAAGGAGCTCGTCGTAGCGGCCCTGGAGGAACCGGGCGAGCCGGTCGACCTCGGCCCGGTACTCCTCGGGGCTCACGGCCCGGATGCAGGGTCCCAGGCACCGGCCGATATGATAGTAAAGGCAGGCGGACCTGTAAACCCGGTTCAGGTCGCGGGTGCAGGAGGCAAGCCGGAAGTGCCGGCGGATGACCTGCATGACCCGTCCGCTGCTACCCGGATTGCTGTAGGGGCCGAAGTAGACGTGGCCGGGCTCGTCGGAGCGGTGACGCCGGACAATCTCGGGCCGCGGGTAAGGCTCGTTCAGGTTGAGGTGAACGTAGGGGAAGTTCTTGTCGTCCCGGAACTGGATGTTGAGCTCCGGTTTCTCCGTCTCGATCAGGGCACGCTCCAGGTTCCTGGCCTCACTTAACGTCTCGACCACAAAGTATTCGAAGTACCGGAGGTCAGCCCGGAGCCGGTAAAGCCGGGGTTCAGGCAGGCTGCCGCGCAGAAGATGGGTTGTCAACCGGTCCCGGAGGTTTCCGGTCATCCCGACGTAGAGGGTTCGGTCCGGGGTCGGCCCGGACAGCCGGTAGACCCCTGGCCGCTCGGGCACCTCCGCCAGCTGGGCCCGGATGTAGTCGGGGTCGTCCGGCCGAACCTCGACCAGCCGGGAGGCAACGAAAGTTCGGGGCTTCGAAGGCAGGGTGGTCATCCTCCAAACGACCGTTTGTCGATTTAAAGTATAGCCCGATTTGACACCGGCCGGTTAAGACCCTAGAATTCCGAATTGAAAACCGAGACTGCCAAAGACGACGAACGGGAGGAGTAGGCGGTCGCCGGCCTGATAGAGAAGGCGGGTCGGAGGCTGGAAGCCCGCCGCAGGCGGCCCGCTGAAGGTCGCCCGGGAGTCGGGCAGGCCAAAGGCGCAGGCCGAGTAGTCTGCCCCGGTCCGGCCGTTACCGGCAAACGAGGGTCCGCCGGGCCCTGCTCCGGCGGGCCGAAGCAAGGTGGTACCACGGCGCCCCCGTCCTTGCCGGCGGGGGCGCCGGCCTTTAAGCGCAGGAGGGGAGGCCATGCTCGAAACGATTCCGAAGACCTACGACCATACGGACGAGCTTGAGGTTTACCGGTTCTGGGAAGAGCGGGGCTATTTTACCCCGGTCATCGACCCGAATCGGCGGCCGTTTACCATCATCATGCCGCCGCCGAACGTCACCGGCGAACTCCACATCGGCCACGCCCTGACGATGATCATTGAAGATACGATGGTCCGCTGGCACCGGATGCTGGGTGAGCCGACCCTCTGGCTCCCGGGCACCGACCACGCCGGCATCGCAACCCAGGTCGTCGTCGAACGGGAACTGGCCGAGGAGGGGCTCACCCGCCACGACCTGGGCCGGGAAAAATTCATCGAGCGGGTCTGGCAGTCGGTCGACCGCTACCGGAAGCGGATAACCTATCAGCTCCGGCGGTTCGGCTCGTCCTGCGACTGGACCCGGGAGCGCTTTACTCTTGACCCCGGCCCCTCCCGGGCCGTCCGGACCACCTTCGTCCGGCTCTACCACGACGGCCTGATCTACCGGGGTGAGCGCATCATCAACTGGTGCCCCCGGTGCGCGACGGCCCTATCCGATCTGGAGGTCGAACATAAGGAGACCGACGGCTATCTTTACTACCTGCGCTATCCCCTCGAAGACGGCAGCGGCCACATCGTTGTGGCGACTACCCGGCCGGAAACCATGCTGGGGGATACGGCCGTAGCCGTCCACCCGGAGGACGACCGTTACCGCCACCTGGTGGGGAAGCGGGCCCGACTCCCGGTCATCGGGCGGCTCCTGCCCATTATTGCCGACGAGGCCGTTGACCCGGCCTTCGGGACCGGGGCGGTGAAGGTAACCCCGGCCCACGACCCGGTCGACTTCGAGCTCGCCCAGCGTCACGGCCTCGAGCGGGTGCTCATTATGAACCTGGACGCAACCATAAACGAGAACGGGGGTCCGTATGCGGGCCTCGACCGCTACGAGGCCCGCCGCCGCCTCATCGAGGACCTGAAGGCCCAGGGCCTGGTGGAAAAGGTCGAGCCCTACCGCTACAGTATCGGCCACTGCGAGCGGTGCGACACCGTCGTCGAGCCGATCATCAGCCGGCAGTGGTTCGTCAAGACGAAGCCCCTGGCCGAGCCGGCCCTTAAGGCCGTCCTCGACGGCGACATCCGCATCATCCCGGAGCGGTTCGTCCGGGTTTATGCGAACTGGCTGGAGAACATCCGGGACTGGTGCATCTCCCGCCAGATCTGGTGGGGCCACCGGATTCCCGTCTGGTACTGTCAGGACTGCGGGCAGACCGTGGTGCCGCCCCGGGAAGACCCGATGCGGGACCCGGACCGGTGCCCGGCCTGCGGTTCGGCCAGCCTCGGGCAGGACCCCGACGTCCTCGACACCTGGTTCAGCTCGGGCCTGTGGCCCCACTCCACCCTCGGCTGGCCGGATGAGACCGAGGACCTCCGGTATTTCTACCCGACAACGGTCATGGAGACCGGCTATGACATCCTCTTTTTCTGGGTTGCCCGGATGGTCATGCTCGGCCTCCGCAACACCGGGAAGGTGCCCTTCCGCATCGTCTACCTCCACGGCCTGGTTCGGGATGCCCAGGGCCGGAAGATGAGCAAGTCGGTCGGAAACGTCATTGATCCGCTGGAAATCATCGACAAGTACGGGGCCGACGCCCTCCGCTACGCCCTGACCGTGGGCATCACCCCCGGCAACGACGTCCGGCTGGGCATCCCCAAGGTGGAGGCCGGGCGGAACTTCACCAACAAGCTCTGGAACGCCGGCCGGTTCGCCCTGGGGGCCGGGGCCGGCCAGCCCGGCCTGGAACTGCCGGCCGAGCTGACCGCCGCCGACCGCTGGATCCTTAGCCGGCTGAGCCGGGTGACGGCCGGCGTCCGCCGGCTCATGGCCGACTATGAGCTGGGCGAGGCCCTGCGACTGCTTTACGACTTTCTCTGGGATGAGTTCTGCGACTGGTATATCGAGATTGCCAAGGTCCAGAGCCGCCGGGCCCGGGAGCTCGGCCGGCCGGACACTGCCCCGGCGGTTCTCTACACGGTGCTGGAGCACAGTCTGCGGCTACTGCACCCCTTCATGCCCTTTGTGACCGAGAAGCTCTGGCAGCACCTCACCCGACAGCGGCGGGCGGCCGGTGAGAACCTGCCCCCGTCGGTCATGGTCGCCCCCTACCCGGAGCCCGACGAATCCCGCCTCGACCCGGCCGCCGAACGGCAGCTCGAAGTCCTGATGGACCTCATCCGCCGCGTCCGGAATGTCCGGGCAGACTTCCGGATACCGGCTGGAGCCTGGGTGGAGGTGGTCGTCGCCTCCGATAGCCACCCTGACCTTCTCGGGGACTACGCCCCTGTCATCGCCCAGCTTGCCCGGGCCCGGCCGGTCCGGGTTGAGCCGACGCTTCCGGACCGGCCGGACGGGGCCGTGCGGGTCGTGGGGCTTGGGGCGTCCGGCTACGTGCTGGTGGGTGCCCACGTCGACCTGGAGGCGGAGCGCGGGCGGCTCAGGGCCGAGCTTGCCGAGGTGGAGGCCGACGTTGCCCGGCTCGAAGCCCGGCTGGCCGACCCCGAGTTCAGGGCCAAGGCTCCGGCCGAAGTAGTCGAGCGGGAGGAAGAGCGTCTCCGCCGCCAGGAAGAACGCCTGCGGCGGTTACGGGCTGCCCTCGAGGCGTAAAAAGGGGTCGGGCCGGGTAATTACCCGGCCCGACCGGTCGCCACGCTGGCCCGCCGCAACTCTTCTATCTTACGGATGATTGCGTCGGCCATCTCCCGGGTGCCCACGGCGGTTGGGTCGTCCCGGGTGGGCTTCAGGTCGTAGGTGACGTATTTGCCCTCACGGATCACCTCGGCAACGGCCTGCTCGACGAGGTCGGCCGCCTCCGTCTCCCCCAGGTGGCGGAGCATCAGCACGCCCGAAAGGATGGTGGCCGTTGGGTTAGACTTGTTCAGGCCGGCGTACTTCGGGGCGCTCCCGTGGACCGGCTCAAAGACGGCGGCCTCGTCGCCGATGTTCGCCCCCGGCGCGATGCCGAGCCCGCCGATGAGGCCGGCGCACAGGTCGGAGATTATGTCACCGTACAGATTCGGCAGGACCAGCACGTCGTACTCCTCCGGCCGCTGGACCAGCTGCATGCTCAGGTTGTCAACGATGCGGTCCTCGAAGGCGATGTCCGGGTACTCCTGGGCAACCTCCCGGGCGACCCGCAGGAACAGGCCGTCGGTGAACTTCATGATGTTGGCCTTGTGCACGGCGGTAACCTTCTTTCGGCCGTTCCTGCGGGCATACTCGAAGGCCCACCGGACGATGCGGCGGCTGCCCGTGACCGAGATGGCCTTGATGCTGATCCCGGAGTCGTCCCGGACCGGCTGGCCGCTCAGCTCCCGGATGACCTGGATGACTTTCTTGCATTCTTCCGTTCCCTGCTCGAATTCGACGCCGGCGTAGAGGTCCTCGGTGTTCTCCCGGACAACAATAAGGTCGACGTGGTCGTAGCGGGAGCGCACGCCGGGGTAAAGCTTGGCCGGCCGCAGGTTTGCGTAAAGGTCCAGGGCCTTGCGGATGGCGACGTTGACGCTTCTGAAGCCGTAGCCCACGGGGGTTGTAATGGGCCCTTTCAGGGCGACCTTGTTCCGCCGGATTGACTCAATCACGTGGTCGGGGATGGGTGTCCCGTACTTGGGGATGACGGCCTCGCCGACCTCCTGGACATCCCATTCGAACTGGATGCCGGTGGCCTCAAGAACCCGCCTGGCGGCGTCCACGACCTCGGGCCCGATCCCGTCCCCAGGAATGAGGGTGATGCGGTACATCGGTCACCTCCGCTTAAAAAGTTTCCCGGCCCATTATACCGCAGCCATCGAACCGGTCGAAGGAACCTATAGGCAGGGCCAATGGCTCGGATGGCTTATAATGAAAAGCGGTGCGGGGTGGTGTAACGGTAACACGTCGGACTTTGGATCCGAAGTTCCAGGTTCGAATCCTGGCCCCGCAGCCGGACCACAAAATATTGGGCTTTCAGCCCGGTTAGTCTACAAGATATAGTAGCCTGACAAGGTTGATTGGCTTGTCAGGCCGCCGCTTTTGGGATAATGTTGGGATAATCTTTACCGGCCGAAGAGGGCCCGGTCGAGTTTTTCGGCCGCCTCGGCCTGCAGGTCCGGCAGGACGTGGGAATACACCTGCAGGGTCAGGCTCACCGTCGAGTGGCCCAGCCGCTCCTGGACCACCCGCGGGTTCACCCCCTCCTTAAGCAGAAGGGTCGCATGGCTGTGCCTTAAATCGTGAAAGCGGACCTGGGGCAGCCCCGCCCGCCGGAGGACCGCTTCCAGGGCCCGGTTCACGTTCCGGGGCAGGATCGGCTTTCCCGTCCGGCTGGTGAAAACCAGGTCCTCCAGTCCGGGCTCAGGGGCCCAGTCGGCCCCGGCCTTGAGCCGGGCCTCAAGCTGGGCGACCCGGTGCTCCTTAAGGACGGCGGCGGCCCCGGGCGGCAGGACTACCTTGCGCTTCCCGGCCGCGGTCTTCGGCTCGCCCTCAACCCAGCGGCCCCCGACCCGGTAGAGCGTCCGGGTTACCCGGACGGTCCCCTCGGCCAGGTCCACGTCCGACCAGCGCAGGGCCAGCAGCTCCCCCTTCCGCATCCCCGTGGCCAGGGCCAGGACAAACAGCGGATAGTACTCCGAACGCCGGGCCGCCTCCAGGAAGCGGGCGGCCTCTTCCGGTGAGAGGGTCCGGGCCTGGGGCGCATTCCACCTGGGCGGCTCGACCCGGGCGGCCGGGCTGCGGTCGATAAGGCCCAGGCGCTCGGCGTGGCCCAGGGCCCGGCGCAGGACGGCGTGGAGAAAGGCCACGGACCGGCGGGAAAGGCCGGCCTGAAGCTTGCGGCTGTAAAAGGCTTCCAGGTCCGAAGGCTTCAGGGCCTGGAGCCGGATGTGCCCCAGCTCGGGGATGATGTGGACCCGAACCCGGGACTCGTAGCTCACGTAGGTCCAGGGCCGGACCGTGTGGCGGGCGACGTTCTCAAGCCAGTGCTGAAGATATTCGCCCAGGGTGAGCCTTGAGGGCTCGGGCAAAACCCCCCGGGCGGCCCGGACCCGGATCTCGGCCAGCCACAGCCGGGCCTCTTTTTCGGTGTCAAAGTAGGCCCGGTGAAAAACGCCGCCCACCATCACCTGAGCCCGGTAGCGCCGACCAACCTTATAGACTGTCCCCTCGCCGTGTCCACGCTTTTTAGCCATCGGGTTCACCTCCCTACCCTGGCCTTGCCTTTTTCAAAGAGGAGCTTGACCACCTCCGACCGATTCGGGTTGTCCGGTCGGAGCAGGGCCTCCAGGTCGGCCCCCTTCGTGTTCTGGGCGGTTATAAACTCAAAGAGGGCTTGAAGCAGGCCGTCGAAGTTAAGACGCTTTAGCTTCGGCCGCCAGCCCTCCGTCCCTGGGCCAGTGACAGTATAGCTGGTCCGGTCGTCGGCCTCCTCGACCCGGAGAACCCACTCCTGACCGGCACAGCGGACAACTGCCTGCTTCCACGTCCTGGTTCCCCAGAAGTTGCCTCCCTGGGTAATCTCGACCTGAAACATTCTTAAACCTCCCGGCCGGCGGCTCTCATCCTTGCCGGGGCCGCCGGCCTTTACCCCCGCCCGGCTCGGGGGATATCTGCCGACTACCTGACTGTCTGACGCTCGTAAAGGTCCAGGGCAATCCCCAGGGCCCGGGCGCACCTTTTCAGGGCGTCGGTGGCCGCGCTCTTGAACACATCCCCGGCCTGGACCCCGACCTTGAAGGCCTCCGAGCCGAAGTCCTCCTTGACCACAACCCGGCCGTCGGGAAGCCGGCAGGTGAGCCGGCCTAAGACCACCACCTCCTGGGGCCTGCCGTCGGGGCCGGTTATAACCTGCCGGTCCCGGATTTCGAAATCCCAGTCCCAGCCGAAGGCCAGGTTGAGCTGGCGAATAACCCAAGCCCCTTCCACGTAGGCCAGGGTCTTACCGCCCGGACCCTGACGGTAGCGGACGGCCTCTTTGGGCGTCCGCTGGGTAAGGACCGCCTTAACGGCCTCCAGCCGCTCGGCCGGAACCCCTTCGTGATTTTCCAGCCTGACGATTCCCGCCGCCATCATTACACTCCATGTGTAAGGAATAGGGGGCCGGGGGGAGTCAACCCCGGCCCCCGACACCCGTCATCCGAACAGGGCCGCCTCCAGGTCGGCCTCACGCCAGTAGCGAGCGTCGGCCTCGGCCTGGGCCGCATCCGCCGCCTGCCGGCAGGCCTCGCAGGTGGTGTGGAGCCCCTCGACCTTCCGGCCGCAGAACGGGCAGCTGACCTGACCCAGCCAGTAAAGCACACAGCAGATGTGCTTGCAGGCAAGCCGCTCACCCCGCTTGGCGAAGTCTTCGCAGGAGCAGGTCCAGGGGGAATTTTCGTCCGGCCGCTCGACGATGTGCATCAGGTCGGGCCGGGAATCGGAGAGGACCCCAAAGAGGGTCCGGCCGACCCGGAGCCCGTCGCCCCGCTGCCGATAGGGGAACCGGATCCGGCCCCGCAGGTAGAGGTCAAGGCCCCGGGAGAGCCGCTCTTCCTGAAGGACCGCCAGCCGACTGCCGTTGACCTTGGTAACCAGCCTTGCCATTTAAGTTGACCTCCCTTCGTTAGTCTACCCATATTATACACGTGTATCCTTGGATTGTCAAGGGGGGTCTGGGTAAGTTTTCCACAACTTTTTTCGTGGGCAATTTGACCCGATGGGCCGGGGCGTGGTAACCTCAGGTCTGGGATGGCAACCATCTCGCCGTCGGAGGCCGGTCGAGCCCTGCGCAGTTTTCACAGGGCTAAGGAAAAGGTCTGTCCCGAATGCGGCAAGACCTTTGTGGCCGTCGGGCCGGGCAAGTACTGCAGCCCGCGCTGCCGCAATCGTAAGAACTGGCGTGATTGGTTCCGACGACAGAAGGCCAGGGCCAACACATCGGGGGCCGGGGCGGAAGCAGGTTAACCGTCCTGCCTGGCCTGCCTCCCTTCGTTAGTCACCCCGGCCCCCGGCCTTTTATCCCGGCCGCGAGGACTTTCCAGGCAGGACAGCCAATCTGGACAATCTGGCCACGAAACCGCCCTGGGTGCGCGTCAATTTCCCTGGGCTTGTCTTACAAAGTCAGGTTAGCAGGGGTAAGTTGGGCCGGAATCGGTCGGGTTGGTAGCAAGGCAAATAAAATCAGGGTGAGCAGGATGCGCAGGTCGTAGCAGCTGGCCATGAAGCGCCCGCTTCATGGCCAGCTTGGGCTTAAGCTCCCGCCGGGCCTTAATCCCGCCGAAGACGCCCTCGCCTACACCCCGGAACCGGGTTGCTGAGATAAGCTTATACCAAGAATGGCCACGCACAGCGAGTGCTCATAAACCCGGGGGTAACCCCGCCGCCGTGGTGCCCGGTCCCGCTCCCCGAGCTGTTGACATAAGCGTTTAGACGCTTATGTCAACAGCGGCAAGCTCCAACGAAAGCTCAAAGACCTGTTTTGGCCGCTGAAGGCCCAGTCGCTTCATGGCCTCACCGTCCTGCCTGGCTCCCTAGAATTTTACAGGACAAGGCCAGGGACGGTTGACAGCAGGCGTTCCTCACGGTAAAATCGGCTGAAACCAGGGAGTCGACTGGCCGGCCACTGCCGGCGGCCCGATTCCCCCCTTCGGACGCAAACCCGGCGGAGCGGCGCCAGTCGGAGGGCAGACCGGGCGGACTGCCGTGGGCTCTCCCGGCGGAGCGAAGCGGTCAGCCCATCGGGGAGGAGGTATGCGATGGACGTGACCGACGTTCTGCCCGGTCGGTTCCTGGGCATCGACCCGGGCGGGGGGCTGGTCGTGATCCGGCTGGAGCCCCCCGGCCTGACGGCGGTGGTCTGCGAGGAGGCCGGGCCGGCGGCCGGAAGGTGGGTGCGGCGGCTGGCGGGCCTGGGCGGGCCGGTGGTGGTCGCCTACAGCCGGGCCTCGCCCGCCCAGCTTGCGGCCCTGCAGGCGGCCGGGGCCGCCGGCTGTCTTCCCCTCGGCTTCAGCGTGAGGGAGGTCCTCGAGCGCTTCCTGCCGTCGGGCACCGCCGCCGGCATTCCGGCCGGGGGGGTGCGCCTCACCGACTTCGGCCTGGCGGTGGGGGCCGCCGAGTTCCGCCTGCCCCCGGCCGAGTACCGGTTGGCCCAGGTGCTCTGGGCGGCCGAGGGCCGGGTTGTGGGCCACGAGGAGCTGGAGCGGGCCCTCTACGGCCGGAGCGGCCCCTCGCAGCGGGCGGCGGTGAGAGAGGCGGTCTACCGACTGCGGGCCCGGCTCGGGCCCCTGGGCCGCCTGGTCGAGACGGTCCCCGGCTTCGGCTACCGGCTGGCGGTGCAGCCTCCCGGTTTCCATGAAATTGTTATGCAGTTGTTATGACTTTGGCGTTACCGAACGCCAGTTTTTTCGTTATAATCGCGGGTGAACAGGCCTTCGTCTGAGGGGCCGAATCTGAGACCCAAAAGGGAGGTGAGGAGCAGGCCGTCGATTGAAGCAACGTCTGACCCATTGAGCCGGGGACCCGGCCGCCCAGGGCGTCCGGGCGGCGACCGGGGGACCGGTGGTCGCAAGCGGCCGTCGAGCGGTGCGGTAGCGGGCGAGTGTCAGCCCAAAACCCTGACCCGAAAGGAGCTGAAAGATGAGGAGAACAGCCCTCATCGCCCGGCTGGTAAGCCTGGCGGTCTTCGCAACCGTCCTGGGCGTGGCCGCATTGCTGACCGTGACGACAACACCACAGGTGCTGGCAGATGACGCTATCGACTGCTCCGACCCGGCAAACGCGGGGGCAGCGGAGTGTGACCCAACATCCTCGATAACACTGAGCTCTTCCAAAGACGGGCAAACGGTCGCGCCCGGGGCAACCATCGACTGGACAGTAGAGGCCATCTGCATTGGCCCGCAGGAGCAGCAGTGCCAAAACGCCGGGACTTCGGTCAACGGCCCAGTTCCCGACGGCTACAAGGTTAGAATTATCGGGCCCAGAAACAGCTGCAACCAAGCGGCTACAACGCCCCTTGTAGTCGAGGTGACGACGTCGGGGGGAAAAGCCACGGGCACGTTCACAGCACCCACCGATCCCGGTACCTACTTTTACCACGCGGAGCATCCGGCGCAACAGAACCTGGCCGGGGCCACATGGCCCGACGCTCAAAGCAATTGCATCAAAATCACCGTCGCTTCGGTTTCCACTTCCACCCTGGCCTTCGCCTGCCACTACCACATCCGCTCGCCCGCGGGGCCTCCGGACGCGCCCTCCGGCGGCACTGTCATCGTGAACACACCTAATGACTTCTACGTTCACTGCACTCTGACGGCCACGGGCGCCGTGTCCAACATCAAGGTCCAGGGCGGCCTCACGGTAAGTAAGCTCCAGTCCCAGCCAACGTATGCCTTCTACGAGCCCGATAACACCTGTGACGACAAGGGGGCCCAGCAAAAGATCGACATCAGCAAGAACGGCAATGTCTTCACCGTTTCGGGCTTCAACCTGACCAACGACTCGTGCGACATCGTAGTGAAAATCGGTGGGGCCATGTGGACCAGCACCGGCATTAAGAACCTGACTGGGCCGATTTCGGCGCTCTGGACTGACAGCGGCGGCGTCACTCACAAGGACTATATCGACTCCATGACCGTCACTGTTGTGCAATAACCTGTTTGGCCTCTCCTCACGGCCAGGGCGGGGCCACGAGGGCCCCGCCCTGGCTTTGGGAGGGGCCTCTGCCCCTCGCCCGGCCGGCGGGAGAGGGACACTGGCAGGAAGTAACGAAAAGTCCGGCCCGTTGACCGGGTAGCCTCGGGCAGCGAGCAGGACCATGTGGGTCCTTTCCGAAACCCGGCCGACCTCCCGTCGGGCCGGTTGGGTCGCCGAAGGCGACGCGCTCCTGTTCAGTGAGCGGTCGCACCGACGTCATACCTGACCTACCCAAGCCTACTACAAAACTTTTGACAACTTAGTTAGCCAACCTGGAAAATCTGGCCACGGGCTTCAGGACGTCCCCGGGCCGGCCGGGGACCGTGGCCGACCCAGGGGGCCCTGAAGGCCTCCAGACCCCCCAGACCCCGGCCTGGGGGTCTGTTTACAAAATGCCGATTTGGTCAACTCCAGGCCAAAATCCCCCTATTGTAGTACAAGCCTTGTAATACAGGCCGATGGGCCGGGGGTCCCGGACGCGCGGGATGTCACCGTCCCCGACAGATTGGGAAAAACTGCGTCACCGGCCGGGCCTGAAGGCGACACCACCATCCCAGACAGGTTGGGAAAAATGCCGTCACACCCGGCCGGGCCGGTGTGGGTTCGGCGGCGTCACCGGTTATCGGCCTGGGGCCGGGCGGGCCGGCTCATCAGCGTCTCCGCAATCCGGGCAAGGACCCGGACCCGGGTGTCATCGCTTAAGTCAAAATACCGCTGGGTCGTCCCCAGGCTGGCATGACCCAGCTGCTGCTGGATTATCGGCGCCGCAACCCCGGCCAGGACAAGCCTTTGAGCGCAGCCGTGTCTTAAGGTATGCGGCCAGGCCGGCCGGAGCCGCCCGTCCCGGCCAATTCGCCGAATCCCCTCGGCTTCGGCCAGCTCCTGAAACCGCCGCCAGACGTACTGCCGGGTCAGGGGAACATCCGGCTCCCTGGGGGACCGGAAAACATACCCATCATCCGGTATCCCCCGGAGGGTGGCGTAGGAAAGCAGGTCGGCGGCCAGGGCGCCCGAAATTACACAGCGCTTGACCGGATGCTTCTCCCCCGGCCGGCGGCGCCGCTTAAGATTGGGCAGAATGGCCCAGGCTGCTATACTGGCAAGCCGGATATCGGCCGGTCTTAAGGCCAGAGCCTCGGATATCCGGGCCCCGGACTCGTAAAGCAGCCGGATGAGCAGAGCCATCGCCTCGTCCCCCTCGGCCAGGGCCCGGGCGATGAGCCGGCCAACCTCCTCCTGGTCGAGGGCCTGGGGCTCTTCTCGGCGGCGGATCTCCCTCATAATTTCCCTCCGTAGCGGGTCCGGACAACGCTGGAACCATCAGGCAGCCGCTCCCGCCAGACGTAGTGGATGTACGGGCCGTGGCGCCGGCGGGGGTCCCAGGCGCAGGCGCAGGAATCTTTCCCGCACCGCTTGAACACAATGACCGCCGCCGGCGGCCGCCCCGGGCGGCGCCTAGCCATGCCGCTCCGCTCCCCGGATGACCTTGTGGACCGTGGTCTTGCCCCGGCCGACGGCCCGGGCGATGCGCCGGACACTCCAGCCTTTGCGGGCCAGGGCCAGGATCCGGCGGCGCTCGGCCGGGTTGAGCCGCCTCGGCCTGGGTCTTAACAGCCTGACCAGCTTTTTCCACATCCTGCTTTGAGCATGCGGGGCCGACGGGCCGTTGACAAAACCCGTATAACTGGCGGGGACTTCCGGGGACGGCTAGGGGACGGCCCTCAGCGTCCGCAGCAGGGCCAGGGTCCAGTCCCGGTTCTGGCGGAGCCACTCGGCCAGCTTTGTGCCGGCCTCCCCCTGCTTCGCCAGGGCGTCCAGGTAAATATCGAGCTGGTGCTCGGGAAGCTTTTTCAGCAGCTCCACGCCCGGCCCCCACTCCTGGGGATGGGCCGCCGCCAGGTGGAGAAGATGCCTGGCCGCGTCATCGGGGGTCGAGGCCTGAAAGCGGGCCAGCAGGTCGTCTAAAGTCGGGACTCCCACCGCCGGCGGTGAGACGGCCGGGGCCGGCGTCTGGGGCAGGGCCGCCGGTTGGGGTTGGACCGGCCGGGCCTGGGCCGCCTGCTGGAGCTGGGCCGACAGCGCCTGGCCGATGGCGAGGCCGATGGCGTAGGCCACCCGCTCCAGGGCGCCCATCTCCTCGAGCCGCTCGGCCCGGCCGACCTCCTTCAGGACCTGCTTAACGGCCTGGATCCGCTCGGCTGCCTCCCTCAGGAGTTCGACCTCGTCCCGGTCGGCTTCATCCCGCCGGGGCCGGGGATGCTTGCGGATTACGCGCCAGACCGCATCTTTGCTTACCCCAACCTCGGCCGCGACCTGCCGGATGGAAAGACCCTGGGCGTACAGGTCCAGGATGACCTCGGCCAGGTCGGGGTCCATCCCGGCCCGCCGGCGGCCGAAGATGCGCTGCAAAACCATTCCACACATATTGTAGCGAAGTTGTCGCGGGGGACAGGCCGCGACAGGTGTGGGGACACCCCGCGACAGAAGGAAACATTTCCATGTGTCGCGGAAACATGGGGTTTTGTTTCCGCGACGGAAGGAAACAAAAGCCCCATGTTTCCCCGATGTTTCCGTCCGTGGTGTTAGAAACGAATGGATGAGCGGAGCGGAGCCGTGCGGGTGCGGCTGCGGACTTACGCCGGAGGATTGGAACACGATTAGGGCCGCCCTGTGCTGGAATTACCGGCACCTGGGCCGGGAGCTGGGTGTGACTCGCACCTACGCCTACCTTCTCTGCCGCCGGCCTCACAGGCGGCACCGCCGGCGTCTTCTGGCTGCGATGGAGGACCTTTTCGACCGGCTCAGGTCGAACCCGGCCGCCCGGCGATCCCTGGCCCGGGCCGGCTTCTGGATTGAGTAGATGGCGCAGGTGATCCGTCGGGTGCTTTCGCCGCCCCGGAGGCTGCCGGCCCTCATACCCCGCGGCTGCCGCCGCTGCCGGGGGCCCCTCTACCGGGACGGGGATGACGACTACACCTGCCTGCTCTGCTCCCGGACAGTTCCCGTCGAGCCCTACGTCTGGTGCTTCCGGTGTGGGGGTCCCCTGGAGGCCGAGGGTCTGGGCTGCCTGCTCTGCGACCGGGGCGGTTAGCCGACCGTCGGCGGCCCACGCCCTCGGCCCAGTCATCCGCCAGACCCAGGCTGATAAGCAGACCTTCGAGGAACATCACGGGCAGACGTCCCCGGGCGGCTCCCGCCACCGCGGGGTGTAGCCGGCGGACCGGAAAAGCTTCAGCACCGCCGGGAGGACCGGTTCCTCGACGTACCAGCAGCGGTGATAACTCAGCCAGCCGCCGGCGCTGTAGATATTCCGGGCCGGGTCCACCACCCGGGGTTTGGCGGCCTGAAGCAGCTCCCTGAGAGCCCCGACCACGGCCTGGTCGTACCGGAAGCGCAGGCCAACCACCGTGTCCACGCCCCGGCGGGACTCGAAGGGTTGAAACCAAAACAGCTCAATTACTTTGCTCACCGTGTTGCCTCCCATTTGAGGATTTCAACGGCCCTGGCCGGCGACACCGCAGGCCTCCTTGAGCCGCCCGAGCCAGTATCGGCGCCTGGCCGGGTCCATGGTCATTACGGCCACGGCCCAGGCCGTCCCCCCGGCTGGTATCCGGCGAATGGGGCCCGGACAGCGGCCGTCCCCCTCCAGCTCCGGGTAGCCCAGGCGTTCGGCCAGGGCCAGGACTTTATCGGCGTAGGCTCGCTCCGATTCGGCGCTTACGGCCTCCTCCAGGGCGAACATTATGGCCCAGAGCCCTGATTCATAGCCTGCCTCCAGCGGCCGGCGGAGGGCCTCTTTCCAGGCCTCGGGACCGGGGCCGATTTTCCGGCCCGGAAAGATTTCCAGCTCCGGGAAGCCGTGCCTGCGGGCCAGGACGTAGATGCTGTTGGCCAGCTCCCGGAGCTCCTCACGGCCGGCGCCGAAGGCGGCCGGCTCGGTTTCGGGCTTAAGGCCGGGGTTGCACCCGACACAGAACCACAGGCCGGCGTGGGGGCCCGTCCACGGCTGATAGAACCGGCCCCCGCCGCAGGCCGGGCAGCGGTCGGGCTTTGCCCGGAAGCCGGGGTTTGCCGGCTCCGGTTCGGGTCCGGCTTCGGTTTTGGGCGCCGTCCCGACGGCCCCCTCGGCCCAGGCCAGGAGGGCCGCCCACTCGACCGGGTCCAGCTCGTTGAACGGCCAGGGCCTCGGGTCCCGGCCGGCAGCTTCTAACACGGCCCGGGTCAGGTCGGATTCGTAGCCGGTAAGGTCGCCCAGCTCGGCCTTGAGCTTTTCCATGGCCCGGCTCAGGGCTTCGGGGTCCGGTTTGGAGGCCGCCTTCTTCAGCTTGAGGCCGAGAAAGTGGCCGGCGCTCAGGGCCTCAACGGTCCCGGCCGGCCGGTCACACCCCGGGCAGTGAAGCCCCAGAACGCCCTTCCACCGGGTGGACTGGAGCCGGCAGACCGAACCGCAGCGGGGGCACCTAAACAGCTCGGGTATCCGGCCCCCGGAGGCCTCCAGCTCGGAAAGCAGCCGGTGGAAGGCCTCGGGGTCCGGGCCGGTCGGACCCACGGTCGGCGCCTGGGCGCAGCCGGCGCAGACCCCGGCCGGGGCTTCTTCTGGTTTAAGGCCTGCGCCGCAGCCGGCGCACCGGGCTTCGGGCGTGCGTGTGTGTGTTAATCCCCCCTGAAACCGGTTCAACATTTCAACACTTTCAACGTCGGCCCCCAACAGCCGCAGGATGTCGTCCCGGTAGGCCTCAAGCAGCCGCCGGTCCTCCGGGCTAAGGGCCCCTCTGGGCGCATCGACCCGCAGCCTGCCCCCGTGGGCAGAAAGCCTCACCCCCTTCGCTTCAAGGGCTTTGACCAGCTCGGCCGCCGTCATATTTCGAACACCTCCCGCTCTTCGGCGTCGGGTTGAAGCGTTGAATTGTTGAAGTGTTGAAATGTTGAAGCGACTTCAGGGGGGATTAACGCGCACATGCACACATCTCCAGTCAGCGGGTCAACCCAGCTCTCGGCCAGGTCCGGGTAAGCCCCGGCCAGCTCCTCCACCGTCGGCAGGCCCTCGGCCTCCGGAGGCTCCGCTTCCGGGTCGGGCTGGTAGCCCCAGCCCCGACCCCCCTCTTTGGCAATGATGTACCCTTTCTTGAAAAGGGCCTTCAAGTGGACGGCCGCCGTGCCCGGGTTCTTGCCGAGATGTTTGGCAACTCGACGGGCCGAAACCCAATGGTCCGGGGCTGGTCTCTCTTCCCAGACCGCCCGAAGGGCCTCTAACACCTCCCGCTGTCGCTGTGTTAACCCCGACAAATCTATTTCGAAAGCTTTCTCAAACACGGCCCGGGCCACGGCGAAGTCAGCTATAGTCGCCACGATGCGGCCGGCGTCATCCCTGGGCCGCTGCCGTTGGTGCAACCATGCAGAGGCCTTAATAGCCGTTAGGAGCCGGTCGGTCAGCCGAAGGACCTTGGGCAATCGGTCTGGGATGCGGTCAGCTAACCATTCAGCGTATGGAACGGTGACTTCCGTTTCCCCAAACCGGTAAAGCCACTCAAGCGCGGCTCTTAAGCTCTCGATTTCTACCCTCGGAACCGGGTCCGCCCCATTGTGGCGCCTCGCCACCTCCCGCTTTGCCCGTCGGATATAATCGGGGTCATCCCGAACCTCGATGGTCCAGCAACGCGTCTCCAACTCTTCGTCGAGCATCGACCGGGTGGTGGTGGCAATGAGGCCGGTTGGCCCCTCCTTCTCAATGAGCCGGGGCCGCAGGCCGTCAGCCGTTTTTTCGACGGTTTCGTAGATTAGCCGCCCCTCGCTGATGAGGGTCCGGGCCAGGTAGGCACCAAAGGGGGTGTTCAGGGCCGAGGCCTCCATCAAGACGACGAATCGGTGTTTAAACTCTTCGCTGGTATAAGCGAGCCAGCGTTCAGATGCGCCTGAACGGAAGATGAAGGCCTGGGGGGGCCAGAGAGCCGTGGTCTTAGCGACCAGATTGTTCTTCCCGGCCGAGGCCGGGCCCTTGATGATGACCGCCGCCGGCCTGAGCCTCACTGTCCCCAGGGCCAGGTGCATCGCTGCTGCGTTCCGTCGGTCCGCCACGTGGCCCAGGGCTTCGGTCGCCAGCACTAACCGGTGGAGGAGGGCCGGGTCCTCGAGCGCCGGCCGGGCCTTCTCGTAAAGTGTCCGGGCCTCGGCCGAGAGGGCCTCGGCCTTGAGCAGCGCCCCCGGCCGGGCCCGGGCCATGAGGGCCTTGAGCTCGGCCCGGAACTTTTCCGGGTCCCGGCCGGTCCAGAGCCAGAGTTCAACTAAGTCCTTGACCCCGGCCGGCGGCTCGATAACCAGGGCGTCAGGGATGTCTCGAAGGACGGCTGTCGCCAGGGTGTCGCCGCCCCGATCGGGCTCCCGCCAGACGTAGACTTTGAGCCCGTCCAGGTGGCCGGCCCACGCCGGATGCCAGGTGCTGGCCCCAGGCACCCCCAGGGCCGGGATGCCGTTGAACCAGCAGACCCAGGCATCGCTCTCGCCCTCAACCAGGAGCGCCCAGCCGGCCTGCCGGGCCTCTTTGAGGCGGTCGAGGCCGTAGGGCAGGACGCGTGAGCCGCGGCGCCACCGGAATCGGACCGCGCCCTGCAAGGCGAGCCGGTAGCGGATTGCCGACTCATTACCGTCCCGGTCAAAATAAGGTATCACCACGGCCGGGGCGCCCCCGAGTTTTTGGGTTCGCAGACCCAGGCCCCGGAGGAAGTCGACGGGAAGCCCTTTCGCGGTCGCCAGGGCCTCCAGGGTAAGGCCGACCGGCCCCGGCGAGCCAGAGCCCCCAGCCGGCAGCAGGCCGCGACGCCGGAGGGCCTCCTGGACGGCCTCCTGAGAACAACCCGCGAAACACTTCCACAAAAGTCGGCCGTCCGGAGTGACGGTCAGGCTCAGGCTCGGCTCGTCATCGGGGTGGGCAGGGCAATGCAACAAAACACGGCCGTTTGAGGCGACCCGTTTGCAGCGGCAGCCTGGCCCGCCGCAGCGCAGCGCTTGAACGATAGTGTTAAACTCTAATCGAGTGGGACTAATAGAATTAAAAACCGACTCTGACATAGAACCTCCTCAAGCTGCCGCCGGCTGCCCCCGGCGGTTTTTTACGGCCGCTGCTCTATCCTGACGCGGCGAATGAAATCTTCAGCGGCGTCGACCGGTATGCGAACCGTCCGCCCGACCCGGAAGTGCGCCAGGCGGCCAAGTCGCGCTTCCCGGTAGATTAAAGAAGCACTCACACCCAAAATTCGGGCCAGCTCCTGAACCCTGAATGTCGTTTTTGTCTCCACAGCTATTCACCTCCGCATGCTCGTTTCCACTTTCACCGTAACGCCCCTTTGGATATACTTTCAACTGAAAGTATTGAAAAGGATTGAAATATGTGGGTTTGGATCTGGGATGAGACTCGGGCGGGCGCCCTGGCCGGAAGCCGGGCCGGCCGGCTCCGTCCGGTCCGGCCCGAAGAGAAGCAAACCTGGCTGCTGGCCTGGGAACCTGGGGGGCGCCGATTGAGGGGGCCGGCGAAGGGCCGGGATCTTCTGGCGACTTTCGCCCGGCTGGCTCCCAGGCCCGAGGACTGTCTTGGCTGGGCCCAGGATCACTTACGCCCCCTGGATCCCGGGAGCGCGGGCCTGCTCTGGCCTGAAGAGCTTTTCGACCCGCCCCGGGCCGGATGGGGCGAGCCGGTCAGTTTCGGGGCTTTCCTGGCCGCCATGGCCCGGGTTGGCCCCTGGCTTGACCTCTGGCTGGCCGCCAACGGCCGGCTGAGCCCTGAAGCGTTGCCCGTGGCGCAGGTCTTCGGCCCTGGCGGGATCCAGGGTCTCTACCGCTGCTGGGGCGTCCGGTACTGGGACCCGGACCGCGGCTGGCGGTGGGCTGTTCCATGCCAGCACGAACGGGAGCCTGCGAAGCCGCAGGAGGTTCTGCGGGAGCTGCTGATGCGGGGATTTGGCTTGACAGTTTTCGAGGGCCGGCCCGCCCTTGTCAGGTCCAACTATCATCCGACGCCTTTTATTCAGGCCGAGCTGGAGGTGGGGGCGGCCCTCTGGGCGGCCAAGTGCGCCCGCCCGGACTGCGAGTACCGCCAGGCCCAAGAGTCTTGGGAGCGGCTCGGCGTGCACAGGTCCGGCCTGGCCGGACAGCCGCCGGGCCACATCTTCTGGGTCGAGCCGGCCGAACTGGTCGAAGCTTCCCCACCCGGACGGCGGCTGGTAGACAGCCTCGGCCGCCAGCTGCACCTCCTCTTCCGCGGCGGGGACGATACCTTTTTCAGCCCGGGGGCCGGGTTCCGGTTGGAGCCGGGGCCTGGCGGTCAGTTCGGACTGGTCCCGGTCGGGACGTCCTTCGGTGACTGGCTGGGCTGGGAGCTGGTGAGGGCGGTCATCCGGTCCTCCGGCGGGCTGAGGCTCCTTGACAGACGGGCCTGTAGGTACTGCGGTAGCAGCCTTGCCGAGACGAAAAGGTCCCACGCCGGGTTCTGCAGCCCTAGGTGCTACCAGAACTACTACTACCAGAACCGCCGAAAGCTGCGGCCAAAAGGGCGGCCAGGGTGATCGATAGGCGCACCTGTCGGGCCGCCGCCCGGGAGTACCGGGCCCGTGGGATAATCATGGGATAATCCTGGGTGCAAAGGGTGCACAGGGTGAGCTGGGGAACACAATATCTTGTATCTTGGTGCACGCTGTACACAACATCTAGTGGGTGAACGTTTCTGCTCGAGATCCGAAGTTCCAGGTTCGAATCCTGGCCCCGCAGCCGGACCGCAAAATTTGCGGCCAGCCCCCAGTCAGCTGGGCATTGCCAGGGCACCCGGGCTCGGATTCGAACCAGACAACCCCCGACCCGGTGACGGGTCCGGGCCGCCAGGATGGCCCCGCCTGCCAGATCCGGCCCGAAACTTTCCCCAGTCCAGGACGGTCTGCAGGCCAGGCAGCGGCCTCGGAGACTTATCCTCCAGGAGGGAGGGGCCAGGCTCGGGGCGGGCTGGGGCGGGTAGACATTCAGCAGCCCAGTAATCCGCAAGTCAAAATCTCGGGCTCTCATCACTCGCCGTGCCGGCCGGCCACGTCGTCGTAATAAAAGGGCCGGCGGCCGGTCTCGCCCACCACCCAGGTCTGGCCCGGTTCCAGCTCGACAATCTCCAGGTCCAGGATATCCGACGTAAGCTCCCGCAGGGCGGCCGGGGTCCCGGTGAGCACCGGGAACGTCCCGAAATGCATCGGGATTACGGCCTTCACCCCCAGCAGCCGGATGGCCTCGGCCGCTTCCCGGGGCGACATCGTGAAGTGGTCACCGATGGGCAAAAGGGCCAGGTCCGGCCCGTAGAGCTTGCCGATGAGCTCCATGTCCTTAAAGACCGCCGTGTCCCCAGTATGGTAAAGCTTAAAGCCGTTTTCGAAGGTGACCACGTAGCCGCAGGCCTCGCCCCCGTAGATGATCTGGTCGCCGTCTAAAATCCCACAGCTGTGGACGGCATGAACCATGGTCACCCGGATGCCGTCGACCTCCTGGGTCCCACCCTTGTTCATGGGCGAGGTGTTTTGAACCCCCTTCCCCTGAAGCCAGTGGCACGTCTCGAAGATGCCAATGACCTTGCAGCCGGTCTGCCGGGCGATTTCGACGGCGTCGCCGATGTGGTCAAAATGCCCGTGGGTAATGAGCATTAAATCCAGCCGGTCGATGCGCTTTAAGTTTTCGGGGCAGGCCGGGTTGTTCATGACCCACGGGTCAATCAGGACCCGCCTGCCGCCGGGCGACTGGACCAGAAACGTGGCGTGCCCAAGCCAGGTAAGACTCAAGCCAGCCGCAAATCCCATCGTGCGCCTCCTCACCGAAGACTTCGCGACCGGAAAAAGAGGTTGCCCGTTGGTGCCCGGTTCCGCCCGTGAGCAATTCCGGTCGCGATTTCGAGCACAGCTTGCGTCTCCGCCGGTCAGAAGTTGCGCCGCAGTCTCGGGTCGGCCGCGGCCCGGATGGCGTCACCGACCAGGTTGAGGCCCAGGACCGTCACCACCAGGGCAACTCCGGGAAACAGGTTAAGCCACCAGGCGCTGTCCAGATAAACCAGGCCGTCGGCCAGCATGCCCCCCCAGGCCGGGGTTGGGGGCTGGACGCCCAGGCCCAGGAAGTCCAGGGCCGCCGCAAACACCATCATCTGTCCAACCGAGTAAGTGCCGATGACCGAGAGTGGGCCAACGGTTCCCGGGAAAATGTGCCTGCCCAGAATTTCAAAACTCCTGGCGCCCAGGCAACGGGCCGCCTCCACGAATTCCCGGCCCTTAAGGGCCAGCACCTGCGCCCGAACCACCCGGGCGTAGGTCGCCCAGCCGCCCACCGACAGGGCCAAAATGACGCTCGGCAGACCCGGTCCCAGAACGGCAATAAGGGTTATAACCAGCAAGATGAAGGGGAAGCTGAACTGGATGTCGGCCAGCCGCATTATGACCCGGTCGGCGAGCCCCCCGAAGTACCCGGCGGCGAGTCCGAGCAGGGTTCCGGCCGTGCCCGAGATAACCACGGCGCCTAAACCCACCGTCAGGGAGGTCCGGGCGCCGTAGAGCAGCCGGGCCAGAACATCGCGGCCGAGCTGGTCGGTCCCCAGCGGATGGGCCGGGTCGCCGCCGGCGACCCAGGCCGGGGGCTGAAGCCGGCGTCCCAGGTCCTGGCGAAGAGGGTCATGGGGGCTGAGGACCGGCCCCACCGCGGCCGCCAGCACGATAAACCCGATTAAGGCCAGCCCTGCGGCTGTCCGAATCCGCAGGCCGGTCAGCCTCGACTTCGCCGCGGGCCGTCTAACGCCCATCTGGACACTCAACGTCGCCGCCTTCACCGGGCGCGAACCCTCGGGTCTACCCAGCTGCAAATCAGGTCAGCAAGCAGGTTGCAAAGAACCACAAACGCCGCGACGAAAAACACGGCGGCCTGAACCACGGGGTAGTCCCGGCCGATAACCCCCTGCACGACGAGCCTTCCCATCCCCGGCCAGGCGAAAATCGTCTCGGTTATCACGGCCCCGCCGGCCAGAATTCCGAATTCCATACCCAGGACCGTAATGACCGGAATGAGGGCATTGGGCAGGGCGTGGCGGGCCAGCACCACAAGCTCGTGCAGGCCCTTCGCCCGGGCCGTCCGGATGTAGTCCTCGTAAAGCACCTCGGCCGTTCCGGCCCGGACCAGCTGGGTGAGCCGGGCGGCCGAATAGGTCGCCAGGGTGGCAGCTGGCAGCACCAGGTGCGCGACTCCACCGCTCCCACCCGACGGCAGGACCCGAAGCCAGACGGCAAAAACCAGAATGAAAATGATGCCGAGCCAGTAGAATGGAATCGCCTGCCCGACCACCGTGAACAATCCGATCAGCCCGTCGAGCCAGGAATCCCGGCGGACGGCGGCCAGCACGCCCAGAGGCAGCGAAACCGCGGCCGAAAGGCCGAGGGCCAGGGCCGTGAGCTGGAGGGTCGCCGGCAGGGTCTCTAAAACCACCGTTGCCGCCGGCTTGAAATAGCGCAGGGACTGGCCGAAGTCGCCGGTCACGGCCTGGCCCAGGAACCGGATGTATTGTTTCCAGAGGGGCTCGTCAAAGCCAAGGAGGTGGCGGATCTCGGCAATCTGCTCCGGCGTGGTTGTTTCGGTAACCATCAGGGCAACCGGGTCTCCCGAGAGGCGCAGCACAACAAAAAGGATGGTCGATATCCCCCAGAGAGTTACCACCAGGTCCACAAGCCGCCGCCCCAGGTACGCAACCATTGCTGGTCCCCTCAGCCCTGCCGAACAGTCACCTTGGTCAGGTCGAATAGATAAGTCGGCTGCCAGCTGAAGCCGTCAACCGTGGGTTTCACGGCGTAAACGCCCGGCGTCTGGACCAGAAAGATGCAAGGCGGGTCGTCCCGCAGGTAGGCGTTGGCCTCCTGCAGGATGCGCCGGCGGGCCTCGGTATCGAAGGCCCGGCGCTCCCGGTCGATAAGTTCGTCGAACCGGGGCTGGGCCATCAGTTTGGCGACGCTGTCCGACCGGAAGAAGTTGAGGGGCAGGTCGGCGTCCATTGCCGGCAGGTACTGCCAGGCCCAGATGAACATGGGCCCGATGGTGGCCCCCAGGAAGCTCTGGATGAAGACGCCGGCCTCCAGAATCTGCAGGTTCGCCTTCACCCCGACCTCGGCCAGCTGGCCGATGACGGCTTCCTCGATCTCCTTGTCTTTGGTGTACCGGCCAACGGTGCCGTGGAAGGTGACTTCAAAGCCGCCCCCGTAACCGGCCTCGGCCAGGAGCGCCCGGGCCCGGGCCGGGTCGTACGGGTACGGCTTGAGGTCAGGATTGTACCCGAAACAGTCGGGGCCGACCACCTGGCCGTCCAGCACCCGCCCGTAACCCAGCAAAAGTTTTTCCAGGATCATGTTTTTATCCACGGCGTAGTTGAGGGCCTGCCGGACCTGGCGGCTGGCCAGGGGTGTGCCCGGCGTCTGGCGCAGGTTGACCACCATTCCCTGGCCGAGATTGACCGACCTGATCTGGAATCCCCGGCTGCGGAGCCGGTCGACCTGGTCGGGCGGGATGAGCAGGGCCACATCCACATCTCCCGCCTCGAGGGCGACGATGCGGCTGGCATCGGCCGGAATCGCCCGGAAGACGACCTCATCCAGGGCCGGCCGACCCCGCCAGTAGCTCCCGTTGGCCGTCACCACCAGCCGCTCCTGCCGGACCCACTCCTTGAAGACGAAGGGTCCGGTGCCGACCGGGGCCGTCGCGAAGCCCTGGGGGCCCACATCCTGGAAGTACCGGGCCGGGATGATGTCCACGACCGAAAGACCCTGAAGCAGGGGCGAAAACGGCCCGGAAGTTTCGACCCGGACCGTTAAACTGTCCACCGCCTCCACCCGGCTGATCCGGTCGACCCGGCCCCGCCAGGGCGAGGTCGTCTTCGGGTCAAGGACCCGCTCGATGGAGAACTTCACGTCCTCGGCCGTGAGCTCCTGCCCATTGTGGAATTTCACCCCCGACCGGAGCTTGAACTCCCAGACGGTGTCCGATACGGACCTCCAGGATTCCGCCAGCACCGGCACAATATTGCCCTTCTCATCGGCGGCGACAAGCTTTTCAAAAAGCTGAGCGTAGCAGGGGAGGGAGTTCGCGGTGCTGTCGACATGCGGGTCCATGCTGGGGGGAATCGAACCGATCCCGATGGTCAGCCGGCCGCCCCTTGCCGGCTGGCCCGATGGGGCCGCCGGCTGCTGGCCGGCGCAACCGACCGCCACGGCGGCGAGCCCAAGTCCCGAAAGTCGCAGAAAGTCACGCCGGGTTAACACCGACCTGCTACCTCCTTTCGCCGAAAATTTCCGCCAGCCTCCCAGGGTCCGGACCGATAACCGGAACCGGCCCCAGCTCCCCGGCCAGAGGCTCGGGCTGCTTAAGACCGGTCGCGGTAAGGATACAAACGACCGTTTCACCAGGCCGGATGATGCCCCGGGCCCGGAGCCGCCCGGCCGCCGCCACGGCCACCGCCGCCGACGGCTCGGCGTAGAGGCCTTCGGCCCCGGCGAGCTCCCGCTGAGCCTGAAGAATCTCCCGGTCATCCCCGACGGCCTCCGCCGACCCGCCGGCCGCCCGCAGGGCTGCCAGCGCCTGGTAGGTGGAAACGGGGGTGCCGATGGAGATGGCCACGGTCGGGCGGCCCGGGACGGTGGCCGGCTCTTCCCGGCCCGCGTCCAGGGCCGTCTTAAGGGAGCCGAAGACCTCGGCGGCATGAACCCGCGGCATCCGGTCAATGAGCCCGAACCGGACCAGCTCGCCAAAACCCCGAACTATGCCCCAGAGGCCGTCACCGTAGCAGGTGGGGACGACGACGTGGTCCGGTGCCCGCCAGCCGAGCTCCTGGGCGATTTCATAGGCGATGGTCTTGTAGCCCTCTATCCCGTACGGGTTGCTTCCGACAGGTGGACTCATGTAGTTGCTCGCCGGGTACCAGCCCCACCTCTCGACCGCGTAGGCCATCAGCTGCCAGCGGTCAGCCGGCCGCTCCGTTGCCACCAGCCGGGCGCCATAGCTCTGCATCTGGGCCAGCATGGCCGGTGGCGCCCCGGCCAGGGTGAAGACCACGCACCGCAGGCCGGCCCGGGCCGCATAAGCGGCCAGGGCCGCCCCGCCGTTGCCCGACGAAGCAATGGTTACCGTACCGGCGCCCCGGTCTCTAGCCCGGGCAACGACCACCGCCGCCATCCGGTCCTTAAAAGACCCGGTGGGGTTCCGGCCTTCGTCTTTAAGATAGAGGCCGTCAATCCCCAGGCGGGCCCCGAGCCGGGGAGCGTGGAGGAGGGGAGTGGCACCTTCCCCCAGGCTCACCGGCTCCTCGACCGGAAGCAGCGCCGCAAACCTGCCCAGCCCGGGACCTGCCCGGTCAAACCCCCGGCTGAGCCCAGCTGGGCTCACCGGCTCGTATTCTGGGGCCAGGTTTGCGGCCAGGCCCTGAGCCCGGCACACCTCGCAACCCGTGAACCGGTCCTCCGGCGGGTAGTCCCGGCCGCACCGGATACAGCGCAACGCCACCACCTTTCCCATCGGGGTTAAACTCCGGCGATAATGAGGTCAGCCTGCGGCCTGGTAAAGAGCACCGGACCGTCCGGGCAGACCAGCACGGTGTCTTCGACCTGCAGGCCGCCGAAGCCCAGCTCGTAGTACGGGGTTTCGACCTCAAGCACCATTCCGGCCTCGAGCGGCATAGCCTGCCCGGGAGCCAGCAGCGGCAGGTCGTAATACTCCAGCCCGACGCCGTGGCCGACGTGGTGGCGGCGGTAGCCGGGAATGCCTGCCTGGCGGGTGGCCGCAACCGCAGTCTCAAAGACCTCGGCGGCCGCCACGCCGGGCCGACAGCGCTCCAGGGCGGCCTGCTCGCCGGCGACAATTGCCCGGAACCGCTCCCTTACCCGCAAGTCCGGTTCCCCGAAGACGGCCGTTCGGGAGATATCGGAGCAGTAGCCCTGGTAAATGCAGCCGACGTCGAACCGGATGATATCTCCCCGCCGGAGCCGGACTTCTGGGGCGGGCACGGCATTGGGGTAGGCGGTCCGGGGACCGAAGGCGATGACCGAAAACCCCGGCCAGCCGCCCCGCCGCAGAACGGCCGAGTTGAATTCGGCGGCCAGCTCCCACTCGCTCATTCCTTCCCGGACGGCTGCCAGGGCATCGGCCACCGCAGCCTCGGCGATTTCGGCCGCCCGCTGGAGCCGGCGGACCTCTTCCGGGGTTTTCACCGCCCGGACCCGGCGGATCAGGTCGCCGGCCGGCAGAAGCCGCCCAGGACCCAGGTCTGCCCGCAGAGACTCGACCAGACCCGCCGGCAGGCCGGCCTCATCCAGGCCTATGCGCTCTCCCGGCCGCACCAGGTCCTGCAGGACGCCCCGGACGACATCGATGAACGCCGCCGGCTCGGCCGGCTCAACAAGCAGCCGGTCTGCCCATTGCTCCCCGCTTCCGGCCGGGACCTCAACGAAAAAGACCCCGTAGGGCCGAACTTCTGCGCCGGCCGTACCGAACTGGACGACCATGTCCAGGTCCGAGCGGGGGACAACCACCGCCGGCCGCTCGGGCTCCCGGGCCAGCCAGAGGGCCAGGGCATGCACCCCGCGCAGGATCCGTCCGGAGAAGCCGCAAAAGCCGCTCAGGTAAAAGACGTTTTCCGGGGTCGTTGCGATGAGACCATCAAGACCTGCCCGCTCCAGGAGGGCCAGGGCCCGGTCCCGGTTAAAGACGGGCCCGGCCTCCCCCCGGTGGGGTCCGAAGATGCCCGTCACTGGCTTCCTCCGGCCCGGTCTCGGGCAAAGGCCGCGACAACCTCCCGCCCAAAAAGCCGCATCTGTTCCCGAAATTCGGCGAGGGTATCCGCCGCGAAGAGCAAACCCGAAAGGTGGGTCACCCCGGCCGCCCGGTAGGCCTCCACCTGGCGGCAAATCTGGTCGGGTGTCCCCACCAGGCACCGCTCCTCGACCCGGGCCAGGTCCTGCCCCCGGAGGGTCGAGCGCTGAAGGGAGACCAGGTGCTCAAAGAGCTGTGAGCCCCTCAGCCTCTTCCGGGCCTGCTCGGGTGTGGAACCAATGGCCACAACCAGCTGGGGCGCAACGTCAAATCCGGTCAGGTCCCGTCCGGCCTGCCGGGCCCCTTCCCGGACGATTTCCAGCCGCTGCCGGACCTCGTCCGGCGAGAGCACCGCCGGGATCCAGCCTTCGCAGTAGCGGCCCGCCCGGCGGGCGGCTTCCGGGGCGTTGCCGGCGGCATAAAGGGGGAGCGGGTCCTGAACCGGCTTGGGAAAAAGCTCGACGTCCTCGAACCGGACGTAACGACCGGTAAATGACGCCGCCCGCTGGGTAAACAGTGCCCGGAGGGCCGGGATCATTTCGTCGGCCAGCTCGCCGCGCCGGAGCCGGCGCCGGTCCGGAAAGACCGCCTCCAGCTCCTCCCGGTAGGCGCCGACGCCGACCCCGAGGATAACCCGCCCCTTGCTGGCCAGGTCCAGCGTGGCCACCTGTTTGGCCAGCAGGACCGGCTCCCGCATCGGCAGGACCAGAACACCGGTCATCAGCTTTATCCGCTCGGTCCTGGCCGCCAGGTAGGCGTAGGTTATGAGGGGCTCGTAAAACCGGGGCGGCCGGTCGAAGGACCGGCGCACGTACCGGGGCGTCGTGAAGTGGTCATTGCCCATCACCGCGTAGTAGCCCAGGGCCTCGGCCTCCTGCGCCAGCTCCACCACCTCAGGAAAATCGGCAAAGGGAACGGGGTACATGAGGCCTTCGGTGCAGGTCGGCAGGCCGATGCCGAATCGCATCAGGCTTCTCCCCTCAATGAATCGAGAATTTCGCAGGCAAAGTACCGGATGGTGTCTTCCAGGCTGAAGTCCCCGGTCGGCACCGGGTGGATAATGATCTGGTCAACTCCCTGCCGGGCAATGGCCCGAAAGCGCTCCCCGACCTCTTCCGGCGTCCCGGCTACGGCCAGCTCCGACACAAAAGTTTCGGACAGATGGCTGGCTATTTGCGGGAGCAGGCTGTAGTCCCGGCGGGCGATAAGCTCCCGGGCGGCCCCGGGGACGGCCAGGTCGCCCAGCGGCTTAAGGTAGGACCAGTTCGGGTAACTTACCCAGAGGGGCAGGGCGACCCAGTACCGGGCGGCCTCAAGGGCTTCCGACCGGTTGCGGGCAATGGCCAGGTCGACCCGAAGGGCAACCTGGAGCTCCGACCGACTGCGCCCGGCGGCCCTCAAAGCCTTTTCGATAAGGCCCCGGGCATAGGCTACCCCCTGGGGCGAGGCGTAGGGGGCGATGATAACGCCGTCCCCAACCCGTGCCGCCGCCTCAATCATCCGGGGGCCGCGCGCCGCGACAAAGATGGGGACCGGTTCGGGCGGCAGCACCTGCAGCCGACCGTTCCGGAACCGGATGACCCGGCCCTGGTAATCGACCCGCTCGCCGGCCAGCAACCGCCGGATAAGCTCCACCGCCTCGGGGATAGCCGTGGCCGGGCTCACCCGCTCCACACCCAGTTCGGGGAAACCGGGTCCGCCGGCGCCGATGCCCAGAACGGTCCGGCCGGGGGCGACGCAGGCAAGGCTTGCGGCGGCCATAGCCGTCAGGGCCGGGTGACGGGCATAGGGCTCGGTGACCCCCGGACCTACCCGGATCCGGCGGGTGTTGGCGGCCACCAGGGTGAGGCCGACCCAGGGGTCCCAGTAAAACTTTTCGTCAGCAAACCAGAAATAGTCGTAGCCGAGCTCCTCAGCCAGCCGGGCAATAGTTACCAGCCGGTCCGGAAGATACTGACCCAGAACCAGAAGACCGGCCTTCATCTGGGGGTGCTCCCGGCCCCAAGCCGGACGGAAATGGCCGCCGCCGCGTCCTTCACGGCCCGGCCCATCGCCTCAATACCTGCCTCGTCAACGAGGTGACTCAGGAACGCCAGGCTTATCGCCGCGACGGCCTCGCCACTGCGGTCCCGCAGGGCGGCACCCACCGCCCCAATACCGGGAATGTTCTCATCCAGGGCAAGGGAATAGCCCCGGCGGCGAACCTCGGCCAGGTCGGCCCGAAGACGTTCCGGGTCGGTTATCGTCCTGGGCGTCAGGGCCGGCAGCGAATGGGTGGAGAGCCAGGCGTCCAGCGTTTCGGGCGGGAGGCTGGCCAGGAGCGCCTTGCCCAGAGCCGTAGTGTGGGCATACGTCCGGGACCCCACCTGAACGTGTATCCGCAGGGGGCCTGGATTTTCGACAATGGCCAGGTAGACGACCTCACCCCGGTCAAGGATGCCCAGGTAGCCGTTGCAGCCGTAAGTGGTCACCAGGGTTTGCAGAACCGGCAGGGCCTCGCGCTCCAGTAGATTGCCCCGCAGGTAGAGACTGCCCACCTCGAAGGCCTTCAGACCGATACGGTACCTGCCGGTGAAGGGATTGCGGTCGAGAAAGCCGGCCTGGTAAAGGGTCGAGGCCAGGAGGTGAACGACGCTTTTGGGCAGGCCGGTTCGGTTGGCCAGTTCGGTCACCCCGAGTTCGGGCCGCTCCGGGTCGAAGGCCGAGAGGATAGCCAGGGCCCGGGCGACCGACCGGACCGTGCCCGCCGGACGGGGGTTTCGCGTGGTCGTCTTGTTCAATACTATTGAACGCCGTTCTGTAACGCTGGTCAATGCAATTATAGGGACCGGGCCTCTGGTTTGTCAACAGTTTGTATCAGCAGGAGATTACCCATAACTTTGGCGTCAAGCAGGTGGCTGGCGGGACTCCAGCAGTTCCCGGGCGACCTCGTAGTTCAGCAGCCTTAGAAAACCCCGCATCGGGCGCAACAGCGCCCTGCTTGTCCCGTTCGCTCGATATCCCGAGCTTGCCCCCAAGCCAGAGCAAAAGGTCGTTGAAGGGGCTCCCTTCCCGCCTTATACCAGTTCCTGGAGCATACTTCGGAGAAGGTGTATACCTGGCCGCAATCCCGGGTGAGGAGGTTACGGCCATGGGCGGACGAAAGCCGGCTATTCACTGGCATGAGACCGTTGAGGAGTAGCTGAGCGCAATGTCCGCAAGCCCTGGCAGACGGATTCCTGAGGCAGCAGGCATTGTCCGAGTCTCCATTGGGTTGCCTGGTACCGCAAGGGTGGTCTGGCGCCAGCGTGGGGGCCTGCGGCTGCCGGCTCGGCAGCGGCTGGCCAGACTTGCCGGGCATGCCGCCCGGGTCGGCTGAGGCGGTTGAGCTTGGGGTGGGACTGAGCAGACTGTTCTGCGGCCGATGCCGGTGTTCGGCGCCGTCCGGGCTGATGGGATGCCGCCGGCTCAGACGGCCCCGTTCGGCACGTCTGGCTGACCGGCTGCGGTGGCAGTCGAGGCCGCCCCAGGTCACAAGGCTGCACTGTTCCGACGATGAACCTTCGGGCTCAATCGGGTGGAGCTAAGGCGGCAGATTGGCCGTCGAGGCTACTGAGCAGTTGCGCAAAGCACTTGCGGCCGACCCGGGTCGGGTCAAACTTTCGCTGCCCCCTTGATTGCCGAATCATACCATGCGAACTGGTATAGGGCTGGGCCCGCCCGGCGGCCCCTGGTAAAACCCGGCGCCGACCGGATTTCCACCTCCGGTCGATGGCGAGAACCCCCATCCCTGTCACCGGTAGATTCTGGCCTGGAGGCGATAGAGGTCGGCGTAAAGGCCGCCCCTTTGAAGCAGCTCGGCGTGGCTGCCGGCCTCCACAACCCGACCCCCGCTCAGCACGTAAATCCGGTCGGCCCTGCGCACGGCCGCAAACCGGTGGGAGATGACCACCGTTGTTAGCCCCCGGGTCAGCTCAAAGAAGCGGTCGAAGAACTCGGCCTCGGCCCGCACGTCCAGACTTGCCGTCGGTTCATCCAGGACCAGCACACTGGCGCCGGCCTCCGCCGCAAAGAGGGCCCGGGCCAGCCCAATCCGCTGCCACTGGCCGGCCGAAAGCTCAACCCCGCCGGAAAGTTCGGCCCCAAGGGGGGTCTCCGGCCCCCCAGGAAGCCCGGCCAGCAGATCCCAAACCCCGGCCCGCTCCAGAGCCCGCTCGAAGGCCGCCCGGTCCAGAGCCCGGTCCGGCGCCCCCATTACGATGTTCTCCGCCGCCGTCAGGGGGTAACGGATAAAGTTCTGAAAAAGAACCGCCACCTGCCGCTGCCAGCGCCCGGGCTCAAGCTCACGCAGGTCCACCCCATCCACGGTTATCCGACCGGCCGTCGGGTCGTAAAGGCGGGCAAGCAGCTTGACAACGGTGGTTTTGCCGGCCCCGTTCGGCCCCACGATGGCCACGGCCCGGCCGGCCGGAATCTCCAGGTCTAGGCCGCACAGGACATCCCGCTCGCCCCCGGGATACCGGAAACAGACCCCTTCAAACCGGATCCCCCGGCGGGGCGGGCCCCCGGCCCGGCGGCCGGCAGGGACCGGGACACCGCCCAGGGCGCGGCGCAGCCGGTCGAGGCCCTCGGCCGCGCCCCGGCCGTACATCAGCTGGGCGTCCTCATTGCCCAGGCTTACCGTCAGCAGGCTCAGGACCGCCTGAGCGACGACGACCACCCCGGCCGGGTCGAGCTCCCCGGCCAGCCCCGCCCGGCCGACCTCCCACAGCCCGGCGCCGGCCAGGACCGGCGCCAGCAGCCCCGCCCCCAGGCCGACGGCAAAGGTGCGGCGGCGGGCCGCCCACAGCTCTGAGAAGGCCTCAAGGGCCAGCAGCCGGTAGCGGTCCCGCAGCCAGCCGCCCAATCCGAACAGCCGCACCTCCTTGGCCGCACCCGGTCCGGCGGCCAGCCGGTAAAAATAGTCGGCCCGGCCCAGGCGCCGGCCCAGCCCCCCGAGCAGAACCGCCGGATTAAAGACGGTGTTCAGGGCCAGATACACCAGGCCGAAGTGCAGCCCCACCAGCAGCAGGCCCAGCCACCACCGGAAACCGGCCAGGACCAGCCCGAGGGCCACAACCCGGGCTTCCCGCCCCAGCACCAGAAGCAGCCCGGTGGCCGCCGCGCCGGGGCTAAACAGCTGGGCTGCGCCCCAGACCCGGCGGACCAGCTCCTGGACGGCGGGGTCCTCCAGGTGGGCCAGGGTCGGCGGCCCCAGCGCCCGGCCCATCAGCTCCTCCCGAAGGGCCCCATCGACCCGGTCCCGCACCAGGCCGGCCAGGGCCTGCTCCAGGGGGCCCAGGCCGCCGGTCAGCCCGAGGACGAGGGCGACCAGGGCGGCGGCCAGGACGGTGTCGGCGGCCGGCTCGCCCGGGCGGCTCCGGGTCAGGGCGCCGATAAAGTTGCCGGCCGCAAAGGGGATGGCCACCATAAGGGCCGTCCGCAAAAGGAGGCAGAGACCCAGGCCCGTCACCGGAAAAAGACCGGCCCGGCCCAGTAAGGAGAGCAGGCTGAGCCAGTGCCGCATCGAGGCCCCGGCTCCTGTTTACCACACCTGGCGCCGGTCAGGCCAGGGCCACGCCGGGAGCGAGAGCCGGACGTGAACGCCGGGAACCGTTCCGCAAAATGCGGCAGGCCCTGCGCGTTGACCCCGGACGGCGTCTGGTGAGAAGCCGGCAGGTAGCCGATGACCTGCCGGAGAAGGCAAGGGGAGTGCCCAAGGCGCTGCTGCCGTCGGCTGGTTGAGGCCGGGATAACCGCGTCTGTCCCGGAATGTGCTGCGGCCCATACACCGGTTTCGTAATCGGGTTGAAGTCTGCCGCCCCCTGCGCCTGCTCAATGCGTCTGAGCGTCCTTCCCCCTGCCCACGATCCCAATAAAAGGTGCTGACCTTCAGAGAGTGAGTGGGTGTAGGCCCGGGTTTACAGCCTCCGGCCGGCATCCGGCACCACCAGGTTTTAACCGCCCCCGTCCCCCGGGGCGCTGCCGGCACCTGCGCGCCCCATTACACTTCCAGCAGCCGCACAAAAGGCAGCTTCTCCTGCACCGCCCGGACCAGACGCCTGTCGGCGGTCCAGAACTCAGCCCCCAACCGCTCCGCCAGCGCCAGATAGTACGCATCGTAAGCTGCCGGCAGGGAAAGAACCTCCGCCAGCTGCAGGGCCCGCCGGTGCAGCGACCCATCTCCATAAAGGCTGATGCCCAGCTGGAAAGCCGCCTCCAGCAGCTGCTCGGCTTCCCGGGGAAGCAACACCCCCAGAACCGCATAGCGGCGCAGGACGTTGGTCACTTCATAGTAAAGAAGGTCGGGCGAATCTACCGGACGGCCGGCCTCGCGTCAGGCTACCCAGAGTCGGGCAGGCTCGGCGGCCGGGTCGGCGCTCTCGAGCAGTCGAACGATAAAGCTAGCGTCAACACAGACCGGCAAGCCGGGCATCCCGCTTCCGGCGGCGGGCTAAGAGGAGCCCCCTGACGGCGGGCCTTCAGCTGTGCGCCCAGGCGGATGACCTCGGCCAGGGCCTGATGCCAGGCCTGCTCGGCCCCGGGATTGCAGAGCCGCCGGTAGGCCTCGATGGAGAGGACGGCCACGCAGGGCTTTCCGGCTCGTTCGACGATAACAGGCTTGCCGGTCCTTACGGCCTGACGCATCAACTCGCCGAAATGGATGCGGGCATACGTGGCGCTGACCACCTGCTCCACAGGTTGCCTCACATTAATCAATCTGTTGCTCAATCAAAGTCTGCCCGATGGCGAACAAAATGACAACTCGGTGTACACAGCCCACCTTCAGAACGCAGTTCGGATACCACTGTTCTTGAGGCCGGCTGCGGCCTTCTCTGGCCCATCCTGGTGGCGTCTTCGGGCTGCTCACGGGCGCCTCAAGCCGGTGCTAGCCCGACACTTTTGAGCAGGTGTGCGACCTTATCTCCGAAGGTCAAATACATGAACTTGCACTGCCGGGCCGGTTAAGCGCACAATCATAGCGATTCTTTCCCGGAGGAGGTCGGAGTGCGAAGGGATATTGAATTCAACGCCGAGGGTGTGGTCCTGCGGGGCTGGTTTTACTATCCCGACGGCGCCACCGGGCCGGTCCCGACCGTGGTTATGGCCCACGGTTTTTCCGCCGTCAAGGAGATGTACCTGGACCGCTACGCTGAGGCCTTCAGTCAGGCCGGGCTGGGAGTCCTGGTCTTTGACAACCGCAACTTCGGGGCCAGCGACGGCCAGCCCAGGCAGGAGATCGACCCCTGGGCCCAGGTCCGGGACTACCGCCACGCCATCACCTTTGCCCGGACGCTGCCCGAGGTCGACCGGGACCGCATCGGCATCTGGGGCAGCAGCTACAGCGGCGGACACGTCCTGGTCGTCGGCGCCATTGACCGGCGGGTAAAGTGCGTCGTGTCCCAGGTTCCCCTGGTGAGCGGCTACCGGAACGTCCTGCGCCTGGTCCGCAATGACGTCATTCCGCAGCTGCGGGCCCAGTTTGACGCCGACCGGGAGGCCCGGTTTCGGGGCGAGCCGCCGGCAATGATTGCGGTGGTGGCCGAGGACCCGACAAAAACTCCGTGCGCCCTGCCGACCCCTGACTCCTGGCAGTGGTTCACCGAAACCGGCCGGACCCGGGCCCCGGCCTGGCGCAACGAGGTGACCCTCAGGTCCGTCGAAATGCTCATGGAGTATGAGCCCTGGGTTTACATCGACCGGGTCGCGCCCACGCCGCTGTTAATGGTGGTTGCGGCCAACGATGTGCTCACCCCGACCGACCTGGCTCTCGAGGCGTACAACCGAGCGCTCGAGCCGAAGAAGCTGGTCCTTTTGCCCGGCGGCCATTTCGACGCCTATACCACCGACTTCGACCTGGCGGCCGGGGCGGCCCGGGATTGGTTCGTCCAGCACCTGAGCCGGCGGTAGGGCGGAGCTCCGCCGCCGGGGAATCTGCCGGCAACTCCGGCCGGAAGGACCCCGCAGCTCAGGCTGTGCAGGTTCAGAAAGGTTTGAGACAGTCACAATCGCCTACGGCGACTCGGCCGGGTGGGCCGCGGCATCCTTCCGGGTAGAGGTGTGCTGGCGAAGTCGGCTCGGGTAGTTGGCATACCCGCTTTGGTCCAGGCTAACCGCCCTCAGCCCCAAAGCCCAGCAAAGGCTCCGCAGCAGGCGGCCCGCTTTGCCGGCTGGCCGGGTACCCGGACAGGATGCGCCTATCTCAAATGTGTTGAACCTATACAGCAGATTGCCTGAGATTGCCTGGTAGTTCCGGCTCAAGTATACTCAGATTGACCAGACTTAGCTAAGCTTAAGGAGCATAAACCATGCGCGTGGTCAACGTTCATCAGGCCAAGACGCACCTTTCTAAACTGGTGGAAGCCGTGGAGGCGGGCGAGGAGGTAATCATCGCCCGGGCCGGGAAACCGGTAGCCCGGCTGGTGCCCCTTCAGCGCCCACGGCAGCTGGGCCGGCTGCGGGGCCGGCTGACCGTACCCGAGGACTTCGACGCGCCCCTGCCTGAAGAGGTCCTCGCCGCCTTTGAGGGCAGCGCCTGATGCGTCTGCTGCTGGACACCCATGTGCTTCTCTGGGCGCTGGCGGAGCCGGAGCGACTGCCCGTGCGCGTACGCCAGTGGCTGGTCTCACCGGAAAACGACGTCCTTTTCAGCGCGGCCAGCATCTGAGAGGTGGCCATTAAAGCCCAGGTTGGCCGTCTTGTCCTTACCATCCCGGTCGAGGAGATTGTGGACGCGGCCCTGGCCGCGGGCTTCCGGGAACTGCCCATCCGGGCGGCTCATGCGGTTGCGTTGCACCGCCTGCCCCTTCACAATCGGGACCCCTTCGACCGCATCCTCGTCGCCCAGGCCGCCACCGAGCCCGCCCGTCTGCTGACGGCGGACGGGGTGCTGGCCCGCTACTCGGAGCTGGTGGAGGTGATCGGATGAGCCCCTGGTGAATAGAGTGGTTGGCAACCGTTGATGGGCGAGGTACGTTTCGGAACTGTGCGGTATTCTGCGCAGGCGGCGTTCGGTGCGCCGGGCCCTGAGGGCGCTGGCGGGCGCCGATTTTGCTGGTGTGAGAACAGACGTTTCGCTTTGAGCTAATACTAATTCGCATGGCATAGTTCCGTAATCAAGCGGGTAGCGAAAGGAGAGCATCAGTTATCCAGGGCCAGCCGGTCAGGCGTTTGACCCGACTCGGGTCGGCCGTAAGCGCTGCGGCCTCAACCTTAGGCTCAATCTACTTGCAGACCTTGCCTTGTCACCCCGGCCGGCGGCTGTCGAGGACAGAAACTGGCCGGGCCGCGCCGGTCTGACACCGCGGACCGCCGAGCACGCCTTAGCCCGCACTTTGCCGGCCGGCTAACAGGAGCCTTTCGGCCAAAAACAGTAAGGCATTCAGGCCAAGCGCCAGACCGAATACGGCCAGGATCACGACGAAGATCCGGCCAAGGTCGAAATTTCCGCCGTACGCCATGAGGAGAAACCCCAGGCCGGCCCGGGAAGCGAACATTTCACCGAGAATTACCCCGAGAAAGGTGACGTTAAACCCGAGCCGGATACCGGTAAATATGGCCGGTGCCACTGCCGGGAGGATTACCCGGAAGAAGAGCTGCATTCTGTTAAGCCGCAACGACCGGGCCACCTTGAAATAGACCGGCCTAATTGTCAGAATCCCCGTCCAGGTGTATATGGCCACCGGAAAGAGCCCGTGAAAGGCCCCAAACGCGACCTTGGACTCGAGCCCGAGGCCGAACAGAAATAGAAATATCGGGTAGAGGGTGACTTTCGGCACCGAATAAAGGGCCTGCAGCGCCCGGGCATACGCCAGCCGGACCACCGGAACGGTCCCGACCATGAAGCCGGTGAAAAGCCCCAGGCCAACCGCCCAGGCGGTCCCAAGGCCCAAAGCCTGTAGGGTAACCAGGGAATGCCGGCTCAGGGTGCCGTCGGCAAGGCCCATAAGCAGCCGTTCTGCCGTCTCAGGAGCGCCCGGCACGAAAGTCGACCCGAGCCGGACGGCGCCCAGCTGCCAGAGCCCGAGAATCAGGGCCGGAATCAGCAGCCAGCCAATAGTCGGCCGGCCCAGGCCGAGCTCCCGTCGGCCCGCTGAGGGCACCCAGCCCGTCCGGTTGACCCGGGTCTCGGCGCTGTCGAGGAGGACCATCACCGTCGCAGTAATCAGAACAATCAACGTAATAAGGGCGTACATGTTGGCGGTCTCGAAGTTATCGTAGGTCCGCTTGATGACGTAGCCGATGCCCCGCGACGACGTTATGAACTCGGAGGCGATTACCCCAATAATGCTGTAGGTGAACCCGAGCCGCCAGCCCGCAAAAAGATAGGGGCCGGCCGCCGGCAGGTAAATATGCCGGGCCAGGGACAGCGGGCCCAGCCCCAGGGACCGGCCGACCTTGACGTAGACCGACCGATCAACTTCCCATAGACCCAGGCAGGTATTGACGGTGATGGCTCCCAGGCTGAAAAGAAACCCCAGGGTGATGATGGGCGCCGGGCCGATGCTGAAGAGCAGAATAAGCACCGGGTAGAGGGCGACAATCGGCAGGGCGTAATAAACGAGAAGATAGGGCCTGACGGCCCGCTCAAGCCATGATACCCGCCAGAGGACAATCCCCAGGACGGTTCCGACAAGCAGCCCCAGTCCGAAACTGGCCCCAACCGCCAGTCCGGTTGTGCCCAGGTGGGCCCAGAGGGACGATTCGCCCGTTCGGCCCAGGTAAGGCGAGGGTATCCGGCCTGTCGCCAAAATCGCAATCAGGGTCGCCCCGACCTCCGACGGTGGCACCAGGATTGACCGGCGAACGGACCCGGACCTGGTGGCGGCCTCGAGAACGGCCAGCAACCCCAGCAAACTGCCCCACAGCAGGATGGTCGGGACGGGCAGCCGGGCGCTCAGTCTGGGGAGGCGGGTCTGGGCCCAGCGGACCAGGGTCAACGGGTTACCTCCGTCTTAAGACTTCCCCAGAGGCGGCCGACCAGAAGGTTAAATTCGGGCAGGGCGCTTACGCTTTCAAAGTCCCGGGGCCTGGGCAGCAGCACCGGCACCACCTCCTTTATCCGGCCAGGCCGGGCCGTCATCAGCACGACCCGGTCGGCGAGCCGGACGGCCTCGGCGATATCGTGGGTTACGAAGATGATGGTGGCCTGGAGCCGCTCCCAGAGTCGCAAGAGCTCGTCGCCCATCAGCAGCCTGGTCTGCGCGTCCAGGGCGCCGAAGGGCTCATCCATCAGGATGATACGGGGTCCCAGCACCAGGGTCCGGGCGATGGCAACCCGCTGGCGCATTCCACCCGAGAGCTGGCCGGGCAGGTGGTTTTCGAAGCCGGCCAGGCCAACCAACCTGATCATCTCAGCCACCCGCCGCCGACGTTCGGCAGCCGGAACTCCCCGCATCTTCAGGCCGAATTCAACGTTGTCCCAGACGGTGAGCCAGGGGAAAGCCGAGTCCTCCTGAAAGACCACCCCGACATCGGGATGGGGGCCCCGAACCGGGCGGCCAGCGATAGCGACCTCGCCTGTGGTCGGCGGCACCAGGCCGGCGATGATCTCCAGCAGGGTGGACTTGCCGCACCCGGACGGCCCAACGACGGCGACAAACTCGCCTTCGGAAACTTCCAGGTCGACCGCCTGCAGGGCCACGACGGCGCTGGTCCCGTTCTGCGCCGGGTAGACCTTGCTTACATTCCTTACGGAGACGATGCCCTGGCCAGGTCTGTCAGGGTAGCTGGACCCGCTGGTCATCGGCCAGAAAACTCTGATTCACGATCTGGGTCCAGGGAACCCGCTCGTCGGGTCCGATCTCCTTGGCGATCCGCATCCCCTCCTCGGCCAGCCGCAGGCCCTCCGGGTCAAGCCGGCCGTCGCTGTAATAGCGGCCCCGCTCGGCCCCGGCAAAACGGATCGCCTCCCGGGCCAGCTCAAGGCTGATATTTGCCGTCTTTGCGTAAACCTGAGCGGCCCCATCCGGGTCCTTCTGAATCTGCTCAACCCCCCAGCGCCGGGCCGCTAAGAACGCCCGGATCGCTTCGGGATTGCGCTCCACCAGCCGGCGGTGCGCCAGGATCAGGGTCTGGAAGTAGTTGGGGACGGTGTCCCAGGCGTTAAACAGGACCCGGAAACCGGCCCGCTCGGTAAACGACGACGGGAGCATCGCGCAGGCGTCCACTTCGCCCCGCTTCAGCAGGGCGAAGCCCTCGCCAATGCCGCCAGCAGCGATCAGCTGAACCGAGCCAGGGTCAATGCCGGCCCGGGAAAGGGTCAGGATAATCACCTGCTCGGTCACGGAACCCGGGGATGTGTAGCTTACCCGTTTGCCGACGAGGTCCCGAACGGACCTGAGGCTGGAGTTCTCTGGCACGACCCAGAAGATATCGCTGGGGGATTTCACCCCGCCCCCAACGATGACGTAGGGGTCCCCCGACTTCCAGACCGACTTGACGGCCGCACCGGTCGCCGCCTCGCCGATGAGCAGGTCGCCGGCCGTAAGGGTCCGGATCGTCTCGCCGCCGCCCCGTGCGCCCACGATCTCCTTGATCTGGAGCCCCCGGCGGCCGAATTCGCCCGCCTCAAGGGCAACGCTGACCGGCAGGTGGTACAGAAAGATCGGGTACCAGGTTATGGCAATTGTCCCGAGGTCAAAAGGGCCCCCTGGCGTCGGCCCCGGGGCCGGGGCGCCGGGGCCGGGCGCACACCCGGCGTAAGCGGCCAGCGAGGCTCCGAAACCGAGCAACTTGAGGCCTCCGGCGAGGAGCTCCCGGCGGCTCACCACCGTCCCGAAAAGTTCGGCCGTCATCGCTTGCCCTCCTTCGAGTTAGCTGCGTAGACCTCCATCGGAACCGGCCCGGCCTTCGGCACCAGGCTCGGCACCCCGTGGCCGAGCCGCCCCGCAAGCCATTCCGAAGCCCCGATAAGGGCTCCCAGGTCGATGCCCGTCCGGATCCCGGACCGCTCAAACATGTGGACCAGGTCCTCGGTGGCGATATTGCCCGTGGCCCTGGGGGCGAACGGGCACCCGCCGATACCCCCTAGGGACGCATCAAAAAGCTTTACCCCCGCCTCCCAGGCGGCAAAGGCGTTGGCGTATCCGGCGTTGCGGGTATTGTGCAGGTGGATGCCGACCCCGGCCCCGGTTCCTTCAGCCGCTCGCAGCGCCGCCTCGGAGAGTCGGGCAACCTGAGGCGGCACGGCAATGCCGGTAGTATCGGCGAGCAGAACCTCCTGCGCTCCCAGCTCCAGCAGCCGGCGGACCAGTGCCAGGACCCGGTCCGGCGGAACCCGCCCCTCGTAGGGGCAGCCGAAGGCCGTGGCCACCACCGCCCCGAGCCTCACCCCGTCGGCCTGAGCCCGGCGGGCGACCCGGCCGATTTCGGCCAGGGTCTCTTCCGGGTCGCAGCCGAAGTTTTTCCGGTTCATCGTTGCCGAAGCGGCCACCACCGTCCGGACGTCCCGGAGTCCCGCCGCCACGGCCCGGTCGTAACCCCGCTCGTTCGGGATAAGGCAGGTGCAGCGCTCCACGTTTTCGGGCCCCAGCCGCTTTACGACCTCATCCGTGTCGGCCATCTTCGGGACCCACCGGGGGCTCACAAAGGACCCGACCTCCACCCGGTAGACGCCGGCGGCCAGCAGTTTCTTAACCAGTTCGACCTTATCCTCGACCGCCAGGTCGGCCGGGTCATTCTGAAGGCCATCCCTGGGCGCCACGTCGACGACCAGCACATCCCTCCCGTCAGCGAGGGCCACTTAAATCACCCCCTTTCGGGCAAGTTCGGCCAGCTCGGCCTCCCCGAGGCCCAGCAGGCCGCAGAAGACCTCCCGGTTGTGCTCGCCCAGCTCGGGCCCGGGCCAGCGGACCCGCCCCGGCGTCTGGGAAAGCCTCGGAAAGACATTCTGCATCGGCATTTGCCCAATTCCGGGGACGTCGACCCAAACGACCGCCTTCCGGGCCGCAAAGTGCGGATCTTCCAGCATCTCCCGGGCCGTGTAAATTTTACCAGCAGGAACACCGGCCTCGTTAAGGACCTCGACAAGCCGGTCCACCGGCTGGCCCGAAGTCCACTCGGCGATGATCGCGTCCAGCGTCTCCATATTCCGACCCCGGGCGTCATGGCTGGCGAAACGCGGGTCGTCCGCCAGCTCCGGCCGGCCCATGACCTGACAGAGCCGTCGAAAGACGTTATCCGCGTTGGCCCCCATCACCAGCCACTGGCCGTCGGCCGTGGGGTAGATGTTCGAGGGGGCAACCCCGGGCAGCACCGAACCGGTCCGCTCCCTGATATACCCCGTGAGGGCATACTCGGGGATGAGGCTTTCCATGTAGGCCAGAACCGCCTCGTAGATGGCCACATCCACCACCTGGCCCCGACCGCCCCGCAGGTCCCGGTGCCAGAGGGCCGCCAGGGCCCCGAGGGCGCCCAGCGTCCCGGCCAGAGCGTCGCCGATGGAGATGCCAACCCGGGTCGGCGGCCGGTCCGGGTAGCCGGTAATATACCGCAGGCCGCCCATCGCCTCGGCGATGCTGCCGAAGCCGGCCCGCTGGCTGTAAGGACCGGTCTGGCCGTAACCGGAAACCCGGACCATGATGAGGCCAGGATTTTCCCGGGCAAGCTCGTCATAACCCAGACCCCACTTTTCAAGGGTGCCGGGCCGGAAGTTTTCCACCAGGATGTCCGCCCGGGCGATCAGTCGGCGGGCGAGCTCCTGGCCCTCGGGCTTGTGCAGGTCAATGGTGACCGATTTCTTGTTGCGGGCGATGATGGGCCACCAGAGGCTGCGGCCGTTGACCTTGTTGCGCCCCCACTGCCGCATCGGGTCGCCTGAACCCGGCGGCTCGACCTTGATAACTTCAGCCCCCAGGTCACCCAGCAGCTGGCCGCAGAAGGGGCCGGCCAGGAGGGTTCCGAGCTCGACGACGCGCACGCCTTCGAGGGCAAGTTCGGCCATCTTGGCTTCACCTCCAGGCAGGGTCCTGTCCGATGATGGGGGCCACCACGTCGGCGTAGTGGCGGTAGATGGCATCCAGCGCCAGGTCGCGGTTCCCCGTCACGATACCGTTGTAAATTTGCCGGTGGGTTTCAACCGCCCGGATCAGGCGGTGGATATCCACCTGGTAGAAAAAGGACCGAACCGACCTTATCTTGGGCTGGTCCAGCTGCCGCAGCAGCTTCTGGGAGAAAGCCTCAAGGATGGGGTTCTGACCGGCCCGGGCGAGGCCCTCGTGGAAGTTTATGTTTGCCTTAAGGAAGAGGCCGATGTCGGTTTCTTCGAGGGACCGGTCCATATCTTCCAGAGCGGACCGCATCCTGTCCAGGCCCCTGGGGTCGGCCTCCTCAACGGCCAGGGCAACAATTCCCCGCTCGACCACGTAGCGGGCCTGGGTCAGGGTGAGAAAGTCCTGCTCGGCGATGAGAAAATCGAGGGGAACTTCCGCCTGTTCCGGCCCGGGGACGTTGCGGACGAAGACGCCGGAACCGTGACGGACCTCGACCACCCCGGCGATCTGGAGCATGCTTAAGGCCTCCCGGACACTGGAACGGCCGACGCCGAGCAGGGCCGCCAGCTCCCGCTCGGGAGGCAATCGGTCGCCGACGGCAAAAAGGCCCTTCCGGATGGCCTCAAGAATCTGCTGTCGGGCGTATTCGGTCTTTCTCGGCAGGGCGGCCGGCTGGAACGCCGTCGGCGGAATCTGACGGTGACGCGGGCTCACGGCAATTGCTCCCCCCAGCACTTGACTCCAGCAGAGGCTACTGTTAAGATTTCGGACCTCTGATAGATTATAGCCGGGGACCGGAACGCCCGGCAGGGGTGGTCCTCAGCCGGACCAGTTATATGAGGTCTGATATCTTGACACACCTTCGCCTCTCAATTATAATCCGGGTGTAACGGTCAACGGCAGGTCCGGATGCCGTAACCACCCGGGAGGAGAACCGGTCATGACGTTTCGGCTTGGCGTCGACGTGGGAGGCACTTTCACCGACCTGGTCCTGGTGAACGACGAGACGGGGGAAATTTGGCGGGCGAAAGTCCCGTCAACTCCACGAGATCCCGCGCAGGGAGTACTTGCGGGTATACGCAGGGTCTGCGCCCACGCCGGCCTCGACCCGGGTCGGGTGACCTTCGTCATGCACGGCACGACCGTGGCCACCAACGCCCTCCTGGAGGCCAAGGGCGTGAGGGTTGGACTCATAACGACCCGGGGATTCCGCCAGATCCTTCATCTCGCCAGGTCCCAAACACCAGGGCCGTTGGCGGGCTGGATAATCATGGTCAAACCTGACCCGCCGGCAGCCCTGGAAGATACCCGCGAAGTCCGGGAGCGAATCAGCGCACAGGGCGAAATCATCGAACCTCTCGACTTTGAAGAAGTTCGGCGGGTCGTGAGGGACTTGGTCGAATCAGGTATCGAAGCTCTAACCGTCTCGTTTATTAATTCCTACGTGAATCCGGTTCACGAGAAAAGGGTCAAAGAAATCGTAGAATCTATGTATCCTGGATTCCCCATAACTATATCCTCAGAAATTCTTCCAGAATTTCGTGAGTATGAAAGAACCCTGACTGCGTGTATGAATTCATACGTGCGGCCCAGGGTCGAAACATATATCAAGAGCCTGCGTACCTCGCTTGCCTCCCTTGGCTTCACCGGGCAACTAAACATTCTCAGGTCGGATGCTGGATTGATGAGCGCCGATTTTGCGGCGGAAAATCCGGTCTACGGCATTCTTTCCGGACCAGCGGGCGGTGTTGCCGGCGCCCTCTATGTGGCGCGGCGTGCTGGCTACAACAACATCTTGACTTTTGATATGGGCGGAACTTCCACGGACGTCTGCCTCTGTGAAAACGGAGTGCCCACCGTCGTTCGGCAGACGGAAGTTCCCTACGGTCTGGGCCTTCCCGGCGAAGTGATACCCATTAAGGTGCCCAGTATTAACGTGAGATCCATTGGAGCCGGTGGCGGGTCCATTGCCCGGGTTAACGAGGTGACTGGGGCTTTGCGGGTTGGCCCCCACTCGGCTGGGGCCGACCCGGGTCCCGCCTGCTACGGTCGGGGCGGCAAGGACCCCACCGTGACTGATGCCAACCTGGTAATTGGTCACCTGCCGCCCAAGCTTCTTGGCGGTGAAATGACGCTGGACGTGGAGGCGGCGAAGGAGGCCATCGAACCGGTTGCCAGAGCCCTTGGACTGGACGTTTACCAGGCCGCACAGGGCATTATCGATATCGTTAACGAGAACATGGCAGGTGCCCTGCGGGTTGTCTCGGTCCAGCGGGGTTATGACCCCAGGGCGTTTGCCCTGGTAGCTTTTGGCGGTGCGGGTCCGATGCATGCCAACGCGGTCGCGGAGGTGATGGGATCGTTCCCGGTAATTGTTCCGCCGGCCCCGGGGTTGCTTTGCGCCCTGGGAGATGTGGTGGCGGACTTTCGCAACGAATTCGCCCGAACTTTTATTCGAACCGTCGACCGGATTGACCCGGCCGAGCTCCTTCAGGTTCTCCGGGAGCTGACTACCGAGGCGACGCGCTGGCTGGACCGTGAAGGCATTCCGCCAGAACGCCGGCGTATCTACTACAATGCCGACATGCGCTACTACCGTCAGGGTTACGAGATTCCCGTCGAAATCGACCCGAGCGAGCTGGCCTCTGACGGTGTTGAATCTCTAGCGCGCAAATTTAACCAAATACACGAGCAGCTTTACGGCTTCCGGATGGACGAATCGGTCTGCGAGGTCGTAAACCTTCGGGCCATCGCGCTCGGCGAAGTGCCCAAGCCCAGGCTGACCGAATTCAACGAGGACGGTTCGGACCCATCCGGGGCGGTAATCGATGAGCACGCCGTATATTTCCGGGGCGGATGGCTACCTACCCGGGTATATGACCGTTCGAAGCTGCTCCCGGGGAATAAAATTGTCGGGCCTGCTGTCGTTGTCGAATATGACTCGACCACAGTTATCCTGCGCGGATACGAAGGCACGGTAGACCGCCATTTCAATCTGATCATCAGGCCTTTGGCCTCCTGAGACCAGTTTCGGGGGTGATTTCAGTGGACGTCAAGATTGCCGAAATTCCGCAGATCGAGGTCGACCCCGTTACCCTGGATATCATTGAAGGTGCCCTCAAATCCACGCGCTTTGAGATGGATGCTACCCTCTACCGGACGGCCATGAGTCCGGTGATCCGGGAACAGCACGACGAATTCCCGATGATAACGGACCCCCGGGGCAGAATGGTCGTCGGCCAGTTCGGCTCGTACATCGCCGAGATGCTCAGGGAGTTTCGGGAGCCGATCCTGCCGGGTGATGTTATCCTCACCAGCGACCCGTATAAGTGCGGGGGCGCCATCTCCCACATCAATGACTGGCTGGTCTGCCTGCCTATCTTCTGGGACGGAGAGCTGGTCGGCTGGTCGTCGATGTTCGGACATATGATGGACGTGGGCGGGCCGCTGCCGGGCTCGCTTCCTACCGGAGCAAAGACCATTTTCGGCGAAGGCCTTCGGATTCCTCCGGTCAAGCTCATCCGGGAAGGGAAGCTGAATGAGGACGTCTTAGACCTCATCCTCAACAACGTCCGTCAGCCTGAGATGAATAAAAACGACCTGATGGCCATCGTTGCCGGTTGCCGGACCGGTGAAAAGCGGGTTCAGGAGCTCTGCGCCCGCTTTGGCAAGGAGACTTATCTCGCTGCGTGCCAGGCCCTCCTCGACCGGACTTACCGGGCGATGGCCAAACTTATTGTCCAGTACATACCTGAAGAGCCCCAATCCTTTGAGGACTGGGTGGATGATGACGGCCTTGGTCACGGGCCTTACCGGATGCGGTTGACGATCTGGCGAGAAGGTGAACATGCCTTTTTCGACTGGTCGGGAACGGACCCGCAGGCTATGGGTCCGATAAATTTCTATCTTTCTGAAGCAATGTTCAAAATGTTCATCGGGGTCTATCTGATCATGGTCTTCGACCCTCAGATTCTGTTTAACGACGGGTTCTACCCGCTTCTCCACATCGTCATACCTGACGGCTGCCTGCTTCATCCGAAATTCCCAGCAGCCCTGGGCTGCCGGACACATGCTCTCACCAGGCTATTTGACGTACTCGGAGGTGCCCTCGGCCGGCGCAGCCCTGAGCACACGACGGCGGCCGGGTATGGGACCAGCCCTTATCTGCTCTATTCCGGATGGGACCGGAAGGGCGAGTTTTTCTACCTTATGGAGATTCTCTTCGGGGGTATTCCGGGACGGCCTATAGGCGATGGAATGGATGGGCACTCCTGGTGGCCCCTGTTCCAGAACATACCAACCGAGTACCTGGAAGCCTACTATCCGGTCAGGGTCGACGGTTACACGACCATTACAGATTCCGGCGGGGCTGGTTTCCACCGTGGGGGCAACGGAATTGAGAAGCGGTACATTTTCCTTGAACCCGGGGAAATTTCAATTCACGATGACCGCTGGCTAACGTATCCCTGGGGACTCCTCGGGGGTAAGCCGGGGCGGAGGTCCGAGAAAATATTAGTGCGCCGCGATGGACGCCGGGAGATCCTGCCCTCTAAGTGCGATGAAGTCCCGGTTGCCCCCGGCGACATGCTCATCTATCGCACGGCAGGCGGCGGCGGTTGGAAGGACCCTTTGGACCGGCCGATCGAAAAGGTTGTTGCTGATGTGCGCAAGGGTTTGGTATCTATCGAGAAAGCCCGGACGGACTACGGGGTGGTGATAGACCCGACCAGCCTTGAGCCGGACCCCAATGCCACAGCGCAGCTTCGGGAGCGAATGCGCATGGAGCGGGGACCCGTTCAGGACTTCGATTTCGGCCCGCCTCTTGATGAAATCCTGGCCAGGTGTAAAGAGGAGACCGGTCTTGAACCGCCCGAGCCGCCCCGCCCGTTGCCCTGGGTGAGGATGGAAACCCCTGAAGAAGCGATTGCGCGGGTTCGCCGGTTCGGGGACCGACAGATGACGCAGACGGAGTAGGGCTAATGAAAGCGAAAGATTGGGATCGGCCCGGGTTCGGCGGGAGGATAGGATACGGAAACCGGCCGGCTTTGCTGGTAGTAGACGTGACGGTGGGTTTTACCAGCCCTGAATCCCCCCTGGGAGCAGATGTCGAATCGGTGGTCACGGCGATCCGGAAGCTGATCGACCGGGCCCGCTGCCGCGGCGTCCCGGTCATTTTCACCGCGGTCGCCTACACGGACGCCGACCTTGTGACAGCGGCGCTGTTCACCAGAAAGGTTCCCGCACTGTTGAGCTTAAAAGCAGGCTCAAGCTGGACACAGGTAGACCCGAGGCTGGAGCCACGACCCGATGAACCTGTGCTTGTCAAACTTTACGCTTCAGCATTTTTCGGCACGCCGTTGTTACCTATTCTTGTTGCTCGGAAAGTTGATACGTTGATCGTCACGGGGTTAACGACTTCCGGCTGTGTTCGGGCGACTGTGGTCGATGCCCTGCAACATGGATATGCGCCGATCGTGCCGAGGGAAGCTGTCGGAGACAGGAATCCGGCTGCCCATGAAGCAAACCTACTGGACATAGACGCTAAATACGGGGATGTTGTTGGGCTGGATGAGGTCCTGGCCTATCTGGACCGGTCAGCGGATAATCGTGACCAGCCCGGTCTCACAGGACTTCCCGGAGCCTGTCTGCCGGGGCATCCTGGGGCCAGCCGGTCTTACTGAGGGCTCCAGCTGGGTACGTTGGGCGCAGTCAGCCGCCGTCGGGCCCATTCGACCAGGCCACCGGCTTCGAGAATTTGCAGGATAAAATCAGGCAGGGGTGAGATCTGAAAGACCCGGCCGTCGACCTCGACTGTCCCGGCTCCAGCATCGATTCGAACGCGGCTTCCATTTTCCGCCACCGCTACTGCCTGTGGGGCAGTGAAGGCCGGCAGGCCCAGGTTAATGCAGTTCCGGAAAAAGATTCGGGCAAAGCTTCGCCCGACCACCGCCCGAACCCCGGCTGCCTTAAGGGCCAGGGGCGCGTGCTCCCGGGATGAACCTGCGCCGAAGTTTGCGCCCACAAAAAGGATAGTTTCTGACCCAAGTAGCTGGCGAATTGAGGGATCCAGCCCCTCAAAGAGATGATCCTTCATCCGGGCCGGTTCAGTGATGTTGAGCTGGCTGCCGGGGTACATGACGTCCGTATCAACGTTGTCCAGGGGTATGATTACAGCTTTGCCTTCGATAATCATGGCGCCTTCCCAACCACATCCCGGGGCTGAATGATCTCACCGGCCACGGCGGCGGCTGCCGCAACCCAGGCGTTGGCCAGATAGACCTCGGCCTCCGGGGACCCCATCCGACCCCGGAAGTTGCGGTTCGTGGTGGTCACCGCCCGCTCTCCGGCGGCCAGGACCCCCATGTGACCGCCGAAGCAGGCCCCACAGGTTGGCGGAGCAACCATTGCGCCTGCTTCAACAAAGATGTCGATAAGGCCCTCACGAACTGCCTGATGGTAAATCCGGCGAGTCGCCGGGACGATAATGAGCCGACAGTTCCGGTGCACCTTCCGCCCCCTGAGAACATCAGCCGCCTGACGAAGGTCGGTCATGGTCCCGTTGGCGCAGTTCCCAATGTAAACCTGGTCCACTTTTCGGCCCGCGACCGCCTCAACCGGGGCCACATTCCCCGGCGAGTGAGGCAGCGCGACCAGGGGCGAAAGCCGGTCCAGGTCTATCTGGATGCGCCTGGCGAACTCTGCGTCGGCGTCCGAACGTTCCGCTGTCCAAGGGTAACGGGCGCGCCCTGCCAGGAATTGCGCGGTAACCGGGTCAGCCGGGAAAAGCCCCGTCTCGGCGCCGGCCTCCACCGCCATGTTGGCCACGGCCAGCCGCTCATCGATGGATAGAGCCTCAGCCCCCGGCCCGACAAACTCCAGCACGTGGTTTACAGCGCCTCCGACCCCGAGTTCAGAGATGACCGCCAGGATGAGGTCCTTGCCGGTGACGAAGGGCGGTTTGAACCCGGTGAATTCAACCTGAATAGTCGCCGGAACAACCTGCCAGAATTGGCCGAAAGCCAGGCAGAAGCCGATATCCGTGGAGCCAAGACCAGTACCGAAGGCGCCCAGGGCGCCATAGGTGCAGGTGTGGGAATCGCCACCGGCAATTACGCTTCCCGGGACAACCCAGCCGTCCTCGACAAGCAGAGTGTGCTCAATTCCACCCCGCCCCTGGTCGTAGAAGGTTACACCCTGGGCTTCGGACCATTCCTTGAGCCGCCGGAGAAGGTCTGCAGACCTTGCATCCCGAGCTGGGACGAAATGGTCGGCGACCATAACGACCCGACTGGGGTCGAAGACGCGCCGCGCACCCATGGCCTCCATGGCCCGAAAGGCCAGGGGACCCGACACATCATTGGCCATAACCAGGTCGCAACGGACCATGATAATCTGACCGGGCCGGATCCGGTCAACCGTACTGTGGGCCAGCAAAATTTTCTCGGTAAGGGTAAAACCCATGTAATTGGGCCTTGTTTCCAGAGTTGCAGAATTCAGATGTCTGACCATTTTTAACGGGTCGACTGCACACTTGTCAAGCTTTTGTGGGCTTGTCTTACAAAATCAGATTAGAGGGGCCAGGTTCGGCTCGAATCGGTCGGGCAGGCAGCAGGGCAAATAAAATCAGGGTCAGCAGGATGC